>SCPO01000033.1_pt1 | contig 476017 bp, 337 predicted proteins | sample 6106821 | NCBI WGS metagenome assembly SCPO01 (sample SAMN10720448, study PRJNA508395) | human gut metagenome | isolation source: Participant 2 stool, 0 month | host: Homo sapiens | collected 2017
TATCCGGGAGGTGCCAACAGTTTTACCGGATCATCGATAAAGATAGTTCTGCTGCTGTCAGACCGGGAGAAACGGTCCATGTAACGACCGCAGCCAAGAATACAAATGGAAGCATTTATCAGATGGTAACGGATGAAAATGAACCTGGTGGCGTAAAGCCACCAACCTATACGGATGAGGACGGAAATCCGCAGGATATGACGTATCAGATGGTGGAGGATATACGTTTGAAATGCCAGAGCATAGCACAGAGCTGGATGTAGAGTACATCAGAACAACCTCAAAACTTTCCATGGATCCGGCTAATGTGACGTTCCATGTGGTACAGACCCGGACCGGGGACCGGAAAAATCCGACGGTGCAGACCGTAGTATTGGATGCAACAACAATCAGCTTGCAACTTATACCGGAAATGATCTTTCCGCGATCAATGTTAATCCGGTTACTGTAAATGCTGTACACAATGATACCGGAGCAAGTACGGATAAAACACACAGCTGGAGCATTGACGATTCTGATCTTGTAGTAAATGCATCCGATGCAGGTTATGTGGAGACGGCTGCAAAGATCAAACCGAATATGGCTGGTAGTTGGATTAATGGCTTGCTAAATAAAGCGGTAAAAGCGCAGCAGGATAACAATTACTTAAGCGCAATTCCGGCCACGGTAACCAGCAAAAATGCAATTTTGACAGCTTCAACCAATGCAGACACCTCACCGGATCATAAATCTGTTTACGGAAATGTGACCGTTACGGTTGATTTTAAGATTGTGGATGAGACAACGCTTCGCGTTGAGGGAGTGGAATTAAACAAGAACAATATTACCTATACCATTACCAGAAAACTCACTGGAGACCGGAAGAATCCGACAGAAACCATTTTTGCAGATGAACCTCAGATCCTGGCGGCAAGTCTCAGACCGGCTCAGAGTTTTACCCAGAATGTGCGTTGGGAGGATGAGAATCCAAAACAGTATTTAAAGATCACTCCGCAGGGAAGCTTTGAGCATGAGCTGAAAGTGGAAGCAAAGTATGATACGAATGGTGCTGACAATCCGGCATGGATCCAGAACGTCATCAATGCAGATAATCAGAAGCGGGATGCGGATCCTTATGAGAAGCTTACCGGAACAGCAACGCAAGTAGAGCATGTGACCGTTACCAGTGAGGATGCGACGAACGGACACCAGACAGCAGACTGCGAGGTAACGTTGAAATTTGTCACTGTGGATGAGACCGCCATTCACCCGGAAAGTGTTCGAATGAAGAAGCAGGTGAAATTTGATCTTCAAGCAACTAAAGAGGGTGATGTTAATTCAGCAGTGAAAACGCGGACTGGATTTGAGCCGGTACAGCTTAGTTGTACCGTATTGCCGGATTAATTCCGATGCTTTACATACGCCATATAACCGTGAGGTGATCTGGTCCGTATCGGATACGGATGTGGCAAGTATTTCCCAGACCGGTCTTCTGGCACCGAACCCAAATGCACAGTGGATTAAGGATGCTGAGCATGTAGCGCCGTATACCGGAACCAAGATGATCAAAGCGATTGCGACAACCGTTGACGGTCAGAAGGTGGGAGAAACCACGGTGGTTTTAAATTATGCTGCAAGATGTATTGAGATGCCGGAAACAGAAACACTGGATTTGGTACTCACGATGACCGGAAGAAGAAACGCTCCAACCTATACATTTGGCGATATGCCGGAGAAACAGGTGATTGCAACAACATATCAGGAAAATCGACCGATTACTTACAGTTCTTCCAATTCGTCTGTGTTGCAGGTATCTGCCGATGGAACGATCAGGCCAGTTCAGGATGCTGGTCTGGAGTGGATCAAAAAGGCATGTGTAAGTCCGTATACGGGAACAATTCAGGCGGTTATTACCGGAACGGATGCGACTGGTTCAGACAGCACCGTTGTGACATTAAAAATTACAGTATCCGACCAGACAACCTATTCATCATCCTCCAGCAGCGGCGGTGGAGGTGGTGGCGGTGGCGGAAGCCACAGCTCAAAGACAGTAGCCACTTCTGGAACAACACCTGCTGCCAGCAGTCTGCCGGAATATGTTGTGCGAGGAACATGGACAGAAACAGAGCAGCACAAATGGACGTTCTGCGATGATACTCGTACTTATGCATCTGAATGGGCAGCAATTTATAATCCATATGCGGATAAAACCAAAGATCAGCAGGAATATGACTGGTTCCGGTTTGATGAATCCGGTTATATGGTGACAGGCTGGTTTACAGATGTCGATGGAAACAGATACTATTTGAACCCGGTATCGGATGGCACACAGGGACGTATGGTAACCGGATGGTACTGGATCGACGGAATGTGTTATTACTTTAACCCAGTCTCTGATGGAACCAGAGGAGCCATGAAAAGAAATTGTGAAATTGACGGATATCAGTTAAATGCAGATGGTATCTGGGTTGTGAATGGAGTAGTTCAGACAAAATAAATATACCAGGTGTATTTATTATTTTGGTGGTGCCCTGTTAAGGGCACCGCCATTAAAAAATAAGTGACCATACACAGGGGGAGCTGCTGTTGGAAAAGCCGGGAAACAAGCAAGATGAAGAATTTGAGGAAGATTGGAAATTACTTTTTGAATTGTATGAAATTCTAAAAAAGAGGGTTGATGCCAGGGAAGAAAAGATGCGGGATTATGTAAGAAAAGTTGGCTTGACAGAGAAAGAAAAGAATAAGGATGAGCAGCAATAACAATGCAGAGAATCGTATGCTGTCAAAGGGATACGGTTTAGTTTCCGCAGGTGCGGTGTGTACCTTGAAAACTGAATAGTATGATAGCAAAAGAATATGCAGTATGGAAAATTCCCATGCTGCGGAATATGAATAACGTTTCTTGATTATAATTGAAATACTGGAAGCGCCGAAAAAAGTGTTTTATATTCCAGATTAACATCCGAAAAAATATTAAGATTTATAAAATAATGTCCGAAAAAATGTCAAAATAATTAGAATTACAGCCGAAAAAATGTTATAATTAAAACGGCGGTAGGAAACATATGCGTTTTGGAGGAGGTTTTTTATGGAAAGAGAACTGTTTACTAAGTTGGAACGGTGGATGAGAAAAAAGAATAGAAAGCCTTTGATCATACAGGGGGCAAGACAGGTCGGTAAAACATGGATCATGAAGGAATTTGGTGCCAGATTCTATGAAAATACAGTCTATATCAATTTTGATAATAATAAGGCGATGAAGGACGTATTTGAACTGGATTTTGATTTAAAGAGGATTCTGTCGGCAATTAAAATAGAATACGGAAAAAGTTTTCAGGCAGAGAATACCCTGATTATTTTTGACGAGATTCAGGAAGCGCCAAAGGCTCTGGCATCATTAAAGTATTTTTATGAGAACGCGCCACAGTATTCTATTATTGCAGCCGGTTCATTGCTCGGTGTTGCATTGCATCAGGGAACATCCTTTCCAGTGGGAAAGGTGGATTTTTTGAAACTCTGTCCAATGAGTTTTAGTGAATTTCTTTTGGCGGTTGGTGAAAATGGGCTGTATGAAACACTAAAGACCCAGGACTATGAGCTGATCAATGCATATGCAGGAAAATACGTGGATCTATTAAAGAAGTATTACTATGTGGGCGGAATGCCAGAGGTGGTACAGACTTATATTGATTCCGATGATCTGTATGAAGTTCGTGAGATCCAGAACAATCTTCTCACGTACTATGAGGAAGATTTCAGCAAGCATGCTCCCAAAGAGGTTGTTCCGCGTATTATGATGGTCTGGAATTCCATTCCGTCCCAACTGGCGAAGGAAAACCGAAAGTTCATGTATGGTGCGCTGCGTGAAGGAGCACGGGCTAAAGATTTTGAACTGGCAATACAATGGCTCGAAGATGCAGGATTGATTTTGAGAAGCTACAGGGTATCAAAGCCGGATATTCCACTTATTGCATATATGGAGATGAACAGTTTCAAGATGTTCATGTTTGATGTGGGATTATTAACAGCGAAGGTAGGTTTATCGGCCAGATTGTTGCTTGACGGCAGCCGTATTTTTGAAGAGTTCAAAGGGGCGCTCACAGAGCAGTATGTCGCGCAGGAGTTGCATGCAGCTGGATATCCACTTTATTATTTTGCGACAGAACGTTCAACGGGTGAAATTGATTTCATGCTGCAGGGAGATCTTGATTGTATCCCGATTGAAGTAAAAGCGGAACAAAATCTTCGTGCAAAGAGCCTGAAAGCTTTTTGTGATAAATATCAGCCGGACATGGCGGTTCGAAGCAGCATGGCAAATTATAAAAAAGAAGACTGGCTTATTAATGTTCCATTATATATGCTCGCTGAGTATTTAAAGAGCATGGTGCATGTAAATTAGGCTATGGGAGAAACAGGCTATCGTTTGGTGGCCTGTTTTTTTATTCAAACAGATTGAGATATTCATATTCCGCAGCATGGGAAGAGAAAGAAATTTCTATAATTGATGTTCGATAGTCATGATTTTTGTTCAAAAGGGCTTTTGAATCAGGTAGGTAGTTTACATATCATCATGGATCGTATACAGTGATTATAGAGCAGAGAAGGAGGGGAGAAGCTTTATGAAAAGACTAACCATTTTGTGTGCGGCTTTGACCGCAGCGATGTTTATGAATATGTCAGTATACGCAGGAACTTCAGAAGTGGCAGCAGAAGTCAGTGCCGGTACTGTATGTTTACCGGGAGCTGATTTAACGGATGTAATGGGCGGCGGTTTTATTTTCAGTGATCAGCATCCAGAAATTACGGATCCGGAATATTACTTAAAAGAATGGTACAATTCTCCGCAAGAAGGGGAACAGAGTATTTTAAATGCGCATGGAGAATATAAGACACCATACAACAATTACATGGATGAGGCATATCCACTTTTGCAGGAATTTCTTCATAGTTTTGACTGGATCCATGCAGATGAATATACCAGATACCAGAAAGCTTTTGAAAGAGTCGGGGCAGCATACCATGGAAATATCTATGATGCGGATGCGGGATACAATCGCAGTAAAGAGCGGTGGTTGATCCTTCGTACCAGACATGGGATGTGTGAACAGTTTTCAAATGAACTGGCAGAGCTTTGTAAGCTGGTAGGCGTCAGATGTGAAGCATATCAGTCTTCGGCCTATCATAAGCGGTGCTTGGTACAGATCGGAGAAATCTGGTACGTGGTTGATCCAACCAATAATGGGGTGAAGAACTGCAAGGCCGTTGATTATGCGGCGGAGAGAGATCGGTATAAAAACGAGTATTTTGCATCAGAAGAAGCGCAAAAATTGCAGGAACAGTTAGATTTACAGAAAAAAGCTGAAAATGGGGAAATATCATGGCGCGAATATTATCGTACCATATGGCCAGATGTTTCTGACGAGCAAAGACAGGCGTGGCTCGGAATGACATATGATGAATATGAGCAACTTTACAAGTAGTGAAAGTGCTTTATAAATGGATATAGGAAAGCAAGCTATCAAACAAGGTAGCTTGCTTTTTTCTTTTTATAAAACAATCAGAAAATGGAGTATAAAGAGATGAAAAAATTTCGGAAGAATAAAAAACGAATTTGTGCAGGAATATTAGCGTTTGTTCTTAGCGCATCGCCAATATTAAATGATATCCCATCATTTTTTCTTTCCAGTGAAGCTGCAACGTATGGTGATACGATGCAGGCTTATATTAAGGACTCTGGATTTCGCCAGTATTGTATTGATGGAATGTCACCAAATAATGCATTGGGAGTGGCAGACCGATATGTGTATGTAAGTCCGTATGCATCGCTGAGCGAAGCAGAGGCTGGGCAGATATTTTTTGCACTGCTATCATTAGAGGTGAGTCAAGGCGGTAGCCAGGATATAAATAAAGTGTTAAATCAGCTAAATGTGGCTGCAGCATCTATTGGATTGACGCCTATGGGGCGTACTATGTCAAAGGATGATTTAAAGCTATATTTGCACAGCGCTGCCACCAGGGCAAAATATCCGTGGGTACAGGTCTGGAGTGATAATGCAGACAAATTATTGGAGGCAGCTGGGTTACTAAGCAGCAGTTCCTCCGGATCTACAATGGGTGGACTGGTGCCAGCAACTCTGGCAGGCCATACCACTCCGGAAACAGCGGTAGCCGCAGATGGAACCTTAAGTATTAAGTTTGCGCAGGACGGCTCAGATGCTGGGTTTATCCAGTCGGTACCGCTGAAATTTTCTGCAACGGGGGAGGCTGGCTCCTACGTATCTGAAATTCCGAATGGTTGGACGTATGTAAAAACGGATACGGAGATCATCTTTACCAATCCTGGAAACAGTCCGACTCCGTTATATGTGCAGTTTGATCCAATAGGAACAAGGTATGAAACGGCAATGGGAACATTTGCTTCGGCCAGAGATTTGTCTGAACAGTGCCTGCAGCTGTGGGTGCTTCAGCAGTGTGCTGGTCAGCATAAGAAATTCCCGCGAATTGGGTTAGTGCCGGCCCAGCAGCATCAGAGACTGGCATATGTGGAAATGGCTCTTCCCAGTAGTGTATATTATGCGTCTGTGGGAGCATCAGGCGTTTTGGTACGGAATTTTCTGGGGCCAGCAAGGTTTTGGTGGGAATGGTGGAAATACGCCATCGTATCCTTCTGGAACATCCAGCAGTGGCAGCCTTGAATTTAACTGTTATCGGCATGAGGAGGACTGGACTTCTACATATAATACACAGCTGACTAAGTATGATCATGAAACAGGGGAAACTCTGGAGGGATCGAGTTTCCGGCTTTATGAGCGTTTTGATGATAAGGATCAGGTCAATCTGGAACGTGACGGAGCAGTAGAACTGTATGGTGGAACAGATCATGAAACGTATCTGTCAAAATACCTGGATAATCCGGTTGTATGGGATGATTATCGGTTTGTTGCGACCATTACGACCAATGAAGAAGGCTATGCATCCAATACTGTAGAGCATAAATATCATTACGATAAAACCTTCTGTGATGGACATCCGGCACCGACTTTTGTCGAAGTCCCGGAAGAGGAAGAAGATGAGGAAGGAGAAGTTACAAATCAGGACGAAATTGATGAAGCAAAGGAAGAAACCGAAGACTTGCAAGTGGCTGGCTGGAATGTTTTGATGCGTGCGACGAAACTGCATCTGCAGGTACCTATGAGGGAGTCCACTTTCATTGGCTGATATCGGAAGTCAGCCAGGGAGAAATCTCTTCCATTGCATCAAGCGGCGGCGAGGAGGGAAGTACTCCGAATGCAGGACCGACCAGTTCGGCATCCGGGGAGGATTCCTATGTGAATTCTGGCTGTAAGCAGGATGCAGAGGCGACATACAATAAATTTATTGCCTTGAAATACAGCTATACCTATCAGGAAGATACTGCGCGAAATGGGTATATTCTCCATGATCTGCATAATGATGACCTTCCAATCGAGGTGATCACAACGGATTCTTCGGAAAATGGTGCAAATTCATTTTTTGCGAATGAATACAGCAATCAGATCCAGATCAACGAAGATGCTGCTCCGGAGACAGATTCTTTCACGAGTAGAGTGGAGCAAGGCGCCGTTCATAGTATCACGGAGTCCGAATATGCGGAGCTGATGGGAGAAGATCTGGATGTTCCGGTACTGGAGGAAGAGAAGAAAGAAGGAATTCTTTCAAAGGCCATTTCATTTTTTACAAAAATATTTAAGATCGAAAAAGAAGTGGAGCTTGAAGAAACAAAGGCACCGGAGCGTGTGGACGGCTCAGCTGCGGATACAAAAAAATCAGATGATGAGGAGTTTCAGGAGCATGAGACAGTGGACGGAGCGGATGAAACAACAGATTCCGACGACATTGATAATAAAAACTCATCGGATTCCGATGGTGAAATTTTGGATTCCACGGAAGCTTCGGATAAGGATGAGGAAGATCAGGAGAATAAAGGTGAGGTAGAGAATCCTGACGGCGGAATGTCAGATACGGACTCAAAAGATGAGTCCGAGAAAAATGATTCTGGAACAGGCTCTGAGGACGTAGCAGAGAAAGATTCCGATACTGGTAATAACTCTGGAGATCTGGAAAATTCAGACAGTGTGGATGACGCAGCTTCTAAAGAGCCGGACAGCGCGGTGGGAGATGTGTCTGCGAGATTGGAAACCTTTGAAGGAAAGGTATTTTCCGGCTGGATTGAAAAAGGCATTCAAAAAATTTTCGGTATTATGACTGTTTACGCAGAGACAACAGAGAATGCTGCAGGCAGTGATATAGAAAAAGAGTCGGTTTCTGCCAGGGAAACAAAGGACGATGATTCTGAGGATGTTTCTGATGAAGAGGAAAGAAGACCGTCTAAAGAAGAAACGCCAATTCAGGATGTTGTAAAAGATAATCGTGATTTAAAAATGAGGAAAATCCATCAAAGAAGAATTGGCAGACATTGATTCAGAAGAATTCCTTGATGATGATATTGAAGATGAACAGGAATTTATCGAGGATGAAGAACGGATCAGTGAGATAGAGGCTCTTGGCGGCAGGAAGGTAGATCTTGCGTCAGATTCCAATGCGACCTATGTGGCGTATGTGGAATTTACAAAGCAGAGGGATGAGGGTGGTCTGACTGTATCCAGAAGTGATGAACCGGACATTTCCCTTTATGCGCAGCTTTCAGGATCTGGTAAAGAATTATTTGAAAGTGCCTACAGCACGGCAAAAGGTTCACCGAGTGTGGGCGTACTTATTACACCAGGCTCGGCGGACAATTTCAGTCACTGCAATGATGAAGATGGCTGCGGAAATATGTGGCGTATCTATGACCACCGGACGGAGGGAGAAATCCATATCAATAAGCGGGATTTGGATCTGGAAAATGGGGCAAACGACGCATATGATTCCTATGGAGATTCTCAGGGAGACGCCACTTTAGAAGGAGCGGTATACGGCCTGTTTGCAGCAGCGGATATCATTCATCCGGACGGAAAAACGGGAACCGTTTATATGGCAAATGATCTGGTGGCAGTCACGACAACGGATAAAAACGGCGATGCTTCGTTTATGGCCTTTACGGAAGCCCCAGGAATGATCTATGACTATGAAGAGGGTGAGATCGTGGATCGCGGCCAGGGCTGGAATGCAGCATCTCCACAAAATCTCTATGATCATGCAGAAACATACGATGAGTATACGGCAGACGCAGATGTGGTAAGAACTTATCCGGATTATAAACTGGCGAATGGAAACTGTTGGATTGGAAGACCGCTGATCCTGGGGGACTATTACGTAAAGGAATTGACTCGCTCTGAGGGATATGAATTGTCGATTGGAAACCGAATGCAGCAGCAGACCAATCTGGGACAGGATGTAAATGCGGGAGTTCCGGGCGATTTGACCGGTTATGCTGGAATTGTGGGGATCCTTACCGCGGAGGAGCAGATCAGTGATGAACCGACCGGAGATGTGGAAGATCCTGACTACAACCAGTTGTTTTTTACAGCTGAAAGTGAAAAAACAGGGGATTCGGGATTTGATCTTGTATTCCGAAATCTGCCGGAGGGAGCAAAACTTTACCGGAAGGACAGTATTTCTACGACGAAAGAGGTAGAGGCCGGTACGGGTATCTATGATGAAGTGCCAGTCAAAAATATTTTTGGCCTGCCGGAGTATGTTGTGGCAGAAAACGATCATCAGTACCCGAAATATAATGCAGATGGAAGCATTAAAACCAAAACGACCAACGTGAATTTTACTGCGAAAAACGTAATCCGTGTGACCAGAAAAGGGTTGGATCCTGCGAAAGTTACGGATGTAATCCTTGCATCTGTGCCAGGAATGTCCGATGATGACCTTCTTTTAAGACTAGCATCTGTACCAGATGTGGATAATGACTTTGCGCTGCTTAAAATCAAGGTGGAGCAGGCGCTTCGCACAAATGGAAAAAGCTCACCGAACTATAAAAGAAGCGGAGTTACAGCTTATTCGAGCATGGATGAGCTGGTATTTGACCGCGGTGTATGGGAAGGTGAGACAGATACCTATGGTATATCCGGCGTTAGCAGTGGAAACGCAGCTGATAAAACGGTATGCGGTTCTCCTCTTGTAACATTGACGATCAATAAGGAAGGAACAGACGGAGAGGCCGTATCGTTATCTTCACTGATTGTTTCGATTCTGGATTATTACAATACCCATGATTATTACAATTATGGTGGAGTGGACTATATCAAAGAAGATGCGGACAGCTGGACGGTCGGTTTATATGCAAACCGGACCAATTATCCGATGCTCTTTTATGTTCCGGCGGACAGTTCTTCTGGAGATGCAATGTTTTACCGGGTAGCAAGTGCACCTGCAGACCACAGTAAACGGCCTAGAGCCATTTATGTTGCATACAGTGAGGATGCCATTTATGATCCCCGCGGTGAAATGAAGAATTTTTCCGTGAACGAGAACGGCACCGTTAATGCGATCCTTTCCCCGGCCGTACAGGCAGATGAGAATGGGGATATCGTGAATGGTGTCGTAACCGAAACTGAATTTTATAAAACCGGGGAAACACCTCTGGATAAAAATGGCAATAAAATTCCGAAGGTAACCTATGTGGAGCGGACAGAGAAAATTTCCGTGGAAGTAAATGAATGCAAGTGGACGGAGATCCCTCTCACAAAGGAAGGTAATGTGTGGATCGCCCATCAAAATGGTAACTATACGGATGGATATGGAACGGAGCATAATGACGAGGCAGCAGCACGTTATGAATATACGCTGAAACTTCCATCCCGGTTCATTTCCCTGACTGAGCAGGATTGCATAGATTTTGGAATTTCAAAAGAACTTGCAGGCACCCAGGTTGGTAGCGCCGCCTATTATCTGGCAAAAGGTTCCAGTGTAAAAGCATACCTTAACTATCGCAGCCTTTTAGTAGGCCAGGAAAATTCTTATGTACAATCGGTAGCTCTTGATTATCCGGGCCAGGACTATGTATTTCAGGATGGTGCAGAGCGGCCGGGTACGAACACCAGAAAGGAACCTGTAGGTGTAGAAGAGAGGATCATCAGTCAGCAGATCAAAGTAACAAAAACGATTGATGAGAAGAGTTACCGCAATACGAACTCCTACAGTGAAGTCCATGAGGACTGGTGGAGCCGCTTATTTGGTAATCATGCAGGGAATGGAGCATCGGATCATTCGGCCCAGAAGCTTGATAATTTCCGTTTCAAAACCTATTTGAAGTCAAATCTGGAAGCATTGTACCGGAATGAAAATGGAGAAATTGTATGGCAGGACCGTATGGGAACTGACCGGACGGATGCTGAGCAGCTTGCCGCAAATAAAGCATTTCCAATGCTGGTCAATAAGATCTATACAAAGGTTCCTCATCAGACGGATCCGCTGTTTAAAAAATCCAATGATGCAGCGATTGCCAATACGGCTCTTTATGATTATCATAACGGTCTGATCAGTGATGAGGCAAACACGGGCTATACGAGACTGCTGGAAACGGCAGACTATCTGGTTGAGGACGGTGACAGCACAAGAACGGTCAAAAATTACAATTATGAGAAGTTTTTTGATGCGATCAGCGTTTCTAATGGAGATAAATGGGATGAAAATCATCCGACCTACACAAGTTATAAGCCGATTGGAAATCTCATGAACCGTACCGAAGAGCAGCTGGATAATGCCAGGGTATCTGACCGGGTGCGTCAGTTTGCAATCAGCTGGTACCTGGATAATGAGGTAAAAAAACTGGTGCAGGAGGTGGACGCAGGTACTGGAGAGAAGGAGGCCAGTGCCGGTGCGACAGCATACAGTGAAGAAACGTATGATCTGGCACTCCGCCAGGCCATTATAAAGGCAGAAAACTATTTGAAGCCATTCTTTGCGTATGATCTTGATGAGCTTTACGCAATTCACTGGGATAGCGAGGCAAACGGAGGCAACGATCATGATACAACAACACTGGCTGCCAATACGATTTATGGAGATAAAGATCTTTCAAAAGATGGTGGGTATGCCTATGGGTTATCGAAATATTTACCGTATGGAACCTATGTGGTGGCAGAGCAGCCGCCGCATGTTGATGAACTGAAGGATTTTAAAAACCGACATTATCAGATTGATCAGCCAAGGGAACCTTGCCGAGTGTGTATGCATCTTATGATGCATCACAGGAAACTCCGGAAACGCTCAATTCTTTCTATAATTATGACTGTTCTGATTCCATGCAGCAGCTGGAACAGAAATATCAGATCCGGTTTGGTGAGGAGGACCATAAAATCCAGGCCCATAATCACCATGGGGATTTTGAAGTTTATAAGTATGGACTTGATCTGAATGAGATCACAAATGGGGTTCGGGCAGAAGCAGGTAACTATTTTGCATTGACGCAAAGCCCATGGCGGCCACTGAAAAATTATTATAATCCGGAGAATGATCGTTCTGCTGCCGAAGTTACCTATTATCTGACGGAGGGGCAGAACGGTAGAAAAGGAATTTCGGAAAATTACCGGTATAGTTCCCTGTCTGAAGATGCGGGACTTTCCGATGATGTTCCATATCCGGGTGCGGATATTACTGCAGATAACCGGTTAGGAATCCAGTACCGGGATCATGTTGCAACAATGACGGGAATGCAGACAGCTTATGAGGGGAAATATGCTGCCATGCTGGTTCCATACAGCGTGATTGCATCAACGGATGAGCAGGCGGAGGTGACAGATGAAGAGCCGGGCCAGGGAGGAAGTGCATCATACCGGGGATTTGCTTACGATAAGTTTGTGAACCGCTTCTTTACGGCAAAGCTTAGAATAGAGAAGATTGACTCGGAAACCCATGAGAATATCCTTCACGACGGTGCACTTTTCAATCTGTATGCGGCATCCCGTGATGACAGTGAGAGTGGTCAGGGAACAGTAAAATTTACGACAGAACCCACGCAGTTTACCGGAACAAAAGAATTCTTAACGGCAATGGGGTCTACCGACATCCGGCCGATTGCAAAAGGCCGACTTGCAAGGTGGATTGATCGTATTACCGGAAAGAGAATGGCATCGGTGATCTGTATAGCGGCACCGTGCCGGAGGGTACACCGATCTGCAGTGAGGATGAGCAGATTGTCCTGGGAGATGAATACGGGAATAAGACCGTGGCCTTTAAAACCTATTCAACAACCAGGGACAGCCTGATGCGGGATGAGATGACAGACCAGGGAGCGTCCTATCAGGACCAGAATGTCGGTTATCTGGAACTGCCACAGCCTTTGGGCGCGGGGGTTTATGTTCTGGCGGAAGTAGATCCGCCGGCCGGATATGCGCGGAGTAAGCCGATCGCGATCGAGGTTTACAGCGACAAGATTACTTATTATAAGGAAGGAACAAAGGATAGCCGGGTATTGGCAGTCGTTTATGAGGATGATGCGGACCACCAGACAACCAATGCAAACAAACCGGAAGACAAGGTAAACGTGGCGCAGGTCTATGTGGAGAATACTCCGATCCGGCTGGAGGTTGAAAAGGTAAAAGAATCCTATGTAGGAAAGGCCAATACGACGGCAGATAAGACGGTCAGCTACAAGATTTCCGGTCGTGTGGATGGAAAATACAGCGAGATCGGAAAAAATCCGGACCTGGTTTATGCGTATCGGGATGGAAAATATTTGGGATATGCATGGCAGAAAGGAACCCTGGAGTATTTAGAGGAACGCAAGGCAGCAGGAGAAAAGGTGGAAATCGTTTATTCCCACGGAACATTTGCGGGCTATGGGTATGTTACCAGGACTCTTGAAACTGCAGATGATGAAAATGGCTATGTAGCAGGGGCATTGATGACATTGTTTGATGCAATCCCTGTGGAGCGTTCTGGATTTGAGGGAGATGAGGCTTATAACGGACTGAAGATTGAAAGAAATCTCACGAACAATATCACCAGAATGTATATCGAGCAGGGATATGCCGGAGAGAAAGTAGAGTTTGTCCGTGAAAAGGACGAGGCGGGTAAAGAACTGGAAGTGACTTTTTCGGCCGGTATTGATAAAGACGGAAACACCATTTCGGCAACCGGCGGAGTATGGTCTGCGGTTACGTTACAGCGGCCAGATACAGATATCTTATATTATGATCTGGATGGCCTGGATCCATATCAGGAGCGGTATATTGACGGCCAGTTCATTACCTATGTGTATGATAAAACGCATAAGCAGACGCCTGTGGAAGATGCAGAACGGGACCGCAGAAACTTTGAAAAGACTGATATAGAGCATTCGATGTATGTTTTTAAGGATGGAGTCCCATATTTAGAGATTACAGAAGGCGATTTTACAAAGGTAAAATACCGAAAGAATGATAAGCAGCTTGAAGTGGAGGCAGGCACCAAAATTTATCATTTGGATAAAGACGGGTACCGCGATACTTTGGTTGATCCGGCAACAGGAATGGCATATATCGAAGAAGGCTGTTCAGACGGAACGGTAAGAACTCTGGTATGGCCAGTTAATGTAAGAAAAGATGAATTCGGAAATGTGATTGCCCGTGATAAGATCACGACTTCCCGTATTGCTACGGTGGCAGAAAATAAGGACGGATATGCAGAGGATGAAACGCTGGATGTGGTAAATAATTCCACCGCGGAGATACCGGATGCGGATAAACCGTCGTATACCCATGCGGAGTCTGGCCATATTACCGGAACCTGGAAAGGAAATGGTGAGCAATCACACGAGGAGAGCAGCGTTGAGCAGAACCGTTTTAATCAGGATATGAATGGTTCTGTCCTGGTAGATGACAATAATGGTGATTTTCTAAATGAACTCAATCCGGTCTATGATGACCATGGTTTGGTTTTGTATTACCAGAGAAGTTCAGAAACCTACAAAAAGGGAGAGGATCTTTATGACCGGAATGGAGATTTTGTACGACACCAGGATTCAGATAATCTGGAAGAATACAATCTGAACGCATATCGTATCAATGAACACGATGAACTGTATGATGCTTCTCAGGAGAAGAAAACACCGGAGCGGAAAAATCTGCATCACCGGCTGGGTGAGGGATATATCCTTGAAAACACCTGGTTAAGCTCTGACAAGACTCCGAATGATCCATTCGATACATTTCAAACAGACGGACAGGCAGATGTTTTAAAACGCCTTCCGAGCGGAACCTATATTTTGGAGGAGTTAAAGGCACCGGAGGGCTATGTAAAGGGGCTGCCTAGTGGCATTTCTGTAGCGGAGACGGGAGAGCTTCAGCATGTTCAGATGGTTGATCGGACCACAAAGATTGAAATTAGTAAGATCCATGCGCCGCAGGATACCAAAATGCCGGTTCTGGATATGGACCATGAACATCCGGAAACGGGAGAGAAACCGTATGAGCGCGAAGTAGTGACTGGCGATATTGCTTCCTATACATACAGTTCTGTTCCTGGAGCAAAACTGGCACTGTATCCGGCCAGACGAGTATATAGTGCGGATACGGAGAAATATCCAAAGGGATATTATCTGGTAAAAACACAGGATACTCCGCTAGTTTGGGAAGATTCAAATAGTACTGCTTCCAACCCTGTATGGAATACCGCGGAGTGGAACAGTGAAAATGAACCGGCCTATTTCGAGAGGATCCCGGCGGGAGATTATCTGTTGGAAGAGATTGAAACACCGGAAGGATTTGTAACAGCAGATCCGGTGGAAATCACGATTGGAGATCAGTCAGAAGTTGAAATCGTCTGCATGAAGAATGATACCACAAAGGTTGAGATTGAAAAATTCTTTACAGATGAGCACGGAGAGAAAGTCCAGCTGTCTGGGGCGGAATTTAGCCTTCATCAGGCAGTGGTCAATGCAGAAGGGGAAATTATTTACGATGCGGATGGCACGCCGGTATATGATGCCCGTGTTCTGGCATCATTTAAGAGCGGCACTGTTGAGGATTATCAGAATTTCCGCGATGCATTTGAAAAAGCGTATGCGTCCTATGGTGTGGATCTTTCACTATTTGGCTGGAAGGAGAATGGGCAGGAAAAATCTGCAACCGTCACAGCTAAGACGGTAATGGATGCGACAAGCGCCGGAGGAAGTCACGACCGATTTGCAACGAAAGCACTCCTTACCATGATTACAAGCGACGGGGAGACTATACGCGTAGCAGTATCTGGCAACCTGCCGGAAACCGTCTTTGATTACCAGTTTGATTATCAGAAATTGGAGCATATAAATGCTTACGCGGATACTTACCTTACGGACAGAGGCACCAGAAGGATCAATGGCCTGTCAGCAGGGGAAAAGTATGTCCTTGTAGAAACCAAGGCACCCGATGGATTTTTAAAGCAGATGCCCAGGTGATTGTAGTGGAGAACCGGAAGGAGATCCAGCAGTATCACATCGAGGATCTGGAGGGACAGATCTGGCTTTCTAAATCTGCTGTTGGTGTGACCGGGGAGATGGCTGGGGCTACCATGGCCCTGTATAGAGCAGATCCGTTAGGAAATTTGAACCAGTCCGATGAGTATCTGGTCAGCCAGTGGGTAACCGGAGCAGATGGCATTTATACAGTGACAGATAAAGTAAATGGCAGGATCCCGGAAGGATATCAGGTGGGAGATTTAAGGATTCACATCGAGACGGGCCTGGCAGAAGGCATCTATTATTTAGTGGAACTGTCAGCACCGGACTATTATACCTTAGCAGAGCCGGCACGATTTGAGTATCATCTGGATGATTTGGTACAGACGATTCGGGCAGTCAATGAAGCGGTGAAAGGTGCGCTTTCTATCACCAAGACTGGAGAAGACGGCCAGGGACTTGCCGGAGCAACATTTGAGATCAAAGCGTATAAAGAAAATGATCTGGATGAGCCGGTCACCACAAACATGATCTATGGAACAGAGCCAGTCATCACCGTGCAGGATCTTCCTGTTGGTGAGATGCGGCCAGATGGAAGCATCATTCCATATACATACACGTTACAGGAGATCGCAGCGCCGGAGGGTTATAGTGTAAATCCGGAAATCATCACCTGGCAGTTTGAGCCGAAACAGGGTGACGGCCAGAGCTTTGCCCATGAGACGGTAGTAATTCATCAGGAGAGCGTAAAGGATCAGAAAACCAGGCTGTATTTTAGTAAGCAGGACTTCGATGTTTTAGGGGATGACAATACAGAAGGTGCTTTTATAGATGGGGCAATTCTTTCCATTTATGAAGTGACAGGAAAAGATGAACACGATCAGCCTGTATATGATAAAGATGCACCGTTTACGACCTGGACCACCAGAAAATTGGAGAAGAGGCATAAGGTTATTGGACTTATCGCAGGGCATACCTATATCCTGGTGGAAGATACTGCGCCGAAGGGGTGGAATCTGATGAAGCCGGTACTGTTTACGGTATCCAGTGATGGAAGGAGTATCCAGGGCCTTTCTAACCAGATGGAGAGTATTGAAATCCAGCGGGTATCAAAGAATGATTATGAATTGGATACGATCAATCGTGATACCACAAGCATTGAGCAGGTAAAACTGAAGGGCCGTTATGTGACCCAGATATATTATGAGCTGACGGACGCAAACAAAGATCTGATAGAAAGCTGGATCGGTGCTGGCGAGGAACATGTGATAAGAAAACCGTTCGCTTCTGTGTCAGAAGGATCGGCCTATACCATCACGGAGTACTGCAGGTATTCCGATGGAACGGTTCTTGTGACGGATCGGTTCACCAAAACATTCTGGTTTGATGAAAATGGAGAGATTAAAATTCCAACCAGAGAAATTGACCATGTAAATGAGACCTTATCTTATGCGGACGGAACCAAGATTACCGCGTTTATTCCAGATGCGGATAATCAGGAAAAGCAGGTGAAAAATCCTCTGCAGAAAGATGATCTGGTAATAACCAGACTGTCTGCGGATGGTGCCAGTGCATTAGCGCCGGATCAGGCAATTTTTGAAAGAATTCGAATGATCAATACGGATCACAAAACGGCAGATATGGTATTAACCGTGACTGTCGATGCAGATACAAGCATTATTGATCCGGGAACAGGAACTTTCGACGGAGAAAAACTGGTATTCCATTTTGAGAGCGTGGCGCCGGGTGAAGCTGCATACGCTGCTTTTATAACACAGGTAAGTGGTGAGGCATCTACGATTGAGGCGAAAGCAGAATATAACGGAATTGTAAGGGAAACCCAGAAGACAGTGCCGGTATTAACCTATGGAAAAGTAGTATTGTTCAACGAACTTACGGGATCTGGAAAGGAGCGGTATAAAGATCAGAAAACATCATTTAGGGTAAAACTTTATGACGCATCGACAGGAAGGGAACTTCCAGGGACCTATTCATACAGCGGCAGCAGGACCGGCATGATAAAGAGTGGCGATACCATCAGCCTCTCTGGTAATGAATATGTCAAGATCGATCCTGGTTACTATAAAAATGTGACCTATGAGATTGAAAAGATCGAGAATGGCCTGCACCATACGGAGAAAATGACATCCGGAAGTGTGGATGTAACTCACGGAAACGGAGCCAGATTTACCAGAAATATTGAGGATACGGCGAAACGCACGATATTTAAGCAGGGAGAAACCTATGTGCTTACGGAAGAAACCGTATTCGCAAATGGGGACAGCCTTCCGACAAATAAGATCAGTACAATTCTGGGCCAGTTTGTGAATGTTGAAGGCATTGCAGCCGCGGACCGGAAAACCAAAGTTATGATCTCAAAGACGGAAATTGGCGGTGGTAAAGAGCTTCCTGGCTGTGAAATGGAATTATACGATGAGGAAAATAATTTGATCCACAGATGGACCAGTTCTGATGTAGCGGAAAGCCTTGAAGAATTCCTGGAACCGGGAAAGACCTATAGACTGGTTGAAAAAAGCCCGGAACCTGGATATTCCTATGCGGAAGATGTTACCTTTACCGTAAATGAGGACGGCACAGTGGACCGTGTGGTTATGGTGGATAAGCCTACTCACATCGTGTTATCTAAAAAGAAGATCACAAACAGTGAGGAACTCCCGGGAGCGCTGCTTCAGGTTGTGGATAAGGACGGAAACGTAGTAGAGGAGTGGATCTCTACGGACAAGCCTCATGAAATTGTTGCAAAACTGGTAGTGGACGAGAGTTATGTGCTGCGAGAGGTTCGGCCTGCAGACGGCTGGGCATATGCCGAAGATGTGCCGTTTAAGGTGAGTCATGACGGAACAGTTGATTATGTCAAGATGGAGGACAAGCCGACTCATGTTGTAATTTCCAAGCAGGAGATTACGGGAAGTAAAGAACTTCCGGGCTGTACGCTGCAGGTCATTGATAAGAATGGAAATGTGGTAGATGAGTGGGTTTCTACCGACCAGCCTCATGAAATTAAGGAGAAACTGATCGCAGACGAGGAATATACACTGCGGGAGGTTCGTCCGGCAGACGGTTGGGCCTATGCGGAAGATATTCCGTTTAAAGTAAGCCATGACGGAACGGTCGATCAGGTCAAAATGGAGGATAAGCCGACGCATGTGGTTGTATCCAAGAAGAAAATTACGGGAAAAGAAGAACTTCCGGGCTGTCATCTGGTGATAAAGGATAAGAATGGAAATGTGGTTGATGAATGGACCTCTTCAACGATACCACACGAAATCGTAGCAAAACTGATTGCCGGAGAAACTTATACACTTATTGAGATCCGGCCGGCAGATGGCTATTCGGTTGCGGAGAGCATTGAATTTACGGTATCCAAAGACGGCAGCGTCGATATGGTGGAAATGTTTGATGATGTAACCCATGTAGAATTTGGCAAGGCAAATCCAAATGGTACGCTTCTTAGTGGCGGCCGGATACAGATCAAGGATCTGTACGGAAATGTTCTGGTTGATTTCGTGCCGGATGGTACGGTTTACCGGATTGACGGTATACTGAAGGCCGGAGAAACCTATGTCATTCATGAAGTATCAGCCCCTGGTGGATACCGGGTATCTGAGGATCAGGAGTTTATTATGCCACTGGGTCAGGAAACAAAAGAAATCCGATTTGTGAATTTCGCGATCAGCGGCGGAGGCGGCGGAGGTGGCACTACTCCGGGAAAACGCCAGTTGTCCATTCGCAAGTACGATCCAGTAAACCAGATCGGCGTGGCCGGAGCAAAGCTTACTGTTTACACTTCAGATGGAAGCCTGTATTTAAAAGGTATTACGGATGAGAGCGGATATCTGACATTTGCTATGCCGGTAGATGGAACCTATACATATCAGGAAACAGAGGCACCGGCTGGATATTATCTGAACTCTTCCGTACAGTATCTGTATATTAAAGATGGTAAAGTAACCAATCCAGAAAATAGGACCTTGTATGATTATCCAAATGTGGAGGTGATACTTGAAAAGAAAGATTCAGAAGACGGCACAGCGGTTTCAGACACACTGCTTCAGGTGATTGATCCGGACGGCCAGGTGGTATTTCATGGCAGAACGGATGAAGCAGGAGAGTGCAAGATTCTGGCCGGAAAGGCAGGAACTTATCGCATCGTGGAGATCGAACCGGCAAACGGATATGAGCGGTCCGAAGCACCATGGCAGTTCCTTGTTTCATATGACGGAACCATCGCTGGAGAAACAACACTTTATAATGAAAAAACTGATAAAAAGGTTGGTATCGGGCGGATCTATGCGCATTATGAGAGCACGAATGGAAGCAGCGGATCCTATGGATTAGGTGTTCCAGACTGGCTGAAGCAACCGAAGGCAGGAGATACGACAGATTCACTCAAATGGTATGTACTGGCAACCATCTTTGCGATAGGCGCAGGGGGACTGGTGCTTATCGGACGAAGGAAAGGAAAGAAAAAAGATGATGAGGCGTAGATATTTTAGCGCCCTGATGTTTACGGCGGTACTGGTATTTGCCAGTTCCGCCGGGAAAACCATGGCGAGTCAGGTATCAGAAAACCAAACGCAGAGTATTGCAGAGGCTGTGAATGCAGCGGTGCCTTCTGAGGCAGAAAAGCAGGTTAACGGCGCAGATGATGCGATTACCACCGTGGAAGAAGTATTTGGAGAGCGGCCATATTACGGTTCAGGAGAGACGGATGGAAGTTATGTATATTATTCACAGGTCTTTCCAAAGGATGCGGATCAGGACCAATATCTGCCTGAGGAAGAGCATGTGGAAGGTGATGATACATACCGGTTAGTGGATTATGAGGTGAAGGAACAGTCTCTTTCAGGAAGGAAGAAGCATATCCGGGATACGTTACTACTGAAAGATTATGAGGGGATCGATGAGATTCCGGAAACCTATAAGGTAGAAATTGCAGATAATCCGTTTCAAACCGTAACGGAATATACGTTGCCGATCAAAGAGGCAGAGCGGGTAAATGAACGCTGGGAAGATTCCTTTACGTTTGATATTGTCGTAGAACATGCAGACTCAGGACTATTTCAGATTGGAAATGAGGTGATATCACTTAATCAGACTGTGGATCCGTTTGCTGGTAATGAAGGGCTTTTATTAGAGCTGATCGGGGTGCCGAATGACGCATACCAGATTGATCACACGGCCTGGGCCGGTGACATGTATGAGCAGAATGGGATCCTGTATCGGAATGCAGTTGCTTATGGGAAAAAGCTGGTTTATGATCTGGAAATTTCGTATGAAGATGTGATCACCCTGCCGGAAGAAGAGGGGTATCAGATCCGGGCGCGGTATGAACTGCTGCCAAAGGATGCCTCTGTTATGTCGGAAAGCACATCAAAATCATCGGGATCCAATCACTGGGATTGGCTTAAAAACCTATGGGAAGAGATGATAAAGTTTCTGAAAAAGATAGCAGAAACTGTAAAAAAGCATCCGTACATTACGGCGGTTGTATTTTTCCTATTGTTTATCGCAATCATATTATACCTTGCTGTCAGACGCAGAACAAAAGATGCCGAAGAGCCGGAGCATGTTTCAAGGCGGTGGCATCGCGGTCCGAAACGCGGCAGAAGAAGGTAGATCTAGCTGCGTGTGGTGTCACAGCCATACGCAGTTTTTTAAAAAGAAGAATTTAAGGAGGGTTGTGTTGAAGCAGAAAATCGGTTTTTTAGTATTGAAATCAGGTGGAAACGAAGAAGCGCGCTATTTATATCCAACAGTATTATATCATTTAGCGCTTCGCTCCAGGATCAAAAGAGAATTAGAAACAGGAAAAGTGCTGCGATGCTGCTGCAGAGAGGATGAGACGGAAGTGACAGTCAATGAAAATTTGGAACTTCAATTTTTACGCGGCAGACATGCAGCAGCATGCGTAGAATACGTTCGGCAGCTTGCTAAGTATTCAAAAGCCGCCGGTGTCATTCCGTTCATCTATGGGCGTGGATTTTCCATACCGGTTGCCTTTAAGTGCAAAAAGGGCCAGAAAGGAAGCAGGCATATACTCTGGAGAAGCGCTTGACCTGTGCAAGTGGAAGCGATTTGATCTAACAGCCCTAAACGCGATCATTGCCGCCAGAGCATTCGAAATGTGTGTGCAGACAGGGCAAATGACGGCGGATGCTGTGCTTTCCCAGATGGAGTATGAATATGGCTTATATCAGTATGAGGACCTAGATGGTGCGCCGATCTCGATCAATAGTTCACTTGTACTTACCCGTAGGGCAAAGATTGGAGAAACGGCATTCTTTTGTGGAAAGGTGCGTAAAATCAGCGATCAGTATGGTGCCAGGATATATTTAATCTGTGAAAATGATTATGGGAACTTTAATATTTCGCTTCCTCGCGTGAAGTGGGAGAAGCTTACTTCTGCTATGTGCCGCAGTGATTGTGTGGTCTGCTGCATTACCGGGTTTGTTCGGGAGAAAGAAATCATTCCGTTTAAAAAGGGGCATTATGACAAAATCACGAAGACCTCAACTGCAGGAAAACAGGAGGCAAAACGTGTCCTTGAATTTGCAAGCTTCACTCTGTTTTATCTGAATGAATATGGTCTGATCGGTGGAAGTGAAGAGGAATTGGCAGCGGTGAGTGAACTGATGCGGCAGGGGAAGCATGTGATCAAGCCATATTACCCGATTCCGGGATGTGACAAAATTCCAAAGTATTATGTGTTTTAAGAATGCAGCAGGAAGGAAAATAAATGCACTATATCAAAGGATGCCCATGCCTGTTTAAGGTGGCGTGGATAGCAGATCATGCACTAAAAAATATCTATGTAATTCAGAAATGCGCTTCATGTGGATACACGAAGGAGCAGTGTGATTATGTGTTTGAAGAATTAAAGAGCATGAAAATAGTAGACACAAAGCCAGAATCAGCCTACATTTCTGATTTATACCAGACATATGGGGAACTGCCATTTCATTGCGAAGAAGTGGATACAAACTTTCACTTTGAACCGGAATGTCAGGAAGTAGATTTTTGCAAAATATGTGAATTCTCGAAAGAGTTTTGCAATTGTCAGCTTAACGCGGAACTGCAGGTGCTGCGTTATATGTTTCATAATCCGACTGTTTCAATGATACGGAGAAATGTATTTCACATGCAGGTTTGCATCATTTTAGAACAGATGGGGCACATAAGAGGGTATGTATTACCGGTTGGAGAACAATTATATAAAGCGTTCAAAGATGCCAGGAAGCGTACCTCTGCTTCATTCCTATATGACAAAGAAAAGCTGCTGGATCATATATTAAACGGAAATCGGGGAATACTGCCAGAGCATCATGCCTTGGAAGCCAGAAAAATTCTGCGGAATTTACTGGATGCCATTTTAATAGAGAATGAGGTGTGTTCGGCAAAAAGGTATGAGGATTGTCTGAAGAAACTTCGTGCTGCACCTGCTTATCAGGGACGTGAACGACAGCAATTCTTTGAAGATATCTGTATATATGATGAAATTCCTTATCTGTTTTTTGCGTCAGTAGCGGTGGAATTTGGTCAGAAAGATGATAAACAGATATGTTCTGAAGAAGCACACTCTGCTCATAAAAAGAAAATATTGGTTCCTATATACAGCGACAGGCCGGCTTTATCACTGGAGGAACTGATGAGTCAGGCGAGCATGAGTGCAGGTTTTTTAGGGCATGAAGCGAAGGAAGAAGAGAAAACTTCGGGACTGAATTGCCCGGAAAATTCCAGTAAGCCCGTTCCGGACACTCAAAAAAATAATCATAAATTGCCGTTGGATTCGATAAAAAATGATCCCAAGGCACATATGGAAATCCGAGAAAAGCGGGTGTTTCCCGGAGAAAAAGTTCCATTCCGGTTACCGAAAACAGCAGAAACTGTGCAGAAAAATGTAGAGTATATGCTTGATTTTTCACCAGGTTCTGACCATATAAGTCAGACATCGGAGAGTGGGACAGAAGCAGGATCGGATAAAAATACAGCACAAAATGAGGAATCTCAAAAGGTTTCAATGGCATTTGTGACAGATGAAGGCGCGCTGATTGTGGAAGACGGGGATGTGATAGACATACACAATGAAGACTTTTTGCCGTTTTCCACCGTAGTATCGTTGGAAGAATGGCTGACCATGGATTATGCGAAGCGGGGAAGGCAGGAAGGGCTATTCATAACGGTTGCGTCACGAAGATGTGCCTATTTTCTGAACAAAAAGATGATCAAACCACTTGTGTTTGAGTATCTGCTTCATGTGATCCGGCGGCCAATTTATACATATTCGGTATACCTTGTGTGGCGTATCCTTTCCATGAACGGACTTGGATATATCCGGCCAAAGGTAAAAGTTTATTCGTTATCGGCTCTTTATAATGCCGTCCAGGGGACAGACCAGTTGCAGCCAATGGCAGATATAGTGAAAGAAACTGCTCCCGATAACAGTAATGTGTATTCCGTGACAGCACTATATAAGCGCTATGTCACAAGCAAAGAACCTCTGCTGTTATCGGAAGATATAAGAAAGCTGTACCGACATTATGTAAATGTAGAATATGCTTTTGGCACATCACGCGAATGTCAGAATGGAGATTTTTTGTGCCGAAAGACCTTCCTGTCATGCGAGTTTTCGCCATTTGATTTGGAAGAAAAGAAGAAGGATCAGACCTTTATGTGTTACGAAATTTCTCCAGATTTGATCCCACAAAATGCACTGTCAGATCTATTTCTGGCAACGAGATATACCATTGTGCAGGCATTAACAGAACCGATTTTTATACGTTCTAATGCAAAGTTGGTGGCGCTGGAGGCAAGCAGTTTTTCGTTGATAGTCGATACCAGAAACCGTCATATCATTGATGAAATGGATCAGATATTAATGAGCCGGTATGCGCATTTGCTGTCTGAAAGCGGATGCAGGATGCCAGTGATAAAACGATACTGGATTTGAAAGATATGGGGCGGATTTTGTGCCATGTGCGTGGCGTAATCCAGGTGGAAAACGCTGCGGCCTGTGCATGGCATAATTATGTTGTGCCATGTACAACAGAAGAAACTGCGCCATGCACATGGAGCTTATACAGTAAGAAAAACCTATAGAAGCCTGAAATAATGTTTTTAAACCCATAAAAAGGAATACATATAAAGGATATTTTTAGAGCTGAAAAATCCAGAAGCCAGGCCCCATGAAATATGTATGAGAAAAAATTAGAAATAAATGAGAGTAGATGAGGTGGTACATGTTACATCTTCGAATGATTTACGATGAGATTTTAAAAAATAGTGTATTTGCAAGTTCCAGGCCCGGCCGAACAGATGCAAGGGTGATTTTAATTCTGGCCCTGCTCTTAAAATATAAGCGCCTTAGGCGGAAGATGATCCTATTCTTGATTCAGCATATTGATCCGTGTATCCAGGAAACTGGAAGCATGGGGCAGCGGACGGTCAAAACGTGCATTGAACGGGGCTGGATAAAAATGCAGGAACAAAGGGGAGCGCGGGAGAAAGGGCTGTATTCCATTACTCAGGCTGGAAAGAAGCATCTTTACGAATTGATAAACGAATATTTCCAAGGAGAAACCGTTCAAAACATGGTTTCGGTTCTGGATACGTATGCTGCAGGCAGGACAAATATGGAATTATCCCCGCATAAGGAAGCAGAGATCGCAGCGGCGCTGAAAATGGTACTCTCTGATTATAGAGAGAAATGGACGCAGCTGGAGTTTGAAGTTCCGTATTCAGTTGAAATGATGCGGGAGTATAGCGGCCAGGCGAAGAAGCGTGGAGATATCTTTGCAGATCTAAAATTGTCATACCGATGCACGGATCACTTAGAAGAACGTCCACTTTGTATAGAGATTGATATGGGAACAGAGCGGGTAAGTACGCATGGTGGATTACTTTTTAAATGCAATGCGTATGCACAGGTAAACCGCCGGATGCGGCAAATCTCCTGCATCAGGCAATCAATGTGGTGTTTGTTTTCAGCAATGATCCTGCGGATGATCTTCAGCAGACAGATCTTTTAAAATTTGAATCCATAAAACGTTATCAACAGCCGCTGCTGCCATTTCTGTCCTTTATCTGCAGGCAACAGGATTCAGATGCTTCTGTAACTTTGAAAAAAATGGAACAGGCCCTGGGAAAGGTAAAAGAATGTGATGCGTTTGGCTATGAAAAGAAACAGTTTTATCGAGATGCAGAATTCTTTTTGCATGTTTTAAAGGAGCAGTGCAGTAATCAGGAGCAGGCCGGAGAGAAAGAAATCCTAGCTTGTATGACAGAAATATCGGATTTCTGCAGAAATCATTTGGAAACATCCAGAACAGAATACAGCAGGCAGTATGCTCTGAAAAAGAGAATGGATCTGTTTGAACAGATCAGAAAGAATAATTCGTATGCGTTGGAGGGGTTGAGGAATGGAATGAGCCTCTCCTGCAATTCCCATCAGGATTTTGAACAGGAAATTCCATTTTTATTCCCGGAGCTATACTTCCGGGATCAGTTTGGAGTCTTTCTTTATCATTTGGGTATTACCAGGGAAAATGTAAAGGTTTCATCCGTGTATGCCATTCCGCTGTTTGAAGAACAGGACGTTGCAGAAATTGGTACAGTTTACCGATGCGTATTTATGGTTGGTGAGCTTACGGTCCTGATTGAAAATTTGAGTTCCGATATGGGCGGCCTTATCCGGGCAAGGGATTATGTACGGCTCCCGCCGGCCGCCAGAGAGAATACCATTATGATCATGCTGATGAATGACAGGGAGGAACTGGCTGACGGGAGCTATCTGAAAGAAGGAACTTTATATAACCAGTGGGGCAGTGAGGAGCACATCACGGATCAGGCAGCCATGGGTATGGCCTTACTTGCAAAAAAGGTGGCACCGACAATGACAGCATTCGGCACCGGTTATGCTTTTGAGTCTGTTCCGTTTCTGATGAACTCTACACAGGATTATATCATGCTTCATTACTCAGAATTTCTTCAGGCACTTCAGAGACCGGTGCGGCCCTGGATACGAATGGACCTGTATGTGAAGGAACAGAACAAGGTGCCATATATTCCATTCCTTATATACCGTACAGGAGAACATCAGGAAGAGGAAACATACAAAGTTCCATTTCATAAAGAAAAGCAGTATACGCCGGTTGACTGGAGGGGGTTATGCAATGATTAGAAAGACTGTTGCCATGTCGTTGATCCTGGCAGCAGGTATCTGTGTTTATCAGGGATCGTCTCCTTATATAGAGGCGCGCATGGAACAGGAGCATTTGAAACAGGCAGCATTTCCCGGAAATGAAGGAAACCTATCAGAAGAGGAGGGGCGTAAGGGGAATGGAGCAACCAGGGAAGAAACGGTGCTTTATACTTCACCGATAGATTTTGAAGTCTTAAAGAGTATCAACCCGGATATTGTTGGCTGGATACAGATTCCTGGGACAGCTATCGATTATCCCATTTGCTGGCGGGCCGATGATAACGAATATTATATGACGCATTCGGCAGAGGGCAATAAGCGGGAATTTGGTGCCATTATGCTAGATGGATCCATTCCTCTGCGGCAGAGGATCATCTAGTTGTACTTTATGGACACCATATGCGCAATGGGACGATGTTTAAAGATATCGTCCGGTATACGGATGCGGATTATTTGAATGACCACAAATCAATTTATTTATATTTCCCAGACAGGGAAGAGCGATACAGCGTGATCAGAACCATTGTTTGCTCAGCAAAAAGTTTTGAGCCTTCGCAAATGGTGAAGGAAGAGCTACTTTTCAAAGAATGGTGTCGCAATTCATGGAATGGATTGCCGGAAGAGACAATTCAAAAGAAAATGCTTGCACTGGTGACTTGCAGTTATGGAAGCAGGGATGAAAGGACAATCTGCTTTGCGATGATCGAAAAATGAAGGACAGGAGGTGATGTTCCTGCGCGTTAGAGGTAGGAGACGGTTATGAAAAAACGGATATTCGGACGAATGATAAAAAAATTAAAGTGGCTTGTGATAATCAGTGTGGTGCTTGTTGCATTAGGAACGGTTGGAATTGGTATTGCATCGGTATACCACATGAAATATGCACTGAAGAGTCTGTTCAATATGGAGTTCAACACGGGAAGTGATTTCTGGGCTTATGGAGATATTTCATCCTATAATAAAATCGGAGAACGGGCAGTTGCGATAGCGCGGTCACGTTTGAATTGGTCTTACAGCCAGGCAAAGAGAACCCTGGAGGGATCCTGGGACTGTTCTTCCATGGTTGCACGCTGCTATCAGGAGGCCGGCTTTGACTTAAAGGCTATCATGGGAGCACAGTGGTGCATGACAACGGTTGGGTGGAAGGATTTTGCGATGAAAAATAAACAGTTTATAGAAGAAGCGGATCTTCAGCCTGGAGATGTGATTTGGTATGGGAGACCGTCTGGTAACCATATGATGATGTATGCGGGAAATGGGCAGGTAATCCATGCAAAGGGGGAAAAATACGGCACTGTATATGAACCATTGGCCAATACCGGCTATCGGTCGGCAAGACAGGTTTATTTTTTCCGGCCTTATCTAAATTTGTTTGATGAAAGTACCGATGATTCCTCATATGATGCTTTTTTTGCAGATTCGTCCGGGTATGGGCCTGATAATGGAATCGTCATGCAGGTACCGGGAGGAACGGTTTGGACCGGCTGGACGGTATTTGAGTCAGGAAGGGAACGGTTTAACCTGGCCGGAAGCGATGGTGGATATGCGTATGGCTGCTATCAGTTCGATATCGGGTATTCCCTGGTGGATTTTTTGAAATTTTGCGTTTTCTATAATCAGGCACATTATGGAGCGTTCCAGCACTTCATAGATATGTCTGCCATCGAAAGCGGCTACCGAAAGGAAACGGATACAAAGCCGAGTATGATAAACCCGCCGTTATATTCAAACCGTGCATCCCTGATCAATGCATGGCATGCCGCTTACATGAATTACCCAGATGAATTTGCCGGACTGCAGAGCCGGACCGCCTACGAAGCTTACTACCTGCCGGCGCAGCGTGGCATGCTATCCAATTATGGCATCAATATAAAGAGTATAGCCCGGCCCTTCGGGGGACTATTTGGTCCCTGGCCATCCGAAATGGAGCGACCGCCAGTAAGGATAATTCAAAGAATGGTTTACGATCCGCAACGAGTACATATTCTCCCGGGATTGATGAACGGGAATGGCTTACCAAAATATATGAGGCAGAGGCAAGGCGGCATCCGTCCCAGAGAAACCGTTGGGGAACGGAGCAGCTGGCTGCCTGCTTCGCCTTTATGAATGGGGCCACACATCTGGGCGGCCTGGATGGAAATTATGACGGGCATTTATTGGATCACTTAATACGAGCGCAGCAGCAGGTGGTGTTTCCAATGCCATGATGTTAAATGCCATCAAAAATGATGTGGTTTTGACGGAGAGCGATTATCGGATCCTGAAGATAAAACGGGATACGCTTCTGTACCTGCTGCAGAAAGCGTATGACTATGAGACCCAGTACATGCTGCAGCGTTCCATTACTGTATACGGATTACGGGAATACCAAATCGAACATGAAGATGAAGAGGGAAGCTGGTATGAAGATGCTGAGGAATATGTGAGTAAACAGATCCTAGTCAGCAATGAAGATACGGAGTGTATGCTCCGGCTGGACTGGCAGATGCTCTATATGTATTCCATTCTGGCATCCATGGGAAGAGAAGACCGCGGGGAGACCGAGGGAGTATGGGACTGGGAGATCACAGTAAAAGATGTGGATGTGGCATTTGATCAGATCGCGATGAAATATGATTATGCTTTCAATGTGATGACAGATGAAAAATCCGAATATGATTTTGGAACCTGCCAGAGTCTGCCGCATAAAACGGAAATTTACGGAGACCCGGACACAACAAGCGGAAGATATACCTGGTATTATCCGAACAGCCTGCTTCGCAGCGCCTCTTCCGGCTATTCTGACCTGGCATATACGTATTCTGGAGGTGAGATAAACGGGATCGCTGAAACCTATCAGAACGAACGCTATGAGGGGATACCGGAGGCACTCACGCGGTATTATAATTTTGACCGGTTTCATACACTGGCAAAGTATATGCCGGGTGGAACTGAAGCACTGAGCCGTTATGAGGCGTATAATCAAAGGGCAGTAATGGGAAATCCTATTATTTATAGTGGAAATTTTGAGGTGAGTATGGGTGAATGGAATTTAGTCTTTGAATAGTAATTTATTATGAGTAAACGGTAATAGTACAGGAATTGCAAACAAAAAATATAGAAAATTAGATATGATAATTTTAACAGGGCGCAGAATTTTGTTATATGATAATGTTTTGCGTCCTGGTTTCATTTACAGAAGAAACATTGTAAAGAGTACAGATATTATAGTGAATGGAAAACAAAAGTGTTTGGATAATGTATAAAATTTTAACGAGAAAAACTGGCTGTTTTGCACAAAATAAAAAAGAAAACTGGAAGAGAATTGACATACTTATGACATAGTAGTAATATGTAACCATGAACGTTCGTAAATAAAAATAGCGTTCCTATATAAGAACGAATAAGGAGGGGTGGATGTGAATTGTTTCAAAAATGCTAAAGACTTTGTAACTTAATCTGTAGTTTAACATTCTGGTCGGCAACTGCAAAATAAAACTCGGAAAACACGTTTATTACTGTTGTACCGTCGTTGTACGGTGGGAGGAAATTTCTATGGGAGATTCAAGCAATAAAAGTGAAAACATATGGAAAAAAGGAGTAGCGCATGTTATTGATCTGCTATCTTCTTTGTTTCTTCCTTTTATTAATCTCATGGTTTCTGTGGGAATATTAAAAGGTATTTTGGTACTTATGGTTGCAAATGGGATAGTTACAGATGGAACAGCAACTTATGATATTCTGAATGCCATGAGCGACGCGTTCTTTTATTTTATTCCGCTGTTCTTAGCTTATACTGCAGCAAAAATTTGATGTAGAACCGTTCTCGGCAATTTTAGTTGCGTGTATTCTTTTACATCCCAGTATGACTACAGTTATGGCAACAGAGGGAACAGCCATCTTCTTTGGGATTCCTCTGAAAACTGTGACTTACTCTGCTTCTGTAATTCCCATTCTTCTGGCTATTTACTGTATGAGTTTTGTTCAGAAGTTCTGTTATAAGGTAATACCGGAAACGTTTCGATATTTGTTTACGCCTCCGGTTTGCGTGATTGTGATTGTTCCTGTTACGCTTCTTGTATTTGGACCGCTTGGAAGTTTTGTTGGCGGCTGGTTGGCAAAAGGATATGAGTGGATTTATAATTTAAGTCCCATGGTGGCCGGTATGTTTATTGGTGCTTTACAGCCGTTTATGGTTATTTTGGGGCTTCACTGGGGGCTCTTCCCGATTGCGCTGAACAATGTGGCGGTATATGGTTATGACACAATTATGGCATTGTTCGGCGGGGCCATTTTTGCTCAGGGAGGCGCAGCTCTTGCAGTGGCAGTCAAGGCCAAGGACGCAACATTCAAATCCCAGGCATTATCTGCAGCATTAACTGCTTTGCTTGGCATTACAGAGCCGGCTATGTTTGGTGTAAACCTTAGACTGAAAAAGCCAATGGCATGTGCCTGTGTGGCTGGCGGCATCGGAAGTGCCGTAGCCGGATTTTTCGGATGCCGAGCCGTTTCATTTGCATTGCCTGCCCTCACGACATTGTCGGTATTTATGAGTCATGCCTTTGTTCCGTTTTTAATTTCACTGGTGGTTGCTTTTGGGTTAGCATTTGTATTTACAATGATAGTAGCAATTCCTGATTTAAATAACAATGAAAAGGAGATTTAACTATGAAGAAGATTGATGCACATGCACACATTTTTGAGCGTATTGCAAGTTTTGGGAAATGCGGCGAGTTAAGACCAATTGGAAACGGTGTATGTCGATGGGCCAATGGCGATGAAATGGCTATCATACCGAAAGGATACGGAGATAAAGAATTTATGGCCGAAACATTGCTGAAGATTATGGATGAAGAAGATGTCGAAAAAGCAATTCTCTTGCAGGGAAGCCTCTACGGATTTCAGAATGAATATGCTATGGAAACAGCGGAAAAATATCCGGATCGTTTTAAGGATGCTGTAACACTGGATGCTTTCTGCAAGGAGGCAGATTCCATTCTTAATCATTTCATCAATGATCTGCATGCAAAAGTATTTAAATTTGAGGTGAGCGTTGGAGGTGGTATGATGGGATATCACAAGAATTTTATTATTGACGGCGAACCTTTTGGAAAAATTTTTGAAAAAATCTCAAAAGTAGAGAAGGCAACGTTGGTTCTTGACATTGGCAGTCCTTTCATGGAAAGCTGTCAAGTAGAGGCTGTAGACCGTTTAGCGCAGAAATATCCTAATTTAAATATCGTTGTCTGCCATTTACTGGCACCAAGAAGAGAGGATGGAGCGGCTTTGGAAAAAGCTTTGCCTTATCTGAAACACAAAAATGTATGGATTGACTTATCAGCACTTCCATGGAATGTAAGTCCAGAGGCATATCCATATCCAACTGCGTTAAAGTTTATCAGCATGGCAAAGGAAGTTCTTGGAACCGAAAAAATTATCTGGGGTACCGATTCACCATGCGTTATGACAAAGTTTAAATACGCAGATTTATATAATTTTATTATTGAATCCGATGTATTTACAGAAAAAGAATTAGAAATGGTATTCTATCATAATGCTGTTGAAGCTTATTATTTAGGTTAATCATTCATCTTATATGGTTGATATTTAACTGATATGCTGCAGACTGGCTTTGGAGAAAATTGTTTTCGTAAAAGGCGGCCTGCAGCAATTCTTACTATTTTGCAGAGTGGTTATATTAAAAAATCCGCTCATTCTGTTCCAAAAGTTTTTCAAAACGTGGTTTAGCAGAAATAAGAATCTGCTCGATTTGTGCTTGTTTTTCTGGTGTGAAACGGAATGTTGGTATGCTGACACTGATGGAAGCAGCTGGTTTTCCGTTGTGGAACAGTGGGGTGGAAATACAGGAGATGTCTGGATGAGTTTCCCCACGTTCAATGGCTATGGAGGTAGTGCGGACCACAAGAAGCTGTTTGTATAATTCATCCACACTTTTAACTGTATTTGGTGTAAACGGAATCAGAGGATTGGGGAAAAGTACTTCCAGTTCCTCTTTTGTACATTCACATAATAGAGATTTTCCAAGGCTGGTGCAGTATGCCGGAAGGCGTTTCCCGATAGAAGATGACAGACGGATTGGTTCTGGGGAATCGACTTTCGCAAGATAGAGAACATCAGAATGATCCAGAATGCCAAGCTGACAAACCTCGGAGCACTGATTAACAATGGACTTCATTTCTTCTTGAAGCCGTTCAAATATATTATGTGTTTCCATATAAGCAATGCCGGTCAGATAGGCATTTAAACCAATACTGTACTTTTGAGTTACCTCATTGTAAGAAGCAAAATTTTGGTCAGCCATAGTATGTACAATAGGGAACAGACTACTTTTGGGTGCAGCAAGTTGTTGGGAAAGCTCTGCAAGTGTCAGTCCGTCTGGGGTGTTTGATAATGCTAACAATATAGATAACACACGTACTGTTGAGCGGTGCTCGTCTTTGGTCATGGCAAATTCCTTTCTATAAATAACACTTATATTATACTATAGAACTATAATGCTCAAGATAGATATCTGTCAAGAATAAGGAGGTAGGAATTATGCGAAATGCAATGCTGATCAATGAAAAAGATAATGTCATTGTAGCAATTGAACCGCTTTCGAAAGAAACGAAAGCGGTGTATCAGGTGAATGGAAGATCAGAGGAGGTAAAAGTGCTGGAGGATATTCCTATGTATCACAAAATTGCCAGAGTTCCGATAAAAGCCAGAAGCGAAATTATTAAATATGGCGAGTACATCGGAGAAGCGGCCTGTGATATTCCAGCCGGATCATATGTTCATACACACAACGTTTTAAGCATCAGAGAAAAGAAAGTAGATTGAGGAGGGGATTCTTATGAAATTTTGGGGTTATAAACGACCAGATGGTAAGGTAGGAATTCGAAATCACGTGCTTATTCTGTCGGCAAGTATTTGTGCATCAGATACTACAAGGATTATTGCTTCTCAGGTAGAAGGAGCCATTACCTTTAATAATTAGAATGGCTGTTCTCAGGTACCGCCGGATATGAAGTTGACTATGGATGTTCTGGCAGGATATGCTGCAAATCCAAATATTTACGGAACCGTTGTTGTTTCCTTGGGATGTGAAGGATGCCAGATGGATCTGGTAGTAGAAGCAATTCGTGAAAGAACCAATAAGCCGTTGAAAACCCTGATTATTCAGGAAGAAGGCGGTACGATCAAAACGGTTGAAAAAGGAGTTCGTTACGCACAGGAAATGGTAGCAGAGGCTGGACTTTTAAGAAGGGAAGAATTCCCTATCTCCGAGCTGATTTTAGGAACAAACTGTGGCGGCAGTGACCCATCCTCCGGACTAGGTTCAAATCCGCTTGTTGGTGAGTTGAGCGATCGCTTTGTGGAAATGGGAGCAACATCGGTGCTTTGTGAAACGACAGAATTTCTGGGAGCGGAACATATTCTTGCAAGACGTGCTGCCAATAAAGAAGTACATGATAAAATTTACAAAATTGTGTATGACTATGAGGAATCATTAAGAAGAATCGGACAGGAGATCCGGAATGGAAATCCGTCACCAGGAAATATTGCGGGAGGTCTTACAACACTGGAAGAAAAATCACTGGGTTGCATTCATAAAGGTGGAAAAAGTACGATCAATGCGGTATACGATTATGCGGAGCAGCTGAAAACTGGTGAAGGTTTAATCATCATGGACACGCCAAGCAACGATGCGGCATCTGTAGCTGGACTGATTGCAGGAGGATGCCAGCTTGTTGTGTTTACAACTGGTCTTGGAACACCAACCGGAAATGCAGTAGCACCGGTTATGAAAATTACAGCAAATAAGAAAACTTATAAAACGATGCAGGACAATCTTGACTTCGATGCTAGCCATGTGATTTATGGACCAGAAACCATGGAAGAAATTACAGATGAGTTTATGCGGGATGTGATTGACATTTGCAATGGAAGACTGGTAAAAGCTGAGGCACTTGGATACATTGAAACAGCAATTTCCCGTGCCTGCAACTATATGTGATGATCAAAAAATATAGAACTAGGAGAAAGACAGATGAGAGCAGAATATATTTGTCCGGTACTGACTGCATTTGATGAAAACGGAAAAGTTGATATGGAGGCAATGAAAAGGCAATTCGATCACCTTATAGAAGGCGGATTAAATGGAATAGCGATCATGGGTAGTTCTGGAGAATTTTATGCGATGACATTGGAAGAGCAATGGCATTTGCCAGAGATTCTATCGCATATTTAAAGGGCAAAATTCCAGTTTACATAGGAACAGGTCGGTTGATTGCAGATGAGACAATCCAGTTCTCTAATTATGTACTGGATCAAGGCGCAACTGCGGTTATGATTGTCGGACCATATTATATAGGAACAGACGATGCCGGAGTAGAAGAGTATTATGATTATGTAGCCGAACGAATTAATGGTAATATCATTCTTTATAATTTTCCGGATAGAACAGGATTTGATTTGTCCGTAAATGTAATTTTGCAGCTGCTTAAAAAGCATAAAAACATTATTGGATTAAAAGATACGTTCGGTGCTCCGTCTCATACAAGGACATTGATCGGTATGATCAAACCGGAATATCCGGAGTTTAGAATTTATTCGGGCTATGATGATAATTTTGCACATGTAGTCAGCAGTGGCGGGGATGGCTGTATTGCAGCATTATCTAATGTTTTCCCGAAACTTTGTTCTGAATGGGTAGATGCAGTTGAACATGATAATATGGAAAAAACAGCACAGATCCAGCAGACGATAGATGCATTAATGGATTTTTATGCTATTTCCACTCCGTTCATGCTTACCATGAAATATGGGCTGTCCGTAATCGGTATTCCGTTTCCGCTTACATGTAAACGACCAGCGCTTGAGGTAACAGAAGGTCAGAAACAAATGGTCAATGGGATGTTGAAAGAAATTATATCTAAAATTCAGAAATAAAGAAATGGTTGTCTCTGAGTTTTTTTAGAAGAACTTTTTTTAGGCTGATTAAGTAACTGGGCATGCTTTAGCTTAGTTCAACTTTTTCAGCCTAAAAAAGTTTAAAATGAATAAAGCCGGTGCAGGATTTTGTGATATCCAGTACCGGCTTTATTTATTTTGAAGAGGTGCGGTGTAGAAGTTAATTATCAATGTAATCGCAAGAAAAAAGCAAGAATCTAAGCATGGAATTTTTTTAAGATAATGTTATGATAAATATATTGTAGTAGAAAGGAGGCAAGCCTATATGCCTAAAACTACGCTGATTGATTGTTGTATTAAGAAATATGCTTATCGAGAAGTATCACAAATATATCAGGAATTAAAGATATCCGGGGAAGGACTGTCACAATCACAGGTGGAATTGATGAGGGAAAAGTATGGTATAAATAGTTTCTCGAAAAGAAGAAATGATACCATGTTACGACTACTGCGGCATGCATTCATCAATCCATTTAATATCATTTTATTAGTTCTTGGAATCATTTCACTGGCTACAGATGTGGTTCTTGTATCGAATTTTGCCAGAAATGCAACGACTGCGGTTATCATCTTTCAATGATTTTGATTAGCGGAACAATCCGTTTGGTTCAGGAACTTCGTGCAAAGAATGCATCAAAACAGCTAAACCGGCTGATACATGAAAGCGTTACTGTACGGCGTGCGGGAGAAGAGAAAGAGATTCCAGCTGAGGAACTGGTGGTTGGAGATATTGTTCTGCTTGCGGCAGGTGATCGTGTTCCGGCTGATCTGAGACTCACCAAAGTAAGTGATCTATTTCTCTCCCAGGCAGCGATTACAGGCGAAAGTGCGATTCTGGAGAAAAATGCACAGGCATTGCGTTACAGTAATCCGGAATCTTTGACTCAGCTTGAAAATCTTGCATTTATGGCAACGACTGTCATCAGCGGAAAAGGTGAAGGTATTGTGCTTGCAGTTGGAAAAGACACACTTTATGGAAGCTTTGCAAAAGAAGATCCAGATGAAAAACAGTCTTTTCAAAAGGGAGCCAACTCTATTGCCTGGGTCATGCTTCGTTTTATTACGGTATTGATTCCTATTGTATTTATACTTTTGAAGATCACCGGTGGCAGGTGGCTGGAATCCTTTGCTTTTGCTCTGTCTGTTGCGGTTGGCCTAATGCCTGAGATGCTTCCAATGGTGATCACAGCCTGCCTTGCAAGGGGAAGCCTTGGCATGAGTAAAAAGCAGACAATCATTAAAGATATTAATGCTATGCAGGGGTTCGGTAGTATGGATGTACTCTGTATGGATAAAACTGGAACACTGACCAATGAAAGTATTTTATTGGAATACTATATGGATGTGCTGGGAAATGAAAGTTGCCAGGTATTGGATTTTGCCTTTTTAAATAGTGCTTATCATTCCGGCGTATGTAATCCAATTGATAATGCAATCCTTGCCTGTCAGACAATGCCAGGGCATGAACAGCATTTTGCTGATCTTCTCATACAGTATCGGAAAGAGGATGAAATCCCATTTGATTATTCCCATAAGTTTGTCAGTACACTTGTGACAGATAAAAATGGAGAGTGTCAACTTATTATGAAAGGGAATATTTCACAGATTGTGTCCCGGTGCAGTCAGGTGGAATTTCATGGCGAAATCCTTCCGATGGAAAAAGACAGAATTTCAAGCGTAGCTTCTGTAGTGGATGAGATGCAACAGGATGGAATGAAAGTAATTGCTGTTGCAAGGAAAAAGATTGAGAAACAGGATCAGATCATACAGACAGACGAAAACAATATGATCCTGATGGGATATCTTGCATTCTTTGATGATCAGAAAAACAGCCAAGACATCTGTGGAGGCTCTGAAAAGGCTGAAGGTGATACCGAAAATATTAACAGGTGATCAGGCTGATGTGGCAGCGTCTATTTGCCGGAGGGTTGGAATCCCGTCAGAAATCATATTGACTGGTGCAGATTTGGATCAGATGATGGACAATGAACTCAACAAAACAGTAGAAAATATTCATGTATTTGCAGAATTAACACCAGGGCAGAAAGTCCGTATTGTTTCTGCTTTAAGGCAAAATGGGCATACCGTAGGTTTTCTGGGAGATGGAATTAATGATATCCCAGCTCTTTGTGAATCGAATGTTGGTATTTCAGTAGATACAGCGGTAGATGCAGCGAAAGATGCAGCGGATGTCGTATTGCTTCAAAAGGATTTAGGGGTATTAGAGCAGGGAATTCTGGAAGGGCGTAAAACATTTACAAACATGCTCAAATACATTAAGATTACGGCAAGTTCTAATTTTGGCAATATTTTTTCTATCGTATGTGCAAGTGCCTTTTTACCGTTTTTGCCGATGACATCTTTGCAGATATTATTATTAAACCTGCTATATGATATTTTATGTATCATCCTTCCGTGGGATAATGTGGATGAGGAAGAAACACTATCTCCAAGAGACTGGTCTGGAAAGACATTGGGACGGTTTATGTTGTTTTTTGGTCCTATCAGTTCATTGTTTGATATTGTGACATTTTTATTTTTGTATTATATTCTATGTCCGGTGTTGTGTGGTGGAGCAACGTATCTGAATATAGTAGATCCAGTGATGCAGTCGCAGTATGTTGCTTTATTTCAGACAGGATGGTTTTTAGAATCGATGTGGACGCAGGTATTGATCCTTCATTTCCTTCGGACAAGGAAGATACCATTTGTACAGAGCAGTCCTTCCATTCCGGTTGTTTGTACGACCTTTGCAGGAATTATTACCTTTACTGCACTTACTTTTACCAAAAGCGCAGGTGTTATTGGATTGACGAAATTGCCAATCATGTATTTCCTGTTTTTATTTGTTGTAGTCTTACTCTATATGCTTCTGACTACGGGGGTCAAAACTGTTTATCAGAAGAAATATCATGAGCTGATCTGAAAGGAGGGAAACCATCGTGATAAAGAATATCAGTGTTATTTCCATGGATTCTGTCCTGCAGGAATGGCTTCTTCAAAAGCTGATCAAAGAATCACCAGAAAGTGACAGTGCGAAAGAACTGCTTTCCGGTATCTATGATATGGTGAGTGGCGAGATAAATTCATTACTGCTCAGCACTGCAAACAATTCAGAAATTGCATCTCTCAATCTTTCGGATGAGATGAAAATTGGGGAATTAGTGATCAATCCGAAAAGCAGGAGCGTTACCAGAATGGGCCAAGCGGTTTCCCTGACTCCTAAGGAGTTTGATATCCTGTATTTCCTGGCGGAAAACAGAGGAGAAGTATTTACAAAAGAGCAGATCTATAAGGCGGTATGGTCTGAAAATTATCTATTAGATGACAGTAATATCATGGCATTTATTCGAAAATTGCGAAAGAAGATTGAACCGAATCCGGATGAACCAAAGTATATACTTACGATTTGGGGGATCGGATATAAATTTAATGATAAGGTGTAAAACAGGCGGGCTGAAAGCAGTCCGCTTTGTTTTTGTAATTCTTGCTAAATCGCAAGGGAATCGCAAGATTTTGATCATATGATTCTCCTTGCTTTTTTTGTATTCTGTAAGAGGTCGAAGGGAGGCGGTATGTATGGTATATACAGATTTTGTTTTAAGAATTTCCTTATCCGTGTTACTTGGATTTTTCATCGGACTGGAAAGGCAGTTGACCGGGCATCCGGCGGGAATACGGATTAATGTTCTGATCTGTATGGGAACCAGTTTTTTTACTTTATTTCCAATGCTTTATGGTTCCGATCAGGTGTTTCGTGTAGGAAGCAGCATTATTTCCGGTGTTGGATTCTTATGTAGCGGTGTGATTTTTAAAGACAGCGGTACAGTAAGAGGAATGAATACAGCAGCAACACTTTGGTGTACAGCAGCAATTGGCATTCTAGCCAGCACAGGAATGTTTACAATGGCAGTCTCCGCAGCAGGCATTTTGATCGGTTCGAATTTAATCCTGCGTCCGCTTGCAAGAAAGCTGAATCCGATCGCTGTCGGAGATGAATCTGAAAAAGAGTACTGCATCACAGTACTTTGTCAGGAAGATGCAGAACAGGAAATACGACTTTTACTGATCAACAGCAATTCCAGCAAGACCTTATATCTGAATCATCTGGAAAGTGGAGATGTTGTGGGGGGTAAAGTCGAGATCATAGCGAAGTATTGCTCTGCAGGAAAACCGAAAAGTAATGTTCTGGAAGGAATTGTTGGTCAGGCATTGGAACTTCCAGAAGTAATCAGTGCAGGTTGGGAGGTGTTGTAGTTGAAAAAAATCAAAAGTGAAAGATGGATATTTTTTTTCATTCTTTATATTTTCTTCACTGCAGCATGCAGTTGTGTGAGCCTTATATTTCCGGCTCACCAAATTTGGGTGATACAGGCCTGGTATCAAATATCTGTTATTGTTTGGATTATTTTAGCAGTTACAATGATGAAATTGCTTATCAGACTTCAGAAAATAAATAAGCTCATAACGAGAGGAATCAATGAAAGGAGAAGAAAACCATGAATTTAACCTGTATCTTTTTTGGTGTCATTTTCACGATTGCCGGTTTTATGTTTGCATGTGGAAAAGGCCATATTCATTTATCTTCCTGGAAAAACATGACGCAGGAAGAGAAGGAAAAGATTAAAATTGTGCCGCTTTGCCGTAACATCGGTGAAGTCATTGCATTAAACGGTCTGATTTTTCTGCTGAAAGGTCTATGGCCAGGCTTTGAAAATCACTGGTTTGTGACTGCTATGATCGCATGGTTTATTGTGGCGGGATTTGATCTTTGGTATATCGAGAAAAGTGATCGATATTATAAAAAATAATTGCAAAACAGGAGGTAAGACCAATGAATAAGAAAGAAAATCGTATGGCTGTTCGTCAGGCAGCACAGCAGGCCGTGATCCGTGATGAGCAGAATCACCGCATCCAATATATGGCTACCAATCCGGTCAGGGAGGTTTTGAAAAGTCTGCATACAACACTTTGCGGTCTGGATGTTGAAAGTGTATCAGTGAGCCGGACAAAATACGGAACAAATAAAGTAACCCATGAGAAGAAACAATCCCTTGCGAAACGTCTGGCGGGAGCATTTATCAATCCATTTACAGCAATCCTGTTCTGCCTGGCAGTCGTTTCTATCATGACAGATATGATTTTTCCGTATTTTTCTCTGTTAGGAAGTTCGCCGGAAGATTTTAATCCTTTAACTGTCGTTATCATTCTGACGATGGTTATGATCTCTGGTACGCTTCGCTTTGTACAGGAATCCAGAAGCGGAAATGCGGCAGAAAAACTACTTTCGATGATCACAACAACCTGTACCGTTACAAGAAAAGGACAGGAAAAAACAGAGATTTCCATGGACGATCTGGTTGTGGGAGATATCGTGCATCTGTCAGCCGGAGATATGATCCCGGCAGATGTCCGTATCCTGGACGCAAGGGATCTGTTTATCAGTCAGGCAAGCCTGACAGGAGAAAGTGAACCGGTGGAAAAAACACCAAAGGTGTGTGCACAGAAAGAAAGCATCACGGATTACAGCAATATTGCTTTTATGGGAAGTAATGTTATTTCCGGAAGTGCAGCCGCAGTGGTTGTATGCACCGGAGACCGTACCTTGTTTGGTTCAATGGCATCTGCAATCGCAGGTGAAGCGGTAGAGACCAGCTTTACCAAAGGTGTGAATGCAGTTTCCTGGGTCCTGATCCGGTTTATGCTGGTTATGGTTCCACTAGTATTTTTTATCAATGGAATCACAAAGGGAGACTGGCTGGATGCCTTCCTCTTTGGTATTTCCATAGCTGTCGGACTGACTCCGGAAATGCTGCCGATGATCGTAACAACCTGTCTTGCAAAAGGTGCAGTTTCCATGAGTAAAAAGCAGACCATTGTGAAAATCTGAATTCCATCCAGAACTTTGGTGCCATTGATATTCTCTGTACAGATAAAACAGGAACACTGACACAGGACAAGGTTGTGCTGGAATATCACCTGAATGTGAATGGAGAAGATGATACCAGAGTACTGCGCCATGCATACTTAAACAGCTACTTCCAGACCGGCTACAAAATCTGATGGACCTGGCAATCATTCACAAAACAGAGGAAGAAGAGGCAGCAGATCCAAAGCTCCTCGATCTGTCTGAAAATTATGTGAAGGTAGACGAGCTCCCATTTGATTTTACGCGTCGCCGTCTGACTACGGTAGTACAGGACAAAAATGGCAAGACGCAGATGGTAACAAAAGGTGCCGTAGAAGAAATGCTCTCAATCTGTTCCTTTGCAGAGTGTGATGGCACGGTACAGGTACTTACAGAAACGGTGCGTAAGCGTATTTTACAGACAGTAGGGGGACTGAATGACAAGGGCTTCCGTGTGCTTGCCATTGCGCAGAAGAGCAATCCTTCTCCGGCTGGTGCATTTGGTGTAAAAGATGAGAGTGAAATGGTACTGATCGGATATCTTGCATTCCTTGATCCACCGAAGGAGTCTACCTCAGATGCGATCCGGGCATTGAAGGCACATGGCGTAACGACAAAGATTCTGACAGGGGATAATGATAAGGTAACACGTACCATCTGCAGGCAGGTGGGCCTGGAGGTACGCAATATGCTTCTTGGTTCCGATCTGGATGATATGTCAGATGCTCAGCTCGCAAAAGCAGCAGAGACAACAGAAGTATTTGCAAAGCTTACGCCGGATCAGAAAGCTCGTGTAGTTTCCGTTCTCCGTGAAAACGGTCATACCGTTGGATTTATGGGCGATGGAATTAATGATGCCGCTGCTATGAAAGCTGCTGATATTGGCATTTCCGTAGATACGGCAGTAGATGTGGCAAAAGAATCCGCAGATATTATTTTGTTGGAAAAAGATCTGATGGTTCTGGAAGAAGGAATCATAGAAGGACGTAAAACTTATGCCAACATGATCAAATATATCAAGATGACGGCCTCCTCTAACTTTGGAAATATGTTTTCAGTATTAGCTGCTTCTGCACTTTTACCATTCCTTCCGATGATGAGTGTACATCTGATTTTCCTGAATCTGATCTATGACATGTCCTGTACAGCAATCCCATGGGATAACGTAGACGAAGAGTTTATTGCAAAACCACGTAAATGGGATGCTTCCAGTGTGGGAAGCTTTATGATCTGGATCGGACCTACGAGCTCAATTTTTGATTTTACAACTTACATTTTCATGTATTTTGTATTCTGCCCGTTATTTGTATCAAATGGCATCCTGTTCAATGACCTGGCAGCCCATTACAGCGGCGCAGAGCTTGCTGCCATGCAGGCACAGTATATCGGAATGTTCCAGGCTGGATGGTTTGTGGAATCCATGTGGAGCCAGACACTGGTTATTCACATGATCCGTACACCAAAGCTTCCGTTTATCCAGAGCCGTGCATCAGCACCGGTAACATTACTTACCATGACAGGTATTGCAGTTCTGACGGTAATTCCATTTACACCATTTGGAGCTGCACTTGGTCTTGTAGCATTGCTTAGGCATCATATTTTGCATATCTGTTTCCATGCATTCTGCTGTATATGATGCTGGCAACAAGCTTGAAAAAAGCATATGTTCGTTGTTATGGCGAACTGCTTTAGGAGGTAGAAAGAATGAATTGGAAAGAATTATGGATGACACTTTTTGGAACATGTGAATGGCTTGGACTTAATATGGGATTCTGGGTATCTATGGCTGCCGTGCTGTTGATCGTAATACTCATGAATGTGGTATTTTGGGGAATAAAGCCAAAGAGTGAATTACCATCCACTTAATTTCTGATGAAATTTGAAGTGGTGGATTCTGGGGAGTCTTTTGATTCCCGATTGCCCGATAGGGCAAAGCATAAGCGAGCTATTCCCGTGGAGGGTATGAGAAAATCTCTGTAAATAAGATTCTTCTATGATAATTAAGAGCGATAAGCTTGTGAATCAGGCTTGTCGTTCTTGTTTTATATATAACAGTTGCTTACGGGCATGTCAAGAGCAGGCGGTTTCCCGCCTGTCTTCTTAACCCTTCTTTTGCTTGCTCGGGTATGTGGAGTTCAGTGATTCGATCGCATTGGTTGTATAAATGACCTTCCGGACAGTGGTTGAAAATTTAAAAATTGGAGAAACAGCATCCCAGTTGTCTTTCCAGCGTTTCATGGAATTCGGGTATTTCGGAGCCCATTTTTCAGTTACACGTTCCAAGGCAGCCAGAGCTTTCTGCTCATCAGCGGCCTGATAGATGCTTTTTAAATCTGCAGCAAAGGCTTTTCTGTCCTTGTCCGGAACGTATTTCAGGGTGTTTCTTACCTGATGGACAATACACCTCTGGTATTCTGTTTTGGGAAACGCAGCTGAAATCGCTTCTTTCATGCCTGTAAGGCCATCGGCACAGATGATCAGGATATCTTTTACTCCGCGATTTTTCAGTTCGTTCAGGACTGACAGCCAGTATTTCGCACTTTCATTGTCACCAGTCGTAATCGTCAGGATTTCCTTTTTCCCCTCCGCATTAATGCCAAGAATAACATAGGCTGCAAGCTTACGAATGACTCCATTATCCCGCACAGAATAGTGGATCACATCGATGTAAAGGATTGGATATACCTCATCCAATGGGCGGTTCTGCCAATCTTCAATCTGAGGAAGTATCTTATCCGTCACATCAGATATGAAACTTTCTGATGTTTCAAAACCATAGATATCTTCAATCGTTTCCGAGATCTGGCGAGTGGTCATTCCTTTGGCATACATAGAGATGATCTTCTGATCAATATCAGAAATATCTTTCTGACGCTTTTTCACCACCTGTGGTTCAAAGGTCGATTTCCGATCCTGTGGGACCTCGATTTCCATAGAGCCATATCGGCTGTTTACCTGCTTGCGTTTATTACACAAAAACATAGACGAGAGAAAATATAAAGTGTTATAATAAAAAAATATTTGTGAGCAAAGCTAAAGGGTCTGTAAAATGGAAGCCGGTTGCATGAAATGAGGTGCACTGTCTGTAGGACGGTGTTTTTTTATGATCTTATTTCATAGACGGACTATAATTTTATAAGGAAGAGAAATAATATGAAAATCAAAAAAGTGCAAAGTGTATGTTTTATTCTGGCATGTATAGCAGCAACAGGACTTATAGGATGTGGAAAAACAGATAAAACGCCAGAGAAACACGAAGCAATTACCTTTATGGCTCCTTATATGGATGTCGACAGCTTTATAGATGAAGTACATAAAACATACCCGGAGATTAATCTTGAAGTGGTTCCATACAGTGGGGCAAATACTACGGTGTACCTAAACACAATATTGGAGGAAAATGATCTTCCGGATATCTGTACACTGTCTCTTTATGATCCGGAATTGCAGGATCTCAGTGACAAGATGCTTGATCTTTCAGGCTATGCTTTCACGGATAATTATGTAGAGTCCCGCCTGAAGGAGGTATCCGATGATGGAGCAATCTATATGCTTCCGTCTGCGTATAATTGTTTTGGTATTACCTATAACAAGACGTTATTAGAAAAACATGGCTGGACACTTCCGAAGTCTTTTAAGGAACTTGAGCAGCTTGCGAAGGAAGCAGAGAAAGCTGGGGTTCAGTTATGCCTGCCTCAGATTCAGTATCCAGGATATGGCTTCCAGTATTTATGCAATATTGCAGATACCGGATTTTAAGTTCTCTGGATGGAAGACAGTGGCGGAAGGATTATCTGTCAGGAAAAGCAAATGTCAGTGATACAAAGGGTATGATGGACAGCATGGAATATATCAAGAAATGGAAAGCGCTTGGTATGCTTGACGGCAGTAACAGTGATCCAATCGATGATGCGGTGACAAAAGATGATTTTATCAAGGGAAATACGCTGTTTATGCTCGGATCCCAGAATGGCATTACAGATTCAGATGCTGCAACAGATGAATTCGGCCTGATGCCGTATCTGTCAGAGGATGGAAGTAAGAATGTCTACATATTGTCAGTGGGACGCTATTATGGGCTGAATAAAAAGTTAGAGGACGATTCGCAGAAGCTTGAAGATGCGTTGAAGGTAATGGAAGTGCTGTCTACAGTAGAAGGAACATCTTCTCTTTATCCGGAGGCATCACTAAAAGCCAGTCTTCTGCCATTTAAGGATGCAAAGGCAGACGATACTTATTATGGCGATATTGCAGACGCAATCAATGCAGGGAATACTGCGCCGCTTATTTACTCCGGATGGGAAAATACTCTCGTTACGACTGGAACAAAGATGTTGGAGTATATGCAGGATAAAGCAACCATAGAAGATGTAGTAAAGCAGCTTGAAGATGATCAGGAAAGCGTTGTAAATAATAAACCGGAAGTCATTACCACAACAACGGAAGTGATTTCGCAGGAGAATTGTGCAAAGCTGGTAGGCAGATGTTTTGCAGAGGCAACCGACAGTGATCTGGCAATGGTTTCCTGGGAACATGGATCAGTGGAAACGGGCTGAACCAGAACAATGACTGCGTAAGTTCAAAGATATATGCAAAAGATATTACAGTGGATGATCTCAGTGCAATCATTCCCACAGGCTGGACGCGGACAATTCAGACGGTCAATTTAACAGGAAAACAGATTAAAGATTTACATAAAGAAGGATATGATGCAGTCGGTACAGGAAACAATTATCCTTATGTGCTGGTAAGTCCGGTGGAACTGGAAGATGATAAGACTTATCAGGTGGCAATTTCAGGAATCAGTGAAAAACTGGCATCAGAAACAGAAGTGACAGACAGTGGTATTGTAGGCTTAGATGCGGCAAAAGAATTTTTTGGGCAATTTAAAACTTTAAGTGAAGCAGATGCTGAATGGAAATAAGCGGAGGGAAGGATGCAGAAGGCAAAGAGTTACCGGAACTTAATAGTGGGGTGCTGTATGACTGGTATAGCGATGTTTCTTGCATTCTTTTTCCTGTATCATACTTATATCCAGGATATTATCTATGAGGAACGATTAAATCAGATGGAAGAGATTACCCGTCAGATGTTTCAAAATCTGGAGGATGTGATTGATGCCCACTGGAACCGGGTAACGGAAGAATGTAATTATCTGAAAGATGCAAATGTACAGACTACAGATGAACTCTGCAGACATATAAAAAAGAAATATGAATTATCAGCATATGCAGACCAGAAGATTACGTTGATGGCATTAGATTCAGATGGTGGATATTATACAGAAGATGGATACAGGGGGCTTTTTCGTGATCTGGATTATTTTGAAGACAATTCCGAACAGATTAGTTTTGTTTTTGATTCTATGACAGATAACCAGTCAGAGATGGTGTTTTTGCAACGTTTGCCAGAACCAATAGAACTTCAAAATGGAGAAGAGAAAACTACAATCTCTTATTTTGGAATTTCCCAGAATATGGAACAACTGAATCCTTATTTTAGCTGTGATGCATATAACGGGAATAATAGTGTTTATGTTCTGGATGATAATGGATTTAAACTGTTTAACAGCAATCAGGTGGAATTAATTAAAGGGCATAATGTATTTTCGGTTTTACAGAATATGAAATACCTTCACAATTCTTCTTTTGATAAAACAAAAGTGGAACTAGAAGAAAAAGGCTGTAGTTATTCTAATGCAATACTGGATGGTACTGAATATTTTTATGCATTAAAAAGACTGGAAAATGCGGAATGGACACTGATTTTTCTGGTTCCGGCAGAGTATGTTGCTACGAATACATTACGACTTGTCAATTTTGTTATGGTATTTATCGTTATCTTTACGGTTATCGTAGCTGTCTGCGTTATGTTTGGAATTTCTCTTGTTATGCACAGAAACCAACAGGAATCGATTCGTGTGGAGCGGGAAAATAATGCGAGGCTGGAAACAGTGAATACAGAACTGCGGCAGGCAAAACGGGCGGCAGAGGAAGCTTTTCAGGTGGCACAGGAAGCGAATAGATCCAAGAGCAGTTTTCTTGCCAATATGTCTCACGATATTCGTACTCCTATGAATGCGATTATTGGTATGACGTCATTGATCAGATATGATGCAGGAGATAAAGGAAAGGTAATAGAGTATGCGGATAAAATTGACATTTCCTCACAGCATCTGTTAGGGATCATTAATAATGTTTTGGATATGAGTAAGATTGAAGCTGGAAAAACTGTTTTCAAATATTCTGACTTTTCTATCGTGGATTTTATACAGGAACTTGACACGATATTTCATTCTCAAATATATGAAAAGCAACAGACTTTTACAATCACAAAAGAAAATATCCGGCATGAGTGGGTAAGCGGGGATCGAGTCCATTTGATGCAGATTTTCAGTAATCTGCTGTCTAATGCAATAAAATATACACAGGAAGGTGGGGAAATTCAGTTCCTTGTAGAAGAATATGAAACAAAATCCAGGGCGTATGCAAGGTATCGCTTTTTAGTCAGTGATAATGGTATGGGAATGTCGGCAGATTTCAAGAATACGATTTTTGATGCATTCACTCGGGAGGAGAGTTCCATGACTAATAAGATACAGGGAACCGGACTCGGAATGGCTATCACTAAAAACTTGGTCGAAGCGATGGGCGGAACGATCGATGTAGAAAGTGAACCAGGACAGGGAAGTTGCTTTGAGATTCTTATGGATCTGAAAACTGCAGAAGACCAGTCTGTTTCTTTGATACCGCATACAGAAAAGGATGAGCCGGAGGGCAATATTTTGCAGGGAATGCGGTTCCTGTGTGCAGAGGATAATGAGATAAATGCAGAAATCTTGACAGAACTGTTAAAGATTGAGGGGGCGGAGTGCACCATCTGTGAAAATGGAGAAGAGATTTTGAAGACATTTGAACAATCTGCACCAGGCGATTATGACATGATCCTGATGGATGTGCAGATGCCTGTTATGAATGGCTATGAGGCAACAAAGGCAATCCGCAGAAGTTCCCATGAGCTGGCAAAGAAGATTCCGATTATTGCTATGACCGCCAATGCATTCTCAGAGGATATCCAGCATTCTCTGGCAGCTGGTATGAATGCACATGTTTCAAAACCGGTTGAGATGAAGGTACTGGAAAAGACGATCAGAAGCATAAAATCTGGGGGGGGGGGGCACCGAACCGCAGGTCATTGAACCGCAGCAAATGGAAAGTAACCAGACATAAAAAAAACGAAAAGGATAGTTAGGTATAGACAGAAAATGAAAGGAAAAAGAGTGATTGCAGGCATTCTGCTTGCGGGAATTTTAGCAGTCACCCTGGCAGGGTGCAAAAACACAGATAACACGAAAGAAGAAAACGAAAAGCCTGTCATTACCATCGGCAGCGACAACTATCCACCATACAATTATCTGAATGAGGATGGAATCCCGACAGGAATCGATGTAGAACTGGCTACGGAAGCATTCAATAGAATGGGATATCAGGTGGAGGTTGTCCAGATCAACTGGGAGAAGAAAAAAGAACTGGTGGAGAGCGGAGAGATTGACTGTATCATGGGCTGTTTTTCTATGGAAGGACGTTTGGACGATTACCGCTGGGCAGGGCCATACATAGAAAGCTGTCAGGTGGTTGCTGTAAATGAGAACAGTGATATCTATAAACTGAGTGACCTGGAGGGAAAGAACCTGGCAGTTCAGTCTACAACCAAACCGGAAGGCATCTTTCTGAACCGGACGGATGATAGGATCCCAAAGCTGGCAAATCTGATCAGTCTTGGACACCGGAAGCTGATCTATACGTTTTCTGGGAAAAGGATATGTAGATGCAGTTGCAGCACACGAGGAATCTGTTGTCCAGTATATGAAGGATTATGATGCAAGCTTCCGTATCCTGGAAGAACCTTTGATGATCACTGGGATAGGTGTTGCTTTTGCAAAAGAGGATGACAGGGGAATCTGTGAGCAGATGGATCAGACTCTGGAAGAAATGCGTCAGGATGGCACATCCCTGAAAATTATTGAAAAATATCTGGATGATCCCCAAAAGTATCTGGAGGTGGATGATCTTGGATATTAAAAGAAAGTAAAAAAGAAAAACGAATCCAGCTGCTGGGTGGTCTGATTGGAATCTGTGTGGCTGTAGTCTCTCTGTTTTATTTCTTTCATGCGGAAAAAGCAGAAGCAGAGAAAAGAATGGTGGAGATTGTAAATTATGTCAAAGTGCAGTGTTCCACCTACACCCATTATAATGAATCTTCGGAATCCAAAAGTCTCCTCCGTGCCATTGAAAGTGCCAGACAGATGAGTACAAATATTAACATGGAAACAGAAAACGGCGGGCAGCTAAGAGAGGATTTCCTGAAGGAAAACCTGCAGACTCTGTGGGTAGATGGCATCATTGTGTTGGATACAGAAGGAAAAATGGACTGTGAATACAGCACGGATGAACCTCTGGCCAATGAGATTACAGAGTATCTGCAAAAAGACATTATCATGGATTTTGCCGGATATGAAGAAAGAACTTATTCGGAACGGTTTGCCAGGGAAGACGGATCCTATATTGACATTGCAGCCTGTGCCAGAAAAGATGCACCGGGTATCATTGCAGTCTATTATTACACATCTCCAGAATTTGCTAGAAATTATACCCTGACGATACAGGGGCTTTTAAATGGTTATAGTATCCAGAAAGATGGAACGATTATCGTTGCAGACGAGGGAATCGTTGTTGCCAGCAATGATGAGAGCCTGTTGGGACAGAATACAGCTGACAACGAAGTTGTTCAGGCAATGAAAAAGCATACAGACAGTCAGCACATTCACCATTTGAAGAATGAAGGAATCGGATGTTACGGAATCATGCTGAAGCAGAGGGATTATTATATCTATGCGTATCTTCCAGATACGGAAGTATTCCATAACCTTCCATTAAGTGTGATAGGCGTTATTTTTCTTTATTTTCTGATGTTTAGTATATTCTGGTTCTGGACATACAGAACCAATCTGGCACACCGGAAACAGGAACAGGAAAAAGATGAAAAATATAAAGCAGAACTTCTGACAGCCGCAAAAAAAAGGCAGAAGCTGCCAATGAGGCAAAAACAGAGTTTCTCCAGCGGATGAGCCATGATATCCGGACTCCGATTAATGGAATCTGCGGTTTGGTCAATATGGCAGACCATTATGCAGATGATATGGAGAAACAGACGGAATACAGGACAAAGGTGAAAGAGGCATCCAATCTGTTGCTGGAACTGGTAAATGATGTTCTGGACATGAGTAAGCTGGAGTCAGGAGAAATCATTCTGGAAGAGGTTCCATTTAATTTGAGCAGTATTTCCAGGGAAGTATTTGTTGTGATCGAGCAGATGGCTGCAGAACAGAATATCCGGATCATGTGGGAGAAAAAAGAAATCACACATCGTGATTTTATTGGAAGCCGGGGTATGTGAAACGGGTGATGATGAATATCCTGTCCAATGCGGTGAAATATAACAGAGAAAACGGACATATTTATATCAGCTGCATGGAGATTCCATCCGAACAGCCAGAAATGACGACAATGGAATTTGTCTGCCGGGATACAGGAATCGGAATGACTGAGGAATTCCAAAAATGTGTGTTTGAACCATTTGCACAGGAACATACAGGAAGCCGCACAAAATTTGCCGGAACAGGACTGGGAATGGCGATTGCAAAGAAGCTGGTTGAGAAAATGGGTGGAACCATTACCTTTGAAAGTGAAGAAGGTATGGGAACTACATTTGTGATCCGGGTTCCGTTTAAAATAGATCTGGATGCGGATAAACGTGAAGAACAGAAGGATGTATCAGAAAAATCTATAAAAGGACTGCATATTCTTCTGGCAGAAGATAATGAGCTGAATATGGAAATTGCTGAATTTATGCTTCAGAATGAAGGAGCTGACGTGACAAAAGCATGGAATGGTCAGGAAGCTGTTGAGCTATTCAGAAAAAGTGAACCTGGTGAATTTGATGCCATTCTTATGGACATCATGATGCCAGTAATGAATGGCTATGAAGCTACAAAGATAATCCGGTCTCTGGACAGAGAAGATGCAAAAATAATACCGATCATTGCAATGACAGCAAATGCGTTCACCGAGGACAGAATAAGAGCAAAGAAGCAGGGATGGATGAACACGTTGCTAAACCTATTGATGTGGAATTACTGATAAAAGTAATTCATAAATTGGTGGAATATAATTAATATAGCAGTGTCAAATTAGCAGTGAGATATAGAAAAGGAGAACAAAAATATGACAATGCAGGAGTGATATGAAGATGCTTTCCGTAGTGCATACATACTGAAAATGGTTTGTCAGAATAAAGGCCTTTCTGCGTCTGATGCGCATCCCGGGACTGTATAAAAAGGTGTTAGGTATCTTTGCTGCGCAGACGCCAAAGCTCTTCGGAATTTCGGCGGGCTTCGAGGCAGATGCGGTCCGGACAACCGGCGGTGTGGCGCATCGATACCTACAGAGACACACGGGAGGCGCAGGTCATAGCGGAACTGTCCGGCAGCGAGACGGTGCAGTGCATCGCAGAGGAGATCGTCGGCCCGCTGCGTGCGCACGATGCCGCCTCCGGCATGGACTTGCTGGATACGTCGGTCACCTTTATCAAATGCAACTGCAATATCAGCCTTACAGCCCGCACCCTGTATATTCACCGCACATCCCTGCCTATCGGCTGGAAAAGAGTGAATCGGTCACAGGAATGTCGCTCAAAGATCCGTAGGATCTGTTCCTACTGAGTATCTGCACGCGGATGTACATGAAATATTGAAACGGATGGGTTGAGGCAGATCTGAACTTTTGCAGGAAGTGGCCTTGACAAAAGTATAAGTCTGTGTATAATATAACACTGTAATATAACACTGTTATGCGAGGGTGTCATGCAAAACAAGAAACAAACCACACAGGAGAAAATTTTGTATGCCGCCAAGGCAGAGTTTTTGGAAAAGGGCTTTCAGACAGCCTCTCTTCGCACTATTGTGAAGGAGGCTGGCGTTACCACCGGGGCACTGTATGGCTATTACGGCAGCAAGGAAGCGATTTTTGATGCGCTGGTAGAAGAGTGCTACACGCATTTTCTCTCCGCGTATCGGAATGCGCTGGATGACTTTGACCGGCTGCCAATCGAGCAGCAGCCGGAGCGCATGAGCACCGTCAGTCAGGCCTGTCTGGAGGAGCTTTTGTTCTATATGTTCAACCATAGGGAAGCGTTTCATCTGCTTCTTCTTTGTTCGGAGGGTACTCATTACAGCTCCATGAAGGAGGAGCTTGTCCAACTGGAGGTTAATGCCACCCACCGGTATTATCTTGTGCTGGAAAAGCTGGGTACGCCCGCTCCGCAGATCGACCCTCGGCTGGAGCATATTCTGGTCACAGGGCTGATGAACGCCTATTTTGAAATGATCATCCACGATATGCCGCTGGCCGATGCACAGCAGTATCTGCGTGAGCTTCACAGCTTTTACTCTGCCGGATGGCTGAAAATTATGGGGCAATAACGCTCCATATTTTTTGAACAGAAGTTAGCGTTCGCTAACCATCGTTCTGCGCCCACGAATTAGATGACCTTAACCACCCGGATATGGGAAGGCAATGCAAGCATCCTTCTGTATCATAGATCAAGTCTGAGCCAAGGAGGTATCATCTTGAAAAAGCAATCCAATTTATCCAGGCTGCTGGCTTATGCCGGGAGCTACAAAATCCTGACCTACCTTTCGTGGGTGTTGTCCGTCGCCGGTGCGCTGTTGGCGTTGGTACCGTTCTGGTACATCTGGCGCATCCTGGGGGAGGTCATCGAGGTCGCGCCGCAGTATGAAAACGCCGTCCATGTAACGCACTATGGCTGGATGGCAGTTGTGTTTGCTGTTGCCGCTGTGCTGGTGTATATTGCGGGATTGATGTGCTCGCACCTTGCTGCGTTCCGCATCGCTACGAATCTGCGCCTTGCCATGACAAAGCATATTGCCACGCTGCCACTGGGGGCGATTGAGCAGTTTGGCAGCGGCAAGCTGCGCCGCACCATCTCGGAAACTGCCGGAGCGACGGAAACCTATCTTGCACACCAGCTGCCGGACAAGGCTAAGGCAATGGCAACGATTGCGGGGCTTCTGGCGCTGCTGCTGATCTTTGATTGGCGGCTGGGGCTTTTGAGTCTTGTACCTGTGGCGCTTGCCTTTGCGGTGATGTCAAGCATGACCGGTAAGAAATTGCAGGACAAAATGACCCAGTATCAGAACGCGCTGGCGGATATGTCCAACGAAGCGGTGGAATATGTGCGGGGTATTCCCGTGGTCAAGACCTTCGGACAGACGGTATTCTCTTTCAAGAAGTTCAAGGGAACGATCGACAATTATGAGCGATGGGTCATTGCCTATACGAAACAGCTGCGCTGGCCCATGACCTTCTATACACTGGCAGTCAACAGCGTGTTTGTGTTCCTAATCGCAGGAGGCTTCCTGTTCTCTCACGGCGGAGCGGATGGCAGCGTGCTGCTGAATCTGCTCTTTTACATCATTATCACACCGGTCATCTCCGTGACAATGACCAAGCTGATGTTTATGAGCGAGAACGGAATGATTGTGCAAGATGCCATCACCCGCATTGATAGCGTACTGGAAAGTCCGTCGCTTTCTCAGCCGGAAGTACCGCAGCATCCCAGGGACAGTTCTGTAACGCTGGATCATGTCACCTTCAGCTACGACGGCACAAAGAATGCCTTGGAGGATGTTTCTCTCTCCATCGGTTCTGGTCAGACGGTGGCATTTGTCGGACCCTCCGGCGGCGGCAAATCCACGCTGGCGGCACTGATCGCCCGCTTCTTCGACCCGCAGAGTGGTAGCATTTCCATCGGCGGCATCAACGTAAAGAACATCGACAAAAATGAGCTGATGGACACCGTTTCCTTTGTGTTCCAGAACAGCCATCTCATCAAGGGCAGCATTCTTGACAATGTCCGCATGGGCAAGCCGGATGCCACGGACGAGGAAGTTCTGGCGGCGCTCCGTGCGGCACAGTGTATGGATATTATTGAGAAATTCCCGGACGGCGTGCATACAGTCATCGGTTCGCAGGGCATTTACCTCTCCGGCGGTGAGATGCAGCGGCTGGCCATCGCCCGCGCTATGCTGAAAAATGCGCCGGTGCTGATTCTGGACGAGGCCACCGCCTTTGCCGATCCGGACAATGAGACAAAGGTGCAGGCAGCCTTCAATGCGCTGGCAAAGGGACGCACTGTTATCATGATCGCCCACCGCCTTTCTACCGTCGTAAACGCCGACCATATTTATGTGCTCAAGGACGGTCATCTCGCGGAGGATGGTAGCTTTGTGGAGCTGTCTGAACGCACGGGCAGCCTGTTCGGAACCATGTGGCGGGACTATCAGCAGTCTGTTCGGTGGAAAGTTGCAAAGGAGGCTTGAGCGATGATCAAATATTTACAAAGACGCTACGCACTCTCCCATAAGGGTGCAGTGGACAACATCAAAGGCATTTTAAGCTGTGCGCTGCAAAATATCTCCTTCATGCTGCCGGTGGGGCTGCTGTACTTGCTGGTGGGCGAGATCATGAACGGTACACTGACAACAAAGCGTATTCCGTTTTATATGACCGGCTGCATTGCGGCAGCGCTGCTCATTGTGGTCTGCACCCGGTTGGAGTATGACAACACCTATCTCGTCACCTATGTGGAATCCGGTGTGCGCCGTGTGAACCTTGCGGAAAAGCTGCGGAAGATCCCGCTTTCCTTCTTCGGTAAGAAAGACCTTGCCGATCTGACCTCCTCCATCATGAACGACTGCGCCGTGCTGGAGCAAAGCCAGTCCCACTTCGTTGCGCCCCTGTACGGTGCGATCCTCTCCACCACAGTCATCGCCGTGTCGCTGCTGTTTTTCAACTGGCGTATGGCGTTGGCTGCCATCTGGCCGCTGCCTGTGGCGTTTGCCATTGTTGCGCTGGCCTCCGGCGTGCAAAAAAGGCTCTCCAGCAAAGCCATGGCGGCGAAGATCACCTGTGAGGACGGTATTCAGGAGTGCATGGAAACCATGCCAGACCTGCGTGCCAACAACGCAGAAGCCGGCTATCTTGCCGGACTGGAAAAGAAAATTCGTGCGGTGGAAGGACGACTCATCAAAAGCGAACTGGGAACGGCTGCCTTCGTAGTTTCTGCAGGACTTGTGCTGCGGCTGGGCATTGCCACCACTGCCCTTGCGGGCGCAGCTCTGCTGGTAAAGGGTGAACTGGATGTTCTGACCTTCTTTATGTTCCTGCTGGTGGTGTCCCGTCTGTATGACCCGCTGGAGGGGACGCTGCAAAACCTTGCCGCCATCATCGGTACAAACACAAACATCGAGCGTATGAATGAGATTCTGGATTGCCCTGTGCAGACCGGCAGCGAAGAACTAACCAATCAGGACTGCGACATTGTGTTCGAGCATGTGGGCTTTTCCTACCAGAGCGGCGAAACGGTGCTGAAGAACGTGTCCTTTATGGCGAAGCAGGGGCAGGTCACGGCGTTGGTCGGTCCATCCGGCGGCGGTAAGACTACCATTTCCCGTCTGGCGGCGCGGTTCTGGGACATTGATCGGGGCAGGATCACCGTGGGCGGCATGGATGTGTCGAAGATCGATCCGGAAAAGCTGATGAGCCTCTATTCCATCGTGTTTCAGGATGTAACGCTGTTTGATAACAGCATTCTGGAAAATATCCGCATTGGCCGAAAGGAGGCCACGGACGAAGAGGTGATCGCGGCGGCAAAGTTCGCCAATGTGGACAAATTCGCCGAAAAGCTCCCTGACGGTTGGAATACCAACATCGGTGAAAACGGCTGCGAGTTGTCCGGCGGCGAGCGGCAGCGCATTTCCATTGCCCGTGCCTTCCTGAAGGATGCGCCGATTATTCTGCTGGATGAAGCCACTGCCAGCCTGGACGTGGAGAACGAAACAGCCATTCAGGAGGCACTTTCCCGACTTATTAAGAACAAGACTGTCCTCATTATCGCCCACCGGATGCGCACTGTCTCCGGCGCGGACAAGATCGTGGTGCTCAAGGATGGTGCAGTAGCCGAGCAGGGTTCGCCCGCACAACTGCTGCAAGAAGGCGGTATCTTCGCCCACATGGTGCAGCTCCAGACTGAGAGCCAGAGCTGGACACTCGCAAAAGCATAAATCCATTTGCAAAACAGGGCAAGAGCGCATATTTTATCCATGTGCGCTCTTGCCCCATTTGTTTTCTCACGTTTGCGGCGTTACGAATCATAAATGTACTGTCGGAACGTTGCTAAGCAAAGCTACTACTTTGTATCTTGTATAGTTGAGGAAGAAATGCTTAACAAAGAAAATACCCTTGACAAATCTCATCTCAGCGCACCCTGCTGGAGAAATACGCAAAAGAAAAGGGCTTTGAAAATACCATCTTCCTTGCGGATGACGGCTACTCTGGCACGAACTTTGAGCGGCCCTCATGGAAAAAGATCGTGGAGATGATCGAAGCGGGACAGGTGGCGAACCTCATCGTGAAGGACGCCTCCCACTTGGGGCGTGAATACCTTCAGGTGGGCTACTACATGGAGATATTATTTACTCATGCGTTTGTCATGGGGCTATGCTATTACCTTATTACCCGCTGCTCTATTTGTACTTATATGAAGAAGATAGGCGCATCCGAGTTGATGCCGTTGTTTTGCGAGCTGGATGAGGTGACGATCACACTTCAGCATGGCCTATTGCACCAGAAACAGACGCTGGCGAACGGTAGCGAGTATTGCGACTATTTTATTACGGGAAATAAAGAATAGATTGAAATGGGGGTATCCGGACGCTTTGAGGGTGCTGGATATCCTCTTTCTATTTATCACATTGCCTATTGTAATAGTTCAGTCCATTTAAAATATCCGAATTTTGAAAGGCAAGCTGCCGGAGAATGAGTTCATATAAACTGATCGGAATATATTTTTCTTCCTCTGGATCTTTAAAAGTTCTGTTTTGGATAATACGCAGGACAGGGCTGTTATCCGGGATCTGCTTTTTGCATCGCTGGATCCAGGAAAGCACGGCCAGATCTCTGGCCTGAGTCAGTTTTCCGTCTTCATCTTCTAACCCATATAAGGTAAAAAAGAGAAACGTATCCGATTCTGCGAGGTAGTAGGGCCGATGCCGCAAAAGGAACAGGGCATATTGTGGTTCCAAATACCAGCGGATAAAATACGCCGCGGCATAATACAGGATACATATACCTAAAAAACTGGTTTTTAACTGCGGATAGTAGCGAAAAAAACCATAGTAAGCCATGAGGCAGGCGATGATATAGGGGATTGTCAGGTGGAAGCGTTTCATCATACGGTTCGCCCTGGCTGCTGCCCGCAGCTCCTGTTTGTTTTTCGAAAGAACACTGTAAAACACTGGGGCATCCGGCAGGGGATGACCGTGATCATTATTTAAAAGCATCATTTATTTCTCCAGAAGTTTGGAAAGCCGGTCAACCAATGATGACAGGGAGGGGTGGAGCGGACTTTCCGGATCTTCATATAGTGACAGGTAAGAATTATTATATTTCCAGACCTGGTCATAGTATGGCAGCGTTACAAGAATCGGAATGTGAAGAAGCGCCTCTATTTCCTGATCCGAGTACATCTGCAATTCTTTCCTGATCTGATTTGCGATCACATGCATGTGATCATAACTGATCTGCTTTTGGGTCAGCAGCCGACGAAAGCGCTGATTGTTTTTAATTGAGCACTCCGTATCATCTGTGATCAGCAGGGCCAGGTCCGACATTTCCATAAGTTTTGCGGAAGCATCTGTGGATGCCATATCGGTATCGATAAGAATCAGGTCAAAATAAGTCTTCAAAGAAGAAATGAGCTGTATGATCCGATTGAGAGGCAGATGGTATGCTCCTTTCACCTGTTTGGCGGATAAAAGATGGATATTCCGACCGGGGACAGGCGTAAGATAGGGTTCCAGATCCTGCCAGTACAGAGGGGAAAGATCCCCCGCATTGTGCTTAAACAGATATTCCATTGTACGTGTTGGAAGTATGCGGAAAAGTGTTTCCTGGGCAGGGCAGGAGAGGGCCATATCAACCAGACAGACGGAAACGTCTTTACTAAATGCAATCGCCAGTTCTTTGGTTAATGTGGAGGTTCCAACTCCCCCTTTGGCCGAAATAAGTGATACAACGGCATGGCTCATATATTTTTCTGAATTCATAAAAATCCCTTTGAAATCTTAAGGATATTATATCTCAGGAGAGCGGTTCTGTCTAATAGTAAGCCCGTTTCGCTTACCATAAGGCAACTTGTGATAATATTTTTAACATAACACTGCAAGAATTGCCCCATCCTCTTCAGGTGGTGGGATGAATTGCCTGCTTTTGATTACTGATATTGCAATAACTGGCATGATTCGATAATGCACATATCTGTGCTGACAGAAAAGAACATACATTCGATAAAACTATAGACATATAGAGCAATATATGATAAAATATAATCAGTCGAAATAATAAGAAAGGCTGATTATTATGAGAAAATTGGATAGCAATGCGCATTCGGTATTTTTGTTATATTACCATTTGATTCTGGTGGTAAAATACCGAAAAAGGGTTTTGAATGATCTGATTTCAAATCGGGCAAAAGAAATATTTGAGTATATTGCTCCGAACTATCACATTACCCTGGAAGAGTGGAATCATGATCAGGACCATGTTCACATCATGTTCCGTGCTCATCCAAAATCAGAACTGAGTAAGTTCATCAATGCGTATAAAAGCGCAAGCAGTCGTCTGATTAAAAAGGAGTATCCGGAAGTCCGGCAAAAGCTATGGAAAGAAATGTTCTGGAGCCAGAGCTTTTGTCTGCTGAGTGCTGGAGGTGCCCCAATTGAGGTCATCCGTCAGTACATTGAAACACAGGGAGAGGGTAAAAGTGAACGCCGTGTACCGTTTTCGGATTTATCCGAATAAACCAAGGGTGGGCTGTAAAACAGATGCTGACACATCAAAAATGATATTACTCAAATTAGATATGCTTAATTTTCAAAAACTATCTGTATTTAATTTTTGAGATGTGCTATACTATACTAAGAAAGGGGCGATAACATGAATATACGAAAAATCAGCGTTGGGAACTTTAAGTCCTTGTATAGCGCATCATTTGAGCCAGGTAAAATCAATGTGTTTATTGGTGCCAATGGCTCTGGCAAGTCCACTATTTTGGAGGCTATCGGCCTCTTGAGTGCAGCTATGACTGACCGTGTTGATTCTGCAAGTCTTCAACGGAAGGGCGTGCGTTTAAGCATTCCCTCTCTTTACAAGTCTAATTTTAAGGATCTGAAAAGAAAGAAACTGGCCGTAGATCTTTCCTTGGAATGGGAGGATGACTGTTGTTCTGATCAGTTCCGCTATGATGTACACCTAACAACCCCTACCGATACGGATTACTGGAGATATCATTCGGAAGCATTTTTCCAGAATGACGAGAAAATATGGGGGCGCAGTAATGCATCCCAGCAGCAGGCCAACAGCTATATTGGGTTTTTCTTGATTGACGACAATCAGGAACTGACAAACGGCCGTAAAATTGCACAACATTTCTCCTCTTATGGTATTTTTCAACCCAATACAATGACTTTACGCGGGACGATTCCAGATCCAAATCAAACCACTCCAATCGGACTGAATGGCGGTCGTCTGGCTGAGGCAATAAAAATATTGATTCATGAGGAAGATGACGAACTGTATTTTGGCAATTTATATATGGATGACCTCCTTGATATGATTGATTGGGCTTCTGATATTTCCGTGGATGCTCCCAAGAAAAGCAATATCAACGCCAACATTCCTACCACTCGTCAGATTATTGAGTTTACAGACCGCTATATGAAAGAAAACTCCCGTTTTACCGGTTATGATGCCAGTGAAGGTGCTTTGTATGTGCTGTTTATGTTGGCTCTATCCATGCATCCGCAGGGCCCTTCTATTTTTGCGGTAGACAGTTTTGACCATGCATTGAATCCCCGTCTTGCAAAAATGATACAAGTATTCTGCGAACAGATTATCCAAAACAATAAACATGTTTTTCTTACCACTCATAATCCCTTGGTTTTAGATGGGCTTGATTTGACTAATGATGATATTCGCTTGTTTGCAGTAGATCGTGATGACAATGGGCACGCACAGATCAATCGAATTCTTGTATCTCAGGAACTGATAAATGAAGGTCAGTCTTTGTCCCGGCTCTGGATCAACGGTAGACTGGGAGGTGTGCCGACACTGTTATGAAAATATCGGAATCGTCTGCGAAGGACCGACAGACTATATTATATTAAAAAGGTCATCGACCTGATAACCAATGAAACTAATTATTATGTGCAACTCCAACCAGAACCCGACTTAACAGGACAATACGGAAACGGTTGGAAGGGTGTCTGGAAATGGTGTTGCGATAATGCTGATATACGCAAGCAACTTATGAAAGATATTGCGCCCAGGCTGGATTTTCTAGTCGTTCAAATGGATGGAGATGTGTCTCGGAAGGAAAAGTCAGCTCATTGTTCGTGTCCGTCTGTCAAATGTCCTTATAAGGGCATTCGAAATCATCTGGAATGTGATATTAGACCGGAAGATAGGGATGTATGTCCTGTCATTCTTCCATGTCCCGATCATAGAGCACCCATTACCGGTTACATGGAGCATTTGAAAGAATTGCTTTCTACATGGCTAAAAGAACCAGATGATACCTGTATTGTTATCCCGTGTGACAGTACAGAGGCATGGATTGTGGCTGCATATGATAATACGGCAGAAGTTGAATTTATCAAAGATCCTTGGGAATCTGTCATTGCCAAGAGGAAAACTTATCACGATATTCGCATTTCGGGTAAGAAAAGAGAACCCGCATTTTCGAACAATTTGCTCCTATTGTTTGTGAGAATTGGGAACAAGTAACCAATCTTTGCCAAAGTGCACGGGACTTTGAACAAAGCATCTACACCCTTTCCCATCAGACATAATATTGGCATAGCATTGGCACAGTCCTGCCCTTTCGCCGTAAATCCATATCTGTTATACTTGGTATGGTCAAAACTTTGCATAGCAGCTGCTCCGGTTTGGAGCGGCTGTCTTCAATTTCAGTAAACGCGGTGGTTTCTATTCTCTTAAAAAGCCCAGAAAGTGCTGAACAACGAGCAGGAGAAGCCAACTATTTCAGTACGGTGGTATTCATCTTCATTGCCGTCCAGCTACTGGCCTTCATTATTGACCTGTTCAGCATCATTTCCACCAAACAGGAACTTGACCATGCCGCCAATCAGATGGTCAAACAGATCCAGCTTTCCAGCGGCGTCAACGGCGAGACTGAAGAAGATTGAAAATAAGAAGTAGAGGGTATCCATTACTTTAAACGCACCACAAACAAGCCATCTCACGGTGGCTACTTTAAAAATTGAATATTAGAAATGTTAAGGTTATGCAGTTGCTGACTTGATTTTATAACCTTGTTTTCGGGCGATTATGAGGGCTTACTCTACAGTGATCTCGCGATCAACAGGAGAATACATTTGTACCTACTCTTTCCGCAATACCTGGTGATTTAAGCCTTGTTCTTCCAAAAGGTATCTTAAACGGTATCATCAAGATGATCTCTATACATGGATAAGATTGCCCAAGAACTGCAAATGATGAGACACTTCTTTACGGTGTAGAAGTGAAGTTATACAACATGGAAGTAGACGAAGATGAAGATCTGTAAAGCCGCCACAAAAGTCTTTACATCTTTGGTAACGGCAATGGCATGACCCATTCCCTTTCCTATGCGTCGGCAAGCGGCGAGTACGTAGCACGTAAGATCGCAGAACGTATAGAAGGATAAGTTTAGAATAAGTAAGAAGATGTGTCAAGTCAAACTCCAGTATCGCAGGTATAAATCAATTTGGTACTTAATTCCAAGGATTTTTTAGAATATAGCAGAACAAAATGTTCAATGCTGGTAATTAATAGCAGGAAGATCACGATTGCTTTCCTCTACATCCATTGCAAAGGTTTCGTTTAGTTTCTGCTGGATGGCGATATATGTTTTAAAATCCTCTTCACTGAAGCTGCTCAGATTCTGATAGCTTCGCTGGTAACAACATTTTTCAAAATGGTCATGGTCCTCAAATATCTTCTCCCCATCTTCTGTGAGGTACAGCTGGTATTCACGGTTGTTTTCTTTATTCCTTTTCTGAGTAATCAGTTCTTTTTCCTAAGTTTCCTTATTAACTGAGAGCAGGCACTGGGAGTTTTTGAAGATTGCGGCAATTTCGTTGGCAGTGATTCCTGGGCGGTGTCCAACCAGATGAATGATCTGAGATTCGGCCTGATAAAGAGTGGCAGATCCATAGTTATGAGGAACGGAATCATAGTCTATGATAAGGCGGCAGCCTTCGTCTAATTCATCTAACATTTTACAATATAATTCATAGCGCTCATCTATATGCTGATTATCCATAAGAATATAAGTTCCTTTTCTGATTTTATTTCTTGCTTCATATTATAAAGGAGGAGTGGGGTAAAGTCAATTAAACAGTGCCCATATTTTTGTTTATTTTGCATCATGCACCTTGTAATTCGTGTTGAAATTTGTTACAGTTATAGTGTAGTAGCTTAAATATTAAGCAACATGATCATACAGAGGAGGTATTTGTTATGGCAAAATTGGCAGTAGGAGAAAAAATGCTGGATTTTACAGCAACAGGTGCATTTGGACCAGAAGAGGCATTAAGCAGTCGTAGGAAAAGGAAAGACAGCAATCATATTTCTCAGATACTATGGATGTACATTGTGTCAGTATGATATCCATACTTATGCAGAACATTACCAGGAGATTGTAGGAGATACCGGTAAGCTTTTGTAGTATTGCAATCGACGCCGGAAAGCATTAAGAAGCAGATGACACGGGAAACACTTCCTTTGAGATCATTTGTGACCCGGAAGAAAAACTTTACAAAGAATTTGAAATCAACCCGGCAAAAGATAAGGAAGAGCTTGGTGGCGGAAATGTAGTAGCTAAGGTAACGGAAGCAAGAAAGCTATTTTCCCATGGAGATTATGAAGGAGAGGAACTGCAACTTCCAGCTGCATTTGTTGTAAAGTCTGATCTGACCATTACTTATGCGAAATATGGAAAAGATGGGGCAGATGTACCGACTCCACAGGAGTTAGAGCAACTTCTTAAATAAAAATGGTGACCAAAAATAAAGGGCAGATGATGCAGAAAAATTTGCATTATCTGCCTTTGCTATGTAAAAAGAAAGAAATCTAAATATGACGATGTAAATATTTTATAAAAATATAAAATATATCTTGATTTATTGAATAAAATGTACTATATATAAAGTACATTAAAAATTAAGCAGCTTAATTATTTAGTACCTACAAACAAAGTGGAATATTATTATAGACGTATGATAGTATCCCAAAGCTACAGCTCGTCTGTGCCTGTCAGGAGAAGGGCGGTACAGACGAAAAACAGGAGAGAAATATGGCAGAGTGTAAAGGGAGTTCAACAAAACAATTAAAGCAGTGCCTTGGTTTTGGGATTTAATGGGAGCATCAGTAGGACAGATTATCGGAGCAGGTATTATGACGCTGTTAGGAGCAGCAATATCCATGACTGGCCGTTCTGTACCAGTAGCATTTTGATTGCAGCTGTGATCACGATATGCCAGTACGCACCGCTCGTATTTATAGCTGGCACCGTCCGTCTTAGGGGGCAATATACAATGATCACTATGCTTACCGGTAAGAAATACGCGGGAGCATACAGTCTTATTTTTACATTTTCAAACTTAAGTCTTTCCATGTATGCATTATCATTTGCAAGTTATTTTATCTCTTTATTTGGTTTTGGTAATGAACGTGTAGTTGCATTGGTAGTGCTGACTATTTTCTTTATTCTTAACTGCCTTGGAATTGATAAATTTGCAAAAGTGCAGAATCTGATCGTAGCATGTTTGGTAATTGCGTTAGCTGCTTTTGCTGCCTTTGGTGTAGGAGAAGTAAAACCTGGATATATGGCAGCAGATTCCTGGATGACTGGCGGCATGATGGGGCTTTTCCAGGCTGGAGGACTTTTAACATTTGCAGTAGGCGGCGCAAACTGTATTGTAAACCTTTCAGCAGAGGCAAAGAAGCCAACCAGAGATATTCCGATGGTTATGATCATTTCCACCCTTTGTGTAGCTGTTATCTATGGTATCGTAGCTGTTGTTGCAGCAGGCGTTCTTCCTGTAGAGCAGGTAGCAGGAGAGAACCTGTCAATTGTAGCAAAAGAGATCCTTTCAGGTCCTGTTTACGTATTCTTTATGTTTTGCGGTGCTGGATTTGCGCTGATATCTACCTTAAACTCCCAGTTTGCATGGGCGCCAAAGCCTATCATGCAGGCATGTGATGATGGATGGCTTCCTCATAACCTTGCAAAACTTTCAAAATGGAATACTCCGATCGTTCTTTTAGGCATCCTTTATGTGATAGGTGTTGTATGTATCCTTACCGGATTAAGCGTTTCTATTTTAGGAAATATGTGTCTGGTTGCTAATGGTGTTATTACATTTATGATCAACTGCTCTGTATTTAAACTCCCGTCTGTTGTTTCAGAAGCATGGGATAAATCCAGATTTCACTGCAGTAAGAGTATGCTTATGCTGATAACTGTACTTGGTTCAGCTGCATCTGCTTTTAATATTTATCTGAATGCCAGCAGACTTTCCCATAATTTACTGCTGATCAATGTTGTTGTGATTGTAGTAGCATTTGTTTTCGGTACAGTACGTGAGAAAAAGGCAACTGTAGAGGTGAGTTACGAAGAGGCATAAAAATAGGATAAGTTCAAAAATAAATATTTTTACAAATAATATGATATGAACAGGAGAAGAAAGTATGAAGTATGATTTTACATCTATTATGGATCGTATGGGAAAGGATGCGATTGCTGTAGAGGCACTGGGACAAAATCCAATGGCACCAAAGCCACCCAAAGAAGGATTTGATGTCATTCCGATGTGGGTTGCAGATATGAACTTCCCTACAGTACCTACCATTCCAGAGGCAATTATTGAACGTGCAAAACATCCGGCGTATGGTTATTTTTCAACCCGCAAGGAGTATCTGGATTCTATCATTAAATGGCATGAAACAAGAAATGATGTAACAGGGCTGACCCCAGAGTGCATTGGCTATGAAAATGGTGTTCTTGGCGGTGTGATCACTGCATTAAATGTATACTGCTCAAAGGGAGATAACGTTCTTTTACATAAACCTACTTACATTGGTTTTACAAACAGCCTGACTAATAATGGATATCACATTGTCCACAGCGACCTGGTAAAAGATGAAAACGGCGTATGGCGTATGGATTTTGATGATATGGAAAAGAAGATTGTAGAGAATAGGATCCATGCAGCAATCTTCTGCTCTCCTCATAACCCATGTGGTCGTGTTTGGGAACGTTGGGAGATTGAAAAGGCAATGGAAATCTACAAAAAGCATGACGTAATGGTTATCTCTGATGAGATCTGGTCTGATATTATTACAACCGGACATAAGCATGTTCCAACCCAGAGTGTGTCTGAAGATGCAAAGCAGCGTACAGTGGCTCTTTATGCACCAAGCAAAACTTTTAATCTGGCAGGACTTGTAGGAAGTTATCACATCATTTATAATAAGCATATTCGCGAGCGCGTAGACAAAGAGGCATCTTTATCCCACTACAATAGCATGAATGTACTTTCCATGCATGCCCTTATCGGCGCATATAAGCCGGAAGGTTATGAGTGGGTAGAAGAGCTTTGTGAAGTGATCACAGGAAATATTGATTTTGCTTGCAACTACATTAAAGAACATTTTGAGGGTGTTTCTGTTGGAAGACCAGAAGGAACCTATATGCTGTTTGTAGATTGTACAGAATGGTGTAAGAAACGTGGCAAGACCATTGAAGATGTGGAAAAGGCAGCGTGGGATGTAGGCGTTGCATGCCAGGATGGCCGTATGTTCCATGGCCTGTGTCATTTACGTATTAATCTGGCACTTCCTCTTTCAAGAGTACAGGAGGCATTTCATCGTTTAGACAAATACGTATTTAATGCGGAGTAAGCAAAAGATGAAGGATTGAGCTGGAAACAGAAAGGAGATATGGACTGCTGCAGGATAGGAAAACTGTTTTGCAGCAGTTTCTATGTGTAGTGGATGGATATTTTAAAATTAGTATTAGTATTTTGTGTGATCATAGGCGTAATGTGGATGAAAAAGCCTATGTGGATGGCTGTGATCGCGGCATCTGTTGCAACGATCCTTTTATATGGCCTTTCTCCTGATGTGGCGATCCACGGCATCATAAAAGGGGCTACAGCCAGAGCTACCATTGAAACGCTGGTGGTATTTTATTCCATTACATTTTTGCAGAGGATGATGGAGAAAAGGAAAAATTTAAGCAATGCCCAGGTTGCAAATGAACGGTCTGTTTAATAATAACCGGGTCAATGCTTCAATCGTTCCTTTTCTTTTAGGTATGCTTCCGGCTGCCAGCACAGTATTGATCTGCGGCCCTATTGTTCGGGAAAGTGTAAAGGATTCTGACCTTAGTGTGCCGGAACAGGCATGTATCACATCTTATTTCCGCCATATATCAGAAGCTTTTGTGCCTACTTATACCAGCATTTTTATTGCGTTGGGGATTACAGAAGGCCGTGTCAGTGCAGGAACCTTTATTTTAGCTATGCTGCCTATGGTAGCGGCACTTTTTGCTGTAGGCTGGATCTTTTATCTACGCCGGGTGCCTAAGGATACAGGAATGGTGCCGGATCAGCCAAAAGGGTATTACTGGAAGCTTTTGGTACAGAGTATCTGGGCCATTGCACTGACTATTGCATTGATCCTGATCTTTAACCTGCCTGTATGGGGCGCAGTGTGGATCTGTATTTTATTAAATGTATTTGTAAACCATTTTAATGGAAAAGAACTGGTTCCGTTTATCCGTACTGCTTTTGAGGCCAGACTACTGCTCAGTACACTGCTGATCATGATCTTCAAGGAGCTGCTTACAGAAACAGGTGTTATCACATCACTGCCGGAGTTTTTCTCTGCGCTGCCGATCCCTACATTCCTTGTATTTGTGCTTCTGTTCCTCTTTGGAACTATTGTAGCTGGAACTCAGGCTATTATTGTATTATGTATGCCTATGGCAATGGAAGTGATTACTCCAGGGCATACAGGACTGGCGCTGTTTACACTTTTAATGTGTATCGGTTATGTGGCAATGCAGATTTCTCCTACTCACATATGCCTGGTTCTTTGCTCGGAAGATTACAAAATCTCACTGGGAAGCATGATACGTAAAACGACTCCTATGGTTGCCTTATTTACGCTGATCGCCATTGCTTATTATGGGTTGCTTAGTATGATGGGATTTTAAGATGGAAAAGATTTCATGCTACGGAAAACTGATAACATATGATCTGTCAGGGAGTATGCAGAAAGATAGAATTTAACTACAGAAAGTATGCTGTATGCCGAGTTTGCCACTTGAAGAAAATCTTCCAGAAATGCAGATATTATCTACTTTCTGGAAGGTTTGCCGTAAAATATGAAATGTACTTAAAAGGTCTGTATCTGTTTTTTCATTCGTTTCAGTTCTCCCTCTGTATATAACTTAGGTGAAATACCCATGTTATAGGCATCCAGGATCTTTTTAAAATCTGCATTGTCTACATCCGTAAACGAATAACTGCCTTCAACCACGGAAACTGGGATTTATATCTGTCCGGTGTCACGCTTAAGTTCTTTCCCGTTTTCTCATAGTAAGCTTTTTTCTCCCCAAGCATCCGATTATAGACAAAACGGACACAACCAAATGTCTTTGTAAATAATTCCCTATGTGATTTATTCGGATAGATCCGAAAACGGTACACGGTGTTCATTTTTACCCTCTCCCTGTGTTTCAATGTGCTGGTGGATGACCTCAATCGGGGAACCACCAGCACTCAACAGACAAAAACTCTGGCTCCAGAACATTTCCTTCCATAGCTTTTGCCGGATTTCCGGATACTCCTTTTTGATCAGGCGGCTGCTTGCACTTTTATACGCATTGATGAACTTACTCGGTTCCGATTTTGGATGAGCACGGAACATGATGTGAACATGGTCCTGATCATGATCCCATTCTTCCAGGGTAATGTGATGATATAGGGGATTGTCAGGTGGAAGCGTTTCATCATACGGTTCGCCCTGGCTGCTGCCCGCAGCTCCTGTTTGTTTTTCGAAAGAACACTGTAAAACACTGGGGCATCCGGCAGGGGATGACCGTGATCATTATTTAAAAGCATCATTTATTTCTCCAGAAGTTTGGAAAGCCGGTCAACCAATGATGACAGGGAGGGGTGGAGCGGACTTTCCGGATCTTCATATAGTGACAGGTAAGAATTATTATATTTCCAGACCTGGTCATAGTACGGCAGCGTTATAAGAACCGGAATGTGAAGAAGCTCCTCTATTTCCTGATCCGAGTACATTCGTTGTTCTTTCCTAATTTGATTTACGATCACATGCATGTGATCGTAACTGACCTGCTTTTGGGTCAGCAGTCGGCGAAAGCGCTGATTGTTTTTAATTGAGCATTCCGTATCATCTGTGATCAGCAGGGCCAGGTCCGACATTTCCATAAGTTTTGCGGAAGCATCCGTGGATGCCATATCGGTATCGATAAGAATCAGGTCAAAATAAGTCTTCAAAGAAGAAATGAGCTGTATGATCCGATTGAGAGGCAGATGGTATGCTCCTTTCACCTGTTTGGCGGATAAAAGATGGATATTCCGACCGGGGACAGGCGTAAGATAGGGTTCCAGATCCTGCCAGTACAGAGGGGAAAGATCCCCCGCATTGTGCTTAAACAGATATTCCATTGTACGTGTTGGAAGTATGCGGAAAAGTGTTTCCTGGGCAGGGCAGGAGAGGGCCATATCAACCAGACAGACGGAAACGTCTTTACTAAATGCAATCGCCAGTTCTTTGGTTAATGTGGAGGTTCCAACTCCCCCTTTGGCCGAAATAAGTGATACAACGGCATGGCTCATATATTTTTCTGAATTCATAAAAATCCCCTTTTGAAATCTTAAGGATATTATATCTCAGGAGAGTGGTTCTGTCTAATAGTAAACCCGCTTCGCTTACCATAAGGCAACTTGTGATAATTTTTTTAAGCGGTATAATGCTTTTGAGATGAAAGTGGTCGGTGCCATTTAGAAGGTGAAATGGAATGAAAATTATATGTAAAAAGGGCTGCAGCTTAAAAAGCGCATTGCAGATAATGTCAGAATATATTGAGAAGAAGGGGCTGGAGTATCCTCTCATAAGCGGGGATTTGGAGATAGAAATCTCTTTGAAAAATCAAAAAGGGGAAGAATACCCGGGCAATAATCAGACGGTGTACTTTGATGAAAAGGAACTCCCTTTTCGGAATTGTGTACCCACTGAAAACGAGCCTATAAACATGCATTCACAATGCATAAAAACACGTTCCGGCTATTTCCCACACATTGAAATATACACTTAGATAACGTATAATACGAAATATATTTTGGGGAGCAATCTGGTGATATGTCAAGATGATTTTTGAAAAGATTTCGATATGTTTTTCAGAAAAAGGGTAACTTTAATAGACCTATGCAAAAACACAGGCTAAAACCAGTTATTCATTTGATGTATCCAGCGATACGCCGGAGTACAGTTGGTTTCTGGCCAGCAATCCATAAACCAAACGAACGAATTTACGTGAAGTCAGCGCGAGTGCTCTTTTGTGTTGATGCTTCGGAACTTCGTTGTACTTCTTTCGATAGTACGCTCCGTACTCAACATTATGTTTTCTCATACTGTTGGCGGCTTCGCCAAGATAGTATCTGAGATAACGATTTCCGGCTTTACTCATTGGAGTATCTTCTCCATCGAAATCACCTGATTGGTTTGACTTCCACATGAGTCCGGCATATTTAGCAAGAGCATCAGAGGAATGAAAAGCAGAGATGTCGCCTATTTCAGCTACAATGCCACCTGCAAAGACAGGACCAATGCCATCTATGGATTGAAGAATAATAAAAGCATTAGGATTTAATCCTCTGATTTCTCTTTCGATGGCAATATCTATAAGCTTGATTTCTTTCTTGAAAGTTTCAATACAGTTGAAAGAGCTGGCAATAGATACATTTAATGGTTCATAAAGAGCTTTATCTAAGCGATAAGAATCTCTGGCCGCTTTCCTGAGTAATTCTGCGGTCTTGCTAATGTCTTTGATACGATTGCGACTTTTCTGTGCGAGAAAACTTATGAGATCTTCCTCAGATGAATCAATAATCTCCTCAGGAGATAAGTATTCTGTCAATACACTGGAAGAGGTTGCTCCATAAATATCGCAGAAAGGCTGGTCATCACCTTCTAACATCTGTAGTTCACTGAACTTCAGATACAGATTAGAAACCAGGTAGGTTTTCTCTCTGGTCATGCATTCAACAAGATGCAGACGATGCCTTGTGAGGCGTTTAAGAGCCAAGAACTGGCTTCCACGCCATGGCTCAGTTTCGATATTTCCTGCACGTGCATAATCGGCAATAACAAAGGCATCAATAGGATCAGACTTACCTAATCCGATATAAGACTTTTTGTAATTAGCTGTGCATTTGGGATTGAGCACAAAACATAAGGTTTGAAATGCATCAGTTCCTCGCAGGAAGAGAGAAAATTTGCAATGTGAATGCTGTAAACAGAGGTAGACTCCAGAGCAGCAACAATCGTATTAAGATCAGGGTGTTCTTTCAAACATTCAAGAATCTTCTTGGCTAGTTCTTCAGCACCAGGCTGATTGTTAGCAAAAGAAGAGTTTATGTATTTATTTTTATAAAAATCCAAAGCACAAACATAGTTGGATTTTGAACTGACGTCAATACCGACGTAAAACGTAGATAATGGGTTAATCTTTAACATGATACCACCCGCCTTTCCGATTAAGTATTCTTGGAACCTGAAGAAAAGGTTTATCCTGGGAATCATATGCTGACCGAAACCTCGCGTAATAAGCATGCACCCTGGCAGCTCTTTTGCTGGTGCTGTACGCCAGGGGATGAAACATCTGTGTAAGCGGAATGTGACATATGATTCAGGCTGCAAGCTCCATAAGCAGGCACCGGAGACCGGGCTGAAAGGATTAAAAGCAGTGCCTCTAGACATCAGACTCTGCTGATATCATACCACAGAATAACCTATGAAACTAATAACCAATGTAGATGAGATGGAAAGGGTTTATCCCAGGTGTCTCAGATCATCTATAAATTTATAGAAAGGATAAGTGCATAACCATCATTTCTACTGGCTATACACTTATTATACGAGGAGTAGACGGTTGTGATTGTGAAGAAACGCTGAGACTGATCGCGGAAGGCAAGATCAACACGGAACCACTGATCACACACACCTACCCACTTAGCAGAATCGAAGAAGCCTATGAACTTTTTGAAAATAAGAGGAACGGCGTGATCAAGGTAGCGGTAGAATGTTAAATATAATAGAAATAAAAGATTTCCAGGCATCGGAGTTAGAGGTTTTCGCAAGGCTCACAGAAGACAGCTTTTGAATAAAAATCACCCAGAGAAAGGAATTTTTATAGCGGAAAGTCCCAAGGTGATCGGGAGGGCGTTGGATAAATCATGAAAATAGCGCAGCAACTATCTGGGTGCGATAGAATAGTGTTCGAAAATGGGTTAGTAGAAAAAAGAAAAACTTTTAGAAGAAAATTTCATTAAAAGATGTGCTGATACTTTTGCGGATGAACGAGGTCTTGTAATTCCGTTGGAAGATAGTGATTTAATAAAGGCATTAGAGGATTATCCTAATATGGGAGTTGATGCAATAGAAAATATTCTTGCAAGCAAATATGAACAAATTGTTTTTGAAAAATAATCCTTAGTAGTAAGAATTTACCTGTTACTACTAATTTTACTACTAACAGGTAGTAACAACATGCCTAATTCTGCTCTGGTTTGCCACAATCTGTAATTTCAGAGCATATCACAATAATCCCGGAAACCCTTGCAAAACAGGGCATTCCGGGGCAAAACAAGGAGAAATAAAATAATGATAAAAATACTATTCATCTGCCACCTAACACAGAAGGTGAAGCTATGGAGTTTATTGATGAATTTTTATCTATGCTAATGGATATGGAAACAACCAGTCAGCAATCAATCAATGATGCACCGGTCAACAAAGATTCTATTACGATCAATATAAATTGTGATGGGGCGGCAGGAACTACTCTTTTTTACTATGTAGATAAAGGAATCGAATATGTAGAACAGCCATATCAAGGAATTTATAAACCAACGCCTGCTTTAGGTAATTGTATAACTGAAATGCTTGCTTCGGCAGATAATAGACCGCTAATGGTAACATTTCAGGCATCGGTAATTGAAACGAATCATGATTCAATAATAGTAAAACCGGTAGATGGTTCTTTGGAACTTGATTCAGCAGATAAGTTTTATATATCAAACGAAGAGAACCTTGAATTGCAAATTGGAGATTTCGTAGAAATTAGCTATAACGGAGAAATAATGGAATCATATCCTGCACAATTAGGAGAGGTTTATAAAATTACCGTGATAGAACAGACAGAAGCAAATGCCATGTGGGATAGAATACCTATGGTAAGAATAGATGGTAAATTATACTACGATACAGGGAGAGAAAGCATCATGGATGCACGTTGTGGCACTATGGATGGAGAAATAACATCAACTGTCGATGGAACTGAAATACCAACAGAAGATAATCAGTCTAATTTTGGAAGTGGGTTTGGTTATCAGTATGGGGCAGACGATACAATAGAAATTTATATGAATGAAAAGTGGTTCGTCTTTGAATACAGAGAAGAATCTGAATGAGAGAATAAACGATAGATAAGTCAAATTAAATTCAAAGGCTGTCTCAATAAAGGGATAGCCTTTTTCAATTCTCAGCCTAAATTTTCTCAATATTCAGTAGGCAAAATCCAAGATACAGTTGCTCAAATTGCTCGAAAAATTAAGAAATGTATGAATATACACTAAAATTGGGGAAATGAACAGCGGGAACACTTTTCCGAAAAGGGAGAAAAGGAATTGGAGCTTCTTCAGCGCCATGAGAAAACACCGGATTATTATAATATCGATGCATTGACGGGCCTGTATAACCGAGGAAAGTATGAACGGGATATCCGTATGTTTCAGGCTACAGGGTATGAACGGCTGTCCTGTGTTTATATGGATGTGGTAGGACTTCATGAAGCCCTTGCCCACGAACGCGCCCGAAAAGGCAGCCAGGACATCACGCAGGAAATTGAAATCTACTTCAATTTTTTGGAACGCTATATCCCACCATCCTTGCAGCCGGTTCTTTTATCCACGGAGGAACAGGAAGAACTGCGAAAAAAAGAAGAACGCAAGGATAGGCTCTATCAGAACTATTTGAAGCGGAAAGCCAACGGTGCACAGAAGCGGTATGAGGACAAAATTAAGGCGAAGAAAAGGGCGGAAATGGACGCTAAGAAAGCCCTGATCCGGGCTGAGGATATGAAAAAAGGTGTTTTTTCTATTGTTTGGCAGCTATCAAAAGGAGAACCGCGCAAATGCGGCATAGCAGCCAGCGCAGCAGTCTAATCATCACGGAGCAAAGGAGAATGAATATGGGTAAGTTGACTTACATTCGTTGTGGAGATTATGATATACCCAACCTAAAACTTTCTGTGCAGCCGGAAACTTCTATCGGCAAGTACGGCAGGATGAGAAAATCCTACCTAAAGAAACATCGCCCCATTCTCTACAACCAACTGCTGATGAGCGAGAAGCTGTATCCACATCTGTTAGAGATTGACCGGACATCGCAGGAGTGCGTGGACACCATATTGCCTCACATGATGGAGACTGCGAGTGTTACGGAAGAACTGAAAGCCTGTGACCCTATGCGTTGGGTGGGGCTGATGAACACATTAACGGCACAGATTGAGGAAATTTTGATCAGGGAACTGATTTGCAACTGAATGGGAGGTGCGGGAAATGCTGACCTTTGAAAAGGTTTTGAAAGTGTTTCAGGCATATCTGGATGATGATCCTCTGTATGAGGTGGTTCAGACCAGCCACGGTTATACATTGATGGCATGGGAACCCCACCGGAATGATTGGTACAGCGCCGACATACAGAAAACCCCGGATGATTTACGGAACGCTTTGTTGGGTACATACGCTAATTTTCTGGAAGATAAGATTACCGGAAATGACTGTGACCTGACTGTGACAGAAACGGAGAAATCGAGCAGAGGTGTCGGGGATTTTGGGAAAAGTGCCGGGAAACTTGATACAGAAACGCCAGAAGGAGGCCGCGATTATGCGTCCTCCTTCTGCTTCGCAGTCTGTTCCATTTTGAGCGCCCCGTCTATGGCACCTTCAATAATCGGCAGGTATTATTCAGGGCAAAGCTTCAGCTTGTGACTGACCCGTTGCCGCTGTTCGCTTTCTTCCCGCATGATCTCCGGGTTAAAATACCGTTCCACGGAAGTCCGCAGATCTTAATCAACTGGATCATCACAGGCAAGCTCGGAATCGCACCTTGATCTTTAATGTTGGCAAGATACCGCCATTCAATCCCGACCATTTCCGCCAATGTTTTTCGTGCCAGACGCTTTGCTTTTCGTGCGACTTTGACATCTGCACCGAAGGTTTCAAAACCGGGACAATCTTCAACTTTCGCCATATAACATCACCCGGTTACATTGTATAATTCATACTTTTCCTGTTGAATGTTACTATATGCAGGTTAGTTGAAGTTTATAATTCATATATAAAAGACCAGCGCCACTCAAAGTTGCTGGTCTTTCCGCATAATGATTTATTGTTAATTCTCTTTTAATGAAGCAATCCATGCTTGGATTGCTTCCACCAGTACATACTGCTGACGCAAAACAGCCATACCTGTTGCGGGAATACTGGGCTCATTTTCTTTTTTCTGTATATTATGTTCCAGATAGGATTTTAAAGTACTAATATTTTCCTCAATTTCTGCTATGCACGATTTTTGTTTTTCAGGTGGCAAGGAATCCAAATTCACAATAACAGCGTTGAAGTCCAGAAAAATGTTAATAGGCTTTCCAGAAATCTCAAACATGAGCCGTTCAAATTCTGCTTCTCCGGCTTCTGTCAGGGAATAAATCGCTTTTTCTGGCATCTTCCCTTCCTTTACGATTTCGCCTCGGATTAGCCCCTTTTCTTCTAACTGAATGGCTTTTTTATAAATGGATGGAGTGCTGATTTTTACCCATTTGGATATGTTTCTATATTCTACTAACTTTTGAATATCGTAGGCGCTCATTGGCTCCTTTTTCAATATTCCCAACACGATTAAATCTATGGTCGCCATGTGGAATCACGTCCTTTCACTATGCTTTCTGCATGAAAGAATACTGTCAAATCTACTATAAATTATAGTATTAGATTTTACACTCTTTGTCAAGACAAATCGCCTCGCTTCTCTTGACATATACTATAAATTATAGTATTATGATTTATGTGGTAGTATACTATAAAATATACTACTATAAATTATACTTAAAGAAGCGAAAGGAGTATTAACAATGAATGAACGCAACAACAAACTTGAGCTTTTGGGCAGTGCGCCTATCCCCAAAGCTCTGATGGCTCTCGGCATGCCGATTATGATTGGGATGTTGATCAATGCACTCTATAATCTGGTGGATGCTTATTTTGTGAGTGGCTTGGGCAAAAGTCAAATGGGTGCTATTTCTGTCGTATTTCCGTTGGGACAAGTCGTGGTTGGTTTAGGCCTTATGTTCGGTAACGGAGCCGCATCCTATCTGTCAAGACTATTGGGGCGCGGAGATAAAGATACCGCCGATAAAGTGGCAAGCACCGCACTGTATAGCAGTATTCTGATTGGTGCTATTATCATCCTACTTTCTGCGATTTTCCTTAAACCAATTTTGGTAATGTTGGGCGCGACGGAAACAATTATGCCGTATGCCCTGACATACGCAAGAATTTATGTGCTCTCCTGTATTTTCAACGTGTTTAATGTAACAATGAACAACATTGTAAGTAGCGAGGGTGCAGCAAAAACGACCATGTGTGCCTTGCTATTGGGAGCCGTATTGAACATCGGATTAGACCCTCTTTTCATTTATACTTTGGACATGGAAGTAGAAGGTGCAGCAATCGCCACAGCAATTTCGCAGATGGTATCCATGCTTGTTTATCTTACCTATGTTCTGCGCAAAAAAAGCGTATTTTCGTTCAGCATAAAAGAGTTTTCTCCTACGAGGCAAATGGTGACGGAAATTTTGAAAATTGGAGTTCCCACTTTGGTGTTCCAACTGCTAACAAGTCTTTCGATTGCGCTAATTAACCGCGTATCCAGCAATTATGGCGATTCGGTCATTGCAGGCATGGGGGCGGTTACGCGAATTACTTCTATGGGAACTCTTGTTGTTTTTGGATTTCTGAAAGGGTTCCAGCCTATTGCTGGATTCAGCTATGGGGCAAAGAAGTTTGATCGCCTGCGCGAAGCAATCAAAACCTCAATCATTTGGTCTACAAGTTTCTGCTTAGTCGTAGGCTTGGTGATGGCCGTTTTTTCTACACAGATTATCTCTCAATTTACTGAGGAAGATACTCAAATGGTTTTAGCGGGTCAAAAATCACTGTTTGCAAATGGGATCACATTCATTCTTTTTGGTTTCTACACGGTTTACTCCTCTTTGTTCCTTGCCTTGGGTAAAGGTGCGGCCGGTTTCTTTTTGGGAGCATGTAGACAAGGTGTCTGCTTTGTTCCTGTCATTTTGCTGCTACCTATGGTATGGGGAATGAACGGAATCCTATATGCCCAACCCATCGCAGATGTAATTTCCGTAGTAATCACTGTATTTATGGCGTTACACCTTCATCGGGAATTGTCTATGGCTGAAAAACAGATTATGTCCAATTCGGATATATAATGTACTTCCCCTTGACTTTTGCTATCAACAATAGTACTATTGATAATAGTAAAAGTTGGAGGTGTAGTTATGTCGTCAATCGATTTAGTCATACTTGGTATTGTATTGGAAAAACCGCAAAGCGCCTATGACATTCAAAAGGATGTGGAGTACCACCATTTTTCCCGCTGGACAAAAATAAGCGTACCTTCTATTTATCGCAAGGTTCTCCAGTTGAGCGAAAAGGGTTATCTGCAAAGCGATATTGTCAAGGGCGATAAGTTTGCGGATAAAGCCATTTATTCTATTACCGATCAGGGCAGAGCGTATTTCAAGGAGCTGATGGCCGCTTATGCCGCTGGCCCAGTACCCTTGCTATTCGATTTCAATGTGGTCATTACCAATCTGAACAAGATGGACAAAGCCGAAGCGTTGGAGCTGGTTTCGACTTTGCGCCGGAGCATACAATCCTCGGTTGAAGCTAACGAGGGCTATGCGCGGGAATTTGCAGACATTCCTTTGGTTGGGAGAACGATTTTTGAGCAGCAGCAGCTTCTCTATCGCGCCCTTCTGGAATGGCTGGATCACTTTGAAGGACAGTTCTTAAAAGAATGAGCACGGCCTTCAAAAGCAGTTTGACCATCCTGTTTGAAGCTCCATTTTGGATCGGTCTATATGAAAGAACGGATAGCGGTAAATACGAGGTGTGCAAAATTACTTTTGGTTCAGAACCCAAAGACTATGAGATCTATGAGTTTCTGCTGAAGAATTGGCATAAGTTGAAATTCAGTCCACCGATCCAGACCGAAGTAGCCGTAGAGCGAAAAATCAATCCCAAACGAATGCAGCGCGAAATTCAAAGTCAACTGCAAGATAAAGGCATTGGCACAAAGGCACAGAAGGCGTTGAAACTTCAGCATGAGCAATGTAAGCTGGAACGGAAAACCAAGAGCCGTGAGCAGAAAGAGGCGGAGAAAGACCGTCAGTTTGCCATACGGCAGGAAAAGAAGAAAACCAAGCACAGAGGAAGATAACATGAAGATAGAATGGATTTTATGCCCCTTTTGCGGCAGCAAAACGCGATTGAAAATCCGCGATGATACAGTACTGGAAAACTTTCCATTATATTGTCCTAAATGCAAACATGAAATCCTGATTACAGTAAGAAAACTAAATTTATCCATCGTTCAAGAGCCAGACGCACAGATGCAGAGCCGATAATACACAATGTAAGTTTACTTGTGGTTATCGGTTCTTTTTTATCTTAATATACAACGAGAACCTGCCCCGCCCAACGGGGAAAGAAAAAACCGTGGCAGGGCAGGTTGATTTTGTGCGCTTACTCTACATACTCTGGCGGCGGCTTTGATTTTAAGAGCCGCCGTTTCTTTTCGTCTCCACTAAACAACGACGACCTAACACCGTGTAAATCCACGGTGGCATATAGGAGGATTGCCGCCGTGTCTATTTTTGCCTTTTTTCACAGTACTCATGATCTGCACAAGCTAAAAAAAGCCTGTTCCCAGCAGCGGAGCAATGCGGTCAGAAGTATGCACTATACCATGTAGCTAAACAGCAAAATATATTCCCTGACGCTCGTATGGCATTATACCGTCCGGGCGCTTTTTTGTCTCTATGGAGCCGTAACATCGGGTCAGCATGGCCCGAACTTTATCCCGGTGCCGTTTCCCGCCACCCCATTCAGATTTACCCAAAAAATCTGAATGGAGGAAAGGCAGATGGAAGTTACCATCAATTATAACGGACAAGCTGTGACCGTGGAGGTCACGTTGGAAGTCTATGAATTTCTTGACCGGGTCGATCACAAAACGGAGAACCTGTTCCATGAACAGCGACGGCATTGGGATGACCGGGAGTTTGATGAGTACATCATTACCACCGAGGGTGTAGGGGCCTACGGCGAAACGCCGGAGAAATACCTTTGCCGCGTGGAAACGCTACATGAGCTGATGACTGTTCTGGACACCTGTACCGAAGCCTAGCGCAGCTGGTTCCTGCTCTATGCGCTTGACGGACTGAGCCTTGCGGAGATCGGTATGCTATGTGGCTGCTCCAAAGTGGCTGTGTATCACCCTTGTGCGTGCCTATGTGAAGGACAACTTTGTAGACAAAGGAATGTGTGCTGACTTTGCTATCCATGACAAGGGAACCGGCAACCCTCATGTCCATATCATGCTGACGCTCCGGCCTCTGAAAGGAAATGGACAGTGGGGCGCAAAGTGCCGCAAGGCATACGATCTGGATGAGAATGGACAGCGTATCCCGGATGGGAAAGGCGGCTGGAAAAATCACAGAGCGGATACGTCCGACTGGAACGATAAAGGAAATGTGGAGATTTCGTGGGCAGCGTGGGCGGCCTACACCAATCGGTCGCTGGAATCTGCCGGCAGACCGGAGCGCATTTACCATCGCAGCTACAAGCGGCAGGGCATTGATAAGATTCCCTCTGTTCATCTAGGGACAGCTGTCAGCCAAATGGAAAAGCGCGGCATCCGTACCGACAAGGGGGCGGTAAACCGACAGATCGCTGCCGACAACAAGCTGCTGAAAGAAATCAAAGCCCGCATTACCCGTCTTTATCGCTGGTCGAAAGCCGAAATGGAAAACCACAAACGCAGCAAAGCAGCTTGACCGTCTTGTGGGAGACCCAGCAGCAGTTGAACGCTCTCGCACCCGCACCGGCAAAATCCGGACTTTGCAGGAAAACGCTGCACTGTTCAGCTTTTTGCAGGCAAACGGCATCCAGTCTATGCAGCAGCTTCATGAAAAAATCGCTGATATGAACAGCTGTTACTATGACCTGCGGGGAAAGATCGTCAAGGCCGAGCGCCGGATCGCTACCCTTACCGAGCGAGGGGAGATGTGGGAACAGTACAACCAGTACAAGTCCATCCACAAGCAGCTTGCCAAAGTAAAGCCGGAAAAACGGGAACAGTTTGAGCAGCGCCACAGCCGGGAACTGATCCTCTATGACGCAGCGGCCCGGTATCTGAAAGAACTGAAAGACAGCGGCGAGGGGATCACCCAGAAGGCATGGCAGCGTGAGATCGACCAGCTGACCGCTGGAAAGCAGACGGACACGCTTGCCATGAAATCCATGCGGGAAGATTTGAAAGCAGTGGAACGGCTCCGCAAAACCGCCGAGCAGCTGTCCCGACAGGAACGGGACAAGCCTCACGGCCGAGAGCCGGAGCGGTAAGGGCTACCGTATTTTGGCGTACCCCTGTCAAGTGCGTCGCGTTTCACGACATACTTTTGCACACAGAAAAACCGCCGTACAGGTTTCCCCATACGGCGGCAGACTGTTTATTTGCCGAACAAGTCGCTGTGTGTGCCGGTGCGGGCCAGCGTCAGCACCAGAACATCATCTTCTATGCGGTAGACAAGCAGCCAGTCCGGGAGAATATGACATTCCCGATGGCCTGCCCAATCACCGGACAGGTCATGGTCACGGTTCTTATCCGGCAGCGGCTCGCCCATCGCCAGCAACGCTACGATCTGCTCCAGCAGCTCAATCTTCAAGCCACGCTTTATTGCTCGTTTGTAGTCTTTTTTGAAACTGGTCGTGTACTTGACGGTATATTTGGTTTCTTTCATCTTTTCAGGTCAGTAAATAACTCGTCAAGGTCATTGTAGCCCTTTACAGACGGGTCTTTTGCAATCCTTTCCGCTTCCAGCATGGCAGCAACCGTTTCTTTGTTCGGCTGTTCCAGCCTTACTTCAAAGGAATGCCGCCTTCACGAAGCGACTGGCGCACAAAGATGTTAAACGCCGTAGTCAGGTTCATGCCAAGTTCAGTAAACAGTGCGTCCGCTTGCGCTTTCAAATCTGCGTCCATGCGGATACTGATGTTTGTGGTATTTCCAGCCATACGATCAACCCCTTTCTGCTGGCATTTATAGTATATGCCATTTGCACGAAGAAAACAATACTTTGCACGAATATTTAACAATAAATTCATTCAAGGAGGTTATCGGATTTATGAAAGAACTCATTTATGAAGAACAACAAGACTGAACCTATCCCCGTCATGGATTACCGCCAGTACCGCAGAGTGCGGAGGCTGGTGCATGAGTGCTGTAACTACATCGACGGAAACTGTATCGCCCTGGACGATGGGGAGGAATGTGTCTGTGTCCAGTCCATTTCCTATTCCCTGTTGTGCAGGTGGTTTCGGACGGCGATATTGCCGTAGGATAAGGAACTGGAAACGGCGCTGTTCCACCGGATGAATGCGAAGAAATGCGCCGTATGCGAGGCGCTGTTTACCCCCGGTTCTAACAGGGCCAAATACTGCCCGGAATGTGCCGCACGCATGAAGCGGATCAACGTCGCAAAGTGCAAGCGGAAACAACGGGAGAAATGTCACGCTTTAGGGGCTGAAAAACCCTTGTAAATCAAGGCTTTTTTCGAGGGTGTCAAAGGCAGGCCGATAGATTTATCCTCTGACCCCTAAAACGGCCTCGAAATGCGTATAGAATCCCCAGATCCCCCCCAAGGAGGAACCCTATGTCAGACAGCCGAAAATATTATTACCTGAAACTCAAAGAAAACTATTTTGACGATGATTCCATCGTGCTGCTGGAAAGTATGCAGGATGGTGTGTTGTATTCCAACATTCTGCTCAAGCTGTATCTGAAATCGCTGAAACATGGCGGATGGCTCCAGCTTGACGAGGACATCCCCTACACGGCGCAGATGATCGCCACCATTACCCGCCAACAGATTGGCACTGTGGAGAGGAGAGAGCCTTGCAGATCTTTTTGAAGCTGGGTCTTGTGGAGGTGCTGGACAGCGGCACATTCTACATGAGCAACATCGAACTTTTAATAGGCCAGTCTTCTACCGAGGCTGCGAAGCTCCAAAACAAGGCTCTTTCTGCGCTCCGGACAAGTGGCGGACATTTTCCGACATTCGTCTACCAGAGATAGAGTTAGAGAAAGAGATAGAGAAGGTGCGCCCTAAAACAGGGCACCCTTCCCATACCTATGGCCGTTACCAGAATGTTTTTCTGACGGACGGGGAACTGGCAGACTTACAGGCCAGCTTTCCCACTGTATGGGGCCAGTACATCGAAAAGCTGTCCGAGTACATGGCTTCTACCGGCAAGCGGTATCAGAGCCATGCAGCAACCATCCGGTGTTGGGCCTGTGAGGACGTTAAAAAAACGGTCACACACTTATGCAACCGGCATGACAGCGTAAAGGAGGATGAAACTGTACGATTGAGATTACCGCAGAAATCCGGGCGTTCATCCAGCCATTATCAAGGTCGCTTTTCTTTGGAGGTTTTAAACTCATGCGAAATCACCTCTGAGCATGTTGGAAAGGTATGGATCAGCTCCATAGCGTCCTTCCAGATACTGCTTATCGTAGGCCGCGGTATTTTGACGCGGTCGTTATCTTCCCCACGGATTTCATGCAACGAATAGATTTCGCTTTCGTGGGAAGCATTCTCCGCGGCAAACCAGATCTCGTCACGGCGGAATATGGTATTTTTTAAAGTATACATATCATGGGATGTGAATAAAAGCTGGGCCCCATATTTGTTGATCTCTTTATTTTTGAACAGGGAAATGACATAGCGCAAAAGCTTCGGATGAAGCTTTGCATCCAGCTCATCAATGATCACCATGCGTCCTTCTCTGAGGGCAAGCAAGATCACCGGAAGGGCCGCGATAAGCTTCTTGGTTCCATCGGATTCCTGGGAGAATGGCAATTCATATTCCTGGGAAGATAACGTGCGCTGCATGAAGAGCTGCTTTGTATCTTCATCATAGCGGTACCCGGTGATATCAATATCCATATCATTTAAAGCGCGGATGAACTGCTCCTTATATGGCGCATCTTTGGCTAACAGAATCTGATGTTCCACTACGGGATTTGCATAGCTGCGGATAATGCAGCTTTCAAACCATGTAATAACCTCGCTGATGACCGGAATGTCATAGTTAATGGCCGGGAAAGAAAGATACGGCATCTTAGGGTTAATGCTGGTGTTCAGGCTTTTTTTATTAATCGTATAGCCAAGGGAAATGCTGTCAGCCTCACGTTCAAAAATCATGGCAGTTTTCTTCCCAGTGACTGCTTTTCTGTAAAGGGATTCCGATATAACCTCATCATTTTTTAAGGCGAGATAGTAGCAGTATTCATTCTTCTCAATCCTGAAAAATATCCGGAATTCGATCGGTTCATTTTTGGAAATCTCATCAAACAGAAAGGGAACTGCATCAATTTTCTGCTGGAGGATGAAACCCTGTCTGTTTTTCCCTAATTCATTCACCGGTTTTACGATCGTAGAGATGACGCAAGCAAGCGCCTGCAACAGGTTTGACTTTCCACCGCCATTTGGGCCATAGACGACATTAACTGGCAGAAGATCAGAGGCAGAAGTCTCAGTGATCAGTGTATTTTTGAATTCAGGAAGTACTGCAGCCTGATAATCTAAAGTAGTTTCATTTTTGTAAGACTTAAAATTTTGAAAAGTAAACTGGCATAACATGATTGGAAGCCTCCTTTCCCCTATAGTATGACCACAAAAAATCAAAACATCAAGTTATATATTCGATATAAGGAAATAAATTTATGAAATGGATTATAAAACGATAATTTTGCGACTTTTTACGACCTTATTCATAAGTCAGATAGCCATTAAAAAATTAATGAAAAATTTTTAGAGCTTTTGAAACTTTTCAGGGTTTCAATACGTCTAATTAGTGTAATTAAAAAATCAAATCTATTTAGTTTGGAGGCTTTATTATGAAAAAAAGAAATCTTATTACAGTTTTGATGATGACCGCGGCTTTGGCTGCTGGATGCGGTGCCAAGGCTGAGACAACCACAGCAGCGCCTACCCAGGCGGAAACGACCAAGGCAGAAACAACGCAGGCAGAAACCACCCAGAGCGAGACAACTCAGTCTGAATCGCAGAAAACAGAGGAAAAAACGGAATCTGTGACAGGAAAGATTGAGGAGATCAAGGATTTTATGTTCACGATCGAAAGCGATAAGGGTACCTATGCAATGACATTCGATACCGCACCGGAAGGCTTATCAGATGTTAAAGAAGGAGATGAGGTAACGGTAACCTATACGGGAGAGCTCAGCGAAGTGGATGCGTTTACAGGAACCATTATTTCTGTGGAGAAAGCAAATTAATGTGATGAGAAAACGCTAAAATTTATCACTGGATGCCAGGAATATTCATAGGCCCGGCTGGGATATGTATTGAAGCTTTTTGGCAAAGAATTACGGCCAAAAACCCGCTGCTATATGTAAATCATGCAACAGCGGGTTTTTGGCTGTTTTATATGGTAGGTAATGTTCTACACTAAAATATATAGGTGTGTATGAATGCTGAGAAAATCATATGTATTTATTTTCGCCATATGCAAGAGGATATTACCCAATTTCCATTGCTCCCTCGACTTTTTTATTAAATGGGAGAGAGAATTGGCTGCATAAATTCCTTGATTGCTGGCGCAGCAGCGCCGTTTTTCATTTTCCCTTCCATTTATTTTTCTTTTTATCCATTGAGTGCGCCGCCTGATGGCGGCAAACGCCTGACGGCGAGCGAACAAATTAGGGGAGCCTAGTGGAGAAATATTTTTTCGAGAGGTCAGGAAAATAGCGGGAGAGAAGAGAATGGAATTGAGTTTCGGAGTTGCATATGGCGAAAATAGATACATATAATTTGTCTACACTACTCTCTTTCGAATATGAGGCGGTATTATTAAGCAAAATATGGCAATATCCATCATGATGCCACTTTTCCTTGCTATCTTTACGGTTTTGCATTAGAATGAAGAAGCACTTAAATTCATACTATCTAAAAAAGTAATCGTTCTCGTTTCTGAGTCGGTTACTTTTTTATAAGTAAGCAATGCTATATTGTTGCGTTATTTCATCTTTTACAATCATTACACATACCGCATTGAAAATTTTAAAGAAGTAGAGAAAGCCTGGATTACTAATTCTTCCAGGCTTTCTTTACTTCTTTTATGGAGTCGAAAATATAAGTTGGAGAGTACGTATAAATCATAGTATCTGTTTTTTTCGCTTCACCGGTTAGTACCAGGACTGTCTCTACCCCAGAAGCGTTCCCGCATGCAATGTCAGTGTAAAACCTGTCACCCACTATCACGGTTTCCTCTTTGGAAAACGGATTTTCCCGGAGTGCAATATCCACCATATCGGTAGAAGGTTTTCCGATATAATGTGGTACCTGGCCTGTGGCATTAGTGATCATCTGACATATGGAGCCACAGTCGGGTACATAGCCAAATGGGACCGGGCAGACCAGATCCGGGTTGGTGGCCAGGAAGGTGACAGGGCGGGTCTGCAGGATGCGGCAGGTGTCAGTCAGCTTCTTGTAGGTAAGTTCGCTGTCGTAGGCAACCAGCACAAAGGAAATATCCTGGGTGTCCGGATCCGTGGTGACGCGGATTCCATGTCCTTCAAGCTCTCGAATCAGTGATCGTGTTCCAAGTGTATAGATAGTCTTTCCAGCTGCGTGTTGCCGCAGCCAGCTGGCAGAAGCGGTGGAGGCAGTTACAAAATTCTGAGGATCGGTTGAGACACCCATCTGACGGAATTTTTTGATGTAGTCCGCAATGCTTTTGGTGGAGTTATTGGTAATGAATACAAACTGCCCGCCGCGCTCTTTAATTTCCTGGAAGAATTCCGCCGCTCCGGGCAGCAGGACATCGCCCAAGGCCACGGTTCCGTCAATATCAAATAAGAAGAGTTTCTTTTCGGAAAGCATAAGCTACCTCCGGATCTGCTCCAGAAGCCAGGAAATGTCTTCTTGGATTCCGGATTCATCATCTGCCACATTCGGGCTGTATTCCAGAACCAGATCTGCGTTTGGAGTCAGTCTCTGATAATCAGACAGAAACAGGGGAAAATCCAGGGTCCCGTGGAAAATCCGCTGATGGCTGTCGTGAACACCGTCGTTGTTGTGAAGATGGTAAGCCACGATCTGATCCTTTAACGCTTCCATGGTCTGCTCCAGGTCCCAGCCGTTGGCGTAAGCATGGCCAATGTCGATCAGCACCGGATAATGTTCTTCCCTGCAGAGCTGGATAAACGCATCCTGGTCAAACAGCATGTTGCCGCGGTCCAGGACACCGACATTCTCCACCACCACCGGGATCTGGTGCGGCTTGAACAGCTCCGCAATTTCCCTGTAGTTTTCTCTGGAAACACGGATCATCTCTTCCCGGCGTTCTTCCGTCACCGGGATGTTGTTGTGATGAAAGACCAGATACTGGCTTCGAAGGCGCACACAGTAAGGCAGGGTTTGGCGGATCAGGTCCATGGAGTGCGCATATTCCGGGGTGCCGGGGGCTGCGCTGTGCTCGGTTTCATAGTACGGGCCATGAAAACTAACTGGGATTCCTTCAAACTCCGGCAGGCAATGAAGAAGCTCTTCCTCATAGCAGTCTGCGTCAAACATAGGGAACAGCTCGACGCCAATCTGACCACGGAAGGCATGTAAATGCGGGATGACCCGGGCAAGCTGACCCGGTTTATACACATTGGTACTGACCAAAAGATTCATGATATTTACCTCCTGTTTTCTGGTTTTTATTCTGGGCATCCGGCATGGAAAAATCCAGGGCTGCGTTCAGACGGCGAATTTCTTCTGGATATCCAAGGGACTTCTCGCTCTGGGCATCAAACAGATGCAGTTTGCGGAAATCAATATTCATGAAAATGTTTTCGCCTGGGCGCGGGACCGAGTCATTGCAGATGGCAATCAACTCACTCTTTTCACCCTTGACATCAATATAAACGCCGTAGCGGTTTCCATAGTCCTCCACGTATTTTACGGTTCCGCAGATGGAAGTTTCCGTTGGACGGCTGCTTAAGACTATATGTTCCGGGCGGATGCCAACGCAGTATTTTCCGGATGGACAGGCATCTGCGATCGGACGCCACATCGGAGCCAGTCTGATCATCTGGTCTCCGATGGAGAGATTGCCGTTTTCATACTGGCAGGAGATGATGTTCATGGACGGAGAGCCAATGAATCGGGCACAGAAAATACTTGCCGGCATATTGTATACATGGCTTGGCGTGTCCAGCATTTCCATATTTCCGCGATACATGATGGCAACACGCTGTCCCACGGTCATGGCCTCAATCTGGTCATGAGTGACATAAACCATGGTCGGACGGTACATCTCGTGGATCTTGACCAGTTCTTTTCGCGCACGCAGGCGGAGCTGTGCATCCAGGTTGGAAAGCGGTTCATCCAGAAGAAAGTAGTCAGAGCGTTTTACGACGGCGCGGGCCAGGGCAACACGCTGGCGCTGTCCACCGGAAAGATCCTTCGGCTTGCGGTCCTCCAGACCTTTCAGCTGCAGCATTTCCAGTACTTCCTCCAGGCGGCGGTTAATCTCAGCCGCTTCCATTTTGTGGGCTTTCAGACCGTAGATGATGTTATTTTTTACAGTCATATGCGGGAAAAGGGCGTAGTTCTGGAATACCATGGATACGCCGCGGTCTCCGCAGGCAACATTGTTGACTACCTGGCCTCGCATATGCAGGGAGCCGGAGGTGATATCCTCCAGACCGGCGATCATGCGCAGGGTGGTGGATTTTCCGCAGCCGGACGGGCCCAGCAGAATCAGCCGCTCCCCTTCCCGGATTTCCATATTCAAATCATTGACGATCACATTTTTTCCGTATGCTTTTACGACGTGTTCAAAAACGATATTATTCATAAATCCTCCTGACAGATTAACCTTTTACGCCGGATGCGGCAAAGGTGTTGATGATATAGCGCTGGAAAATAAGATACAGAGCCAGCGGAATGATCATGGTGATGACGGATACGGCCATGGCAATGGTAAATTCGGTGCCGCCCTCAGCGCTGATGTACATCTGGAGCGCCAGGGAAAGCGTGTAGTTTTCCTTGCTCTTTAAGATGAGCACCGGCCATACATACTCGTTCCAGGAATTGATAAAGAAAATGATCCCGGTCGTGAGAATGGACGGGCGTACCAGCGGCAGGATGATATCTCGCATGATCTTGAGGCTACCGATGCCTTCCATCCGCGCAGCCTCAATGAGGGCCTTCGGGATTCCGCGCATGGCCTGGCGCAGCAGGAAGATACCTAAAACATCCGCAAACTGCGGAAGTGCCACGCCCCAGATGCAATCCCGCAGACCGAGTTTTGAAATCATCAGGTAGTTTGGAATCATGGTCACGGTGAACGGAATAAACATGGTACTCAGCATGATAAAGTAGAAAAACTGTTTTCCTTTGTAATCAAAATAGACAAAGGAATAGGCGGCAAACAGGCTGGTAATGGTTTTGAAGGTGGTAACGGATGCCGCGATCAGAAATGTATTTAAAGTTATCTGGACAAATGGCAGTTTTTCAAATACATGCCGGTAGTTTTCCAGAGTCGGGTGAGACGGAATGATCTCAAAAATAGTATTAAATGCGTCCTGCAGAGTCTTGAAGGAGTTGGACAGAGCGAACACGATGGGAACCAGCATGAGGAAGACGATGGCGCCCAGGATCATGTGCCAGCCAATTTCCGAATGATTGTTAGTTTTCATAGTAGACTCCCTTCTCCACAAATTTAAATTCCAGAAGTAAAAGGACAATGAACAGCAGCATGGTCAGAATGGAAATGGCCGATGAGGTGCCGGTCCGATACAAGGTAAAGGCCTCGTGGTAGGAAGCGTAGATCAGGTTGGAACTGGCGTAGTTCGGTCCGCCCTGGGTAATGACCTTGATGGGGGTGAACACATACTGGAGTCCCTGGACAATGGTGGTGATGAACACGTAAATTCCGGTAGCGGAGCTCATTGGCACAATGATGTCCAGAAAGATTTTCCACATGGGAACCTGATCCAGCCGTGCAGCCTCAATAACTTCCTGGGATACGCCGGAGACACCGGCTAAAATATTGATGAAGTTGTAGCCGAAGGTCTTCCAGGTGGTAATGATGCAGAGCACGGCAATGACCCATCCGTCGGTTTTGGACCAGAAGGGCATCTGGATGCCGAATTTACCGAGAATGATGGCCACCAGTCCGGAAATCGGGTTTAAGATCCAGGTATAGAGGATGGAGCCGACCACCAGGGAGATGACGCTAGGAAGGAAGAACACAGCCTTGTAAAAACTCTTTCCATGCCGGATCACGGCGGAGAGGATAAAGGAGAGAATATAGGGCAGCACAAAGTTCAGGACCAGCAGAACCAGAATGTAAGCAAGGGTATTGCCCAGAATCTTAAAGGTATTCGGATCTCGGAATACGGCAATGTAGTTGTTCAGACCGACAAATTTTTTGACAGGCTTTACCATGTTCCACTCAAAAAAGCTTAAGTAAAAGGTATAAAGGAGTGGGTAAAACATAAAGACTGCGAACACGGCTAGGGACGGGATCAGAAACAGATATCCCAGAATCGTTTGTTTTTTTGTTTCTTTATTCAAGTGATTACCTCCGTAAATTCAGGAAAACCGGTACCTTCCCGTGAGCAAAAGGGAAAGTACCGGTCTGCATCTGGAATGTCAGCTTACTGTGCGTCTAACAGGGCATTGATGGCATCCTGGGTGGAAGTCATACCCTCCTCGGCAGTTACCTGTCCACCGAAGATCTGATCTCTCATATCCAGGAGCATCTGCTCAGCCTGAAGACCTGCATCACCCGGGAAGGATGTCCAGGAAACCACGCCGTCCATCTGCTCAATGGCAGCCTTCATCATCTCATTTTCAGCCAGGAAGGATTTCAGTCCGTTCTCTGCGTCTGCAACGTCCTTTCTTGGCGGTACATAACCGGTTCCGATGGTCCATGCAGCCATGGATTCCACGCTGTACAGGTATTTCTCAAACTCCCATGCGGCTTCCTTCTGCTCATCGGTCTGTGCGGTGATAGCTAAGAAGCATCCGCCTGCCGGAACTTTACGCGGGCTGCTGCCCCATGTCGGGGATTTTACGGTAGCGACATCGAACTGCGCGCTCTTCTGAACGGATGCGCGACGGGCAATGGTGGTGTAGAGCATTGCGCAGTTGCCATCAATAAAGCTCTGGCAGCCTTCATCCCAGGAAACATGGAGAGCGGCTCCGTCCTTGATGAGGTCAGCAACCATCTGCATAGCCTGAATGCCTTCCGGGCTTGCGAAGCTTGCCTGAATCTTGCCATCTGCGGTCTTGGTCAGCATGGAAGTGTTATTGCTCTCGATGAGTCCCTGCTGTGCCCAGAAGTCTGCCGGCTCTTGCATATAGAAACCATATTTTCCGGTCTTTTCCTGAACAGTTCTGGCAAAGGAATCAACCTCTTCCCAGGTCTTCGGTCCCTCTTCGGAAAGTCCTGCTTCCTTCAGCAGATCGCGGTTGATGTAGAGAACCGGGCTGCTTAAAGAATACGGTATTCCGACCTGTACGCCATCACTGTTTACCGCCAGATCCAGGACGTTTGGCAGGAAATTGTCGGTCAGGAAGGTTTTGTCAGAAGCATCATACTGGTCGATGATCTCCTGTGGGGAGGTGTAGGAAAAGTTGTTGGAAAAATAATCCAGGAAAGCCCAGCCGATCTGAACCAGTGCCGGGGTATTGCCGGTAGCGGCTTCAGCCTGCAGGTTCTGCATCAGTCCCTTATACATATCCGGGTTATATTTAGCAACAACTTCAATGTGGTCATTGTTCTCATTAAAGTTTTTTACCAGTTCATCTACGGTCAGTCCGCCCTGGTTCTCTGCATTACAGTGCCAGTACTCGATAACGGTTTTGGAACCATTGCCGGAAGCGGTGCTCTCGGCGGAAGTGGTGGCTTCGGAAGAGGCGGAACCTGCTGTGGTATCTGCGTAAGTAGCCTGACTGGATGAACCGCATCCGGTCAGAGATCATGGCACCAGCCATGCAAAGTGCTGTGAGACATTTTAGATTTTTTTTCATAATGTTTTTCTCCTCGTGTTAGTCTGGCAATAGGATTGGTTATGTGTTTCACAGTTTCCGATTATAGTGTTGTATGGTCTTGACATCTATCATGAAACAGTAAAAACATTGTAAGTTTTTAAACAAGAAACTAGGAAAAATGCAAATAATTGTTAAGTATGTTAATTCTAAGAAAAATACCAAATTTGCAAGTTTGAAATTTTGATTTTAGTGGAATGTTAAGATTAGCGAACGGGCAATAGATTATTTCCGCAAAACACCAATATCATCAGCATCGAGTACGATGATAATGAATACGGATTTTCTTCGATGTGAGAGTTCGGAAAAGATTGGATTAAAGATTCGATTCTTACTGCAGTCAAAATCAAATATTCGGAGAAATCTTCTGATTTTGACTGTTCTGGGGAAATTCTAATAATTTGAGTTCAAATCTTTAGTTTGATATTGTTGCACTTGTGTAATAAACCATTCTGTGATAAGTTGTATCTATCTGCACTTTCTATACTTAGATAAGGGGGATTTTTTCATGTCTCAAGAATACATTACCTTTACAATCGGCCAGAAAAAGAATATTGCCCTGATTGCTCATGACAACGAAAAACAGAAACTGATTGCATGGTGTAAAGAACACAAAGCTGAGCTAGAGAAGCATAATCTTTACGGAACAGGTACAACGGCCCGCATGATCACAGATCAGACTGGACTTACAGTAAAAGGTTATAACAGCGGCCCATTAGGTGGAGACCAACAGATCGGTGCTAAGATTGTGGAGGGTGTCATTGACTTCGTGATTTTCTTTTCGGATCCGCTGACAGCGCAACCTCATGATCCAGATGTAAAAGCCCTGATGAGGATTTCCCAGGTCTACGATATTCCAATGGCCGTCAATAAATCCACTGCGGATTTTATGATTACATCCTGTTATATGAATCTTGATTACAAGCATGAAGTGATCAATTTCAAACAGCATATTGCAGATCGGGCAGAAACACTGTAAGTACCTGCCTGAACCACGCAATGAGACCGGTCCGTCACGCCGGTCTTATATTTTTCTTTATCAGAGATATGCTGTAGCCCGGGTCATACATTTTAGCTGTTTCTGTTGCTTCTGAAGAGCTCATTCAGGAGCCAATTCCAATACTTTTTTCCTTTCAGAATGCCCGTATATGAAAAATTTGAATTATTGGAAGCAACTAAGCGTGGAAAAGAATCATTTAAGCGCTAACGAGGTTTCACCCGCTTTGGTTCATTTCGAGGAAAAAGAATGGCACCGGAACCGAAACTCCGATGCCTGTACATTTTCCTGTTTCATTTTGCGCCGTTAATCCTCTAATTCCCGGTCTATGAATTTTGCGGTTTTTAATACAAACTGAGCCACCTATTCTTTTGTCCAATCTTCAACTTCTAAGTCATCAACTCGGAAGAACTCTCTGGTATTATTTGTCACAAGAACCAACCCTTCTGATCTCGCATGACCGGCAATCAGCATATCCATCGGACCAATTGGTGTTCCCTTTCGTTCAAGGTCTGCACGAACCTTTCCGTATTCTTCTGCAGCATAATTGTCAAACTGAAGAATAGAAATAGACGACAAGAACAATGTAATTGCTACACGGTTGCGTTCCACCGCCTGACTCTTTTCCACTCCATGCATCAGTTCTCCATAAGTAATGGACGAGATACACATATCGTCTGGATCATGCTTCAGAAAATTTTTTATGACTTCGGGCGGCTTATGCTTGATTGCATAGATACAAATATTAGTGTCCAGCATATACTTCATAGAGCTTCACGCTCCTGTACCGCAGGCTGTTCTCTGCCATCACTCATGAAGTCATCCGAGAACAGTTCCAAGCTGTTCAGGAAAGCGGACCACTTGTTTTCCTTCGGCATCAGAATAACAATATCACCGACCTTATTAATCGCCACTTCATCACCATTGAAGCGATATTCCTTCGGAAGTCGAACCGCTTGGCTCCGACCATTTTCAAATAACTTTGCAGTCATCATAGTAATGCACCTCCTTATATTATTAGTATATATCGTGGTATATATTTTGTCAAGTTATTCTCTGCGTTTCCAGGGATTTCGCTTTTAGCACTGTATATTTATAAATAGTGCCCCTCCAACACTATTTTTCTTTTGCTTCCTGAATAGCTGAATGCAAACAAAGTTCCCCCTTAGCTCGTTTCAAGGCGCCTGTTCTTATTTTCCCACTGACATACTATCCGCCTTTTTCATACAAGATACATTTTACTTTTTCCAACAATAGCTCATCACAAAACTTCCGGTTTACACTTTTTCGGCTGTTCACACTTTCTTTAAATCTTTGAATACAACGATACGGCAATTTCTGAAGAACTCCTTCCTGAGTCCATTCTAACATTTTTTTGCTTTCCGAATGCCCGTATATGTAAAATTTGATAATTCTGCCCAATAAACAGAAATATGTAAGAAATTGTTAATCTCATCTTTCTTGTCAGATATTCCTATTATTTCTATAATGAAAGTAAATACAAAATTGGAAATTCGCCTGTTTTCCGGAAAGGAGATGACATGATGAAACAAAAGAAGCGAGTCTGGATGTCCTTTAATTTATGGGAAGCAAATGTATTTGAACAGTACCTGGAAGAAATGGCAGCGCAGGGCTGGTTTCTGGAGAGCGTTGGCGGTTCTGTCATGAAGTTTCATAGAGCAGAACCTGCAAAGAGAAGATATGCAGCCCTTCTGGTTCCGGGAAGTTCTTCCCTCACAGGCGCGGACAGCTGGAAAGCAGAGCAGTTCCGTAAGCAGTGCCAGGAAGCCGGCTGGAATTTTGAATGCAGCGGTACTTTCTGGCAGATTTTTTATACGACGGATGATGCAGTGGAGCGTACAGGGGACATGACCGAAGAAAAGCAGTTCCTGATCCAGAAATCGCTTTCCTGGACCTGGTCTGTGAAGCTTTGTTACCCTGTTCTGATCGTATTAGAGGCATGGGCGGTATACCGATACTTGCAAAATCCAGGGAAACTGTTTTCCGATTCCATGCTGCTTCTTCTTAATCTTCTTATGGTTGGGATCTTTGTGTCCTGGATCGTTTCATATGTACGGATTTTCTGGTGGGTTTATAAGACTACCTCTGCTTTCAAAAAAGGGGAACCACTTCCGAAAATGGATCTTAGGCGAAAGGTAAACTTTAAAAAGCGCATTATTCTATTTGACGGCATCCTGATACTGGGGGGCCTGGCATTTTCTTCTTCCATGAGTGCCTTTGTCGGATTTATGATCTCTTCCGTACTCATTGTAGCAATTTCATTTTTTATGAGAAACTGGATCCGAAATAATGGAAGTGGTGATAACCGCGATGACTGGATTGGATACCTGGTTGGCGTCGCTGTGGTCTGCATGATCACCATTCCCCTGTGTAACGCGGCCACGTCACATTTTCTGGGAGAGGAAGAACCGGACGCTGATAAAAAGCAGACCATATTTGCAAGCTGCCAGAATGATGAATTTAAAATAAATGGTTCTGGAACGCCGGTAGGCGTTACCATATACAAAAGTCCCATTCCATGGATCATTCGCAAAACCAGCGAGTGTTATCCAAAAGACATGTCCGATTTGTGGGACCAGACAGAGCAGAAGCTTCCGGCCGAAATGGAAAGTCTTTCAAATGGTATGGAAGTGGCCTGGTACCGCTATATGTTCCGGAAAGATGAAACTAATCCGGATCCAGAAAGCAATGCTTCCGTGAATAAGGAGGAACCTGCTCTGGATGAGGTAATTTTAAAAGATAAATCACACCTGATCATTCTGGATTTCGGTGGTGGAACAGATCTGGCCGGCCTGAAGGAAGCAGTGGCTGCTTTCGAAGAGGATGATAAACCATATATGGGGGCACCGAAAATAGTTCTTGATGGACATAACTATTTTGCAACGGAATTATGTATTGTGAACGAGGTGCCTGAAAGGTATTTATATGCCGGCGAATTAACTGACCAGGAGAAGAAATATGCTTTCATTGATGGAAGCAAGTACTATACACCAAATAGTGATGGAGTGCCTGAAGACTTTTATATTTATCAGGAGTGTGGGACTCCAGTAAGCGAACACGAAGTGGATAATACTAAACGTCAGTGGGCGTATGTCAAATGGAGACTGGAAGATTAACAATATTGAGAGGTATCTATATGGAAAATAAGAGATTTGAAATTACTGAAACCGCTGGAAGTGTAAAGGGTTTTTATGTGGTAGTAGATAAAGAAACCGGTGTCAATTATGTTGTTGCAAAGTTTGGCACTGGTGTTGGCATTTGCCCTTTAATTGATAAAAATGGAAAACCCATTGTTACAGAGTAATTGCCTATAGAAAAGAGGTTTCCCACGCAACATGAACATCGGTTGCCTTCGAAATGAGTGATCAGCAAGCCGATGTCTCCTTTGATAGATATTGCCGTTTTGAACTGGAATCAACTGTATTCCTTTATTGTGAACGATTCCAATTGTATTTCTGTAAAGATTACGGATGAAACCAGGTACTCATGAAGAAATTATTATAGAAGAAGATGCTTATCCGTATGTATTCTATTTGGCATCTATTCCTTCGGAGTACATTTTTATTGATGCCGAAGGAAATGCACTTAATGACAACTACTGGCTTATAGGACTGTGAAATCGGGATTTGGAGGTAAAAAGCATGATGAAGCTCGATAATTTTATTAATATGATGACAGGACACTTTAATAACAAAGAGCAGTTTGATAATATGCAGAGAGAAGGGAAAACATATCCATATGCGGAACATGTAAATACAATCTGTAATGACAAAATAAATAACCTTCCTAAAGATTTTAATGGTAAATTTGTTGTTGAAGAAAGCTACTATGAGACAAATGGTAAACGCCATGCTTCCCCACATCTTTTCCTTATTACAGAGAAAGAAGATGGAATTGTGTTATATTCTTATGAAATACCAGAAGGAGAAGATAAAAGTACGTTTTCATATGATTCTATGAAAAATGCTGACTACACTGAACTTGAAAAAATCTGAAAAATTTAATCCGGCACTCTATCATGAAAAAGATGGAATCTGGGAGGGAGGCAGCACAAGCCAGTTTTCTCCGGTAATGACATTCAAACTTTGGGAAAAGTTTTCCAACAATTTTCTGGAAGTATCGGAAAGCATGGAAGTTAATGGAAAGAGAACTTTTGGATATGATGAACCAATTATCTATAAGCGAGTATAATCCACGGCTGGAATATTGCGATAAATTCCAAATTTGCAGAATCAAGAAAATCTGAATTATGAAAGAAGAGTTTGCTTATGGGACAGATAGCAAATCAAATGGCATTAGAATTATTTTTTAAGATTAAAGAGCGAATAAAAGAAAAAAAGAAGCAAAAACAAGCCAATAAAAACAATGGTTCAAAGAAATAGACAACTTACAGTTTGCCGATGCCAAAAAGTAAAAACAGTATATCGCGGAGGCGATGGCATGAATAAACTATACGATTTATTAAAATATATTATCTATGCGAGTTTCTATGTGATTGTGATTAAAACGGGTATGGATTTCTATGAGTATAAGCGCTTTCCGAAACTATACGAATCGTATTCTTCACCGTGGTATACAGAAACATTACTGTATATCGCTGCTTCACTTTTCGTGATTGTCGTATGTTTTGTGCTCAGAGTGATCCTTGGACGAAAGATGAAGAAGAGGTGAGCTATATGTTTATGATGTTTGAGTTTATGTTTCCGATTATCTTCGTAATGGTTTTCGGCATGATCATCTTCCAGTTTGCGACAGGAATCGGAACATGGCATAAAAACAATCAGTCACCGCGTTTGTCGGTGAATGCAACCATCGTCGCAAAGCGTGAAAGTATCACACATCATAGCCATGCAAATGCGGGTGACCTGTCTGGAACGCATGGCTACCATTCGACTTCAAGTACCAGCTACTATGTCACGTTTCAGGTAGCGAGCGGTGACCGGATGGAACTGCCGGTTACTGGCAGTGAATATGGAATGCTGGCGGAAGGCGACATTGGGAAACTTACGTTTCAGGGAACGAGATATCTGTCATTTGAGCGCGTGTGATTCTGGAGTTGATAGTGTGAAAGAACCTAGGATTTACAAAGAGGGGGCACTATGAAAAAGAAACAATGCATCTTTTTTGCTCTTATATTGATAATCGTAGTTGGTGCAGTAGTAATTATCTTAAACATACCAGATAATCAGCAAACATCATTTGTTGTCGATGGAAATAATTGGTCGGGCGAAGTTGTCAATGGAGGTTCTTTGCTGTTGGAGCTGAATAATGATGATAATCGTAAAGAATGGTCAATCACATTGAAACCAGAAATCTTTGTAAGCGATTATCACAACATTGCGGGAACTATTTCAGAGTTTCATATAATTGCCTTGAATGACGGAAAGGGTGAAATGGTATTTCAGTGCACAAATGATGATGGCCGCACTGACAAGTATATACTTGAGCTTTCCATTTCACGTCATCAAAAAAAATATCTCCAAATTGATTCCATTTCCTTCAAAAAGAGCGAATGACAATTCAAATTTCAGAGGTGGTTTTATGTGGTTCTGGTGGTTTATTTTGGTTTGTGACTTATTAGTTCCTTTTACAATGCTGATTGCCGGAAGAATGATGTGGAAGCATTGCCCGAAACACATTAATGGTGTGGTCGGATACCGGACACGGCGTTCCATGAAAAATATAGAAACATGGAAATTCGCACATGATTATTGCGGCCAGCTATGGTGGAAGATTGGATTATGGATGATTATTCCTTCCGTACTGGTGCATGTTCCATTCTATCACAGTGACGAAGATGCGATTGGAAATGTCAGCCTAATTCTGGTAATCATTCAATGCATTGTTTTGGTTCTATCTATTTTACCAACGGAACACGCATTAAAGAAGAAATTTTATTATGACGGAACGCGCAGATAGAATATGACGCAGGCAGAAATTCACCTGGCGGGAATATAATTATAATTACCAAAGTGGTGGAAATCCTAAATTTCAAATGTCAGGAGGAAATATTTGATGAACTATATTATTATCGTTACAGATTGTGACTGCATCGTTTCATTCTATTCATTTCATGGAACAGAAAAAGATATGCTTAGTGTGCTGAAGAAAAAAGCAGAGGAACGCCGACAGGCTCTTGCGGAACGTCCGGAATATGTAACTGATATTGAATATGATGAACTTACTTCTTCCTGGCACATAAATATTCTTAGTGATAATCTTGAAGTGACGGAAAGTATCACTGCAAAACCAGTAGACTTAATCGAATGTCTTAATGCATAGTAGAATGGGTGATAAATTAAAAAAGGACGGTGTGAAATTTTTTCTGTAAATTCAGATCTTCTATGATAATTGGTGCGGCTTGACAGCAATTTCTGCTGTTGAGCCGTTGTTTATTTAATAACAAAAATAAGCTGGCATGTCAAGAGCACCCAGAAAATCTGGGTGTGTGTTTACTCTTGATATTTCATCATTTGTTGCTATACCAGCATCCGATCAGGATACATGATTTCCAACTCACCACGAACTTTTCCCCAGTTTCGGATTGGCATTGTCCACTTTTTGGCAATCTCGAAGGTTCCCAGGTATAAAGCTTTCATCAGTGCCTGAGAGCTTGGGAATACGCTACGCTGCTTGTTCAATCTACGATAGCAAGAATTCAATGATTCTATGGCATTTGTAGTGTAAAATGCGGTACGAACCTCCTTAGAAAACTTGAAAATCGGGGATATTGCATCCCAGTTTTCATGCCAGCGATTCATAGCACTTGGATATTGAGCAGACCATTTTTCTGTTACAGACTTTACCTGCTTTCTGGCAGCTTCTTCATCTGCAGCGGTATAGATTGTCTTTAAATCCTTTGCAAAAGCTTTCATATCCTTGTTTGCAACGTATTTAAGCGTGTTTCTCACCATATGTACAATACAACGTTGCTGCTCCGTCTTGGGGAATGCTGTAGAGATTGCATCCTTGATACCAATCAAACCATCGGAGCAGAGAATGAGAATGTCCTGAACTCCACGATTTTTAAGGCTGTTCAATACAGACAACCAGTACTTACTGCTTTCATTTTCGCCTACAACAATGCTTAAAACTTCTTTCATTCCATCCTCATTGATACCAAGTACTACATATGCTGCAAGTTTCCTGATCACGCCATCATCGCGTACAGAAAAGTGTACAGCATCAATAAAAACGATCGGGTACACAGGCGACAAAGGACGATTCTGCCATTCCTCGATTCGTGGAAGGAGCTTATCTGTGATATCCGATATCATTCCTTCGCTTACCTCAAATCCATAAATGTCCTCTATGGTTTCTGAAATCTGTCGTGTAGTCATTCCCTTTGCATACATGGAGATAATCTTGTCATCAATCGAAGAAATGTCTTTTTGACGTTTTGGAAGCACCTGCGGCTCAAATGAACTCTGACGATCCTGAGGTACATCTACCTGAAATTCACCATATTTACTACGGACAGTCTTGGATTTTGTACCATTACGGTAGTTAGGCTCACCGGATCTTTCATAACGATCATAGCCAAGATGGTCATCCATTTCTGTTTCAAGCATATCTTGAATGGTTCCGGAAAGCAGATCTTTTAAAGCATCTTGAATATCTTCAGCAGATTGGATATCATACTCCTGAAGCAAACCTTGGATAAGATTTCTTTTTCCCTCAGTCATTGGTTTTGATTTGTAAACTTTTTTTCTGTTTGCCATAATAAAAGGCCTCCTATGATTTTAATATTTTATCATAGAAGACCCTTATATTGTTTAATTTACAGAGATTTTTTCACAGGCTCTTAAAAAGAGGGGGAAGATCCAGATATCGTGCTGATTGTACCACACAGGAAGTCGTTTTAAATCTGGAATGGCCCCTCTTCATCGCCAACTATTCGTTAAACCAGTGTTTAGCGAATAGTTAAATGGCGCTATCCTATCGTGATCTTGGTGACCATACACTTCCTAACACAGCAAAAATCCGTCAAAAAAATTTCAAATCCTCCTGATTCGTCTAGGCTTCACAGTTATTCACAACTTTTCGATTTTCTGCAGTTTGCTTTACACATCCATTTCTTCCTGATCTAATCCTATGTCGGTCAACGATACGCCTGGGTTTTCCTTTTTCATGCTGTAAAATGTATCTTCACCGATGATCACATGATCTATTAAGCGGATCCCCAATATTTCCCCAGCCCATGCAATCTGACGTGTTAATGCAAAATCTCCCTCAGACGGCTTAGGTACTCCGCTTGGATGATTATGCGCAACCGCAATAGCCACCGCATTGGCCACAATCGCACCTTTGAATACGTTCTTGATCTCTACATTGCATGCATAGCTTCCCCCGATCGCTATAATTTCCACACCAATTGGATGCAGCTTCATATTAAGATACAGAACCACGAACTGTTCCCGGTCCATTCCATCAAAAACCGGCCTTATTACTTCCACAATTTCTTCCGGAGCTACAATGCAGATTGCCCTGCGCTCTTTAATTAAATCACGATCTTTTTCTAGCCGAACCCTATATAGACTAATCCTCTGCGTATCTTTCTTTACCTTTTTCCCCTTCATCACTTCTTCTCCCCTATTATGTTTTTACAAGCACTATTCTTTCCAACTGCAACTATTTTCACATTTCATAGCTCACGCCTTATCATTCTCATAAGTAATAGCCTATTATCTGTAGGAAAATATTCTTCCAACAATGATGATCAGGAATATGAATGGAACTGCCTGTATTCATGCGTATACTTTCACTTATAATTCTATTATAGGCAGATTATATGTTTTTTCCAATCTGTTTCTCAGTTTATGGCCGTTTTTGTGCATCCGCAGAGTATTTTCCATATAATGTTTACGTTTACAATGTAAACGTAAACATTATCAAACTATTAATTCATTTGAGCGTGTATCTGGCCACATTGGTCCGAATATATGTTCTATTTTCGTTGATTTCAATTCATTCTCATAGTATAATAAATCTATAATTGAACTGTATCATCACCCGATTTGAGGAGGATTTCATGCAAATATCCGAAGAATTATTCCAGAATATTTTAGACCAGCCGAATCCGGTGGATTTATCACGGCTTACTCCCTATTGCTCCGACTTTACACTGGATTCATTTTCTCAATACCGTAAACATTTCAAAAATACGAGAACAGCGAATGAATATGCTTATATGTTTGCTGATTTTTTCAACCTACTGAAAAAAGACATCCAGCAGATATCTGCAGAGGATGTGCATTATTACTTTTCTTCTGTGCGCGATAAATATTCCAAGCATTCCTTATGCACACGGATCCGTGCATTGCGGGCATTTGCAAGATACTTAGATGCAGAAGTCAGCGATGACACTGCTGATTTCGATATGTTGGTACCAGATCTTCAGAGTGAGGAACCGGCAGAAATTTCAGATACTGGAAGATTTTCTGGACTCTTTCCAGAATTTTCTTTCGAATGTGAACAGCCACTTGTTGTTGGGATCACCATGCGGGATATCGATCGCGTATTATCTACACTTATGGATGAACAGAATGTAACCTTGTTTGCAATTATTTCACTTGTTCTTCGCACGGGCATAACAACGGAAGAAATTTGTGGCTTAAAGATCCAGCAGCTGGTTACCAGTGGCCAGGCTGATCAGTGTGGAATTATGATTTTGGATATCAGAAACCGTTTTATCAAGGTTCCATCTGACCTCTTCTCACTGCTGCTACTGCTTTCCGAGCAAACAGACAATGAAACAGGTAATCTTTTTCTAACCGGACTCAAGCGGTACCCGTTTACTCAGCGCAACCTGTTGTTGGAAATCAAAAAGGCCTGCCTGCGGGCCGGAGTTCGTCCTTTCACTCTGCAGCAACTCCGTAATTTTGCCATTGTTTTAATGCTGCGCAGCCACGCCCCTGAGGAGTTGGTATCAGACTATGTTTCAACAGACACCAGATGGATGACCAAATACAAAGAGGCTGCCCCGAGCCTAAACGCTGCCCCATGTGATTATATAGCCTTATCCTTGCGATATAATAGCTAAGGAGGAAATGAAGTGTGAACCGGCTGCCCTTTTTCAAGAGAAAACAAAAATCAAATTCATTTGAGCAGCTCTTAACTGCAACTGCTGTAAAATCGGCTGCCATTAATATAGATTTCACTCGCTCTCACATTGAGCGCGGCCTGCGGCAGTGGCTTTTCGCCCAATTAAAACAGGATATTAACCTGCTGCCGGATGCTGCCTTGACAGAAAAGTTTTTCTACGAATCACAGGATTATATCATTAAGGGATTATATGGTTTCTCCGCTATTCGTTCAATCCAGGAAATTGAATTAACAGATGCTTCATTTAAAGATTATGATGACTCCTGTTTGCACTCCATTACTAGCATCCAGTTTGTATTTCAATATACTGTAAAAGCATCTCGTACTTATACCCTACGCTGCACGGCTGTAAATAGCACAAGGTTTGGTTGGCAGATCAGCCAGGTCACCCAGATTTAGTTTTGTCATCCATTCACTATAATTAGACAAACTAGCAGTATTTATGGAGATTATTATTATGGCCAGAACATTTCAGAAGTTTTGCAGAGTAAAATTGATCTCTCCTCCGTGGGCCTAGAGTTCCGTGAAGATAATGCACCATACTTTGTACGCCCAAAGGATCATCTATATTTGGTTGGGCAGGTGTGGACGGTATCCATTTCTGCTTTATTCGGAGCTTTGGAAGCATGGTATTTTCCATTAACCCTATGAACTCTTCACCTAATTTTGTTCACCCACTGGCGAGGAATTTTTCAGACTTTTTAAGCTTGATTCTTGCTTGCGGCGATGCATCAACTTTGGAGCAATCGTGGATGTGGAACGAAGCGCAATTTGAAGCCTTTTTGCAGGACAATCCTCCAACGCAGGAACAGCAAAGGACACTTTCGGAGCTTGCCGAGAAAATGAAATTGAAGCCTATGGAGCATCCATGGGCATATATCAAAGAGCTGCAAACATCTTTTGATTATAGCAAAATCAAGTATACCGAGGATTATTATGATACTGATATGAACCCGGATGCAGAACCGACGATCCCAGAGTGGAAAGTCTACTTTGATGGAAACTTTTGGGGGCATTCGGGAAAAGACCGTGCTGGGGCAGAAACCGAGTAGATAAACAATTTGAATGGGCTGGACATCATTGGATTATTCCCGCGGCATATTCTTGCAACAAGGGTCTTGTCTTGGATTTTTGTATGTGTACCCCGCAGAGGACATTTGTAAGTTTATGAAAAGTGGGATTTACACCCCGAAAATGACTCCTGCATATACTTCACGCAGGAGCAGCAAATACAAATAGATTTAGACAACCCGCTTTGCCTTGACTTTATTCCTCGTTTGGAATTGAACGGGAAAATTATGCAGACTTCCCACGGTTGCTCGGTGGTCTTTAATCCATGTTTGCCAGATGGGATGATCAATGAATTGGAAGCAAAGTGGGCGTTGGAATACTATAATTTGGATATATCCTATGGGTGGATGATTTTTAGGGCAGCTTTTCCATGGACAAGCCAACGCCGTCCTGAGATAAAATCTCTCTCCCTTACGATGGAGCAACAGTCGCACCGTGTCCCAGGACCACATTTCAAGACACCCGCTCCCGGCGATTCGTTTCTTTCTCCCATCCGGTCAGCGGAACAAAATATACACTGACCATACAGGAATTGGAGCAGCAGACAATTTCTCAAAAGCGCGTTGGCTCTGACCGTTGGTTTTATCCCACGCATTTTACTGCTATGAGCTATACGCTTTCGCCTAAACCAGACGATGATATTTTCATCCGGGATTGTGCTGATGGCGATAAGCCTTTAGAAATCGCTCCTATAACAAATCACTTTGCGCCGGAAGCACAAAATGATATTGTCATGATCGGCGGTGCGTATGGGGCAACCACGATCCTGTGGGATGACAGCAAGCAAAAAAATCTCCATATTGCTTGCTCTGCCCTACACTTTGAACCAGTATCGGACGATATTGAATGGTGGGTGGAGTTTAATATTACCCATCCATTAAAAAAAACATTCTTGCTCATATAACACATATTCAGCTAATTCCATGCTAGGTAAAATGGACAGACTGATCAACATAGATATCAGTAGATCCTATACACATTGATACAGTTCGCAGGCGTGCCATCACCTGCGCCAGCATTTAAATGTAATCAAGTATTACCTGAGCAGCGGGAAAACAGAGGATCTGAAATCGTATATCGAATAGTACCGCATGACTCTTCCCCCAGACATTGCCCGGACCTGGTGCGAAAATTATGCAGTCAATACCATCGTCCGCTATTACGGATAAGATACACGCAAAGCCGGAATTGACTTTTCCGTTCGTCTCGAACTTCCAAAACGCCTTTCCACAATGAACCGGCGTTATGTTCCATTCTCGGAAATATCCTGGAAAATGCGTTGGATGTCTGCTGGGAATGCAAAGATATTGCTCCTTTTATCCGCATCTGCGCCCGGTAAGAAAGCGGGCATATTGCGCTAGCTGTGGACAATACCTGCTGACGCACCCTATCGAAGAAAACGGCCAATTCCGTTCAAGCAAGCATGAGGGCTTTGGCATCGGAACCGCCTTCAGTCCGGGCGCGCAGCATCATTATGGAGTAACAGAATTTCGCTATGAAGATGGTATCTTTTATGCTTCCGTCTTTATCCAATGCTGCATCATCCTTGTGCGCTCATCCAGATGCCGGTTCCTTGCGGCGACCTTACCATAACTCCTGGGCGTTACCATATGTATCTAACAGAAAGACTGCGGGACAAAATTCCTGCAGTCTTCCTAATATCGTATTATTTTCTATCTCCAATCTCATTAAATGCTGCTTTCAGTTTCTCCACACTTCCTACCCGGATGCCTTCAAAACGGCCATTCTTTCCATTGATTCCGTTCAGCCATTTCACGCCTGTACCTCCGGCCGTTTCCCAGCGTGTAAGGTTCGGTGTATGGTCATCGACCAGGATGTCCATCTTTCCCAGTTTTCGGTGCAGCATGGTTTCAACAAATTCCGCTTTATTTTTTCCATAAGGAACAAAGAGACAGTGTGAAGAGCTGATTCCCGGCAGGTACTTATCCAGCCACTTTTTCTTTCCAGAAGCGCTCTGGTATCTGTATAGTATGAGGATAATATATTCATATTTTTGTCTGCCTTCAGAGCAGCACTTAAAAATCCAATAATTCTGTTTCCGGTTCCAGGTCTGTATAATATCCAGGTTTTCTGCTTTCCTCCATTGGAACATCTCGCCATTTTGCAATCGTCCCATCCATATCAAAATACACCCGCATATCACTTTTCAATATCATTTTCTTCTGCATATATAACCAGCCCTTCTTCGTTTCCGGTTCCAAAGCTAAAGTTTTCGGAAGATGTTTCTCTATTTTGCAAACATTTGTTCTCTATTCTAGCAAATATACTCTGGCTGCGCAAGTCCTAGCAAAAACTTCACAAAGACAACCTTGTATAGGCCACCTCTATGAAGTTTCTTACTATAGGAAGGGTTCTAAAAATCTGCTTTGTAAATTACCCATATAAATAACAAAAGACTCCCAAAGGAGCCTTCTGGACTATGGGCTTCTCATGTTTCCATAGTACGATTACCAAATATATCTTAGCCTTTTCAAACAAGTTTGTCAAGGCGAATATACTCATTTTAGTTTATGTGCGATCACATTAAACAATACAAAAATTGTGTTAAATGTACATAATTTCATTTAGCCCAATTTTTCCACAGCATTTTAAAGGCCCCAGCTCAAGCCATCTGATCACCGGTCTCTACCTGAAAAGTGACATAGCAGGACGTTCATCTTCTGTATTTCCTCTCAAAAAATCTCACCATAGCTACTCATATCCAATGAAATAACAACGACCTCACAAAAGGAGCCTTTGCCCGGAAATATATCAGGTAAAGGCTCCTTTCTATAATGTCAAGTCCTAAAGTATTGATTTTATGTACATGCCATTATTATAGGAAGGTTTTGTAAAATATAAAATTTAAACCGCCTGCTGACCGGTCAGTTCGTATCGGCTTTACAAAGTTTCGATAAACCGTCCGAAAGCAATTCTTCCCTTTTTTGTATTCTTATATACACCGGCGCATTCCAAAACCTGGACAAACACTTTTCCAATTTCTTTCTGCAGAATGGCATGGATGTTATCCTCTGTTATTTCATAGGATCCAAGCCAGGAATCCACCCAGTCTGCATGCTTTTCGATCTGCGGATTGCTGCGGACATCCTGCTTTTCAAGGATATATTGTTCCAAAAGCGCCATTTCCTTTTTCAGCCGCGCCGGCAAAACAGCCAGTCCCATTACTTCGATCAGGCCGATGTTTTCCTTCTTTATATGGTGAAGGTCTGCAGACGGATGATATACACCCCACGGGCACTCATGCGTTGTAACATTGTTTCGAAGTACCAGATCCAGTTCATACAGATTTCCATGCATTCTTGCGATCGGAGTAATCGTATTGTGCGGTGTTCCGTCTGTTTCACTAAAAATGAAAGCTTCCTTATCGGTATATCTGCGCCATGCAGTAAGGATATGATCTGCTGCCAGAGTAATCCTTTCTGTATCGGTTCCTCTTAATCGGATAACAGACATGGGCCATCTCACGATACCGGCTGTCAGATCCTCATATCCCGGAATGACAAATTCACTCTCGTAAGGTGCCTTGGCCATTGCAAAGACATAGCCGCCACCCTGAAAATGATCATGGCTCAAAATGGAACCACCTACGATTGGAAGATCCGCGTTGGAGCCGGCCGTATAGTGCGGAAACATCTCTACAAATTCCAATAGTTTTCTAAATACAGCCTGGTCAATCTTCATTGGCCGGTGCGCTTCATTGAAAATGATGCAGTGTTCATTGTAGTAAACATACGGAGAATACTGTAGGAAATACTGTTCTCCGCCCAGTTTGATCGGGATCACCCGGTGGTTCTGCCTTGCCGGATGAGAAAGATTTCCTGCAAACCCTTCGTTCTCTTTGCATAAGAGGCAGCTTGGATATCCGGTACTTTTTACTGCGCCGGCCCGGGCAATGTCTCTCGGATCTTTTTCCGGCTTAGACAGGTTAATGGTAATATCTATCGGACCATACTCGGTATCCGTTACCCATTTTTCATCTTTTGCGATGCGGTCTGTACGGATATAATTTGTATCCTGGCTCAATTTATAGAAATAATCTGTGGCCTTTTTTCTGTCTTCCTGGTAAAGGCTTTGAAACCTGGATCTGACAACAGACGGCAGAGGAGTTAACAGCCCCATGATCCTGGTATCAAATAGATCTTTCCAAGCGATGGTATCTTCTTCCAGAATTCCCTGCTGATGAGCATAAGAGACCATATCTTCCAGAATTTCAGCTAATGGCCGGCTTTTCAGGATTTCTTCTTCATGAAACTCCGAAAGACGAAAGAGGTCTAATAACTGATTTGTCACAAAAATCTGATCATCCTTTGATACCAGACCACATTTTAAGCCATAAGCCACAAGTTCATTGATCTGTGTATTGATCATAGCAATCTTCCCCCTTTAATCAGCTTTGTACCCATGTGGATGGGCCTGATGCCATTTCCAGGCTGTTTCAATGATTACTCTCAGATCTGCATACTGCGGTTTCCATCCCAGGATACCTTTTGCTCTTCCACTGGAAGCAATCAGAGTTGATGGATCTCCTGCTCTTCGTGCTTCTTCCTTTGCAGGGATCGGATGTCCGGTTACTTCTCTGGCAGTTTCCACAACCTCTTTCACAGTAAAGCCGACTCCGTTTCCAAGGTTAAAGATATCGCTCTTTCCGCCGTTTCGCAGATAGTTCATAGCCAGAATATGTGCCTGAGCGAGATCATTGACATGGATATAATCCCTTACGCAGGTGCCATCTTTTGTATCATAATCCGTAACGAAAATGGAAATATACTCTCTCTGGTGGTTCGGTACCTGAAGAATCAGCGGGATCAGATGTGTTTCAGGATTATGAGCCTCACCAATTTTTCCATTCGGATGCGCGCCACAGGCATTAAAGTAGCGCAGGGAAACATATCTTAAATTGTGTGCGATGGAGGTCCAGTGGAACATTTTTTCCATGGACAGCTTCGTTTCGCCATAGCAGTTGGTCGGAACAGTCGGATCGGTTTCCAGGATTGGAATGCTCTCAGGCTCTCCATACGTTGCCGCTGTGGACGAAAAGACGATCTTGTCAATTCCATGAGCCACCATGCTCTCCAAAAGCACTTCGGTACCGCATAAATTATTACTGTAATACTTAAGCGGGTCCTTCATGCTTTCCCCGACCTGGGAACTTGCTGCAAAGTGAATGACACCGTCGATATCTTCTTTTTCAAATACAGAATCCATAAAAGCCCTGTCCCGGATATCACCCTGGTAAAATTTAGCTTCTGGATGAACAGCTTTCCTAAATCCAGTAAGAAGATTGTCAACAATTACAACATTTTCTCCTGTATCGATCAGCTCATATACCGTGTGAGATCCGATATAACCGGCTCCACCTAATACCAAAATACTCCCCATCTTCATGTCCTCCTTCTATAAAACTTTCACACCACCGTATTTACGGATCTTGAGCACCTGGCAGGTGCCTTCACCGAATATATCTTCCATTGCTTCCCGGTAATCTTCCACCATATTCTCTGGAACAAATACCTGGATCGTTCCTGCAAACCCGCCGCCATGCACCCGGCTGGCTCCCTGTTTGCCCAAAACCATGTCACTTACAGCCAGCGCTACCGAAAGGTTCTGATGGCGGATATACCGGCTGGTATAGACATTCTGCAAATATTTATAAGAAGAATTCCCGGATTCTTTTACCAGTTCCAGAAACTCTGAAAAATGATCCTGTTTTAATGCTTCCGCTTCCTGCCGCACTCTTTCATTCTCATTCATAAAATGAATGGCCCGAAGAAGCGCTCGGTCACCGGCTTTTTCCCGGATCTGTGGTATGTCTCTCAGAATCTCCTGTTTGGATACCTCACCCAACACTTCTTTACCAAAGAATTCGGCAACCTGCTTCATTTCCTGTGGGATTGCTGCATAATCCGGGGTTAAATCTGCGTGAGAACCCTTTGTATCGGTGATACATAAGCTGTATCCATGAGCATCCAGGTTAAGCTGTACCTGCTCGATCTTTGGCCGTTTCACATCAGCAAAATTAATATGGACCAGGCTTCCAACAGAACATGCCATCTGATCCATCAGTCCGCATGGCTTGCCGAAATAAACATTTTCCGCATACTGGCCAATTTTCGCGATTTCTACCGCGGATATTTCGTTATTGTTATAAAGGTAAGAAACGATCGTTCCAATCAGTGTCTCAAACGCTGCGGAAGAGGATAAACCGGCGCCAATTAACACATCGCTTGTAATATACGCCTGAAATCCACCTATGCTGTATCCGTTGATCTGTATCTTCGCGAGAACGCCACGGATCAGTGCGGCGGTTGTTCCCTCCTCGGATTTACGCTTATCCAGATCATCAATATCGACCGTAATTTCCGATGCATAGCCATCCGATAAAATCGTTACCCTCGGCCGGTTTAACTTTTTGACTATAGCAATGGCATCGCGGTTAATGGATGCTGCCAGCACTTCCCCGTGCTGATGATCTGTATGGTTTCCTCCGATCTCGCTTCTGCCCGGTGCACTGAATATCTCTACTTCATCCGCACCGAACGTGGCATTATACTGGTAAAGTGCCTGCTCATAACGCTTTTTTTCATACGGGATAATATACGGATCCGCATAAATCTCAGTTAATCGTTCATCCAGCCGTCCTTCATGGATTGCCTCAATGATCTTGTTCGTTCTCATAATCCATCCACCTTTTGCTTTCCGAAAGCCATTTCTGGTTCTGTCTTAATCCATTTTCTTTTCTGATACATACGGGAAATCTACTTTCATATCCCGGAAATAATACTCTTTATCCCGATCACTGATTTCTCTTAAAACCCTGCAGGGATTTCCTACTGCTACTACATTGGCCGGAATATCCCTTGTTACCACACTGCCGGCCCCGATCACGGTATTATCGCCAATGGAAACACCCGGCAAAATGGCAGCATTACTGCCGATCCACACATTTTTACCAATATAGATCGGTAGGGAGTAATGCGCTGCCATTTCCCTGTAGTGGGGATCGACCGGATGCCCAGTTGTGCAGATGGTCACATTGGGGCCGATCATTGTCAGGTCTCCAATGTGTACCTCTCCATCATCAATGATTGTCAGATTAAAATTTGCATAGAAATAATCACCTAAATATACATGCTTCCCGTAGGACATATGGAGCCCATCTTCGATATACACATGATCCCCACAAGAACCAAGCAGTTCCTTTAAAATTTTAGCCGCCGATCCTGATCTCCCGGTCTGCAGTGATTATAATCAAACATCCATTCTTTGCAGTCTTTCCGCTCATTTTCCAGGCGTTCTTCTATCTCCTGATTGACCGGATCTACATGCCCGGATTCATAAAACAGCATGCCTGCTTTTATACGTTCTTCCAGATTCATTTTTCATTCCCCATACAATACACAGATGTTTCCATTTCGTTTCACACGATGGTTATTTTTCCGATTGCGCGGAGGCTTAGCAGATGGCAAAGGAATAGGAAATAACTAAAACTTCCCACACCTAAACAGGGCTTCGCACCTTGAAAATTCAATATTTCAGCTAACAAAATAGTGCTTTATGCTATTGCAACCTCTGGATGAAGTGCATTACGCAGATATTCCGGCAATCTTGCCTCAAAATCAACAGTAAAAGCAGTCAGTTGTTTATCGCTGAGCTTTAAGATTTCCTGAAGGCTTGCCATTAAGGCATCCATCAAGATGCAAAGTGACCTGCGGAAAGTAATGTCTGCCATTTCATCAATGAGAAAGAAGAATAACTCACCAAGAGTTCTCTGATCTTCGTTTTGGCGCTGTTCCATTGCAAGCAACATATATCTAGTAAATACAATGCCACATGGGCTGTCAACGCATCATAAGATAAGCTATGGCATTCTCCAATCAGGTTCAGCATGGATTTGCAGGTCTTGAAGAAAACCTCAATCTGCCAACGTTTTCCATAAACACGGATGATTTCTTCCTCAGAAAGAGTCGTATCCGTACAGATAAAAGCAAGCCAATCCTTGCGGTTCGATTTGTTCCTTACGCATACGATTTTCGCCGGAATTGGAGTTTCTTTTCCTACCATAACATCAACAGACAGCAGATATTTTGATCTGCCATGGCGCTTTTTGTTCTTGGAATAGATTTCTTTGATACTCAGCTGTTTACCACCGTATGAGTATTTAATCCGGCTGCTCTTCTTGATCATAGCAATCACATCCATGCCTTTTGAATGGATGGCTGTGATCTGCACCGGGTTTGAAAACCAGGAATCAAACAGAACATAGTCAGCATTCAGTCCCACGCTGAGGGCAGTGTCCAGCAAAGCCATCATTGCTTCTGGAGCTTTTGTCTGAGCAAGCTTGCGTCTTTTCCTGCAAGGGTTCTGTTATCAAAGTCCTTTACAGGACCGATGATATTTGTAGTTTTGCAGGTGCCAGCAGACAGCTGTTTACAGGAATCAATGTATTTCCATCACTCCAGCTTAAAGTAAGCATTCGGAATCCTTTTTTGAAACGCATATCCGTGTGGTCAAAAACTTTTGATCCCAGTTCTGTTTTCTTGCAGCTGGTGCGGTTAAAAAGACTGTCATCAATGATGAAGACATTTTTTCTGCTGTCATTCGTCAGACCTTTGATGTCGTGATTTACGATATCTGCAGCAAGAAGAGAAGTGAAACGGAGCCAGTTTGTCTTTGCAGAATTAAGGAAACGGTAGAACGTGTTCTTGGAAAATGCTTCCTTAAAAGAGCCGGTCTGTTGCTGCATATACATACTTCTTCCGACAAAAATGTTACTGAGTTTGTAACGAAACAGAGAAACCGGAGAAACGCCTTTTCTTTCATGCCATTACATCTGGCAAGAAGCTTGCCGACATGGTGTTTAGAAAAAAATCTCTGAACGCAGTCAATTAGGGCTTTTTCATCAGAATGGTTTTGTGGTATACTGGACATGGCATAAATCTCCTTTGTAAAGATGGTTTCTAGTCAATTCCATTATACCAAACGGAACAGGTTTATGCCTTTTTTATTGGCTGAAATATTGAATTTTCAAGGTTCAACACACCACATCGGTGTGGGAAGTTTTAGGAAATAACATTTTCTGCATTGATACGGTATGCTTCCTCCACGTCACTTCCCCAGCTGTCAATTCCACCAACACCTCTTACTGCGCCACAAACGCACAGAACAGTCCTTCTTGCCGGCGGCAGTTCTTCATGGTGTGTTGCGTTTTCAATCTCTTCTGCTGTATATGGCAGGCAGGAAAAAGCAAACGGCTCATCTGTTTTTTCAATTCTTAAGATCTGTAAAAAATAATCTCTTCTGCTGTTATCAAGGCTCGTATATCTCGTAACCTCCAGCCAGTCCGTATCCATATGCATTCCACAATCCTGCGGAACAAGGTATGGGGTAAGGCTTAAATCACTCACCTGATATACCCCTTTTACAGCGCCTGCTTTCCGGTCCGGATAGGTTTCTCCGGATAAGCCCTCATACATGTAGCTGTCTGCAAGTGTCGGCATAATGAATCTCATGCCAAACACAGGAAGCTCCGGGAGACCCTTTACTCCGTGGTATTCTACATCCACTCTGATCTTTCCGTTTCCGGTCACAGTATAGCTTACCAGAACCGTCGCGGAAGGATTGCTGATGGTCTTATAGGTGAATTTTACAATGATCTCATCTGCAGATACATCGCCACCATAAACGTTATTGTCCGGAGCATACTGCTTCTGCATTTCACCGTCCATGATGACTTCGACATTCTGACAGTCGATAAACGTATCTGCTGCCATCCAGCTGCCGCTTTTAATATGGAATTTGCTTCCCCGGTCGTTATCTGTCAGTGCTCTCCAGAAGGTCGGCTTAGGGCAACGGTACAGCCATTCATAGCCGTTTTTTACAATAGACTCCAGACCGCCCTGAGCATAAGAGAACGTATAGTCGAACCCTTTTCCGTGTACACCGAGCACATAGTCACCATAAACCACTCTCAATTTCCCATTATCTGTATAAACCATAATAATACCTCACTTCCTGCATAGCCGGCTTCTCCACACGGTTTGCAAATACAATTCCATCTCCTGAAAATTCATAATCGGAAGGTCTGTCATCAAAGTCTCCACCATAGCGGAGCACTTCTTTCCCCGTAACTTCATCCTTCACATAAAGAGCTTGATCAATAAAGTCCCAGATAAATCCACCATGGTACATGTCATATTTATCAATCAGGTGCATATAGGTGCCAAGTCCACCCATGGAGTTTCCCATGTCATGCATGAACTCACATAAGAGGTAAGGCTTCTTCGGATCATGGTCCAAATATTCTTCGATCTCATACGGCTTTGCATACATACGGCTTTCCACATCGGAAATTGTGTCTTCATAAGCTCTGTTATAGAAGGAGCTTTCATAATGGATCAGGCGGCCGTCTTGTTTCTCTTTATAATAGGTGTTCATGGCCTCGATATCATCCCCAGCATAGGACTCATTTCCCAGGGACCAGAATAAAATGGCGGTATGGTTTTTAAACGTTTCAAAGTTGCTTCTGGCTCTGTCTACCACAGCCTCTTTCCACTGCGGGATTGATCCCGGCACGTTGCAGGAAGGTTCGATCGCACCAAGCTTCTGGAAGGTTCCGTGGCTTTCTAAGTTGTTTTCAGCCATCATATAGATTCCTGCTGCGTCGCACATATAATACCACGGGATCTGATCCGGATAATGGCAGGTGCGCACGGCATTGATATTATTTCTTAAGATGCATTCAATATCGGATTTCATTTCGTTCATACTGATGCAGCGGCCTGTTTTAGGGCTCCACTCGTGACGGTTCACACCGGTCAGGACCAGGCGTTTCCCATTTAAATGGATCACCTTGTCGATCACATCGATCCGTCTAAATCCGATGTCATACGGTACTACTTCAGCCAGATTTCCGCTTTCATCCGTCAGCTCCACATATGCATGGTAGAGATACGGGTGATGGTTGTCCCAGGCTTTTACCTGCGCATCATCTGTCTGAATTTCTTCAGTGTAGATTCCGTTTTTCTCCTGCAGGGCAGCAGATTTTTCCAGCACAACACTGCCTTCCTGATCCTTTAACACAAACCGGGCATTGATTTTCCGGTTCTCTGGTGCGGATACTCTCAGATTTACGGATAATTTGCCGCTCGCATTATCCTTATACAATTCCGGGCGGAACCACACATCCTCCAGATGGATCTTAGGAACCGCACGCAGTGTAACGTTTCTGAAAATTCCAAAAAAGCGGAAGAAATCCTGATCTTCCAGGAATGCTGCCGTACTCATCTTATGCACCTGTACCGCCAGTACATTGCCCTTTTCCCGGATGAATGGCGTCAGATCAAACTCGGAAGGAGTAAAGCTATCCTCTGCATATCCTACGAACTGACCGTTCAGCCACAGATACATTGCCTCTTCCACGCCTTCAAAGCAGATACGGACTCTCTTAGAACACAGCTCCGGATCCAGATCAAAGCGTTTGATATAGGAACCTACCGGATTATACTCAGCTTCGCTGAACATTCCGGCTCCGTCTCCGGTGCTCTCCATACTGTAGGCGCCTCTGCGGTATTCTTTTCCCTCCCATGGGTACATGGTATTGATGTAGCGGATCTTATCATATCCAGCCAGTTCAATATGGCCCGGCACCATGATCTTATCAAAGTTTTTCGCATCAAAATCCTCTTCATAGAAGTTTTCCGGTCTGCTCTTAACATTCTTACTAAAAGCAAATTCCCACTGTCCATTTAAAGACTGGATCAGTGCGTTTTCCTTCTTTCCAGTGCTTCATAGCTTTCATAATAAGTATGATCACTGTGCGCTTCCAGCTGATTTACCCGGAATACTTCCGGATTATCCAACCATTTCATATCTGCGTTCATGTTCTATCTTCTCCTTTTCTAAAATAAGCCCCTAAAGAAAACTTTAGAGGCTATTGATTTATGATTCCTGCATATTTTCAATTAATTCGCGGTTTGCACCCTCCACATTCAAGAAAGAAAGGATAACCGTAATGATGATATCAAAGATAAATGGCAGCCAGAGGTACATAAAATACATCATTTTGATACAGCTGGCCGGCTGAACCGCGTTGTCCATATTGATATATCCACTGATGTCAAGCAACCATCCGGAAAGAGCAATACCAATACCGCCGCCAAGTTTTATACCCATGGAAGTGCATGAGAACATGGAACCATCAATACGTTTTCCGCTCTTTAAATAGGTATACTCGGAACACTGTGCAATAACAGCACTCATATCTCCCTGCCACGGACCTTCACCTAAGGAGGTCATTGCGATAAATAACAACATCAACGGGATACTTCCCATATAACCTGCAAACACTACCAACAGACGGGAGAAGCTTGCAAATACATAGCTGTATTTGTTCAGCTTGTACATTCCATTCGCCTTTGCTACCAGCATTGGTGTGATCGCCAGAGCAATGATCAGAGGGATATTGTTAGCCCAGGAGAACACACCAAATAAATTCTTATTTAAAAGAACATAGGTCATAAAGAAAATTCCCACATTAACCATTGCTGCACGAAGCTGCTGCAGAATGTAGATCACACAAATCATGGAAAAATACTTGTTCTCAAACAGCAGCTTTACAGTCTGCTTGAAAGAAAGCTTATCATCCTCAATCCCCGTAGGACCATTAGATTTCAATTCTTCTTCCGGAAGTTCTTTTACGGAAAATACAGCAAGCGTATTGGTGATGATACCGATCACACAGTAAATGAGCGCAATGATTCTCCATGCTGCTGCACCGTTACCAAGAAGCTCAACTGCTCCTACAGTAATAGACTGAATTGCAAGGTTTGTACCAAAGGAAAACATGAAACGGAAAGAACCCATCTGCACTCGTTCTTTACTGTTCTTTGTTACCAGAGAAGTCAATGCTGCATATGCGATGTTATTTGCCGTATAGAATACTGCGTTTAACAGGGTATAGCAAATAAAGAACCAGGCATACTGCGCAGTTTTACCCATATCAGTAGGGATCGCAAAAACTCCGTAGAGCGTGATAGCACAACCAAAGAAACCATAAAACATCGTAAATGGTAAATCATACATCTCTAGACCTACATATCCAGGTTTGAGATAATGTTGGAAAAGTTGTACAACACACTTTTCCCATTTTTCACACCAGGAGGTCAATTATGAACACCAAACTTGCCACAGCCCAGATCCGCGTAAAAAATTGGACTGCTATTATTCAGGACCGCAACCAATCTGGATTGTCTGTCAAAGATTACTGCGCACAGCACCAGCTTTCAAGAGACTCTTATTATTACTGGCTTCGTAAAGTGAAAGAGACTCTGCTTACGGAAAGCGGTTTTGTTGAAGTAACGCAACCAAAAAAGCTGCCTGTGCCGGAAACCACAACCGCTGATCCAAAGGAAATGATGACTCTTACGTTTCGTGGAATGCAGCTTGATATTCCCATCTCCGTTCAAAGGGATACCTTATCCATGATCGTTGAGGTGGCTGCCCATGCTCAATGACGCAGATATTTCACGTTTTCATCATGTTTATGTATTTGTTGGAAAGACCGATCTCCGCAAAGGGATCGATGGTCTGTCAACGTTGGTAAAACAAAAGTTCCATCTGGATCCTTTTCATGCAGGAGATCTGTTCCTGTTCTGTGGTTCCAGTAACCAGAAGATAAAAGGGTTAGTCTGGGAGGAGGATGGCTTTCTGCTTATCTATAAGCGGTTGGAGGCAGGAACTTTTCAATGGCCCAGATCAGAGGCTGAAGCCCGTAACATTACTCCGGAGCAGTATCATCTGCTCATGACCGGATATGCCATAGACCCTTCTGTTCACAAGATCGATCCGAAACACCCCGTGTGATCTTTTAGTAAAAACAGAGAAAATTTCTCTTTGATCTAGAGTCGGTATGGGGATAAACTGTTCTGTTTTTTATCTGAACAATACGAATTGTGGACAGCATTCCCCGTTGTCTGAAAAGCAAGCCAGATTTACCGATTTTCAGGCAGTTGGAAGTATTGCCTCCACAGGAGAACAGCTTTTCATCAGGAGTTTTCCACCGTCAAAATGCCGAAAGGCTGTCCATTCGATTTTTGCGTTTTGCCGCATGTTCTGTTATACTGGAGCCATAAAAACAAAGGAGAGTGACCATCGATATGGCACTTGCGTTATCAGAAGAACAGCTGGCAAAACTGAATAAAAAAGATATCCTGCAGCTTCTGCTCGAAAGCATGGCGCAGGAAAAAGAACTGCGCAGCCAGCTGGCTGTCCTCACAGATGAGCTGAAGCGGACAAACCAGCAGATGCAGGTGATCCTTGAAAAATGGAACCTCGCGCAGGCAAACCGCTTTGGACGTTCTTCTGAAAAGATGGGGTATGATACTGGAACCTGTCAGCAGCTGGAACTTGCCGTTATGTACGCAGAATGCTTTAATGAAGCAGAAGCCACTGTAAATGGGACTCCGCCGGATGAACCGGACATGGAAGAAGTCACAGTTACTGCCCACAAAAGGAAAAAACATGCCGGAAAACGTGAGAAGGATCTGAAAGACCTTCCTCATGCAGAATCGGTCATTTCCACCCTTACAGAAGAAGAACTTCTGGAACAGCTGGGGCCTGGATACCGCCAGCTAAAAGATGAGGTTTATCAGCGGTTAGAGTTCCATCCCTCATCTTTTGAGGTAAAAGAATACCACATCTGTGTCTATGTCAGTGCTGATGGAAAAAAGTTTGCAAAAGCGAAGCGCCCTCAGGCAGATCTGTTCCGGAACAGCATTGCAACGCCATCACTTCTGGCCGGGATCCTGAATTATAAGTATGTAAACGCACTTCCGGTCCATCGTCTGGCACAAGACTTTAAACGGAGCGAAGTGAACATCTCCCCGCAGGTCATGTGCAACTGGGTCATCAAAAGCAGCGAGATCTACTTTTCACTGGTTTATGACTGGATGAAAGATGTCCTCTTAAAGCAGACTGTTGTACAGGCAGATGAAACGACCTTAAAAGTGAACCGGGATGGCAGGAAGGCCGGATCATCCAGCTATATGTGGGTCTATATCACCGGAGAACATGATGACAGCGGAAAAAAGATCGTTCTGTATGATTACTGCCGAACAAGAAGTACGGAACATTTAAGGGAGTTTCTGTCCTCATACAAAGGCATTCTGGTATCAGATGGTTACCAGTCTTATCATACTTTTTCAGAAGAACAGTCCCTGACATCCGCTGGCTGTTGGACCCACTGCCGCCGTAGATTTGTAAACGCAATAAAAGCAGCACAAAAAGATCTGCCGGAAGAAGCGCTGAAAAACAGCATCGCCTATCAGGCACTGGCCCGTATCTCTGCCATCTATAAGCTTGACGGATCCTGGAAAGAAAGGACCAGTGAATACCGCATGGAACATCGTCAAAGGATCCTAAAGCCGCTTGTGGATGAATACTTTGATTGGGTAAAGGAGCAGATCAAAACCTGCAGTGTACTGCCGAAATCAGAGACTGGAGAAGGCCTATCTTACAGTATTAATCAAGAAAAGTATCTAAGGGCATTTCTTGATAATGGGGATATCCCAATCGATAATTCCGCCTGTGAACGTGCGATCCGGCCATTTTGCGTAGGAAGAAAAAACTGGAATGTGATCGATACAGTGGAAGGAGCCCAGGCAAGTGCAATTGTATACAGCATTGCAGAAACTGCCAAGGCGAATAACTTAAAACCGTATCAGTATTTCGAATATCTTCTGACAGAATTGCCAGAAAGGATTTCAAGGAAAAAGACAGCACGTTTTCATTAGACGATCTTATGCCATGGTCCCCTAAGCTGCCAATATCCTGCCGTAAGATAAACTAGAACATTTGGAGCCGCCTCTTTGAGGCGGCTGATTTTGGTGGCAGGTGCATGGTTTACCATTTACAAACATCCAGGGTCTTGCCTTACCCATTTTGCTCTTTGTCCGGTCGATCATGGTTCCAAAAAATATCCGTTATACCATCAAATAATTTGGATACTGCAATTAATGTGCCAATGATTCCTGAATTTAAGCCAATTGTATTTGTCAGGTAAATCATGACAAAGATGACAGGAACGCATAAACTACGTTTCCTGCGATATCACCACTTCCGTACCCCACTTTGTTATGCCATTTCAGGTATGTCTTCTCTTCCATTTTAATCCCCTTTCATATAATAGTCTTTGTCATCCTGCCTTTTCAATACGTTGTAACTACTATACAAAAATGCGTGGGAAAACTCCATATCTTTTATGAGACAGAATGTGCACAAAATGATAGGGGTTACATACTCCCACCACTTAGCCAACACTTGAATTGTGAGCTTTTCGTTCGATTTCCTATAGGGCAAAGCATAAGCGAGCTATCCCCGTGTGTCCCACGGTTTTATTAGACATTATGATATTATGGAATTTCTTCCGCAAGGATCAGAAATTAAATGGGCAATTCACTGTGAATATATCAAAATTTATGCAAACGATGCGATTACTTTCATTATCCCTGCCAACACCATGACCCAAATAGGATTCATCCTTGTTTTCCGCAATAAAGCTACACATATAATAAAAATTAAAACCATAGCCCATTTTGTTTTAACAAAGGTAACCGTACCATTTCCCCAAAAAGCCGTCATAAGAATCAAAATTCCCGCTGACGCTATCATTGCTACTACTGCAGGGCGAAGTGAATGCAATACCTCCTGCATCATATCCATGCTTCTATACTTTAGATACAATTTTGCTAACACGGTTACAATAATACAGGACGGCAAAATGCATCCAAACGTAGCGACCACTGCCCCGAGTACACCTGCAATCTTGAGTCCTACAAAAGTTGCCGAATTAACTGCAATAGGTCCGGGAGTCATCTGCGATATTGTAATAAGATCTGTAAATTCTGACATGGTAAGCCACCTATGGTTAGTAACTACCTGACTCTGAATCAACGGCATAGCTGCATATCCACCGCCAAAACTGAATATTCCGACCTGAATAAAGCTCAAGAATAATTGTAAATACATCATTTTCCGCTTCTCCTTTTTAATAGAAGTGTGCGTATTACACCAATTACCCCACACGCTATCACAATATACACTACATTTACGCTAAACACGCAGGCTGCAATAAACGCTACACACATAATGATCAAAGGCAGATGGTTCTTATCTTTAACAATTGGTGCTGCCATATCCACCGTGACAGATGCTATTACTGCACCCACCCCTGCCTGCATTCCTTCAAGCAACTGGCTGATCAACCAATTGCTTTTAAACGCATTATAAAATATAGATACTACTGTCAAAACAATAAAAGGTGGCAGAATGGTTCCCAGAATTGTTATGAATATTCCCACAACACCCGCCAGTTTATAACCTATAACGATTGCTCCGTTTACCGCAATGGCCCCAGGGGAAGATTGTGCTATTGCCACTAAATCAAGCATTTCATTTTCTTCTATCCAATGGTATTCATCTACAAATTTATTTTTCATCAGCGTAACAATGACATATCCACCACCGAAAGTAAACGCACTTAAATATAGCGTAGATATGAACAGTTTCCATAATATTGTTTTCCGACTTTTTTCGTCCATAAATCTCTCTCAACAGTTTTAAGACTTTAACTTTTATATATAACCAACAGAAAATGATGCGAATTTTATAAACCTCAAATCATCGCATCATTTTCCTTATTTTCATTTTTCTAAATCACTTTAATGCTGCATAATCTGCATCTGTGTAGTCTTTTGTCACATCCCAGTTAGGAAACTCCAAGGAACTATAATCCATTCCTACTGCCTCCGATGCGCGTTTCCATTCTGTAGTTGTATCATCTGCTAGTGTTTTTAATGCGCTACTATAATCGGTAAGACTCTGGGAAATAATGCCTTGCACAATTGCACCTAAACTAGGCTGCACGTCTTTTACTTCCACATAGAAATCATTTGCTTTTTCATCTCTTTTTACTAAAGTAGGTACTACCCTAGACGTTTCTTCAGCAATAGTATAATACTCCTTCATATGTTCATTCGTCATATATTTTTCATTGATTTCAGGAATACAAGAAACAAAACTTCCGCTTTCTACATTGCTCTGCTGGTATCCATACTGTTCATCATATAATGCCATCAAATACTCAGCCGCTTCCTTCGGATGTTTAGATTGTTTATAGATGCCCATCCAAGGAGACAATTCGCCCGCCTGAACATAAGTATTTGTTACCCCATCAGGAACAGGAACTGCCATAACTCCATATTTGAGGTCAGGATAATTTGCATCCCACTGGGATACACACCACATTCCTTGGCAGAGAAATGCTGCTTGTCCCTGTGCAAACAATTCTCTTGCTTCTGGAGCACTCACATTAATGGTATCCGGATGAATACTTCCATCATCTACCAATCCTTTAATAAGGCCAAGCGCTTCATTCATTTCCTTACTATCATAAGGTGCCACTCCATTATCTGTCAGTACCTTCTGCGTTGCAGCCACCTTACCGCCAGCTGCAGCAGCCAGAGATCTTGCCATAACATCCATGCGGTTCATCTGCTTGCCCCCATCGATCAGGCCATAAATGTTTCCATTCCCCATCTCGGTCACTTTTTTGCAAGCTTCTCTAAACTCCGAATAAGTTTTAGGGATCTCATTTACGCCTGCCTGCTCCAAGATGCTCTTATTGTAGAAAAATAGGCACTGAATTATCGGCATTTGTTCGGTAACAGTATACCATTCATCCCCAATATCCGTAACTCCTTCTGCAAAAGCTGCCGGATCAAATTTTTCTCTAAAATCATCTGTTACATAGTCATTAATCGGCTGAAACCAGCCCTCTTCTACTGCAGTATTTAGTGTAAGACCTACCGGAATAGGAAATAGGTCAGGACCTTCCCCGGATTTGATCATTGTAACAATAGTATTCTTGAACTGATCTACCGTAAGCATGGTATATTCAATTTTAATATTAGGATGTGTTTCCTCAAATTTCTTATGAAACTCTTCTCTCTGTGCTGCAGACCCATCACTCCAATCTACAACTTGAAGCGTTATCTGTCCATCCGTTTTCTCTTCCTCTTTTGATGCAACACCTGTATTTTCACTGGCACCGTTCCCATTCGCATTCCCTGTTGACGGCATTGCCCCACATCCTGCCAATGTTGTTACTGCCATTGCAGCGGCCAGCAACGATACTGTCATTTTTTTTAATCTCATTCCTAATTCTCCTCTCTTATGTGTGATTTGGTGGATTGTTCTTATCAACTCTTAACAGCTCCAGCAATTCCCTCTACAAAATGCTTTTGCATAAAAATGAATAATATAATGATTGGTATTACAGCAATCGAACCGCCAGCTGCAATTCCTGTCCAATCAACCGTGTTTTCCCTTTAAATGCATATAAGCCAACTGCCAATGTTCTGGAAGATGGGTTATTCAGTGTCAACACTAAAGGAAGCATAAAAGCGTTCCATGCCCAAATAGTTTCCATAATAACAACTGTCGTTGCAACAGGCTTACACAGCCTCATCATAATGTAATAAAACGTCTGAAAATAATTACAACCATCTATTTTAGACGCCTCTTCCAACTCTTTCGGTACGGATTGAAAAAAACTGGTGAACAGTAACAGAAAGATAACATGTGCTCCACCGGCCTGAGATAGAATCAATCCCAGCTTAGTACCTACCAGATTCATCCCTTTGACAACTTCATAGGTTGGAATGATTGTACTTACCAGTGGAATGGCAATGCTTCCCAAAAACACCGCCATACAAATATTTCTTCCAACAAATTTGTAACGCCCCATGGCATATCCAGCTGTCATAGTCATAATTAAAACTATAATGACCGAAAATACAGTTACAATAATAGTGTTAATGAAGTAGGTTCCAAAATCTGCTTTTTGCCATATGCGTATAAAATTATCAATTGTTGGTACCAATGGAATCAATCCTAGGCGATTCTGGAAAAATTCATTCTGTCCTTTAAACGAAGCAGAAATCATCCACAAAAACGGATATATCCAGAAAAACCCGCAGAGCAGTAAAGCATGCTTAATAATTGATTTTACGATATGAATTCTTTTTTCTTTGCTCAATTACTTCACCCCCTATTGTGCCTTCTTTTGCAGACGACCTTTAATAACATTTAGAAGCAATCCGATTATTATAACGGCGCCTCCAAAAAACAGAGCCGCTGCGCTTGCATAACCAAGTCTAGGCATTCCAACTTCACTTGAAAACGCCGTTCTGTAGACGTATGTCGCAATCACATCAGTTGCATAATAAGGTCCTCCCTCTGTCATTGTCTTAACAATGTCAAACACTTTCAATGAATTAATGGCACACAGTATTGCAATGATTCCTCCTGTTGGCGCAATCAGAGGCAATACGATGTGTAAAAATGTCTGACTTCTGTTTGCACCGTCAATAGTCGCAGCTTCATATACATCTTGGGAAACTCCCTGCAATCCTGCCAGCCAATAGATCATATAGGTACCACAGTCCTTCCAAAGAGAAATAATCACTAATGTAGGCAACGCATACTTTGCATTTCCAAGAAAGTTTATTGGATTTTTCAGAATGTGCAAGGAAATCAAAAGATGATTTACTGGTCCTTGTACTCCCAAAATAAATATCATGATAATTCCTACTACAGAGGCTGTCGTGACTACAGGGACAAAATACATCGTACGATATAATCCGCGACCTTTCATTTTTTCATCATTTAAAAGATATGCAAGAAACAAAGATACCGCCAGTTCCAAAGGAACTATCATCACCATATATTTAAAACTGTTTATAAAGGCATTCCAGAATAAGTCATCGTGCATCAGTTCTTTATAATTTTGCAAACCGACAAAAGTCGCATTAGATGTCATGCCTGACCAATCTAACAAAGAGTATTGAATGCTACATATGATAGGATATCCTTGAAACAAAACATAAAAGACAACTGCTAATAACATGAACAACCAACACCAGGCATTTAATTTCAATTGTCGTTTAAATCGAATATTCCTCGTTTCCAATCTTATTTCAGACTTTACCTTTGTCATCATTCTCCCCCATTTCATATAGATACTTGCTTCTGACTGCTTTTTTCATAGGTAATCCTGTATCATAGTCAAGCTGACGTGGTTCGTATTCTTCATTTTCCCGCTGTCGTGTAAACCCTTCATTATCCCACCTTGGAATGTATCCTTTATTCCAATCTCTAAGTGACCACTGATAACCTCGATACAGATCTCTTGTATCATTCATATGTGTGACCAGTTTTTTATGATATTTGCAGATAATTTCCAGGTATTCCGGATTATCAATTTCATTTACCATTTCATCAGGATCTTTTTTTAAATCGTAAAATTCATCTTTATCAAGTAAATTAACTGCCAATTTATAGTTTTCCGAAATAACACCTCTCATGATTTGAAGCCCTCCAAATCCATCGTGGTCTATCTCATACCTGGTAAATTCTGTATAGACTTCGCTGTTTATTTTTAATGTTGTATCGTATATTTGTGGAAGCATGCTCTTTCCTTCCAGCAGCTTCGGAGTTGGCAGTTCAAAATACTCCATGACTGTCGGCGCAATATCAATATGAGATGCCGGTGCTGTAACTACCTTTCCCCTTTCTCCACCTTTAATGATCAGCGGAATATTAACAACTTCTTCATAAATGGCTGCGTTTTTAGAAAACAATCTGTGAGCTCCCAACATATCCCCATGGTCGGAGGTATAAATAATCATGGCATTAGGCAGCTTTTCCTTAATCACATCCAGAACTCTTCCTATTTCATAATCCACATAACTGTTGCATCCTAAAAACAATGCCAAGCCATCAGAACTCTGATTAATCTGACTTTCGTCCTCTGTCAGTCTGTCCCCTGCCCAAAGTCGCTGCATTAATGGCTTATTATCCAAGGTATCCGTAAATTTAGCAGAAGATTCAAATTTAAAGTCCTTGTACATGCTATTGTACGGTGCCGGACATAGAGATGGCCCATGTGGCTCATCATATGATACCGTAAGGAAAAAATCTTCCTCTTTATATTGCTCTAAAAATTTAATTGCTCGATCCGAGCATCTATGGGCATATGTAAAACCTTCAGAAAAATCTGGCTGATAAGATTCCTCTGGCTGTCTGGAACGTCTACGTTGCTCTTCACTCAGTTCATTTAGATAGCATCTCATATCATACCAATAATCTACATCCCACCCCTCTGGGCAACAACCTAAACCAAAATAATCCCCACCATCTAGATGCCATTTTCCTATATATCCACATTTGATTCCGTTATCTGTTAACCGCTGACCAATCGTTTTTACATTTGCCCCCAGTGGAACCCCATTCGTAACCATGCCATTTGTATGAGGAAATGTACCTGTAAAAATTGCACTTCGCGCCGGACCACAAACAGGTTGACAAGTATACGCATTTTCATATCGGATTCCCTCTTGTGCCAACGCATCCAAATTGGGTGTGATCATTTTTTTATTACCATAACACCCCACCATATCTTTTCTGGTTGTATCCGTCATCAATAGAATAATCTGTTTTTTCAATGAGACTCTCTCCTTTTATGGATTCATTGCTTTATAAATCAATAGTAGCTATATTATTACTTTCACGCAATCAACATAATTGCTTTTGGCATGGATTTTTCTGCTTTTATGTGTTATTCTCATAGTAGTTAATTAAAAAGATGGGAATGAATACAATTTATGATAAATATTAGTGGTCATTATAGAGAAGAGAGAAACATAACAGGCTATTGTGATAACGATGTTCCTCTAATGGTAAATTGCTGTGGAAAACAGATCTTTCAAACGCAAGATTATTTCTGCAATCGTAAAGACGGTAGACTAGATTATCAAATCATCTATATCCATCGTGGAAGCGGACATTTTTATATAAACAATGAATGGACTACATTATCTGCCGGAAACATTGTTTTATATCGTCCTGGAATACCACAATTTTACTCTTATTATGCAAATGAAAAACCCGAAGTCTATTGGATACATTTCACCGGCAATCAATGCGAGGATATTCTAAACACATACGATGTCAAAACCTGTTATATTGGGGAAAGATTATATTTAAAATTGCTCTTTCAAGAAATTATCACTGAATTGCAACTTAAAAAGGTGTCATATCAAGACATTGTATTACATAATTTTTATATTATTCTGTGTTCTATCCACAGGTCATTTAGTAGTCTTTCAAAACCTTTTGATAATGATTTTTCATTTGACAGACTATTACTCGAGTTAAACTCAAAATATGCAAACAAATGGTCTATTTCTTCTATGGCTAATTACTGCAAACTAAGTGAAAGCTATTTTTCTCATATGTTTAAAGAACGTATGGGATTATCTCCTATGCAATATTTAAATAACCAACGAATGGAAAAGGCCAAAGATTTTCTATTATCAAACTCCATGACTATTTCAAATATTGCACATTTGGTGGGATTCGATGATCCCTTATATTTCAGCCGCGTTTTTAAAAAATATACAGGAGTATCTCCACAAATGTATTACCTTAATACTTGCAACTTCAATACACCCGAATGGTTTCTCAGCAATACTTCAAACCGCTGATTCTTACCTATTAAGCATCTTTGAGTATCTTCCAATAGAGAGACTCCTCACATCTTTACCATCCCGCGCCTAATTGTAAGGGATATTCTGACGGTTAAATGATAAATGATTCGCCTTGTTGCCTGTTTATTCGCTTCCGTCAGTCTATCAAATTTCCTTCTTAAAATACCAGTTTTACCTGCCACATAAAAAAGGGCGAAAATTCAATCCAACATGAATTTTCACCCTTTTTATTTTGGATCATCCGCACCTGAAATTTAACAGATTCTTACTCCATCCTTAATCACAGCAGTCAGGTTAAGTTCTTTATCCAATAGAACCACATGTGCCTTCTTTCCTGCTTCAATAGATCCATACTGATCGTCGATATCCAGACTTCTGGCTGGATTGATAGTTGCACAGCCTACAGCTACTTCTAAAGGCAATCCCATCTGTTTCACCGCAGTTCTCATACAATCCATCAGGTTTGTTGCGGATCCAGCAATTGTGTCAGTATTTCCAAGCGTAGCCCTCTTTCCAACCACTTTTACATCCTGCCCGCCGAGAGTATACTGACCATCCGGCATTCCCGTTGCCCGAATACTGTCACTGATCAAGATCATACGGTCTGCTCCCATCATCCGGAATGTTGCCCGGATCGTTGCTGGGTGGATGTGTATCCCATCGCAGATAATTTCTGCCATTACATGCTTATTGTCAAACACTGCCCCTACTACGCCCGGCTGCCGGTGCGTAAATTCAGGCATTGCGTTGTACAGATGAACCGCATGATTGGCTCCGGCCGCAAATGCAGTCGCCGCAGTTTCATAATCAGCATTGGTATGCGCAAGGGAAACATTCACCCGGTCTTTTACTTCCTGAATGAATTCAATTGCATTACTGCTCTCTTCCGGAGCCAGCCCGATAAATTTCACAAGCCCATTGGATGCTTTCAGGAACCGGTCACAGATTTGCACACTGCAAGGAAGAATATTTTTTTCATCCTGAGCACCTTTTTTCACATGGCTGATAAACGGGCCTTCCATATTAATGCCAACCAGATCTGCCTTTCGGAAATCATTTGTTTCTTCCTTATATTCTGCGGCAACTTTGAGGACATGTTCCAGCTCTTCTACGGGTAAAGTCATGGTAGCCGGAGAGATTGCGGTAACGCCTACGGAGGCCTCATATTCAGCAATCCGTCCAAGAGCTTCTTTGTCACCATCGCAAACATCATCTCCCTTACATCCATGAAAATGCAGATCGATCAGTCCCGGGATTGCATAATTTCCTTTACCGTCAATCACATTCCCTGTCAGCTTCGGAGCATCCTCTTCTTCATAAACCCGCATAATTTTATCTCCGACCAAAACAATACCGCCTTTTACAAAAATCTTATCGGCAGTATACACATACACATTATCAATGATCATCTTTTTTATCCTTTCCTAATATAATTCCTTACGTCTTTTTTCTCCCTCTTCCAGTGCACGAAGAGTACTATCATGCATGCCCTCTCGGATATATTTATTTTGTTCTACATAGTAGCCATAAATAATATCCAGCATGACCAATATAGGAAATTGTGGTGAAATCACATTGCCATGGTTCAAATGTTTTAATGACGGCAGCAACACTACTTCTGAACAATATTCATCAAATTCAGATTTATTGTTTTCTGTAAAAAGAATTGTTTTTGCTCCCTTACGATTAGACTCTCTCAGTAAATAAAGGACTTCCTCTCGCTCACCACTGAGGCTGAATCCTATCACAAGGCTATTTTTATTCTGAAACACAGATGACATACGCATCATATCTGGATCCAGCAGCGAATCTACATTAACACCAATTCTCATAAAACGTATTTCCATCTCTCTTGCCGAGAGCCCTGAGCTCCCCAAACCACAAACCAAAACGCGGTCTGCCTTATTGAGATATCCCATGATTCTTCCAATCTGTATTTCATCTACAAAACTATACGCTTTATTCAGTAGTTCCTGATATGCATTCAATACCATGCGTGTGTTATCAGTAATCTTTTCTGGCTTTTCAATTAAAGTTTCTTCATATTGATAAATAAATTCTTTATATCCATGATACCCACATTTTTGCGCAAAACGAACCAGTGTTGCCTTTGATGTAAACAGCAGTTCCGAAATGTGTTTTATTGAAAAATCCATTTTTTCTGAATTATGAATAAAAAAATTAGCAATTTGTTTTTCAACAGGTGTAAACTTGTCATAGTTCGATTCAATAATCGGGACAACTGATTTCACATAATATTCCATAAACTCATTCCTATTCTTTTAATGCATTCCACAGAAATGATAAAATGCGCCCAACATCCCAGCATCATTCTGATTTTCTGCAAATGTAATTTTTGTGTGCTTCTCAATGCTGGATACAAGATATTTTTTCACGGCACCTTCAATTCGATCTTTTAAAAAGGTTTCCTGCGCCATAATTCCTCCACCTAAAACAACAATTTCTGGATTTAGCACATAACAGATATTTGCAATGCCTTTTCCGAGCGTATCCGTCATCTCCTCAATTGCCTGTATGCAAATCTGATCTCCCTTTTTTGCCTCTTCAAAAATATGGTAGCCATCCCATTTATCTTCTATTTCATTTTTTCTTTCAGCAACTTTTTTTGTTAAAATACTTGCCGCTCCTAATGTCTGAAAATCGCTATCATCCATGTGCATATATCCAACCTCACATGCACTGTTGCTGAAACCATGAAATACTTTTCCATCTAGCAGAATACATCCACCAATTCCAGTCCCAATGGTTAAAACTAATGCAACTTTACTTCCTTTAGCAGCACCATTTCTATATTCTGCAAGGCCAGCACAATTTACATCATTTTCAACTTCACATGGGATCTGAAACTTTTCTTCCAATATTTTTTTGAATTGTGTACCAGCATAGTTTGGAATCAACGGTGCAGAATAGAATATAGAACCAGTCTCTGTATCTACCATTCCAGCAGTAGATATGCATATTCCTGCAATTTCTGAGTGCGACACAAGCATTTCGTTAACAATGCCGATGACCTTATCAAGAATAGCCGGTCCACCTTTCCCAGCCTCTGTCGGCATGGATTTTTTCAGCATAATCTTAGCATCTTCACCAATAATTCCATATTTGATAGCAGTTCCACCGATATCAATACTTATATACCTTTTCATCTTGTAATCCTACTTTCATCTATTATATATAATTTCAAATGCATTCTCAAGTTATGCTTAATATGATTTATGCGAAAAAGGCAAACCTCTGGTTTGCCCTCTTCTTCAGCAGAATAAATGGCCTGCTAAAATCTTAAATTCTCACTTTAAAAATTGCTTTTTTGATTGTCTCCGGTTTATCGCCTGCCTGAACCGCGGTACGGTGTCCATCATTTGGATAACAGATCAAAAAATCACCGTCTGTTAATACTACGGAAGAATTCTTATTTCCATCCATTGGAAGGAAATCATCTTTTTCTACAAATTCATTCAATTTCATATTCTGAATGAAATTCAGATCAATCTGCTCAGTTCCACGAAGCATCACATGGACATCCAGATATTTTTTATGTGCTTCCCAGAATCTTTCTTCCGGAGTTGTGGTTGTGTACTCCACAATATTCACAAAAAGGCGATCTCCATCAATCTCGTGACTTCCTTTTTCAAAAGAAGCAAGATCATGAGTCTTTGCATATTCAAAGCACTCTTTTATTCCCTTTTCAAGATACGGAAATTCTTCTACGTGATCCATATTTCCAAAAATCATTTCCATACACTCCTCGTATAATATCTTTTAGATACATAAATACATATATTTTGGTTAATAAGTTACTAAATAAATATTTGTTCAATAGGCTTAGTAAAGCCCATGATATAATTGTCCCAGTGTCAATCAGGTAATAGTTCTTTTCACTCCTGTTGAACCAGTAATGGTTGCTTCATACTAAGTCTGTTCCCCTGACATGGAAGTTAGCTTCAAACCGGCTGGCTGTTTGCTTAAGTTCATGGATAACCATCTAGCAGTGTGGTTTCGCATCTGTCCATCTTAAGCTGGATTCTTATATGCGAGGGTGTCGATGCTCCATGATCATGGGTTTTACCAAGCCGATTGAACACTTTAATCTACAACGAAAGAAGGTGATTACAATGAACACTTTACGTCGGTATCGATGTAAGCAGCAAATCCAATGTCGTTTACTTAATGCTTCCAAATGGAGATAAACACAGCAACTTTTCTGTTGCTAACTCTCATGAAGGTTCTACCCTGTTGGTAAAAAAAATCTATTCTGCTTTAACTTCACATTCCCTTGACACGGTTCTGATCGGTCTTGAAGCAACCTCAGTTTACGGAGACAATCTCGTGTACTTCTTAAGGGAAGATGCCACTCTGGCACCGTTTAACAGAAAGATTCATGTCCTCAATCCTAAGCAAGTCAAGAAGTTTCACGATACTTACAATGACTTGCCAAAGAATGATTATGTGGACTCTTTTGTTATTGCTGACTGCCTGCGTTTCGGTAGAATCAACAAAGAGGTATATATGGGAGACTACCGTTATAAAGCTCTCCAAAACCTCACACGGGCACGTTTCTTCGCTGTTCAGAATCTTGTCAAAGAAAAGCAGCGATTCATGAATGTGCTGTTCAAGAAGTATTCTACTATGACGCAGGAGAAGGTATTCAGCGATGCCTTCAGCACTACTGCCCTTGCTGTCTACGATGAATTTGAATCCGCAGAAGCACTGGCAAATATGGACTTACATGAGCTTACTGACTTCATCATTGAAAAAGGAAAGAATCGCTTTCCTGATCCTGATGCAGTAGCCAAAGCCATTCAGAAAGCTGCCCGCAGTTCTTACCGTTTACCCAAGACGGTAAATGACTCTGTTAATCAGGTGCTTTCAATATCCATAACCTCTATGAAGGCATTGGAATCTCAAATCAAAGAGTTCGATAAAGCTATCAAAGCCCTGATGGAACTCTTGCCAAATGTATTGATATCCATTCCAGGTATTGGGCCTGTATATTCAGCCGGTATCATGGCTGAAATCGGAGATATCAATCGTTTTGATAATCAGGCATCGCTTGCTAAATATGCGGGGCTTGCCTGGAAACAACACCAGTCCGGTGGATTTGAAGCCGAAGTTACAAGGCTCATTCCATCAGGCAACCGATTTTTAAAGTATTATCTGTGTGAAGCCGCATTTTCTCTTGTAAGATGCGACAAGAAATACAGCGACTTCTACCACCTCAAATACAAAGAGGTAAACAGATGCCAACACAAACGTGCACTCGCATTAACTGCCCGTAAATTTGTGCGTTTAGTCTTTCGACTGCTGAAAGACAACCGCCTATACTGTCCAGCAAAGTAGATTCCATCTGCTTGCTGATGAACTACGCCCTGCTCATTTAAAAATCTGGTCGACAGGGCTTAGGTGGGTGTTTTGTCTTTGCGGTATATATCAAAAATGTATGATTTTTAAATCATTTATTTTCTTGACATCACACCGCTGGACTTATTAGTTTTTATAAATCGTTGTGTTCGGTGCCGGCTCTGATTTATCACCTTTTATATTTCTCCAGATGATGCTTGCCGGAATTCCAACTACCAGTGAAACTGCAATTGAGATAATGGAATAGCTCCAAATCGTTACCTGTCCAGCAGGAACAAAATATTTAATATAAACCATCACTGCTGATGCTGCAATAAATGCAGCAGTTGCACCAAATGTGTTAGCCACTTTGGTAAATGCTCCAAGAATAAAGGTTCCGATAAGAATTCCGAGTACCAGGCCCATAAAACCATTGAACCACTCGTATGCGGATTTCACACCTCCATTTGCAAGCACCATGGCAACAACGATGGAGAAAATACCAACAGCAAGAGAAACTCTCTGACCAATTTTTGTTTCCTTCTCAAATCCAAGTTCTTCTTTAGAAAGGTTAGATTGAATATCCAGCGCCCAGCTGGAAGCAACCGAATTAAGACCTGTAGAAAGAGTTGACTGCGCAGCTGCATAAATCGCTGCTAACAAAAGTCCAGTCACACCAACCGGCAGTTCAAATGCAATATAAGAAGCGAAAATCTGGTCCTGTGCAGCTGCCGACGGCAGTGCATTCTGCTTGTAAAATACAAATAAACCTGTTCCGATCAAATAAAATACAGTTGCAATAAAAATGGATAAAGCACCATTTGTCAGCATCATTTTATTTAATTTCTTCGTATCTGTAGTTGTTGTAAAACGCTGCACAATATCCTGGCTGGATACATAAGATCCCATTGTATTAAAACCAGCACCAACAATCAAAATAAATACGCTGTCTTTAAAAATATTTGGATTAAAAATCGGCTGATCAACAGCAAGGAATTTGTGTTCCAGTGAAAATGCCTGGAAAATAGCTCCCATTCCGCCATCAATATGTACAATCAAGAACACCAGAGCAAATGTTACACCAATCAAAAGAACCGAACCTTGAATAAAGTCTGTCCAAAGAACAGATTTCAATCCACCCGTATAAGAGTAGATAATTGCAATCACGCCCATGATAATAATCAGGAGATTTACGCTGATACCAGTCAGACTTCCAAGTACCATACATGGAAGATACATAATAATAGACATACGGCCAATCTGGTAAATGATAAACATCACTGCTCCCAGAACACGAAGCCCTTTGCTGCCAAACCGCAATTCCAGATAATGATATGCTGTATCAATATCCAGTTTGCTGTAAATTGGAAGGAAAAACTTAATTGTAAGTGGAATTGCAAGCAGCATACCAAGCTGTGCAAACCACATGATCCAGGTACCTGCATAAGAATTACCTGCTAATGATAAAAATGAAATCGGGCTCAGCAATGTTGCGAAGATAGATACCGATGTAACCCACCACGGAACGGTTCCATCTCCTTTAAAATATTCTTTCCCCTTCATTTCCTTTTTGGCAAAATGAAGACCTGCAAACAATACGGCTGCCAGATACACGACCAAAATGATGAGATCGATATAAGTAAATCCTGCATACTTTTTCCTCCTAATTTCCCCAGTACTCTTCTCTTTTACACAATACCCGGCACACCATATGCCGGGTATTGTTTTACCCTCTTATAAATATTTCTTCTTTGCGTCGCATATCATCTGTGCTGCTTCTTTTACAATGTCCATATCTGCTTCGACTAATGCCGGAAGAGGTTCTCTTACTCCGCCAAGTTCAAGGCCCTCATTGATTTTGAGAATTGCCTTAATGACTGCATACATATTTCCATGAGCGGAGCACATTTTGTAAATGATTGCATCGCAGGCATACTGAATCTCTCTTGCTTTTTCCATTTCTCCGGCTTTTACATATTCATCCAGTTTCAGATAAAGTTCCGGCATAGCTCCATAGGTGCCTCCAATAGCACCTTCCGCTCCAATCACGCGGCCACTCATAAACTGTTCATCCGGGCCATTAAAGATAATGTAGTCTGGGCCAGCTGCCTGCTTGAACATCTGAATATCCTGAACCGGCATGGATGAGTTTTTTACACCGATCACATTCGGATTCTTTCTCATTTCTGCGAAAAGATTCTGAGTTAAAGCTACACCGGCAAGCTGTGGAATGTTATAGATAACGAAATCCGTATGTGGTGCTGCTGCACTGATATCATTCCAGTACTGTGCAATAGCATATTCCGGTAAATGGAAATAAATCGGAGGAATTGCAGCGATTGCGTCTACGCCTAAGCTTTCAGCATGCTTTGCTAATTCCTGGCTATCTTTTGTATTATTACATGCAACATGTGCAATAACGGTAAGCTTACCCTCTGCAGCCTTCATAACATTTTCCAGAATAATCTTACGATCTTCTACACTCTGATAAATGCACTCTCCTGAAGAACCATTTACGTAAACTCCTTTTACACCTTTCTTTACAAAGTATCTTGTCAGGGCCTGTACGCCTTCCGGACTAACATTTCCCTCCTTATCGTAGCATGCATAAAATGCTGGAATAACGCCTTTGTACTTTTCGAGATTTCTCATGGTTATACTTCCTTTCTTTATATAAACTCCAACAGTTTCTTTTAACGTTTCATACCTTCCACAAATGCTTTTGTAATCAGCTGCGGTCTTGTAATAATAGATCCAACTACTACGCTATATGCGCCAAGTTCAATCACACGTCTTGCTTTTTCAGGCGTATTGATATTTCCCTCAGCAATTACTCTGTGTTTTGCTTTAGCTACAATTTTCCTCAAAATTTCAAAATCATTTGCTTCGATCTTGTCACCTTTGCTCTGCTTGGTGTATCCAACCATCGTGGTTCCGATAAAGTCAAATCCAAGTTCGTCAGCATGAAGAGCTTCTTCCACAGTAGAGCAATCAGCCATCCAAAGCTGATCTGGATATTTTTCCTTTACTTCATGGAAAAATTCGTCCAGGGTCTTGTTACCAGGCCTTTTTGAAATCGTTGCATCCATAGCAATAATTTCTGGTTTAACCTCCATCAACTCCTCTACTTCTTTCATTGTGGGGGTAATATAAATGTCACTGTCTTCATAGTCTCTTTTTACGATTCCGATAATCGGCAGATCCACCTGAGACTGAATTTCCCTAATATCTTCCTTTGTATTGGCCCGTATTCCGCTTGCGCCTCCAACTTTTGCCGCTAACGCCATTCTTCCCATAATAAAGGATGAATGTAGCGGTTCATCTGGTAACGCCTGACATGACACAATCAATTTTCCTTTCAGATTTTCTACTTTTTGATTCATCACTCTTACCTCCTCTGTTCATGGCAGTAGTATAATCTTATGCGAAACTAATTTCAAGATATAAACGTTTTATTGAAACTGGTTTCGTGTTTTTTGCCTAAACCATACTTTTATGCAGAACTATGTATTTATTTTTGAACAATTTGCACAATCGCACGGCCTGTTTTTCAATGTATGAAACTAGTTTCTTTTCTTTGTTTTTCTATTGAATTTTTTTTCTAACCGGATATACTGAAATACAAATGATAAAATAAAGAAAAGGGGATTAGAGAAATGGTTATTTACAGAGCAAAGAATTATCAGGATATGAGCCGAAAAGCCGCAAACATTATTTCCGCTCAGATTATTATGAAACCAAATTGTGTACTTGGACTCGCAACCGGTTCCTCTCCGGTTGGCACTTATAAACAGTTAATCGAATGGTATAACAAGGGAGATCTTGATTTTTCAAAGGTAACAAGCATCAACCTGGATGAATACAAAGGATTAGGCCCGGATAATGACCAGAGTTACCGCTATTTCATGAACTATAATTTATTCAATCACGTAAACATCGATAAGGCACGCACCTTTGTCCCAGACGGACTGGAGAAAGATTCCCAGAAGGCATGTAATGCCTACAACGAAATCATCCGACAGCAGGGTGGAATCGATCTTCAGCTTCTGGGCCTTGGCCATAATGGCCATATCGGTTTCAATGAGCCGGGCGCCGCATTTGAAAAGGAGACCCACTGTGTTGATCTGACCGAGAGCACCATCGAGGCAAATAAGCGTTTCTTTGCTTCTGAGGATGATGTCCCAAGACAGGCTTACACCATGGGTATTAAAAACATCATGCAGGCAAAAAAGATCCTGGTTGTTGTAAGCGGAGAGGATAAGGCAGATATTTTAAAAAGTCCTTTACGGCGCCATCACACCTCAAGTTCCTGCATCCATCTTACAGCTTCATAACGATGTGACCATCGTTGCTGATGAGGCAGCTCTTAGTAAAATTAAGTAAACTCTTTGCATCTGATCCAATATAAAATACTAGGTAGCCATTTGGCATATTGCTAAGCGGCTACCCGGTATTCTTTTTAGTATTCAAAAGGGCAAAATTCACGCAAAAGGAGCCTTTGCCAGGCATATAGCAGGCAAAGGCTCCTTTTTTATTACTTATTTCATTTTTACTGAATCCAGGTTCCATCAGGTTCAATCTTGTAGCCGTCCGGAGTCATCTCATCTGCTGCCATGATACCATCCGGTTTCAGATAATACCAGTGTTCATTCCATAACAACCAGCCGGTGATCATGTCTCCGCCTACATTTTTCCACCTAGATGGTATATTTTCTCTATATAACCGTCTATCTGGCTCACAATGTCTCTACTCCTGCTGAATCTTCTCTTTATCATTCAATCAGCAGAATACCATTTTCTTTTAGGTAGGGGATGAATTCCACTATTTTCATGCAAAAATACATAATCGAATTCATCAAGCCCATGACTTATCACTCAGATAGACTCCTCGTCGGGAATAAGTCCTTCTAAACTTTATGGTAAAACCAATTGATAAGTTTCATTCGCTATAACATTTATGGCATTTTACCGGTCATAATTTATTATGACCGTAAGTTTCTGGTTCTTCAGATATTGTTTTATTATTGATAATAAAAAAGGAAGCTGTTGCCCCATAGATAATCACTTATCCATTGTGCAACAGCCCCACGCATTTTTTTCCAGGCTAGTAAAATCATCCTGTTAATTTTTAATTCTTGCTTTTCCTTCTTTTCTGGCTGTTTCCGCAACAGCTTTCGCTACTACATCTGCAACCTCTCGATTTAACGGTGAAGGAATGATACACTCTGCACTCAATTCCTTTTCGGAACCATTCCGGCAATTGCCCAGGCCGCCTGACGTTTCATTTCTTCCGTGATCTCCGTTGCTCTTACAGAAAGAGCTCCCTTAAACACACCAGGGAATACAAGAACATTATTGATCTGGTTAGGGAAATCAGAACGTCCGGTTCCTACAACTGCCGCACCGGCTTCCAGTGCTTCATCCGGCATGATCTCCGGTGTTGGGTTTGCCATTGCAAATACAATACCCTGATTCATGGATGCCACCATTTCTTTTGATACCAGTCCAGGTCTGGATACTCCGATGAAAGCATCTGCTCCCTTCATAGCATCTGCAAGCAGGCCATGTTCCTTTAACTGGTTACTGATATGTGAGATCTCCTCCTGTCCAGGATTTAACCCGCTGTCTCCTTCACAGATAATACCATTGATATCACACATGATAATATTTCCAAATCCCATGCTGATAAGCAGTTTTCCAATGGCAATGCCTGCTGCTCCGGCTCCATTAATAACAACGCGCAGTTTTCCCATCTTCTTCCCTGTTACTTTACATGCGTTGATCAAAGCTGCTGCAACAACGATTGCCGTTCCGTGCTGATCATCATGGAAAACAGGGATATCACAGATCTCTTTCAGCCTGCGTTCGATCTCAAAGCATCTTGGTGCTGCAATATCTTCCAGGTTGATCCCGCCAAAGCTTTGTGAGATCATATAGATCGTGTTCACAATGGTATCCACATCTTTGGAATTTATACAGATTGGAAATGCGTCAACATCTGCAAATTCTTTAAACAGCGCACATTTTCCTTCCATAACCGGCATACCGGCAGCAGGACCTATATCTCCCAGTCCAAGTACGGCCGTACCATCTGTGATAACTGCCACAAGATTGTTTCTTCTGGTCAGTTCAAATGATTTTTCATAATCTTTTGCGATCTGTCTGCATGGTTCCGCAACACCTGGGGTGTATAACAATGACAGATCCTTTCTGGTTTCAATTTTCTTTCTTGAAATCACTTCGATTTTTCCATGCATCTGATAATGCAGTTCCAATGATTCCTGATTAATATCCATTTTCTGTCTCCTTTTCGTCAGACCATTTCTTCTGGATGGAATACTTCATCAAATCTGTTCGCATCCATAAAGCCAAGTTTTACACATGCTTCCTTCAAGGAAATATTTTCTTTGTATGCTTTTTTAGCTGTTTTCGCTGCATTTTCATAACCAATATATGGTGCAATCGCTGTAACAAGCATCAATGAACGGTTCAGGTTCTCTTTCATTTTTTCACGGTTGGCCTGGATGCCTTCTACGCAGTGGATCCGGAAGGAATGAAGAGAATCTGTTAAAAGCGTCACAGACTGAAGGAAATTATAAATGATCACCGGCATGAACACATTTAACTCAAAGTTACCCTGAGATGCCGCAAAACCAATCGTCGCATCATTTCCCATGACCTGGACTGCCACCATTGTTACAGATTCGCACTGGGTCGGATTTACTTTTCCAGGCATGATCGAACTTCCCGGCTCATTTTCCGGTATTCTGATCTCACCCAGACCACACCGCGGACCGCTGGACAACCACCGTACATCATTTGCGATCTTCATCATATCCGCAGCCAGTGCTTTTAAAGCTCCGTGGGCAAATACAATCGCATCCTTGCTGGTAAGTGCATGAAACTTATTTCCGGCCGTTTTAAACGGGATCCCCGTAAATTCAGACACTGCTTTCGCCGCTTCTTCTCCAAATCCCTTTGGCGCATTTAAACCCGTTCCTACCGCTGTTCCGCCTAAAGCGATCTCTTCCAGAGGGGGAAGAGAAGCATACAGCATTTCCCGTGTTTTTTCTAACATTCCCCTCCAGCCACTGATCTCCTGGGAAAAGCGGATGGGTGTTGCATCCTGTAAGTGGGTACGCCCGCTTTTGATCACATCCTGGTTTTCACTTTCAAGACGTTCAAACGTACGAATCATCTCATCCATAGCCGGGATCAGTTTATTATGGATCTGAAGAACTGCTGCAATGTGCATGGCAGTTGGAAAAGTATCGTTGGAACTCTGTGACATATTCACATGGTCATTGGGATGAAGCAGTTTCTTTCCGGCAAGTTCATTGCCACGATTGGCAATTACTTCGTTTACATTCATATTAGATTGTGTTCCGCTTCCAGTCTGCCAGACAGCCAGAGGGAAATTTCCCTCCAGCTTGCCGGTCAGGATCTCATCGCATACTTTCGTAATGCAGTTTTTCTGTCCTTCTGGCATTTTTCCTAACCGGAAATTGGCAACAGCCGCTGATTTTTTCAGAATAGCAAACGCTTTAATTACCTCTACCGGTATTTTTTCCATACCGATCTTGAAATTTTCATAACTTCTCTGGGTCTGGGCTCCCCAGTACTTATCTACGGGAACCTGGACTTCTCCCATGGAATCATGTTCGGTTCTGTATTCCATTTTACATGCCTCCCAGCTGTTCCATTTTCTTGATGCCGGAAATTCCAGGTTCTGTCATGGAAATAGGATCAAGGATAATATCTAACTGTTCTCCTGTTAAAAGCTTGTCCCTTAAGATCAGTTCACGCACGGATTTTCCTGTTTTAATGGCCTCTTTTGCAATGTTAGCTGCCTTCTCATATCCAACATATGGGCAGATTGCAGTAATGATACCAACACTTCCCTCAACCATATTGCGGCATCTTTCTTCATTTGCAGTAATACCTAAAATACAGTTGTCAACCAGTGTACGTACTGCACTGGAAATTGTTTCAATAGACTGGAATAATTTATAGAAAATGATCGGCTCAAATGCATTTAATTCAAGCTGTCCTGCTTCCGCTGCCATGGTTACACTCATGTCATTTCCAATTACATTAAATGCCACCTGATTTACTACTTCTGGAATAACCGGATTTACTTTTCCAGGCATAATAGAGGATCCATTCTGTTTTGCCGGAAGATTGATCTCACCAAGTCCGGTTCTTGGACCAGAAGACATAAGGCGCAGGTCGTTGCTCATCTTTGAAAGGTTAACTGCACAGGATTTGGTAATACCGGAGCATGCACAATATCCATCCAGGTTCTGGGTCGCATCGATCAGATCATATGCCTGTACCAGTTCCAGACCGGAAATCAGGGAAATATTCTTTACAACACGCTGAAAATACTGGACATCTGCATTTAAGCCGGTTCCAATGGCAGTGCCACCCAGATTCAGATTACGCATTTCGTCCTTTGCACGGTCGAAACGGTTAATATCCCTGCGGATTGCTGTTGCATAGGAATGAAATTCCTGTCCCAGACGGATCGGCACCGCATCCTGCAACTGGGTTCTTCCCATTTTGATCACTTTATTGAATTCTTCCGATTTTTTCATTAAAGCCTCGTAAAGGCGTTCCAATTCCGCCTGTGCCTTGTACAAAAGCTTTAAAGTTGTCAGCTTTCCACAGGATGGAAATACATCATTGGTAGACTGGCCGCAATTTACGTGATCATTTGGATTTACAATAGAATAATCACCTTTTTCACCACCCAGGATCTCAATGGCACGATTCGCGATCACCTCATTGGCATTCATATTCAGTGATGTTCCTGCACCTCCCTGGATCGGGTCTACAATAAACTGATCATGGAATTTTCCGCTAATGATCTCATCACAGGCCTGGACAATGGCATCTGTACGCTTTTTATCCAGTCTTCCTACTTCGTAATTAGTAATGGCTGCCGCTTTTTTGATCTGTGCAAAGCTGTTAATGAATTCGGATGCATCTTTAAGCCTGTAATAGAAAAGTTTTCTGCTGCACGCAGGCTCTGTACCCCATAATATGCTTCCTTGGGAACCATTTTTTCCCCGATTGAATCATGTTCTTTACGATATTCCTGTGCTTTTGTCTCCATTTTTGTTTTTCCCCCTATAAAATTCCTCTAATTTCTGAAATATTGGAAATACCATTCTCTTCAAGATACTTCTCCATACCATCAATAATTGAAAGTGCAATGGTTGGATCCATAAAAGAAGCTGTACCTACCTGTACAGTCGTTGCTCCGGCCATAATGAACTCAATCGCATCCTGCCAGGTTGCAATACCTCCCATTCCCATTACCGGAATGTTTACCGCATGTGACACCTGATGTACCATACGCAATGCGATAGGTTTGATCGCCGGTCCTGAAAGACCTGCATATGTATTCTGGAATACTGGCTTTTTCTTCTTAATGTCGATCGCCATAGCCAGGAATGTATTTGTCAGTGACACACCATCTGCGCCTTCTTCTTCACAAGCTCTCCAGTGCTACAATATCTTCTGCATTCGGTGAAAGCTTGATCACAAGTTTGTGACGGCATGCTTTCCGGATCTGGCGTACCACCTCTCTTGCCATCTCTGTTTTTACACCAAAGTTCATACCTCCTGCCTTTACATTAGGGCAGGAAATGTTTAATTCCAGCAGATCCAGATCATAATCATTTAATACATTGACTGCTTCCAGATAATCATCCATAGAATGACCGCCAAGGTTTACAATATTAACAAGATCCAGCTTGTTCATACGATCCAGGTCACATTCAATAAAATGCTTTACACCAGGATTTTCCAGTCCAACACTGTTCATGATGCCGCTTGGGGTCTCCCAGATACGGATTCCGTCATTACCGCCACGGGGATTTAATGTCAGTCCCTTAGAACATAAGCCGCCCAGTTTCTGAATATCAAAGTATTCATTCATTTCTTTTCCAAATCCGCATGTACCAGATGCAAGGGCCACTGGATTTTTAAATTTTACTCCTGCAAATTCAGTTTCCAGTCTTTTACTCATAATCGAATACCTCATTTCCTAACATAACAGGGCCATCTTTGCAGGCTCTGCGATTACCTTTTGATGTTTTACAGGTACATACCAGACATGCACCGATCCCACATGCCATCCTGTTTTCCATAGAAACATAAACAGGGGCCTTTGCCTTCAGATCCCTGCATTTTCTATATAAAACCTTCATCATGATCTCAGGTCCACAGGTTAAAATAAAATCGTATTCACGTGGATCAATGTCATCTGTAACAAAACCGCCAACATTTACCTTAACCTGGTCAGCTACCGCTTCATAACGGTCTGTTAAAATCGGCTGACCACTAAATCCCAGATAAATATCTACTTTTGTATCCGGATCCAGTTTTTTCAGTGTTTTAGCTGTAAGATAGAGAGGAGCAATCCCTACACCGCCTCCCACCAGCGCAATTTTGCCTTTTACTTCCGGGAAACCATTTCCATGAGGTCCATCCAGTGTGATCTCATCCCCTGCTTTCAGTTTGGTAAAAATTTCTGTTCCTTTTCCAACTACTTTATACAAAAAGCTGACTGTCTCCGGATCTGCATCAAATACACTGATCGGTCTGGAAAGGACCGGGTATTCATTCCATGCACGTAACATATAAAACTGCCCCATTGCAGCCTGATTTTCTTTTTTTACTTTCATAAGGTAAAAATCATCGCTTACCTGTTCATTCTGTAAAATTTCAGCCATTTTCTATACCTCTCCTGTTTTTTGTTTTGTAACGGACGAAATAATGATCGTCAGTAAAATATTGGTAAAGAATGCCCACATAAATCCAGGCCATCCCATTGGACTTGCTTTTAAGATCCTTGTTGCAAAAAGGATCACAATTCCTGCTGTCATTCCAAATGCTGCACCTGCTCTTGTACAGCCTTTCCAATATAAACCAAGTAAAAATGCCGGTGCCAGCTGCGCCAGTCCTGTATACGCAACATCCTGTACGATCTGTACCAGTGTTTCCGGCGGGTCAAGTGCCATAATTCCGCAAACCACTGCAATAGCAAGTACAATGCTTCTGGATAAAAGCATATTCTGCTTGTCCGATATTTTCCCTTTTTTGTTTAATAATACAAGGTCCTGGGATACGATCTGGGAAGAAACCAGAAGCATTGCATTGATCGTGGAAATACCAGCTGCAATCGCTGCCGCCATTACCAGTGCTGCTACAAACCAGTTAGAATGTAAAAGCATAAGAACCGGTAAAATGTTATCAGCTGCACCTACCTGCTCTGGTGTTGCCAGTAAATGTCCTGCCAAACCAATAAATAAAGTTGCAAATCCATAGATCAGGATCTGGGATACTGGAATACTGATAGCTGATTTTGCAATGGCATCCTCATCCTTTGCCATCAGAGACTTGCTCCAGATATGAGGACAGAACCAGATTCCAAATGGAAGTACCAAAAACTGCATAACCCAGTATTTATCTGTATAAAGCCCCTGTGCACCTGGTCTTGATAACAGTTCCGGTGCCTGAGCAATGATCCCTGTAAAAAGTTCTTTTATTCCGCCTACAGGTGCGATCGCGATCCATGCCGCAAGAACAATACCCACCATCAGGATCACTGCCTGAATAGCATCAAGGAGTACAACACCACCTGCGCCTCCGATCAATACATACATCAGAGAAAATAAAATGGATACAATAATAGCTGCCGTATAAGAAATTGCATTTCCGCTGACAATGCTCATTGCTCTGGCATTTCCCACATACTGCATGGAAAGAAATACCATTGTCATAAGTACTGAAATACAGGAAGCCAGCACTTTCAGATATTTGCTCTTATACCGGTCCTGAAGATAATCTCCAAGTGACATATATCCCTTTTCTTTCGCTAAAATGCGGATCTTATTTCCAAAATACACCACCATAAGAGCTACCCATACCTGGCTTAACACCATAACAATATAAGGGATACCATGGGTATAATACATTCCAGGTGCACCAAGAAAAGCAAATGTACTCTGCATTGCCGCGATCATGGTCAGAGGCAGAAGCACGGAGCTGACACCGCGGTTTGCAAGGAAAAAGCCCTCTGCACTTTTCTGTTTCTTTTTGTGTCCATTCCATACAGTAATGACTAACATGGCCACCAGGTAAAATATAATGATCCCCAGACTGATCTGTCCTGTACTCATTAGTTTTCTTCCCCCTTATCTTTTTTGCTTGTCTTTACAAACTCATGGCTTACCCATAATACAAACACCAGATTTGCTACCATTAAAACCCACCAGTATACCAGTGTGACTGGAAGCCATCCAAAAAGATAAACCTGCGGTCCTTTTGTAAATGGAAACGGTATCAATGCCAGTAACAGCAGTACCAGGAATATGATCCCTATCTTTTTATGATTCATGTTTTTCCTCCTCATCTGTATATACGATTTTTCCCCTGCAGATCGTATATTTTACTTTTCCGTATAGCTCTTCCCCAATAAATGGGGAATTTTCTGACTTAGACCAAAAATGCTCTACCCTCCATTTCTCACGCTCATCAAATATGACCAGATCCGCATTTGCGCCTTTTTTGATATTACCACACTCCATACCATACAATCCGGCTGGCATAACCGTCATCTTTTCAAGAAGCTGTGATAAGGTCAAATGACCTTTTCTTACCAGATTTGTAATTCCAAGGGCCAAAGCAGTTTCCAATCCGATCATGCCGCTTGGTGCCTGTTTCAGTTCCCTGTTTTTTTCTTCTGGGCTATGGGGAGCATGATCTGTGGCGATCACATCTAATACACCTTCTCTCAATCCCTGGATCAGGGCATATCTGTCTTTTTCTGTTCGCAAAGGCGGATTTACTTTTGCAAGAGTTCCTTTTCTAAGTACAGCTTCCTCTGTCAGTGAAAAATGCTGTGGTGTAACTTCTGCATAAACCTTCGCTCCCATTTTTTTCATAAGACGTATGATCTGTACGGAAACCTCACTGCTGACATGCTGAATATTGATCTTAGCCCCGGTACGCAGTGCCAGCAGGCAGTCTCTCGCAACCAGTACTTCTTCAGCAAGAGCCGGTGCTCCCTCTAAACCAAGTTTTCTGGCAACCTCACCACTGTTGATTCCCGAATTTCCGATCAGATCTGGATCTTCTTCATGAAAGCTAATAGGTACATCCAGCTGTGCCGCTGTTTTCATGGCTTCCATTACCAGTTTTTCATCTTTGATCGGAATACCGTCATCTGTAAAACCAATAGCACCCGCTTTTAAAAGTTCCGGCATATCTGTAAGTTCTTTTCCTTTCAGGCCCATTGTTACAGCTGCCGTATTATAAACATGGATTGGAAGTGTTTCTTCCCGTTTCTCCAGCTCTTTCAGGACTTCCACATTGTCGATCACAGGTTTTGTATTCGCCATGCAGACTACTGTGGTATAACCGCCTGCAGCTGCTGACCTGGCTCCTGTTTCTACATCTTCTTTATATGTAAATCCTGGATCACGGAAATGTACATGAATATCAACCAACCCTGGTGCTACGATCTTTCCTTTGGCGGAAATAATTTTTTCATAGCTTTCACTTTCAGAAAATTTTCCAATCTCCTTTATCCGGCCATCTTCAATGATCAGGTCCAGTGTTTCATCCAGACCTGTTTCCGGATCAACGACTCTTCCATCTTTGATTAGGATCATGACGCCTCCTCCTTCAGATATTCATACATCACCCGCGCGCCTTCACATATATCCGTAATGGATGCAAACTCCATTCTGTTATGTGAAACACCTTTTACACAGGGGATAAATACCATACCTGTGTTACAGATACCGGCAAAAGACATTGCATCATGCCCTGCTCCGCTGACCATTCTCCGGCAGTTTACGCCAAGTCTTCTGGCTGCCATCTCCAGACCATTCTGAACATCCTCGCTCATATCAATAGGCGGTATCTCGCTTGTTTTCACTTCCAGATACTCAATCCCACGCTTTTTGCAGATCCGTCTGGCACTTTCCCGCATTTCCCGTTCGATCCGATCCAGGCTGGATACCTCAATTCCACGGATATCTACTCCTAATTCCACTTCACCAGGGATTACATTCAATGCATTGGGATGATTATTTACAACACCCACAGTAGCAACTGACTGATATACTGCCTCACGGTTTCCGATCCGCTCCAGTTCCAGTATGATCTCAGATGCAGCACACATTGCATCACAACGCATACCCATAGGCGTTGCACCTGAATGTTCTGCCATACCACGAAGATACAGTTTAAACCTTCTCGGTCCTGCAATCGTCTGTACGATTCCTACCGGTGTACCTGCTTCTTCCAGCACCTTTCCCTGTTCAATATGAAGTTCCAGATACTGTTTTACCCCATTGATCCTTGACGGATGCAGGTTTAATGAGCGTTCCCTGAATATCTGCTCCAGGCTTTTTCCCGCTTTAGACACAAGGCTTCCCACATCCTGTTTATAAATTTCTTTTGTAATCAGGCCACTTCCAATTGTACAACAGCCAAAATTACTGGATTCCTCACAACGGAAAGCCCCAACACGTAAAGGAATATTCACTCCATCTTCCCTGGCCCATCTCATTACCATTAATCCGGCTATAATGCCTGCAACACCGTCATATCTGCCTCCTTCAATTACCGAGTCCAGATGAGAGCCGATCAGGTAATATTCTTTTCCGTTAGCATTGGATGCATAAGTATTCCCCACCTCATCTTTCAGGATCTTACAGTTTAATTCTTTCGCCAGGCCTGCAAAAACCTCATGCATTTGATCTTCCTGTGCTGAATAGCCCAGTCTTGTCACGCCCCCTGTTTCCGTGCATCCAACATCATAAAAGCTGTCAAACAGTTTTTCACAATACTGGACATCTTCAATACGATTCTCCATCGAAATTCCTCCTCGAATTTGATGATCTTATTGTATCTAAGGAGGAACATGTTTACTATATCTACAAAAACAATCTTTTTGCGATATTTTTTGTTTAAAATAACAACTTTCTATTTACCCTCTATAAATTTATGTGCCAAAAATGCCAGATAAAGTCTGAAATTATCATCCGGTCGTTTCATATCCATTCCCGTAAGTTCCTGGATACGGTTCAACCGGTATTTAATTGTATTTTTATGTGTATACATTTTTTGTGCTGCCAGTTCCATACTGTTCCCGCATTCATAATACACATACAAAGTTTCTGTCAGTTCTTTATTATGTACTGACTTTAAAATATCCGTGAATACATTTTCCTGCGCAGAACACAGAACCTGTTCCAATTCACAAAACATCTGAAGATCTTTATACTTATAGATCATCCTGTCCCTGTAAAGCACACTTCCTACGTTCATTGCTTTAAAAGCCATACTGTAAGAATCACGTATCCCCTGAAGTCCTCTTTTTATTGTCCCGGTTCCACACATCAGCACATTTTTTTCTTTTCTCCAGGACTCGGATAATTCTTCGTCACAGATATACTGATCCAGCTTACATTCCAGTTCCTCCTCCTGCTTTCCTTCCAGCAATAAAAGAAATCCTTTGTCCAGTGTAACCAGATAACATCCCGATATCTTCGGATCCTCCTGAAGTTTGTGATGCAGTGTCTGGCATAAAAAACGCTGTGTCTTCTTTTCCTGCTCTGTTGGTGTATACCGCTTTCGAAAGCAGATATTTACAGCTACAAAACAACTGGAGTCTATATCGAAACCAAAAAGGCGGCCTCTCTCCGCCATTAAGATCTCATCTGTATAGTTATCATATAAAATATCCTTTACATATTTTTCCAAAATAGAAGATGTGTTCTCTTCCCGGAATATCTGATCCATCACATTGATCAGAATATCTATATACGAAAGATGAAATGGTATTTCCAGAAGTGGCAGGCTGCATTCATCTGCCTTCTGCATAACCTCTTTTGATATTTTATCTACATAACTTCCTGTTTTTACCGCAACACAACAGCAGGTATCTGCTAATTCTTCGATCAGCCGGCACTGTTCTTCTACGCCCTTACGCACGGAATAAAAACTTGTGATCAGAAAATCATTTCCCTTCAGCCACCGTTTGATATCCGGCACTTCCATTACCGTTACATGCTCCACCGGCCTGTCCAGGCCGGATTTTCCTGCAAGAATCTTGATATCTTTAAGTACAGGAATGCAAAGCAGATCTTTTACCTTAGCCATTTATAATCCCCCTTATCTTAATGAGAAAAATATATTTTACGTCGGTTTTAAATGTATTTCAAGATATGTTTTTTGTTGTTTTTGACAAATTTATTTCATAATTTTTGTCCTTTAAAACAAACTTTTTTTGTTGCATTGACATTTTAGATCAGCAGAGTTATTATATAACTTTCCCAAAAGATTACAGTTTTTATTTATCATTCACCTTTAATTTTCTAACTATTTAAGGAGGGTTTTACCATGAGCAATTCTGATAACAAAATTACATTTTCATCTTTTTATAACAACATCACGATCCATTTTTATGAAGATGATCAGTTTATGGAATCCATTGGCAGATCTTTTGGCCTGAATATTAATAAGGACTATTTTTTAGCTATCTCCTTTATGTATCCGTCTGATATGGTCGTTTCTTATAACATGAAAAACAATCTGATGCAGCAGCTGACAGATCTTACAGCTTATGGACCATTAAATGCAGCCATTCCTCAGCCACAGATGATCTTATGTGACAAAGGTACCAGTATGTTATTAGCTGCACATACAAAAGAAGAATTGTCCTCCTGTCAGAAACAGATCCAGCAGGCTGCAATCCCGATCCTTACAAAAAAGATTTCTGATGGTTTTGTACGTATTGGAATCGGAACCATCGAAAGTGGACTAAACGGTATCGAAAAAACATTTCAAAACAGCGTTATCGCTGTCAATGTAGGAGAAAAATTTAAAAAAGAACGTCGAGTTCTTGATTATATAGGAATGCAGATATACAGTGCCATCAACGCCATGGTACTGGCTTATGGCAGTTCTCTGATCGATGCTATTCTCTTACAGCTGACAGAACAGGAGCAGACTATCCTTGGAAAATACTATAAATGCAAAGAACAGATCCCTCAGACTGCTGCTGCATTAAATATCAGTACGGACGAGGTCACAAATGCATTAAAACAGATAAAAACAAAAACCGGCCTTGATGTGAACGATACGGAAGATAACTTTAAACTGAATTTCATCATGATAGCTAAACGAGTTCTTGAAAAAGAAAAAAGAAGACGTTGATATAAAATGAGCTTACTTCCTAATACACAAAATATCCAGAAGAAGTATTTTTACTTCTTCTGGATATTTTTATAATTAGCATACTTATTTCGGCCACTTATTTTTAAAGATATCAGGGAAAAATTGTGTTCGTTTAAAGGTGTAGTATTACGGGAATTTGGATTATCACCACTTTCCGATGTTCGTTGGGAAAAAAAGCGCGATACTTTTATTTCTGCAGTATCTAAAATAGCTGAGGCTGATAATCAGCAGTAATGTTTTAAAAATTTTACAGTCCACCTATAAGGCTGATAATAAAACAGCTAAGAAGTAAAGATAAAGGGGCAACAGTCTGTTGATTGTTGTTCCCTCATACTTTCTCTAAAAATTTCAAATCCAAATATTCTTTTCATTTAGACTCATTGCAAATCTGGAATAGTGACTGCCATTGTGAATAGAAACGCTAAACCGAACGAAACTGCCAGCGACGCAAGGAATGGAACAAAAGCATGTCCCATAAATAAAGATAGTGTCGTTAGAGCAGGAAGGGCGAATGAAACTGCCCGGCAGCCAAAAAATCCGGCTACTGCACTTCCAATAGCCCCAGCTATACATGCACAGATCATTGGCCTTTTTAACCTTAGATTTACGCCAAACATAGCCGGTTCTGTAATACCTAGCAGCGCAGTGAATGATGCAGACAATGCCTGGGATTTGAACGTCGCATCCTTTGACTTAATCGCCACCGCCAGAGCTGCGCCTCCCTGTGCAAACACGGCCCCGCCGAATAATGCCATAATTGTGTCATATCCATATACGGCTACGTTAGTGAACCTCACATGACTAAAGTCACGTGCTTCCGGCCGCTTTAAGCGGCAGACCAAATATCGGCGGATACGCCTGTTACTTAGATTTTGCGCGGATACGCGCTTTCTTCCATGCCGGATACGGCAGGTTTCCACATAACAGGTAATCCACTGCATATCTGCCTGTGTTTATGCTGCTTTGGAATCGTTTATTTCCACAGAAAGCTTTCTTAAATCTGCATAAACACATGAGGTTCTACGCTTTACTGCAGGAACTTTTGCCTCCAGCAAAGACCTTTCCGTTTCCGGTAAGGGTTTTAAAATTTCACGGATAAAATATCTTGCTCCGATATTATACGATGCAGATAAATCGCAATGATAGCATTTTCCTGTTGTAAATCTGCAAAGGCTATGATTCTCTGTGCTTCTGTCCACTTTTCCGCTTCCATCATACGCTAACCGGCTTGTGTTGCGGGCAGATACTCGTGAGATACGTATTCCACATCTGTGCGCCTGATGTTCACACAGTTTCTGAATATCCTGCTTTCTCCATAAATGAAGCTTCTGCTTCTTTTTCCCGGATATCTTTCCCTGCATTTCCAGATGCTCAAAAACAATTACGTCCGCCCGATTTTCTCTGGCATATTTTGTGATTTCCGCAGCTATTTTACGAGCCAGTTCCATGTTCAGCCTTTTTGCATAAGCCCATCGGCTTTGAACCTGTCTGGAGCAATGTTCTCTTTGAAAACGACGGATTCTGCCAAGTACATGATACAAATGGTCTTTATCACTGGAGAAATTTATAAATTTCCGCCCCAGGATAGTGCCATCTGCACGCATAATACTGCAGACCGCATCCGTATTAATTCCCAAGTCAACGCTGCATACCACTTGTTCTTTTACAACTGTTTTTGATAAGATTGCTTCCTCTGTGTAAGAAAATCGAAGAAAATATTTATGATGTTTCTTTTCCAAAGTGGGGGCAGATGCTTTTTCTCCTCTCCATTTTTTCCGCAGATATTCCATATCTGTATGGAGTAATTTTACCGGGAACCATTTCCAGTCACGCCCATCAAATAACTTTAAATGAGCCACATCTTCTCCGTTTTCTGCTTCCTTATACATTACATCACGATAAAATACCGGCATCGCATGATTCTCGCAGGTCAGCTTCGGTTTTCCGCTCAAATCTCCCTTTCCCCACAAACCCAGCCGTGTCTGATATGAGGATACACTTCCAAGCGCGTGCTGAATGGCCGCTCTTCTCAAATAGGACGGCATTTTGGGAAAATGGCGGTCAAACGCAAATCTGGCACGATTCTTTTTCGTTTCATGTACCAGATGTTCGGCTTCATTAAAGCGCTTCTGTGCATTTCCGATTTCTGAAAGTTCTTCCCAACTCTCTGCATACACCTCAACCAGGTAGGAAACTGCCTTTCGGAAAATATCCAGCGTATGGCGGATTGGTATATTCTGTTTTTTGACCTCTACGCCATAGCTGGATACAATCTGCATAAAGTACCTTTACTTTCTTTTTTCCTTTTCTTTTTGCCCCTCAATATACGCCATTACCTGATCTCTGCTTCGATCACTTACAGTAACTGCACAATACGACGGATTCCACAAATGTCCTCCCACAGTTCCTGTTTTAATTCTGGATGCGAAAGAAACAACTGACGCGCCAGATTTCCTTTCATAATCTTAATCATGTCTGATATAAAAAACTGCGGCTTACAGTCCAAAAGTAAATGGATATGATCTGGCATAACCTCCATTGCAAGAATCTGAAATCGGTATTCCTCCGCAAGTTCATATAACATTTTTTTGCATTCTACATCTAATCCATTTTTCAGAACCTGTTTTCTATATTTCGTGCACCAGACAAGATGGTACTGTAAAGAATACACATATCCTCTACCATATGAAAGTGTATTTTCTTTAATAGTGAATATATCTTTTTCCATATTTATATTATACCATATGTTTCTTTATATGGCAAACATTTGTTCTGTATTTATTAAAAAATTTGGCACACCTAACTCATCACTAAAGTAACGAGAATGCGGTGTGCCGTTTTTCAAAATATACACCCTACCGGATGAGTCGTCCGTTCGGTAATAAATATAAAAGTTTTTTGCGGTAATCTTTCGCACACCTCTAGAATGCCAAGGTTCACGCTCTATTGGTGCAATATTTGAAGCCATATATGTTAACTTTTGTATTTCGCTGCGTATTGCTCGAATATAATTCAGTGCCACGTCCGAACTAACAACGTATATGCAATGTAGTCTCTGATTTCAAAAAGGTCAGTTTCCGCATCCGGTGTGATGATGATTTTGTAAGAGTCCACTTATTTAAGACCCCTTTCCAAATCATCAAATACTTCATTCATTGACCGGCCCTCTCCAACAAGTGACTGTGTATAGCTATGCTGAAGTTTTGCATCAAGCTCAGCATCGGACATTGCATCAATGGTTCGTGGCTCTGAAGGAATCGTCAATGGGAATGGAACACCATGATGATAAATAATCTGACGGTAAAGAGAATTAATAACTACAGAAACAGGAACTCCCAGTTTCTGAAGAATATCTTCCGCTTCAATCTTTACACTGTTTTCTACGCGAGCACTTACCGTTGAATCTTTCATTTCAAACACCTCCTGATTTTATTGTAATTCATTGTATTGCAGATTGCAAGACATTTCATTCAGGAAGTCTATATCCATCCACAGTTCATATGAAACTATGTTCTTTTTAGCTCCGATCCACCATATCCTTCACTCTGGCACGGAATATACATTTCTCCGCATCAATGGCTGCCACAAAGCAGGAATACTGCCCGCCAATCTTGATGATGATCGGCCCGCCAGTTGTCGGAGATAAACGGTTCGGATAAAAACAGTATACGGAGATATTAGGAACTCCCGGAATTTTGCCAATCCAGTTCTTCCCCTGCATCTCGACACACTCAATGATAATGTTGCTATGCAGAGGGAAACGTTCTTCGATACCGATCCATTCGGATTTTACACAATCTCTTCTGGATACAAGGAACCGCGGCTCTGCCTCTGTAGATTTCGTCGTATACCCTTTAATTTTTACATCAATGATCTTTCCGGAGACCGCCTGCTCCTTGATATTTGCCGCATACCCATGGATCCATTCCGAATACGGCAGCACTCCAGGAATGGATAGCCCCAAAATATCAACCACAATGTAATTCTGCAGATCCCGACACAAAACCACGATGGCCTTTACCTCTAACTCTTCCCCGGCCTCTATAGATTTTTTAATCTTTTCCAGAGCTGCCGGCCTGTATTCCGCCTGTGCGGCCCGGTAGCTTAAATAGACCGTCTTCTCCTCCCGGTCAACTCTGGTGATTTTTACATTATAACACCGTTCCAGCAGATAGGTTGCGCCAAAAATCCCCTTATAAAGCGTGGACTCCTCGGTCGGCAGGATCAGCTGAACATCCCCGTCATATGCCTGCAGCCCTTTTTCTTTAATTTCCTGTGTAAACCGAATGTCTGTCAAAGTTCTCCCTTTCCATCAGGTACTCGTACTGATCCAGTTTTTTCTGGGCTTCTGCCTCCTTAGATTTCGCAGTTCCTCCTAAAAATCCCAATAATTCTAATCCAGTTCCATTCTCACTCATAAATTTGTCCTCTCTTCTAATTTAATATTATTCCGATTCCCCAGGTAAACAGGAGGAAAAATCCCGGAATTCCCACAATAAATGTCAAAAAAATTCTACGAAACAATAGCTTGTCCCTTCGCACGAGCAATAGAAGCAAGAAACCAATAACCAGGGAAAATCCGCTCACTGGCAATGCCAGCATCCGCACCTTCCGGTAAAACTGTTCAAACAGTGCAAAGATCGTTTCCGTGACCCCACCATAAGCGGAACCGCTATAATCCTCCAGTTCCGACATGACGCGGTCATACGCATCCTCCAGCTTCCGTTTCTTTTCCCAGAGTTTTTCATTCATATCCGGAGCATGCAAAGTAATTGCCGGCCATGCCCTGATAAATTTTCCTGTAAAGTATCTGCACCAGGACTTAATCACCATCTGTACTCTCCACTCCTTCCATTCCAATATCCTCAAGATCTGCAAGGTCAGGCAGGTCATTATCACCATCTTGCGGATCCTGGAACACCTGACCAGTAAATGCCTTCATAAGTGGCGTTCCCGCCTTGATCGGTATGCTGGCAGCCACACTTCCCAAATCCGAAGCATTGATGAAGAAGCTATCATCAAATTCTGTCTGCACGATCTCTTTTTGAACCATGTCCCCACTTATCAGCTGACCGGCCGGAATGTCGGTTTGCGCATAATATACCTCATGCTCCAGGGCCTTTAATTCCTTTTCTTTCTTTTGCAGTTCATCTTCCGCCTGCCTGTTTTCTTCCTCAAGTCCTGTAATGAATGTATCTGCCTTCGTAACCATCCGGTTGTACCTGTTGTTTGCACTGCAGGCCGATACCATAAATCCCATGCATGCCACTAACAGCGCTCCCATCACTATCTGGATACCAAATTTTTTAAAGTCCCGCGGCCGTTCTGAAAAACGCTGCTCAACGGAATCGCTCTTTTTATATTTTTCTTCCTTATATGTACCATCCAGAAGTTTTAAAAAGATCTGTCTGCATGCTTTTCCTGGATAAAATGGATTACTCTCATATGGAATTGCTGCAAGGATCGTATTTTCCGGCATAAGTTCCTTTACATCTCCCAAGTCCGAACCGCCACAGTGGGAACTGATCAGTACCCTGCACTCATCTTCCCCAGGCATTCCCTTTATATCTTTTAAAAGTTCTTTTAATTCATGCTGTTTCCATTCTGCCTTTGATGTTACAATGAAGCGGTTTTGCATCCTCGCATACACATGAAAGATCGTTTCCTGGTCCAGACACCCAAAATCATAGACAATAAAATCATATAAGGGCTTATAGTCCAGCTGGAATTTCTGGAGTGGAACATGGTAATAGTAATCCAGCGTTCCGATTGCAAACTTTGTGATCCCATCCACCTGCTCTTCCTCCCGCTCCTGGCGGCAGAGTTGCTCAAAGCATCCATCCGCATCATCCAGTTCAACGATCGCAGCGCGCTTTCCCTCATGTGCCAATGTATTGGCAAGAAGAATGGAAATGGTTGTGCATCCAACCCCTATGTTGGTCGCCATAACCCCGATCTCACATGCCTGTCTCTTTGCCGGTTTACGTTCTGTCGGTTCCTCCTGTTTTCTTTTAAAAAATCGCCGTATTGCTTTATTCTTCGGCTGCTCTTCCCCTCCCGTATCCGCTTTTTCACCTGCCTCCTCTTTCTCTGGCTGACCGGAGGGCTTATAAAGGTATGCGTACTGTTCTTCCGCCATCTGACAGATCAGGGCAAAGCGCGGCTCCCGTTTTAACATTTCACATATAGGATCCGGGAGCTGGCAGACGATAGATGCCACCTGACTGGCCGGAATTCCATTTACCAGTACAGACATCCGCTGGATCAGGTCCGTGTACGATCCGTCATATTCCAAAAGATACTGGATACTGGCATTCACGTCGATATTGCGATACTGGACCACATGGTCCCCTCCGGCGACCCCGTAATAAGCCCGGGCCTCTTTTTTCGTCCGGCCGTTGCAGTACCATTCTGCGATTTTTTCAAAACTGGCATCTTCCTGGTAAACCGCCGTGTATATCCCCAGGCTTTCAATTTCCTTCATATAGTCGCTGCCACGCATTTCAGAAACTACCACGAACACCTGTAAATCACCTTCCGCCGTAGAGCAGATCTGATCAATGTCGCGCGGGGAAAGTTTTTCCTGATCCTGGTACTGGCTGAGTACCACCGCGTGTATTTGTGGATTGGCCCGGACAGACCGGATCACACTGTCTTTTCCAGAGCGAAATTCTATTCTGTGGACCGTGACTCCGCGTTTTGCAAATACACTCCGAAGTTCTTCTGCTACCGAATCGCCATCCCCGCTCATTTCCGTTGCGATCAGAAGGTCTAATTCCTTTTCCATACTCACCTCTTTCTGCCAAATAGTCTGCGCAAAAATCCTCCAGAACATTTTTCTGGTTTCTCCAGTTCTTCATCTACCGCGACTGCTGCCCTGGCAAGTGTTCTGATTTCTTTTGAAAACAGGGACCCTTTGTCACTTGATGCTGCTTCCCCGACATTCGCAAAACTTCTGGCATCCTGATTTGTATGTATGATACAGGTCGGTTCCATAGTTAGGATCCTGGCCACATGGGATATTCCAAGCTCGCATTTTTTATCATCAAGCGGCACCTGGTTTATAACCATCCGGATATTAGATTTATCTATCCGAAATTCACTAAGCACATCCAGGAAATTGCGGGCGTCCTGCACTGTGGACGTATCCAGGGAAAGGATCAGCAGGATCAGATCCGATTTTTCCAGGGGAATGACGGTCGTATCCTTTAATGTATTGCAATTGTCAACCAGAATCAGATCATAATCGCAGCGCCTCAGATTATCCATAATCGCCTCTGCAATCTCACAATCCAGACGCGCCGCTTCCATTGCATTATCACTTCCGGCCAGGATATGGATCTGCTCATCGTATTCGATTACATATCTGGATACGATGTCCGCCGGCGAATATGCAGGAATGTATCCCAGCCGCTCCCTATCGTTACAGATCCGTTTCACCCAGTCCATTACATTGGGCGATGGGCAGATACCAAACGCACTGTCCACATCCCCAAATTCCCAGTCCGCATCAAGCACCAAAATTTTAAGCCGTTTCCCATTTCTCTTCATGTTCGATAGGACATGGGCTAATTCCCTCACAATGGTAGATTTCCCTACGCCACCTTTGGGGGAATATACAGAGATCATCTGCTGCAATGACACGTTAGTAACCGGCTGGCTTAAACCAATCTGTTTATAGGTCCGCCGCACTGCCCTGTTTATCGTATGAGTTGGCGTTAGATCCTCTTCCGCCGGCATACGTCTGATAACGTTCTGCGGTTCCCGTGTTTCTGGAGCGGGTTCTACCGAAGCTTTTCTACAGGCAGCCACTGTGGGTTTGGGGTCCTGTGTCTGGGTATCCGGCAAAGGGTCCGGCATTTCTTCTGGTTTGGCCGTGGCCGGTTCCGGGCTTAACGCTTCCTCTGTTTTCTCCACTGTCGCTGCAGGAATCTCTTCTTCCATTTTTTCTGCAGTATTTTCGTTAATTGCTGGAGCAATTTCTTCTTCATCAGCTTTTTCTTCTGCTGCTTCCAAAACCGCCTGCGCAGCCCCATCGTCAGTCACAGTTGCAGGTGCCTCCGGCAAACTATCCGGCGGCATATCCTGTTTTATCTGCTCTTTCGTATGGACATCCGCACTATTAAACAGATCCTCAAATTCACCAAAAAAGTCCTCCGGAAGGATCGCATCCAGTTTTTCCTGTACAGAAGGCTCTTTTTCCTCTGCTTTCTCTATTACGGATTCATTTTCCTGAACAGGCGGTTGAGTGGCTACCCTATTGACCGGCACTCTTTCCTGTTCTGCCGTCCTGTCCAGATTTTCATGATCCGCAGCCGCTTCCTTTAATAAGTTCGAAGTCCGAACTGGTCTTGCCATAATCTACCTCCAAAAAATTACATTCAGAAACGGAAGATACTCCCGCAGCTGTGTGATCAGCGCGATCCCGATCTCCACCATTTCTTTACGCGGCCCCGGGAAACATACGGACGCAAGCCCCAGCAGGCAGAACCCGACAAAAATAGTGGCTGCAAGAAACCGGACAATCTGACCGGCTGCCTGGATCATAACAGTAAGCGTATTGGAATGCTCCACAATGATGATATCCGTTGAATCCTGCAGGCCATGCTGCGCTTTCAACCGTTCCGTCTCCAGACTTTTTCGTTTCAACCGTTTCTGTTTTCTTTTGTGTCCTTTTTGTAAATACGTTCATACTCCTCCGCTAAAACAATAAATGTTTACTCCTTAAATATTTTTCCATCCGGCCACGCTCGTCTTCCCGCAGCCGGTCTTCCACTGCCTGCTGATATGCGATCTGATCCACACGCTCCGGAGCATCCAGACTATCCAGTATCGTGTTCGTATACTGCATAAAAGCTGTTTCAATGATCTGCTCATTCGCAACCGCACGCTCCTCTTTTGTGGCATTTACCATGCTGTTTTTAAGCCCAGAATAAACCTGCCTTGCGCTCACCGCGCTGTCCGTATACGCATGGTGCATGGTTCTGCGAAATTCCGGCTTCTGGATTTCTGCCTCATAGAATTGCTGCATGATTGCCGCGTCTTCATCCGAAACCGTGTCTGCATAGGTTACCTGTGGCCCAGACTGTACTCCCGCATCTTTTCCTACTGCTTCCACATCTGACTGGTAAGACGGTTGTTCCTTTGATCCCGGCCCGGAAACCGTCTCTACAGATGACGGATTATTATCCTGTGACTGGGATACGGTCGTAACAGTCGGCTTTGATGAGGAATGTACATTCACTTCCAACATTTTTTGCGGTTCTTCTTCGTAAACATTCAGTCCTTCCGGATTGTTTCTGTAGGCTTCTGCCTTGTCTTTCAGGATCGTTGCTCCTTTCTGCAGCAGCGGGCCGCCCCTTCTTACAAGTTCGACACCGCCTTCATACACCGGTTCGGCCAGAACTTCGCCTAAAACACCTCCGGCATTTGCGCCCATTGCGCCGCCTATGGCTGTCATCTGCATCTTTGCTGCCGGAGAACTGAATGCGGTCATGGCCATCCCGGCCGTTGCTCAAAGGTCATCCCGGCCATGGTGCCTGCCGCGGTTGTCGCACCTCTCACCCTGGTCTTTGCGGCTCTTTCCCGGTACAGCGCCGCTTTCCGTTCCAGGGATATATTCTTAAACTGCGGAGACTCAAAATTATCAATGGTCGCATATTGATCCAGTATCTCCTGCTCTTCTTCCGAGATACCATTTCCAATTCCGCTCACACCGCCTCCAAAACTGCTTCTGGATGGTGAAATCGCACTCCGGGCCCTGGCCGATAAAGCATCAATACGTCCAATTTCTTCCTTTGTCCGGGCATTCTCACCGCGGAGCCTGGACTGTTCCTCCATACGTACGGAGCGTGAATGCTCCGCTTCACCAATTCCCTGATCCAGTTCCCGGATCCTCGCATATCCGTCCGCCGACGGGGTATCCCCCCGTTTTTTCTGTTCATTCTGCTCCGCCTGGATCGCCTGTTTTTCCGCCTTCATGGACGCGATCTGTTCATTATCCATGGCAATTTCTTCCCCAATGGACGCGATTTTGGAATCATTGGAACGGATATGTTCATTTAAAGAATCCTTCTTGCGCCCAAGAGCATCAATACCACTGGCAATATTCTGTGCGGTCGCTGCAGCCTGGGCATGCGGGCTTTTTTCATGCATCTCCTCTTTCGGTGTGGGCTGATAGCCAAAAGCAAAGGACGTTTCCGCATCATCCATATCCAGATCCGGATTTTCTCCTATGATATCTTCCATTTCACTCTGAAGTGCCTCACCTTTGTTGATATCTTCCAGATCTTGCTTTTTCTGGACATCTGCCAGGTCATCCGTCATATCCGCGTTTATCTTATCGGATTTTGCATCCGCAGATGCATGGGCCAGCGCACCGGCCGCCGCTCCAATTCCGCTTCCGATAGACCGCATCAGGCTTGTTGCCCCCATAATGGTTCCAAACCCGGCAAGTTCCATTCCCATTCCATTTCCAATATGTAAAAATCCACGGATGACGCCTCGCGCCGGTATGATACAGCCGCAGATAATGAGGGCGATCAGGGCATAACCTTTACTTTCCTGGGCCGTCCCGATGATCATAAAAAACATGGGAATGAGCAGCAGGCAGGAATCAATCACAGGGTTTAGCAAAATTCCCAGCACCTGCCGCATCCAGTTGGATATCGTTCCCCGCTCGACCATTTCAAACAATGCAGCAAATGGGAACAGCAGCACCAAAACCACCATGCAGACGGCCGCGGAAATATAGCAGACTGCAAGGTACGCCTGATAAACGACCGCACCTACATATAACATCGAATTGATAAATACGACTTTCCCATTGGGCTTTGCCATTGCACGGAACTGGCTGATCAGATTGTAGTCTCCTCCGGAGCCAAAGAAAAAGGCATAGGAATTATCCCCCATGTTGACGCCGGATCCGACGCTGTCAGCCACCTTAAGGATCAGCGACTGGCTTCCTGTCATGATCGCATGGAGCATGGCATCTCTCAGGTATAAAGCAATTTCTAAAAGCTGCGGGAACAGAATAAAACCGATGCTGCTGGCAACAAATAGTTTGCTCATGCCCAGCAGCCGTTCCTTGACCCGCGGATTGCCATTTGAGTAGAGGAAACCAACCAGGTAGTATAAGAATACTGGCACCATAAGCGTAAAAACCAGGTTCCGTAGGTACCCATACATGGCCATGCCCACCAGGCCATATATGTTGCCGGTCCCCATGTCAAAAGAAAACAACGCCACATCCCCGGTGCGGGCAGAGGCACCTCCCACTCTTCCAAATATGATCGCGTTTAAGTCACACCCAAAAGAAGTCAGCAAAAAATTCAGCCCGTCACCAATTCCAATACAGAACTCCCCAAGCAGTTCCGCAAAAATTCCTCCGTCCAGCATGTCCGGTGTACTGGAATCAGGTGCGTCCCCGGTGGAATCATAAATGCTCTGATCCGCCCGGTCCGTCCACGGCCCATCCGCATAAGAAGATACCGGTGCCATGCAGAATGTAAGTACAAATATAAGGAGCAGAAGTCGGATTGTTTTTCTGTTGATGATCTGCACATGTTTCATCTGCTTCATGCCCCCTGTTTCATCCTTGCGTGCTCTGCGATCTTTTCTACATCTGTTTCCACTACATCAAACTCACTGTCTTTTAAATAATCTGCCTGGATGAATACCGCGCGCTTTGTCGGAATATCAACCAGACACAATTCACCATATTTTTTCGCTTCAGAGGTGCCGCCCAGATTGAGTACCGTATCCACCTGGGACTGGTTAAGGTTCGTGGTATCTTTGATGTACTGCCCATCCAGGTAGTTATGACGGAACAGCATAAAGGTCTCCGTAGACTTTAAGATCTCCTCTGTATCCTGGTATTTTGCAAAATCCTTTACGGACTGAAGGATCAGCCATGGAGCCGTATGACGTTTACGCGCCACGCGGTATAAAGCATTTTCAAACATGCGTGCTCCCTCAAATTTCAGGATACGGTGTGCCTCATCCGTAGACACAATGAGTTTCTTTGCCTTATTCGGATTGGTAGAGTTTTTCTTGATAAAGTTTTCCTCGATATAAGACTGTACGACCATGATCATATTGATGCGCTCCGTCTCATCCGTGATCTGCGACAAATCGAAGTTATGGAATGGCAGCGACATATCAATAGAAAGCGTGGACTGGCAATCCAGGTATGCCTGGCTCCCATGGATTTCCCGCAGATAATAGATCTTGCCTTCTTCATGATTATTACAGATATGGACACCTCCCTCGGTTCTTTTTAATGTGGACAGCTCTTCTCTTGTAAATTCCTTCATGCAATGGGGACAGTAATACATTTCCCGCACACGATCCTCAAAAATATCCAACAGCAGTGAGAACGCATTCTCTTTGAAGCTGTCCGTATTCTCCCGCGCATCCAGTAATATGGCCCGGTAAAAATCATGCATCTGGGGCAGCCGCTTTTTTCTCCTCCCTGACCCAAAGGATCCGCCGGATGCCGGTACTGTTTCATAAAGAGACGCCGCATCCTTGTCCCGTAGGCCGCAGTCAGCATAGATTTTCCGCACATTTTTTGAAATAATGGATTTAATACGGGAATATTCCGTCGGCTCAAATTCACCGACCATGCCATTGGTCGTAAAACTGGTTGCCAGTACCATCAGGATATTCGTCATGTCCACAATCTTTTCTTCCAGATACAGCGTTGGTATCTCCTCTCCGGTTGCCCGGTTATATTCATACTCATCGCTGATCTCAAAAAAATTAAGTTGGGAGTCGGAATAATTGGAAATCAGATAATTGACTCCTCCAACGGCTTCCGCCACTATGGAATACTCACCTCTCTTTCCATCGCCAGGAAGCGGTTCATAGTCAATGTTTGCGATATGCACGCCGAAATCCACCTGCCTGGAAAACAGCTGCTTCACGGTTGCCGACTTTCCATATCCGGACTGGCCCGCGATCACAGCTCCGTAGGAGAAATGAGTCTTATCAAACGGATCAAACGTAACCGGCATTCCAGAGTAGATAGATCGGCCAAACACGCAGCCCTTTTCATGGAAATATTCACTTGTGGTATGGTTAAAAATCAGGGATAAATAGGCCTGGCTTAAAATATGTCCCTTGATCGGCTTTTTACTCACACTCAGATTTTTCCCGACAGATATTTTTGCTTCAAAGATCTCATTGAGCGGGAGGGATGTAAAAAAAGCTTCCTTGTGCATCGCATAGCAGGAACGGAAACCGATCCCCTTTCCCCTGGAAATAAACTCTGAAATCCGCTCTGTTAAGAGTTTTAAGCTTTCCGCGCGGATCAGGAATAGAAAATATGTTTCAAACAGGGTTGACTGGTCAGAGTCGATCTGTCTGGCCCACCGCTCTGCATCCGCAATCTTTCCATCCAAAATTCTGAGCCTGTTTCTGTCCCGTTCCCCGGACCGTTCCATATCCAGTGACCGGATCCGACGATTGATCTTTTTCTGGGATTCCTCTAAGAGCGGGTCTATGATGACCGTGGACTCCACATAGTCCATATTGAAGATCCCGGCAAAGCTATGGGCAAACCGTCCCTCCACTGGAAGCTTGTCGATATAGAGACCGGCATAATAAAGTTCAATCCCGTTATCATCCAGTGTCATGTAAGATACCGGCATGGTATTTGCGCCATCCGGTGCAAGCACCTGTAAAATCCCGGCACGCTCTTTTATGGGCTTTGGCACGTTCCTCGTCCCGCTATGGAAAACAGTACCTCCTGTTTTGTCTTCCGCCTCTTCTTTCTTCTGCTTTTTCTTAGACCAGATATGCACGATCAATAATGTCACGCCCGACAAAACGCAGATGCACAAGCTGAACATCATAAGAAAATCAACCATTTTGCAGTCCTCCGTATAACATTTCATCAATCAGTTCGTCCGTAAAGGATTCCTCTAAATCCGTATCCTCCCGGTACGGCATGATCCGGCTGTCCCAGTTGGACTCCAGCAGATCATCAAAATGGAAACGATTTCCAGAAATTGGGTGATAATGCGTATGGAGCATATTAAAGAGCTCCGCTTTACTGCAGGGCACCGCTTTTACGTCACACTCCGCCAGGTTGTGAAGCAGCTTTTTGATATCTTCCTTCAAATGTTTCGCTGCTTCCTGATACAGCTCCTCCTTGGTTAGGATGGCTGCCAAATCCGGTGGCGCGCTCCAGGAAACCACATACGTTTGAATAAGGTTCTGCCTGGCAGCATCCGGTCCTGACACTTTCGCGATATAGGCCAACTGACTTTCCACATGACGGATGCGCCAACTGTATGCTTTTATTTTTTTCTGGAGCAGGAGCAGCTGTTTGGAACGCTCCCTGGTTTCTATGGAATCAAAATCACTCCTTACTGTTTCAAATTCTTTTCGGAGGGCTTTATAGTCTTCATTTGTCTCAAAGAGCATGTCCTGCAGTTCGGTTAAGATCCGCTCATATTCCCGGACAGTGCCATCCATATTGATGTCTTCCCCGTATATGCGGTATGTAACCCTGGATGTAAATTCCGATATAAAGGCAGCATAGTTATTTTTGACCCTTACTTTTTCCCCAATCGGCTTTGTGTAAAAGTCGCTGCCACCGCATTTTAGTACCACAATAAATTTCTTCCCACCATTTGTCACGATGAAGCCCGGCCCGATCTCATCAATCGGTACCAGTTCATCCGTCTGGGAAAACAGCCCTCTTTCTTCTGTTTCTGCCTTTTTTGTCTTTAAGCTCTTTTCCTCATCCGGATAAGCCAGATGGCAGCTATTCCCAGAACCAGAATGGTCAGCCCTAAAACGCAGCCGTAAGCCGGGTAAAATGATTGATACTTTCCACCTAGAATTCTTCCTCCCATTCCGTGTCTTTGTAATAAGTTCTGCGGTTTAGCCGATGCGCAATCAGGCTGATGATCAGCTCATCAGCCGTACGTCCGCCAAATGCCAGCAGGGAGCTTCCAAAATCGGGAACCGGAAATGTGACCCCGATAAAAGACCTACCTCAAGCATCACGCCAAGCCACACACCCAGAAAAGCCAGATGGATCATTGCCGTGATTTTAAATAGCAGATAGGCAATCACCCCGCCGCCCAAGCACACCAGTAATGATTTGTTTGAAAAGATCCACCATTTTGTCACATCCGTAAAATCCGGTGGTCTAAGTTCTGTCAGCTGATCCATGCCATTCCTCCGTTTCTAATTCTGCAGCATACCCAAAACAAATTGATAAGTCCCACAAAGCAGCTGATACAGAAGAACACGATCACTTTCGTTCCCACCACGTCAATAAATTGATGTTTACCCTGATTGGTATCATTTGCTGCCAGTTTAATACCTGCTATGATCAATGACAGAACCATTCCCCTATGGATAGATACAGGCATAAACTGTAAAGGAAGCGATCGGGCTCTGTAACGCTTCACTGTCACTAAACCCAAAATCGGATACCTGATCGTATGGATCCAGCTCGATCTGCCCATCTCCCATTCCAAAATCCATATCCGACAGTCCCGCGCCGGTTGAAGACTCTGTGATTTCTGCCGTTTCGGTTGATTCTGCCGGTTCCGCATAAGCACTCATTTTCATCGCACCTACCAGCAGAAAAGAACTCGCTAAAACAATTCCGATCCATGCGCCTGGCACTTTTTTCTACTGGAACGCATCGCCAGCCGCCTTATAAACCAGACTTACAAAGAAGATTGCCCCAAACGCGCAGATCATGCCCACGAAGATCCGGAATATCTTCTGCTTTGTTTGCTTTGCGTCAGAGGTATCACCAAATGACAGTTTTACGCCTGCATAGATAAACAACAGCACAAAAAGTCCCACTGCCACCACAATCGCAAAAGCATAGCCGCTTCGGAACACATCCTGCACCTTCGTGATCGCTTCCGTAAAAAGTCCTCCGCTTGTCGCATCTTCTTTCATCCAGTTTGCATCCTGGACCGTCTCCGCATAAGAGCAGATCGTCATCATTCTACTTAAGACTGCAGCCTGCATGGCCAGAAGTGCCTTCCTTCCATTTTCTTTCCATCTTCTGAACATTCCTAATGTCCTCCTTCATCTTTTCTATTGCTTATGAACAGTTCCTGCCCATATCCAGTGCCCCAACCTGGTTGGAATACTGGATATACGCAGAACAGTCAGAAATTATGGGAAACTGCCGCAGTTGCAGCAGTCTTCCCATAAACAAATTACTCGTTGGAATCTTCTTCGAAACTTTCTTCCGTTTCTTCTTCCTGTGTTTCCTCTTCCTGAGTTTCTTCCTCTTTTGTCGACTGATTTCCCGGGCCCGTATGCAGCGTTACCAGATGAATGAAATTATTTTCATCATCCTTGGTCCAGATGCACCAGCCCTTATAAATTTTCACATCCTCCGTATAAGGTTTCAGAAAATTCATAAACAGGGACAGCTTCTCGTAAAAGCACTCTCCGCTTTCCGCAGTCGTCTTGACATCAATAGCTGATACAAAATTTTCATTTTTCATATCCGAAATGCTCATCGTCTGTCCTTCAAATGAAACTTTTACCGTATCAACCTTCTGGGCACCTGCATTCATAACGCTAAGCGCGTCTTAAGCTGTTGCTGTCTGCCTGAAATTCATACTGCACGGTTTCCGTATTTCTGAAAGCCGCTTCATACATCCGCTTATCAACAGCACTCTGTATATTCAGGCGAAGCTGATAAATCGCATCCGGCCACTTAAGAGCGATACCAATGATGCTTTTATGCTCCTCATCAAACTGAAATGAAATACCGAACTGGTTATATTTGTTGCATGCCAGAATCTTGATCAGGGTTCCCGGGTGGATCGTCAGATAGGTTGAGATTGCATCAACATAAGGTTTATAAACTTCCTCTTTCACCTCAGACCGGTCTTTACTTTCAAAACGGACCATCGTTGGAGATAAATCCACCGTTAACATCGTGTTCTGGCGATCCGTGGATGCCATTTTCAAAATCGGGCCCTCTCCGGTTAATACCGGAAGGAAGCCGATCCCGCTTTTTGTAGTTGCCATATGGGGTAAATACTGTGAGATCTTCTCCAATGGAATGCTCATACTAAATGCATCCGTTTTCGGATTTTTCACTTTGGTCGGCTCTTCCACGAAGCTTACCGGGATCTGAATTGCCGGCTTTTGGGAAAGCAGGGTCACCTGCTTTTCCTCAAACTGCATATACACAATGTCTGTCTGCTCCGCAACAGCCCTGACCGAACCGGCAAACCGCGCCGGCAAGTAAACGGAAAGTTTCTCAACCGGCACCACTTCACCCTTTTCATCAAGTCCTTTGATCTTAGCCTCGAACTTCACGCTGGCGGTGGTCGTTTTTCCCTCTACGGAAAACATACACGGGTAACCTTTTGCCGTTGCCTTATTACTGGCAGAAAGCTGATAACCCCTCTTCAATCGTGATCTTATCCATCAGTTCCAACATCTTTTCGCTGGTAGCTGCAACGATCATCATCTTACTCATATGTTTCCCCTTTCTCTTCCACTGAATTTTCCAGTTCATCTGTTAAGATACGCTCATGCGTCTGCGTATCCATTTCATACATTTCCAAAATCATCCTTTTGGCTTCATTCATGGTGCCGTCCGTATCTACCTGGCCGCCATCCCACTCTGAAAAATCGGAATGGTATAACTGGTAATCATAGCCACCTTCCGAAACCTGAACATATAAATAGCCCTTATTACCCAACTTCCAGGCACACTCATCTTCCGTAATCTCCGGCTCCGGAGCACAGGTTGCCTGGCATCGTTCCAGACGTTCTGCCAATTCGCAGATATGGTAAACTTCACTGCCAAAACGCAGATGATACTCATCCATACATCCGCAGGCCACAATGACTGTGCTGTTCGGATACTTCACCTCTACATACGCACCATCCGGGATCTGAAACAGCTCCCGGTAATTCGGATCAATGAAGCGGATCATGCGTGTTTCATCCGCTTTATCATTTTATATCGGTTCATAACGTCCTCCTTTTAGAAATCAAACAAAGAAAAAATATTTGCCATACCTGCCATGGGCTGCTTTTGTGGCACTACCACTGCCGGTTCCTCGTTTTCCGGCTCCTGCAGATCCATAAAATCTTCATCCCACTGGCCGAACAGATTCTCAAACAGCTCATCTTCCTTTGCTTTTTTACGTCGTTCTACCTCTTCTTTCCAAGCAACTCCTCGTATACCTGCATCGTCACATACGACTCAGCCTGTTTGTCAGAGCTGTGGAGCACATCAAACATCTTTTGCAGGGCACTTCCAGACTTTACATCCTGATCCGCCAGGCTTGATGCCAGTGCAACCCTCGCATCGACACCCTCTGCCATGGCAGAAATTCCTTCCACGGAGAACTTTCCCTGAATGGCTGCCGTTGCAACCTGCTTCTCCGCGATCAGTTCAATCACTTTCGCCTGCGCGGTTCCTTCGTAAGCCATATAGTACGTTCTGCATTCCATGGTCTGGTTCATCCGGTAGTGACGCCTGGAAGCCTGCCAGACAGTAAAAAGACTGTATCCCAGCTGATAAAAGATCAGGGTCGGATAGTTGTACTTCTTCTCGCCTTCCGTCCAGCACAGATCAACTCCTGTCTCGATGAGTTTTGGATTGGTGATAAATACTTCCACGCCGTCCTTTGCCCGCTCACGGATCCAGGTTTCCCTCTTTAATGCTCCCGGGCTCTCCGCTTCCACAACAACGGCAAAGATCCCCGCGGCTTCCAAAATATCCCGGAGCCGGTGTGTGACATTCCATTCATTTTTTCCGGAGCATTCAGCGAATACTACGGATTTTCTGCCTTCCGAAAGCTCTGATTTTATCAGTTCAATGAGCTTTTCTTCTTTCGGCAGCAGTTTTTCTCCCGAACGGTATTCATCGTGCTGAGCGGCTCTGATCAGAATGTCTCCATCAACCGGATTACGGATCTCTTCGTTGCCATACGGCATGTCCGGATAAAAAAGCCCATATTGTAATGCCTGGCTGAGTAACGCAAATCCACCGCTTTCTCTTCATACGCAGTCAGTCTTGACACCAGAATGGAATGATCCCGGGCCACCTCTCTTGCCATCGGAACGGTCACAACCATCTCCTTTAGATCCGGCAAATAGGGATGACATGTCCGAAAGGTCCAGAAAAACGGCACAATCCAGCAAAAAGTCTGTAAAGATCGTAGGGCTGATTCCCGGCTTTGTCTTTGGCGACGATAAACTCCGGCCGCGGGCAGATACTTTCTCCGCAAGATCCTCCTCCGAAGATGATCCCGCATATTCATAGCGCTGCTCCACTTTTCCGTATTGCTTAGAAAAATTCGCAACATCTGTCCAGCGGTACCCCTTCGATGTCATTTTCCACGGTGCCAGCCGGTAAATCAGGTAATAAAGATCCTCTGCTTTTCCGCCGGCGATGGTTCCAGTCAGTGCAAGCTGTTTCTTCGTTGCCTTGATCAGGCAGTGCATTGCATTTCCCTGGGCACTGTCTCCGTCCTTACACACATGGCACTCATCAAAAATAGCGATGTCAAAATACCCTTTCATGTATTTTTTAATATACGAAGCAGGCGAGTATTTTCTTACCCCATCTCTTTCTGAAACAGATATCGGTTCCGTCTCATTCTCTGCGTAATACTTTCTTGCATATTCTTTATGTACCCAGACCGTAGTCTTTCCTTTTTGGGCTTTGTTTCTGAAGTATGTTGCCCGGTACCAGGGGCTGATTTTCTTTGCACCGATGTTTTTTACATGCGGCATCCATAAAGATTCCCCACACCAGATGCAGTTGGAATTCCTTCCTGTTTTATACGCAAAGTCGTTAGCAGTAAGCCCGCAGATACCGCCTGACGCTGTATAGGCAGCAAGCACCTCTCCACAATACGGGCATTTCATTCCATAGATTGTCTCGATCTTAGTTGTCCCTTTTTCAAAGTCTTTACCGCCGCAGGAAACACATTTTCGGACGGGCATATTTTCTACTCCGCAGTCTGGATTCCTGCATTTTTTCATATACGCCATCTTAGCAATTTCCTTTTTCGGTACCGGCTTCAAACTGTAGGAAAGCTTTGCAAAATCTTTCGAGAGGATATAAAATTCTTTTCCAACCCTCAGACTTCCGCGCTTTCTAAGCTCCAGCAACTGGGAAAAATCGGTTATGATCGTTGCCTTTGCATATGGGATCTGGCGTTCAATCTCCCCTTTCCATTTTTCAAGGAGATGACCAGGACACATAACGAGGTTCCTATACTTCACCAAAGACTCATCCATATAAATATCTTTGAGCGCTTTGTGGCTGCGACGCATCTCCTTCTGCACAAAATAGCTTTCACAGATTGCAGCAGCCTGCGCTGTCTTTCCTGTGCCCATGCCCTCACAGATGATGGAAAAGGTTGAACCATTTAAGAGGTGTGTGGTAACACCATTCACCATGGCCGCCTGCTGAGGGTAAAGCCGGATAGAGTTTAGTGTAAATGCATCCACCTCACCTTTCAGTTCGCTTTCCGGGCTCAGGAGGTTTTCAAGATTTTCCACGAGCGTTGATCCGTACTGTCGGAAATACTCATCCATGCTGCTAAAGTTGATCGAACGCTGCTCTTTCTTTGAAATCCAAATCTGTTTCTCCTGAAACAGGACCTGAATAGCTGACTTTAAAGCCTCATAATCAAAGGCTGCCAGATCATATATCTGCATTTCTCTCATATCATCCGTTCCCTGAAGCGAATATTCCGTTTCAATGCATTCTGTATAAAGACGATTGGAATAAGCATTGATCAGGCCCTCTTTTAAGGCATATGAAAGGATTGGTTTTCCCCACCACTTAAGCAGTGGCAGCGGATATTTTTTCATCAGAATTTCATAAAGTTCTTCTCCTGCAGTTTCCTCTTTGGAAACGAACAATTCGTTTCCAATCGCTGCATTTAAGATTACTCCATGATAAAACCGCTCTTTTCCGCGCATGATCGGCACATAGTAAGCTTTATAGGTACCAACCACGTTATATCGCTTCTCCGGCCCGTTATTGTTCAGCCAGATTGTGTTCTGCTCTGTGGTACACATCGTACTTGCTATTGCCTTTGCTTCCTGCAGCGTCCGGGTAAAATAACTGATGTAGGCCACCTTGAGTCCCCGGATCAGCATTCGCTCCAGATATGCCTCAAACATGCCGATTCTGATCATTCCATTTTCATCACACTGCCCTCCCTACGCTAATTCACGGATCGTACCGAAATTATCGATCACATGCAGCGTGATCTGGTTGCGAGTAGTAACTAAAACAGAATGAACCTCTCCTTTATCGTTAAACTCCGGAGTTTCAATCTGAACTGGCTTTGCCTGCCCTCTCTGTAGGTGTAAATCACCGCGGTCTTCATTTCCAGCCAGACCCTGTCCGCCTCCAGCAATTGCTTATAAATACAGCAGATCCTTTTTCAGTGGGACTATCGGCTTTCCGAGTCCGACCGACTGGTATGCATTGGTCTGCAGAGCTTTTTTAAGCACTGGCACCAAGGCACTCGTATTATGAAGTAAAATTGCCTCATCGAATTCCTTCGTGGTGAACAGTTCAATCTCACTCTCCAGCGACACTGGAACTTCCATGCGTGTGGCAGGGTCTTTTGGAATATACGGTATATCCACAAGCGGTGCCCCAGGATTTGCGATCATCCACTCCTCATACTCTTTCCGGTAAAGCCCAATTGATACACGCTTCTGGCCAATAAATACTACCTGTTTGTATTTCTCAAACTCCTTATCGTCAAAGCGATAGAAAGCCACAGGTTTAAACCTTGCCAGCAGGCACTTTGCAAATTCATCGAGATTCATTGTGGTAAGGGAAACAACCAGGACAAGATACCCCTTTGTTTTCATTAACTGGTAGATCCTTTCAACAAAGAGTTTTTCTAATCTGGTTGATCCATAATCTCCGCCTACGCCATATGGCGGATTGGCAAAACATAATGTAAATGCCCGGTTCGATGCCCGGATCCCGCCAATAAAGTCAGCGCACACTGGAAATTCGATTTCCTGCTTATACTGCTCAAAGGTTTCCCGGTTCAGTTCCACGCCAAATGTATGAACAGAACCGGCTTCATCTGCCCTCTCGCACTGACTTAAAACACCTTCAATGCTTCTGCATTACCAAACGATGGCTCTAAAACGCAGCATTCTCCTGCAATCGGAACAGTCTTCCAATTTTGCGGCATGCACCGGATCCGTGTAGTAAGCTCCTAGCTTACTTTCATTAAATAATGTTCGCGAAAACATGTTCTGTTTGATGATTTGCTCCATCATCATTTCCTCCTTTTGGAATAGTCTTAAAATAAAAAATCCCAGTTATCGCTAACCGGGATTTGAATATAAAAATAGACTATTCCTCCAAAGACCCTATGGGCTCACTCACCGCCAGAAGCGGTATCTTTGAAAAAATAATCTAATGAAATTATTATAACAAAGCAATTCTAAGATTGCAATATCGAAACTGGCAACACACTCGCTGCATATCCTGATAACTTATTAACCCCGCTTCAATTTCTGAATAATTGAAGCGGGGTTTTGATGATCCTGACTCGTGGAATATGTTGCACTGGCATCTGAAATTTCATGCAGCCCTGCCCTCTCTTCCTGCCAGAATCGGTCGTAGCTATTGAAAATCTATATGTCCCCAATCAATGCATCCGTCTACCTGGTTTTCCAGAAGGTAACGTATCAGTTTCACGCAGGTTTCCCGCGGGTCAGCATCGATCTCATCATGAACATCCATCAGGTAATCTTCATACCAGTCATAAGGATAAATGTCCCCATAAGTTTCTCTGTAGTCTTCTTCTGGATCTTCGTCATACACCTCTTCCGGATCGTGATCAAACGTAACCGCAATATGCTCAAGCTCATTTATATCTGTCTCGTGGTCGTAGAGGTAGTAAAGGAATGAATCACTACCGCCCATTCCGCTATAGGCCCGCGAAAACCATTCGCCTGCAAGTTCCTCCTCATCTGATCCATTTCTGTGCCATCCACTTAAATCACCAACAAACGCTTCCAGAAGCTGCACCGGATGCTTAAAACCGGCTTTAAAGGTATAATGCAGCAGAGCATGATACTGCTCATCTGTAAGCTTTGGGCTTATATCTCTGTCTGCTTTTGTCGCAAGATCGGACGCTCTCTGTTCTCTGTCTAATATCATTTTATCTCTCCCTTTAGGCATAATATTTTATAATGCTGTATTGTTTATTCTCTAGGTGTCCCCTTCCAGTCGATTTTTTGGCCGCATCCATGACAATAATTCGCCAATCTCGCTGCATTTGGCCCCCAGCCCAAACGGGTACCACAATTGGAGCATGTATACAGCGTACCTTTTTTTACATCATGCAAGGCTCCAAGTGGATGAACCTCTATTCCCTTTTTGAGTGCTCTCTTTGCAACTTCCATGGCTTCGTGAAATTTCTTTACTTCGTCCTCTGTTCCATTTATTTTAACATTCATTTTCTGAATTACCTGTAATGCCTCATTTTCCATCATCTGACATACACCTCCGTATCTCATTTTACAAAATTGTCTGTAAACTACATATGATTCTCACTCAATTATCCATTTTAATAGCAAACATTTATCTTGTTAATCAAGTATATTTCTATATTATTCCTGGCCATATCCTCATTCTTTATGTCAACCATTTTTTGCTAAATATACCATAGATCGCTTCGCAATTGTCGAATGCTTTATATCTTTGTGATTGGTATATTGTCAAAACAAAGTACTCCTTTTAAGGGGCATATGTTGCAATTTAATTATAACTAACTGGTGCGAAAAAAGGAAGTCGCAAAAGTAAAACGTTATACTTAATATTAATTCACCAAAATCACCGCAACACCCCGTTGCAATAAGTCTGACGGAATTTTGGTTCCACTGATTTTGTGGAAAATGTGGATGTGCATTTATTTGGTAAGGAACAAAATAAGAGCCCCCTCTCGGAAGCCCTTAGAGAAATATCTTTTAATGTATTGTTTCTGCATAAGGAGCGTTTTGGCAGCTCTACAACTTTAATGCATTATAAATATCATTAACGTTATAATCCGGAGCAAAGTCAGGAGCTACATTCATAATTTTTTGAATCAAAGGAACGTCTTGCTCAACAAGATCATTTGCAACTTCCTCTGCGGAAGAAAATTTCTGCATTTTACACAGACTTGCTTAATTAACTGCATAATTCTGCCTTTTCAATGCCTTCCTCATGTGCCTGATTTCTCATTATTTCCATCTCACGACACATAATCTCCACTCCTCTCTCATCTTCTTTAAAATACCGGACACGATCTGCAAGAACCTTGTTGTACATATCCTTTGCATCTGTACAACTAAAATCATCATCAATCGTCCAAGTTTTGTTTCATCCTTAATCTGGGAATTTACATATATAATATGTTCCTCATCCTCAAATAATTTTCCAGTTTCCCTTACTACCCGGTCTATATGATAGATCGGGAGTCCCACTTCATAACATCATTTTCTGTAATGAAGATTACGAAAGTCTCATTCAGAGCCTCATACAAATCACCTGGTTCGGTGACATTCGCATCGATCAGTGCACTGTTGTATCGGGCTCTCTTAGCGCTTAGCACCTCTGTCACTCCGTTGAACCTCTACATTAAATACGCGATTGTGACTATCGACTGCAAGAATGTCCAGCTTTACGGATCGTCCCTGCAAATTCTTAATACCACGCTGGCTGTGTGCTTCCAGAACACGGATACCTTCATCGTTCAGGATTATCCGCAGTAACAGTTCCGCACACGAGATATCTTCAAATACTTTAGTCATGAAGTCATCGTCCAATAAGCGGAAACCTCTAAGTCTTTGCAGATCTTCCTGATGTTTCTTCTCAAAATCCATTCATCTTCCTCACTTTCTCTGTAATGTTTTATATAAACAGGAAAGTCTCTCCATAGACAATGCCCTGATCATATCGACCTCAGGGCAATGCCCACTCATTTTAAATTATTCTATTCCTGACATTAATGCCAGAGCCACGCTCCAGCCACTTCCTGATCAAACGACCTGTTTTGAAAGTTAATAATGTACAATGTTATCTTACCATAATATAAACAAAGTCTCAAGATTTCCTCCGGTATTTCGTCATTACTCCGCACCTTGTATCAACCTACTATAAGTATGGATATGGGTAGTGGCATGATACTGCGATTTCTCCATTGAAGAATTCATCCCACCAGTACTTAATTTGTTGATTTTTGTATTCTGCTTTAGTATAATAATAATAATTTCACATGTGTTTTTACTATTTTTAGTAATAATAAACTGTGTTATTATGAAAGAGGTGATATTTTGGAGTTCATGAAATATAACTTTATGGGTAATAAAGCAGATGAAAATGTTCCTGATCAGGACTTAAGCAACACCACAGGATCGAGTTTGATGATGTTAAAACTGAAACTGCGGAGTCTGATACTCAGGATAATTCTTCTTCTGTTTACTCTGACGACACTTCAACTGATACTGAACAAAGTAGTCATAATGGCTCTGTTATAAATGAACAAGGCGAACATAATGGTCCTATTGTAAGTGATATAGATGGCTTATATACGTATGGCCAGCTAGCCAAATTGTTAAATAAACCAGAGAATAATCTGCGATACTTAATCAATACTTTCCGCGATTATATTCATCCTGTTGCCGTTACAACTTCCGCAAATGCTAAACGTGCAAATTTCAAATATTCAGAATCTGATTATGCTACCCTTAAGCAAATTCTTGCTTATAAAGAAAAGGGAATTCAGAATGCTGAAATCATGAAGCTTTTAGAAAACGGGCCGGCTGATGATAACAACGATAATGAGGATGATCAGATTGATATTATAGGAAAGCGAATCCTGGCTTTATATAAGAATAAACTTTCAGAACGTGATCAACAAATTATTAATGAATTTAATTTGGTTAATGCCAGAAATCAAAAGCTATAGAAATCTGCTCCAAAAAGTTAGCGATGTTTATTTAGAGCAAAGGGAGTTTTATGAATCTGCACTCTCCGAGACAAAAAAACAGAATGAGATTTTAAAAGGACAAAATGACAAGCTGCAAAAACAGTTAACTGATGCACAAAATATTATATCGTCTTCAAAAGAAGCATATGAACTCGACAACCAAGTTATCAGCGATGCTCAAGAAATCATATTGAAACAATCCGAATATATCGAAAAATTAAAGGATGAGCTTTCACATGATGGTGAACAAACTTCAGAAAAGAAAGGGTTTTTTTCAAGATTATTTGGACTTTAATTTGATACCATCTTACAAATTTATATCACATACCTAGAAAAGCAATCATACTTAATGATTGCTTTTTCTTTTATTTACTTGATTACCCCACTCTCCTACTCTCATCTTAATTTTCTATTATTCTTTAATTCCAGTTCGAATCTCTTTAAATTACACAGATATATGTTTGCTATTTATTCAGCAATCAGGCCTTTTGCTATGATAATAATAATTTATTTTTACCTTTTTGTATGTATAGAATATTTATTATTACTAAATATGATAATAATGTTATTACTATATTTGATAATGATAAATATATTTATCATTCATTTTCATTTTAATATAGTAGTGATGATGTTATTATTACTATATTGTTTCTTGAATTGTATTCTTATTATCAAAATTGATAATTCATTTACTATATTTTTCTATGGCGGTTTTCTTCTCATATTTATTATTATAATTTTTATGAATTGATTTATTTTAAATATGATAAATTTCTATTATCGATCATGAGATACTTCATTCAGGAAGTACATCTTCGAACTTGTTTAATTAGTAAAATTCTCTTTGTGAATTCATCAAATTTATTTTTATGTTTTATCAGCAGCGGGAGAGTAGTAACGCCATCAAAGCGCAATCATTATGCCATTATCACGCAATTATTATGCCATTTACCAAAATCAAGGTTATAGCGCGCCATTTATATGCCATCATCGCGACATTATATCGCCATTTCAGTGCAACTATAGTGCCACTAATACGCAATTCTTGCGCCATTTATTTAGATCAATCCTATTTCAAGAAGATAATAATATTGACATTTCCGTAAATACACAGTATTATAATGGTAACGTCATTATTATTTTTGATAATAATAAATTGGCTTAGTAGTTCTACAGCATCGAAAACATAAGATATAATAATAAAATTGATGTTAATTAAAAAGAAAGGGAAAGCTGCCATCTATGTAAAAAAGAGAGGGTGAGCAGCAGGAAAAAGAATGGACCAGAAATTATATTTGAGTGTTGACTGTGGATTTGATAAATTTAAGTGCTGTATCGGCGACTATTTACTCGCCTTTTCATCTAAAATGATTGATGTCACCAATTCTATTAATGCTTTATCAGTAGCAGATGGCGACAACACCTACATAGAATACAAGGGATCTGTATACATGTTCGGTGACAGTATCGATCAAATCATCAGTATGAAATCCAATTTAAAAATGTATGCTGAAGAACTTGATAGTAACCGAAACAAACAACGTTTTAAAGACAGAACTTTCCATATTAGTTTACTCGCAGCAATCGGATACTCGATAGTAGCATATGATACCGTCTATAATCCTGAAAAAGATGTTGACAAACATCTTTTTAGAAACCTCAGTAACTTGCAGTATTTTATCGGTATTGGTTTGCCTTATGGCAGCATGAATGAATGGCCACAGATCAAGGAATTTTTGAAGCAGCGCCATCATTTCAAAATCCGCCGTGGTAGCAAATCCTGTACTTTTGATTTTGACCTGGATCTTTCAAACGCGAATTTCTTATGTAACGCACAGGTAATCACAGCTTTTCTTTTCCAAGGTGCATCATCAGACGGTAATTTAACTATTGATAAGAAGGCCTTACCGTGTATCATGATGGATGCTGGATATAAAACAGTTGGATTATTTGAACTGGCAAAGAATCTGTCGATCAATCCAGAAACCGCGTTCAGTGATACAGATCATGCAATGTACAACATTGATAAGTATGTTGAAGAGAAGGTAAAAGATGCTGGAAGAGAGGACTTTAGTTATCTTCAGGTACAGTATCATGCCAGAGGCGAAGGTAATCCAGCAGTTCGTAAGAACACAACCGTGATCAATGTAAAGGATATCTACGAAAAAGTTTTGGCAGAAGAAGCTATCAAACTGTGTAGCCTATTAGAAGGAAAATATTCATTGGATGACGTTGAAAATATGTTCATAACCGGCGGCACCGGAATCGCATATTATCCTCACATAAAAAAATACATGGCTGAACATCATGGACTTACAAAAGTGGTTTTAACAAATCGTGCTGATGATGGATCCGAAATTTCTCCAATGTACGCAATTGTAATCGGACTGCATAAACAGCTCAAAAACAGGTACAAATAATGGCTAGCTACATTCAAATCAACATCAATACAGCTAATGCGCCACATTTCGCTACGTGGTATCATAACCGCAGCGGTCAAGCAATGTCATTCTTGACCGCTGCCGTACTAAATTACGCAATCAAGCGGCAATTTCTCTTAATCGGCTACGCACCGAAAGACATTTCCCTTGAAGAGCTTCCAAAAGTATTTCAGATCCGCATTAAAGGCAATGAATCACTTGTCAAATGGGAAAACGATTTAAAAATGGCAAGCCTCAATAAACGCCGAACGATTGAGTATATATTGGAACAATCCATCAGTACAGATACGCCCATCCGTTATACACAAGCAGAAATGGATATGAAAATAGCCGAGCTTACTTTCGGATCAACAGCCCGAGAAGAGAAGAGTAGTGTGGCACTTTCATATGTACCGGTGGTAAACGAAAATCCTACTGATAATAGTTCCAATGAAGCGATAACGAAATCAACATCTTCCATGAAACAGGATACCTCAAAAGTTGTTTCTGAAAATAAGGATACCGAAACCGCTTCAAGTAGAACTACCGAGGAAAAATTCCGATAATATATTCATGAACAGTGCATTTGCTGGCCTAGAATAAAAAGGATGATGACCATGCATATAACAAAGAAAAAACGAGATGCAATTGTCAAACTGCACCGTCAGGGCGAGTCGATCGAACTTCTGACCGCCATTAGCGGTCTCAACCGAACCACCATTACATCCATTGTCAAAAAAGATGATAGTGAAAAGCTTTTCGCGAATTCAATATGGTAAGTGAAAATTATCGTTTGAGCGTTGATAAGTATTTCTGATCAGGTAAGAATTTACAAAGCTCATCTGATGTGATAAAATACCTATTACAAAACCCGCTTTCCGGCATAACATAATCAATCTGCAGAATTGCTGCAGCCGATTATGTTATGCTTTTTTTGTGCCCAAAATTTGAATTTGTGAAAGGATTTTAAGATGATAAAATGAAATCAGTTCCCATTATTTTCCTCATATTCATGTTCATCATATTGACGATCCCAGCATATGCCGCTGACACCAAAAAGATCACCAGCGTAAACATCCAGAGAATTTATAAAGCAAAGGAGGGCGAAATCAATCCAGATCAAGTATCTTTTAAGCCCGGCCGTTCCGAGTATACCATCACTTATCAGGGAATGTATGATGCCAGCGATTTACCAATCGGTTCTTATATGGACTATAAGATTACCCTTAATGCTAAAAGGGTATGATTTCGAATGGTTAAAAGAGCGAACTTGTCTTTCAGATTCCGGGACAATACAGGGACTCTCTATATCTGAAGATTACTCATCCTGCAGTTTTACCCTTCATGCCTATCCGCTTCCAATGGTTTTAAATCAGCCACAGCAACTCCGCTGGAAAGGGACGGACGCAGAATGGGATCCTGTTGAGCATGCCGACTCATATCATGTGACTATATACACCATCGAAAAGGACGGCCGTCTTACCCAACGTGGAAAAGAACTTACATGCAGCACAACCTCTATCAACACCAGAGAAATTCTATATTCAAAACCAGGAGATTATATTTTTAAAGTCGAAGCTGCCAGCGACCAAACGTACCTGTATACCAGTAAAAAAGCAAAGCTGGCTTATAATCATTCAAAATATCTATCTTCTGAAGATATCGGCTATTATACAGGATACTGGCAGAAGAAAAATGGTTCGCAACTCTATAAACTTGCTTCCACCGAACGCGCTGAATATGATAGCGAATACCTTATAAGTGGCCGATACCTCATAAACGGAGACTATTACACTTTTAACGAAAGCGGCGAGCTGCTGACTGGATGGCAATCATTCAATGAACAATGGACATATCACGATGAAAACAGCGGAAGAGCAGTTCGCGGGTGGTATTCAAAAGCAGGCAAAAAATACTTCTTTGATCCCACGTCATCCATTATGACCACCGGCTGGCGGACGATCGATCATCAAAGATATTATTTCGATCAGTCTGGGGCCATGGTCACGGGCTGGCAAAAAATTCACGGAAAGATATATCTGTTCCATAAAAACGGATCTCTAAACCTTAACACGGTAGTGATCCAAGGGAAAACCTATAGTTTTCAATCCGATGGCAGTCTCATTCAGTAACCAGTAACATATTTTCAATGAAAAGGCAGGAATGCATTTATGCTCAGTTTGATTTTAAAAATACTACGCGATAAAGTAGGAGAGTTGTACAATTCCATCAATCGAAAGATGCAGCCCTTACCATTTGGGGATGATCAGGACTATATCCTTGATTCCGACACCGTAACTGTATCCGATTTCTGGAAGGATTTTAAAAAGTATAGCCAGAGCCCTGCTCTGATCGGTGTATTTTATGTATTTTTACTTCTCAACATAATAATAAATTTATTTATTATTATCATGTCCATTTCTAATCTTTCCAATCACTGCTTAAGAAATCATTTATTATCGCTCGTAATGGCACTTTTCTGGCTATTTGTGCCTCCGATTATCTGGATGTATTCTACCAGATACGTTTTTTGGAACTACCATCTGTATAAATATGGTAGTCTCATCCTCCTAGCATTGAATGATCTAATAATCATCCAGAAGTTCATAATGAGCAGCTTTTATCCGTCCTTGATCCATTTTCTCTCAATTATTCCGGTGGGAGAGTACATTGGTAAGGACATGATCATGCAGCTGGGCGTTTTCTTATTTGCCGGACTTCCGCCTCTGATCCCCATCTATATCGGATGCAAGTTATATGGCACATTCTCTTCGGACCTAGTCCTGGATGAAATCGATCGCTTTAAACTCGATCAGTACATAGATTTCCGGAAATCCAAAGAATTTGCTTATGATTTTAAAGCAGTCCGCTATCTTTCAACGGGATCCCAGTTTGTTGTAAAAGAGTTGGACCGATTTTTGCATATGTACTGTGACGGTACAACCGGCACCGCAAAAACATCCAGTGTGCTCACGGTTGCCATTGCGGACGACCTTGATCAGAAAGTATATAACGAGGATTATCAGAAAAAAGCCTGCTACAAAGCCCTGAAAGAGGGGAAATTACGGATTTGCGCCCCATTCAATGGAACTGATTTTTCCATCAATTACTTTGAGCCGATACTTTTAGAAAATCCAAACGCAGACAAACAGATTGAAAAAGAAAATGCCAGCAGAAGAGAGTTGTACCGGCATCTCAAGTTTGACTCTCAATCCGCTGGCATCACCGTGGTTGCGCCCAATGCGGCATGGGCGGATCAGTGCTACCATATGGCCAAAAACCGCAAACTGAAGATCCATAGGATTGACCCGATTTTAAAAGACAGAAAACACAAAGAAGGTTTCACCGGCTTCAATCCTTTTAAAATCGATCCCGCACTGACCGGAAAGGAGCTGGCAACCACCATCACGGCCCAGGCCTCCAATTTCGCTACCGTAGTCCAGTCCATTTATGACCAGTCAGGCGTATCCGATCCTTATTTTTCGAGTCTCAACGAAACAGTAACTGTCAGCATAGCAGAACTATTAATGCTGACTTACCATCTGGTGCACCCCGGACAGGTTCCCAAAGCATCCGATGTGCAGAACCTGATCAACGACTGTAGTCGCTGCCGCCCATATCTGGATGCACTTATTAAGCACTATTCCGTTCACAGCGTCAGAGACAGCGGAAATGACCGCACAGAACAGGTTGCTGAAGTTGTGGATGTAGGGCAGTGGCAGCAGGTATACACCACTATCAACAATGACCTTCTGGGCGAAAATAAAGCAAATATGTACGATCGCTGCAATGGTCTGCGAAACCTGATCAACAATTTCCTAAATGATCCTCTGGTCCGCGATGTTTTTGAAGCAGAAGAGACCGTTGATATTGATAAAGCCCTGGAGTACGGTGAGATCATCATATTAAATTATGCCCTTGAGCGAGGCGATTCTGTGGCAACCGGTTTTGGCCTGTTTTTCCTGCTTTCCTATGAAACGGCCGTCCTCAGGCGTCCTGGATCAGAAAATGACCGTATCAAAAATTTTATTTACATCGATGAGCTTCCTGTGCTCCTGCATCCGAAACTGCAAAGTTTCTTCACACTGTTCCGCCAGTACCGGGTTGCTGTCATCTGTGCCATCCAGACACTGGATCAGGTAAAGAAGATACAGCTTGACAGCATCATGCTCGGTAACTGCGCACACCAGATCATATTTGGACGCGTAAGCACCACGGAAATGGATATCTTTTCCAAAATGGCTGGCGAGACCCTGGAACACGTCACACAGGAAACTGTTACGGAAACAGCAATCACCGCAGAGCTACCGGCTTACTCATATTCCAGGCGCTCTACACCTACCTTATCCGAACGTTTTTCTGGCACGGTATTCAGGTATTTGGGCTTTCAGGAAGTTATATTCTTTTCCGTAAACAATTCTTCACCCATTTATCCCTTTAGGGGAAAAGTGAATTTTCTGCCCAAACCGAGCGAGAAGAGCGCCCCAAGACTAAAGATCGAATGGGAGCCATTCATGCCAGGACCGTTGCATCCATCCGTTTTTGAAAAACGATTCAGCGTTGCCCACATATCATCAAACGGGTATTTTTCTTCAGGCAAACCAGGAAATTATTTCCTCGCAGGAAATAAAAAATCCATTCCAGAACCCCAGGTCCAGACGGATCTGACCACAGAAACAACTGAAGCTGTCTCAGATGCAGAAGATCAAACGCCAGTAGAGCCGACCCATATCATAACCCCCACGGAACACACCGATGGCATCTTCTTCGGTGAATGAAAATGAAAGGAACGCGAATACCACCGCATATACCATGTCCTATTCCCCATTTCGATTTGATAGCACCACAACCATTAAATCCATTCAGGTCCCTAGATCATCAGGAGCATGGCAATCCATCACAAAAAATGAATTGTCTGATCTGGAACTGCTCATCCTATCCATAGTCTATGAGCTGCAGTATTGTACCGCATCTCAGGTAAGAGATTTTCTATTGTTTTGTGGGTGTGAAAACAGATTCAAGCGTTTTTCCGACGGAAACGGTAATCCCTATCGAAACCCCATCCATGCTCTGATACGCAAAGGATTGTTGATCCCACTTTCCATATTTCGCGGCGGAACAGCAAGCGGACCGTCTATCCTGCAGTTAAGCTCATTTACAAATAAATTAATGGAATTATTATTCCCGCATCCCAGAATTTTTGATCATTTTCCAAACCGTACTGCAAATGATCCATCCACAATTTTAACAGTTCTGGTCCGCAATAGCGCCTGCATCAATATTCTGAGAAGCAATCACCAGATATTCCTTGCGCAGGCCATTGAGAATGCCCCATCTATTCCCCATATCTGCCTTAAGACGCGTTTGCAGGGCAGATCTTAGTATTTCCTACCGTTCAAATAAAAAGGCATTAAAAGCGGAACTGGATCGTCAAAATGCCACTTCCTATCAGACATGCATAGTGATCGCCGAAACTTTAGATGATGCAAGGAAATTGAACCACTTTCTGGACACCAGCCATTTTAAAACACCTTTACTCTTTAGCACCGATGCTTCGCTGAAGAACCCAGAAATTCCACTTCTTAAACACTTATACCAATTCACGAATGGGCATATGGAGTGCCTGGCACTTTCTGATACCTAAGAAAGATCGAAGCTTAAATCAGTAACCGTTTCAATACCACAGGAGGACAAAAATTACGATGTATTTGATATGTTTCTTACTTTTCTTGTTTCTTGCAACGCTTCTTTTCTGCATTGTACAGAACAAATCCCCATATGACCAGGCTATTGATGATTTAGCACAGGAAACCGTTCTAACGCAGTATTGTACCCATCGCAATACTAAATATCGCTGATTCCTTCTGTTTTCGTCCATGCACGGCAATGTGGTGATAGACGATGAAGGCCTGGTGTTCTTCACAGTGTTTAATGCCTCTTTTTTGTATTGATGCAACTCGCAAATAATGATAGAATTGGTGAAGCAGGATCATGCCTGACAAATGGCCCACCACTGCGTGTATCATTCGGAGCATGATCTTTTCTGGAATACTGGCCTTAAGAAGGATATGAATATGAAAATGACCTTAAGAAGTCCCAGAGCCGGCGTTGTGGTAGAGCGGTTCGGGGACAAAAGAAAGTATCTATACAAAATTGTTGAGAACAACCCACTGTGCTTAATCAAACCCTGCACAACCTTACTTCCCCTGGCAGAAATAAGTGCTGATGCAAAGATCATCGGCCCGGACGGGCAGCCTGTCCCTGCAACCGGCGAATACTATATCACTGCAGAAACCATGGATCCGTACCATATCGTAACAGATTGGTTTTAGGAGCTGCAGGTAAAAGACATATAAGCCCAATGGACTTTGTATGTCTTTTTTGTTTCTGATTGCCATAAGATTGATGCCTTTCTCTATGCAAACGTCATTGTTGCAGCGCGGTCTCCGCATAACTTGATGTGCTTCTGGGAACCATTACTCCATAAAGGAGGACTGCGAAGATGTCAATGATCAACAAAGAAATAAATGATTTTTCTGTTCAGGCTTATCAGAATGGTGAATTTAAAACCATAACCAAAAACGATATCATGAAAGAATGGAGTCTCTTTTTCTTCTATCCGGCAGACTTTACCTTTGTATGCCCTACGGAGCTGGAAGATCTTCAGAACAAATATCCAGAGTTTCTAAAAGCAGGATGCGAAGTTTATTCGGTCTCTACAGATTCTCATTTCGTACACAAAGCATGGCACGATCACTCTGAGCGAATTGGTAAGATCGCATACCCAATGCTGGCCGATCCCGCTCATGTATTATGTAAGGACTTTGGGGTATTGATTGAGTCCGATGGAATGGCCGAGAGAGGAAGCTTCATCGTAAATCCAGAGGGAAAAATCGTTGTATACGAAATAAATGCGGGCAATGTTGGCCGTAATGCGGATGAACTGTTTCGCCGCCTTCAGGCATGCCAGTTCGTAGCAGAACATGGCGATCAAGTATGCCCGGCCAAATGGCAACCTGGTGCAGAAACCTTAAAACCAAGCCTTGATCTGGTAGGTATGCTCTGATGGAAAAGGAAAATTTCTATGATGTAGTAGTGATCGGCGGAGGGCCGGCCGGACTGACCGCCGCATTATATCTTGCACGTGCCCGCTATCGTGTCCTTATCCTTGAAAAAGAGAAATTCGGCGGCCAGGTCACCATTACTGATGAAGTGGTAAATTATCCAGGCATTGAGAAAACCAGCGGGAGAGCACTGACAGAAACCATGCGCAGACAGGCCGAGTTTTTTGGAGCTGAATTTCTATTAAGGGAAGTTACTGCGCTAAAAAAAGAAGAAACTGCATCCGGAGCAGAACTCTGGGAAAGCACTACAGACAAGGACAGCTTCCAAAGCTTTGGAATTCTGCTTGCAACAGGCGCCCATCCAAGAATGATCGGCTTTCCAGGTGAGGCAGAGTTCCGCGGTCATGGAGTAGCTTACTGTGCAACCTGTGACGGAGAATTCTTCTACGGGAAAGAAATCTTTGTAATCGGCGGAGGATTTGCAGCGGCAGAAGAGAGTGTATTCCTCACCAAATTCGCAAGCCATGTGACCATTTTGATCCGAGACGATGATTTTTCCTGCGCAAAAGCTGTTGCAGAAGCAGCCAAAATCATCCTAAGATTACCGTCCTGACAAATACCGAAGTTATTTGTGTTGAGGGTGACCACATGCTGCGCAGGATCTGCTACAGAAATAGAAATACCGGAAAGGAAACTCTCTTTGATTCTGCAAATGACACGTTCGGAGTGTTTGTATTTGCAGGTTATGAGCCAAACACATCACTGGTAAAAGAACTGGTAAATCTGGATCCCCATGGATATGTGATAACCGATAAGAGCCGGCAGACCAGCTGCCAAGGAATTTATGCAGCCGGTGATGTGTGCCAGAAAAATCTGCGCCAGGTAGTAACGGCAGTGGGAGATGGTGCTACCGCCGCTACGGAGCTGGAAAAATATGCGGCTGCCATGCAGGGAAGAACCGGTATCCATGCAAAACAGGCGGTTAAAAAAGGTGCCGCGCCAGATGTAAAATCCTCAAATAGTTTTTTCTCACAGGATATCATAAACCAGTTAAATACGGTATTTGCCAAAATGGAACGGAAATTGCAGCTTGAGCTGCATCTGGATTCCCGGCCCGTGAGCCAGGAATTAGAAAATTATATGACAGAACTGGCAAAATATACAGATAAGTTGACTGTGCACGAACGCGTCCCTTCTGCAGAGACCGGTGCTTCGCTTCCTTTTGTGGATGTATTAACCGAAAGCGGAGAGCAGACAGGGCTGGCTTTTCACGGCGTCCCTGGAGGGCATGAATTTACGTCCTTTATTCTGGGATTATATAATGCTGCAGGGCCTGGGCAGCCACTTGATCCTGTAATAAGAGAAAAAATACTGGCAATCCAGCATAACGTTCATCTGCAGGTCCTGGTATCACTTTCCTGTACCATGTGCCCGGATCTTGTGACGGCCGCACAGAGGATTGCTTCCCTAAACCCTCTCGTAACGGCTGAAGTATATGATATTGCCCATTTTCCAGATTTAAAAGAAAAATATCATGTTATGAGCGTTCCCTGTCTGATTATCAATCAGGATAAAACCTCATTTGGCAAAAAGAACATCCAACAGATATTGGAATTAATCTGACTGGTCTGCATCTCTTAACCTTCCCATGAGTGTTTAACTTGCAGTCCTTTCAAAGGCTTTCCCTTCGCCGAACAGGGTTTCAGCGCTGTTGACAAGCATTTGTGAAGCAGATATAATAAAACGGTACTCATTTTTTTCAAATATAATTCGCTATGTGAAAGGCATACGATCTCATCCGGGATTGATATGCCCTTTTTTATGCGAAAATGATGCCGACAGGCAATCATATGCGTCAGCAGGACTGACATACTCCGCTACATGGCGGTAAAAAGCAAACAAATATCATATTTACAGGAGGAGAAGAACATGAGCGATGCATGGAAAGGGGTAAGCAGGGCCAGAAAATGCCCCATTTGTCAGCATGAAGACTGGTGTGGCTATTGGACACCGGAAGATTACGGTGGTGAGCTCATCTGCTGCCAGCGTGATAAAGAAAAGTGCAATATGATCGGTTCCGATGGCCAGGAATATGTGTTCATCGGAAGCGCAAAAGGTTCCGGCAGTTCCATCTATGAAGAACGCACTCAGTACGAACTGCTCCGGAAAAAGAAAACCGGAATGAATTATTCGCATATTTCAAAACCACAAAAAAGGGAACTGAAACCGATTGATCAGATTGTGCCCAAAAACAATGAAAACTGCAGCAGTATTTACACCTATATGCAAAATCTTCTGATCCTTGACCCGGCACACAAGGCTTATCTTCATAGCCAGGGTTGGACGGATGAACTGATTGAAAAGCATCATATTGTATCATTTCCAGAAGAGGACAGCCTGCGGGTAAAGTACCATAACCGATACCGCACCAGAAATATAACCAGAGCCAGGCTTTCAGATCTAATTCTACAGAAATTTGGATCAAATTCACTCGAAGGAATTCCGGGGCGTATTTAAAGGAGAGCAGTGGACCTTTGCTTACCCAAGTGGACTGGTATTTCCGATGTATGACCTCGATGGGAACACCTTTCGTCTTCGGATCCGGAAAGATTTTTCTGACATTGATGCAACCGTGATCACTTCCGGCCAGGATCGTTTCTACTATGCCGAAGGTAAAAAATATTTCATCAGCATGAAGGGAGTTTACTTTGTAACCCCTGGAGGAGAGAAAATTTCTCCCGCAAAAGGAAAATACAGAACCCTGGCTTCCTACTATCAGGATTCTCAGGCTGCAACACGTGGAATATTGGCCAACATCTATAAAAAGGGCTGCGCGGCTGCAAACCGATGCAGTTTTTACGGCCTTCCTTTTGCCAAAACATCCTCCCTTTGGTACATCACGGAGGGTGAGCCAAAAGGACTATTTGCATCCAACGCCTTATCGACTCCGGTGGTAACTCTTCCCGGGTCAATTCCTATTCTCTTATTTTAGATGACGGTGTCCTTTCTCAAATGAAAGAACTGGGAATGAAAATGGTTGTTGTTGCATTTGATGCAGACAAGCTTCATAATGAGCGGGTTTTATCGTGCGAAAAATCACTGGCAGACGGACTAAAAACCGCTGGCATCCCAGTCGTAATTGCAAACTGGAAAGAAGAAAATGGAAAAGGTATTGATGATCTTCTGGCATCCGGGGGAGCACCTCAATACTGCATTTATTAAGAGAATTCAATGAAAGGTCCATCTCATTAGTGTTTTGCTAATAGGATGAACCTTTTCTCATCCATTCAATTCTTAATCTTCTTCAGGAATACCATATATGAGAGTAAGTTCCACCTCATCAGCTCCAGACCACTTGTTTACAGCAATGTGGTCTGCGAATGCTATTGCCATGTGCATTTGTTTCTGGTTTGCAGTGATATCAACGCCATACTTGCTCCTTAATGTTACTGTCATACCGCCACACGCATCCTGATCAATTTTAAGGCAGCATCCGGAAACAGCAGCAAATTCATTAAGAATCGGGAAAAGAGCCTCATTAAACCATTTTTTAAATTTCATGACCTTTTTCTCTTCTTTTTCCTCTTTTATTTTTTCAATAGCTTCCTTGGCAAATACCGCTTCCTCATAAGACAGCCCATCCACCGCATCATACAAATCATTCGATGTTTCATTACTATAGTCAAATTCCTGCATATTCTCTTACCTCCTTCTAACCAGTATACAACATTGTGCATATATGCACAATGTTGATTTATCCGTAAATCAGCTAAGATTGTTCTTAGGAGGACTTTTCAATGGTTGATTACAGCCCGTTATGGGACACGATGCAGAAACGCAAAATTACACAGTATACTCTGTTGAAGGATAAGGTCCTTGACAATCATACGCTTGACCGGCTCAAAAAAGGCCAAAATATAACCTTGGTAACATTAGAACGCATATGCAAATATCTGTCCTGCACGCCCAACGATGTCGTATCATTTACAGATGATGCATGAAAAATCTGCCACTTTCTTTGGAAGTTTACGTTTACGCTGTAAATGTAAACTTTTTTATTTCTAAACTTTGATGCAGACAACAAAGTAATTTTAGCGGGTATGTCTGTTATGGGCATATCCTCTTTTGTTTTGCCAATCAGCCTCCTGGCCTAAGTACCAGATGTAGGTGAATGCAAATCGAATTGACACTCCCGAAGCAACCCATTATACTAAAAATATCGTTGAGCATCCTCCCCATATAACATCGCAGTTTGTATTGTCCGGCCTGCTCATCAAACATTCATTTTAAATGGAGACTCAGAAAACATGGCACTATATGCTCTGGGAGATATGCATCTGGCCTTTTCCGTAGACAAACCTATGGATAGATTCGGGAAAGTCTGGAAAAAGCATGAAGAAAAACTCGAAAAGAATTGCAGAAAACTGATTGGAAATGAAGATACATTTGTCATCACTGGAGATCATTGCTGGGGCAAAAATCTGTCCGAAGCAAAAACAGATCTTGCTTTTATCGCAGATCTTCCCGGAAATAAGATTTTGCTGCGGGGAAATCACGATATGTTTTGGGATGCCAAGAAAACTGCAGTTCTAAATCAAGAATATGAACCACAGCTGCATTTCCTGCAGAATAATCACTATCATTACCAGGATTATGCCCTTGTAGGAACAAAAGGATATACCTTTGAGGGATCATTCTACATCAATTCAAAAGGGCAGATTGTCGGATGGGATGAAGCCAATGAGAAACAGGCCAAAAAGCTGGTAGCGCGGGAAGCGGAACGATTGCGGATTTCTTTGAAAGCGCCAGAGAGGCTTCCGTAAATATATTATGTTTCTCCACTATCCGCCAACAAATATCGTGGAAGAGGAGAGTATCTTCACGCGGATGGCCGAAGAGTACGGAGTGGAGCATGTTGTATATTCCCACTGCCACGGAGAGTCCCGTTACGGCGACAGTATCCACGGAGTTCACCATGGGATCCGGTATCACCTGGTTTCTGGAGACTACCTCAATTTTAAGCCTGAAAAGATCCTGGATTAGATCTTCCACTGGAACGGTAGAATAGCATTATTTATGGAATTTTTCTTTCTATATGCTATAATCGTTGCTCATCTCCATAAAAGTTTACGTTTACGGCGTAAACGTAAACTTTTTGTTCTAAAATGCCTAAACAACTCCAAATCAAAAATATTTGCCGTACTTGTCTGCTGAATTATCACATGTGGGAATCAGTGACCACGTGCACTTTAAATTCAACATATATCGTGAAATTCATTGTGTATTCGCCTAATTGCAAAGTAAAATTGATGCTGCATGATATAGCCTTGGGCAAAAATGTCCAGGGCTATTTTTATTTACATTTCTCGCAATAAAAAGTTTACGTTTTTCACTAAAAATAAACTTTCTATTGTTATGTGGCCTGTATGATGCTATAATACAATTAAAGTAAACGTAAATAATGTAAACGTAAACATTTATATCAATCAGGAGCATCCCATGGAAGAAATCAAAGAAAAATCTGCCAAAAAGCCGGTCAGCATGCGCTTGACCGCAACAGCATCGGAACGGCTGATGCACATCATTGATCTGTATAAAAATCTGGAAGACCCAAAAGGCGAGCAGCAGGAGAATGCTATTCTGCGCATTCTTGATATTGCAGAGTCCGACAATATCAGAGGGACACATCCTGAGTTAGAAGGCCCCTTACTGGCAGTTGAAGCCACGATCTCTACATTAATTAAACAACTTAATGGTATAGCAGTCGGCCAGGATGCCAAAATTTCTAGGCTTCAGGAAGCATTAAATGCTGCGATTACAGAAAAAGAACAGGCTATTGCAAAGGCCCAAATTGATATGGATAGGGCCCAGCAAAATACTGATTTGGCTAACAGACTCCAAAAAGAGGCCATGGATACGATGAATAAAGCAGAGGAGGATGCCGCTGCCCAGATTGAAGCCATAAAAAAAGAAACCACTGCTCAAATTGAAAAAGTAATGAGTGAAAAAGAGCATGCATGCCGTGAGCGTGATGATGCCCGCACGATTGCCAATGAAAAAACTGCCAGCAATGATCTTCTTCTCAAAAAAATGACTGGTATGGAAGCCGATCTGGAAAAATACAAGGATTTACAGGAGCAGTACAAAGAGCTCCAGGACAAATTTTCAGCCCTACAGTCTCAGTTAAATGAAAGCAAATTGCGTGCGGAAATTGATAAAGAGCGCGCCGTCATGGATAAAGAGCGTGAAATGCAGGAGCGTATCAGAGAAGCGGATAGAGAAAATGCAAAGCTGCAGGCAAAAATTGAACAACTGTCACCTGCAGAAGCCTCGCCAAAGTAAATATTTTTAAGGAGCCATTCATGAAAAAATCATTAGATCGTTTCCTAATAGCACAGCAGAATTACTATCATGACGCTTATGAGGAATTAAAGGTAGGTAAAAAGAGAAGCCATTGGATGTGGTTCATATTCCCCCAGATTCGTGGTCTCGGATACAGTAATATGGCGATATACTATGCCATTGAAAGTCGTGAGGAAGCTGAAAACTATATTACGGATCCAACCCTCGGCCATAATCTGATTGAAATATCCACTGTCCTGCTGGAAATTAAAGACAACGATGCAAAGAAAGTAATGGGTGAACCAGATGATAGAAAGCTCCAGTCCTGTATGACCCTATTTGATACTGTAGCTCCGGAAATTGATGTATTTGAAAAAGTACTCAAAAAATTTTTCGGTGGAGAAAGAGATAATAGGACCCTGGAAATTCTGCAGAGTTGTGATCATAGGAATGAATAACTGAGTCAATCAACATATAAAAGCACATTTTCATTCTTGCATAAGCAAAGGCTACCGCCTAACAAATACCAGGACGGCAGCCTTTGCGATTATTCCTAGAAGCCCACTTTTTATCATTTATTGAATTTTCTTTTCTCAATGTAATAACACAAACTTATTAGGTAACCAACCACTCCAAAGGAGAAACACTTCATTATTCCGTATGGGAGTCGTCTCAAAAGATACGTCGGAATTTCAGATAATCTGAAAAAGGTGAAATGCCCCGTCATAAATATCATAAATAGATATAGCAACATTCCACATAGAAATCCCTTAGCTGCACTCTTCAATTTCTTATTACAAGAAATCATCTTAACTGCCTCCCTTCAAATTTGAAGTTGCTGAGGTTTCAGTTAAGTTCATTTCCTTCAGCATCAATAAAAACGTACTCCGATGGGACAGATGAACAATAGAACACATACGGATAGGCATCTTTTTCTATCATTTCTTCATGTGTACCTGCTTCATCCGTAATTTTTACAGAAACACAATTTGGATTGTTCACAATAAAGGCATACCCACGATTCCAGTTCAAAACAGCAATATCCATGAAAGGAGACATCGGTTTGTATGTCCGAACATAAGCATATTCTGCTTCTCCTTTGATTTCTACTTCCATAGGAAGGTAGTAATGCGTCTGATATTGATTGCCAGAAATAAACCAAACGAGTGCCGTATCATCTACGGTACACATACCTCCATACTGCATATCAATCGTATCCGCATCGGAAACTGGAATTTCTTCTCTGGCTTTTTCTATCAGTTCATCCGTACCTTTATATGTCTTTGTACAGCCTGAAATAGAAAAACATAATATGCAAGTCAGTAAAATGCATGTGATTCTTTTCATAAAAAACACCTCTGCAACTCCCTATTTTACATTCCTAAGCCGACAGAATTCTCACGTTCTCCCTCCGGTAACACCTGCAGCGCATCCTGCACAGTACTGAACACACGCTCATTCAGCCAGCCTCCCTGTTTTCTGTTCTGGGCCGCAGATATCACTGGGTACTGCCAGATGGTCTTTTGATGGGTGTAATTGAGCCAGGAATCAATCCACCAGTCACTTTCCTTTGCCTTGATTTCGTAAGCCACGTATCCGCGGCAGTTTTCCCCGCGATGTGGCATGGAAAATTCTGCAAAAATGCTGGCATACTGCTGGCTTCCGTAAAATGGAAAATTCTGGTTGGTATCGTATGCTTCATTTTGTAAAGACGCATACTCTGCGGTGTAAGAAGTCCCATCCTTATCGTAAAGGACCTGGCCGGTAAGTTCTCCCTGGGCAGTCCAACCGCCGTTCAATTTCTGGTATGCAGGATTGATCTGCACTGCCTCTGTCCCGCGAAAGCCCGAATTTCCGTTCCATAAGAAATGATGGATTACCTTCCACTGCCCTTCCTGTTCCAGTTCCACTGCCACGCCGTCAAGCTGCAGCCGCTCATCCCCGTCCCGCAGCAAATCATCGCTTTGATTCAGCAAAATCTGTCTGGCATTTTTGCATGCCAGAATATCTTCTTCCTTTAAATCATGCAAAATCTCTTCCGGAAAACCCAGGGATAACAGATGTGCTTTGATTTCTTCACTCGCCGAATCCTGCGTTTCTTTTGCAGTTGTCCACGCCATGTGATAGGAACCAAAACATGTATAGCCGATGAGCAGGCCTGCCGCAGTCAGAATTGCTGCTCCCGCTGCGTATCTTCCATCTGAAATCCGCACCGGATGCTCTTCCAGTACATATTCGGCCTGTTCCAGTTTTTCTGCTATATTCTTTAACTCCACAAGGATTCCAATATATGCGGCAACGATCGCCAGGCCAAGAATCCAGCCCTCATATTCCCGAACCGCAAGCACGGTCACCACCACATACCAGATGATGATATGGAGCAGGACCTCATTTTTTATTTCCACCTTACGCTTTTCCAGTTCCTCACGCATACCAAGGAAGAGACAAACCATCAGAAAAACCGGCAAAATTCCGCCACAGAAAACAATCACTTTCCATACATATGAAACATAAATTTTCTCCCGTTCGAGCACACTTCCAATCACAATGTTCACGATGGTAATCACAACTTTGAGCGCGGCGCCTGCGTATCCGGCTTTCAGCCAGCGGTTTTCCAGTCTCAGTTTTCGGAATCCCGTAAACAGCAAAAGGGCACCAAGGAAGGGAAGAATCTGATTGAGAAAGAGAAAATTCAATGTAATCCCAAAGAGACCCATTCCAATCAGAATCTTCTCATATGTCTGTTTCCAGAAACTCTCTTCCATGTAATCGCCCCTTTTTCAAATTATTTGTTATAAATATGGTAGCACAAAAGTGAACCTTTATCTTTAATTCTCCATTACAAAACTATTAATTATAACAAACGATAACCAGATATTCATACAGCGATAAACGGGCATTCATAGGAATATTGACTTTTCGATGAAAATATAATAAAATGTAGGCAGCTAAGAAATGTGATGATTTCCCATGCGGCAAAACGAAAACCCCAGAGGGTGCCTCCTCTGGGGTTTTCTTGTTCATTACGGCGAACCGACCGTTTAGGCTGTTGCTGCCTATTTATCTCTGTCCAGCCATTTGCATATGTAGTAGCTAACTACACCTGCTAAAACAGAGACAAAAAATGTGATGATAAAATCTCCCATCCGACTCACCTCCTTTCTGCTGGAGGTTCGGCAGCCTTTTTAGCATAGCACATTTCTTCCCATTAATCTACATAAGTTGTCATACCATCATCTGATAATCCTTGATTTGCCCCAAATCCAATGGTAAAATACTCATAGATTCTTTCATTTCAACAACATTTGTCTCTGACAAAGCGCACGCCATTTTATGACCTAATGAGTGGGGGAATTCTGGAAAAATAAACAGAATAATATGTACGTTGGAGGAACTTCCTTTGGGAGGTTCCTTTTTTCGTGCCCAAAAGGAGGACTTAGCCTATGAAACTTACAATCAGGGATCTTATCCGGCTTCGCCACTGCGAAAGCCACTACCGTCTCGGAAAGCTGGGATTATATGCTGCATCAAAACGTACCCAGTTTTTTTATCAAAAGAAGGACTCTTTAATTTTAGCATTATCCAAAGGGCCTACTTCATTTTCAGAAGCACTCGAAAAAGCATTTCTGGAATACAGCAGAGACTGGTTCCTTAATAACCGCCAGTATGAAACCTGCCGGGATCAGGACCTTGCCAGGTGGCATCGCTTTGCTGACTGGTTCTTTGAGCAGGGTTATCAGATTTTGAAGACCAGGCTCTGCTCAGCGATTTCAGTCAATACAAGCTGCAACCACGTAGCGGTGTCTGAATTATCTGCACAAGCAGATCTGGTTCTTAAAAAGGGGGAGCATGTCTATGCTTTAAGTATTTTCCCGAATGAACCACAGTATTCTGTGAGAGCCAGGAAGCAAGAGACCCAGGCATATTACAGCCTGGAACTGTTATCACAATACCTGATCAGCGCTCCAGCCTATGGACAGGAAACGATTTCCATGATCTGCTACTTAAAATCCAAAGAGGATAAGGCTGATTTTCTGGCCTCACAGTATACGGAAGGGAAATGCTATCTTCAAATGGGATACGGCGGGATAGCGGAGGCCACCCAGGCTCTCCTGAGCACGATCCAGCTTTCCGTACCTCAAAAATGTGAATACTGCCGCTATACAGATGTATGCCATCAGCAGAATACTTCCGCATTGGCACCGGAAAAACAACCAGAAGAAACTTCCATCCCTGTTCCAGCGGAAACAGTCGATTTAGAGAAAGGACTGACACCGGAGCAGCGGAGAGTTGTTGAACACATGGATGGCCCTATGGCAGTCATCGCGGTACCTGGTGCCGGCAAGACTCACTGTCTGATTGCACGTATGGTACGAATGATCAAAAACGGGATTTTGCCGGAACAAATTCTTTTTGTCACCTTTACCAAAAAGGCCGCTGGCGAAATTCTGGAACGTGCCAGACGGGTGCTCGGTGAAGAAAGTGCATTGCCGGCCATCTTTACCTTCCACAGCCTTGGCTACACGATTCTTCGCAAACATGAGGACTTCATAGGAAAATCCTTAAAAATTGCAGAGAAGGTAGACTACTATCGTCTGATTTTGCAGATCATTGATGAAATCTCTCCATTGTCCGGCATTGACTATGACGGACTCACCGGTGATTTCGGCCTGCTGAGCAGGATTTACAACGCTGTACTTTCCATTGAGAAAGACGGACTGGAAGAGTGGAAAAAACATGCGGATTTTCCTGATCCGGATGGTTTAGGGTGCCTTTATCAGAAACTGAAGGAACGAATGAAAGAAGAGGGGTATATCTGCTTTGATGAACAGATCCAGCTTACCAACCAACTGTTTAGCGAATATCCAGATGTATTAAAAAGCTATCAGCAGCGTTTTCGCTATGTAATGATTGATGAATTCCAGGATATCTCGTCAGATCAGGTCGATCTGGTATACGCCATCGCATCCCATGGAAATATTGTGGTTGTGGGAGACGATGATCAGAGTATTTATTCCTGGCGCGGAGGAAGCAACTATTACCTGCTTCATTTTCAGGAGATGTGGAGCAACAGTAAAATCGTGATTCTTCCAGATAATTTCCGGTCGGTAGACCACATTTTGGAAGCTGCAAATGCGCTGATTGCCAATAATACGAATCGGTATCGCAAATCTCTGCGTTCCCATCACCGCGCTACGGTTCGGCCGATTTATCGGAAAAATGTTCTGGTAGATACCATCCGGGATCTGGTTGCATCCGCAGAACGCTCTGGTTATAAACCTGGAGATATTGCCATCATTGCGCGCAAAAATAAAGCGCTGGAAAAGATCAAAAAAAGTTTAGATGGTTTTTACCTTGCAACTTCACCCAAAACATTACTCATAAAGGATGAGGTATTTATTGCCATTCGTGACACATTTTCTCTCTACGTGACCAATTTTCATGATCCACTGGCGCTTTACAGACAGCTGAAACGTAATGGATATGAACTGGACATTCCTGTCGAGCGAGACCACATGTTGGAAAGCTTCTTAAAATATTTCAATCTTCCAGAACCAGATTTATATGATCCGGATCTGCTTGAAATATATGAAGCATCCGGCAGTCCCGGTATCGCACTTGCCAGGACACTTTCTTCCTGTAAAAAACTTCTGTATGCCCAGGATCTGTCCGATGCCGTTCGGTCCATTTACCAGTTTCTCTGGCAGAAGAAGGAACATCCGGCAGTAGAAGAGTTGTGCTCCCGCATCGAAATGCGGGCTATCAATACGGCTTCCGAATTTCTTAACCATATGAATGCCATGATCGAATTTTCTGATACAGCAGAGGTTGAATATCCCGCAAGCCCCGATACGATTACCCTTCTTACTGCTCATAAATCAAAAGGGAAAGAATTTCCCACCGTAGTAATTTATGGAGTAGAAGAGTTTGAAGAATCAGAAGAGGGCCGGAACCTACTGTATGTTTCCATGACCCGGGCCAAACGAAACCTCTTTCTTTTGCAGGGTAGTTTTTCCGATGCCCCACTGTATCCGGAGTTTAAAAACTATGTCGATTGACCGCTGCCGCGGCATCTTGTTCACGCACAGATATTGTGTTAAGATGGGGTATGGAAATAGTGGGGGGGGAGAATTACATAGCTCCCGGTCACCATAGAACCCTTGATCGAAAAAAATACTATATGGCATATACGGAAAGTAAAAATAACCAGGAGGAAAAGGATTATGAAATTTGAGTGGATTGAAGAAGGGGACGGCCGTTACCGTGTCCAGTTTTTTGACATGGATGAAAAGAAGGTATTCGACATTAAGATTACCGACTATAGTGATCCGTACTGGCAGCAATCAGACCTGGAACGGAAGATTCGTCGCGAATGCTGCTATGACGTTATCTTCTATGCCGGACACCGCAAGAGCTACTCTGACAACCAGAATTACGAAACGGAATACGGTTTTCAGGGTAAATCAGAACATGACATAATATATATCCGGGAACTGTGCAAAAATTTTATAGCAGATTCCTATGTTTTTGATTACGAAAAAGCATTGCGCGGCCTTCAAAAGAGGAAGGCAATGTCAGATTAGTTTCTGGCCAGTGGTTATACCGGAGATTATGAAGGAAAGCAGGAATATAAAAGATCTATTGTAGTTGACGAGCTTGACTAAAAAGCTTACTAAATTAGTTGCCACATCGTCATCTTGTTCACGCGCAGATATTATGTTAATATGGAGTATAGAAATAGCTCGGAAAGGAGGATTTCGCGATGAGCGAAAAAGAAGAGATCATATTCATGCAGACCCGATTGGTACGTTTAGCATCAAAGGAATGGCATCTTCCTGTGGATGAGATTTTTAACATCTTCGGAAAAGCAGATGTACTTGGCTATATCGAAAAATGTTATGGGATTTTTCACTGCGAAGGAGATGATGCTGTATTAGAAGACATCACGGAATTTCTTCAAAGAAAGGGGATCCAAATTAGTGCTTGATTTTACAGATGGGCTTATCCTTTACCATGGCAGCTATTGTGAGGTAAAGAAGCCTTTATTGGAAAGATGCGCCAGACGAAAAGACTTTGGACCACCTCCAAGGACCAGGCTATTCGTTTTCTCAAGACTTCCATTGCTAAAGCATTCGCAAATGGAAGCATTAAAGAGAATCAGGATTATGGCTATCTTTCCATCTTTCAGTTAAGACCTTCACCAGAATTATCCACATATGCATTTGATGATGCAAATGTGGAATGGCTGCACTGTGTTGCGGCTCATCGAAAAGACTTTTGTTTCTGGATGTTGAAGATACTATGGCAAAATATGATATTATTGCTGGGAAAATTGCGGATGACGCGACAAATGCAACGCTGGCTGCATACCTAGTCGGCGCCTTTGGAATAGCCGGAAGCAAAGAAGCTGATGATTTTTGTATTAAACAGCTACTTCCGAATAAGTTAAAGGATCAGTATTGTTTTAAAACAACTGCAGCGCTTGATTGCCTGCATTTTGTGGAAAGCGAGAAAATATGGCTGAAGAAATGATTTCAAAAGAGCGAATAGACTATACGATTGACCTTCTTATTACCATGGCCGTCGAAGAAATTGCAGAAGATACAGGAAAAAGTCCAAAGGAAATATTGCCGGAATTTTATTCTTCCAAAACCGGCAAGGCACTTTACGATGAGCAGACCCGATTATGGTGCAATGGCCCATCCTATATTGCCGAATTATACATGGACGAACTCTCCAAAAGAAAGATTTGAGAAAAAGCTGTTTCTAACGTATTATGCGTTTGAAACAGCTTTTCTGATTAACAGACCTCCCGGCACTAAGGCTCCTTCTTTTCTGTCCATTCTTAGCTCCTTCTTTTCTGTCCATTCTTGGCGTTGCGCTCACCTTTGATCTATGTTAAACTATCCTTGATAAAATTTATTTCAAACACAATAGACTCTGTCTTCGTTTCAAGCACATTGCTTATTAAAAGGGGATGAGTCTGCACAGATGCGGACCAAATTAGAGGAATTCTAATTTGGTCTTTTTTTGTGCATTCACAACAAAGAGAGGAGGAACCTATGGCTATTTTACAACTGCCGTACAATTTGTCTGCGCTATTCAATTTCAATGAACCAGACACAAATGAGGGGGCGATGGAATCTTCGGATGAAGATTTTTTCGACCTTTTTGATTTTCTGCCAGAAAATACGGTGACTACCAATTATCTGGCCAAAGGAGAGGACCGGATCCAGTCACTGCTCCGGATCAAAACCCGCCGGACTTATTCCATGAATGACTTTTTCAAATTATTTTCCAGAGACCAATTCTGGAAAAAGAGCAACAGCCGAAAAGATTTCACGGAATATCTGATCAAGACCTACTGGAAAAAGGTGATCGATCCTTTTGTAAATACCCTTTACAAAGATTTTCTGGCCGGTCAGATCACGGAACAGGAGATTTCTGAAAAACTGCAGGAGATTCTGGATTTAGCATTTCTCTATCGCAATGCCATGATGAGCAGGTAACGAGGCTGGTTGGAGCAACCGGTATGCCAACGGACTGTATTTTTCAAATGACTGTATTTGAAAATGAATACTTTCTGGTCTTCGGAAAACTAAAGCCCAGAAACCGGAACCGCAAAATCTATTTGAAAAACGATAAGAGAAAATGTATCTTATGGGATTCCTATTATCTTGCAACACTGGCAGTCATAGAACGTATCCGGATTGAATACAAGCGCTACATCCATTCCATTGAGTCTAAAGACCATGACCTGGTCTATATGTCCATTCTGGATGAAATTGCCCGTAGATACCAGGCTTTTGGGAAAATGTGTACCGTATATGCTTATGAAAAAGAGCAGGTTTTGTATCCAGAAGTCATGCAATTTTTTGACAAGCTGGAAATTCCTGTAAAGGAGCGAATAGCCGGCCAACAAGCGCACGGAATTATATTTCAATTTTCACTCCTGCAGCAGATCCTGCCGATCTTAAATCAGTATTCTATCAGCACAGTGGATTTTCTATGTAATGATAATATTCCAGAGGGATATCTCATCATTATAAAAGCCCTGATGGAACAGCACAAAATGCAGGAAGCGGATGAGCGCTATCATCGAAATAACACAGAGGTAGCCAATGCATTTATGACCAAAAAGAATATTCCGCCAAAGCATCAGGATTACATGAAAGAGAGCCGTTTCTTAACAGTTTACCGCTATATAGAGGTAGACGAAGACTGTGATCTTGACAAAATGCAGGAACTGGAAAAAGAATTTCTTGCTCTTGGGGATATTTTGGGAAAGCATCCCTATGATGCTTCCATTCGTTTCCGCAAGCTTGGCCGACACCATGCTTCCGGCCTTTATTCCCCGGCCTACCAGTGCGTATGCATTGATGTCCGCTCCCCTAGCAGCTACGTCCACGAATTTCTGCACATGTACGATCACTTTCATGGAATGCTGAGTGAAGGCTATGATTTCAAAGAAATCCGGCTTCAGTATGAGACCTGCCTGCAGGAATATCTTTCGGATTGTGAAGATCCGGATTTAAAAGCACGGCTGAATGGAAACAGCAAATACAACCTGGATTACTATTTGGTCCCAACGGAAGTGTTTGCCCGCTGCGGGGAACTGTATTTTACGCGTTTTCGTGGTGTAGATAATTCTCTTCTGAAATTTGAAAGAGGATTTGACTATCCGGAAAACGAAAAATTATTGGAGCTGATCAAAAAATATTATGATCAGCATTTTTTAACGGAGGAGATATCATTATGAAGAAATTTTTATCAAGGACCTACCAACATGGTCGAAAAGGAAATTGCAACGGAGTTTTTACTTCGGAATGTCAAATTGTCGATCGCGGATGGCCGGCGCTGGCAGGACCTTACGCTCAGTGATAAGAGTGGTATTGTATACGGAAAATGCTGGTCCGAACACATCTCGGATGAAACGGATAACTATGTTGGAAAAATTGTCCGTGTTGTCGGAAAAGTTGAGCTTTTCCGGGAGCAGTGTACGCTGCGGATTGTCCGGATCAGTCCGGCTGAAACATACGATCCGGCAGATTTCCGGGTTACTTTGTCCAGCTACGATGTAGAACAAAGTATCACCCTCTTAAAAAAACTCCTCGATGAAATTGAGGATCCCAAATTGTATAGTTTATGCTGCGCTGTATTCGGTATGGGGACTGCCAGATACGAACGGTTTTTGGAATTCCCACTGACCGAGGAAGCCACACATCCATACTTTGGCGGTTTTTTAAAGCATACCATCAATGTTGCAAACCTGGCTGATATGGCGCTTACTATCTGCGAAGGCAGCCCAAATGAAGTGATCCGGCCGGATCCATCGCTGGTCATTGCCGGTGCGCTTCTTCACGCAAGCGGCGTGCTTTCCCAGCTCACACTCAGCGCTGCGGAAGGCATCTTCACGGACCGGGCCCGCCTTTTGAGTTCCTCCACAGATGCGGTTTTAATGGCAGTCTGCACAAACAGCCGATTAGAACAGGAGAAACGAGTTACGGATATGTCCGCACTTTTACATATTCTGGAAGCTGCCAATGGAACGACACCGCCTAAAACCAAGGAGGCAGTTATTGTCACCAACGCAGTACGAATGAGCAAAGAGCTGAATTCTATCGATCAGATCTTTTTCGAGTCTGACCGTATGCATCCGACCGATAAGACCCGGAAAGCTTTCTGCGACTATCTGGGTTATGAGGTCTTTCGAGGAGGAGAGGAATGTTTGAAAAACTGATTTTAAACCCATATGTGAAAAATGCTCTGAAGCACTACATGGACAAAGGACAAAAAAATGCTCAGCATTTAATTCTGTCAGGCCCTCAGGGTACTGGAAAGCGGACCTGTGCAGATATCCTGGCACACTTTCTCCTGGACATCAGACTTGATAAGCCACTCCATTCCTGCGCAGATTTTTTCTGTCTGGACTGTGACCAGGCAAGCATCAAATTGTCTGATACGGAGGACCTAAGAGAATTTATTTCCTATTCCAGTACTGTGCGCCGCGTTGTTTTGATTGATAATGCGAATCAGATGACCCCAAACGTGGCCAACAGCCTGCTAAAAGAGTTGGAAGACGGGCAATGTGTATTCATTTTTATAGCACACAAGCCTTTGATCCGCACGGTATGCAGCCGATGCTTTGAAATCCGTTTTCTTCCGGTAAATGAAGATGATATGGCACAGTTTTTTATGGAACAGGGAGATCTTGTATCATTAGAGGTGGTTACAGCTTCTAATGGCTGTCCCGGACTATTCCGACAGCTAAATGCTGATGACGCTTTCATATCTATGACCGCCAGAATGATAAAAGCACTGAACCAACAAAATCATGCGGATCTTCTGTCAACCTTCGGTCTCCTGAAAGAAAAAGACGAATTTGCTTTGGAAGCATTTTCACCGGCCGCCCGTCTGGCAATCGTGAGGCTTTTGAAGCCATCTATGCAGATCAATACCTGCATAAACTTGTTGGAAGCAAATTATTCCCGTATATGACGGAACTGCCTATTTCTGCTAAACAGGCTTACCAGATTTCTGAACAGGCACACAATATCCGGGGCAAAAGCTACTCTACACAAAACATGATTTTCTGGAACTCCTGTTCCAGATGATGAAAGAGGGGAATTATGACTCTTTATACCAAGATACGCCCAAAACCTTCGATGAGGTAAAGGGGCAGGAATTTACTGTAAATAATCTGAGAATGCAGTCCATCCGCGACAAATTCTTTCAGGTAATTATTCTGGCCGGGCAGTACGGGGCCGGGAAAACAACACTTGCCAGGATCGTGGCCACGGCAGCAAACTGTAAAAACAAAGATAAGAATGGAAACCCTTGCGGTACCTGTGATGGATGCAGATCTGTATCTAGTGGATCTGTAGACTTTCTGGAAATCGACGGTGCCAGTAACACCGGAGTTGATCATGTAAGGGACCTGACAGACTGGCTACACGAGCGCCCACTCGGAAAGCGGAAAATCGTTATCATTGATGAGGTACACATGCTTTCCCGTCAGGCTTTCAACGCCCTTTTAAAAACACTGGAGGAACCACCAGCTTATGCACTGATCATTCTTTGCACAACAGAAGCAGACCGGATCCCGGCAACCATCCGGTCGCGATCTGCCTGCTATACCATCACGCAGATCCCAGAGGCCATCATCTGTGAACATCTTCTTGAAGTTGCGACAGAATTTCAAATCCGTATTCAGCCGGAAGCTGCAGAACTGATTGCTTCCTATTCTGGTGGTGCGATGCGAAATGCCTTAAAACTGCTGGAACAGCTATCAAATGGCGAAGATGAAATCACGGCTGATGTCGTTCGATCTGTTCTCGGGATGTCTGAAAAAGATGAGCTGCTCCGAATCATCCAAGCGATGCTTTCTGGAAATTACACAAAGCTGCTGGAATCTTTAAATTCCATTGCCAAAAGCTGAAAATCTCTTCTAAGCCTTACGGAAGAGCTCCTAAATGAATCCACATCCTTGCTGCTGGCCAAAACAGGGCAGCCATCATCATCTTCAGCTATCGCAGAAAACTATACACTAGAACGGCTTTGCGAGCTGTCTGCTAAAATAAACTGGCTGAATGATGAACTAAAAAATGCTGCCGGCAGCGGAATAGCAGCCTATATCCATGCGACAAAAGATCTGAACACTGGTGAATCAGGTCTTGCTGGAAAATTAAAATCATTGGAAGATCAGATGTTCAGGCTGTCTGCCGAACTAAAGTCTATAAAATCCGTCGGATTTTCGAAACCGGTCGATACGGCTCTGGAAGCAGAAACCAATATCCCGATAACTTCCAATAGCTCTGCTCAGCCCGACTTACCCGAGGAGAGTGTACCTGTTTTAATCACTCCTTCCAAAACCTCTGAAGTTGCGCAAACAGAAACTACAGATTTTGACGCACTTTTTGGTGACTGGGGCTTTGACTCCTTTGATAATACGGACGAACCCGGATTTTTTGAAAGTGCAGAGGAAACTGGCACTTCTTTCCAAGAGACAGCAACAGTTTCTGAAACTTCTGCGGCTCTTTCTGCGGGAGAACTTGCACAAAAAAGTTTGTCCGAGAGAATCAGCAATGACCCTGTCATAAAGGAAAAACTTCTTTCTGCTGAGTGGATCACGCAGGAAGAGAACCTTTTACTTAAGGTGCTGCCAGAATACAAAGAAGATATCCTGTTATTTATTGCTGCAAGTGGCATAAAAAACATTACAATCTGCTAACTACACAGGGACCATGAACCGCAATTGTTTATGGTCCTCATGAATACTTATCACACATGATTACGGAACTATACTGTAAAAAATTTTATTTAGAATAGGGGGATATATATGGATTTCATTGATGATCTGGATGTTTCTATAATCGCAAATATACTTGTAAATATGGGTATTGACATTAGTAATTTAAACGATATTACTGATGCCGATGACTACGAAGATACAATTTCTACCATTACTGCATCACTTGAAAAATTGCGAAACGAGGAAGATCCACTATATGTGCTTCTTGAACTGATTGCTGGAGACAATGAAGAATTGGTGGATTTCTATTTTAAAATGGTTGGATTTCACTAAGGAACCTAGAATATGCACAATGATTGGGAAGCCCATTAACTTCCGGCCTTCAACACCTAAAGTGCATATCATTTCTACACAGCGTTTTCAATAGTTAGTATGTATAGACTGATAAACTGCAGCCAATTATAAAAGCTGCAGTTTATCAGTTTTTCTTTTTTATACCTCTCACAGTACTTATGATACCTTACAAAAGAGTCAATCTTAAACAATTCCCCTTCTACTTTCATTTGTCTTGCAGGAAATCCACTCTTTCTGTATAATATAAGCTAGGGTTTATTTTTTAGCTTTTAGGAGCGTGAATAATGGAAAAAGATTCAGATTTATTAAATAAAAAGAAAACTGTTCAGATTTCAGTAACAGATAAAGATGGAAAAGAGCACCCCATTGATGTTGAAACCGAGATGGTACCTGTTGGTCATGAGATCAATTATCAAACCGAAAATGAGTGGTGGTCAAAGGATCCTGAAACCGGAAAAGTATATGCGCCAATTCCCGAACATTATGCCCTGCACTTTCAGGAACTTCAAGCTCGTATGAAGTCTGGCCCACCTTTGACAGAAAATGAAAATCGTGTATATGAGGCTCTCAAAGTGGTTCTTCAGGAGCTGCCGGTTTTTGCCGCTGATAACGCATACAACGCACAACCTAATGCATCTTCTCTAGAATCCATAGAACACGAAACCAAAAAAAGGACCAACCGAACAAGAAAAAAAGACTATGTCGATACTTCATTGACCAAGCACATCTCCCTGATCATTGATCAGGAGTATGAATCTGGTTTAAGTTTACGCAAAAGCGGAAGTGCATATCTAACACCTCTGGAATCAACAGATGGCCTCAATTATGATGCTAATACCGGAAAACTTTATTTTGAAGGAGTACCTGTATCAGAAGCAAAACTGGAAGAAATTAGTCGTGGTAAGGTTGTTGAAATCGGTGAATTTGATCTGCCCTTATTAAAACTATTTTACAGTATTATTCTTGCCGATATTAAAAATACTATCAACCAAAACCAGTATGCGATAAACGAAAGTTTTACTATTTACTTACCCGATTTGGCCGAACTTATGGGGAAAGGACGTAATTTAAGTGATAATGATATAATCATGCTGCGAAATAAGACAGGAGCATTCCAAACCATCTACGGGATTATTCGCGATCCAAAATATCCAAAACGAATCGGATCCGCTTTACCGCTTTTGGTTTCACTGGGTTATGATGACACCACGAACACAATACGTTTTTCCTCTCCCTACATGCTTCGCTTAATTCAGACACTGTATAATGTAAAGGTACGACAGTCAAAACTCAACTTAAATAAGATTACTGAACCTGCAAAGTTCTTAATATCAGAACATACCGATATCATTTATACATCAATTGCTAAAGAAAGAAATAAACGCGCCGTAGAGATTGTTTTCGCCATTGTGACAATGATTGAGCAATCTACAGACGAAAATGTATGTATCACCGTTCGGGATATTTTTGATCGCTCTCCTCAATTAGTAGAAGCGCTTAACAATACAATCCGTACAGCGAATAAAAATACTCTATTAAAGCGTGCTTTTTCGAAAGCTTATGAGTTGTTGGAAAAAAAGACTACATTGAAAGAGCATTATCCTTATATGGTTTTCTCTGAAGAACTTTTGGGAATTCCAACTGTAAGTACTTTAAACGAAATGAAGCTGCACTTCATCAAAAAAAAGTAACTCGAACCGAGGACATACTGTTCTCGGTTTTCTATCATGTGGTGGCTACATAACTTCAAACCAAATATCTTTAGTAATTTTTAGAAAATGCATTAACCGATCAACTGCAGTTCAAATACAGATACATTTTTGCATAGTATAGTAATTAAACAGCTGCAGCTCAGATACAGCCACTTTTCGGAGAACTGCGCTATCTGAACAGCTTCGACTCAGATACACTACTTTTCGGTAAACTGCGCTAGCCGGTCAATTCCAGCCCAAATGCAGCTATTTTTCGGTAAACTGCGCTATCCAAGCGGCTCTACCTCAGATGCACTACTTTTCGGAGAACTGCGCTATCTGAACGACTCCGACTCAGATGCTCCACTTTTCGGTAAACTGCGCTAGCCGGCCAGTTCCAGCCCAAATGCAGCTATTTTTCGGTAAACTGCGCTATCCAAGCGGCTCCAGCTCAGATGTACTACTTTTCGGTAAACTGCGCTATCTGAACGGCTCTACCTCAGCTGCGTTACTTTTCGGTAAACTGCGCTAGCCGGCCAGTTCCAGCCCAAATGCAGCTATTTTTCGGTAAACTGCGCTATCCAAGCGGCTCCAGCTCAGATGTACTACTTTTCGGTAAACTGCGCTATCTGAACGGCTCTACCTCAGCTGCGTTACTTTTCGGTAAACTGCGCTATCTGAACGGCTCCGCCCCAGATAACCAACTTTTCGGAGAACTGCGCTATCTGGTCAGTTCCAGCCCAAATGCAGCTATTTTTCGGTAAACTGCACTAGCTAAACAGTTCCAGCTTAGATGCTCCACTTTTCGGAGAACTGCGCTAATCGGCCCGTTTCAGCGCAAATACAACTATTTTTCAATAAACTGCAGTAGCCTTTCGGCAAAATACTATAGCTTTTCGGTAAACTGCGCTAAGCTTTTTCGGAGAACTGCAGTAGCTTTTTCGGTAAACTGCGGTAGCTTTTTCGGAGAACTGCGGTAGTTTTTTCGGAGAACTGCGCTATATTTTTCGGAGAACTGCGGTAAATTTTTCGGTAAAGTGCAGTAGCTATTTTCGGTAAAGTGCGGTAACCATTTTCGGTAAAGTGCGGTAGTTTTTCCCGGAAAAACCCTTATTTTACAATACTTCCCCCATTTTCAGTCTTATTTTCCCCATTTATTTTCTCATTAACACATCTCACAAAACAGTCCTTTTTTACCCGTTTTCCCACACTTTGGCAATATTCCAAATTTTTTTATTTCCCTTTATAATTAACATTACATTGCGGAAAGGGGGTGGATCCAGAGTGAAACGTTTTGCGAATGTAAGCATTCCATCCATAAAGAAAATCATTCATACTTCATTCGAGAAGCAGCTATTAAAAAGCTGCTCTGTTCGGCTGTTCATTCTGATCCATTTCTATGCCAACGCAAATACCGGCATCACTTCACCACTCGATTTGGAAGATCTGGCACAAGCACTTGATTGTAACATCAAAACCGTTCGCAGCAATATTCTCCGGTTGGAGTCCTGCGGCTTTTTTGATGTATCTATGGATCTGGTCACAGAAGAGTATACCTTTACAATCCATGACTACACCAAAATGTATAATCCTATCGGTCTTGGCGGTGGTTATATCCAGTGTACATATGATTTGCTTGAGCAGCTCCTGCAGATCAAATCCATTAATGAGCTACGAGTGATCCTTATGCTTCTTTGTGAAGCGATCACCACTGAACTTCAGAGTTCTGCAAAGCTGGCCGTGGCCAAACTCACATTTAAAGAATTACTTGCCGGTTTACCAAAATATGTAAAACCAGGTGTGGTAAAGCAGATTTTGGATCATGCCAACTCCTTCAAAACTATTTTTAAGGAAGAGTACACCAGGAAAAAACGCTATATTGCTGCAAAGCTCAATGATTGTTTTAATGGAGCGACTACCAAAAACCAGGTCCGTCAGGAAACCTACTCCGAAATTGTTTCTTTTACCACTGAAATGGATGATGTGATCCGCACCTTTAACACTTACCTGTTTGAGGACAAGTTAAGAGAGAGAATGCAGTATGAGGAGATTCTGAAAACAGAATATGGCATTGCCTTCGATCAGACACCTACCCTGGATGCTGAGCATTTACTTCCTATCTATGATTTTGAAGAAACTCAGTATCATGATCTTACCATCATGGCACAGGACTATGAAATTGGTACGGTTCTTGATGCACTGCACCTTTTCTATAACCGTTATATCCTCACAAAACTCTATGATGCAAAGAAAGGGCCTGGCTCGCTCGTTCGATCCATCATAAGGGAATTAATCCAAAATCCACAAATTGCATAAGTTTCGCTTCACCGGCATCCGCTAGGATGCCTATTTCTCGTTCCATTCTGTATTTTCATACCCGTTTTCTGGGTAATTTTTTTCCTATTTATTGCTTTTCAATGTGTATTTTTTTCAGCAATATCTAAATTTCCAGGTCGGTTATCCACAATTTCTTTTATTTGATCCAGAAAAAAATCACCCTTTTTATAAAAAAACCATTCTTTTCATCAGAAAATCATCTTTCTCAAAATAAAAACTGCATTTGCTTCTAAAAATCGGCTGATCCAAAAAATAATGCCTGAAATAGCTCCTTTGACAGCAGAAAATTACTCATGTTTTTACATGTCTTTTATGTCTTTGAATTTTTTTATGTTTTTTAGCTCTTTTAAATAAAACGCGTTCCGCGACTAGCCCCTTACGGAGAGAGTGATTGTGAAGAGGAAATAAATCATCCAAAAGAACCTTATTTCAACTCTATCAGAAAATAATACCTATTGTTTGCAAATATTGCCTGAAATATCTATCGGGAATCCCTATATATACGCCAAAGAGATCCATGTCTTCTATGTCTTTTATATTTTTTATATTTATAGAATGTCAGCTGCACAAGCATATCTGTTTGATTATTTGCTTTTTAGTATAACAATCCTTGCTTTGGAAAGAATTCAATGGTAAAATCCCATCTTTGACAGTCAAATTTATCAAAACACCGCTGAAAGCCTTATTCTACCTGGGTTTTTCAGCGGTGCCTTTTCGTTTTACTATATAGTCTTTTTTCTGAATCAGATATGGATAATAGACTTTTATGATTTTTCTCGAGATTGTTTACTAAGTTTTTGGATTTCTTTCATTTTCCTTTGGTAAGAAATTCATAATCCGTTTCGAATCCGGCTACTTCATGTAATGCATCCGTCAGTTTAGTAGATTCATAAATCGGTATGAATCCCTGCCCCTGCACATCTGCAAATTCATAGTCTCTTAATGTCGACATTAACTCTTCACAGGTATATTTCCGCTTGAGCTTTTTTTCGAGCAGACGATAAATGAACAGCGCTAGAAAACAGACCAGGAAATGTGCTCGGATCCGGTCGTTTCGCTGGACAAAAACCGGACGGGCAGAAAAATCCGTTTTCATGATCCGAAAGCATGCTTCAATCTGCCAACGGCTTTCACTGACTTTTAAAATATCTTCCGGCTCATCGTCAAAAAGATCCGTACATACAGCATAGAGGCCATCGTACTGTGCTTCCTGTGCAATCTTTTTTTCATCCAGAAAATATAGGATATCGGCCATTTCTCCATCTTTTGTAACAGCTGTTTTATCAATAAATCTTGCTGGGTCATTCGGATTTTTCCGGTTTTCTGATGCCTGCCATTTGAAAGCATTGCTTTTGCTCGTTCAATCTGTTTCTCTCGAATCTCTTTTGATAAGCAGCGTATTTTGGTGAGTAAGTAATCAACAGACGCTGTTCCATCTTTTTGGAACTGTAAGGTTCTTCTTTATAAAAAAGTTCCTCTTTATCATCGTCTGTCAGGCTGTTCAGATCGACCGCTTTATGGTCTGAGAGGCACCGGAATCCTTTTTTGTTTAGTGCAAGTGTCCGGTATTCTTCTGGAAGTTTTTTGATAGACTGGGTTACGATATAAGAGCGCTTCTTGCTGTGATTTAAGAGCCGGTTATTTTCAGAACCAAGGCCTGCATCAGAACAGAAGATAAACTCTTCACACCCAAACTCCTCAATCACTTTTTTCTCGAGTGGTTTCAAAGATGTCTGTTCATTTTGATTTCCTGGAAATATGCTGAAAGCCAGTGGGATTCCATCTCCGTCGGTAAAGAGTCCCATCTGCACGATAGGATTTGGACGGTGTTCTTTACTTTTTCCGTATTTTTTATCTCCATCTTCTTGTTCAATCTCAAAGTAGTAGTTGGTACAGTCGTAGTAAAGGACCCCATCGTTACGTTTTAAAACAGACTTTGAATTGCGATATAGCTCTGACTGAATCAGATCGCATTCTTCTGAAAGAACATTCAATGCCCGGTAAATATCATGAAGCTGATAAGTGGGTGCTTCTAGGAAGTTTTTAGCCGTTTCAAAAGAAGAACGTTTGCTGCCTGGTTCTAAAATGCGTGTATAGATGAGATCGGATAAGATCGCGTTCAAATCATAATCATAGTGATGTTTATCTCGAATCTTTCGACATACCTTGTTTAAACCAAGTTCATAATAAAGAGACTGCAGGAAAAGGTAACCTCCCTGAAATTTTCGCTTTTCTCCATGGGCGATCTTTCGGTTTGGATGGAAAGTAATAGGAATACAATGATTCGCTTTTTCCTGTTCAAACTTTTCGGTCTCAATGCGAGCCTGTTCTTTTGCCCAGGCCATAACATCGTCTCTGGTGGGACCATGTTCAACTAACAATTCTTTTAATGTTCCAAGTTTGCGGATTGTCCGAGAGGTAGATTTTCCGTTACTGTCGATGTAGGATTGCTTTATATAAAAAGACTCAGCGTTTTTTGATTTTGATGTATTGACCTTCAATTTTTTCACCTCAATACCATTATAGCATAAAAAGCCGAAAAAGCCTATATATAAAAACAACAAATTTGACAAAAAAATATAAGCATTCATGCGGCTTATACGCTGTTTTTCATTCGGAAAGGTGTCAAACTCCCGAGACGGATAAAGAGAAGAAAAAGTTGCAAGGAAATTATAACTTGATCTGAATTTTTTATGCAATTATTTATTTATAATAATGCCGCTTCCGGCAATATGAAATGTTCCTTGTTAATTAGAGCCATCAATGCTATAATCAAACCAAGATTATTTCTTTCGATGATAGTGGCCTCTGGCTATGGGTGAGATCTTGCGGATCATTGAAAAGGGGTAGTCTATTTTTTAGTCAATGCATAAGTGTGCATTGGCTTTTTTTATTTTATAGACGAACCAGGAAAGGAGAGAAAAAATATGTCCGAGGTTAAGCGGATGTATGAACTGCTCTATAAAGAGCGATGGGATGAAAAAAAGCAAAAGGAACGACGGAATGAAGAGGCGTTTTTTTCACCGGTGAGTCCGATCACTAGAGAAATTCCAATCGAAGAATTGTTTGATGTTCTTGATGCCGGAGTATGGGCTTATCAGACGCGGTACAATTCGGAGGCGCTGGTGCATAGCTTTTTTGAACAGATCAAGCGATGTTCTGTAGTGAAACGACGGAGAATGTTGTAAGAGGAGGGACAAGGTGAGCAATATTGTAAAATGGGCAGCAGTCAGTGATGAGGAAACTTTCGCAAAAGTTCGAGTGGAGTTTTCCTTCGGTGATGGAAGTGCTGTTCAAAAAACAGTTACGATGGCCGATTTCATCAGGGCCATGAGCACGATTGAAGCGGAGCAGGAGAGATGCCTTGAAATCGGACAGATACCAAACGGATTTTATGACGGGGTACTGATCCAGAATAAGGAACAGAGCTTTGATGTGATCATCACGGTTTCAGCACATCTGGGGGTTATTTATCTGTTTGGAGTACCAAAACAGGTTGTGTTTCCGGATCTGGCATTTCTATTTAAGGTAAGAGAGGGGATGTTATCCGCCTCTTTTTGTTTTGCCTTAAAGCGGGATGCATCCGGGATGATCGGGCCGGCCAGCAGGTTATGTTATTACCCATTTGGAAATGTATATGATAATGGAAAAATATGTTGGGGAAATACGGTATTTCCGAAAATGACTTCGATCAAAGATGCGGAGAAGCTGATCCAGTCATTTTTTGATGCAGAAACCAATAATGATCTGTACCAGAACCGGATCGTGGAGCATCCGGAATTTAAAGAACAGTCCGGTCTTCTGGAAACACTTAAGGAAATGGAAGTGTTCCCACAGAAATGGCTGCAAGAAAACGGAAATCAATTAAGCAACTTATGTGTTGCGATAAGAGGAGGAAAATAGGTTATGCAGATGAGTTTTTTTGATTTTGAGGAATTTAATGAGCTGAAGGCTGAGGCAAAGAAGAAAGAGGCACCGAGAAAGAAGAAGGAAGAAAAGAAGAAGAAAAAAGCTGCGCCGAAAACGGTTTACAAGTTGCCCCTTACGTTAAAGAGTGTTGCTGGTGATCTGATGATGACGGAGGGAACAGGAACAGAGGAAGAAGTGAAGCAGTTTCTGGCAGAGCAGGGCCCATTCTTTGCAATCTGTGATGTTTCAAAGAAAGAGGATGCATATTTGTGCCGCCCGAAGAATCATGAAGGAGTGGAAAAAGGAACCATCTCGGTTGACGGAATGCAGGTGTTCTTTGGAGCAGAAGCAGTGGATGTTACGGCATTAACAGGTGAAGTGGACCTTACAAATCTGTTTGAGTATGTGTTAAAGAGCAAGGGGCTTAGCGGATTAAAGCTTACTTTGTTTAAAAACGAAAACAATGTTGTGCTCCTTCCGGCAGAATCTTCTGCAATCACCGTACCATTTGAAGATACAGAAGAGATCAGGGTGCTGAAGGCAGGAGAAGAGCTTACCATTGGAATCAGCGAAGAAGCAGAGACACTTGAAGAACAGCTCAAGGAACTTGAGGGTTATGGATCCTTATATGATCTGTACCCGTGTGGCGAAAAATACTATCTTGGCCCGAAGTATGCTGGTGTATCCAGTGCCAGTACGGTTAAAGTGACCAAGTATGCCATTGACGGAGTTAAGTTATCCCTGATGTTTACCTCATATGACTTATCTTCAGAGGATTTTGGCGGTAAAAAGTCCGTCACGGAAGAGGATCTGCTGAATTTCCTGGATGCAAAAGGACATCTGGAATACCGGCTGGCCGGTGCGGTGTTTACCTGGCTCGGAAAAGACAAGAACATTCTGTATGTGGGAACAAAGGGCAGCAAAAAAGGTGCGGATGATAAGGAAACACTGGATAAAATGCAGCTTTCCATCGGAAGACAGCGGGTGATGTATCAGGGAGAAATCTATGAAATTCTGAACCATCCATGCTTTTACTGCGGAAGTTCATTGGAAAGTGACCAGAAACTCTTTATCTGGAAACTTGAAAAAGTGGATATTTCTTATTGGTTAGCTATATCACAGTTTTTTTGCGAAAACTGTGACAGCGAAGTAGCTGTGCATCTTTTTTATGATCCAACAAGAAACAACTTTAAGTGGTTTGTGCCCTTCCAACAGGTATATCATGCATCCGTTGAAGCAGAACGGGAGCCTTATTTAGAGTGTTATGAAGTTTCAGGATTGGTAAAAGTTGGAGAATTTCATTCCCATGGCAGGATCCCGGCCTTTTTCTCTGCCACAGATGATGAGGATGAAACATTTCCTGGACTTTACGGCGTGGTATCCTGCGGCGATGACAGGAAAGTTTATCGAGCTGTACTAGGGGCAGATAAACAGATTTTTCTCACAGAAGAACAGATGAAAGCGGTTGTTTATGATTCCGGCGAGGATCGGCAGTCCTGGGTTTTGGGCTGGTTTCATCAGGTCTACAACAAGAGCAACGGAAATGGAAGCCACTATATTGTGCTGGTGGGGCAGGAAAAGACAAAAGCCATTTATGTTCCATCGTATGAAATGGCACGATTTTTTGAAGGTATTTTCCATGTGTATTCCATTGACCGCGGCCTGCGGAAAGATTACTGTCCGCAGGATCATCATTTTCTGATTTCAGCAGAGGAGCTTACCTGGAGAAAAGGAGATCCTTTGCTGTGTGGATGTGGTTATGCTGATCAGCTGGTCGCATTATTATAATCGGAGGGGGTAGGTTTATGATTGAAAAATTGGAGGAGTATGGCCGGTTTCTGTTCGGTTGGGCATTCCGGGCGATGCAGAGTGAGATAACAATGCAGGAATCCCTGAATGCAAAGTCAGAGAGAGCCTATCTTACAGGAACGGAAATTGCATTGTTAGAGGATAGCAGTCTTTTTATCATTGGAATTGGTATTCTGGTGCTTATGGAAGCCTTTTTCGTTGTGGTTATTATATCCTTATTGCTGCATGGTGTGATGAAGCTGATCAGACTATGTTTGGCGAAGGGGTATAGCTGTCTCACAAGGAAAAAGAGATCCCGGCAGCGTGCAGCGGCCAGGAGGATCCAAAAGCGCCAGGAAGCGCTTCTTTTACAATACGTTCTGGAATCTGAAGAAAGGACAAAAGAGATGCCGGATGTGTTAAAACTGCCAGAATTTATGGTAAACAGGGAAAGGAGAAACAAACATGCGTATTAATCTGCATGTAATTGTGATAGGGGCTGGCTTGACCGGCTCCTTCTTTTTAAAGGAAATGATTGCGTATCTTCATATGAAACAGGAAAATTTGATCCGGACGGATATTACGGTTTTTGATCCTGGTTCAATCAGTAAAGAGGACCTTGGCGCGGTATATATCCGGGAAGATCTTGGTCAGAACAGGGCACTTTTATTATCAGAACTTTTGAAAGAACAGTATGACTATGAGGTGACAGCTGTTCCGGGAGATTTTTCTATAGACAGTCAGGTACTACAGATTTCCAAACGGGATTATGTTTTTATGATTGATTGCAGCGATGGGAGTATTCCTGGAGACTACCGAACGGAATGGAAAAAACTGTCCGCGAAAAGAAAACTGTATCTGAAATTTGGAGATGCAAAGCTGTATGTGGATGACGGAAGTGGAGAGGAACCATTTTTTTTAAACACGGAAGAGAAAAGCAAAGATTTTGTCTGGAAGCATTTGGAAAGAATGTTTTTGGTGAACCTTGCCATGTCAAAGATTGTGGCTGTCTATGAAGAAGGACAGGTTGAATGCGGGACATTTTGTGTGAATGAAAAAATGGCCCAAATAGGACCACAGCTTCATAACGACCAGAAGCTGGATCTTTCTCTGGGCCGGAAATCAACCGAAGTTTATCATTATCAACTGGTTGTGGTAGGCACTGGTGGGACCGGTTCTTATTATCTGAAGGAATTAGGGGCGATCCTTTCATCCTTAACGAAGGAGGAACGCAACTCCTATGCATTGTCCATAATCGATGGAGACCGGGTGGAGCAGAAGAACCTTGACCGGCAGAATTTCCTGAAAGATGATGTTGGCCAGCATAAGGCAATGGTACTGGCACAAGCTCTTAGAGACCATTATGGGATCGAAGTAAGAGCATATCCAATGTACATTGACTCCGCAGAGCAGTTAAAAGTGGTCTTTAAACAGATGTCAGGAGCGTATTATAGACGCACGGTCCCGATACTGATTGGGTCAGTTGATAATCACCGGGCCAGACAGGAAATGGAAAAATGGTTCCGTCAGACGCCTACTGGTATCTGGATCGATACGGCAAATGAATTTCACACTGGCGAGGTTGTAGCTGCAGTCAAAAAGAATGGAAAGATGTTGTCACCTTCCAGGCCGTACTATTTTCCGGAAATCATGCGAAGCCGGGAAAAGCGGGCAAGTGAATTAAGCTGTGGGTGATCAACCAGTCTTCACCGCAGCATCGGTTTACCAATATGGCTGCGGCAATGCTGGCTTTATCAGCTACTCTCGGAATTTTAAGAAACGGGTTCCTTCCATATAAAATAGTTTATTTTGATGTGTTTAAGGGAAATGCTATTCCGGTAAATGCGGGAGCGGAAAGGGGAATATTTTTTGAAGATAGTGAATGAGGAGCGTTATCAGCAGCTCTTCGATCATCCGGAAGAACTGCGTAAGATCATTACCTATGCAAAGCGTCTGATGCAGTATGAAAAATGTTTTGATTATTCTTTTCGGGATAACTGCATGAAGATGGAACTTTTACAGGTAGCGGTACAACGCATCCTGCAGGAATATGGGATTGAAGTGGGGGAAGTTTATGATTTATCGATTGAATGGATTGAGTCAGACGATGAAGATGACTTCATCAGTGAAAATGAAGAAGTACTCTTTTGTGTAGAAACTCCATATCCTGGGATTATTGGGTTTACCGATGTGGTTTCTGCCTATGAGGATGATACAGAAACTCTGGAACTTTTTCCAGAAGAAGTAAAGGCAGAACTGAAAGAATACCTGGGGGAATGTGGAACTACGGTACTTACTTTGGACGTTGTGGAGCAGGTAATACGCTGGTATGAAGAATGCAGGGACTGGAGACTTTGTGAAATCGCATTTGAAGCATATGAGTTGTTTTGCCAGTCTTTAAGTGTTTCTTATTCGTCCGGGACAGATTTTATTCAAATTGGTGAGCATTATTACTGGCTGTACAATCCAGAAGAGAACTCAGACTGGGGAGATATGTTTCCGGTATCTCCGGTATGTGACTTATGTGGGATTGTTCTTTATGTGTTAGGAAAGGCAGGAGGAGTATGCTAAATCTGAGCGATTATAAGGAACACTTTTGTGAATACATATTGTTCCGGTACGCATGGGCGAATGAATTTGTGAAAGAACCGTTTCCAGAAAATTTATACGAATATTATGATAGTTTCGCAAAAGCTTACCGGTATCTGATCGAAAAAATAGGATATCCGGTGCTTTACTGCGGAGTGACAACATCTGCAGAGCAGATCCTGGAACCTATTCTTGCAAAATGCAGAATGAAATATGAACAGTACCATAATTTACTGAAGCTTTATGATCAGGATGAGCCGTATCTTATGCTGGTGCTGCAAGATAACCAGCAGACCGATCAAAGAGGCTTAAACGTATTTGGCAATGCGTTTAATGGAGGCGGTCTTTACATTTCCTATGGTACATATAAAGATAATGTGCCGGCCTGGAAAACATGTCTGCTTGCTGCGAAATTGGAAATGTGTTATCGGCTAAAGGAGGAGCGCGCGTGGAAGTATTAAAACAGGTGATCCGGCTCATGAAAAGGATAGAAGGTGCTTTCTGTCCGTGGAGTTATCTGGATCAGATGGACTATTTTCAACAGGGTGGTTGCAACGAAGAAGAGGCATATGCGTATGCAAATTCCAACATGGGCAGATCTGCCAGGTATTATCCACATTATCAGATGTGGGTCAGCCATTTAGTAAACCGGCTGATCAAAGCAGGTATTATAACCTGTGAGTATGAGACGGCAGAACTAAGAATGGAGGATGTACCGGTTGAAAATCTTTTATGTATTGTCAGTGATGAATGCTCTGAGGGATTGGAAGTGGCAGATGGCCAGAGGAAAAGAACGCTAGATGCCATTATGAAGGCATTAGGGTTTGAATTATTGGAATTTGCTGAATTGGAGGATTTGGATCATATATTGTCCAGGGATCAGAAGGCGGCATTTTACAGAGCATTTGATGAATTCCGATGCGATTTTTATGGAGAAGAGCGAGAGTTTGTCATTGTACTCATAAAGGGAGAAAATGCACCGCTTCTTTCTGAAACGGATATTTTCGTGGAACTGGATTATTTTGTGATTTCATTTGAAGATTTTTTCATTATGATATATCCTTCAGAAACTGGATTTTGCGATGGATATGTGGAAATCACGTATGGGATTGGCTTCTTGTCATGGAATCTTATCCCATTATTACAGATGCTGTATGGAAAGTTAAATGGAAATGTCGAAGAATTTTTCAATCGTTCTGTCATGGAACAGGAAGCGCAGCCATTATAGTGTAACCAATGAGGACATGGCTTCGCTTCATTGAGTACGAATTACTGAGAAAGTGAGTGGAGAAAATGGTGAAAATTGTATATGGAACGGAACCGTACCGCATTGACCATGAAGTACGGAAATTAGCGGAAAATACGACATATTATGTGCAGGTATTTGATGACATGGATGGAGTGAAAGAATTTCTGCAGAGCATTTCATTCTTTGGTGTACCATGTGCCATTTATAAGGTGGAGGATGTGAAAAAAGAGAGGAAGGAACTCTTGTATCTTATGGAAGAGTGTCCGGAAAGTTCCTGTTTGATCATTCGGACGGAAAAGCCTGACAACAGCAAGGACTGGAATGCATGGAAAAGTAAGCATGGCATATGTTGTGATAAGCTGAATGGAAAGTCTTATCAATGTTGGATCCAAAAAGCTTTTCAGTCCTTAGATTGTCCAATACCGGAGCCGATGCTACGATATTTTATTGACAGGAGCGCTTATGCATACCAGGAACGCAGAGACGGGAAAGATGAGACGACAGATCTTTACCAGATAGCTATTTTCATTAAACAGATTGCATTTGCGTCCATGGATACTGGAGTGAGCAAAGAGACGATTGACCAGGTTGTTCCTGCAGCAGTGGGGAAAAGCTGGGAATTGGCATCAAAGCTTTTACTGGATCCTATGGAAGGTATGAAGCTTGCGGTGGAGTTGTTCGATCATGGGAATAATAGCCTTAAGCTTTATGGGCTGCTTCTTCGGAATTACCGGGTTGCGAAAAAAGCGTTATTGTTGTCAGATATGAAGGAAAATGAAATTTTAAAGCTTTTAGGCCTTACGGAAAAGCAGATGCGGGGAATACGGGCCTATCGGAAATTACCGGAAGAGCGATTGGATACGGTAATGTCGATATTGATAGAGGCAATGAACAGAACGAAAATTTCTTTTGGAAACGAGAGAAATCTATTTATCCAGACTATGGCAAAATTGATTATATTATAATAGGAAGAAACCCAGACAGAGATCAGTGATGATCGTGCCTGGGTTTTTTATGTGCGCCCGGCGGCGCACGTTTCGTTTGCGCGCCATGGGCGCGCTCTCGCAGGTGAAAGTCCTGAACATGCCCAGGTAGTGGGAAATGTATAGCTGAACAGCAGCACTACCTCAGCAAGTGACGCATTTACTTCAGAATCAAAATTAATAGTCGATTTGCCGACCATAGCTATCGATATCATATTCAGAGCCGTCTTCGGTTTTTACATGTGCTTTATTAGAGTCAAAGATAGTTACCTCTGTATAGATTGCTTCTGTAAGTATGTGCCCCTCGCTTGATAGATGGCCATATTTTCCGGTACTATCTTGGTATCTGGCAACTCCACCATAATGGTGATTCAGATCATCTCCCAAAATATAGTAAACAAGGGACGTGGCCCACCACAAAAAATAGAGAAAATAGGTTTATTATAAAATGTTTCAGAATTTTGATAATGCAATAAGACACTTGACAGAATATAAAAAATGTAATATCATTAATACAAATAAACTGAGATTAATGGGAGGAAATTGAATGAAAACTTTCAAGCGTTTTGTTGCATTTGGCTTAACATTGAGTATCATAATGTGCTCAACTGCTGCATCGACTTTTGCAAGTGAATCAACTCAAGGACGAGCTTCCAATAGTACGGAAGTGCATGACTTCCTTGTAAGTGGCTTAGCAGCTGCGGAAGCTGTGTCAGAATTCGAAGATACAACCAAAACTAAATTTAGTGTTGAAGATTTTTCAAATCTTAATATCACTGATGATTGGGAGACGGATGCGGAAGCTTTCCTCAATGATTACCTCGCTTCAAGAAGTATATATAGAATAGAAACGTTAGCTCAGGACGAGGAGTTACAAGAGGCAAAAGCGACATCTATTGCGTATTCGATAGATTGTGCTGAATGGAGCATCGAGCAGAACCGTGCAAAAGATATAGCCAAAGAAGCAAAGTATATGTTTATATCTCATTATGTAGATCGAAAAGATTATTTTGGAATCAGGGAAAGGCTGCTTTACTTTTAGATGGAGAACAACGTTCAGGTCCTGATGGAGCTTTGGCAAGGTGGCTGACGGCTTCTGATCGACAGGCATATGATACTTATATGAGTTCAACAAAGGTTTCAAGTTCGATACAAAAAGTTGGGTCACTGGCTTCTGGGATTTCTTCATTAAAAGGTAATTATGAGACGTTAACAGAAGGATATGAACATTTTGTTCTTACAAGAAATGTTTTTTCTACAGCATTGGCTGAATTGCTCAATGGATTTGACGCGAGCTTAAATAAAGAAGATCTTTGTGAGGATTCAAAGTGGATGGTAAATCAGATGATATCCAAGTGTTCGGAAGATCCAAATGTTCGCTTGAATGCTTTAGTTCAACAGTATATGGAAGATGATACTATTCTCTTAAATTATGGAGAAGTTGATAAGGAAAAATTGATTCAAAATTCGGCTGTGGTTGTTTGCAGCTATATCCTTGGTGGATGTGCGGGAGTAGCGGGATCTGTTTTGGGAACTTTAACATCTACAATGATTAGTTTTACTATCGAAACATATACAGATTTTTTTAATTATGTGGCGTGGTTATCGTTACAGTACGGCTATAGTGGCAGGTACGCACTGCGCTTTTCTGACTATGCGGGGATATAACGGAATATGAAATATATAATGTTTTACCCGGAATGTGTTATAATTACTGCAGTCGTATTGTATATTAAACATTTACTCTATCCTTATGATTTTCGTGAAAAATTTCCTTATGACGATCCGCCGCCGAAGTTTTTTGGTTCTTTCTCATTGGGGGAATTAGTACAATATATAATCCAAGTATTAACGTTACCTATTATAGGATTTGCTATGATTCCTTTGCAATTTTAGGAAGGTAGCGGATGTAATACTTATAATTTTATTAGTTATGTGGTGGTTTATACCAACAGGACTTGCTAGAAAAATAGATGGCTGGTAATAGAAAAGCGTCCCTGTATAAAAGCAGAGGACGCTTTTCTATTGCAGTAAGATATGTTTTAGAAAGAGCGAAAGGCATTTGTGAAGATAAAATAAATTCTTTTCATCAGATGAGAAGGGTGCAATCGAGTAGGAGGCGGTGACTAACCGCCGTCCTCTCACACCACCGTGCGTCAGACTGTCTGACGATTGGTATTCATGATATAATTAGGTTACAAGATATAGAGATTGTGTGGGGGGTGAATTATGGCATATATTGTTGGAACAGACAGAAATCAATCCAGAATGATTACTGCATCGTTAGATGATCTAATTGATAAGATAATTCGGTTCGCGCAATTGATGCCTATGTTAATCCATTAAATTTATTCGAACTGGGTTTTACAGAATACAATGGGACTAATAGAGGACAATCTTCATATCGTCGTTCCGATTTGTTGAAACTGCACATTTACGGATATTTAAATAAAATCAGATCGAGCAGAGCTCTGGAAATAGAGTGTAAACGAAACCTTGAACTCACCCGTTCACTTCTCGCTAACAATACGATATCGTCTGCATAGCGGATGCACGGTACTCCTCTTTTGTTGAATTCCTGGTCAAACTCGTTAAGGTAGACATTCGCTAACAATGGGGATAGATTTCCTTGTGGTGAACCTTCTTCTGTCTTAACGACTACACCGTTTTCCATCACTCCACTTCTCAGATACCTCTTTATCATCTGAATCACCCGCTCATCCTTTACGTTTCTGCGCAGGATCTTTACGAGTAACTCATGGTTCAGTGTATCGAAATACTTCGACAGGTCAAGAACTACCGCTCTTGTATATCCCTGCTCTGCGTACTCATTTATCTTCTGAACTGCGTCTTTCGCACACCGTTCCGGGCGGTATCCGAAACTCCCGTCCGAAAACTTTGTCTCATAGATCGGTATTAGCTGTTGTGACATTGCCTGTTGGATGATGCGGTCTATGACGGTGGGAATGCCAAGCTTACGCATTCCGCCGTCTGGCTTCGGAATCTCCACTCTTCTGACAGGGGACGGGGTATAGTGTCCCTTCCGTATCCTTTCTGTCAGTTCATGATTGTGTTCCTTCAACCACTCAAACGCCTCTTCAATGGTCATTCCATCTACTCCCGGCGCTCCCTTGTTCGCCTTCACTCTCTTGTAAGCTCTGTCAAGGTTGTCCTTATCCAGTATCTTACCTAAAATATCCGGCTCTGCACTGTCTCTTCCTTTCCATATCCGGCTGAATGAGCGGTGCGCTCTTACATACCCTTTACGTTCCGCGCTATCTCTCTGCAAGCAGCTTTCTCTGTTTTCTGCATCCATCTGCCCATTCCTCCTTTCCAGGTCATACTCGAAACTCCTATTGATTCAGTCCTTCACCTCTCGGCTACTATGACCTCTGCTGACTTCTGTCTGTTCAGCACTGCTTTTGACAGTGGTTAAATTTAATGAATTAACATAGGCATCAATTGCGCGAACCGAATTATCTTTATCAATTAGATCATCTAACGATGCAGTAATCATTCTGGATTGATTTCTGTCTGCTCCAACAATATATGCCATAATTAAGCCCCCAATCTCTATATCTTGTAACCTAATTATATCATGAATACCAATCGTTAGACAATCTGACGTACGGTGCTGTGAGAGCTGTGAGAGGACGGCGGTTAGTCACCGCCTCCTACTCGATTAGTGTTTCTAAGAGTCTGATTGCCCGTACATCCCCAATAGATATAGCTCCATTTGAAAAATGCTGTGCATTGCTATTGATAATATGAATTAAAATAATATATTGATAATAAAATCATTAGAATTGCAACATATTAAATGTAAATTGATAATTTTATAACCAACGCCATCTTCAAATTCATACTAAAATAATTGAAACGGAGGTGGGAAAATGGCCAATGCGCAGCAAGAGGATTTTGTTCGTAGACGGATTACGGAATTGAGACTAAGCAAAAACATTTCTGAGCACAAAATGAGTCTGGATTTGGATAAAAGTGGATCATATATACGTGGCATAACTAGCGGAGCGGCCTTACCGTCTCTGAAAGAACTGTTTAAAATAATTGCCTATTTAGATATGACGCCGGCAGAGTTTTTCGCACCACTGGATGATGAAGATACCACATACAGAAAAGTGTGTGAAAAATTACGGACTATGAATGAATCGGATATTGAAAAGATTAATACTTTTATAGGGTGGATTGAAAAGTAGAAATTGGTTGAAACTTGAGAGGGATGCTTTAGGGCATCCTCTTTTTCTTTGCTAATTGGAAATTGGTAGTATAATGGGGGAAACCGTATTCGGGGTGTTGCAGATTTTCATCAGAAGTCGAAATGTTCTGATTATAGCAGGGTAATGCATAATTTAGGAAAACGGGAGGAAAGAGGAATAGGTAAGGTTTTGATCGTGATCGACATGCAGAACGATTTTGTGACAGGAACTCTTGGCAATCAGGAAGCGCAGGCAATTGTTCCAAATGTGCAGGCAAAAGTAAAAGAGTATGCGGACCGCGGGGATTGGATAATTCTTACCAGGGATACCCATGAGGAGAATTATCTGGACACGCCGGAGGAAAAAGTTACCAGTGAAGCACTGCATCAATGGAACGGAAGGCTGGCAGATCGTGCCGGAGCTGGAAGTGGAAAACTGCGAATATATAGACAAACCGACCTTTGGCTGGCTTAACTGGGAGGGCTTTGGATCAAACGATGAGATTGAACTGGTTGGAGTTTGCACGGATATATGCGTGGTCTCCAATGCGTTGATCCTGAAAGCCAAGTATCCGGAGGCGATAATTTCAGTGGATGCAAGCTGCTGTGCCGGAGTTACACCAGAAAAGCATAATGCCGCACTCGAAACAATGAAGAGCTGCCAGATTGATGTGTATGGACAGGAAGAGTAAAAAGGAGTATATGGAAAATTTTTAGTGGTTCTTTGCCAGAAAATATTCTATAATAATCTTGTATACGCAGTTTTCTCCCCGCCGAAAGGCAAAAAAATTATGTGTATGCAATCAACTTATAAGGCTCTTTCTCAGTTATATTAAAGGGAAAGAGCCTTTAGTATATCGTGGAGAGATAATATAATAAATGGGCTATCGACTATAAGAATTGATAATGTAAAATGTAGGTTTTGCGCTGGTCATACCGGGTAAAGTATTGTATAATAATTAACAAGCACACAATTCTGACATCATATCTTCCTTCACAGGAGGAGCTTTTTTAGGTTAAAAATTATAGAAGCAGTGCTGAGAAAGCGTTTTTGCAATGATATTCCTATCTTTTTTCAAATATATCGTCATAGATTTGAATGATGTTCCGCTCAATATTAACGCCATGCAAAAAGCTGAAAGGAATATGGTGGGATTGGATTGTTTGCATGAATTTGTAATAATTGCTGTGCCAAGTGTATCCGTAAAGAGGATAACCCGTTCTGCCTTTAAAATGGACATATTATCCACGGTGCTTGATACGGATGCGCTGACAAATTTCCAGTTTGGGAATTCCTGCCGAAGCTTTTTAACCCAGTTCTCGTTGCCGCCAACAATCGTGATCCGTTTCATTGCAATTGCTTTTTTCATTTCTGAAATCGGAATATTTACAGTAGGAGGAGTGTCCTCGGTGCTGTTGTAAACAAATTCCCGCAGAGCCGTGAGCTCCTGTTTCATTGCATCATATTCTTTAAGCCTTTTTTCTAATTCTTCCCGTGAATGTTTTTCTTCCTTATATTGTTCCTGAAAATGTGAACCTATGGAAAGTGCATCACGTAAACGTATCTTTAATTCAGATAGCTCGGCTTCTGATTTGAAAGAAGATTCCATAGGTGCTGGTGTTTGCTGCTGCCGGGATGTCTTTTCTGTTTTATTTGATGAATTAGTATCCAATGATTTCTTTTTCATAGACTGCAGAACTTTTAAATTCTTCTCTTTCGGAATAGTCTGGAAAAGATATTCTTGTGTTTGGGCATGGATGAATCCTAATGTTACCCCCAGATATCTTGCCAGATCACAGATCATCATGTAAGCTTGCAGCTGCTCGGAATCATAGTTTGTCAATTTAATTGTTTTTGTAATCAGGGCCATGTTATAGGCATTAAAAGCTCCGTCACCGCATAGGCCTAAAGTTTTTGGAGAAAGGCCGCTCATTTTGATTATTTCCCGTGCAAGTTTTAAACTGTTGGAGAGTTCATTCTTTTCCTGTTTATCCGTCAGCATTTTAAGCACGGAACCATAGTGCTTTACTGTGTTGGTGATATCTTCTGGATCAATACTGATATGGGTAGTATCCGCAGTATCCTCCAGATATTGTTCCATTTCGTTGTTAAGGTCTGAATAGAAGATGTCACAATCTGAGCTGCAGGAAATATGAAAGAATGGAGCCATGGTCAGTATTCGTGCTAATTTTTCAGTATCCAGGGGCATATCCTCATAGGAAGAGTATTCCAAGGTGCATAAATCCGCTAAATTACGGCTTGTAAGCTTTGGATATCGTTTAAACTGAGAATATTCTTTTTTATGATAAATTTTGTACATACTCTTCAGCAGCTCTGCACAATAGGAATCTCCACTCTGGGCACCGCATAAGATTGATGCAAGGACCCTTTGCTGGTGATTGTCGATGATACTGGAGCAGTTAAGTAAATTAACCAGAGGAATGGCATCTCGGCCGAACTGGGGGAGTTTGGCGCGGCTATGAAAGATGAAATCGGTTTCTATTTCAGGAAAATCTTTTTCCAGTTCCTCAGTCAAGAAGGATGTCAGAAAGAGAACCTCTGCGCCGGTTTTATCAATAGCCTGAGGCTCATTTGCGTTACTGTCTGAAACATTAGCTAAAAAGTCTATAAAATTATCTAATTCTTCCGGCAGTATATCTTCGGCGGAACAACTTAGTATGATTTCTTTTAATAATTCTGCCGTTTCTGAAGCGATTTTCCCCATAATCTATCCTCCGTGCATGTCTGTAGGATAATCATATCATATTTGCTTCGTGAAACAACATACAATTCCCAAATATCTGATATAGCAGTAATCTTTATTTGTTATTGAATGCCAGATTATACCTATTTTTCGTGTATATGATATACTTGTGGTATAATCCATATACTAAATAAGATAAAGGGTGGTACTATGCAGATTTTTGTAGATGCAGATGCTTGTCCGGTGGTTTTCATTGTGGAAGCAGTTGCGAGAAAATATGGGGTGGCGGTAACGCTGTTATGCGATACAAATCACATATTGTATTCTGATTATAGTGAGGTAGTGGTTGTTGGAGCCGGCGCGGATGCTGTAGATTATAAGCTGATCAGTATTTGCCATAAAGGAGACATCGTGGTATCGCAGGATTATGGAGTAGCAGCTATGGCTCTCGGCAAAGGGGCTTATGCGATTCATCAGTCAGGCAAATGGTATACAAATGAAAATATTGACCAGATGCTGATGGAACGGCACTTAAACAAAAAAGCGCGGCGGAGCAGCCAGAAGAATCATATAAAGGGGCCGAGAAAGCGCACCGATGCAGATGATGAAAGATTTTTTCAGTCTATGGAAAAATTGGTATTGGTGGCTATGAAAAACTGTTCGGAAGATACAGAGAGAGGGCAGAACGCGTGAATGAGAAATATCAGCTTTATTATTATTGGAATCATGGCATGTGCGATCAGTGTGGAGCACCAATACTGATTTTAAATGAGGCATTAAGCTACGAGGGCAATGATCAGCAGGAATTACAGGCTTTTGGATGAGCACGCAGAGTGCCGGTATTTTTCTAATAAAGATGAACAGAAAAATTTTGAAGAAATTGGCGGCTGTAAAAAGTTGGAAGAAACATATAATTACAAATCGCCATATTGGGCCATGCGCTCTGTAGGAAGCAAATCCCTGCTGGGGCAGTTTTGCTGCAGCGCGTGCAGAGAAAAATGAATCCGGGAAAGAGAGGCCGATCATTTAAAAATTTATACATACTTCTGGGAATTGCGAGAGTATGCACTGAAAGTAGCCCCAGAACCATGTGATAATCCATCTGGAATTGTTGTGTTTGATCTGGAGACTACGGGGTTGAACAGTAACGATAATGAAATTTTACAGATCAGTGCGGTTGATGGAAACGGGGATTTACTTCTTAATGAGTATGTCCGACCAGAGCTGATCAGGTCATGGCCAGACGCGGAACTGGTGAATGGTATTACACCAGAGCGGGTAAGAAAATGTAAGACCATCAGAGAACTGATAGGGAAGATAAAGGGCGTTTTTGCATCAGGGAAAACATGGATCGCGTATAATTGTGATTTCGATCTCGGATTTTTATTTTTTGTAGGTATTGAACCAGGTACGAATACCGAATTAGAAGATGTGATGTATAATTTTGCCGAAATTTGTGGGAATTATGATAAGCGCTACGGAACCCGACGATGGCAGACGTTAGAAGCGGCCGCCGCACATTTTGGGTATAACTATAAAGCGCATGATTCCTTGGAAGACGCAAGAGCCACACTGTATATTAGGAATAGAATTAAGCGGGAAAAAGAAATATTAGATGAATTGACTGCTCCATATCAGACGGTGAAAGGAGAACAGATTTAGGCAAAATGATACCTTACTTACAGTGTGAAAATGATACCTCATTTATATCGGAAACAACCCCAAATTTTTCTGCTATCCAAGATGGGTGAAACATTTGGGGTTTGGTCATTCAAAATGTGCAATAAAATCAAGCGGATTACTGGACTTTTAACTAAACACTGCAAGAATTCCCCCATCCTCTTTAGGGGGTGGGAGGAATTGCCTGCTTTTGATTTCTGATATTGCAATAACTGGCATGATTCTATATTGCACATAGCTGCACGGATAAAGAGAACTTACGTTCGATAAAACATGGACATATAGAAAAATATATGGTACAATATAATCAGTCGAGATAATAGGGAAGGCTGATTATTATGAGAAAATTGGATAGCAATGCACACTCGGTATTTTTATTATATTACCATTTGATTCTGGTTATAAAATACCGAAAAAAGGTTTTGAATGATCCGATTTCAAATCGGGCGAGAGAAATATTTGAGTATATTGCTCCGAACTATCACATTACTCTGGAAGAATGGAATCATGATCAGGACCATGTGCATATCATGTTCCGTGCTCATCCCAAATCAGAACTGAGCAAGTTCATCAATGCATATAAAAGCGCAAGCAGCCGCCTGATTAAAAAGGAGTATCCGGAAGTCCGGCAAAAGCTCTGGAAAGAAACATTCTGGAGCCAGAGTTTTTGTCTGCTGAGTGCTGGCGGTGCCCCAATTGAGGTCATCCGTCAGTACATTGAAACACAGGGAGAGGGTAAAAGTGAACACCGTGTACCGTTTTCGGATTTATCCGAATAAAGCACAAAGGGAATTATTTGCAAAAACGTTTGGCTGCGTTCGTCTTGTTTATAACCGGATGCTTGCTGAGAAAAAAGCGCATTATGAGAAAACCGGGAAGAACTTAAGCGTGACACCGGCCAGGTATAAGTCGGAGTTTCCATGGCTGAAGGAAGTAGACAGTCTGGCACTGTGTAATGCGCGGCTGCATTTGCAGACTGCACAAAAATTTTTTCGTGATGCCTCAGTTGGGTTTCCGAAATTCAAATCAAAAAAGAAATCTGTGAAAAGTTATACAACCAATTATGTGAATGGAAACATCGTCTTACAAAATGGAAAACTGAAACTTCCAAAAGCTGGCTGGGTCCGAATCAGACAACATCGGAAGATTGATGAATGTTACCAGCTGAAAGGTGCAACAATTAGTCAGGAAGCAGATGAACGATATTACGTTGCTCTGTTATATTCCTGCGAGGAACCGGCATGAAACCAGGAAAGCAGAAACCGCAATTGGTCTTGATTTTTCCATGAAGGAGTTGTATGTAGATTCCAATGGAAATCATGCAACATATCCTCATTTTTTTCAAAAAGCCCGGCAGAAGCTGGCAAGGGAGCAGCTGAGCCGCTGTGAACAGGGGAGCAACCGTTATAAAACAAAAGAAGAAAGTGGCACGGATTCATACCCGTATCGCACACCAGCGAAAGGATTTTTTGCATAAAGAATCAAAGAAGATAGCCAATTCCTACGATATCGTGTGCATCGAAAATCTGAATATGAAAGAGATGAGCCAGGATATGCGTTTTGGAAAGAGTGTTCATGACAATAGCTGGGGAATGTTCACGGATTTTCTGGCATATAAAATGGAACGTGCAGGTAAGAAACTGATCCGCATTGATCGCTGGTATCCCAGTTCCAAAACATGCAGCTGCTGTGGAAAGGTAAAAGAAGATTTGCAGCTGAGCGATCGCATTTATGAGTGTGTATGCGGAAATCGAATGGATCGGGACGAAAACGCAGCAATCAATATATGCAGAGAAGGGATTCGAATATCCGGAATGATGCTTGATATAGAAAAGAAAATTTCCTGATCTTTGCAGCAAAATTCCAACAATATCATTCTGATAAAACCGTGGGACACACGGGGATAGCTCGCTTATGCTTTGCCCTATCGGGCAATCGAACGAGAAGCCCCCACTTCAAGCGTTAGCTAAGTGGTGGGAGCATGTCACTGAGGAAAATGATACCTGATCTATGTAGTAGGGTATCATTTTTCCCAAAATTGAATAGTGAATTATATGGTGCAGAAAAATATGAAATATTGGGGATAGATTATGCGGAGAGCAGCTATATCTCGGAGCTGCCCTTAATGCAAATGGCGGATTTGGAAATTATAAGATACCTATTTCTTCCATTTCGTTGCATAATTCTTCGAACGTACCGGTAACATAGTTTTTTGTGGTGCTGATATCGGAATGTCCTAAAATATTTGAGAGCATGACCAAATCATGCGTCTTGTCATAAAAGGATTTGGCGAAAAAGTGGCGAAGTGCATGGGGATGTGCCTTCCTTTTATCAATGCCAGCATTGGCAGCAATGGTCTGGAGCATATTATAAATATTTTGCCGTTCCAATGGTTTTTTATTTTTATCAGTGAAAATAGGGCCAGATGGGATGTTTTTTTCAATGACATAATCATTAAGCATTTCCTGAAGTTCCCGGATTAAAGGAACTTTTCTGTTTTTATTCTTATTTCTAATTGTGATTTCCTGTTGCTGTATGGATTCAACGGTAATAAACTGCAATTCTGAAACACGGATACCAGTTTGTCCGAAGGCGCGGATCATAAGGTTAACCTTTCTTTTTTGAGGGCGACTGCTTTCTTCCAGGAGTTTATGGTAATCTTCCGGGGTAAGAATAGCATAGGTAGCTTTTAATTCTTTCTTTTGAACTTTTTCTAATTGAACAAAACAATCAGCGCGATCCAAAAAGGTCAAAAAAGAATGAATGGAACACAATTTTGAATTTACCGTGGAAACGGCATAGTTTTGTTTTAATAGATATTTTTTATAATCTAGGCATTGTTCTTTCGAAATTTCTGCACCGGATAAAAAAGTTATGAAGCCAGTTACATCAGAAATGTATTTGCTAATTGTATTCTTGGACCGCTCATTTGCTATTAAAAAATCCTGATAAGGTTTCAAATTATCTGGAGAGAAAGAGGGCGTGTCAGTAATGGTATCAGAATTTGTTCTGTCACAGCAATCCAGAGGATCAGCTGCAAAGTTCGGGCTTTCTAAGTGGGGCAGAATATCTGGTGTATTCGTTAATTCTGTATAAATGCTGCCAAGTAAGGACTTCAGCATATCGAGATCTTTTTCTTTAAATTCTGCTTTTATATAGTGCAATAAGGTTTTTTTTATATCAACAGTAGTGGAACCGACTGTATTCATCATATTACTCCATTCATACGCTTTCCGTTTTATTGGATAGTTCGATTATATAGCGAACGTGCGTTTGATGTCAAAGAAAACAAAAGCAAAACTTCTTGTTCAGAAAATAAATGAATGGAAGTTTTGCTTTTGTTTTGCTTTTATAATGGTCGTTTTTTGGGGAAAATGCCCAAACCTAATATGGTATTTTATAATGGAATATCAAAATAATGACATAATTCGATTTATGACATTATTTTACAATTATTTTTTCTTAAAAACAACGTGGATTCAAGTTTTTGACTGTGATACTATTAATAATTTTATTAAATTTTAAATATTGTTGATTAAATTACTAAAATTGTTGCTATTTTTGGACCTACATGGTTTCATAAATCGAATTATGTAGAAAGTAGGGGGAAATGTGGCATTGGAACATGATACACAGGTGTTGGCAAAGCAGATTTTGGAAGATTTGAAGCCGGAATTGGTTCTTTCATCTCCTTATTCTGTATGGGATCCCGGCAAAATGAAATTTGAGGTCGCGGGCGTTACAAATCCGCAGTCATTGGCGGAAATGCAGGCGTTATTGGTAAAGAAAGCATTCACCGTTTCTGATATGTATATTTTACGTGTGATCCGAATGCTTGGGCATGCGGATCTGCTATCAATTTGTACAGTGCTGATGGCAGAACGTGAAAAGGAAGAACGAAAAGCTAAGGAAGAAAATCGGCCGATACGTTGTATTCCAAAGTTGGATCGACGATCCCTGAAAGAACGCCTTGATACGTTAGCAATGAGTGGTTTGGTTATTGTTGAAAAGTTTCAGATCAACGAAACTGTATACGCATATTTGAAGAGTGCAAAATCGGAAGCACATCAGACCAGGCAGATGTATTCTCTTACTGCCCATGCAACATACGCTTTTCGGACCATGCTGGAGGCAGATCAGCAATTAAGGTTTGATTCAAAAACAATATGGCTTAATGAAATGACAAAAATGGAGCGGGCTAATGCGGGGTTACTTGCGGCGGTTTTTTTGAAGCAGAAGTATATGTCAAAATATATATTTTCTTATCGCCTGAAAAATGTGAAGGGTATAGATGAGTTGCCAGCAATTATTGATTTTAAGAAAGAAGGTGTTATGCCCACTCGTCTGGTAATCTTTGCAGTCAATTTTTATACGAATGAGAGGATCGTAACCGAAAAAGATCATTCATATTATATAAATTCAAAGGTTAGAGGCTTTTGTACGGCGCTGCGTGCGGTAATCCATGAGACTACAGGAAATGGATCTACGTTTGCGGCCATCATATGCGAGGATGCTAAAGGCATACAAAAAGTAATTTCAATGATACAGAGTATTGATGAGCCGCTGATGAAGCATTGCATTTTTACGACAGGAACGGTATTGATATCACGGAGTGCACTTTCAAAAGCAGATGTCTTACCAGGATGTTTTGTAGAGCCGGTATTCAATTCAGAGAAGGCCCGGTGGCAGATCGTTGGGGCGACAGGTTTTTATTTCCTGGAAGCATAAGAAGGGAGGGAGTGGACTGCCTGGCAGCAGACTTAGGCAGGAAAATTTATGGCAAAAATAATGAAGGACACGGCGCAGGAACAGGCTCTTTTGGAAGTGGCTGACCTGCTTCAGCAGCTTAAAATATTGGATAACAGTACAAAAAATCCAGAATCTTCGCTGAGCTGTACCTATCGTGTTGGCGGTGGAAGAATGCAGCGCCTTCCAATTTCAGAAAACTATCTGGTTAGTATGATTGCAACGGTTCAAACTGATCTGCAGAAGAAAATAAATAACCTCTGTAAAAAATATCGCATTGAACTGGAAGCGGATGAATCGGCATTGATGGGGACGGGAATTGGAGATGATATTGAGTAAATTATCTTGTTATAGTTTACGGTTTCGACTGCTGCAGCTGACATGAAGAAAGATCACAAGGGATGATCTTTGACAGTTAGAAAAGCAGAAAAGACCGTATGGTAGAGAATTCATTATGTCATTTTTTAATTGCTGCCGGGAAAACAGAATTTATTGATGAAATGATGGAGAATTGCAATGAATAAAAGAAAATTAATTAGCCGTTATGCGGTTTTTCTTTTGGGAATCGTGATTATGTCGGAACCGGTCCTGTCTTATGGTTATACGATAAAACAGCCGATAGAATTTGAGCTTTCTGCATATGGAAATATTTTAGAGGTTGCAGGACAGAATGCAACAGCGGAAGCTGATCCGAGGGAACTGGTTTCCTGGAAGGTTTATTTTGTAGATGAAGAGAGCAGACAAATCCAGTTATCTGTAATGCGTAGTGGAACGATTTTAGAGGGTGAGGAGCTGGTTATACCATATGCGAACAGTCTGATTGTAAATGGGCATCGCTGGTTGGCAAATGAGGACTCACCATATCGGGTAAATGTATATGGACCGGGTGAAAAAATCATCTATATCACTTATTCGGATGAAGGATCTGTCGGGGACGTAGACGATCCGGAGGCATCGGAACGGGAACGCTTTGAAATGTATCTTGAAAGGGCTAAAAAAGCGGATGCGGCAATCGTTGGCAAAGAAGCAGAGGAGATTCTGGACGACCAGATTATTTGTGAAAGCAACGCCAAATGTTCTTATCGTCTGCGAAGCCTGTCTGCACAGATAAAAAATACGGTTGCCACTCCTGTTTATGTGATTGCAAAAGACTGTGCGGCAACAGGGATAATTTTGAAGGAATTATACAGTACTTCTGTGGAGTACAGCGCAAATCTTCTGGATACGATTCAGCTGGATGGAGCGGAATATAGAATTTACGTATTTCTCGTAAATAAAAAATTTGGAGAAACTTGTAGCCATAACTGGAAGCTGGAGAAGCGAACAGAAGCAACATGCCTGTCATCAGGATCAGAGAAATATGTTTGCAGTATCTGCAGTAAGACAGAAGTAAAAACGTTACCGGCTCTGGGGCATGTGGATGAAAATGGTGACTCCTCATGTGACCGATGTGGTAAGCGTACAGAGGAACAAAATGGCGGGGACCGGATCACGGCAACGTATAGGCCATCCCGGAGTGAATATCAGATGCAGTTTGTCTGTGTGAGTGAAAACTTCCAGAATGGCTATCTTTACATTTCAGATACAGGAATACCGGCAAGTGAATTTGGAGGTTATGGCCCCCTTGATTATATGCTTTCTAACCCCTACCAGGATTTTGTTGGTACATTTGCGGACTGTTTCAGTATTAAAGGACAGGCGCTGCTGCCGATTGATGCGGATGGTGCACTTGCGTATGCAGCTATTCTGTCAAAGGAAGAAGTGCTTGCATACCGAGGACAGATAGAGGGTGATTACATTACAAGAACCGTAGAAAATGGACAACTTGTGGTTGTGCATGAGAATGGATCAACAAGTCTCGTGACACCTACGGATGATATGCTGCTTCGCCCGGCTGTAGTACTCAGTGCTCCGGATGCCGGTACCGCGGATCCAATCTATTGGTCAGTGGGAGATGTACAGAAAGTAGTGATCGATCAGAAAACTTATGAATTTCGGTGTGTAGATACCAATTATTATGATAAATCCGAAAATCATCAGAAACTGGCATTGTTCCTTTGTGATGAGGTGATTCCGGCAAATTATGGGAGTGAGTATTCCTATTTACCGGATAAAGAAGGCATTATGGGCCAGGTATTTCTTCCGGGGCCGGTAGTAAATTTTGGTGATGAAAGTGATTATAAGTATTCCAAGATACATAATTGGCTGAGCAAGCATCAGAATAGAATTTTTCAGAGCTTTAACTGCCATATTGGCGTAGACAGTGCATTTACCGGAAGCACAGGTAAGGGGCGGTTCAGTGAATTAAGCGACCAGGATTTGACTGTGCATAGTATTGGATATCAGAGACTGACAGCCAGACTTTTTAGTTTATCGGTGGAAGAGGCCTTAAAGTATAAAGATTATCTTTGGAAATTTGGTGATACGGATGCGGATAATCCGGAAGTGGTAACCGATAATTTCTGCAATGGATATTGGCTGCGTTCTCCTATGGGGAATGCAGATGCCAATAGTGGGTATGCCTATATCGTGGATCTGGTCAATGGAATGATTCGGCCAGAGGCAGTGAAACCGGATGGCGGCAGTACAGATGAAGAGTTAAGGGTAACTACTTCGATTGGTGTAAGACCAGCCTTTGCGGTACCGCAGGGATGATCATAGAAAATTAGTAGGAGGAATTTGAATGAGGAAACGAGGCGTTGTGATCTTAATGGCAGCTGCACTTACCGCTTCTGTTCCGGCAACTGCGCTGGCTGATCAGGTTGCCGGTCAGATAGCTTTGAATGGGGAGGCTGCTTCGGAAGATGTTGTTGATGAGGAAAGTCCGGTGGACATGGATCAGACAGAAGAAGCAGATGATGAAAACCATGAAGAGTCGGAGGATGCGGGTTTGGAGGAGACGGATGAGGCAGAAGCAGGAACGGAAGAATCTGATCCAGAAGAATCGGAACCCGAAGAGTCAGAGGAAGAGGTAAAGGAAGCGGAAAAATCTGATGAGAGCGGTGAATCAGAAAATGAGGATGCTGACTCAGCGGAACTGGAATCGAAAGAAGATGAGTTGGAGGACGAGGACACAGAAGAAAACGAAGAGGAGAAGGTAGTGGATGAGACGGAGCTGGCGGATGAACTCCAGAAAGAACCGTCAAAAGCGCCAGAAGAGGAATCCGGGGATATGCCGGAAATCGGAACGGAAGAATTTACAGCATGGTTTAAGAAAAACTGTAATGAAGATTTTTTATGGGAGATGCTGGCAGAGCATGTAGAGGATGACACATTTTTTACTTGGGCGGTAGAACACGATAAGCTGTATTATAAAGCGTTTAAATCCTATCAGAAGATCCTGGAGAAAGACGGGCAGCCAGATGAAAAAATATCTTCCGAGGTAGATGCAGAAACAGAAGAGAACATGGCCGTACTGGATGAAGAGGTGGAGGAACTGACATGAAAAAACGTAGATATCGAAGACTGTTTGCGGTGTTGACTGCCGCGATGTTCAGTGCCTGCAATGTTTCTACCGCGCTTGCGATGCCACTGCAGGAACTCACGGAAGATTATCAGGACTTCAATACAAAGCTGGTTGAAGAGAGTCGGCCGAAGGATATTGGTAGTGATGCATTTTCAGAGTGGTTTTTTACATATTTGGAAGAAGAAACTCTGTGGGACTGGTTTTACGGTGTTATGGAGGATGATACCAACGAAGATTACAGCGCACTGTATTCCTGGTATGAAAAAAATCAGGAACAGATTGCAAAGCAGTTGGGGACAAATGCACCGGCACTTATGGCGAGTAGCGTAGGTGATCTTTGGAATAACTGGATCGACGGGAATTTTGATCTTACCGGAGACGGAACAGAGAACAATCCGTATCAGATTGAAGATCTGGAAGATCTGATGATCATGACACAGGCGATTGCAGCCGGTACAGGTAATTATGATACTGCCTATTATCGGTTAATGGATGATATTGATCTTTCTTTTGCCATTAACAATGGAAACTGGAATCCAATCGGCTGGTATCAGAATGCAGCACAGTTATCCGGTAATGTATCCAACAGTTTTAAGGGTACTTTTGACGGAGATGGTCATACAATCAGTGGCTTGAAAATTGTAAATATTTCAAAAAATCTTCAGAATGTTGGCCTTTTTGGAGTCCTGGATGGTGCTGTTGTAAAAAAGCTGGCCATCGAAGATGCCCGTGTATATGGATATAACCATGTTGGTATTCTGGCCGGCCAGATAAAAGGAGAGTCCGTGATCACGGACGTGACAGTTGAAGGAACGGCGGCTGCCAACACATCGTCTGGTGGGTATGCTTCTGATGCAGCAGTAGGCGGTCTGGCTGGAAAAATTTCCGGAAGCAATTCTGGTTCCAGGACTACGATCGAAAATGTAACAGCAACCGTGAATACAGTGAACCTCGGCGCCACCAGTAAAACGGGCGGTATTGCTGGTGAAGTGAGCAACGCCTATATTGTTGATACCAGCGTATCCGCGACCGGAAATAATATCCTGGGAAGATATTATGTAGGCGGTATCGTCGGAGCAATGAGCAGCGGTACGTCCATTTACAATGTGTCCGTGGACGGAACAATTGGCGGAAACGGTGCCTACACGGTAGGCGGTATCACCGGTTATTATGAAGGCGGAGAAATTGTTGTTGCCCGCATGTTTGGAGAAATCGGAAAGACAAATGCAGGGACAGCAAGAGAAGGCATCTTTATTGGTACCCGCAAAGATTCCGTTGATATGAAATATGGCACAACCTCCGGGAAGAACCTGGCGTACTGGTTCACGACTGCGGCCAATAAGACTAAGGCGATTGTCGGAAGTGGAAAATCATCGGATACAACGGTTACCGATGCGGCCCATATTGGATACTGGAATGATAATGAAGTTCATTACTATTTGAAAAATGGGGCCAATGAAACTTATGATGCCAGCAGATATTTCTACGAAGAACTGGAAGACGGAATACGCAATATTGTAGTCACCAGGCTGGACCGGGATTTTACGGTAGCTGATTACGAGAATGGCCTGCCATTTTCCATTGATCATTATGCACCGGGAACGTATGGGCAGCCGGTGAAAGGCTATTTATTATCGGTTAGCCGTGTAGATGTAGCAAATTCCAATGGCACATTTGATCAGGATGTGGCTACTTTTACGGCATATCCGGGAGGTGCCAACAGTTTTTACCGGATCATCGATAAAGATAGTTCTGCTGCTGTCAGACCGGGAGAAACGGTCCATGTAACGACCGCAGCCAAGAATACAAATGGAAGCATTTATCAGATGGTAACGGATGAAAATGAACCTGGTGGCGTAAAGCCACCAACCTATACGGATGAGGACGGAAATCCGCAGGATATGACGTATCAGACCGGTGGAGGATATACGTTTGAAATGCCAGAGCATAGCACAGAGCTGGATGTAGAGTACATCAGAACAACCTCAAAACTTTCCATGGATCCGGCTAATGTGACGTTCCATGTGGTACAGACCCGGACCGGGGACCGGAAAAATCCGACGGTGCAGACCGTAGTATTGGATGGCAACAACAATCAGCTTGCAACTTATACCGGAAATGATCTTTCCGCGATCAATGTTAATCCGGTTACTGTAAATGCTGTACACAATGATACCGGAGCAAGTACGGATAAAACACACAGCTGGAGCATTGACGATTCTGATCTTGTAGTAAATGCATCCGATGCAGGTTATGTGGAGACGGCTGCAAAGATCAAACCGAATATGGCTGGTAGTTGGATTAATGGCTTGCTAAATAAAGCGGTAAAAGCGCAGCAGGATAACAATTACTTAAGCGCAATTCCGGCCACGGTAACCAGACAAAAATGCAATTTTGACAGCTTCAACCAATGCAGACACCTCACCGGATCATAAATCTGTTTACGGAAATGTGACCGTTACGGTTGATTTTAAGATTGTGGATGAGACAACGCTTCGCGTTGAGGGAGTGGAATTAAACAAGAACAATATTACCTATACCATTACCAGAAAACTCACTGGAGACCGGAAGAATCCGACAGAAACCATTTTTGCAGATGAACCTCAGATCCTGGCGGCAAGTCTCAGACCGGCTCAGAGTTTTACCCAGAATGTGCGTTGGGAGGATGAGAATCCAAAACAGTATTTAAAGATCACTCCGCAGGGAAGCTTTGAGCATGAGCTGAAAGTGGAAGCAAAGTATGATACGAATGGTGCTGACAATCCGGCATGGATCCAGAACGTCATCAATGCAGATAATCAGAAGCGGGATGCGGATCCTTATGAGAAGCTTACCGGAACAGCAACGCAAGTAGAGCATGTGACCGTTACCAGTGAGGATGCGACGAACGGACACCAGACAGCAGACTGCGAGGTAACGTTGAAATTTGTCACTGTGGATGAGACCGCCATTCACCCGGAAAGTGTTCGAATGGGCCAGAAGCAGGTGAAATTTGATCTTCAAGCAACTAAAGAGGGTGATGTTAATTCAGCAGTGAAAACGCGGACTGGATTTGAGCCGGTACAGCTTAGTTGTACCGTATTGCCGGATTGCAATTCCGATGCTTTACATACGCCATATAACCGTGAGGTGATCTGGTCCGTATCGGATACGGATGTGGCAAGTATTTCCCAGACCGGTCTTCTGGCACCGAACCCAAATGCACAGTGGATTAAGGATGCTGAGCATGTAGCGCCGTATACCGGAACCAAGATGATCAAAGCGATTGCGACAACCGTTGACGGTCAGAAGGTGGGAGAAACCACGGTGGTTTTAAATTATGCTGCAAGATGTATTGAGATGCCGGAAACAGAAACACTGGATTTGGTACTCACGATGACCGGAAGAAGAAACGCTCCAACCTATACATTTGGCGATATGCCGGAGAAACAGGTGATTGCAACAACATATCAGGAAAATCGACCGATTACTTACAGTTCTTCCAATTCGTCTGTGTTGCAGGTATCTGCCGATGGAACGATCAGGCCAGTTCAGGATGCTGGTCTGGAGTGGATCAAAAAGGCATGTGTAAGTCCGTATACGGGAACAATTCAGGCGGTTATTACCGGAACGGATGCGACTGGTTCAGACAGCACCGTTGTGACATTAAAAATTACAGTATCCGACCAGACAACCTATTCATCATCCTCCAGCAGCGGCGGTGGAGGTGGTGGCGGTGGCGGAAGCCACAGCTCAAAGACAGTAGCCACTTCTGGAACAACACCTGCTGCCAGCAGTCTGCCGGAATATGTTGTGCGAGGAACATGGACAGAAACAGAGCAGCACAAATGGACGTTCTGCGATGATACTCGTACTTATGCATCTGAATGGGCAGCAATTTATAATCCATATGCGGATAAAACCAAAGATCAGCAGGAATATGACTGGTTCCGGTTTGATGAATCCGGTTATATGGTGACAGGCTGGTTTACAGATGTCGATGGAAACAGATACTATTTGAACCCGGTATCGGATGGCACACAGGGACGTATGGTAACCGGATGGTACTGGATCGACGGAATGTGTTATTACTTTAACCCAGTCTCTGATGGAACCAGAGGAGCCATGAAAAGAAATTGTGAAATTGACGGATATCAGTTAAATGCAGATGGTATCTGGGTTGTGAATGGAGTAGTTCAGACAAAATAAATATACCAGGTGTATTTATTATTTTGGTGGTGCCCTGTTAAGGGCACCGCCATTAAAAAATAAGTGACCATACACAGGGGAGCTGCTGTTGGAAAAGCCGGGAAACAAGCAAGATGAAGAATTTGAGGAAGATTGGAAATTACTTTTGAATTGTATGAAATTCTAAAAAAGAGGGTTGATGCCAGGGAAGAAAAGATGCGGGATTATGTAAGAAAAGTTGGCTTGACAGAGAAAGAAAAGAATAAGGATGAGCAGCAATAACAATGCAGAGAATCGTATGCTGTCAAAGGGATACGGTTTAGTTTCCGCAGGTGCGGTGTGTACCTTGAAAACTGAATAGTATGATAGCAAAAGAATATGCAGTATGGAAAATTCCCATGCTGCGGAATATGAATAACGTTTCTTGATTATAATTGAAATACTGGAAGCGCCGAAAAAAGTGTTTTATATTCCAGATTAACATCCGAAAAAATATTAAGATTTATAAAATAATGTCCGAAAAAATGTCAAAATAATTAGAATTACAGCCGAAAAAATGTTATAATTAAAACGGCGGTAGGAAACATATGCGTTTTGGAGGAGGTTTTATGGAAAGAGAACTGTTTACTAAGTTGGAACGGTGGATGAGAAAAAAGAATAGAAAGCCTTTGATCATACAGGGGGCAAGACAGGTCGGTAAAACATGGATCATGAAGGAATTTGGTGCCAGATTCTATGAAAATACAGTCTATATCAATTTTGATAATAATAAGGCGATGAAGGACGTATTTGAACTGGATTTTGATTTAAAGAGGATTCTGTCGGCAATTAAAATAGAATACGGAAAAAGTTTTCAGGCAGAGAATACCCTGATTATTTTTGACGAGATTCAGGAAGCGCCAAAGGCTCTGGCATCATTAAAGTATTTTTATGAGAACGCGCCACAGTATTCTATTATTGCAGCCGGTTCATTGCTCGGTGTTGCATTGCATCAGGGAACATCCTTTCCAGTGGGAAAGGTGGATTTTTTGAAACTCTGTCCAATGAGTTTTAGTGAATTTCTTTTGGCGGTTGGTGAAAATGGGCTGTATGAAACACTAAAGACCCAGGACTATGAGCTGATCAATGCATATGCAGGAAAATACGTGGATCTATTAAAGAAGTATTACTATGTGGGCGGAATGCCAGAGGTGGTACAGACTTATATTGATTCCGATGATCTGTATGAAGTTCGTGAGATCCAGAACAATCTTCTCACGTACTATGAGGAAGATTTCAGCAAGCATGCTCCCAAAGAGGTTGTTCCGCGTATTATGATGGTCTGGAATTCCATTCCGTCCCAACTGGCGAAGGAAAACCGAAAGTTCATGTATGGTGCGCTGCGTGAAGGAGCACGGGCTAAAGATTTTGAACTGGCAATACAATGGCTCGAAGATGCAGGATTGATTTTGAGAAGCTACAGGGTATCAAAGCCGGATATTCCACTTATTGCATATATGGAGATGAACAGTTTCAAGATGTTCATGTTTGATGTGGGATTATTAACAGCGAAGGCCGGTTTATCGGCCAGATTGTTGCTTGACGGCAGCCGTATTTTTGAAGAGTTCAAAGGGGCGCTCACAGAGCAGTATGTCGCGCAGGAGTTGCATGCAGCTGGATATCCACTTTATTATTTTGCGACAGAACGTTCAACGGGTGAAATTGATTTCATGCTGCAGGGAGATCTTGATTGTATCCCGATTGAAGTAAAAGCGGAACAAAATCTTCGTGCAAAGAGCCTGAAAGCTTTTTGTGATAAATATCAGCCGGACATGGCGGTTCGAAGCAGCATGGCAAATTATAAAAAAGAAGACTGGCTTATTAATGTTCCATTATATATGCTCGCTGAGTATTTAAAGAGCATGGTGCATGTAAATTAGGCTATGGGAGAAACAGGCTATCGTTTGGTGGCCTGTTTTTTTATTCAAACAGATTGAGATATTCATATTCCGCAGCATGGGAAGAGAAAGAAATTTCTATAATTGATGTTCGATAGTCATGATTTTTGTTCAAAAGGGCTTTTGAATCAGGTAGGTAGTTTACATATCATCATGGATCGTATACAGTGATTATAGAGCAGAGAAGGAGGGGAGAAGCTTTATGAAAAGACTAACCATTTTGTGTGCGGCTTTGACCGCAGCGATGTTTATGAATATGTCAGTATACGCAGGAACTTCAGAAGTGGCAGCAGAAGTCAGTGCCGGTACTGTATGTTTACCGGGAGCTGATTTAACGGATGTAATGGGCGGCGGTTTTATTTTCAGTGATCAGCATCCAGAAATTACGGATCCGGAATATTACTTAAAAGAATGGTACAATTCTCCGCAAGAAGGGGAACAGAGTATTTTAAATGCGCATGGAGAATATAAGACACCATACAACAATTACATGGATGAGGCATATCCACTTTTGCAGGAATTTCTTCATAGTTTTGACTGGATCCATGCAGATGAATATACCAGATACCAGAAAGCTTTTGAAAGAGTCGGGGCAGCATACCATGGAAATATCTATGATGCGGATGCGGGATACAATCGCAGTAAAGAGCGGTGGTTGATCCTTCGTACCAGACATGGGATGTGTGAACAGTTTTCAAATGAACTGGCAGAGCTTTGTAAGCTGGTAGGCGTCAGATGTGAAGCATATCAGTCTTCGGCCTATCATAAGCGGTGCTTGGTACAGATCGGAGAAATCTGGTACGTGGTTGATCCAACCAATAATGGGGTGAAGAACTGCAAGGCCGTTGATTATGCGGCGGAGAGAGATCGGTATAAAAACGAGTATTTTGCATCAGAAGAAGCGCAAAAATTGCAGGAACAGTTAGATTTACAGAAAAAGCTGAAAATGGGGAAATATCATGGCGCGAATATTATCGTACCATATGGCCAGATGTTTCTGACGAGCAAAGACAGGCGTGGCTCGGAATGACATATGATGAATATGAGCAACTTTACAAGTAGTGAAAGTGCTTTATAAATGGATATAGGAAAGCAAGCTATCAAACAAGGTAGCTTGCTTTTTTCTTTTTATAAAACAATCAGAAAATGGAGTATAAAGAGATGAAAAAATTTCGGAAGAATAAAAAACGAATTTGTGCAGGAATATTAGCGTTTGTTCTTAGCGCATCGCCAATATTAAATGATATCCCATCATTTTTTCTTTCCAGTGAAGCTGCAACGTATGGTGATACGATGCAGGCTTATATTAAGGACTCTGGATTTCGCCAGTATTGTATTGATGGAATGTCACCAAATAATGCATTGGGAGTGGCAGACCGATATGTGTATGTAAGTCCGTATGCATCGCTGAGCGAAGCAGAGGCTGGGCAGATATTTTTTGCACTGCTATCATTAGAGGTGAGTCAAGGCGGTAGCCAGGATATAAATAAAGTGTTAAATCAGCTAAATGTGGCTGCAGCATCTATTGGATTGACGCCTATGGGGCGTACTATGTCAAAGGATGATTTAAAGCTATATTTGCACAGCGCTGCCACCAGGGCAAAATATCCGTGGGTACAGGTCTGGAGTGATAATGCAGACAAATTATTGGAGGCAGCTGGGTTACTAAGCAGCAGTTCCTCCGGATCTACAATGGGTGGACTGGTGCCAGCAACTCTGGCAGGCCATACCACTCCGGAAACAGCGGTAGCCGCAGATGGAACCTTAAGTATTAAGTTTGCGCAGGACGGCTCAGATGCTGGGTTTATCCAGTCGGTACCGCTGAAATTTTCTGCAACGGGGAGGCTGGCTCCTACGTATCTGAAATTCCGAATGGTTGGACGTATGTAAAACGGATACGGAGATCATCTTTACCAATCCTGGAAACAGTCCGACTCCGTTATATGTGCAGTTTGATCCAATAGGAACAAGGTATGAAACGGCAATGGGAACATTTGCTTCGGCCAGAGATTTGTCTGAACAGTGCCTGCAGCTGTGGGTGCTTCAGCAGTGTGCTGGTCAGCATAAGAAATTCCCGCGAATTGGGTTAGTGCCGGCCCAGCAGCATCAGAGACTGGCATATGTGGAAATGGCTCTTCCCAGTAGTGTATATTATGCGTCTGTGGGAGCATCAGGCGTTTTGGTACGGGAATTTTCTGGGGCCAGCAAGGTTTTGGTGGGAATGGTGGAAATACGCCATCGTATCCTTCTGGAACATCCAGCAGTGGCAGCCTTGAATTTAACTGTTATCGGCATGAGGAGGACTGGACTTCTACATATAATACACAGCTGACTAAGTATGATCATGAAACAGGGAAACTCTGGAGGGATCGAGTTTCCGGCTTTATGAGCGTTTTGATGATAAGGATCAGGTCAATCTGGAACGTGACGGAGCAGTAGAACTGTATGGTGGAACAGATCATGAAACGTATCTGTCAAAATACCTGGATAATCCGGTTGTATGGGATGATTATCGGTTTGTTGCGACCATTACGACCAATGAAGAAGGCTATGCATCCAATACTGTAGAGCATAAATATCATTACGATAAAACCTTCTGTGATGGACATCCGGCACCGACTTTGTCGAAGTCCCGGAAGAGGAAGAAGATGAGGAAGGAGAAGTTACAAATCAGGACGAAATTGATGAAGCAAAGGAAGAAAACCGAAGACTTGCAAGTGGCTGGCTGGAATGTTTTGATGCGTGCGACGAAACTGCATCTGCAGGTACCTATGAGGGAGTCCACTTTCATTGGCTGATATCGGAAGTCAGCCAGGGAGAAATCTCTTCCATTGCATCAAGCGGCGGCGAGGAGGAAGTACTCGAATGCAGGACCGACCAGTTCGGCATCCGGGGAGGATTCCTATGTGAATTCTGGCTGTAAGCAGGATGCAGAGGCGACATACAATAAATTTATTGCCTTGAAATACAGCTATACCTATCAGGAAGATACTGCGCGAAATGGGTATATTCTCCATGATCTGCATAATGATGACCTTCCAATCGAGGTGATCACAACGGATTCTTCGGAAAATGGTGCAAATTCATTTTTGCGAATGAATACAGCAATCAGATCCAGATCAACGAAGATGCTGCTCCGGAGACAGATTCTTTCACGAGTAGAGTGGAGCAAGGCGCCGTTCATAGTATCACGGAGTCCGAATATGCGGAGCTGATGGGAGAAGATCTGGATGTTCCGGTACTGGAGGAAGAGAAGAAAGAAGGAATTCTTTCAAAGGCCATTTCATTTTACAAAAATATTTAAGATCGAAAAGAAGTGGAGCTTGAAGAAACAAAGGCACCGGAGCGTGTGGACGGCTCAGCTGCGGATACAAAAATCAGATGATGAGGAGTTTCAGGAGCATGAGACAGTGGACGGAGCGGATGAAACAACAGATTCCGACGACATTGATAATAAAAACTCATCGGATTCCGATGGTGAAATTTTGGATTCCACGGAAGCTTCGGATAAGGATGAGGAAGATCAGGAGAATAAAGGTGAGGTAGAGAATCCTGACGGCGGAATGTCAGATACGGACTCAAAAGATGAGTCCGAGAAAAATGATTCTGGAACAGGCTCTGAGGACGTAGCAGAGAAAGATTCCGATACTGGTAATAACTCTGGAGATCTGGAAAATTCAGACAGTGTGGATGACGCAGCTTCTAAAGAGCCGGACAGCGCGGTGGGAGATGTGTCTGCGAGATTGGAAACCTTTGAAGGAAAGGTATTTTCCGGCTGGATTGAAAAAGGCATTCAAAAAATTTTCGGTATTATGACTGTTTACGCAGAGACAACAGAGAATGCTGCAGGCAGTGATATAGAAAAAGAGTCGGTTTCTGCCAGGGAAACAAAGGACGATGATTCTGAGGATGTTTCTGATGAAGAGGAAAGAAGACCGTCTAAAGAAGAAACGCCAATTCAGGATGTTGTAAAAGATAATCGTGATTTAAAAAATGAGGAAAATCCATCAAAAGAAGAATTGGCAGACATTGATTCAGAAGAATTCCTTGATGATGATATTGAAGATGAACAGGAATTTATCGAGGATGAAGAACGGATCAGTGAGATAGAGGCTCTTGGCGGCAGGAAGGTAGATCTTGCGTCAGATTCCAATGCGACCTATGTGGCGTATGTGGAATTTACAAAGCAGAGGGATGAGGGTGGTCTGACTGTATCCAGAAGTGATGAACCGGACATTTCCCTTTATGCGCAGCTTTCAGGATCTGGTAAAGAATTATTTGAAAGTGCCTACAGCACGGCAAAAGGTTCACCGAGTGTGGGCGTACTTATTACACCAGGCTCGGCGGACAATTTCAGTCACTGCAATGATGAAGATGGCTGCGGAAATATGTGGCGTATCTATGACCACCGGACGGAGGGAGAAATCCATATCAATAAGCGGGATTTGGATCTGGAAAATGGGGCAAACGACGCATATGATTCCTATGGAGATTCTCAGGGAGACGCCACTTTAGAAGGAGCGGTATACGGCCTGTTTGCAGCAGCGGATATCATTCATCCGGACGGAAAAACGGGAACCGTTTATATGGCAAATGATCTGGTGGCAGTCACGACAACGGATAAAAACGGCGATGCTTCGTTTATGGCCTTTACGGAAGCCCCAGGAATGATCTATGACTATGAAGAGGGTGAGATCGTGGATCGCGGCCAGGGCTGGAATGCAGCATCTCCACAAAATCTCTATGATCATGCAGAAACATACGATGAGTATACGGCAGACGCAGATGTGGTAAGAACTTATCCGGATTATAAACTGGCGAATGGAAACTGTTGGATTGGAAGACCGCTGATCCTGGGGGACTATTACGTAAAGGAATTGACTCGCTCTGAGGGATATGAATTGTCGATTGGAAACCGAATGCAGCAGCAGACCAATCTGGGACAGGATGTAAATGCGGGAGTTCCGGGCGATTTGACCGGTTATGCTGGAATTGTGGGGATCCTTACCGCGGAGGAGCAGATCAGTGATGAACCGACCGGAGATGTGGAAGATCCTGACTACAACCAGTTGTTTTTTACAGCTGAAAGTGAAAAAACAGGGGATTCGGGATTTGATCTTGTATTCCGAAATCTGCCGGAGGGAGCAAAACTTTACCGGAAGGACAGTATTTCTACGACGAAAGAGGTAGAGGCCGGTACGGGTATCTATGATGAAGTGCCAGTCAAAAATATTTTTGGCCTGCCGGAGTATGTTGTGGCAGAAAACGATCATCAGTACCCGAAATATAATGCAGATGGAAGCATTAAAACCAAAACGACCAACGTGAATTTTACTGCGAAAAACGTAATCCGTGTGACCAGAAAAGGGTTGGATCCTGCGAAAGTTACGGATGTAATCCTTGCATCTGTGCCAGGAATGTCCGATGATGACCTTCTTTTAAGACTAGCATCTGTACCAGATGTGGATAATGACTTTGCGCTGCTTAAAATCAAGGTGGAGCAGGCGCTTCGCACAAATGGAAAAAGCTCACCGAACTATAAAAGAAGCGGAGTTACAGCTTATTCGAGCATGGATGAGCTGGTATTTGACCGCGGTGTATGGGAAGGTGAGACAGATACCTATGGTATATCCGGCGTTAGCAGTGGAAACGCAGCTGATAAAACGGTATGCGGTTCTCCTCTTGTAACATTGACGATCAATAAGGAAGGAACAGACGGAGAGGCCGTATCGTTATCTTCACTGATTGTTTCGATTCTGGATTATTACAATACCCATGATTATTACAATTATGGTGGAGTGGACTATATCAAAGAAGATGCGGACAGCTGGACGGTCGGTTTATATGCAAACCGGACCAATTATCCGATGCTCTTTTATGTTCCGGCGGACAGTTCTTCTGGAGATGCAATGTTTTACCGGGTAGCAAGTGCACCTGCAGACCACAGTAAACGGCCTAGAGCCATTTATGTTGCATACAGTGAGGATGCCATTTATGATCCCCGCGGTGAAATGAAGAATTTTTCCGTGAACGAGAACGGCACCGTTAATGCGATCCTTTCCCCGGCCGTACAGGCAGATGAGAATGGGGATATCGTGAATGGTGTCGTAACCGAAACTGAATTTTATAAAACCGGGGAAACACCTCTGGATAAAAATGGCAATAAAATTCCGAAGGTAACCTATGTGGAGCGGACAGAGAAAATTTCCGTGGAAGTAAATGAATGCAAGTGGACGGAGATCCCTCTCACAAAGGAAGGTAATGTGTGGATCGCCCATCAAAATGGTAACTATACGGATGGATATGGAACGGAGCATAATGACGAGGCAGCAGCACGTTATGAATATACGCTGAAACTTCCATCCCGGTTCATTTCCCTGACTGAGCAGGATTGCATAGATTTTGGAATTTCAAAAGAACTTGCAGGCACCCAGGTTGGTAGCGCCGCCTATTATCTGGCAAAAGGTTCCAGTGTAAAAGCATACCTTAACTATCGCAGCCTTTTAGTAGGCCAGGAAAATTCTTATGTACAATCGGTAGCTCTTGATTATCCGGGCCAGGACTATGTATTTCAGGATGGTGCAGAGCGGCCGGGTACGAACACCAGAAAGGAACCTGTAGGTGTAGAAGAGAGGATCATCAGTCAGCAGATCAAAGTAACAAAAACGATTGATGAGAAGAGTTACCGCAATACGAACTCCTACAGTGAAGTCCATGAGGACTGGTGGAGCCGCTTATTTGGTAATCATGCAGGGAATGGAGCATCGGATCATTCGGCCCAGAAGCTTGATAATTTCCGTTTCAAAACCTATTTGAAGTCAAATCTGGAAGCATTGTACCGGAATGAAAATGGAGAAATTGTATGGCAGGACCGTATGGGAACTGACCGGACGGATGCTGAGCAGCTTGCCGCAAATAAAGCATTTCCAATGCTGGTCAATAAGATCTATACAAAGGTTCCTCATCAGACGGATCCGCTGTTTAAAAAATCCAATGATGCAGCGATTGCCAATACGGCTCTTTATGATTATCATAACGGTCTGATCAGTGATGAGGCAAACACGGGCTATACGAGACTGCTGGAAACGGCAGACTATCTGGTTGAGGACGGTGACAGCACAAGAACGGTCAAAAATTACAATTATGAGAAGTTTTTTGATGCGATCAGCGTTTCTAATGGAGATAAATGGGATGAAAATCATCCGACCTACACAAGTTATAAGCCGATTGGAAATCTCATGAACCGTACCGAAGAGCAGCTGGATAATGCCAGGGTATCTGACCGGGTGCGTCAGTTTGCAATCAGCTGGTACCTGGATAATGAGGTAAAAAAACTGGTGCAGGAGGTGGACGCAGGTACTGGAGAGAAGGAGGCCAGTGCCGGTGCGACAGCATACAGTGAAGAAACGTATGATCTGGCACTCCGCCAGGCCATTATAAAGGCAGAAAACTATTTGAAGCCATTCTTTGCGTATGATCTTGATGAGCTTTACGCAATTCACTGGGATAGCGAGGCAAACGGAGGCAACGATCATGATACAACAACACTGGCTGCCAATACGATTTATGGAGATAAAGATCTTTCAAAAGATGGTGGGTATGCCTATGGGTTATCGAAATATTTACCGTATGGAACCTATGTGGTGGCAGAGCAGCCGCCGCATGTTGATGAACTGAAGGATTTTAAAAACCGACATTATCAGATTGATCAGCCAAGGGAAGTAACCTTGCCGAGTGTGTATGCATCTTATGATGCATCACAGGAAACTCCGGAAACGCTCAATTCTTTCTATAATTATGACTGTTCTGATTCCATGCAGCAGCTGGAACAGAAATATCAGATCCGGTTTGGTGAGGAGGACCATAAAATCCAGGCCCATAATCACCATGGGGATTTTGAAGTTTATAAGTATGGACTTGATCTGAATGAGATCACAAATGGGGTTCGGGCAGAAGCAGGTAACTATTTTGCATTGACGCAAAGCCCATGGCGGCCACTGAAAAATTATTATAATCCGGAGAATGATCGTTCTGCTGCCGAAGTTACCTATTATCTGACGGAGGGGCAGAACGGTAGAAAAGGAATTTCGGAAAATTACCGGTATAGTTCCCTGTCTGAAGATGCGGGACTTTCCGATGATGTTCCATATCCGGGTGCGGATATTACTGCAGATAACCGGTTAGGAATCCAGTACCGGGATCATGTTGCAACAATGACGGGAATGCAGACAGCTTATGAGGGGAAATATGCTGCCATGCTGGTTCCATACAGCGTGATTGCATCAACGGATGAGCAGGCGGAGGTGACAGATGAAGAGCCGGGCCAGGGAGGAAGTGCATCATACCGGGGATTTGCTTACGATAAGTTTGTGAACCGCTTCTTTACGGCAAAGCTTAGAATAGAGAAGATTGACTCGGAAACCCATGAGAATATCCTTCACGACGGTGCACTTTTCAATCTGTATGCGGCATCCCGTGATGACAGTGAGAGTGGTCAGGGAACAGTAAAATTTACGACAGAACCCACGCAGTTTACCGGAACAAAAGAATTCTTAACGGCAATGGGGGCTACCGACATCCGGCCGATTGCAAAAGGCCGACTTGCAAGGTGGATTGATCGTATTACCGGAAAAGAGAATGGCATCGGTGATCTGTATAGCGGCACCGTGCCGGAGGGTACACCGATCTGCAGTGAGGATGAGCAGATTGTCCTGGGAGATGAATACGGGAATAAGACCGTGGCCTTTAAAACCTATTCAACAACCAGGGACAGCCTGATGCGGGATGAGATGACAGACCAGGGAGCGTCCTATCAGGACCAGAATGTCGGTTATCTGGAACTGCCACAGCCTTTGGGCGCGGGGGTTTATGTTCTGGCGGAAGTAGATCCGCCGGCCGGATATGCGCGGAGTAAGCCGATCGCGATCGAGGTTTACAGCGACAAGATTACTTATTATAAGGAAGGAACAAAGGATAGCCGGGTATTGGCAGTCGTTTATGAGGATGATGCGGACCACCAGACAACCAATGCAAACAAACCGGAAGACAAGGTAAACGTGGCGCAGGTCTATGTGGAGAATACTCCGATCCGGCTGGAGGTTGAAAAGGTAAAAGAATCCTATGTAGGAAAGGCCAATACGACGGCAGATAAGACGGTCAGCTACAAGATTTCCGGTCGTGTGGATGGAAAATACAGCGAGATCGGAAAAAATCCGGACCTGGTTTATGCGTATCGGGATGGAAAATATTTGGGATATGCATGGCAGAAAGGAACCCTGGAGTATTTAGAGGAACGCAAGGCAGCAGGAGAAAAGGTGGAAATCGTTTATTCCCACGGAACATTTGCGGGCTATGGGTATGTTACCAGGACTCTTGAAACTGCAGATGATGAAAATGGCTATGTAGCAGGGGCATTGATGACATTGTTTGATGCAATCCCTGTGGAGCGTTCTGGATTTGAGGGAGATGAGGCTTATAACGGACTGAAGATTGAAAGAAATCTCACGAACAATATCACCAGAATGTATATCGAGCAGGGATATGCCGGAGAGAAAGTAGAGTTTGTCCGTGAAAAGGACGAGGCGGGTAAAGAACTGGAAGTGACTTTTTCGGCCGGTATTGATAAAGACGGAAACACCATTTCGGCAACCGGCGGAGTATGGTCTGCGGTTACGTTACAGCGGCCAGATACAGATATCTTATATTATGATCTGGATGGCCTGGATCCATATCAGGAGCGGTATATTGACGGCCAGTTCATTACCTATGTGTATGATAAAACGCATAAGCAGACGCCTGTGGAAGATGCAGAACGGGACCGCAGAAACTTTGAAAAGACTGATATAGAGCATTCGATGTATGTTTTTAAGGATGGAGTCCCATATTTAGAGATTACAGAAGGCGATTTTACAAAGGTAAAATACCGAAAGAATGATAAGCAGCTTGAAGTGGAGGCAGGCACCAAAATTTATCATTTGGATAAAGACGGGTACCGCGATACTTTGGTTGATCCGGCAACAGGAATGGCATATATCGAAGAAGGCTGTTCAGACGGAACGGTAAGAACTCTGGTATGGCCAGTTAATGTAAGAAAAGATGAATTCGGAAATGTGATTGCCCGTGATAAGATCACGACTTCCCGTATTGCTACGGTGGCAGAAAATAAGGACGGATATGCAGAGGATGAAACGCTGGATGTGGTAAATAATTCCACCGCGGAGATACCGGATGCGGATAAACCGTCGTATACCCATGCGGAGTCTGGCCATATACCGGAACCTGGAAAGGAAATGGTGAGCAATCACACGAGGAGAGCAGCGTTGAGCAGAACCGTTTTAATCAGGATATGAATGGTTCTGTCCTGGTAGATGACAATAATGGTGATTTTCTAAATGAACTCAATCCGGTCTATGATGACCATGGTTTGGTTTTGTATTACCAGAGAAGTTCAGAAACCTACAAAAAGGGAGAGGATCTTTATGACCGGAATGGAGATTTTGTACGACACCAGGATTCAGATAATCTGGAAGAATACAATCTGAACGCATATCGTATCAATGAACACGATGAACTGTATGATGCTTCTCAGGAGAAGAAAACACCGGAGCGGAAAAATCTGCATCACCGGCTGGGTGAGGGATATATCCTTGAAAACACCTGGTTAAGCTCTGACAAGACTCCGAATGATCCATTCGATACATTTCAAACAGACGGACAGGCAGATGTTTTAAAACGCCTTCCGAGCGGAACCTATATTTTGGAGGAGTTAAAGGCACCGGAGGGCTATGTAAAGGGGCTGCCTAGTGGCATTTCTGTAGCGGAGACGGGAGAGCTTCAGCATGTTCAGATGGTTGATCGGACCACAAAGATTGAAATTAGTAAGATCCATGCGCCGCAGGATACCAAAATGCCGGTTCTGGATATGGACCATGAACATCCGGAAACGGGAGAAAACGTATGAGCGCGAAGTAGTGACTGGCGATATTGCTTCCTATACATACAGTTCTGTTCCTGGAGCAAAACTGGCACTGTATCCGGCCAGACGAGTATATAGTGCGGATACGGAGAAATATCCAAAGGGATATTATCTGGTAAAAACACAGGATACTCCGCTAGTTTGGGAAGATTCAAATAGTACTGCTTCCAACCCTGTATGGAATACCGCGGAGTGGAACAGTGAAAATGAACCGGCCTATTTCGAGAGGATCCCGGCGGGAGATTATCTGTTGGAAGAGATTGAAACACCGGAAGGATTTGTAACAGCAGATCCGGTGGAAATCACGATTGGAGATCAGTCAGAAGTTGAAATCGTCTGCATGAAGAATGATACCACAAAGGTTGAGATTGAAAAATTCTTTACAGATGAGCACGGAGAGAAAGTCCAGCTGTCTGGGGCGGAATTTAGCCTTCATCAGGCAGTGGTCAATGCAGAAGGTGAAATTATTTACGATGCGGATGGCACGCCGGTATATGATGCCCGTGTTCTGGCATCATTTAAGAGCGGCACTGTTGAGGATTATCAGAATTTCCGCGATGCATTTGAAAAAGCGTATGCGTCCTATGGTGTGGATCTTTCACTATTTGGCTGGAAGGAGAATGGGCAGGAAAAATCTGCAACCGTCACAGCTAAGACGGTAATGGATGCGACAAGCGCCGGAGGAAGTCACGACCGATTTGCAACGAAAGCACTCCTTACCATGATTACAAGCGACGGGGAGACTATACGCGTAGCAGTATCTGGCAACCTGCCGGAAACCGTCTTTGATTACCAGTTTGATTATCAGAAATTGGAGCATATAAATGCTTACGCGGATACTTACCTTACGGACAGAGGCACCAGAAGGATCAATGGCCTGTCAGCAGGGGAAAAGTATGTCCTTGTAGAAACCAAGGCACCCGATGGATTTTTAAAAGCAGATGCCCAGGTGATTGTAGTGGAGAACCGGAAGGAGATCCAGCAGTATCACATCGAGGATCTGGAGGGACAGATCTGGCTTTCTAAATCTGCTGTTGGTGTGACCGGGGAGATGGCTGGGGCTACCATGGCCCTGTATAGAGCAGATCCGTTAGGAAATTTGAACCAGTCCGATGAGTATCTGGTCAGCCAGTGGGTAACCGGAGCAGATGGCATTTATACAGTGACAGATAAAGTAAATGGCAGGATCCCGGAAGGATATCAGGTGGGAGATTTAAGGATTCACATCGAGACGGGCCTGGCAGAAGGCATCTATTATTTAGTGGAACTGTCAGCACCGGACTATTATACCTTAGCAGAGCCGGCACGATTTGAGTATCATCTGGATGATTTGGTACAGACGATTCGGGCAGTCAATGAAGCGGTGAAAGGTGCGCTTTCTATCACCAAGACTGGAGAAGACGGCCAGGGACTTGCCGGAGCAACATTTGAGATCAAAGCGTATAAAGAAAATGATCTGGATGAGCCGGTCACCACAAACATGATCTATGGAACAGAGCCAGTCATCACCGTGCAGGATCTTCCTGTTGGTGAGATGCGGCCAGATGGAAGCATCATTCCATATACATACACGTTACAGGAGATCGCAGCGCCGGAGGGTTATAGTGTAAATCCGGAAATCATCACCTGGCAGTTTGAGCCGAAACAGGGTGACGGCCAGAGCTTTGCCCATGAGACGGTAGTAATTCATCAGGAGAGCGTAAAGGATCAGAAAACCAGGCTGTATTTTAGTAAGCAGGACTTCGATGTTTTAGGGATGACAATACAGAAGGTGCTTTTATAGATGGGGCAATTCTTTCCATTTATGAAGTGACAGGAAAAGATGAACACGATCAGCCTGTATATGATAAAGATGCACCGTTTACGACCTGGACCACCAGAAAATTGGAGAAGAGGCATAAGGTTATTGGACTTATCGCAGGGCATACCTATATCCTGGTGGAAGATACTGCGCCGAAGGGGTGGAATCTGATGAAGCCGGTACTGTTTACGGTATCCAGTGATGGAAGGAGTATCCAGGGCCTTTCTAACCAGATGGAGAGTATTGAAATCCAGCGGGTATCAAAGAATGATTATGAATTGGATACGATCAATCGTGATACCACAAGCATTGAGCAGGTAAAACTGAAGGGCCGTTATGTGACCCAGATATATTATGAGCTGACGGACGCAAACAAAGATCTGATAGAAAGCTGGATCGGTGCTGGCGAGGAACATGTGATAAGAAAACCGTTCGCTTCTGTGTCAGAAGGATCGGCCTATACCATCACGGAGTACTGCAGGTATTCCGATGGAACGGTTCTTGTGACGGATCGGTTCACCAAAACATTCTGGTTTGATGAAAATGGAGAGATTAAAATTCCAACCAGAGAAATTGACCATGTAAATGAGACCTTATCTTATGCGGACGGAACCAAGATTACCGCGTTTATTCCAGATGCGGATAATCAGGAAAAGCAGGTGAAAAATCCTCTGCAGAAAGATGATCTGGTAATAACCAGACTGTCTGCGGATGGTGCCAGTGCATTAGCGCCGGATCAGGCAATTTTTGAAAGAATTCGAATGATCAATACGGATCACAAAACGGCAGATATGGTATTAACCGTGACTGTCGATGCAGATACAAGCATTATTGATCCGGGAACAGGAACTTTCGACGGAGAAAAACTGGTATTCCATTTTGAGAGCGTGGCGCCGGGTGAAGCTGCATACGCTGCTTTTATAACACAGGTAAGTGGTGAGGCATCTACGATTGAGGCGAAAGCAGAATATAACGGAATTGTAAGGGAAACCCAGAAGACAGTGCCGGTATTAACCTATGGAAAAGTAGTATTGTTCAACGAACTTACGGGATCTGGAAAGGAGCGGTATAAAGATCAGAAAACATCATTTAGGGTAAAACTTTATGACGCATCGACAGGAAGGGAACTTCCAGGGACCTATTCATACAGCGGCAGCAGGACCGGCATGATAAAGAGTGGCGATACCATCAGCCTCTCTGGTAATGAATATGTCAAGATCGATCCTGGTTACTATAAAAATGTGACCTATGAGATTGAAAAGATCGAGAATGGCCTGCACCATACGGAGAAAATGACATCCGGAAGTGTGGATGTAACTCACGGAAACGGAGCCAGATTTACCAGAAATATTGAGGATACGGCGAAACGCACGATATTTAAGCAGGGAGAAACCTATGTGCTTACGGAAGAAACCGTATTCGCAAATGGGGACAGCCTTCCGACAAATAAGATCAGTACAATTCTGGGCCAGTTTGTGAATGTTGAAGGCATTGCAGCCGCGGACCGGAAAACCAAAGTTATGATCTCAAAGACGGAAATTGGCGGTGGTAAAGAGCTTCCTGGCTGTGAAATGGAATTATACGATGAGGAAAATAATTTGATCCACAGATGGACCAGTTCTGATGTAGCGGAAAGCCTTGAAGAATTCCTGGAACCGGGAAAGACCTATAGACTGGTTGAAAAAAGCCCGGAACCTGGATATTCCTATGCGGAAGATATCACCTTTACCGTAAATGAGGACGGCACAGTGGACCGTGTGGTTATGGTGGATAAGCCTACTCACATCGTGTTATCTAAAAAGATCACAAACAGTGAGGAACTCCCGGAGCGCTGCTTCAGGTTGTGGATAAGGACGGAAACGTAGTAGAGGAGTGGATCTCTACGGACAAGCCTCATGAAATTGTTGCAAAACTGGTAGTGGACGAGAGTTATGTGCTGCGAGAGGTTCGGCCTGCAGACGGCTGGGCATATGCCGAAGATGTGCCGTTTAAGGTGAGTCATGACGGAACAGTTGATTATGTCAAGATGGAGGACAAGCCGACTCATGTTGTAATTTCCAAGCAGGAGATTACGGGAAGTAAAGAACTTCCGGGCTGTACGCTGCAGGTCATTGATAAGAATGGAAATGTGGTAGATGAGTGGGTTTCTACCGACCAGCCTCATGAAATTAAGGAGAAACTGATCGCAGACGAGGAATATACACTGCGGGAGGTTCGTCCGGCAGACGGTTGGGCCTATGCGGAAGATATTCCGTTTAAAGTAAGCCATGACGGAACGGTCGATCAGGTCAAAATGGAGGATAAGCCGACGCATGTGGTTGTATCCAAGAAGAAAATTACGGGAAAAGAAGAACTTCCGGGCTGTCATCTGGTGATAAAGGATAAGAATGGAAATGTGGTTGATGAATGGACCTCTTCAACGATACCACACGAAATCGTAGCAAAACTGATTGCCGGAGAAACTTATACACTTATTGAGATCCGGCCGGCAGATGGCTATTCGGTTGCGGAGAGCATTGAATTTACGGTATCCAAAGACGGCAGCGTCGATATGGTGGAAATGTTTGATGATGTAACCCATGTAGAATTTGGCAAGGCAAATCCAAATGGTACGCTTCTTAGTGGCGGCCGGATACAGATCAAGGATCTGTACGGAAATGTTCTGGTTGATTTCGTGCCGGATGGTACGGTTTACCGGATTGACGGTATACTGAAGGCCGGAGAAACCTATGTCATTCATGAAGTATCAGCCCCTGGTGGATACCGGGTATCTGAGGATCAGGAGTTTATTATGCCACTGGGTCAGGAAACAAAAGAAATCCGATTTGTGAATTTCGCGATCAGCGGCGGAGGCGGCGGAGGTGGCACTACTCCGGGAAAACGCCAGTTGTCCATTCGCAAGTACGATCCAGTAAACCAGATCGGCGTGGCCGGAGCAAAGCTTACTGTTTACACTTCAGATGGAAGCCTGTATTTAAAAGGTATTACGGATGAGAGCGGATATCTGACATTTGCTATGCCGGTAGATGGAACCTATACATATCAGGAAACAGAGGCACCGGCTGGATATTATCTGAACTCTTCCGTACAGTATCTGTATATTAAAGATGGTAAAGTAACCAATCCAGAAAATAGGACCTTGTATGATTATCCAAATGTGGAGGTGATACTTGAAAAGAAAGATTCAGAAGACGGCACAGCGGTTTCAGACACACTGCTTCAGGTGATTGATCCGGACGGCCAGGTGGTATTTCATGGCAGAACGGATGAAGCAGGAGAGTGCAAGATTCTGGCCGGAAAGGCAGGAACTTATCGCATCGTGGAGATCGAACCGGCAAACGGATATGAGCGGTCCGAAGCACCATGGCAGTTCCTTGTTTCATATGACGGAACCATCGCTGGAGAAACAACACTTTATAATGAAAAAACTGATAAAAAGGTTGGTATCGGGCGGATCTATGCGCATTATGAGAGCACGAATGGAAGCAGCGGATCCTATGGATTAGGTGTTCCAGACTGGCTGAAGCAACCGAAGGCAGGAGATACGACAGATTCACTCAAATGGTATGTACTGGCAACCATCTTTGCGATAGGCGCAGGGGGACTGGTGCTTATCGGACGAAGGAAAGGAAAGAAAAAAGATGATGAGGCGTAGATATTTTAGCGCCCTGATGTTTACGGCGGTACTGGTATTTGCCAGTTCCGCCGGGAAAACCATGGCGAGTCAGGTATCAGAAAACCAAACGCAGAGTATTGCAGAGGCTGTGAATGCAGCGGTGCCTTCTGAGGCAGAAAAGCAGGTTAACGGCGCAGATGATGCGATTACCACCGTGGAAGAAGTATTTGGAGAGCGGCCATATTACGGTTCAGGAGAGACGGATGGAAGTTATGTATATTATTCACAGGTCTTTCCAAAGGATGCGGATCAGGACCAATATCTGCCTGAGGAAGAGCATGTGGAAGGTGATGATACATACCGGTTAGTGGATTATGAGGTGAAGGAACAGTCTCTTTCAGGAAGGAAGAAGCATATCCGGGATACGTTACTACTGAAAGATTATGAGGGGATCGATGAGATTCCGGAAACCTATAAGGTAGAAATTGCAGATAATCCGTTTCAAACCGTAACGGAATATACGTTGCCGATCAAAGAGGCAGAGCGGGTAAATGAACGCTGGGAAGATTCCTTTACGTTTGATATTGTCGTAGAACATGCAGACTCAGGACTATTTCAGATTGGAAATGAGGTGATATCACTTAATCAGACTGTGGATCCGTTTGCTGGTAATGAAGGGCTTTTATTAGAGCTGATCGGGGTGCCGAATGACGCATACCAGATTGATCACACGGCCTGGGCCGGTGACATGTATGAGCAGAATGGGATCCTGTATCGGAATGCAGTTGCTTATGGGAAAAAGCTGGTTTATGATCTGGAAATTTCGTATGAAGATGTGATCACCCTGCCGGAAGAAGAGGGGTATCAGATCCGGGCGCGGTATGAACTGCTGCCGAAGGATGCTTCTGTTATGTCGGAAAGCACATCAAAATCATCGGGATCCAATCACTGGGATTGGCTTAAAAACCTATGGGAAGAGATGATAAAGTTTCTGAAAAGATAGCAGAAACTGTAAAAGCATCCGTACATTACGGCGGTTGTATTTTTCCTATTGTTTATCGCAATCATATTATACCTTGCTGTCAGACGCAGAACAAAAGATGCCGAAGAGCCGGAGCATGTTTCAAGGCGGTGGCATCGCGGTCCGAAACGCGGCAGAAGAAGGTAGATCTAGCTGCGTGTGGTGTCACAGCCATACGCAGTTTTTTAAAAAGAAGAATTTAAGGAGGGTTGTGTTGAAGCAGAAAATCGGTTTTTTAGTATTGAAATCAGGTGGAAACGAAGAAGCGCGCTATTTATATCCAACAGTATTATATCATTTAGCGCTTCGCTCCAGGATCAAAAGAGAATTAGAAACAGGAAAAGTGCTGCGATGCTGCTGCAGAGAGGATGAGACGGAAGTGACAGTCAATGAAAATTTGGAACTTCAATTTTTACGCGGCAGACATGCAGCAGCATGCGTAGAATACGTTCGGCAGCTTGCTAAGTATTCAAAAGCCGCCGGTGTCATTCCGTTCATCTATGGGCGTGGATTTTCCATACCGGTTGCCTTTAAGTGCAAAAAAGGGGCCAGAAAGGAAGCAGGCATATACTCTGGAGAAGCGCTTGACCTGTGCAAGTGGAAGCGATTTGATCTAACAGCCCTAAACGCGATCATTGCCGCCAGAGCATTCGAAATGTGTGTGCAGACAGGGCAAATGACGGCGGATGCTGTGCTTTCCCAGATGGAGTATGAATATGGCTTATATCAGTATGAGGACCTAGATGGTGCGCCGATCTCGATCAATAGTTCACTTGTACTTACCCGTAGGGCAAAGATTGGAGAAACGGCATTCTTTTGTGGAAAGGTGCGTAAAATCAGCGATCAGTATGGTGCCAGGATATATTTAATCTGTGAAAATGATTATGGGAACTTTAATATTTCGCTTCCTCGCGTGAAGTGGGAGAAGCTTACTTCTGCTATGTGCCGCAGTGATTGTGTGGTCTGCTGCATTACCGGGTTTGTTCGGGAGAAAGAAATCATTCCGTTTAAAAAGGGGCATTATGACAAAATCACGAAGACCTCAACTGCAGGAAAACAGGAGGCAAAACGTGTCCTTGAATTTGCAAGCTTCACTCTGTTTTATCTGAATGAATATGGTCTGATCGGTGGAAGTGAAGAGGAATTGGCAGCGGTGAGTGAACTGATGCGGCAGGGGAAGCATGTGATCAAGCCATATTACCCGATTCCGGGATGTGACAAAATTCCAAAGTATTATGTGTTTTAAGAATGCAGCAGGAAGGAAAATAAATGCACTATATCAAAGGATGCCCATGCCTGTTTAAGGTGGCGTGGATAGCAGATCATGCACTAAAAAATATCTATGTAATTCAGAAATGCGCTTCATGTGGATACACGAAGGAGCAGTGTGATTATGTGTTTGAAGAATTAAAGAGCATGAAAATAGTAGACACAAAGCCAGAATCAGCCTACATTTCTGATTTATACCAGACATATGGGGAACTGCCATTTCATTGCGAAGAAGTGGATACAAACTTTCACTTTGAACCGGAATGTCAGGAAGTAGATTTTTGCAAAATATGTGAATTCTCGAAAGAGTTTTGCAATTGTCAGCTTAACGCGGAACTGCAGGTGCTGCGTTATATGTTTCATAATCCGACTGTTTCAATGATACGGAGAAATGTATTTCACATGCAGGTTTGCATCATTTTAGAACAGATGGGGCACATAAGAGGGTATGTATTACCGGTTGGAGAACAATTATATAAAGCGTTCAAAGATGCCAGGAAGCGTACCTCTGCTTCATTCCTATATGACAAAGAAAAGCTGCTGGATCATATATTAAACGGAAATCGGGGAATACTGCCAGAGCATCATGCCTTGGAAGCCAGAAAAATTCTGCGGAATTTACTGGATGCCATTTTAATAGAGAATGAGGTGTGTTCGGCAAAAAGGTATGAGGATTGTCTGAAGAAACTTCGTGCTGCACCTGCTTATCAGGGACGTGAACGACAGCAATTCTTTGAAGATATCTGTATATATGATGAAATTCCTTATCTGTTTTTTGCGTCAGTAGCGGTGGAATTTGGTCAGAAAGATGATAAACAGATATGTTCTGAAGAAGCACACTCTGCTCATAAAAAGAAAATATTGGTTCCTATATACAGCGACAGGCCGGCTTTATCACTGGAGGAACTGATGAGTCAGGCGAGCATGAGTGCAGGTTTTTAGGGCATGAAGCGAAGGAAGAAGAGAAAACTTCGGGACTGAATTGCCCGGAAAATTCCAGTAAGCCCGTTCCGACACTCAAAAATAATCATAAATTGCCGTTGGATTCGATAAAAAATGATCCCAAGGCACATATGGAAATCCGAGAAAGCGGGTGTTTCCCGGAGAAAAAGTTCCATTCCGGTTACCGAAAACAGCAGAAACTGTGCAGAAAAATGTAGAGTATATGCTTGATTTTTCACCAGGTTCTGACCATATAAGTCAGACATCGGAGAGTGGGACAGAAGCAGGATCGGATAAAAATACAGCACAAAATGAGGAATCTCAAAAGGTTTCAATGGCATTTGTGACAGATGAAGGCGCGCTGATTGTGGAAGACGGGGATGTGATAGACATACACAATGAAGACTTTTTGCCGTTTTCCACCGTAGTATCGTTGGAAGAATGGCTGACCATGGATTATGCGAAGCGGGGAAGGCAGGAAGGGCTATTCATAACGGTTGCGTCACGAAGATGTGCCTATTTTCTGAACAAAAAGATGATCAAACCACTTGTGTTTGAGTATCTGCTTCATGTGATCCGGCGGCCAATTTATACATATTCGGTATACCTTGTGTGGCGTATCCTTTCCATGAACGGACTTGGATATATCCGGCCAAAGGTAAAAGTTTATTCGTTATCGGCTCTTTATAATGCCGTCCAGGGACAGACCAGTTGCAGCCAATGGCAGATATAGTGAAAGAAACTGCTCCCGATAACAGTAATGTGTATTCCGTGACAGCACTATATAAGCGCTATGTCACAAGCAAAGAACCTCTGCTGTTATCGGAAGATATAAGAAAGCTGTACCGACATTATGTAAATGTAGAATATGCTTTTGGCACATCACGCGAATGTCAGAATGGAGATTTTTTGTGCCGAAAGACCTTCCTGTCATGCGAGTTTTCGCCATTTGATTTGGAAGAAAAGAAGAAGGATCAGACCTTTATGTGTTACGAAATTTCTCCAGATTTGATCCCACAAAATGCACTGTCAGATCTATTTCTGGCAACGAGATATACCATTGTGCAGGCATTAACAGAACCGATTTTTATACGTTCTAATGCAAAGTTGGTGGCGCTGGAGGCAAGCAGTTTTTCGTTGATAGTCGATACCAGAAACCGTCATATCATTGATGAAATGGATCAGATATTAATGAGCCGGTATGCGCATTTGCTGTCTGAAAGCGGATGCAGGATGCCAGTGATAAAACGATACTGGATTTGAAAGATATGGGGCGGATTTTGTGCCATGTGCGTGGCGTAATCCAGGTGGAAAACGCTGCGGCCTGTGCATGGCATAATTATGTTGTGCCATGTACAACAGAAGAAACTGCGCCATGCACATGGAGCTTATACAGTAAGAAAAACCTATAGAAGCCTGAAATAATGTTTTTAAACCCATAAAAAGGAATACATATAAAGGATATTTTTAGAGCTGAAAAATCCAGAAGCCAGGCCCCATGAAATATGTATGAGAAAAAATTAGAAATAAATGAGAGTAGATGAGGTGGTACATGTTACATCTTCGAATGATTTACGATGAGATTTTAAAAAATAGTGTATTTGCAAGTTCCAGGCCCGGCCGAACAGATGCAAGGGTGATTTTAATTCTGGCCCTGCTCTTAAAATATAAGCGCCTTAGGCGGAAGATGATCCTATTCTTGATTCAGCATATTGATCCGTGTATCCAGGAAACTGGAAGCATGGGGCAGCGGACGGTCAAAACGTGCATTGAACGGGGCTGGATAAAAATGCAGGAACAAAGGGGAGCGCGGGAGAAAGGGCTGTATTCCATTACTCAGGCTGGAAAGAAGCATCTTTACGAATTGATAAACGAATATTTCCAAGGAGAAACCGTTCAAAACATGGTTTCGGTTCTGGATACGTATGCTGCAGGCAGGACAAATATGGAATTATCCCCGCATAAGGAAGCAGAGATCGCAGCGGCGCTGAAAATGGTACTCTCTGATTATAGAGAGAAATGGACGCAGCTGGAGTTTGAAGTTCCGTATTCAGTTGAAATGATGCGGGAGTATAGCGGCCAGGCGAAGAAGCGTGGAGATATCTTTGCAGATCTAAAATTGTCATACCGATGCACGGATCACTTAGAAGAACGTCCACTTTGTATAGAGATTGATATGGGAACAGAGCGGGTAAGTACGCATGGTGGATTACTTTTTAAATGCAATGCGTATGCACAGGTAAACCGCCGGATGCGGCAAATCTCCCTGCATCAGGCAATCAATGTGGTGTTTGTTTTCAGCAATGATCCTGCGGATGATCTTCAGCAGACAGATCTTTTAAAATTTGAATCCATAAAACGTTATCAACAGCCGCTGCTGCCATTTCTGTCCTTTATCTGCAGGCAACAGGATTCAGATGCTTCTGTAACTTTGAAAAAATGGAACAGGCCCTGGGAAGGTAAAAGAATGTGATGCGTTTGGCTATGAAAAGAAACAGTTTTATCGAGATGCAGAATTCTTTTTGCATGTTTTAAAGGAGCAGTGCAGTAATCAGGAGCAGGCCGGAGAGAAAGAAATCCTAGCTTGTATGACAGAAATATCGGATTTCTGCAGAAATCATTTGGAAACATCCAGAACAGAATACAGCAGGCAGTATGCTCTGAAAAAGAGAATGGATCTGTTTGAACAGATCAGAAAGAATAATTCGTATGCGTTGGAGGGGTTGAGGAATGGAATGAGCCTCTCCTGCAATTCCCATCAGGATTTTGAACAGGAAATTCCATTTTTATTCCCGGAGCTATACTTCCGGGATCAGTTTGGAGTCTTTCTTTATCATTTGGGTATTACCAGGGAAAATGTAAAGGTTTCATCCGTGTATGCCATTCCGCTGTTTGAAGAACAGGACGTTGCAGAAATTGGTACAGTTTACCGATGCGTATTTATGGTTGGTGAGCTTACGGTCCTGATTGAAAATTTGAGTTCCGATATGGGCGGCCTTATCCGGGCAAGGGATTATGTACGGCTCCCGCCTACGCCAGAGAGAATACCATTATGATCATGCTGATGAATGACAGGGAGGAACTGGCTGACGGGAGCTATCTGAAAGAAGGAACTTTATATAACCAGTGGGGCAGTGAGGAGCACATCACGGATCAGGCAGCCATGGGTATGGCCTTACTTGCAAAAAAGGTGGCACCGACAATGACAGCATTCGGCACCGGTTATGCTTTTGAGTCTGTTCCGTTTCTGATGAACTCTACACAGGATTATATCATGCTTCATTACTCAGAATTTCTTCAGGCACTTCAGAGACCGGTGCGGCCCTGGATACGAATGGACCTGTATGTGAAGGAACAGAACAAGGTGCCATATATTCCATTCCTTATATACCGTACAGGAGAACATCAGGAAGAGGAAACATACAAAGTTCCATTTCATAAAGAAAAGCAGTATACGCCGGTTGACTGGAGGGTTATGCAATGATTAGAAAGACTGTTGCCATGTCGTTGATCCTGGCAGCAGGTATCTGTGTTTATCAGGGATCGTCTCCTTATATAGAGGCGCGCATGGAACAGGAGCATTTGAAACAGGCAGCATTTCCCGGAAATGAAGGAAACCTATCAGAAGAGGAGGGGCGTAAGGGGAATGGAGCAACCAGGGAAGAAACGGTGCTTTATACTTCACCGATAGATTTTGAAGTCTTAAAGAGTATCAACCCGGATATTGTTGGCTGGATACAGATTCCTGGGACAGCTATCGATTATCCCATTTGCTGGCGGGCCGATGATAACGAATATTATATGACGCATTCGGCAGAGGGCAATAAGCGGGAATTTGGTGCCATTATGCTAGATGGATCCAATTCCTCTGCGGCAGAGGATCATCTAGTTGTACTTTATGGACACCATATGCGCAATGGGACGATGTTTAAAGATATCGTCCGGTATACGGATGCGGATTATTTGAATGACCACAAATCAATTTATTTATATTTCCCAGACAGGGAAGAGCGATACAGCGTGATCAGAACCATTGTTTGCTCAGCAAAAAGTTTTGAGCCTTCGCAAATGGTGAAGGAAGAGCTACTTTTCAAAGAATGGTGTCGCAATTCATGGAATGGATTGCCGGAAGAGACAATTCAAAAGAAAATGCTTGCACTGGTGACTTGCAGTTATGGAAGCAGGGATGAAAGGACAATCTGCTTTGCGATGATCGAAAAATGAAGGACAGGAGGTGATGTTCCTGCGCGTTAGAGGTAGGAGACGGTTATGAAAAAACGGATATTCGGACGAATGATAAAAAAATTAAAGTGGCTTGTGATAATCAGTGTGGTGCTTGTTGCATTAGGAACGGTTGGAATTGGTATTGCATCGGTATACCACATGAAATATGCACTGAAGAGTCTGTTCAATATGGAGTTCAACACGGGAAGTGATTTCTGGGCTTATGGAGATATTTCATCCTATAATAAAATCGGAGAACGGGCAGTTGCGATAGCGCGGTCACGTTTGAATTGGTCTTACAGCCAGGCAAAGAGAACCCTGGAGGGATCCTGGGACTGTTCTTCCATGGTTGCACGCTGCTATCAGGAGGCTTTGACTTAAAGGCTATCATGGGAGCACAGTGGTGCATGACAACGGTTGGGTGGAAGGATTTTGCGATGAAAAATAAACAGTTTATAGAAGAAGCGGATCTTCAGCCTGGAGATGTGATTTGGTATGGGAGACCGTCTGGTAACCATATGATGATGTATGCGGGAAATGGGCAGGTAATCCATGCAAAGGGGGAAAAATACGGCACTGTATATGAACCATTGGCCAATACCGGCTATCGGTCGGCAAGACAGGTTTATTTTTTCCGGCCTTATCTAAATTTGTTTGATGAAAGTACCGATGATTCCTCATATGATGCTTTTTTTGCAGATTCGTCCGGGTATGGGCCTGATAATGGAATCGTCATGCAGGTACCGGGAGGAACGGTTTGGACCGGCTGGACGGTATTTGAGTCGGGAAGGGAACGGTTTAACCTGGCCGGAAGCGATGGTGGATATGCGTATGGCTGCTATCAGTTCGATATCGGGTATTCCCTGGTGGATTTTTTGAAATTTTGCGTTTTCTATAATCAGGCACATTATGGAGCGTTCCAGCACTTCATAGATATGTCTGCCATCGAAAGCGGCTACCGAAAGGAAACGGATACAAAGCCGAGTATGATAAACCCGCCGTTATATTCAAACCGTGCATCCCTGATCAATGCATGGCATGCCGCTTACATGAATTACCCAGATGAATTTGCCGGACTGCAGAGCCGGACCGCCTACGAAGCTTACTACCTGCCGGCGCAGCGTGGCATGCTATCCAATTATGGCATCAATATAAAAGAGTATAGCCCGGCCCTTCGGGGGACTATTTGGTCCCTGGCCATCCGAAATGGAGCGACCGCCAGTAAGGATAATACAAAGAATGGTTTACGATCCGCAACGAGTACATATTCTCCCGGGATTGATGAACGGGAATGGCTTACCAAAATATATGAGGCAGAGGCAAGGCGGCATCCGTCCCAGAGAAACCGTTGGGGAACGGAGCAGCTGGCTGCCTGCTTCGCCTTTATGAATGGGGCCACACATCTGGGCGGCCTGGATGGAAATTATGACGGGGCATTTATTGGATCACTTAATACGAGCGCAGCAGCAGGTGGTGTTTCCAATGCCATGATGTTAAATGCCATCAAAAATGATGTGGTTTTGACGGAGAGCGATTATCGGATCCTGAAGATAAAACGGGATACGCTTCTGTACCTGCTGCAGAAAGCGTATGACTATGAGACCCAGTACATGCTGCAGCGTTCCATTACTGTATACGGATTACGGGAATACCAAATCGAACATGAAGATGAAGAGGGAAGCTGGTATGAAGATGCTGAGGAATATGTGAGTAAACAGATCCTAGTCAGCAATGAAGATACGGAGTGTATGCTCCGGCTGGACTGGCAGATGCTCTATATGTATTCCATTCTGGCATCCATGGGAAGAGAAGACCGCGGGGAGACCGAGGGAGTATGGGACTGGGAGATCACAGTAAAAGATGTGGATGTGGCATTTGATCAGATCGCGATGAAATATGATTATGCTTTCAATGTGATGACAGATGAAAAATCCGAATATGATTTTGGAACCTGCCAGAGTCTGCCGCATAAAACGGAAATTTACGGAGACCCGGACACAACAAGCGGAAGATATACCTGGTATTATCCGAACAGCCTGCTTCGCAGCGCCTCTTCCGGCTATTCTGACCTGGCATATACGTATTCTGGAGGTGAGATAAACGGGATCGCTGAAACCTATCAGAACGAACGCTATGAGGGGATACCGGAGGCACTCACGCGGTATTATAATTTTGACCGGTTTCATACACTGGCAAAGTATATGCCGGGTGGAACTGAAGCACTGAGCCGTTATGAGGCGTATAATCAAAGGGCAGTAATGGGAAATCCTATTATTTATAGTGGAAATTTTGAGGTGAGTATGGGTGAATGGAATTTAGTCTTTGAATAGTAATTTATTATGAGTAAACGGTAATAGTACAGGAATTGCAAACAAAAAATATAGAAAATTAGATATGATAATTTTAACAGGGCGCAGAATTTTGTTATATGATAATGTTTTGCGTCCTGGTTTCATTTACAGAAGAAACATTGTAAAGAGTACAGATATTATAGTGAATGGAAAACAAAAGTGTTTGGATAATGTATAAAATTTTAACGAGAAAAACTGGCTGTTTTGCACAAAATAAAAAAGAAAACTGGAAGAGAATTGACATACTTATGACATAGTAGTAATATGTAACCATGAACGTTCGTAAATAAAAATAGCGTTCCTATATAAGAACGAATAAGGAGGGGTGGATGTGAATTGTTTCAAAAATGCTAAAGACTTTGTAACTTAATCTGTAGTTTAACATTCTGGTCGGCAACTGCAAAATAAAACTCGGAAAACACGTTTATTACTGTTGTACCGTCGTTGTACGGTGGGAGGAAATTTCTATGGGAGATTCAAGCAATAAAAGTGAAAACATATGGAAAAAAGGAGTAGCGCATGTTATTGATCTGCTATCTTCTTTGTTTCTTCCTTTTATTAATCTCATGGTTTCTGTGGGAATATTAAAAGGTATTTTGGTACTTATGGTTGCAAATGGGATAGTTACAGATGGAACAGCAACTTATGATATTCTGAATGCCATGAGCGACGCGTTCTTTTATTTTATTCCGCTGTTCTTAGCTTATACTGCAGCAAAAAAATTTGATGTAGAACCGTTCTCGGCAATTTTAGTTGCGTGTATTCTTTTACATCCCAGTATGACTACAGTTATGGCAACAGAGGGAACAGCCATCTTCTTTGGGATTCCTCTGAAAACTGTGACTTACTCTGCTTCTGTAATTCCCATTCTTCTGGCTATTTACTGTATGAGTTTTGTTCAGAAGTTCTGTTATAAGGTAATACCGGAAACGTTTCGATATTTGTTTACGCCTCCGGTTTGCGTGATTGTGATTGTTCCTGTTACGCTTCTTGTATTTGGACCTCTTGGAAGTTTTGTTGGCGGATGGTTGGCAAAAGGATATGAGTGGATTTATAATTTAAGTCCCATGGTGGCCGGTATGTTTATTGGTGCTTTACAGCCGTTTATGGTTATTTTGGGGCTTCACTGGGGGCTCTTCCCGATTGCGCTGAACAATGTGGCGGTATATGGTTATGACACAATTATGGCATTGTTCGGCGGGGCCATTTTTGCTCAGGGAGGCGCAGCTCTTGCAGTGGCAGTCAAGGCCAAGGACGCAACATTCAAATCCCAGGCATTATCTGCAGCATTAACTGCTTTGCTTGGCATTACAGAGCCGGCTATGTTTGGTGTAAACCTTAGACTGAAAAAGCCAATGGCATGTGCCTGTGTGGCTGGCGGCATCGGAAGTGCCGTAGCCGGATTTTTCGGATGCCGAGCCGTTTCATTTGCATTGCCTGCCCTCACGACATTGTCGGTATTTATGAGTCATGCCTTTGTTCCGTTTTAATTTCACTGGTGGTTGCTTTTGGGTTAGCATTTGTATTTACAATGATAGTAGCAATTCCTGATTTAAATAACAATGAAAAGGAGATTTAACTATGAAGAAGATTGATGCACATGCACACATTTTTGAGCGTATTGCAAGTTTTGGGAAATGCGGCGAGTTAAGACCAATTGGAAACGGTGTATGTCGATGGGCCAATGGCGATGAAATGGCTATCATACCGAAAGGATACGGAGATAAAGAATTTATGGCCGAAACATTGCTGAAGATTATGGATGAAGAAGATGTCGAAAAAGCAATTCTCTTGCAGGGAAGCCTCTACGGATTTCAGAATGAATATGCTATGGAAACAGCGGAAAAATATCCGGATCGTTTTAAGGCTGCTGTAACACTGGATGCTTTCTGCAAGGAGGCAGATTCCATTCTTAATCATTTCATCAATGATCTGCATGCAAAAGTATTTAAATTTGAGGTGAGCGTTGGAGGTGGTATGATGGGATATCACAAGAATTTTATTATTGACGGCGAACCTTTTGGAAAAATTTTTGAAAAAATCTCAAAAGTAGAGAAGGCAACGTTGGTTCTTGACATTGGCAGTCCTTTCATGGAAAGCTGTCAAGTAGAGGCTGTAGACCGTTTAGCGCAGAAATATCCTAATTTAAATATCGTTGTCTGCCATTTACTGGCACCAAGAAGAGAGGATGGAGCGGCTTTGGAAAAAGCTTTGCCTTATCTGAAACACAAAAATGTATGGATTGACTTATCAGCACTTCCATGGAATGTAAGTCCAGAGGCATATCCATATCCAACTGCGTTAAAGTTTATCAGCATGGCAAAGGAAGTTCTTGGAACCGAAAAAATTATCTGGGGTACCGATTCACCATGCGTTATGACAAAGTTTAAATACGCAGATTTATATAATTTTATTATTGAATCCGATGTATTTACAGAAAAAGAATTAGAAATGGTATTCTATCATAATGCTGTTGAAGCTTATTATTTAGGTTAATCATTCATCTTATATGGTTGATATTTAACTGATATGCTGCAGACTGGCTTTGGAGAAAATTGTTTTCGTAAAAGGCGGCCTGCAGCAATTCTTACTATTTTGCAGAGTGGTTATATTAAAAAATCCGCTCATTCTGTTCCAAAAGTTTTTCAAAACGTGGTTTAGCAGAAATAAGAATCTGCTCGATTTGTGCTTGTTTTTCTGGTGTGAAACGGAATGTTGGTATGCTGACACTGATGGAAGCAGCTGGTTTTCCGTTGTGGAACAGTGGGGTGGAAATACAGGAGATGTCTGGATGAGTTTCCCCACGTTCAATGGCTATGGAGGTAGTGCGGACCACAAGAAGCTGTTTGTATAATTCATCCACACTTTTAACTGTATTTGGTGTAAACGGAATCAGAGGATTGGGGAAAAGTACTTCCAGTTCCTCTTTTGTACATTCACATAATAGAGATTTTCCAAGGCTGGTGCAGTATGCCGGAAGGCGTTTCCCGATAGAAGATGACAGACGGATTGGTTCTGGGGAATCGACTTTCGCAAGATAGAGAACATCAGAATGATCCAGAATGCCAAGCTGACAAACCTCGGAGCACTGATTAACAATGGACTTCATTTCTTCTTGAAGCCGTTCAAATATATTATGTGTTTCCATATAAGCAATGCCGGTCAGATAGGCATTTAAACCAATACTGTACTTTTGAGTTACCTCATTGTAAGAAGCAAAATTTTGGTCAGCCATAGTATGTACAATAGGGAACAGACTACTTTTGGGTGCAGCAAGTTGTTGGGAAAGCTCTGCAAGTGTCAGTCCGTCTGGGGTGTTTGATAATGCTAACAATATAGATAACACACGTACTGTTGAGCGGTGCTCGTCTTTGGTCATGGCAAATTCCTTTCTATAAATAACACTTATATTATACTATAGAACTATAATGCTCAAGATAGATATCTGTCAAGAATAAGGAGGTAGGAATTATGCGAAATGCAATGCTGATCAATGAAAAGATAATGTCATTGTAGAATTGAACCGCTTTCGAAAGAAACGAAAGCGGTGTATCAGGTGAATGGAAGATCAGAGGAGGTAAAAGTGCTGGAGGATATTCCTATGTATCACAAAATTGCCAGAGTTCCGATAAAAGCCAGAAGCGAAATTATTAAATATGGCGAGTACATCGGAGAAGCGGCCTGTGATATTCCAGCCGGATCATATGTTCATACACACAACGTTTTAAGCATCAGAGAAAAGAAAGTAGATTGAGGAGGGGATTCTTATGAAATTTTGGGGTTATAAACGACCAGATGGTAAGGTAGGAATTCGAAATCACGTGCTTATTCTGTCGGCAAGTATTTGTGCATCAGATACTACAAGGATTATTGCTTCTCAGGTAGAAGGAGCCATTACCTTTAATAATCAGAATGGCTGTTCTCAGGTACCGCCGGATATGAAGTTGACTATGGATGTTCTGGCAGGATATGCTGCAAATCCAAATATTTACGGAACCGTTGTTGTTTCCTTGGGATGTGAAGGATGCCAGATGGATCTGGTAGTAGAAGCAATTCGTGAAAGAACCAATAAGCCGTTGAAAACCCTGATTATTCAGGAAGAAGGCGGTACGATCAAAACGGTTGAAAAAGGAGTTCGTTACGCACAGGAAATGGTAGCAGAGGCTGGACTTTTAAGAAGGGAAGAATTCCCTATCTCCGAGCTGATTTTAGGAACAAACTGTGGCGGCAGTGACCCATCCTCCGGACTAGGTTCAAATCCGCTTGTTGGTGAGTTGAGCGATCGCTTTGTGGAAATGGGAGCAACATCGGTGCTTTGTGAAACGACAGAATTTCTGGGAGCGGAACATATTCTTGCAAGACGTGCTGCCAATAAAGAAGTACATGATAAAATTTACAAAATTGTGTATGACTATGAGGAATCATTAAGAAGAATCGGACAGGAGATCCGGAATGGAAATCCGTCACCAGGAAATATTGCGGGAGGTCTTACAACACTGGAAGAAAAATCACTGGGTTGCATTCATAAAGGTGGAAAAAGTACGATCAATGCGGTATACGATTATGCGGAGCAGCTGAAAACTGGTGAAGGTTTAATCATCATGGACACGCCAAGCAACGATGCGGCATCTGTAGCTGGACTGATTGCAGGAGGATGCCAGCTTGTTGTGTTTACAACTGGTCTTGGAACACCAACCGGAAATGCAGTAGCACCGGTTATGAAAATTACAGCAAATAAGAAAACTTATAAAACGATGCAGGACAATCTTGACTTCGATGCTAGCCATGTGATTTATGGACCAGAAACCATGGAAGAAATTACAGATGAGTTTATGCGGGATGTGATTGACATTTGCAATGGAAGACTGGTAAAAGCTGAGGCACTTGGATACATTGAAACAGCAATTTCCCGTGCCTGCAACTATATGTGATGATCAAAAAATATAGAACTAGGAGAAAGACAGATGAGAGCAGAATATATTTGTCCGGTACTGACTGCATTTGATGAAAACGGAAAAGTTGATATGGAGGCAATGAAAAGGCAATTCGATCACCTTATAGAAGGCGGATTAAATGGAATAGCGATCATGGGTAGTTCTGGAGAATTTTATGCGATGACATTGGAAGAGGCAATGGCATTTGCCAGAGATTCTATCGCATATTTAAAGGGCAAAATTCCAGTTTACATAGGAACAGGTCGGTTGATTGCAGATGAGACAATCCAGTTCTCTAATTATGTACTGGATCAAGGCGCAACTGCGGTTATGATTGTCGGACCATATTATATAGGAACAGACGATGCCGGAGTAGAAGAGTATTATGATTATGTAGCCGAACGAATTAATGGTAATATCATTCTTTATAATTTTCCGGATAGAACAGGATTTGATTTGTCCGTAAATGTAATTTTGCAGCTGCTTAAAAAGCATAAAAACATTATTGGATTAAAAGATACGTTCGGTGCTCCGTCTCATACAAGGACATTGATCGGTATGATCAAACCGGAATATCCGGAGTTTAGAATTTATTCGGGCTATGATGATAATTTTGCACATGTAGTCAGCAGTGGCGGGGATGGCTGTATTGCAGCATTATCTAATGTTTTCCCGAAACTTTGTTCTGAATGGGTAGATGCAGTTGAACATGATAATATGGAAAAAACAGCACAGATCCAGCAGACGATAGATGCATTAATGGATTTTTATGCTATTTCCACTCCGTTCATGCCGGCCATGAAATATGGGCTGTCCGTAATCGGTATTCCGTTTCCGCTTACATGTAAACGACCAGCGCTTGAGGTAACAGAAGGTCAGAAACAAATGGTCAATGGGATGTTGAAAGAAATTATATCTAAAATTCAGAAATAAAGAAATGGTTGTCTCTGAGTTTTTTTAGAAGAACTTTTTAGGCTGATTAAGTAACTGGGCATGCTTTAGCTTAGTTCAACTTTTTCAGCCTAAAAAAGTTTAAAATGAATAAAGCCGGTGCAGGATTTTGTGATATCCAGTACCGGCCTTATTTATTTTGAAGAGGTGCGGTGTAGAAGTTAATTATCAATGTAATCGCAAGAAAAAAGCAAGAATCTAAGCATGGAATTTTTTTAAGATAATGTTATGATAAATATATTGTAGTAGAAAGGAGGCAAGCCTATATGCCTAAAACTACGCTGATTGATTGTTGTATTAAGAAATATGCTTATCGAGAAGTATCACAAATATATCAGGAATTAAAGATATCCGGGGAAGGACTGTCACAATCACAGGTGGAATTGATGAGGGAAAAGTATGGTATAAATAGTTTCTCGAAAAGAAGAAATGATACCATGTTACGACTACTGCGGCATGCATTCATCAATCCATTTAATATCATTTTATTAGTTCTTGGAATCATTTCACTGGCTACAGATGTGGTTCTTGTATCGAATTTTGCCAGAAATGCAACGACTGCGGTTATCATCTTTTCAATGATTTTGATTAGCGGAACAATCCGTTTGGTTCAGGAACTTCGTGCAAAGAATGCATCAAAACAGCTAAACCGGCTGATACATGAAAGCGTTACTGTACGGCGTGCGGGAGAGAAAGAGATTCCAGCTGAGGAACTGGTGGTTGGAGATATTGTTCTGCTTGCGGCAGGTGATCGTGTTCCGGCTGATCTGAGACTCACCAAAGTAAGTGATCTATTTCTCTCCCAGGCAGCGATTACAGGCGAAAGTGCGATTCTGGAGAAAAATGCACAGGCATTGCGTTACAGTAATCCGGAATCTTTGACTCAGCTTGAAAATCTTGCATTTATGGCAACGACTGTCATCAGCGGAAAAGGTGAAGGTATTGTGCTTGCAGTTGGAAAAGACACACTTTATGGAAGCTTTGCAAAAGAAGATCCAGATGAAAAACAGTCTTTTCAAAAGGAGCCAACTCTATTGCCTGGGTCATGCTTCGTTTTATTACGGTATTGATTCCTATTGTATTTATACTTTTGAAGATCACCGGTGGCAGGTGGCTGGAATCCTTTGCTTTTGCTCTGTCTGTTGCGGTTGGCCTAATGCCTGAGATGCTTCCAATGGTGATCACAGCCTGCCTTGCAAGGGAAGCCTTGGCATGAGTAAAAAGCAGACAATCATTAAAGATATTAATGCTATGCAGGGGTTCGGTAGTATGGATGTACTCTGTATGGATAAAACTGGAACACTGACCAATGAAAGTATTTTATTGGAATACTATATGGATGTGCTGGGAAATGAAAGTTGCCAGGTATTGGATTTTGCCTTTTTAAATAGTGCTTATCATTCCGGCGTATGTAATCCAATTGATAATGCAATCCTTGCCTGTCAGACAATGCCAGGGCATGAACAGCATTTTGCTGATCTTCTCATACAGTATCGGAAAGAGGATGAAATCCCATTTGATTATTCCCATAAGTTTGTCAGTACACTTGTGACAGATAAAAATGGAGAGTGTCAACTTATTATGAAAGGGAATATTTCACAGATTGTGTCCCGGTGCAGTCAGGTGGAATTTCATGGCGAAATCCTTCCGATGGAAAAAGACAGAATTTCAAGCGTAGCTTCTGTAGTGGATGAGATGCAACAGGATGGAATGAAAGTAATTGCTGTTGCAAGGAAAAAGATTGAGAAACAGGATCAGATCATACAGACAGACGAAAACAATATGATCCTGATGGGATATCTTGCATTCTTTGATGCTCCGAAAAAAACAGCCAAGACATCTGTGGAGGCTCTGAAAAGGCTGAAGGTGATACCGAAAATATTAACAGGTGATCAGGCTGATGTGGCAGCGTCTATTTGCCGGAGGGTTGGAATCCCGTCAGAAATCATATTGACTGGTGCAGATTTGGATCAGATGATGGACAATGAACTCAACAAAACAGTAGAAAATATTCATGTATTTGCAGAATTAACACCAGGGCAGAAAGTCCGTATTGTTTCTGCTTTAAGGCAAAATGGGCATACCGTAGGTTTTCTGGGAGATGGAATTAATGATATCCCAGCTCTTTGTGAATCGAATGTTGGTATTTCAGTAGATACAGCGGTAGATGCAGCGAAAGATGCAGCGGATGTCGTATTGCTTCAAAAGGATTTAGGGGTATTAGAGCAGGGAATTCTGGAAGGGCGTAAAACATTTACAAACATGCTCAAATACATTAAGATTACGGCAAGTTCTAATTTTGGCAATATTTTTTCTATCGTATGTGCAAGTGCCTTTTTACCGTTTTTGCCGATGACATCTTTGCAGATATTATTATTAAACCTGCTATATGATATTTTATGTATCATCCTTCCGTGGGATAATGTGGATGAGGAAGAAACACTATCTCCAAGAGACTGGTCTGGAAAGACATTGGGACGGTTTATGTTGTTTTTTGGTCCTATCAGTTCATTGTTTGATATTGTGACATTTTTATTTTTGTATTATATTCTATGTCCGGTGTTGTGTGGTGGAGCAACGTATCTGAATATAGTAGATCCAGTGATGCAGTCGCAGTATGTTGCTTTATTTCAGACAGGATGGTTTTTAGAATCGATGTGGACGCAGGTATTGATCCTTCATTTCCTTCGGACAAGGAAGATACCATTTGTACAGAGCAGTCCTTCCATTCCGGTTGTTTGTACGACCTTTGCAGGAATTATTACCTTTACTGCACTTACTTTTACCAAAAGCGCAGGTGTTATTGGATTGACGAAATTGCCAATCATGTATTTCCTGTTTTTATTTGTTGTAGTCTTACTCTATATGCTTCTGACTACGGGGGTCAAAACTGTTTATCAGAAGAAATATCATGAGCTGATCTGAAAGGAGGGAAACCATCGTGATAAAGAATATCAGTGTTATTTCCATGGATTCTGTCCTGCAGGAATGGCTTCTTCAAAAGCTGATCAAAGAATCACCAGAAAGTGACAGTGCGAAAGAACTGCTTTCCGGTATCTATGATATGGTGAGTGGCGAGATAAATTCATTACTGCTCAGCACTGCAAACAATTCAGAAATTGCATCTCTCAATCTTTCGGATGAGATGAAAATTGGGGAATTAGTGATCAATCCGAAAAGCAGGAGCGTTACCAGAATGGGCCAAGCGGTTTCCCTGACTCCTAAGGAGTTTGATATCCTGTATTTCCTGGCGGAAAACAGAGGAGAAGTATTTACAAAAGAGCAGATCTATAAGGCGGTATGGTCTGAAAATTATCTATTAGATGACAGTAATATCATGGCATTTATTCGAAAATTGCGAAAGAAGATTGAACCGAATCCGGATGAACCAAAGTATATACTTACGATTTGGGGGATCGGATATAAATTTAATGATAAGGTGTAAAACAGGCGGGCTGAAAGCAGTCCGCTTTGTTTTGTAATTCTTGCTAAATCGCAAGGGAATCGCAAGATTTTGATCATATGATTCTCCTTGCTTTTTTTGTATTCTGTAAGAGGTCGAAGGGAGGCGGTATGTATGGTATATACAGATTTTGTTTTAAGAATTTCCTTATCCGTGTTACTTGGATTTTTCATCGGACTGGAAAGGCAGTTGACCGGGCATCCGGCGGGAATACGGATTAATGTTCTGATCTGTATGGGAACCAGTTTTTACTTTATTTCCAATGCTTTATGGTTCCGATCAGGTGTTTCGTGTAGGAAGCAGCATTATTTCCGGTGTTGGATTCTTATGTAGCGGTGTGATTTTTAAAGACAGCGGTACAGTAAGAGGAATGAATACAGCAGCAACACTTTGGTGTACAGCAGCAATTGGCATTCTAGCCAGCACAGGAATGTTTACAATGGCAGTCTCCGCAGCAGGCATTTTGATCGGTTCGAATTTAATCCTGCGTCCGCTTGCAAGAAAGCTGAATCCGATCGCTGTCGGAGATGAATCTGAAAAAGAGTACTGCATCACAGTACTTTGTCAGGAAGATGCAGAACAGGAAATACGACTTTTACTGATCAACAGCAATTCCAGCAAGACCTTATATCTGAATCATCTGGAAAGTGGAGATGTTGTGGGGGGTAAAGTCGAGATCATAGCGAAGTATTGCTCTGCAGGAAAACCGAAAAGTAATGTTCTGGAAGGAATTGTTGGTCAGGCATTGGAACTTCCAGAAGTAATCAGTGCAGGTTGGGAGGTGTTGTAGTTGAAAAAAATCAAAAGTGAAAGATGGATATTTTTTTTCATTCTTTATATTTTCTTCACTGCAGCATGCAGTTGTGTGAGCCTTATATTTCCGGCTCACCAAATTTGGGTGATACAGGCCTGGTATCAAATATCTGTTATTGTTTGGATTATTTTAGCAGTTACAATGATGAAATTGCTTATCAGACTTCAGAAAATAAATAAGCTCATAACGAGAGGAATCAATGAAAGGAGAAGAAAACCATGAATTTAACCTGTATCTTTTGGTGTCATTTTCACGATTGCCGGTTTTATGTTTGCATGTGGAAAAGGCCATATTCATTTATCTTCCTGGAAAAACATGACGCAGGAAGAGAAGGAAAAGATTAAAATTGTGCCGCTTTGCCGTAACATCGGTGAAGTCATTGCATTAAACGGTCTGATTTTTCTGCTGAAAGGTCTATGGCCAGGCTTTGAAAATCACTGGTTTGTGACTGCTATGATCGCATGGTTTATTGTGGCGGGATTTGATCTTTGGTATATCGAGAAAAGTGATCGATATTATAAAAAATAATTGCAAAACAGGAGGTAAGACCAATGAATAAGAAAGAAAATCGTATGGCTGTTCGTCAGGCAGCACAGCAGGCCGTGATCCGTGATGAGCAGAATCACCGCATCCAATATATGGCTACCAATCCGGTCAGGGAGGTTTTGAAAAGTCTGCATACAACACTTTGCGGTCTGGATGTTGAAAGTGTATCAGTGAGCCGGACAAAATACGGAACAAATAAAGTAACCCATGAGAAGAAACAATCCCTTGCGAAACGTCTGGCGGGAGCATTTATCAATCCATTTACAGCAATCCTGTTCTGCCTGGCAGTCGTTTCTATCATGACAGATATGATTTTTCCGTATTTTTCTCTGTTAGGAAGTTCGCCGGAAGATTTTAATCCTTTAACTGTCGTTATCATTCTGACGATGGTTATGATCTCTGGTACGCTTCGCTTTGTACAGGAATCCAGAAGCGGAAATGCGGCAGAAAAACTACTTTCGATGATCACAACAACCTGTACCGTTACAAGAAAAGGACAGGAAAAAACAGAGATTTCCATGGACGATCTGGTTGTGGGAGATATCGTGCATCTGTCAGCCGGAGATATGATCCCGGCAGATGTCCGTATCCTGGACGCAAGGGATCTGTTTATCAGTCAGGCAAGCCGGACAGGAGAAAGTGAACCGGTGGAAAAACACCAAAGGTGTGTGCACAGAAAGAAAGCATCACGGATTACAGCAATATTGCTTTTATGGGAAGTAATGTTATTTCCGGAAGTGCAGCCGCAGTGGTTGTATGCACCGGAGACCGTACCTTGTTTGGTTCAATGGCATCTGCAATCGCAGGTGAAGCGGTAGAGACCAGCTTTACCAAAGGTGTGAATGCAGTTTCCTGGGTCCTGATCCGGTTTATGCTGGTTATGGTTCCACTAGTATTTTTTATCAATGGAATCACAAAGGAGACTGGCTGGATGCCTTCCTCTTTGGTATTTCCATAGCTGTCGGACTGACTCCGGAAATGCTGCCGATGATCGTAACAACCTGTCTTGCAAAAGGTGCAGTTTCCATGAGTAAAAAGCAGACCATTGTGAAAAATCTGAATTCCATCCAGAACTTTGGTGCCATTGATATTCTCTGTACAGATAAAACAGGAACACTGACACAGGACAAGGTTGTGCTGGAATATCACCTGAATGTGAATGGAGAAGATGATACCAGAGTACTGCGCCATGCATACTTAAACAGCTACTTCCAGACCGGCTACAAAAATCTGATGGACCTGGCAATCATTCACAAAACAGAGGAAGAAGAGGCAGCAGATCCAAAGCTCCTCGATCTGTCTGAAAATTATGTGAAGGTAGACGAGCTCCCATTTGATTTTACGCGTCGCCGTCTGACTACGGTAGTACAGGACAAAAATGGCAAGACGCAGATGGTAACAAAAGGTGCCGTAGAAGAAATGCTCTCAATCTGTTCCTTTGCAGAGTGTGATGGCACGGTACAGGTACTTACAGAAACGGTGCGTAAGCGTATTTTACAGACAGTAGGGGGACTGAATGACAAGGGCTTCCGTGTGCTTGCCATTGCGCAGAAGAGCAATCCTTCTCCGGCTGGTGCATTTGGTGTAAAAGATGAGAGTGAAATGGTACTGATCGGATATCTTGCATTCCTTGATCCACCGAAGGAGTCTACCTCAGATGCGATCCGGGCATTGAAGGCACATGGCGTAACGACAAAGATTCTGACAGGGGATAATGATAAGGTAACACGTACCATCTGCAGGCAGGTGGGCCTGGAGGTACGCAATATGCTTCTTGGTTCCGATCTGGATGATATGTCAGATGCTCAGCTCGCAAAAGCAGCAGAGACAACAGAAGTATTTGCAAAGCTTACGCCGGATCAGAAAGCTCGTGTAGTTTCCGTTCTCCGTGAAAACGGTCATACCGTTGGATTTATGGGCGATGGAATTAATGATGCCGCTGCTATGAAAGCTGCTGATATTGGCATTTCCGTAGATACGGCAGTAGATGTGGCAAAAGAATCCGCAGATATTGTGCTGCTGGAAAAAGATCTGATGGTTCTGGAAGAAGGAATTATTGAAGGACGTAAAACTTATGCCAACATGATCAAATATATCAAGATGACGGCCTCCTCTAACTTTGGAAATATGTTTTCAGTATTAGCTGCTTCTGCACTTTTACCATTCCTTCCGATGATGAGTGTACATCTGATTTTCCTGAATCTGATCTATGACATGTCCTGTACAGCAATCCCATGGGATAACGTAGACGAAGAGTTTATTGCAAAACCACGTAAATGGGATGCTTCCAGTGTGGGAAGCTTTATGATCTGGATCGGACCTACGAGCTCAATTTTTGATTTTACAACTTACATTTTCATGTATTTTGTATTCTGCCCGTTATTTGTATCAAATGGCATCCTGTTCAATGACCTGGCAGCCCATTACAGCGGCGCAGAGCTTGCTGCCATGCAGGCACAGTATATCGGAATGTTCCAGGCTGGATGGTTTGTGGAATCCATGTGGAGCCAGACACTGGTTATTCACATGATCCGTACACCAAAGCTTCCGTTTATCCAGAGCCGTGCATCAGCACCGGTAACATTACTTACCATGACAGGTATTGCAGTTCTGACGGTAATTCCATTTACACCATTTGGAGCTGCACTTGGTCTTGTAGCATTGCCGGCATCATATTTTGCATATCTGTTCCCATGCATTCTGCTGTATATGATGCTGGCAACAAGCTTGAAAAAAGCATATGTTCGTTGTTATGGCGAACTGCTTTAGGAGGTAGAAAGAATGAATTGGAAAGAATTATGGATGACACTTTTTGGAACATGTGAATGGCTTGGACTTAATATGGGATTCTGGGTATCTATGGCTGCCGTGCTGTTGATCGTAATACTCATGAATGTGGTATTTTGGGGAATAAAGCCAAAGAGTGAATTACCATCCACTTAATTTCTGATGAAATTTGAAGTGGTGGATTCTGGGGAGTCTTTTGATTCCCGATTGCCCGATAGGGCAAAGCATAAGCGAGCTATTCCCGTGGAGGGTATGAGAAAATCTCTGTAAATAAGATTCTTCTATGATAATTAAGAGCGATAAGCTTGTGAATCAGGCTTGTCGTTCTTGTTTTATATATAACAGTTGCTTACGGGCATGTCAAGAGCAGGCGGTTTCCCGCCTGTCTTCTTAACCCTTCTTTGCTTGCTCGGGTATGTGGAGTTCAGTGATTCGATCGCATTGGTTGTATAAATGACCTTCCGGACAGTGGTTGAAAATTTAAAAATTGGAGAAACAGCATCCCAGTTGTCTTTCCAGCGTTTCATGGAATTCGGGTATTTCGGAGCCCATTTTTCAGTTACACGTTCCAAGGCAGCCAGAGCTTTCTGCTCATCAGCGGCCTGATAGATGCTTTTTAAATCTGCAGCAAAGGCTTTTCTGTCCTTGTCCGGAACGTATTTCAGGGTGTTTCTTACCTGATGGACAATACACCTCTGGTATTCTGTTTTGGGAAACGCAGCTGAAATCGCTTCTTTCATGCCTGTAAGGCCATCGGCACAGATGATCAGGATATCTTTTACTCCGCGATTTTTCAGTTCGTTCAGGACTGACAGCCAGTATTTCGCACTTTCATTGTCACCAGTCGTAATCGTCAGGATTTCCTTTTTCCGCATTAATGCCAAGAATAACATAGGCTGCAAGCTTACGAATGACTCCATTATCCCGCACAGAATAGTGGATCACATCGATGTAAAGGATTGGATATACCTCATCCAATGGGCGGTTCTGCCAATCTTCAATCTGAGGAAGTATCTTATCCGTCACATCAGATATGAAACTTTCTGATGTTTCAAAACCATAGATATCTTCAATCGTTTCCGAGATCTGGCGAGTGGTCATTCCTTTGGCATACATAGAGATGATCTTCTGATCAATATCAGAAATATCTTTCTGACGCTTTTTCACCACCTGTGGTTCAAAGGTCGATTTCCGATCCTGTGGGACCTCGATTTCCATAGAGCCATACCGGCTGTTTACCTGCTTGCGTTTATTACACAAAACATAGACGAGAGAAAATATAAAGTGTTATAATAAAAAAATATTTGTGAGCAAAGCTAAAGGGTCTGTAAAATGGAAGCCGGTTGCATGAAATGAGGTGCACTGTCTGTAGGACGGTGTTTTTTTATGATCTTATTTCATAGACGGACTATAATTTTATAAGGAAGAGAAATAATATGAAAATCAAAAAAGTGCAAAGTGTATGTTTTATTCTGGCATGTATAGCAGCAACAGGACTTATAGGATGTGGAAAAACAGATAAAACGCCAGAGAAACACGAAGCAATTACCTTTATGGCTCCTTATATGGATGTCGACAGCTTTATAGATGAAGTACATAAAACATACCCGGAGATTAATCTTGAAGTGGTTCCATACAGTGGGGCAAATACTACGGTGTACCTAAACACAATATTGGAGGAAAATGATCTTCCGGATATCTGTACACTGTCTCTTTATGATCCGGAATTGCAGGATCTCAGTGACAAGATGCTTGATCTTTCAGGCTATGCTTTCACGGATAATTATGTAGAGTCCCGCCTGAAGGAGGTATCCGATGATGGAGCAATCTATATGCTTCCGTCTGCGTATAATTGTTTTGGTATTACCTATAACAAGACGTTATTAGAAAAACATGGCTGGACACTTCCGAAGTCTTTTAAGGAACTTGAGCAGCTTGCGAAGGAAGCAGAGAAAGCTGGGGTTCAGTTATGCCTGCCTCAGATTCAGTATCCAGGATATGGCTTCCAGTATTTATGCAATATTGCAGATACCGGATTTTTAAGTTCTCTGGATGGAAGACAGTGGCGGAAGGATTATCTGTCAGGAAAAGCAAATGTCAGTGATACAAAGGGTATGATGGACAGCATGGAATATATCAAGAAATGGAAAGCGCTTGGTATGCTTGACGGCAGTAACAGTGATCCAATCGATGATGCGGTGACAAAAGATGATTTTATCAAGGGAAATACGCTGTTTATGCTCGGATCCCAGAATGGCATTACAGATTCAGATGCTGCAACAGATGAATTCGGCCTGATGCCGTATCTGTCAGAGGATGGAAGTAAGAATGTCTACATATTGTCAGTGGGACGCTATTATGGGCTGAATAAAAAGTTAGAGGACGATTCGCAGAAGCTTGAAGATGCGTTGAAGGTAATGGAAGTGCTGTCTACAGTAGAAGGAACATCTTCTCTTTATCCGGAGGCATCACTAAAAGCCAGTCTTCTGCCATTTAAGGATGCAAAGGCAGACGATACTTATTATGGCGATATTGCAGACGCAATCAATGCAGGGAATACTGCGCCGCTTATTTACTCCGGATGGGAAAATACTCTCGTTACGACTGGAACAAAGATGTTGGAGTATATGCAGGATAAAGCAACCATAGAAGATGTAGTAAAGCAGCTTGAAGATGATCAGGAAAGCGTTGTAAATAATAAACCGGAAGTCATTACCACAACAACGGAAGTGATTTCGCAGGAGAATTGTGCAAAGCTGGTAGGCAGATGTTTTGCAGAGGCAACCGACAGTGATCTGGCAATGGTTTCCCTGGGAACATGGATCAGTGGAAACGGGCTGAACCAGAACAATGACTGCGTAAGTTCAAAGATATATGCAAAAGATATTACAGTGGATGATCTCAGTGCAATCATTCCCACAGGCTGGACGCGGACAATTCAGACGGTCAATTTAACAGGAAAACAGATTAAAGATTTACATAAAGAAGGATATGATGCAGTCGGTACAGGAAACAATTATCCTTATGTGCTGGTAAGTCCGGTGGAACTGGAAGATGATAAGACTTATCAGGTGGCAATTTCAGGAATCAGTGAAAAACTGGCATCAGAAACAGAAGTGACAGACAGTGGTATTGTAGGCTTAGATGCGGCAAAAGAATTTTTTGGGCAATTTAAAACTTTAAGTGAAGCAGATGCTGAATGGAAATAAGCGGAGGGAAGGATGCAGAAGGCAAAGAGTTACCGGAACTTAATAGTGGGGTGCTGTATGACTGGTATAGCGATGTTTCTTGCATTCTTTTTCCTGTATCATACTTATATCCAGGATATTATCTATGAGGAACGATTAAATCAGATGGAAGAGATTACCCGTCAGATGTTTCAAAATCTGGAGGATGTGATTGATGCCCACTGGAACCGGGTAACGGAAGAATGTAATTATCTGAAAGATGCAAATGTACAGACTACAGATGAACTCTGCAGACATATAAAAAGAAATATGAATTATCAGCATATGCAGACCAGAAGATTACGTTGATGGCATTAGATTCAGATGGTGGATATTATACAGAAGATGGATACAGGGGTTTTTCGTGATCTGGATTATTTTGAAGACAATTCCGAACAGATTAGTTTTGTTTTTGATTCTATGACAGATAACCAGTCAGAGATGGTGTTTTTGCAACGTTTGCCAGAACCAATAGAACTTCAAAATGGAGAAGAGAAAACTACAATCTCTTATTTTGGAATTTCCCAGAATATGGAACAACTGAATCCTTATTTTAGCTGTGATGCATATAACGGGAATAATAGTGTTTATGTTCTGGATGATAATGGATTTAAACTGTTTAACAGCAATCAGGTGGAATTAATTAAAGGGCATAATGTATTTTCGGTTTTACAGAATATGAAATACCTTCACAATTCTTCTTTTGATAAAACAAAAGTGGAACTAGAAGAAAAAGGCTGTAGTTATTCTAATGCAATACTGGATGGTACTGAATATTTTTATGCATTAAAAAGACTGGAAAATGCGGAATGGACACTGATTTTTCTGGTTCCGGCAGAGTATGTTGCTACGAATACATTACGACTTGTCAATTTTGTTATGGTATTTATCGTTATCTTTACGGTTATCGTAGCTGTCTGCGTTATGTTTGGAATTTCTCTTGTTATGCACAGAAACCAACAGGAATCGATTCGTGTGGAGCGGGAAAATAATGCGAGGCTGGAAACAGTGAATACAGAACTGCGGCAGGCAAAACGGGCGGCAGAGGAAGCTTTTCAGGTGGCACAGGAAGCGAATAGATCCAAGAGCAGTTTTCTTGCCAATATGTCTCACGATATTCGTACTCCTATGAATGCGATTATTGGTATGACGTCATTGATCAGATATGATGCAGGAGATAAAGGAAAGGTAATAGAGTATGCGGATAAAATTGACATTTCCTCACAGCATCTGTTAGGGATCATTAATAATGTTTTGGATATGAGTAAGATTGAAGCTGGAAAAACTGTTTTCAAATATTCTGACTTTTCTATCGTGGATTTTATACAGGAACTTGACACGATATTTCATTCTCAAATATATGAAAAGCAACAGACTTTTACAATCACAAAAGAAAATATCCGGCATGAGTGGGTAAGCGGGGATCGAGTCCATTTGATGCAGATTTTCAGTAATCTGCTGTCTAATGCAATAAAATATACACAGGAAGGTGGGGAAATTCAGTTCCTTGTAGAAGAATATGAAACAAAATCCAGGGCGTATGCAAGGTATCGCTTTTTAGTCAGTGATAATGGTATGGGAATGTCGGCAGATTTCAAGAATACGATTTTTGATGCATTCACTCGGGAGGAGAGTTCCATGACTAATAAGATACAGGGAACCGGACTCGGAATGGCTATCACTAAAAACTTGGTCGAAGCGATGGGCGGAACGATCGATGTAGAAAGTGAACCAGGACAGGGAAGTTGCTTTGAGATTCTTATGGATCTGAAAACTGCAGAAGACCAGTCTGTTTCTTTGATACCGCATACAGAAAAGGATGAGCCGGAGGGCAATATTTTGCAGGGAATGCGGTTCCTGTGTGCAGAGGATAATGAGATAAATGCAGAAATCTTGACAGAACTGTTAAAGATTGAGGGGGCGGAGTGCACCATCTGTGAAAATGGAGAAGAGATTTTGAAGACATTTGAACAATCTGCACCAGGCGATTATGACATGATCCTGATGGATGTGCAGATGCCTGTTATGAATGGCTATGAGGCAACAAAGGCAATCCGCAGAAGTTCCCATGAGCTGGCAAAGAAGATTCCGATTATTGCTATGACCGCCAATGCATTCTCAGAGGATATCCAGCATTCTCTGGCAGCTGGTATGAATGCACATGTTTCAAAACCGGTTGAGATGAAGGTACTGGAAAAGACGATCAGAAGCATAAAATCTGGGGGGGGGGGGCACCGAACCGCAGGTCATTGAACCGCAGCAAATGGAAAGTAACCAGACATAAAAACGAAAAGGAGAGTTAGGGATAGACAGAAAATGAAAGGAAAAAGAGTGATTGCAGGCATTCTGCTTGCGGGAATTTTAGCAGTCACCCTGGCAGGGTGCAAAAACACAGATAACACGAAAGAAGAAACCGAAAAGCCTGTCATTACCATCGGCAGCGACAACTATCCACCATACAATTATCTGAATGAGGATGGAATCCCGACAGGAATCGATGTAGAACTGGCTGCGGAAGCATTCAATAGAATGGGATATCAGGTGGAGGTTGTCCAGATCAACTGGGAGAAGAAAAAAGAACTGGTGGAGAGCGGAGAGATTGACTGTATCATGGGTTGTTTTTCTATGGAAGGACGTCTTGGACGATTACCGCTGGGCAGGGCCATACATAGCAAGCTGTCAGGTGGTTGCTGTTAATGAGAACAGTGATATCTATAAACTGAGTGACCTGGAGGGAAAGAACCTCGCTGTCCAGTCCACAACCAAACCGGAAGGCATCTTTCTGAAGCGGACAGATGAGAGAATCCCCAAACTGGGAAATCTAATCAGTCTTGGACATAGGGAACTGATTTATACGTTTTCTGGGAAAAGGCTATGTAGATGCGGTTGGCGCACATGAAGAATCTGTTGTCCAGTATATGAAGGATTATGATACAAGCTTTCGTATCCTGGAAGAACCTTTGATGGTTGTTGGGATAGGAGTTGCTTTTGCGAAAGATGATGACAGGGGAATCTGTGAGCAGATGGATCAGGCCCTGGAAGAAATGCGCAAGGATGGCACATCCCTGAAAATCATTGAAAAATATCTGGATGATCCCCAGAAGTATCTGGAGGTGGATGATCTTGGATATTAAGAGAAAGAAAAAAGAAAAACGAATCCAGCTGCTAGGTGGTCTGATTGGAATCTGTGTGGCTGTAGTCTCTCTGTTTTATTTCTTCCACGCAGAAAAAGCAGAAACAGAGAAAAGAATGGTGGAGATTGTAAACTATGTGAAAGTGCAGTGCTCAACCTACACCCACTATAATGAATCTTCGAATCCAAAGTCTCCTCCGTGCCATTGAAAGTGCCAGACAGATGAGCACGAATATTAACATGGAAACAGAAAACGGCGGTCAGCTAAGTGAGGATTTTCTGAAAGAAAACATGCAGACTCTCTGGGTGGATGGCATCATTGTGCTGGATCAAGAAGGAAAGACGGACTGTGAATACAGCACGGATGAGTCTTTGGCAGGTGAGATCACGGACTATCTGCAAAAAGACATTATCATGGATTTTACCGGATATGAAGAAAGAACGTATTCGGAACGGTTTAACAGGAAAGACGGGTCACATATTGACATTGCAGCCTGTGCCAGAAAAGATGCACCGGGTATCGTTGCAATCTATTATTACACATCTCCTGAATTTGCCAGAAACTATACCCTGACGATACAAGGTCTTTTAAATGGTTATAGTGTCCAGAAGGATGGAACGATTATTGTTGCAGACAATGGAAAAGTTGTTGCCAGCAATGATGAGAGTCTGTTAGGTCAGAATACAGCCGACAACGAGGTTGTTCAGGCAATGAAAAAGCATACAGACAGTCAGCATATTTTTCATGTGACGAATGAAGGAAGCGGATGTTACGGAATCATGCTGAAGCAGCGGGATTATTATATTTATGCATATCTTCCGGATACAGAAGTGTTCCATAACCTTCCATTAAGTGTGATAGGTGTTATTTTTCTTTATTTTCTGATGTTTAGTATATTCTGGTTCTGGACATACAGAACCAATCTGGCACACCGGAAACAGGAACAGGAAAAAGATGAAAAATATAAAGCAGAACTTCTGACAGCTGCAAAAAAAAGGCAGAAGCTGCCAATGAGGCAAAAACCGAGTTTCTCCAGCGGATGAGCCATGATATCCGGACTCCGATCAATGGAATCTGCGGCATGGTCAATATGGCAGACCATTATGCAGATGATATGGAGAAACAGACGGAATGCAGGACAAAGGTGAAAGAGGCATCCAATCTGTTGCTGGAACTGGTAAATGAAGTGCTGGACATGAGTAAGCTTGAGTCAGGTGAAATCGTTCTGGAAGAGATTCCATTTAATCTGAGCAGTATTTCCAGGGAAGTATTTGTTGTGATCGAGCAGATGGCTGCAGAACAGAATATCCGGATCATGTGGGAGAAAAAAGAAATCACACATCGTGATTTTATTGGAAGTCCCGGGGTATGTGAAACGGGTGATGATGAACATTCTGTCAAATGCGGTGAAATATAACAGAGAAAACGGACAGATTTATATCAGCTGCATGGAGATTCCATCCGAACTGCCAGAAATGACGACAATGGAATTTGTCTGCCGGGATACAGGAATCGGAATGACTGAGGAATTCCAAAAATGTGTGTTTGAACCATTTGCACAGGAACACAAAGGAAGTCGCACAAAATTTGCCGGAACAGGCCTGGGAATGCCGATTGCAAAGAAGTTGATTGAGACAATGGGTGGAACCATTACCTTTGAAAGTAAAGAAGGTATGGGAACTACATTTGTGATTCGGGTTCCGTTTAAAATAGATTTGGATGCGGATAAAAGTGAAGAACAGAAGAATGTAGCAGAAAAATCTATAAAAGGACTGCATATTCTTCTGGTAGAAGATAATGAGCTGAATATGGAAATCACTGAATTTGTGCTTCAGAATGAAGGTGCTGACGTGACCAAAGCATGGAATGGGCAGGAAGCGGTTGAGCTGTTCAGAAAAAGTGAACCCGATGAATTTGATGTCATTCTTATGGACATTATGATGCCAGTAATGAATGGCTATGAAGCTACAAAGATAATCCGGTCTCTGGACAGAGAAGATGCAAAAATAATACCGATCATTGCAATGACAGCAAATGCGTTCACCGAGGACAGAATAAGAGCAAAAGAAGCAGGGATGGATGAACACGTTGCTAAACCTATTGATGTGGAATTACTGATAAAAGTAATTCATAAATTGGTGGAATATAATTAATATAGCAGTGTCAAATTAGCAGTGGGATATAGAAAAGGAGAACAAAAATATGACAATGCAGGAGTGATATGAAGATGCTTTCCGTAGTGCATACATACTGAAAATGGTTTGTCAGAATAAAGGCCTTTCTGCGTCTGATGCGCATCCCGGGACTGTATAAAAAGGTGTTAGGTATCTTTGCTGCGCAGACGCCAAAGCTCTTCGGAATTTCGGCGGGCTTCGAGGCAGATGCGGTCCGGACAACCGGCGGTGTGGCGCATCGATACCTACAGAGACACACGGGAGGCGCAGGTCATAGCGGAACTGTCCGGCAGCGAGACGGTGCAGTGCATCGCAGAGGAGATCGTCGGCCCGCTGCGTGCGCACGATGCCGCCTCCGGCATGGACTTGCTGGATACGTCGGTCACCTTTATCAAATGCAACTGCAATATCAGCCTTACAGCCCGCACCCTGTATATTCACCGCACATCCCTGCCTATCGGCTGGAAAAGAGTGAATCGGTCACAGGAATGTCGCTCAAAGATCCGTAGGATCTGTTCCTACTGAGTATCTGCACGCGGATGTACATGAAATATTGAAACGGATGGGTTGAGGCAGATCTGAACTTTTGCAGGAAGTGGCCTTGACAAAAGTATAAGTCTGTGTATAATATAACACTGTAATATAACACTGTTATGCGAGGGTGTCATGCAAAACAAGAAACAAACCACACAGGAGAAAATTTTGTATGCCGCCAAGGCAGAGTTTTTGGAAAAGGGCTTTCAGACAGCCTCTCTCGCACTATTGTGAAGGAGGCTGGCGTTACCACCGGGGCACTGTATGGCTATTACGGCAGCAAGGAAGCGATTTTTGATGCGCTGGTAGAAGAGTGCTACACGCATTTTCTCTCCGCGTATCGGAATGCGCTGGATGACTTTGACCGGCTGCCAATCGAGCAGCAGCCGGAGCGCATGAGCACCGTCAGTCAGGCCTGTCTGGAGGAGCTTTTGTTCTATATGTTCAACCATAGGGAAGCGTTTCATCTGCTTCTTCTTTGTTCGGAGGGTACTCATTACAGCTCCATGAAGGAGGAGCTTGTCCAACTGGAGGTTAATGCCACCCACCGGTATTATCTTGTGCTGGAAAAGCTGGGTACGCCCGCTCCGCAGATCGACCCTCGGCTGGAGCATATTCTGGTCACAGGGCTGATGAACGCCTATTTTGAAATGATCATCCACGATATGCCGCTGGCCGATGCACAGCAGTATCTGCGTGAGCTTCACAGCTTTTACTCTGCCGGATGGCTGAAAATTATGGGGCAATAACGCTCCATATTTTTTGAACAGAAGTTAGCGTTCGCTAACCATCGTTCTGCGCCCACGAATTAGATGACCTTAACCACCCGGATATGGGAAGGCAATGCAAGCATCCTTCTGTATCATAGATCAAGTCTGAGCCAAGGAGGTATCATCTTGAAAAGCAATCCAATTTATCCAGGCTGCTGGCTTATGCCGGGAGCTACAAAATCCTGACCTACCTTTCGTGGGTGTTGTCCGTCGCCGGTGCGCTGTTGGCGTTGGTACCGTTCTGGTACATCTGGCGCATCCTGGGGGAGGTCATCGAGGTCGCGCCGCAGTATGAAAACGCCGTCCATGTAACGCACTATGGCTGGATGGCAGTTGTGTTTGCTGTTGCCGCTGTGCTGGTGTATATTGCGGGATTGATGTGCTCGCACCTTGCTGCGTTCCGCATCGCTACGAATCTGCGCCTTGCCATGACAAAGCATATTGCCACGCTGCCACTGGGGGCGATTGAGCAGTTTGGCAGCGGCAAGCTGCGCCGCACCATCTCGGAAACTGCCGGAGCGACGGAAACCTATCTTGCACACCAGCTGCCGGACAAGGCTAAGGCAATGGCAACGATTGCGGGGCTTCTGGCGCTGCTGCTGATCTTTGATTGGCGGCTGGGGCTTTTGAGTCTTGTACCTGTGGCGCTTGCCTTTGCGGTGATGTCAAGCATGACCGGTAAGAAATTGCAGGACAAAATGACCCAGTATCAGAACGCGCTGGCGGATATGTCCAACGAAGCGGTGGAATATGTGCGGGGTATTCCCGTGGTCAAGACCTTCGGACAGACGGTATTCTCTTTCAAGAAGTTCAAGGGAACGATCGACAATTATGAGCGATGGGTCATTGCCTATACGAAACAGCTGCGCTGGCCCATGACCTTCTATACACTGGCAGTCAACAGCGTGTTTGTGTTCCTAATCGCAGGAGGCTTCCTGTTCTCTCACGGCGGAGCGGATGGCAGCGTGCTGCTGAATCTGCTCTTTTACATCATTATCACACCGGTCATCTCCGTGACAATGACCAAGCTGATGTTTATGAGCGAGAACGGAATGATTGTGCAAGATGCCATCACCCGCATTGATAGCGTACTGGAAAGTCCGTCGCTTTCTCAGCCGGAAGTACCGCAGCATCCCAGGGACAGTTCTGTAACGCTGGATCATGTCACCTTCAGCTACGACGGCACAAAGAATGCCTTGGAGGATGTTTCTCTCTCCATCGGTTCTGGTCAGACGGTGGCATTTGTCGGACCCTCCGGCGGCGGCAAATCCACGCTGGCGGCACTGATCGCCCGCTTCTTCGACCCGCAGAGTGGTAGCATTTCCATCGGCGGCATCAACGTAAAGAACATCGACAAAAATGAGCTGATGGACACCGTTTCCTTTGTGTTCCAGAACAGCCATCTCATCAAGGGCAGCATTCTTGACAATGTCCGCATGGGCAAGCCGGATGCCACGGACGAGGAAGTTCTGGCGGCGCTCCGTGCGGCACAGTGTATGGATATTATTGAGAAATTCCCGGACGGCGTGCATACAGTCATCGGTTCGCAGGGCATTTACCTCTCCGGCGGTGAGATGCAGCGGCTGGCCATCGCCCGCGCTATGCTGAAAAATGCGCCGGTGCTGATTCTGGACGAGGCCACCGCCTTTGCCGATCCGGACAATGAGACAAAGGTGCAGGCAGCCTTCAATGCGCTGGCAAAGGGACGCACTGTTATCATGATCGCCCACCGCCTTTCTACCGTCGTAAACGCCGACCATATTTATGTGCTCAAGGACGGTCATCTCGCGGAGGATGGTAGCTTTGTGGAGCTGTCTGAACGCACGGGCAGCCTGTTCGGAACCATGTGGCGGGACTATCAGCAGTCTGTTCGGTGGAAAGTTGCAAAGGAGGCTTGAGCGATGATCAAATATTTACAAAGACGCTACGCACTCTCCCATAAGGGTGCAGTGGACAACATCAAAGGCATTTTAAGCTGTGCGCTGCAAAATATCTCCTTCATGCTGCCGGTGGGGCTGCTGTACTTGCTGGTGGGCGAGATCATGAACGGTACACTGACAACAAAGCGTATTCCGTTTTATATGACCGGCTGCATTGCGGCAGCGCTGCTCATTGTGGTCTGCACCCGGTTGGAGTATGACAACACCTATCTCGTCACCTATGTGGAATCCGGTGTGCGCCGTGTGAACCTTGCGGAAAAGCTGCGGAAGATCCCGCTTTCCTTCTTCGGTAAGAAAGACCTTGCCGATCTGACCTCCTCCATCATGAACGACTGCGCCGTGCTGGAGCAAAGCCAGTCCCACTTCGTTGCGCCCCTGTACGGTGCGATCCTCTCCACCACAGTCATCGCCGTGTCGCTGCTGTTTTTCAACTGGCGTATGGCGTTGGCTGCCATCTGGCCGCTGCCTGTGGCGTTTGCCATTGTTGCGCTGGCCTCCGGCGTGCAAAAAAGGCTCTCCAGCAAAGCCATGGCGGCGAAGATCACCTGTGAGGACGGTATTCAGGAGTGCATGGAAACCATGCCAGACCTGCGTGCCAACAACGCAGAAGCCGGCTATCTTGCCGGACTGGAAAAGAAAATTCGTGCGGTGGAAGGACGACTCATCAAAAGCGAACTGGGAACGGCTGCCTTCGTAGTTTCTGCAGGACTTGTGCTGCGGCTGGGCATTGCCACCACTGCCCTTGCGGGCGCAGCTCTGCTGGTAAAGGGTGAACTGGATGTTCTGACCTTCTTTATGTTCCTGCTGGTGGTGTCCCGTCTGTATGACCCGCTGGAGGGGACGCTGCAAAACCTTGCCGCCATCATCGGTACAAACACAAACATCGAGCGTATGAATGAGATTCTGGATTGCCCTGTGCAGACCGGCAGCGAAGAACTAACCAATCAGGACTGCGACATTGTGTTCGAGCATGTGGGCTTTTCCTACCAGAGCGGCGAAACGGTGCTGAAGAACGTGTCCTTTATGGCGAAGCAGGGGCAGGTCACGGCGTTGGTCGGTCCATCCGGCGGCGGTAAGACTACCATTTCCCGTCTGGCGGCGCGGTTCTGGGACATTGATCGGGGCAGGATCACCGTGGGCGGCATGGATGTGTCGAAGATCGATCCGGAAAAGCTGATGAGCCTCTATTCCATCGTGTTTCAGGATGTAACGCTGTTTGATAACAGCATTCTGGAAAATATCCGCATTGGCCGAAAGGAGGCCACGGACGAAGAGGTGATCGCGGCGGCAAAGTTCGCCAATGTGGACAAATTCGCCGAAAAGCTCCCTGACGGTTGGAATACCAACATCGGTGAAAACGGCTGCGAGTTGTCCGGCGGCGAGCGGCAGCGCATTTCCATTGCCCGTGCCTTCCTGAAGGATGCGCCGATTATTCTGCTGGATGAAGCCACTGCCAGCCTGGACGTGGAGAACGAAACAGCCATTCAGGAGGCACTTTCCCGACTTATTAAGAACAAGACTGTCCTCATTATCGCCCACCGGATGCGCACTGTCTCCGGCGCGGACAAGATCGTGGTGCTCAAGGATGGTGCAGTAGCCGAGCAGGGTTCGCCCGCACAACTGCTGCAAGAAGGCGGTATCTTCGCCCACATGGTGCAGCTCCAGACTGAGAGCCAGAGCTGGACACTCGCAAAAGCATAAATCCATTTGCAAAACAGGGCAAGAGCGCATATTTTATCCATGTGCGCTCTTGCCCCATTTGTTTTCTCACGTTTGCGGCGTTACGAATCATAAATGTACTGTCGGAACGTTGCTAAGCAAAGCTACTACTTTGTATCTTGTATAGTTGAGGAAGAAATGCTTAACAAAGAAAATACCCTTGACAAATCTCATCTCAGCGCACCCTGCTGGAGAAATACGCAAAAGAAAAGGGCTTTGAAAATACCATCTTCCTTGCGGATGACGGCTACTCTGGCACGAACTTTGAGCGGCCCTCATGGAAAAAGATCGTGGAGATGATCGAAGCGGGACAGGTGGCGAACCTCATCGTGAAGGACGCCTCCCACTTGGGGCGTGAATACCTTCAGGTGGGCTACTACATGGAGATATTATTTACTCATGCGTTTGTCATGGGGCTATGCTATTACCTTATTACCCGCTGCTCTATTTGTACTTATATGAAGAAGATAGGCGCATCCGAGTTGATGCCGTTGTTTTGCGAGCTGGATGAGGTGACGATCACACTTCAGCATGGCCTATTGCACCAGAAACAGACGCTGGCGAACGGTAGCGAGTATTGCGACTATTTTATTACGGGAAATAAAGAATAGATTGAAATGGGGGTATCCGGACGCTTTGAGGGTGCTGGATATCCTCTTTCTATTTATCACATTGCCTATTGTAATAGTTCAGTCCATTTAAAATATCCGAATTTTGAAAGGCAAGCTGCCGGAGAATGAGTTCATATAAACTGATCGGAATATATTTTTCTTCCTCTGGATCTTTAAAAGTTCTGTTTTGGATAATACGCAGGACAGGGCTGTTATCCGGGATCTGCTTTTTGCATCGCTGGATCCAGGAAAGCACGGCCAGATCTCTGGCCTGAGTCAGTTTTCCGTCTTCATCTTCTAACCCATATAAGGTAAAAAAGAGAAACGTATCCGATTCTGCGAGGTAGTAGGGCCGATGCCGCAAAAGGAACAGGGCATATTGTGGTTCCAAATACCAGCGGATAAAATACGCCGCGGCATAATACAGGATACATATACCTAAAAAACTGGTTTTTAACTGCGGATAGTAGCGAAAAAAACCATAGTAAGCCATGAGGCAGGCGATGATATAGGGGATTGTCAGGTGGAAGCGTTTCATCATACGGTTCGCCCTGGCTGCTGCCCGCAGCTCCTGTTTGTTTTTCGAAAGAACACTGTAAAACACTGGGGCATCCGGCAGGGGATGACCGTGATCATTATTTAAAAGCATCATTTATTTCTCCAGAAGTTTGGAAAGCCGGTCAACCAATGATGACAGGGAGGGGTGGAGCGGACTTTCCGGATCTTCATATAGTGACAGGTAAGAATTATTATATTTCCAGACCTGGTCATAGTATGGCAGCGTTACAAGAATCGGAATGTGAAGAAGCGCCTCTATTTCCTGATCCGAGTACATCTGCAATTCTTTCCTGATCTGATTTGCGATCACATGCATGTGATCATAACTGATCTGCTTTTGGGTCAGCAGCCGACGAAAGCGCTGATTGTTTTTAATTGAGCACTCCGTATCATCTGTGATCAGCAGGGCCAGGTCCGACATTTCCATAAGTTTTGCGGAAGCATCTGTGGATGCCATATCGGTATCGATAAGAATCAGGTCAAAATAAGTCTTCAAAGAAGAAATGAGCTGTATGATCCGATTGAGAGGCAGATGGTATGCTCCTTTCACCTGTTTGGCGGATAAAAGATGGATATTCCGACCGGGGACAGGCGTAAGATAGGGTTCCAGATCCTGCCAGTACAGAGGGGAAAGATCCCCCGCATTGTGCTTAAACAGATATTCCATTGTACGTGTTGGAAGTATGCGGAAAAGTGTTTCCTGGGCAGGGCAGGAGAGGGCCATATCAACCAGACAGACGGAAACGTCTTTACTAAATGCAATCGCCAGTTCTTTGGTTAATGTGGAGGTTCCAACTCCCCCTTTGGCCGAAATAAGTGATACAACGGCATGGCTCATATATTTTTCTGAATTCATAAAAATCCCCTTTTGAAATCTTAAGGATATTATATCTCAGGAGAGCGGTTCTGTCTAATAGTAAGCCCGTTTCGCTTACCATAAGGCAACTTGTGATAATATTTTTAACATAACACTGCAAGAATTGCCCCATCCTCTTCAGGTGGTGGGATGAATTGCCTGCTTTTGATTACTGATATTGCAATAACTGGCATGATTCGATAATGCACATATCTGTGCTGATAGAAAAGAACATACATTCGATAAAACTATAGACATACAGAAAAATATATGATACAATATAATCAGTCGAAATAATAAGAAAGGATGATTATTATGAGAAAATTGGATAGCAATGCGCATTCGGTATTTTTGTTATATTACCATTTGATTCTGGTGGTAAAATACCGAAAAAGGGTTTTGAATGATCTGATTTCAAATCGGGCAAAAGAAATATTTGAGTATATTGCTCCGAACTATCACATTACCCTGGAAGAATGGAATCATGATCAGGACCATGTTCACATCATGTTCCGTGCTCATCCAAAATCAGAACTGAGTAAGTTCATCAATGCGTATAAAAGCGCAAGCAGTCGTCTGATTAAAAAGGAGTATCCGGAAGTCCGGCAAAAGCTATGGAAAGAAATGTTCTGGAGCCAGAGCTTTTGTCTGCTGAGTGCTGGAGGTGCCCCAATTGAGGTCATCCGTCAGTACATTGAAACACAGGGAGAGGGTAAAAGTGAACGCCGTGTACCGTTTTCGGATTTATCCGAATAAACCAAGGGTGGGCTGTAAAACAGATGCTGACACATCAAAATGATATTACTCAAATTAGATATGCTTAATTTTCAAAAACTATCTGTATTTAATTTTTGAGATGTGCTATACTATACTAAGAAAGGGGCGATAACATGAATATACGAAAAATCAGCGTTGGGAACTTTAAGTCCTTGTATAGCGCATCATTTGAGCCAGGTAAAATCAATGTGTTTATTGGTGCCAATGGCTCTGGCAAGTCCACTATTTTGGAGGCTATCGGCCTCTTGAGTGCAGCTATGACTGACCGTGTTGATTCTGCAAGTCTTCAACGGAAGGGCGTGCGTTTAAGCATTCCCTCTCTTTACAAGTCTAATTTTAAGGATCTGAAAAGAAAGAAACTGGCCGTAGATCTTTCCTTGGAATGGGAGGATGACTGTTGTTCTGATCAGTTCCGCTATGATGTACACCTAACAACCCCTACCGATACGGATTACTGGAGATATCATTCGGAAGCATTTTTCCAGAATGACGAGAAAATATGGGGCGCAGTAATGCATCCCAGCAGCAGGCCAACAGCTATATTGGGTTTTTCTTGATTGACGACAATCAGGAACTGACAAACGGCCGTAAAATTGCACAACATTTCTCCTCTTATGGTATTTTTCAACCCAATACAATGACTTTACGCGGGACGATTCCAGATCCAAATCAAACCACTCAATCGGACTGAATGGCGGTCGTCTGGCTGAGGCAATAAAAATATTGATTCATGAGGAAGATGACGAACTGTATTTTGGCAATTTATATATGGATGACCTCCTTGATATGATTGATTGGGCTTCTGATATTTCCGTGGATGCTCCCAAGAAAAGCAATATCAACGCCAACATTCCTACCACTCGTCAGATTATTGAGTTTACAGACCGCTATATGAAAGAAAACTCCCGTTTTACCGGTTATGATGCCAGTGAAGGTGCTTTGTATGTGCTGTTTATGTTGGCTCTATCCATGCATCCGCAGGGCCCTTCTATTTTGCGGTAGACAGTTTTGACCATGCATTGAATCCCCGTCTTGCAAAAAAAATGATACAAGTATTCTGCGAACAGATTATCCAAAACAATAAACATGTTTTTCTTACCACTCATAATCCCTTGGTTTTAGATGGGCTTGATTTGACTAATGATGATATTCGCTTGTTTGCAGTAGATCGTGATGACAATGGGCACGCACAGATCAATCGAATTCTTGTATCTCAGGAACTGATAAATGAAGGTCAGTCTTTGTCCCGGCTCTGGATCAACGGTAGACTGGGAGGTGTGCCGACACTGTTATGAAAAATATCGGAATCGTCTGCGAAGGACCGACAGACTATATTATATTAAAAAAGGTCATCGACCTGATAACCAATGAAACTAATTATTATGTGCAACTCCAACCAGAACCCGACTTAACAGGACAATACGGAAACGGTTGGAAGGGTGTCTGGAAATGGTGTTGCGATAATGCTGATATACGCAAGCAACTTATGAAAGATATTGCGCCCAGGCTGGATTTTCTAGTCGTTCAAATGGATGGAGATGTGTCTCGGAAGGAAAAGTCAGCTCATTGTTCGTGTCCGTCTGTCAAATGTCCTTATAAGGGCATTCGAAATCATCTGGAATGTGATATTAGACCGGAAGATAGGGATGTATGTCCTGTCATTCTTCCATGTCCCGATCATAGAGCACCCATTACCGGTTACATGGAGCATTTGAAAGAATTGCTTTCTACATGGCTAAAAGAACCAGATGATACCTGTATTGTTATCCCGTGTGACAGTACAGAGGCATGGATTGTGGCTGCATATGATAATACGGCAGAAGTTGAATTTATCAAAGATCCTTGGGAATCTGTCATTGCCAAGAGGAAAACTTATCACGATATTCGCATTTCGGGTAAGAAAAAGAGAACCCGCATTTTCGAACAATTTGCTCCTATTGTTTGTGAGAATTGGGAACAAGTAACCAATCTTTGCCAAAGTGCACGGGACTTTGAACAAAGCATCTACACCCTTTCCCATCAGACATAATATTGGCATAGCATTGGCACAGTCCTGCCCTTTCGCCGTAAATCCATATCTGTTATACTTGGTATGGTCAAAACTTTGCATAGCAGCTGCTCCGGTTTGGAGCGGCTGTCTTCAATTTCAGTAAACGCGGTGGTTTCTATTCTCTTTCAAAAAGCCCAGAAAGTGCTGAACAACGAGCAGGGAGAAGCCAACTATTTCAGTACGGTGGTATTCATCTTCATTGCCGTCCAGCTACTGGCCTTCATTATTGACCTGTTCAGCATCATTTCCACCAAACAGGAACTTGACCATGCCGCCAATCAGATGGTCAAACAGATCCAGCTTTCCAGCGGCGTCAACGGCGAGACTGAAGAAGATTGAAAATAAGAAGTAGAGGGTATCCATTACTTTAAACGCACCACAAACAAGCCATCTCACGGTGGCTACTTTAAAAATTGAATATTAGAAATGTTAAGGTTATGCAGTTGCTGACTTGATTTTATAACCTTGTTTTCGGGCGATTATGAGGGCTTACTCTACAGTGATCTCGCGATCAACAGGAGAATACATTTGTACCTACTCTTTCCGCAATACCTGGTGATTTAAGCCTTGTTCTTCCAAAAGGTATCTTAAACGGTATCATCAAGATGATCTCTATACATGGATAAGATTGCCCAAGAACTGCAAATGATGAGACACTTCTTTACGGTGTAGAAGTGAAGTTATACAACATGGAAGTAGACGAAGATGAAGATCTGTAAAGCCGCCACAAAAGTCTTTACATCTTTGGTAACGGCAATGGCATGACCCATTCCCTTCCTATGCGTCGGCAAGCGGCGAGTACGTAGCACGTAAGATCGCAGAACGTATAGAAGGATAAGTTTAGAATAAGTAAGAAGATGTGTCAAGTCAAACTCCAGTATCGCAGGTATAAATCAATTTGGTACTTAATTCCAAGGATTTTTTAGAATATAGCAGAACAAAATGTTCAATGCTGGTAATTAATAGCAGGAAGATCACGATTGCTTTCCTCTACATCCATTGCAAAGGTTTCGTTTAGTTTCTGCTGGATGGCGATATATGTTTTAAAATCCTCTTCACTGAAGCTGCTCAGATTCTGATAGCTTCGCTGGTAACAACATTTTTCAAAATGGTCATGGTCCTCAAATATCTTCTCCCCATCTTCTGTGAGGTACAGCTGGTATTCACGGTTGTTTTCTTTATTCCTTTTCTGAGTAATCAGTTCTTTTTTCCTAAGTTTCCTTATTAACTGAGAGCAGGCACTGGGAGTTTTTTTGAAGATTGCGGCAATTTCGTTGGCAGTGATTCCTGGGCGGTGTCCAACCAGATGAATGATCTGAGATTCGGCCTGATAAAGAGTGGCAGATCCATAGTTATGAGGAACGGAATCATAGTCTATGATAAGGCGGCAGCCTTCGTCTAATTCATCTAACATTTTACAATATAATTCATAGCGCTCATCTATATGCTGATTATCCATAAGAATATAAGTTCCTTTTCTGATTTTATTTCTTGCTTCATATTATAAAGGAGGAGTGGGGGTAAAGTCAATTAAACAGTGCCCATATTTTTGTTTATTTTGCATCATGCACCTTGTAATTCGTGTTGAAATTTGTTACAGTTATAGTGTAGTAGCTTAAATATTAAGCAACATGATCATACAGAGGAGGTATTTGTTATGGCAAAATTGGCAGTAGGAGAAAAATGCTGGATTTTACAGCAACAGGTGCATTTGGACCAGAAGAGGCATTAAGCAGTCGTGTAGGAAAAGGAAAGACAGCAATCATATTTCTCAGATACTATGGATGTACATTGTGTCAGTATGATATCCATACTTATGCAGAACATTACCAGGAGATTGTAGGAGATACCGGTAAGCTTTTTGTAGTATTGCAATCGACGCCGGAAAGCATTAAGAAGCAGATGACACGGGAAACACTTCCTTTTGAGATCATTTGTGACCCGGAAGAAAAACTTTACAAAGAATTTGAAATCAACCCGGCAAAAGATAAGGAAGAGCTTGGTGGCGGAAATGTAGTAGCTAAGGTAACGGAAGCAAGAAAGCTATTTTCCCATGGAGATTATGAAGGAGAGGAACTGCAACTTCCAGCTGCATTTGTTGTAAAGTCTGATCTGACCATTACTTATGCGAAATATGGAAAAGATGGGGCAGATGTACCGACTCCACAGGAGTTAGAGCAACTTCTTAAATAAAAATGGTGACCAAAAAATAAAGGGCAGATGATGCAGAAAAATTGCATTATCTGCCTTTGCTATGTAAAAAGAAAGAAATCTAAATATGACGATGTAAATATTTTATAAAAAATATAAAATATATCTTGATTTATTGAATAAAATGTACTATATATAAAGTACATTAAAAATTAAGCAGCTTAATTATTTAGTACCTACAAACAAAGTGGAATATTATTATAGACGTATGATAGTATCCCAAAGCTACAGCTCGTCTGTGCCTGTCAGGAGAAGGGCGGTACAGACGAAAACAGGAGAGAAATATGGCAGAGTGTAAAGGGAGTTCAACAAAACAATTAAAGCAGTGCCTTGGTTTTTGGGATTTAATGGGAGCATCAGTAGGACAGATTATCGGAGCAGGTATTATGACGCTGTTAGGAGCAGCAATATCCATGACTGGCCGTTCTGTACCAGTAGCATTTTTGATTGCAGCTGTGATCACGATATGCCAGTACGCACCGCTCGTATTTATAGCTGGCACCGTCCGTCTTAGGGGGGGGCAATATACAATGATCACTATGCTTACCGGTAAGAAATACGCGGGAGCATACAGTCTTATTTTACATTTTCAAACTTAAGTCTTTCCATGTATGCATTATCATTTGCAAGTTATTTTATCTCTTTATTTGGTTTTGGTAATGAACGTGTAGTTGCATTGGTAGTGCTGACTATTTTCTTTATTCTTAACTGCCTTGGAATTGATAAATTTGCAAAAGTGCAGAATCTGATCGTAGCATGTTTGGTAATTGCGTTAGCTGCTTTTGCTGCCTTTGGTGTAGGAGAAGTAAAACCTGGATATATGGCAGCAGATTCCTGGATGACTGGCGGCATGATGGGGCTTTTCCAGGCTGGAGGACTTTTAACATTTGCAGTAGGCGGCGCAAACTGTATTGTAAACCTTTCAGCAGAGGCAAAGAAGCCAACCAGAGATATTCCGATGGTTATGATCATTTCCACCCTTTGTGTAGCTGTTATCTATGGTATCGTAGCTGTTGTTGCAGCAGGCGTTCTTCCTGTAGAGCAGGTAGCAGGAGAGAACCTGTCAATTGTAGCAAAAGAGATCCTTTCAGGTCCTGTTTACGTATTCTTTATGTTTTGCGGTGCTGGATTTGCGCTGATATCTACCTTAAACTCCCAGTTTGCATGGGCGCCAAAGCCTATCATGCAGGCATGTGATGATGGATGGCTTCCTCATAACCTTGCAAAACTTTCAAAATGGAATACTCCGATCGTTCTTTTAGGCATCCTTTATGTGATAGGTGTTGTATGTATCCTTACCGGATTAAGCGTTTCTATTTTAGGAAATATGTGTCTGGTTGCTAATGGTGTTATTACATTTATGATCAACTGCTCTGTATTTAAACTCCCGTCTGTTGTTTCAGAAGCATGGGATAAATCCAGATTTCACTGCAGTAAGAGTATGCTTATGCTGATAACTGTACTTGGTTCAGCTGCATCTGCTTTTAATATTTATCTGAATGCCAGCAGACTTTCCCATAATTTACTGCTGATCAATGTTGTTGTGATTGTAGTAGCATTTGTTTTCGGTACAGTACGTGAGAAAAAGGCAACTGTAGAGGTGAGTTACGAAGAGGCATAAAAAATAGGATAAGTTCAAAAAATAAATATTTTTTACAAATAATATGATATGAACAGGAGAAGAAAGTATGAAGTATGATTTTACATCTATTATGGATCGTATGGGAAAGGATGCGATTGCTGTAGAGGCACTGGGACAAAATCCAATGGCACCAAAGCCACCCAAAGAAGGATTTGATGTCATTCCGATGTGGGTTGCAGATATGAACTTCCCTACAGTACCTACCATTCCAGAGGCAATTATTGAACGTGCAAAACATCCGGCGTATGGTTATTTTTCAACCCGCAAGGAGTATCTGGATTCTATCATTAAATGGCATGAAACAAGAAATGATGTAACAGGGCTGACCCCAGAGTGCATTGGCTATGAAAATGGTGTTCTTGGCGGTGTGATCACTGCATTAAATGTATACTGCTCAAAGGGAGATAACGTTCTTTTACATAAACCTACTTACATTGGTTTTACAAACAGCCTGACTAATAATGGATATCACATTGTCCACAGCGACCTGGTAAAAGATGAAAACGGCGTATGGCGTATGGATTTTGATGATATGGAAAAGAAGATTGTAGAGAATAGGATCCATGCAGCAATCTTCTGCTCTCCTCATAACCCATGTGGTCGTGTTTGGGAACGTTGGGAGATTGAAAAGGCAATGGAAATCTACAAAAAGCATGACGTAATGGTTATCTCTGATGAGATCTGGTCTGATATTATTACAACCGGACATAAGCATGTTCCAACCCAGAGTGTGTCTGAAGATGCAAAGCAGCGTACAGTGGCTCTTTATGCACCAAGCAAAACTTTTAATCTGGCAGGACTTGTAGGAAGTTATCACATCATTTATAATAAGCATATTCGCGAGCGCGTAGACAAAGAGGCATCTTTATCCCACTACAATAGCATGAATGTACTTTCCATGCATGCCCTTATCGGCGCATATAAGCCGGAAGGTTATGAGTGGGTAGAAGAGCTTTGTGAAGTGATCACAGGAAATATTGATTTTGCTTGCAACTACATTAAAGAACATTTTGAGGGTGTTTCTGTTGGAAGACCAGAAGGAACCTATATGCTGTTTGTAGATTGTACAGAATGGTGTAAGAAACGTGGCAAGACCATTGAAGATGTGGAAAAGGCAGCGTGGGATGTAGGCGTTGCATGCCAGGATGGCCGTATGTTCCATGGCCTGTGTCATTTACGTATTAATCTGGCACTTCCTCTTTCAAGAGTACAGGAGGCATTTCATCGTTTAGACAAATACGTATTTAATGCGGAGTAAGCAAAAGATGAAGGATTGAGCTGGAAACAGAAAGGAGATATGGACTGCTGCAGGATAGGAAAACTGTTTTGCAGCAGTTTCTATGTGTAGTGGATGGATATTTTAAAATTAGTATTAGTATTTTGTGTGATCATAGGCGTAATGTGGATGAAAAAGCCTATGTGGATGGCTGTGATCGCGGCATCTGTTGCAACGATCCTTTTATATGGCCTTTCTCCTGATGTGGCGATCCACGGCATCATAAAAGGGGCTACAGCCAGAGCTACCATTGAAACGCTGGTGGTATTTTATTCCATTACATTTTTGCAGAGGATGATGGAGAAAAGGAAAAATTTAAGCAATGCCCAGGTTGCAATGAACGGTCTGTTTAATAATAACCGGGTCAATGCTTCAATCGTTCCTTTTCTTTTAGGTATGCTTCCGGCTGCCAGCACAGTATTGATCTGCGGCCCTATTGTTCGGGAAAGTGTAAAGGATTCTGACCTTAGTGTGCCGGAACAGGCATGTATCACATCTTATTTCCGCCATATATCAGAAGCTTTTGTGCCTACTTATACCAGCATTTTTATTGCGTTGGGGATTACAGAAGGCCGTGTCAGTGCAGGAACCTTTATTTTAGCTATGCTGCCTATGGTAGCGGCACTTTTTGCTGTAGGCTGGATCTTTTATCTACGCCGGGTGCCTAAGGATACAGGAATGGTGCCGGATCAGCCAAAAGGGTATTACTGGAAGCTTTTGGTACAGAGTATCTGGGCCATTGCACTGACTATTGCATTGATCCTGATCTTTAACCTGCCTGTATGGGGCGCAGTGTGGATCTGTATTTTATTAAATGTATTTGTAAACCATTTTAATGGAAAAGAACTGGTTCCGTTTATCCGTACTGCTTTTGAGGCCAGACTACTGCTCAGTACACTGCTGATCATGATCTTCAAGGAGCTGCTTACAGAAACAGGTGTTATCACATCACTGCCGGAGTTTTTCTCTGCGCTGCCGATCCCTACATTCCTTGTATTTGTGCTTCTGTTCCTCTTTGGAACTATTGTAGCTGGAACTCAGGCTATTATTGTATTATGTATGCCTATGGCAATGGAAGTGATTACTCCAGGGCATACAGGACTGGCGCTGTTTACACTTTTAATGTGTATCGGTTATGTGGCAATGCAGATTTCTCCTACTCACATATGCCTGGTTCTTTGCTCGGAAGATTACAAAATCTCACTGGGCATGATACGTAAAACGACTCCTATGGTTGCCTTATTTACGCTGATCGCCATTGCTTATTATGGGTTGCTTAGTATGATGGGATTTTAAGATGGAAAAGATTTCATGCTACGGAAAACTGATAACATATGATCTGTCAGGGAGTATGCAGAAAGATAGAATTTAACTACAGAAAGTATGCTGTATGCCGAGTTTGCCACTTGAAGAAAATCTTCCAGAAATGCAGATATTATCTACTTTCTGGAAGGTTTGCCGTAAAATATGAAATGTACTTAAAAGGTCTGTATCTGTTTTTTCATTCGTTTCAGTTCTCCCTCTGTATATAACTTAGGTGAAATACCCATGTTATAGGCATCCAGGATCTTTTTAAAATCTGCATTGTCTACATCCGTAAACGAATAACTGCCTTCAACCACGGAAACTGGGATTTATATCTGTCCGGTGTCACGCTTAAGTTCTTTCCCGTTTTCTCATAGTAAGCTTTTTTCTCCCCAAGCATCCGATTATAGACAAAACGGACACAACCAAATGTCTTTGTAAATAATTCCCTATGTGATTTATTCGGATAGATCCGAAAACGGTACACGGTGTTCATTTTTACCCTCTCCCTGTGTTTCAATGTGCTGGTGGATGACCTCAATCGGGGAACCACCAGCACTCAACAGACAAAAACTCTGGCTCCAGAACATTTCCTTCCATAGCTTTTGCCGGACTTCCGGATACTCCTTTTTGATCAGGCGGCTGCTTGCACTTTTATACGCATTGATGAACTTACTCGGTTCCGATTTTGGATGAGCACGGAACATGATGTGAACATGGTCCTGATCATGATCCCATTCTTCCAGGGTAATGTGATGATATAGGGGATTGTCAGGTGGAAGCGTTTCATCATACGGTTCGCCCTGGCTGCTGCCCGCAGCTCCTGTTTGTTTTTCGAAAGAACACTGTAAAACACTGGGGCATCCGGCAGGGATGACCGTGATCATTATTTAAAAGCATCATTTATTTCTCCAGAAGTTTGGAAAGCCGGTCAACCAATGATGACAGGGAGGGGTGGAGCGGACTTTCCGGATCTTCATATAGTGACAGGTAAGAATTATTATATTTCCAGACCTGGTCATAGTACGGCAGCGTTATAAGAACCGGAATGTGAAGAAGCTCCTCTATTTCCTGATCCGAGTACATTCGTTGTTCTTTCCTAATTTGATTTACGATCACATGCATGTGATCGTAACTGACCTGCTTTTGGGTCAGCAGTCGGCGAAAGCGCTGATTGTTTTTAATTGAGCATTCCGTATCATCTGTGATCAGCAGGGCCAGGTCCGACATTTCCATAAGTTTTGCGGAAGCATCCGTGGATGCCATATCGGTATCGATAAGAATCAGGTCAAAATAAGTCTTCAAAGAAGAAATGAGCTGTATGATCCGATTGAGAGGCAGATGGTATGCTCCTTTCACCTGTTTGGCGGATAAAAGATGGATATTCCGACCGGGGACAGGCGTAAGATAGGGTTCCAGATCCTGCCAGTACAGAGGGGAAAGATCCCCCGCATTGTGCTTAAACAGATATTCCATTGTACGTGTTGGAAGTATGCGGAAAAGTGTTTCCTGGGCAGGGCAGGAGAGGGCCATATCAACCAGACAGACGGAAACGTCTTTACTAAATGCAATCGCCAGTTCTTTGGTTAATGTGGAGGTTCCAACTCCCCCTTTGGCCGAAATAAGTGATACAACGGCATGGCTCATATATTTTCTGAATTCATAAAACTCCCTTTGAAATCTTAAGGATATTATATCTCAGGAGAGTGGTTCTGTCTAATAGTAAACCCGCTTCGCTTACCATAAGGCAACTTGTGATAATTTTTAAGCGGTATAATGCTTTTGAGATGAAAGTGGTCGGTGCCATTTAGAAGGTGAAATGGAATGAAAATTATATGTAAAAAGGGCTGCAGCTTAAAAAGCGCATTGCAGATAATGTCAGAATATATTGAGAAGAAGGGGCTGGAGTATCCTCTCATAAGCGGGGATTTGGAGATAGAAATCTCTTTGAAAAATCAAAAGGGAAGAATACCCGGGCAATAATCAGACGGTGTACTTTGATGAAAAGGAACTCCCTTTCGGAATTGTGTACCCACTGAAAACGAGCCTATAAACATGCATTCACAATGCATAAAAACACGTTCCGGCTATTTCCCACACATTGAAATATACACTTAGATAACGTATAATACGAAATATATTTTGGGGAGCAATCTGGTGATATGTCAAGATGATTTTTGAAAAGATTTCGATATGTTTTCAGAAAAAGGGTAACTTTAATAGACCTATGCAAAACACAGGCTAAAACCAGTTATTCATTTGATGTATCCAGCGATACGCCGGAGTACAGTTGGTTTCTACCAGCAATCCATAAACCAAACGAACGAATTTACGTGAAGTCAGCGCGAGTGCTCTTTTGTGTTGATGCTTCGGAACTTCGTTGTACTTCTTTCGATAGTACGCTCCGTACTCAACATTATGTTTTCTCATACTGTTGGCGGCTTCGCCAAGATAGTATCTGAGATAACGATTTCCGGCTTTACTCATTGGAGTATCTTCTCCATCGAAATCACCTGATTGGTTTGACTTCCACATGAGTCCGGCATATTTAGCAAGAGCATCAGAGGAATGAAAAGCAGAGATGTCGCCTATTTCAGCTACAATGCCACCTGCAAAGACAGGACCAATGCCATCTATGGATTGAAGAATAATAAAAGCATTAGGATTTAATCCTCTGATTTCTCTTTCGATGGCAATATCTATAAGCTTGATTTCTTTCTTGAAAGTTTCAATACAGTTGAAAGAGCTGGCAATAGATACATTTAATGGTTCATAAAGAGCTTTATCTAAGCGATAAGAATCTCTGGCCGCTTTCCTGAGTAATTCTGCGGTCTTGCTAATGTCTTTGATACGATTGCGACTTTTCTGTGCGAGAAAACTTATGAGATCTTCCTCAGATGAATCAATAATCTCCTCAGGAGATAAGTATTCTGTCAATACACTGGAAGAGGTTGCTCCATAAATATCGCAGAAAGGCTGGTCATCACCTTCTAACATCTGTAGTTCACTGAACTTCAGATACAGATTAGAAACCAGGTAGGTTTTCTCTCTGGTCATGCATTCAACAAGATGCAGACGATGCCTTGTGAGGCGTTTAAGAGCCAAGAACTGGCTTCCACGCCATGGCTCAGTTTCGATATTTCCTGCACGTGCATAATCGGCAATAACAAAGGCATCAATAGGATCAGACTTACCTAATCCGATATAAGACTTTTGTAATTAGCTGTGCATTTGGGATTGAGCACAAAACATAAGGTTTGAAATGCATCAGTTCCTCGCAGGAAGAGAGAAAATTTGCAATGTGAATGCTGTAAACAGAGGTAGACTCCAGAGCAGCAACAATCGTATTAAGATCAGGGTGTTCTTTCAAACATTCAAGAATCTTCTTGGCTAGTTCTTCAGCACCAGGCTGATTGTTAGCAAAAGAAGAGTTTATGTATTTATTTTATAAAAATCCAAAGCATAGTTGGATTTTGAACTGACGTCAATACCGACGTAAAACGTAGATAATGGGTTAATCTTTAACATGATACCACCCGCCTTTCCGATTAAGTATTCTTGGAACCTGAAGAAAAAGGTTTATCCTGGGAATCATATGCTGACCGAAACCTCGCGTAATAAGCATGCACCCTGGCAGCTCTTTTGCTGGTGCTGTACGCCAGGGGATGAAACATCTGTGTAAGCGGAATGTGACATATGATTCAGGCTGCAAGCTCCATAAGCAGGCACCGGAGACCGGGCTGAAAGGATTAAAAGCAGTGCCTCTAGACATCAGACTCTGCTGATATCATACCACAGAATAACCTATGAAACTAATAACCAATGTAGATGAGATGGAAAGGGTTTATCCCAGGTGTCTCAGATCATCTATAAATTTATAGAAAGGATAAGTGCATAACCATCATTTCTACTGGCTATACAATTATTATACGAGGAGTAGACGGTTGTGATTGTGAAGAAACGCTGAGACTGATCGCGGAAGGCAAGATCAACACGGAACCACTGATCACACACACCTACCCACTTAGCAGAATCGAAGAAGCCTATGAACTTTTTGAAAATAAGAGGAACGGCGTGATCAAGGTAGCGGTAGAATGTTAAATATAATAGAAATAAAAGATTTCCAGGCATCGGAGTTAGAGGTTTTCGCAAGGCTCACAGAAGACAGCTTTTGAATAAAAATCACCCAGAGAAAGGAATTTTATAGCGGAAAGTCCCAAGGTGATCGGGAGGGCGTTGGATAAATCAAAAAAATAGCGCAGCAACTATCTGGGTGCGATAGAATAGTGTTCGAAAATGGGTTAGTAGAAAAAAGAAAAACTTTTAGAAGAAAATTTCATTAAAAGATGTGCTGATACTTTTGCGGATGAACGAGGTCTTGTAATTCCGTTGGAAGATAGTGATTTAATAAAGGCATTAGAGGATTATCCTAATATGGGAGTTGATGCAATAGAAAATATTCTTGCAAGCAAATATGAACAAATTGTTTTTGAAAAATAATCCTTAGTAGTAAGAATTTACCTGTTACTACTAATTTTACTACTAACAGGTAGTAACAACTTGCCTAATTCTGCTCTGGTTTGCCACAATCTGTAATTTCAGAGCATATCACAATAATCCCGGAAACCCTTGCAAAACAGGGCATTCCGGGGCAAAACAAGGAGAAATAAAATAATGATAAAAATACTATTCATCTGCCACCTAACACAGAAGGTGAAGCTATGGAGTTTATTGATGAATTTTTATCTATGCTAATGGATATGGAAACAACCAGTCAGCAATCAATCAATGATGCACCGGTCAACAAAGATTCTATTACGATCAATATAAATTGTGATGGGGCGGCAGGAACTACTCTTTTTTACTATGTAGATAAAGGAATCGAATATGTAGAACAGCCATATCAAGGAATTTATAAACCAACGCCTGCTTTAGGTAATTGTATAACTGAAATGCTTGCTTCGGCAGATAATAGACCGCTAATGGTAACATTTCAGGCATCGGTAATTAAAACAAATCATGATTCAATAATAGTAAAACCGGTAGATGGTTCTTTGGAACTTGATTCAGCAGATAAGTTTTATATATCAAACGAAGAGAACCTTGAATTGCAAATTGGAGATTTCGTAGAAATTAGCTATAACGGAGAAATAATGGAATCATATCCTGCACAATTAGGAGAGGTTTATAAAATTACCGTGATAGAACAGACAGAAGCAAATGCCATGTGGGATAGAATACCTATGGTAAGAATAGATGGTAAATTATACTACGATACAGGGAGAGAAAGCATCATGGATGCACGTTGTGGCACTATGGATGGAGAAATAACATCAACTGTCGATGGAACTGAAATACCAACAGAAGATAATCAGTCTAATTTTGGAAGTGGGTTTGGTTATCAGTATGGGGCAGACGATACAATAGAAATTTATATGAATGAAAAGTGGTTCGTCTTTGAATACAGAGAAGAATCTGAATGAGAGAATAAACGATAGATAAGTCAAATTAAATTCAAAAGGCTGTCTCAATAAAGGGATAGCCTTTTTCAATTCTCAGCCTAAATTTTCTCAATATTCAGTAGGCAAAATCCAAGATACAGTTGCTCAAATTGCTCGAAAAATTAAGAAATGTATGAATATACACTAAAATTGGGGAAATGAACAGCGGGAACACTTTTCCGAAAAGGGAGAAAAGGAATTGGAGCTTCTTCAGCGCCATGAGAAAACACCGGATTATTATAATATCGATGCATTGACGGGCCTGTATAACCGAGGAAAGTATGAACGGGATATCCGTATGTTTCAGGCTACAGGGTATGAACGGCTGTCCTGTGTTTATATGGATGTGGTAGGACTTCATGAAGCCCTTGCCCACGAACGCGCCCGAAAAGGCAGCCAGGACATCACGCAGGAAATTGAAATCTACTTCAATTTTTTGGAACGCTATATCCCACCATCCTTGCAGCCGGTTCTTTTATCCACGGAGGAACAGGAAGAACTGCGAAAAAAAGAAGAACGCAAGGATAGGCTCTATCAGAACTATTTGAAGCGGAAAGCCAACGGTGCACAGAAGCGGTATGAGGACAAAATTAAGGCGAAGAAAAGGGCGGAAATGGACGCTAAGAAAGCCCTGATCCGGGCTGAGGATATGAAAAAAGGTGTTTTTTCTATTGTTTGGCAGCTATCAAAAGGAGAACCGCGCAAATGCGGCATAGCAGCCAGCGCAGCAGTCTAATCATCACGGAGCAAAGGAGAATGAATATGGGTAAGTTGACTTACATTCGTTGTGGAGATTATGATATACCCAACCTAAAACTTTCTGTGCAGCCGGAAACTTCTATCGGCAAGTACGGCAGGATGAGAAAATCCTACCTAAAGAAACATCGCCCCATTCTCTACAACCAACTGCTGATGAGCGAGAAGCTGTATCCACATCTGTTAGAGATTGACCGGACATCGCAGGAGTGCGTGGACACCATATTGCCTCACATGATGGAGACTGCGAGTGTTACGGAAGAACTGAAAGCCTGTGACCCTATGCGTTGGGTGGGGCTGATGAACACATTAACGGCACAGATTGAGGAAATTTTGATCAGGGAACTGATTTGCAACTGAATGGGAGGTGCGGGAAATGCTGACCTTTGAAAAGGTTTTGAAAGTGTTTCAGGCATATCTGGATGATGATCCTCTGTATGAGGTGGTTCAGACCAGCCACGGTTATACATTGATGGCATGGGAACCCCACCGGAATGATTGGTACAGCGCCGACATACAGAAAACCCCGGATGATTTACGGAACGCTTTGTTGGGTACATACGCTAATTTTCTGGAAGATAAGATTACCGGAAATGACTGTGACCTGACTGTGACAGAAACGGAGAAATCGAGCAGAGGTGTCGGGGATTTTGGGAAAAGTGCCGGGAAACTTGATACAGAAACGCCAGAAGGAGGCCGCGATTATGCGTCCTCCTTCTGCTTCGCAGTCTGTTCCATTTTGAGCGCCCCGTCTATGGCACCTTCAATAATCGGCAGGTATTATTCAGGGCAAAGCTTCAGCTTGTGACTGACCCGTTGCCGCTGTTCGCTTTCTTCCCGCATGATCTCCGGGTTAAAATACCGTTCCACGGGAAGTCCGCAGATCTTAATCAACTGGATCATCACAGGCAAGCTCGGAATCGCACCTTGATCTTTAATGTTGGCAAGATACCGCCATTCAATCCCGACCATTTCCGCCAATGTTTTTCGTGCCAGACGCTTTGCTTTTCGTGCGACTTTGACATCTGCACCGAAGGTTTCAAAACCGGGACAATCTTCAACTTTCGCCATATAACATCACCCGGTTACATTGTATAATTCATACTTTTCCTGTTGAATGTTACTATATGCAGGTTAGTTGAAGTTTATAATTCATATATAAAAGACCAGCGCCACTCAAAGTTGCTGGTCTTTCCGCATAATGATTTATTGTTAATTCTCTTTTAATGAAGCAATCCATGCTTGGATTGCTTCCACCAGTACATACTGCTGACGCAAAACAGCCATACCTGTTGCGGGAATACTGGGCTCATTTTCTTTTTTCTGTATATTATGTTCCAGATAGGATTTTAAAGTACTAATATTTTCCTCAATTTCTGCTATGCACGATTTTTGTTTTTCAGGTGGCAAGGAATCCAAATTCACAATAACAGCGTTGAAGTCCAGAAAAATGTTAATAGGCTTTCCAGAAATCTCAAACATGAGCCGTTCAAATTCTGCTTCTCCGGCTTCTGTCAGGGAATAAATCGCTTTTTCTGGCATCTTCCCTTCCTTTACGATTTCGCCTCGGATTAGCCCCTTTTCTTCTAACTGAATGGCTTTTTTATAAATGGATGGAGTGCTGATTTTTACCCATTTGGATATGTTTCTATATTCTACTAACTTTTGAATATCGTAGGCGCTCATTGGCTCCTTTTTCAATATTCCCAACACGATTAAATCTATGGTCGCCATGTGGAATCACGTCCTTTCACTATGCTTTCTGCATGAAAGAATACTGTCAAATCTACTATAAATTATAGTATTAGATTTTACACTCTTTGTCAAGACAAATCGCCTCGCTTCTCTTGACATATACTATAAATTATAGTATTATGATTTATGTGGTAGTATACTATAAAATATACTACTATAAATTATACTTAAAGAAGCGAAAGGAGTATTAACAATGAATGAACGCAACAACAAACTTGAGCTTTTGGGCAGTGCGCCTATCCCCAAAGCTCTGATGGCTCTCGGCATGCCGATTATGATTGGGATGTTGATCAATGCACTCTATAATCTGGTGGATGCTTATTTTGTGAGTGGCTTGGGCAAAAGTCAAATGGGTGCTATTTCTGTCGTATTTCCGTTGGGACAAGTCGTGGTTGGTTTAGGCCTTATGTTCGGTAACGGAGCCGCATCCTATCTGTCAAGACTATTGGGGCGCGGAGATAAAGATACCGCCGATAAAGTGGCAAGCACCGCACTGTATAGCAGTATTTTGATTGGTGCTATTATCATCCTACTTTCTGCGATTTTCCTTAAACCAATTTTGGTAATGTTGGGCGCGACGGAAACAATTATGCCGTATGCCTTGACATACGCAAGAATTTATGTGCTGTCCTGTATTTTCAATGTGTTTAATGTAACAATGAACAATATTGTAAGTAGCGAGGGTGCAGCAAAAACGACCATGTGTGCCTTGCTATTGGGAGCCGTATTGAACATCGGATTAGACCCTCTTTTCATTTATACTTTGGACATGGAAGTAGAAGGTGCAGCAATCGCCACAGCAATTTCGCAGATGGTATCCATGCTTGTTTATCTTACCTATGTTCTGCGCAAAAAAAGCGTATTTTCGTTCAGCATAAAAGAGTTTTCTCCTACGAGGCAAATGGTGACGGAAATTTTGAAAATTGAGTTCCCACTTTGGTGTTCCAACTGCTAACAAGTCTTTCGATTGCGCTAATTAACCGCGTATCCAGCAATTATGGCGATTCGGTCATTGCAGGCATGGGGGCGGTTACGCGAATTACTTCTATGGGAACTCTTGTTGTTTTTGGATTTCTGAAAGGGTTCCAGCCTATTGCTGGATTCAGCTATGGGGCAAAGAAGTTTGATCGCCTGCGCGAAGCAATCAAAACCTCAATCATTTGGTCTACAAGTTTCTGCTTAGTCGTAGGCTTGGTGATGGCCGTTTTTTCTACACAGATTATCTCTCAATTTACTGAGGAAGATACTCAAATGGTTTTAGCGGGTCAAAAATCACTGTTTGCAAATGGGATCACATTCATTCTTTTTGGTTTCTACACGGTTTACTCCTCTTTGTTCCTTGCCTTGGGTAAAGGTGCGGCCGGTTTCTTTTTGGGAGCATGTAGACAAGGTGTCTGCTTTGTTCCTGTCATTTTGCTGCTACCTATGGTATGGGGAATGAACGGAATCCTATATGCCCAACCCATCGCAGATGTAATTTCCGTAGTAATCACTGTATTTATGGCGTTACACCTTCATCGGGAATTGTCTATGGCTGAAAAACAGATTATGTCCAATTCGGATATATAATGTACTTCCCCTTGACTTTTGCTATCAACAATAGTACTATTGATAATAGTAAAAGTTGGAGGTGTAGTTATGTCGTCAATCGATTTAGTCATACTTGGTATTGTATTGGAAAAACCGCAAAGCGCCTATGACATTCAAAAGGATGTGGAGTACCACCATTTTTCCCGCTGGACAAAAATAAGCGTACCTTCTATTTATCGCAAGGTTCTCCAGTTGAGCGAAAAGGGTTATCTGCAAAGCGATATTGTCAAGGGCGATAAGTTTGCGGATAAAGCCATTTATTCTATTACCGATCAGGGCAGAGCGTATTTCAAGGAGCTGATGGCCGCTTATGCCGCTGGCCCAGTACCCTTGCTATTCGATTTCAATGTGGTCATTACCAATCTGAACAAGATGGACAAAGCCGAAGCGTTGGAGCTGGTTTCGACTTTGCGCCGGAGCATACAATCCTCGGTTGAAGCTAACGAGGGCTATGCGCGGGAATTTGCAGACATTCCTTTGGTTGGGAGAACGATTTTTGAGCAGCAGCAGCTTCTCTATCGCGCCCTTATGGAATGGCTGGATCACTTTGAAGGACAGTTCTTAAAAGAATGAGCACGGCCTTCAAAAGCAGTTTGACCATCCTGTTTGAAGCTCCATTTTGGATCGGTCTATATGAAAGAACGGATAGCGGTAAATACGAGGTGTGCAAAATTACTTTTGGTTCAGAACCCAAAGACTATGAGATCTATGAGTTTCTGCTGAAGAATTGGCATAAGTTGAAATTCAGTCCACCGATCCAGACCGAAGTAGCCGTAGAGCGAAAAATCAATCCCAAACGAATGCAGCGCGAAATTCAAAGTCAACTGCAAGATAAAGGCATTGGCACAAAGGCACAGAAGGCGTTGAAACTTCAGCATGAGCAATGTAAGCTGGAACGGAAAACCAAGAGCCGTGAGCAGAAAGAGGCGGAGAAAGACCGTCAGTTTGCCATACGGCAGGAAAAGAAGAAAACCAAGCACAGAGGAAGATAACATGAAGATAGAATGGATTTTATGCCCCTTTTGCGGCAGCAAAACGCGATTGAAAATCCGCGATGATACAGTACTGGAAAACTTTCCATTATATTGTCCTAAATGCAAACATGAAATCCTGATTACAGTAAGAAAACTAAATTTATCCATCGTTCAAGAGCCAGACGCACAGATGCAGAGCCGATAATACACAATGTAAGTTTACTTGTGGTTATCGGTTCTTTTTTATCTTAATATACAACGAGAACCTGCCCCGCCCAACGGGGAAAGAAAAAACCGTGGCAGGGCAGGTTGATTTTGTGCGCTTACTCTACATACTCTGGCGGCGGCTTTGATTTTAAGAGCCGCCGTTTCTTTTCGTCTCCACTAAACAACGACGACCTAACACCGTGTAAATCCACGGTGGCATATAGGAGGATTGCCGCCGTGTCTATTTTTGCCTTTTTTCACAGTACCCATGACCTGCACCAGCTAAAAAAAGCCTGTTCCCAGCAGCGGAGCAATGCGGTCAGAAGTATGCACTATACCATGTAGCTAAACAGCAAAATATATTCCCTGACGCTCGTATGGCATTATACCGTCCGGGCGCTTTTTTGTCTCTATGGAGCCGTAACATCGGGTCAGCATGGCCCGAACTTTATCCCGGTGCCGTTTCCCGCCACCCCATTCAGATTTACCCAAAAAATCTGAATGGAGGAAAGGCAGATGGAAGTTACCATCAATTATAACGGACAAGCTGTGACCGTGGAGGTCACGTTGGAAGTCTATGAATTTCTTGACCGGGTCGATCACAAAACGGAGAACCTGTTCCATGAACAGCGACGGCATTGGGATGACCGGGAGTTTGATGAGTACATCATTACCACCGAGGGTGTAGGGGCCTACGGCGAAACGCCGGAGAAATACCTTTGCCGCGTGGAAACGCTACATGAGCTGATGACTGTTCTGGACACCTGTACCGAAGCCTAGCGCAGCTGGTTCCTGCTCTATGCGCTTGACGGACTGAGCCTTGCGGAGATCGGTATGCTATGTGGCTGCTCCAAAGTGGCTGTGTATCACCCTTGTGCGTGCCTATGTGAAGGACAACTTTGTAGACAAAGGAATGTGTGCTGACTTTGCTATCCATGACAAGGGAACCGGCAACCCTCATGTCCATATCATGCTGACGCTCCGGCCTCTGAAAGGAAATGGACAGTGGGGCGCAAAGTGCCGCAAGGCATACGATCTGGATGAGAATGGACAGCGTATCCCGGATGGGAAAGGCGGCTGGAAAAATCACAGAGCGGATACGTCCGACTGGAACGATAAAGGAAATGTGGAGATTTCGTGGGCAGCGTGGGCGGCCTACACCAATCGGTCGCTGGAATCTGCCGGCAGACCGGAGCGCATTTACCATCGCAGCTACAAGCGGCAGGGCATTGATAAGATTCCCTCTGTTCATCTAGGGACAGCTGTCAGCCAAATGGAAAAGCGCGGCATCCGTACCGACAAGGGGGCGGTAAACCGACAGATCGCTGCCGACAACAAGCTGCTGAAAGAAATCAAAGCCCGCATTACCCGTCTTTATCGCTGGTCGAAAGCCGAAATGGAAAACCACAAACGCAGCAAAGCAGCTTGACCGTCTTGTGGGAGACCCAGCAGCAGTTGAACGCTCGCACCCGCACCGGCAAAATCCGGACTTTGCAGGAAAACGCTGCACTGTTCAGCTTTTTGCAGGCAAACGGCATCCAGTCTATGCAGCAGCTCCATGAAAAAATCGCTGATATGAACAGCTGTTACTATGACCTGCGGGGAAAGATCGTCAAGGCCGAGCGCCGGATCGCTACCCTTACCGAACGAGGGAGATGTGGGAACAGTACAACCAGTACAAGTCCATCCACAAGCAGCTTGCCAAAGTAAAGCTGGAAAAACGGGAACAGTTTGAACAGCGCCACAGCCGGGAACTGATCCTCTATGACGCAGCAGACCGGTATCTGAAAGAACTGAAAGACAACGGCGAGGCAATCACCCCGAAGGCATGGCAGCGTGAGATCGACCAGCTGACCGCTGGAAAGCAGACGGACACGCTTGCCATGAAATCCATGCGGGAAGATTTGAAAGCAGTGGAACGGCTCCGCAAAACCGCCGAGCAGCTGTCCCGACAGGAACGGGACAAGCCTCACGACCGGGAACCGGAGCGGTAAGGGCTACCGCGTTTTGGCGTACCTCCTTTTAGGTGCGTCGCGTTTCACGACACCCTTTTGCACACAGAAAAACCGCCGTACAGGTTTCCCCATACGGCGGCAGACTGTTTATTTGCCGAACAAGTCGCTGTGTGTGCCGGTGCGGGCCAGCGTCAGCACCAGAACATCATCTTCTATGCGGTAGACAAGCAGCCAGTCCGGGAGAATATGACATTCCCGATGGCCTGCCCAATCACCGGACAGGTCATGGTCACGGTTCTTATCCGGCAGCGGCTCGCCCATCGCCAGCAACGCTACGATCTGCTCCAGCAGCTCAATCTTCAAGCCACGCTTTATTGCTCGTTTGTAGTCTTTTTTGAAACTGGTCGTGTACTTGACGGTATATTTGGTTTCTTTCATCTTTTCAGGTCAGTAAATAACTCGTCAAGGTCATTGTAGCCCTTTACAGACGGGTCTTTTGCAATCCTTTCCGCTTCCAGCATGGCAGCAACCGTTTCTTTGTTCGGCTGTTCCAGCCTTACTTCAAAGGGAATGCCGCCTTCACGAAGCGACTGGCGCACAAAGATGTTAAACGCCGTAGTCAGGTTCATGCCAAGTTCAGTAAACAGTGCGTCCGCTTGCGCTTTCAAATCTGCGTCCATGCGGATACTGATGTTTGTGGTATTTCCAGCCATACGATCAACCCCTTTCTGCTGGCATTTATAGTATATGCCATTTGCACGAAGAAAACAATACTTTGCACGAATATTTAACAATAAATTCATTCAAGGAGGTTATCGGATTTATGAAAGAACTCATTTATGAAGAACAACAAGACTGAACCTATCCCCGTCATGGATTACCGCCAGTACCGCAGAGTGCGGAGGCTGGTGCATGAGTGCTGTAACTACATCGACGGAAACTGTATCGCCCTGGACGATGGGGAGGAATGTGTCTGTGTCCAGTCCATTTCCTATTCCCTGTTGTGCAGGTGGTTTCGGACGGCGATATTGCCGTAGGATAAGGAACTGGAAACGGCGCTGTTCCACCGGATGAATGCGAAGAAATGCGCCGTATGCGAGGCGCTGTTTACCCCCGGTTCTAACAGGGCCAAATACTGCCCGGAATGTGCCGCACGCATGAAGCGGATCAACGTCGCAAAGTGCAAGCGGAAACAACGGGAGAAATGTCACGCTTTAGGGGCTGAAAAACCCTTGTAAATCAAGGCTTTTTTCGAGGGTGTCAAAGGCAGGCCGATAGATTTATCCTCTGACCCCTAAAACGGCCTCGAAATGCGTATAGAATCCCCAGATCCCCCCCAAGGAGGAACCCTATGTCAGACAGCCGAAAATATTATTACCTGAAACTCAAAGAAAACTATTTTGACGATGATTCCATCGTGCTGCTGGAAAGTATGCAGGATGGTGTGTTGTATTCCAACATTCTGCTCAAGCTGTATCTGAAATCGCTGAAACATGGCGGATGGCTCCAGCTTGACGAGGACATCCCCTACACGGCGCAGATGATCGCCACCATTACCCGCCAACAGATTGGCACTGTGGAGAGGAGAGCCTTGCAGATCTTTTTGAAGCTGGGTCTTGTGGAGGTGCTGGACAGCGGCACATTCTACATGAGCAACATCGAACTTTTAATAGGCCAGTCTTCTACCGAGGCTGCGAAGCTCCAAAACAAGGCTCTTTCTGCGCTCCGGACAAGTGGCGGACATTTTCCGACATTCGTCTACCAGAGATAGAGTTAGAGAAAGAGATAGAGAAGGTGCGCCCTAAAACAGGGCACCCTTCCCATACCTATGGCCGTTATCAGAATGTTTTTCTGACGGACGGGGAACTGGCAGACTTACAGGCCAGCTTTCCCACTGTATGGGGCCAGTACATCGAAAAGCTGTCCGAGTACATGGCTTCTACCGGCAAGCGGTATCAGAGCCATGCAGCAACCATCCGGTGTTGGGCCTGTGAGGACGTTAAAAAAACGGTCACACACTTATGCAACCGGCATGACAGCGTAAAGGAGGATGAAACTGTACGATTGAGATTACCGCAGAAATCCGGGCGTTCATCCAGCCATTATCAAGGTCGCTTTTCTTTGGAGGTTTTAAACTCATGCGAAATCACCTCCGAGCATGTTGGAAAGGTATGGATCAGCTCCATAGCGTCCTTCCAGATACTGCTTATCGTAGGCCGCGGTATTTTTGACGCGGTCGTTATCTTCCCCACGGATTTCATGCAACGAATAGATTTCGCTTTCGTGGGAAGCATTCTCCGCGGCAAACCAGATCTCGTCACGGCGGAATATGGTATTTTTTAAAGTATACATATCATGGGATGTGAATAAAAGCTGGGCCCCATATTTGTTGATCTCTTTATTTTTGAACAGGGAAATGACATAGCGCAAAAGCTTCGGATGAAGCTTTGCATCCAGCTCATCAATGATCACCATGCGTCCTTCTCTGAGGGCAAGCAAGATCACCGGAAGGGCCGCGATAAGCTTCTTGGTTCCATCGGATTCCTGGGAGAATGGCAATTCATATTCCTGGGAAGATAACGTGCGCTGCATGAAGAGCTGCTTTGTATCTTCATCATAGCGGTACCCGGTGATATCAATATCCATATCATTTAAAGCGCGGATGAACTGCTCCTTATATGGCGCATCTTTGGCTAACAGAATCTGATGTTCCACTACGGGATTTGCATAGCTGCGGATAATGCAGCTTTCAAACCATGTAATAACCTCGCTGATGACCGGAATGTCATAGTTAATGGCCGGGAAAGAAAGATACGGCATCTTAGGGTTAATGCTGGTGTTCAGGCTTTTTTTATTAATCGTATAGCCAAGGGAAATGCTGTCAGCCTCACGTTCAAAAATCATGGCAGTTTTCTTCCCAGTGACTGCTTTTCTGTAAAGGGATTCCGATATAACCTCATCATTTTTTAAGGCGAGATAGTAGCAGTATTCATTCTTCTCAATCCTGAAAAATATCCGGAATTCGATCGGTTCATTTTTGGAAATCTCATCAAACAGAAAGGGAACTGCATCAATTTTCTGCTGGAGGATGAAACCCTGTCTGTTTTTCCCTAATTCATTCACCGGTTTTACGATCGTAGAGATGACGCAAGCAAGCGCCTGCAACAGGTTTGACTTTCCACCGCCATTTGGGCCATAGACGACATTAACTGGCAGAAGATCAGAGGCAGAAGTCTCAGTGATCAGTGTATTTTTGAATTCAGGAAGTACTGCAGCCTGATAATCTAAAGTAGTTTCATTTTTGTAAGACTTAAAATTTTGAAAAGTAAACTGGCATAACATGATTGGAAGCCTCCTTTCCCCTATAGTATGACCACAAAAAATCAAAACATCAAGTTATATATTCGATATAAGGAAATAAATTTATGAAATGGATTATAAAACGATAATTTTGCGACTTTTTACGACCTTATTCATAAGTCAGATAGCCATTAAAAAATTAATGAAAAATTTTTAGAGCTTTTGAAACTTTTCAGGGTTTCAATACGTCTAATTAGTGTAATTAAAAAATCAAATCTATTTAGTTTGGAGGCTTTATTATGAAAAAAAGAAATCTTATTACAGTTTTGATGATGACCGCGGCTTTTGCTGCTGGATGCGGTGCCAAGGCTGAGACAACCACAGCAGCGCCTACCCAGGCGGAAACGACCAAGGCAGAAACAACGCAGGCAGAAACCACCCAGAGCGAGACAACTCAGTCTGAATCGCAGAAAACAGAGGAAAAAACGGAATCTGTGACAGGAAAGATTGAGGAGATCAAGGATTTTATGTTCACGATCGAAAGCGATAAGGGTACCTATGCAATGACATTCGATACCGCACCGGAAGGCTTATCAGATGTTAAAGAAGGAGATGAGGTAACGGTAACCTATACGGGAGAGCTCAGCGAAGTGGATGCGTTTACAGGAACCATTATTTCTGTGGAGAAAGCAAATTAATGTGATGAGAAAACGCTAAAATTTATCACTGGATGCCAGGAATATTCATAGGCCCGGCTGGGATATGTATTGAAGCTTTTTGGCAAAGAATTACGGCCAAAAACCCGCTGCTATATGGAAATCATGCAACAGCGGGTTTTTGGCTGTTTTTTATATGGCCGGTAATGTTCTACACTAAAATATATAGGTGTGTATGAATGCTGAGAAAATCATATGTATTTATTTTCGCCATATGCAAGAGGATATTCCCCAATTTCCATTGCTCCCTCGACTTTTTTATTAAATGGGAGAGAGAATTGGCTGCATAAATTCCTTGATTGCTGGCGCAGCAGCGCCGTTTTTCATTTTCCCTTCCATTTATTTTTCTTTTTATCCATTGAGTGCGCCGCCTGATGGCGGCAAACGCCTGACGGCGAGCGAACAAATTAGGGGAGCCTAGTGGAGAAATATTTTTTCGAGAGGTCAGGAAAATAGCGGGAGAGAAGAGAATGGAATTGAGTTTCGGAGTTGCATATGGCGAAAATAGATACATATAATTTGTCTACACTACTCTCTTTCGAATATGAGGCGGTATTATTAAGCAAAAATATGGCAATATCCATCATGATGCCACTTTTCCTTGCTATCTTTACGGTTTTGCATTAGAATGAAGAAGCACTTAAATTCATACTATCTAAAAAAGTAATCGTTCTCGTTTCTGAGTCGGTTACTTTTTTATAAGTAAGCAATGCTATATTGTTGCGTTATTTCATCTTTTACAATCATTACACATACCGCATTGAAAATTTTAAAGAAGTAGAGAAAGCCTGGATTACTAATTCTTCCAGGCTTTCTTTACTTCTTTTATGGAGTCGAAAATATAAGTTGGAGAGTACGTATAAATCATAGTATCTGTTTTTTTCGCTTCACCGGTTAGTACCAGGACTGTCTCTACCCCAGAAGCGTTCCCGCATGCAATGTCAGTGTAAAACCTGTCACCCACTATCACGGTTTCCTCTTTGGAAAACGGATTTTCCCGGAGTGCAATATCCACCATATCGGTAGAAGGTTTTCCGATATAATGTGGTACCTGGCCTGTGGCATTAGTGATCATCTGACATATGGAGCCACAGTCGGGTACATAGCCAAATGGGACCGGGCAGACCAGATCAGGGTTGGTGGCCAGGAAGGTGACAGGGCGGGTCTGCAGGATGCGGCAGGTGTCAGTCAGCTTCTTGTAGGTAAGTTCGCTGTCGTAGGCAGCCAGCACAAAGGAAATATCCTGGGTGTCCGGATCCGTGGTGACGCGGATTCCATGTCCTTCAAGCTCTCGAATCAGTGATCGTGTTCCAAGTGTATAGATAGTCTTTCCAGCTGCGTGTTGCCGCAGCCAGCTGGCAGAAGCGGTGGAGGCAGTTACAAAATTCTGAGGATCGGTTGAGACACCCATCTGACGGAATTTTTTGATGTAGTCCGCAATGCTTTTGGTGGAGTTATTGGTAATGAATACAAACTGCCCGCCGCGCTCTTTAATTTCCTGGAAGAATTCCGCCGCTCCGGGCAGCAGGACATCGCCCAAGGCCACGGTTCCGTCAATATCAAATAAGAAGAGTTTCTTTTCGGAAAGCATAAGCTACCTCCGGATCTGCTCCAGAAGCCAGGAAATGTCTTCTTGGATTCCGGATTCATCATCTGCCACATTCGGGCTGTATTCCAGAACCAGATCTGCGTTTGGAGTCAGTCTCTGATAATCAGACAGAAACAGGGGAAAATCCAGGGTCCCGTGGAAAATCCGCTGATGGCTGTCGTGAACACCGTCGTTGTTGTGAAGATGGTAAGCCACGATCTGATCCTTTAACGCTTCCATGGTCTGCTCCAGGTCCCAGCCGTTGGCGTAAGCATGGCCAATGTCGATCAGCACCGGATAATGTTCTTCCCTGCAGAGCTGGATAAACGCATCCTGGTCAAACAGCATGTTGCCGCGGTCCAGGACACCGACATTCTCCACCACCACCGGGATCTGGTGCGGCTTGAACAGCTCCGCAATTTCCCTGTAGTTTTCTCTGGAAACACGGATCATCTCTTCCCGGCGTTCTTCCGTCACCGGGATGTTGTTGTGATGAAAGACCAGATACTGGCTTCGAAGGCGCACACAGTAAGGCAGGGTTTGGCGGATCAGGTCCATGGAGTGCGCATATTCCGGGGTGCCGGGGGCTGCGCTGTGCTCGGTTTCATAGTACGGGCCATGAAAACTAACTGGGATTCCTTCAAACTCCGGCAGGCAATGAAGAAGCTCTTCCTCATAGCAGTCTGCGTCAAACATAGGGAACAGCTCGACGCCAATCTGACCACGGAAGGCATGTAAATGCGGGATGACCCGGGCAAGCTGACCCGGTTTATACACATTGGTACTGACCAAAAGATTCATGATATTTACCTCCTGTTTTCTGGTTTTTATTCTGGGCATCCGGCATGGAAAAATCCAGGGCTGCGTTCAGACGGCGAATTTCTTCTGGATATCCAAGGGACTTCTCGCTCTGGGCATCAAACAGATGCAGTTTGCGGAAATCAATATTCATGAAAATGTTTTCGCCTGGGCGCGGGACCGAGTCATTGCAGATGGCAATCAACTCACTCTTTTCACCCTTGACATCAATATAAACGCCGTAGCGGTTTCCATAGTCCTCCACGTATTTTACGGTTCCGCAGATGGAAGTTTCCGTTGGACGGCTGCTTAAGACTATATGTTCCGGGCGGATGCCAACGCAGTATTTTCCGGATGGACAGGCATCTGCGATCGGACGCCACATCGGAGCCAGTCTGATCATCTGGTCTCCGATGGAGAGATTGCCGTTTTCATACTGGCAGGAGATGATGTTCATGGACGGAGAGCCAATGAATCGGGCACAGAAAATACTTGCCGGCATATTGTATACATGGCTTGGCGTGTCCAGCATTTCCATATTTCCGCGATACATGATGGCAACACGCTGTCCCACGGTCATGGCCTCAATCTGGTCATGAGTGACATAAACCATGGTCGGACGGTACATCTCGTGGATCTTGACCAGTTCTTTTCGCGCACGCAGGCGGAGCTGTGCATCCAGGTTGGAAAGCGGTTCATCCAGAAGAAAGTAGTCAGAGCGTTTTACGACGGCGCGGGCCAGGGCAACACGCTGGCGCTGTCCACCGGAAAGATCCTTCGGCTTGCGGTCCTCCAGACCTTTCAGCTGCAGCATTTCCAGTACTTCCTCCAGGCGGCGGTTAATCTCAGCCGCTTCCATTTTGTGGGCTTTCAGACCGTAGATGATGTTATTTTTTACAGTCATATGCGGGAAAAGGGCGTAGTTCTGGAATACCATGGATACGCCGCGGTCTCCGCAGGCAACATTGTTGACTACCTGGCCTCGCATATGCAGGGAGCCGGAGGTGATATCCTCCAGACCGGCGATCATGCGCAGGGTGGTGGATTTTCCGCAGCCGGACGGGCCCAGCAGAATCAGCCGCTCCCCTTCCCGGATTTCCATATTCAAATCATTGACGATCACATTTTTTCCGTATGCTTTTACGACGTGTTCAAAAACGATATTATTCATAAGTCCTCCTGACAGATTAACCTTTTACGCCGGATGCGGCAAAGGTGTTGATGATATAGCGCTGGAAAATAAGATACAGAGCCAGCGGAATGATCATGGTGATGACGGATACGGCCATGGCAATGGTAAATTCGGTGCCGCCCTCAGCGCTGATGTACATCTGGAGCGCCAGGGAAAGCGTGTAGTTTTCCTTGCTCTTTAAGATGAGCACCGGCCATACATACTCGTTCCAGGAATTGATAAAGAAAATGATCCCGGTCGTGAGAATGGACGGGCGTACCAGCGGCAGGATGATATCTCGCATGATCTTGAGGCTACCGATGCCTTCCATCCGCGCAGCCTCAATGAGGGCCTTCGGGATTCCGCGCATGGCCTGGCGCAGCAGGAAGATACCTAAAACATCCGCAAACTGCGGAAGTGCCACGCCCCAGATGCAATCCCGCAGACCGAGTTTTGAAATCATCAGGTAGTTTGGAATCATGGTCACGGTGAACGGAATAAACATGGTACTCAGCATGATAAAGTAGAAAAACTGTTTTCCTTTGTAATCAAAATAGACAAAGGAATAGGCGGCAAACAGGCTGGTAATGGTTTTGAAGGTGGTAACGGATGCCGCGATCAGAAATGTATTTAAAGTTATCTGGACAAATGGCAGTTTTTCAAATACATGCCGGTAGTTTTCCAGAGTCGGGTGAGACGGAATGATCTCAAAAATAGTATTAAATGCGTCCTGCAGAGTCTTGAAGGAGTTGGACAGAGCGAACACGATGGGAACCAGCATGAGGAAGACGATGGCGCCCAGGATCATGTGCCAGCCAATTTCCGAATGATTGTTAGTTTTCATAGTAGACTCCCTTCTCCACAAATTTAAATTCCAGAAGTAAAAGGACAATGAACAGCAGCATGGTCAGAATGGAAATGGCCGATGAGGTGCCGGTCCGATACAAGGTAAAGGCCTCGTGGTAGGAAGCGTAGATCAGGTTGGAACTGGCGTAGTTCGGTCCGCCCTGGGTAATGACCTTGATGGGGGTGAACACATACTGGAGTCCCTGGACAATGGTGGTGATGAACACGTAAATTCCGGTAGCGGAGCTCATTGGCACAATGATGTCCAGAAAAATTTTCCACATGGGAACCTGATCCAGCCGTGCAGCCTCAATAACTTCCTGGGATACGCCGGAGACACCGGCTAAAATATTGATGAAGTTGTAGCCGAAGGTCTTCCAGGTGGTAATGATGCAGAGCACGGCAATGACCCATCCGTCGGTTTTGGACCAGAAGGGCATCTGGATGCCGAATTTACCGAGAATGATGGCCACCAGTCCGGAAATCGGGTTTAAGATCCAGGTATAGAGGATGGAGCCGACCACCAGGGAGATGACGCTAGGAAGGAAGAACACAGCCTTGTAAAAACTCTTTCCATGCCGGATCACGGCGGAGAGGATAAAGGAGAGAATATAGGGCAGCACAAAGTTCAGGACCAGCAGAACCAGAATGTAAGCAAGGGTATTGCCCAGAATCTTAAAGGTATTCGGATCTCGGAATACGGCAATGTAGTTGTTCAGACCGACAAATTTTTTGACAGGCTTTACCATGTTCCACTCAAAAAAGCTTAAGTAAAAGGTATAAAGGAGTGGGTAAAACATAAAGACTGCGAACACGGCTAGGGACGGGATCAGAAACAGATATCCCAGAATCGTTTGTTTTTTTGTTTCTTTATTCAAGTGATTACCTCCGTAAATTCAGGAAAACCGGTACCTTCCCGTGAGCAAAAGGGAAAGTACCGGTCTGCATCTGGAATGTCAGCTTACTGTGCGTCTAACAGGGCATTGATGGCATCCTGGGTGGAAGTCATACCCTCCTCGGCAGTTACCTGTCCACCGAAGATCTGATCTCTCATATCCAGGAGCATCTGCTCAGCCTGAAGACCTGCATCACCCGGGAAGGATGTCCAGGAAACCACGCCGTCCATCTGCTCAATGGCAGCCTTCATCATCTCATTTTCAGCCAGGAAGGATTTCAGTCCGTTCTCTGCGTCTGCAACGTCCTTTCTTGGCGGTACATAACCGGTTCCGATGGTCCATGCAGCCATGGATTCCACGCTGTACAGGTATTTCTCAAACTCCCATGCGGCTTCCTTCTGCTCATCGGTCTGTGCGGTGATAGCTAAGAAGCATCCGCCTGCCGGAACTTTACGCGGGCTGCTGCCCCATGTCGGGGATTTTACGGTAGCGACATCGAACTGCGCGCTCTTCTGAACGGATGCGCGACGGGCAATGGTGGTGTAGAGCATTGCGCAGTTGCCATCAATAAAGCTCTGGCAGCCTTCATCCCAGGAAACATGGAGAGCGGCTCCGTCCTTGATGAGGTCAGCAACCATCTGCATAGCCTGAATGCCTTCCGGGCTTGCGAAGCTTGCCTGAATCTTGCCATCTGCGGTCTTGGTCAGCATGGAAGTGTTATTGCTCTCGATGAGTCCCTGCTGTGCCCAGAAGTCTGCCGGCTCTTGCATATAGAAACCATATTTTCCGGTCTTTTCCTGAACAGTTCTGGCAAAGGAATCAACCTCTTCCCAGGTCTTCGGTCCCTCTTCGGAAAGTCCTGCTTCCTTCAGCAGATCGCGGTTGATGTAGAGAACCGGGCTGCTTAAAGAATACGGTATTCCGACCTGTACGCCATCACTGTTTACCGCCAGATCCAGGACGTTTGGCAGGAAATTGTCGGTCAGGAAGGTTTTGTCAGAAGCATCATACTGGTCGATGATCTCCTGTGGGGAGGTGTAGGAAAAGTTGTTGGAAAAATAATCCAGGAAAGCCCAGCCGATCTGAACCAGTGCCGGGGTATTGCCGGTAGCGGCTTCAGCCTGCAGGTTCTGCATCAGTCCCTTATACATATCCGGGTTATATTTAGCAACAACTTCAATGTGGTCATTGTTCTCATTAAAGTTTTTTACCAGTTCATCTACGGTCAGTCCGCCCTGGTTCTCTGCATTACAGTGCCAGTACTCGATAACGGTTTTGGAACCATTGCCGGAAGCGGTGCTCTCGGCGGAAGTGGTGGCTTCGGAAGAGGCGGAACCTGCTGTGGTATCTGCGGAAGTAGACTGACTGGATGAACCGCATCCGGTCAGAGAGATCATGGCACCAGCCATGCAAAGTGCTGTGAGACATTTTAGATTTTTTTTCATAATGTTTTTCTCCTCGTGTTAGTCTGGCAATAGGATTGGTTATGTGTTTCACAGTTTCCGATTATAGTGTTGTATGGTCTTGACATCTATCATGAAACAGTAAAAACATTGTAAGTTTTTAAACAAGAAACTAGGAAAAATGCAAATAATTGTTAAGTATGTTAATTCTAAGAAAAATACCAAATTTGCAAGTTTGAAATTTTTGATTTTAGTGGAATGTTAAGATTAGCGAACGGGCAATAGATTATTTCCGCAAAACACCAATATCATCAGCATCGAGTACGATGATAATGAATACGGATTTTCTTCGATGTGAGAGTTCGGAAAAGATTGGATTAAAGATTCGATTCTTATACTGCAGTCAAAATCAAATATTCGGAGAAATCTTCTGATTTTGACTGTTCTGGGGAAATTCTAATAATTTGAGTTCAAATCTTTAGTTTGATATTGTTGCACTTGTGTAATAAACCATTCTGTGATAAGTTGTATCTATCTGCACTTTCTATACTTAGATAAGGGGGATTTTTTCATGTCTCAAGAATACATTACCTTTACAATCGGCCAGAAAAAGAATATTGCCCTGATTGCTCATGACAACGAAAAACAGAAACTGATTGCATGGTGTAAAGAACACAAAGCTGAGCTAGAGAAGCATAATCTTTACGGAACAGGTACAACGGCCCGCATGATCACAGATCAGACTGGACTTACAGTAAAAGGTTATAACAGCGGCCCATTAGGTGGAGACCAACAGATCGGTGCTAAGATTGTGGAGGGTGTCATTGACTTCGTGATTTTCTTTTCGGATCCGCTGACAGCGCAACCTCATGATCCAGATGTAAAAGCCCTGATGAGGATTTCCCAGGTCTACGATATTCCAATGGCCGTCAATAAATCCACTGCGGATTTTATGATTACATCCTGTTATATGAATCTTGATTACAAGCATGAAGTGATCAATTTCAAACAGCATATTGCAGATCGGGCAGAAACACTGTAAGTACCTGCCTGAACCACGCAATGAGACCGGTCCGTCACGCCGGTCTTATATTTTTCTTTATCAGAGATATGCTGTAGCCCGGGTCATACATTTTAGCTGTTTCTGTTGCTTCTGAAGAGCTCATTCAGGAGCCAATTCCAATACTTTTTTCCTTTCAGAATGCCCGTATATGAAAAATTTGAATTATTGGAAGCAACTAAGCGTGGAAAAGAATCATTTAAGCGCTAACGAGGTTTCACCCGCTTTGGTTCATTTCGAGGAAAAAGAATGGCACCGGAACCGAAACTCCGATGCCTGTACATTTTCCTGTTTCATTTTGCGCCGTTAATCCTCTAATTCCCGGTCTATGAATTTTGCGGTTTTTAATACAAACTGAGCCACCTATTCTTTTGTCCAATCTTCAACTTCTAAGTCATCAACTCGGAAGAACTCTCTGGTATTATTTGTCACAAGAACCAACCCTTCTGATCTCGCATGACCGGCAATCAGCATATCCATCGGACCAATTGGTGTTCCCTTTCGTTCAAGGTCTGCACGAACCTTTCCGTATTCTTCTGCAGCATAATTGTCAAACTGAAGAATAGAAATAGACGACAAGAACAATGTAATTGCTACACGGTTGCGTTCCACCGCCTGACTCTTTTCCACTCCATGCATCAGTTCTCCATAAGTAATGGACGAGATACACATATCGTCTGGATCATGCTTCAGAAAATTTTTTATGACTTCGGGCGGCTTATGCTTGATTGCATAGATACAAATATTAGTGTCCAGCATATACTTCATAGAGCTTCACGCTCCTGTACCGCAGGCTGTTCTCTGCCATCACTCATGAAGTCATCCGAGAACAGTTCCAAGCTGTTCAGGAAAGCGGACCACTTGTTTTCCTTCGGCATCAGAATAACAATATCACCGACCTTATTAATCGCCACTTCATCACCATTGAAGCGATATTCCTTCGGAAGTCGAACCGCTTGGCTCCGACCATTTTCAAATAACTTTGCAGTCATCATAGTAATGCACCTCCTTATATTATTAGTATATATCGTGGTATATATTTTGTCAAGTTATTCTCTGCGTTTCCAGGGATTTCGCTTTTAGCACTGTATATTTATAAATAGTGCCCCTCCAACACTATTTTCTTTTGCTTCCTGAATAGCTGAATGCAAACAAAGTTCCCCCTTAGCTCGTTTCAAGGCGCCTGTTCTTATTTTCCCACTGACATACTATCCGCCTTTTTCATACAAGATACATTTTACTTTTCCAACAATAGCTCATCACAAAACTTCCGGTTTACACTTTTTCGGCTGTTCACACTTTCTTTAAATCTTTGAATACAACGATACGGCAATTTCTGAAGAACTCCTTCCTGAGTCCATTCTAACATTTTTTTGCTTTCCGAATGCCCGTATATGTAAAATTTGATAATTCTGCCCAATAAACAGAAATATGTAAGAAATTGTTAATCTCATCTTTCTTGTCAGATATTCCTATTATTTCTATAATGAAAGTAAATACAAAATTGGAAATTCGCCTGTTTTCCGGAAAGGAGATGACATGATGAAACAAAAGAAGCGAGTCTGGATGTCCTTTAATTTATGGGAAGCAAATGTATTTGAACAGTACCTGGAAGAAATGGCAGCGCAGGGCTGGTTTCTGGAGAGCGTTGGCGGTTCTGTCATGAAGTTTCATAGAGCAGAACCTGCAAAGAGAAGATATGCAGCCCTTCTGGTTCCGGGAAGTTCTTCCCTCACAGGCGCGGACAGCTGGAAAGCAGAGCAGTTCCGTAAGCAGTGCCAGGAAGCCGGCTGGAATTTTGAATGCAGCGGTACTTTCTGGCAGATTTTTTATACGACGGATGATGCAGTGGAGCGTACAGGGGACATGACCGAAGAAAAGCAGTTCCTGATCCAGAAATCGCTTTCCTGGACCTGGTCTGTGAAGCTTTGTTACCCTGTTCTGATCGTATTAGAGGCATGGGCGGTATACCGATACTTGCAAAATCCAGGGAAACTGTTTTCCGATTCCATGCTGCTTCTTCTTAATCTTCTTATGGTTGGGATCTTTGTGTCCTGGATCGTTTCATATGTACGGATTTTCTGGTGGGTTTATAAGACTACCTCTGCTTTCAAAAAAGGGGAACCACTTCCGAAAATGGATCTTAGGCGAAAGGTAAACTTTAAAAAGCGCATTATTCTATTTGACGGCATCCTGATACTGGGGGGCCTGGCATTTTCTTCTTCCATGAGTGCCTTTGTCGGATTTATGATCTCTTCCGTACTCATTGTAGCAATTTCATTTTTTATGAGAAACTGGATCCGAAATAATGGAAGTGGTGATAACCGCGATGACTGGATTGGATACCTGGTTGGCGTCGCTGTGGTCTGCATGATCACCATTCCCCTGTGTAACGCGGCCACGTCACATTTTCTGGGAGAGGAAGAACCGGACGCTGATAAAAAGCAGACCATATTTGCAAGCTGCCAGAATGATGAATTTAAAATAAATGGTTCTGGAACGCCGGTAGGCGTTACCATATACAAAGTCCCATTCCATGGATCATTCGCAAAACCAGCGAGTGTTATCCAAAAGACATGTCCGATTTGTGGGACCAGACAGAGCAGAAGCTTCCGGCCGAAATGGAAAGTCTTTCAAATGGTATGGAAGTGGCCTGGTACCGCTATATGTTCCGGAAAGATGAAACTAATCCGGATCCAGAAAGCAATGCTTCCGTGAATAAGGAGGAACCTGCTCTGGATGAGGTAATTTTAAAAGATAAATCACACCTGATCATTCTGGATTTCGGTGGTGGAACAGATCTGGCCGGCCTGAAGGAAGCAGTGGCTGCTTTCGAAGAGGATGATAAACCATATATGGGGGCACCGAAAATAGTTCTTGATGGACATAACTATTTTGCAACGGAATTATGTATTGTGAACGAGGTGCCTGAAAGGTATTTATATGCCGGCGAATTAACTGACCAGGAGAAGAAATATGCTTTCATTGATGGAAGCAAGTACTATACACCAAATAGTGATGGAGTGCCTGAAGACTTTTATATTTATCAGGAGTGTGGGACTCCAGTAAGCGAACACGAAGTGGATAATACTAAACGTCAGTGGGCGTATGTCAAATGGAGACTGGAAGATTAACAATATTGAGAGGTATCTATATGGAAAATAAGAGATTTGAAATTACTGAAACCGCTGGAAGTGTAAAGGGTTTTTATGTGGTAGTAGATAAAGAAACCGGTGTCAATTATGTTGTTGCAAAGTTTGGCACTGGTGTTGGCATTTGCCCTTTAATTGATAAAAATGGAAAACCCATTGTTACAGAGTAATTGCCTATAGAAAAGAGGTTTCCCACGCAACATGAACATCGGTTGCCTTCGAAATGAGTGATCAGCAAGCCGATGTCTCCTTTGATAGATATTGCCGTTTTGAACTGGAATCAACTGTATTCCTTTATTGTGAACGATTCCAATTGTATTTCTGTAAAGATTACGGATGAAACCAGGTACTCATGAAGAAATTATTATAGAAGAAGATGCTTATCCGTATGTATTCTATTTGGCATCTATTCCTTCGGAGTACATTTTTATTGATGCCGAAGGAAATGCACTTAATGACAACTACTGGCTTATAGGACTGTGAAATCGGGATTTGGAGGTAAAAAGCATGATGAAGCTCGATAATTTTATTAATATGATGACAGGACACTTTAATAACAAAGAGCAGTTTGATAATATGCAGAGAGAAGGGAAAACATATCCTTATGCAGAACACATTAATACAATCTGTAATGAGAAAATTATGAACCTTCCTAAAGATTTTAATGGTAAATTTGTTGTTGAAGAAAGCTACTATGAGACAAATGGTAAACGCCATGCTTCCCCACATCTTTTCCTTATTACAGAGAAAGAAGATGGAATTGTGTTATATTCTTATGAAATACCAGAAGGAGAAGATAAAAGTACGTTTTCATATGATTCTATGAAAAATGCTGACTACACTGAATTGAAAAAATCTGAAAAATTCACTCCGGCGCTCTATCATGAAAAAGATGGAATCTGGGAAGGAGGCAGTACAAGCCAGTTTTCACCGGTAATGACATTTAAACTTTGGGAAAAGTTTTCTGATAGTTGTCTGGAGGTATCTGAAAGCATGGAAGTTAATGGAAAGAAAACTTTTGGATATGATGAACCAATTATCTATAAGCGAGTATAATCCACGGCTGGAATATTGCGATAAATTCCAAATTTGCAGAATCAAGAAAATCTGAATTATGAAAGAAGAGTTTGCTTATGGGACAGATAGCAAATCAAATGGCATTAGAATTATTTTTTAAGATTAAAGAGCGAATAAAAGAAAAAAAGAAGCAAAAACAAGCCAATAAAAACAATGGTTCAAAGAAATAGACAACTTACAGTTTGCCGATGCCAAAAAGTAAAAACAGTATATCGCGGAGGCGATGGCATGAATAAACTATACGATTTATTAAAATATATTATCTATGCGAGTTTCTATGTGATTGTGATTAAAACGGGTATGGATTTCTATGAGTATAAGCGCTTTCCGAAACTATACGAATCGTATTCTTCACCGTGGTATACAGAAACATTACTGTATATCGCTGCTTCACTTTTCGTGATTGTCGTATGTTTTGTGCTCAGAGTGATCCTTGGACGAAAGATGAAGAAGAGGTGAGCTATATGTTTATGATGTTTGAGTTTATGTTTCCGATTATCTTCGTAATGGTTTTCGGCATGATCATCTTCCAGTTTGCGACAGGAATCGGAACATGGCATAAAAACAATCAGTCACCGCGTTTGTCGGTGAATGCAACCATCGTCGCAAAGCGTGAAAGTATCACACATCATAGCCATGCAAATGCGGGTGACCTGTCTGGAACGCATGGCTACCATTCGACTTCAAGTACCAGCTACTATGTCACGTTTCAGGTAGCGAGCGGTGACCGGATGGAACTGCCGGTTACTGGCAGTGAATATGGAATGCTGGCGGAAGGCGACATTGGGAAACTTACGTTTCAGGGAACGAGATATCTGTCATTTGAGCGCGTGTGATTCTGGAGTTGATAGTGTGAAAGAACCTAGGATTTACAAAGAGGGGGCACTATGAAAAAGAAACAATGCATCTTTTTTGCTCTTATATTGATAATCGTAGTTGGTGCAGTAGTAATTATCTTAAACATACCAGATAATCAGCAAACATCATTTGTTGTCGATGGAAATAATTGGTCGGGCGAAGTTGTCAATGGAGGTTCTTTGCTGTTGGAGCTGAATAATGATGATAATCGTAAAGAATGGTCAATCACATTGAAACCAGAAATCTTTGTAAGCGATTATCACAACATTGCGGGAACTATTTCAGAGTTTCATATAATTGCCTTGAATGACGGAAAGGGTGAAATGGTATTTCAGTGCACAAATGATGATGGCCGCACTGACAAGTATATACTTGAGCTTTCCATTTCACGTCATCAAAAAAAATATCTCCAAATTGATTCCATTTCCTTCAAAAAGAGCGAATGACAATTCAAATTTCAGAGGTGGTTTTATGTGGTTCTGGTGGTTTATTTTGGTTTGTGACTTATTAGTTCCTTTTACAATGCTGATTGCCGGAAGAATGATGTGGAAGCATTGCCCGAAACACATTAATGGTGTGGTCGGATACCGGACACGGCGTTCCATGAAAATATAGAAACATGGAAATTCGCACATGATTATTGCGGCCAGCTATGGTGGAAGATTGGATTATGGATGATTATTCCTTCCGTACTGGTGCATGTTCCATTCTATCACAGTGACGAAGATGCGATTGGAAATGTCAGCCTAATTCTGGTAATCATTCAATGCATTGTTTTGGTTCTATCTATTTTACCAACGGAACACGCATTAAAGAAGAAATTTTATGATGACGGAACGCGCAGATAGAATATGACGCAGGCAGAAATTCACCTGGCGGGAATATAATTATAATTACCAAAGTGGTGGAAATCCTAAATTTCAAATGTCAGGAGGAAATATTTGATGAACTATATTATTATCGTTACAGATTGTGACTGCATCGTTTCATTCTATTCATTTCATGGAACAGAAAAAGATATGCTTAGTGTGCTGAAGAAAAAAGCAGAGGAACGCCGACAGGCTCTTGCGGAACGTCCGGAATATGTAACTGATATTGAATATGATGAACTTACTTCTTCCTGGCACATAAATATTCTTAGTGATAATCTTGAAGTGACGGAAAGTATCACTGCAAAACCAGTAGACTTAATCGAATGTCTTAATGCATAGTAGAATGGGTGATAAATTAAAAGGACGGTGTGAAATTTTTTCTGTAAATTCAGATCTTCTATGATAATTGGTGCGGCTTGACAGCAATTTCTGCTGTTGAGCCGTTGTTTATTTAATAACAAAAATAAGCTGGCATGTCAAGAGCACCCAGAAAATCTGGGTGTGTGTTTACTCTTGATATTTCATCATTTGTTGCTATACCAGCATCCGATCAGGATACATGATTTCCAACTCACCACGAACTTTTCCCAGTTTCGGATTGGCATTGTCCACTTTTGGCAATCTCGAAGGTTCCCAGGTATAAAGCTTTCATCAGTGCCTGAGAGCTTGGGAATACGCTACGCTGCTTGTTCAATCTACGATAGCAAGAATTCAATGATTCTATGGCATTTGTAGTGTAAAATGCGGTACGAACCTCCTTAGAAAACTTGAAAATCGGGGATATTGCATCCCAGTTTTCATGCCAGCGATTCATAGCACTTGGATATTGAGCAGACCATTTTTCTGTTACAGACTTTACCTGCTTTCTGGCAGCTTCTTCATCTGCAGCGGTATAGATTGTCTTTAAATCCTTTGCAAAAGCTTTCATATCCTTGTTTGCAACGTATTTAAGCGTGTTTCTCACCATATGTACAATACAACGTTGCTGCTCCGTCTTGGGGAATGCTGTAGAGATTGCATCCTTGATACCAATCAAACCATCGGAGCAGAGAATGAGAATGTCCTGAACTCCACGATTTTTAAGGCTGTTCAATACAGACAACCAGTACTTACTGCTTTCATTTTCGCCTACAACAATGCTTAAAACTTCTTTCATTCCATCCTCATTGATACCAAGTACTACATATGCTGCAAGTTTCCTGATCACGCCATCATCGCGTACAGAAAAGTGTACAGCATCAATAAAAACGATCGGGTACACAGGCGACAAAGGACGATTCTGCCATTCCTCGATTCGTGGAAGGAGCTTATCTGTGATATCCGATATCATTCCTTCGCTTACCTCAAATCCATAAATGTCCTCTATGGTTTCTGAAATCTGTCGTGTAGTCATTCCCTTTGCATACATGGCAATGATCTTGTCATCAATCGAAGAAATGTCTTTCTGACGCTTAGGAAGTACCTGCGGTTCAAAGGAACTCTGACGATCCTGCGGAACATCCACTTCAAATTCACCATATTTACTCCGAACAGTCTTAGACTTTTTACCATTACGGTAATTAGGCTCATCGGATCTTTCGTAACGATCATAGCCAAGATGATTATCCATTTCTGTTTCAAGCATATCTTGAATGGTTCCGGAAAGAAGATCTTTTAATGCATCTTGAATATCTTCCGCAGATTGGATATCATACTCCTGGAGTAATCCTTGAATAAGATTTCTTCTTTCCTTCCGTCATTGGTTTTGGTTTGTAAACTTCTTTTTCTTTCTTTCTGTTTGCCATAATAAAAGGCCTCCTATGATTTTAATATTTTATCATAGAAGACCCTTATATTGTTTAATTTACAGAGTATTTTTTCACAGGCTCTTAAAAAGAGGGGGAAGATCCAGATATCGTGCTGATTGTACCACACAGGAAGTCGTTTTAAATCTGGAATGGCCCCTCTTCATCGCCAACTATTCGTTAAACCAGTGTTTAGCGAATAGTTAAATGGCGCTATCCTATCGTGATCTTGGTGACCATACACTTCCTAACACAGCAAAAATCCGTCAAAAAAATTTCAAATCCTCCTGATTCGTCTAGGCTTCACAGTTATTCACAACTTTTCGATTTTCTGCAGTTTGCTTTACATCCATTTCTTCCTGATCTAATCCTATGTCGGTCAACGATACGCCTGGGTTTTCCTTTTCATGCTGTAAAATGTATCTTCACCGATGATCACATGATCTATTAAGCGGATCCCCAATATTTCCCCAGCCCATGCAATCTGACGTGTTAATGCAAAATCTCCCTCAGACGGCTTAGGTACTCCGCTTGGATGATTATGCGCAACCGCAATAGCCACCGCATTGGCCACAATCGCACCTTTGAATACGTTCTTGATCTCTACATTGCATGCATAGCTTCCCCCGATCGCTATAATTTCCACACCAATTGGATGCAGCTTCATATTAAGATACAGAACCACGAACTGTTCCCGGTCCATTCCATCAAAAACCGGCCTTATTACTTCCACAATTTCTTCCGGAGCTACAATGCCGATTGCCCTGCGCTCTTTAATTAAATCACGATCTTTTTCTAGCCGAACCCTATATAGACTAATCCTCTGCGTATCTTTCTTTACCTTTTTCCCCTTCATCACTTCTTCTCCCCTATTATGTTTTTACAAGCACTATTCTTTCCAACTGCAACTATTTTCACATTTCATAGCTCACGCCTTATCATTCTCATAAGTAATAGCCTATTATCTGTAGGAAAATATTCTTCCAACAATGATGATCAGGAATATGAATGGAACTGCCTGTATTCATGCGTATACTTTCACTTATAATTCTATTATAGGCAGATTATATGTTTTTTCCAATCTGTTTCTCAGTTTATGGCCGTTTTTGTGCATCCGCAGAGTATTTTTCATATAATGTTTACGTTTACAATGTAAACGTAAACATTATCAAACTATTAATTCATTTGAGCGTGTATCTGGCCACATTGGTCCGAATATATGTTCTATTTTCGTTGATTTCAATTCATTCTCATAGTATAATAAATCTATAATTGAACTGTATCATCACCCGATTTGAGGAGGATTTCATGCAAATATCCGAAGAATTATTCCAGAATATTTTAGACCAGCCGAATCCGGTGGATTTATCACGGCTTACTCCCTATTGCTCCGACTTTACACTGGATTCATTTTCTCAATACCGTAAACATTTCAAAATACGAGAACAGCGAATGAATATGCTTATATGTTTGCTGATTTTTTCAACCTACTGAAAAAAGACATCCAGCAGATATCTGCAGAGGATGTGCATTATTACTTTTCTTCTGTGCGCGATAAATATTCCAAGCATTCCTTATGCACACGGATCCGTGCATTGCGGGCATTTGCAAGATACTTAGATGCAGAAGTCAGCGATGACACTGCTGATTTCGATATGTTGGTACCAGATCTTCAGAGTGAGGAACCGGCAGAAATTTCAGATACTGGAAGATTTTCTGGACTCTTTCCAGAATTTTCTTTCGAATGTGAACAGCCACTTGTTGTTGGGATCACCATGCGGGATATCGATCGCGTATTATCTACACTTATGGATGAACAGAATGTAACCTTGTTTGCAATTATTTCACTTGTTCTTCGCACGGGCATAACAACGGAAGAAATTTGTGGCTTAAAGATCCAGCAGCTGGTTACCAGTGGCCAGGCTGATCAGTGTGGAATTATGATTTTGGGTATCAGAAACCGTTTTATCAAGGTTCCATCTGACCTCTTCTCACTGCTGCTACTGCTTTCCGAGCAAACAGACAATGAAACAGGTAATCTTTTTCTAACCGGACTCAAGCGGTACCCGTTTACTCAGCGCAACCTGTTGTTGGAAATCAAAAAGGCCTGCCTGCGGGCCGGAGTTCGTCCTTTCACTCTGCAGCAACTCCGTAATTTTGCCATTGTTTTAATGCTGCGCAGCCACGCCCCTGAGGAGTTGGTATCAGACTATGTTTCAACAGACTCCAGATGGATGACCAAATACAAAGAGGCTGCCCCGAGCCTAAACGCTGCCCCATGTGATTATATAGCCTTATCCTTGCGATATAATAGCTAAGGAGGAAATGAAGTGTGAACCTACTGCCCTTTTCAAGAGAAAACAAAAATCAAATTCATTTGAGCAGCTCTTAACTGCAACTGCTGTAAAATCGGCTGCCATTAATATAGATTTCACTCGCTCTCACATTGAGCGCGGCCTGCGGCAGTGGCTTTTCGCCCAATTAAAACAGGATATTAACCTGCTGCCGGATGCTGCCTTGACAGAAAAGTTTTTCTACGAATCACAGGATTATATCATTAAGGGATTATATGGTTTCTCCGCTATTCGTTCAATCCAGGAAATTGAATTAACAGATGCTTCATTTAAAGATTATGATGACTCCTGTTTGCACTCCATTACTAGCATCCAGTTTGTATTTCAATATACTGTAAAAGCATCTCGTACTTATACCCTACGCTGCACGGCTGTAAATAGCACAAGGTTTGGTTGGCAGATCAGCCAGGTCACCCAGATTTAGTTTTGTCATCCATTCACTATAATTAGACAAACTAGCAGTATTTATGGAGATTATTATTATGGCCAGAACATTTCAGAAGTTTTTGCAGAGTAAAATTGATCTCTCCTCCGTGGGCCTAGAGTTCCGTGAAGATAATGCACCATACTTTTGTACGCCCAAAGGATCATCTATATTTGGTTGGGCAGGTGTGGACGGTATCCATTTCTGCTTTATTCGGAGCTTTGGAAGCATGGTATTTTCCATTAACCCTATGAACTCTTCACCTAATTTTGTTCACCCACTGGCGAGGAATTTTTCAGACTTTTTAAGCTTGATTCTTGCTTGCGGCGATGCATCAACTTTGGAGCAATCGTGGATGTGGAACGAAGCGCAATTTGAAGCCTTTTTGCAGGACAATCCTCCAACGCAGGAACAGCAAAGGACACTTTCGGAGCTTGCCGAGAAAATGAAATTGAAGCCTATGGAGCATCCATGGGCATATATCAAAGAGCTGCAAACATCTTTTGATTATAGCAAAATCAAGTATACCGAGGATTATTATGATACTGATATGAACCCGGATGCAGAACCGACGATCCCAGAGTGGAAAGTCTACTTTGATGGAAACTTTTGGGGGCATTCGGGAAAAGACCGTGCTGGGGCAGAAATCCGAGTAGATAAACAATTTGAATGGGCTGGGCATCATTGGACTATTCCTGCGGTGTATTCCTGCAGCAAGGGACTTGTCTTGGATTTTTGTATGTGTACCCCCGCAGAGGACATTTGCAAGTTTATGAAAAAGTGGGATTTACACCCCGAAAATGACTCCTGCATATACTTCACGCAGGAGCAGCAAATACAAATAGATTTAGACAACCCGCTTTGCCTTGACTTTATTCCTCGTTTGGAATTGAACGGGAAAATTATGCAGACTTCCCACGGTTGCTCGGTGGTCTTTAATCCATGTTTGCCAGATGGGATGATCAATGAATTGGAAGCAAAGTGGGCGTTGGAATACTATAATTTGGATATATCCTATGGGTGGATGATTTTTAGGGCAGCTTTTCCATGGACAAGCCAACGCCGTCCTGAGATAAAATCTCTCTCCCTTACGATGGAGCAACAGTCGCACCGTGTCCCAGGACCACATTTCAAGACACCCGCTCCCGGCGATTCGTTTTCTTTCTCCCATCCGGTCAGCGGAACAAAATATACACTGACCATACAGGAATTGGAGCAGCAGACAATTTCTCAAAAGCGCGTTGGCTCTGACCGTTGGTTTTATCCCACGCACTTTACTGCTATGAGCTATACGCTTTCGCCTAAACCAGACGATGATATTTTCATCCGGGATTGTGCTGATGGCGATAAGCCTTTAGAAATCGCTCCTATAACAAATCACTTTGCGCCGGAAGCACAAAATGATATTGTCATGATCGGCGGTGCGTATGGGGCAACCACGATCCTGTGGGATGACAGCAAGCAAAAAAATCTCCATATTGCTTGCTCTGCCCTACACTTTGAACCAGTATCGGACGATATTGAATGGTGGGTGGAGTTTAATATTACCCATCCATTAAAAAAAACATTCTTGCTCATATAACACATATTCAGCTAATTCCATGCTAGGTAAAATGGACAGACTGATCAACATAGATATCAGTAGATCCTATACACATTGATACAGTTCGCAGGCGTGCCATCACCTGCGCCAGCATTTAAATGTAATCAAGTATTACCTGAGCAGCGGGAAAACAGAGGATCTGAAATCGTATATCGAATAGTACCGCATGACTCTTCCCCCAGACATTGCCCGGACCTGGTGCGAAAATTATGCAGTCAATACCATCGTCCGCTATTACGGATAAGATACACGCAAAGCCGGAATTGACTTTTCCGTTCGTCTCGAACTTCCAAAACGCCTTTCCACAATGAACCGGCGTTATGTTCCATTCTCGGAAATATCCTGGAAAATGCGTTGGATGTCTGCTGGGAATGCAAAGATATTGCTCCTTTTATCCGCATCTGCGCCCGGTAAGAAAGCGGGCATATTGCGCTAGCTGTGGACAATACCTGCTGACGCACCCCTATCGAAGAAAACGGCCAATTCCGTTCAAGCAAGCATGAGGGCTTTGGCATCGGAACCGCCTTCAGTCCGGGCGCGCAGCATCATTATGGAGTAACAGAATTTCGCTATGAAGATGGTATCTTTTATGCTTCCGTCTTTATCCAATGCTGCATCATCCTTGTGCGCTCATCCAGATGCCGGTTCCTTGCGGCGACCTTACCATAACTCCTGGGCGTTACCATATGTATCTAACAGAAAGACTGCGGGACAAAATTCCTGCAGTCTTCCTAATATCGTATTATTTTCTATCTCCAATCTCATTAAATGCTGCTTTCAGTTTCTCCACACTTCCTACCCGGATGCCTTCAAAACGGCCATTCTTTCCATTGATTCCGTTCAGCCATTTCACGCCTGTACCTCCGGCCGTTTCCCAGCGTGTAAGGTTCGGTGTATGGTCATCGACCAGGATGTCCATCTTTCCCAGTTTTCGGTGCAGCATGGTTTCAACAAATTCCGCTTTATTTTTTCCATAAGGAACAAAGAGACAGTGTGAAGAGCTGATTCCCGGCAGGTACTTATCCAGCCACTTTTTCTTTTCCAGAAGCGCTCTGGTATCTGTATAGTATGAGGATAATATATTCATATTTTTGTCTGCCTTCAGAGCAGCACTTAAAAAATCCAATAATTCTGTTTCCGGTTCCAGGTCTGTATAATATCCAGGTTTTCTGCTTTCCTCCATTGGAACATCTCGCCATTTTGCAATCGTCCCATCCATATCAAAATACACCCGCATATCACTTTTCAATATCATTTTCTTCTGCATATATAACCAGCCCTTCTTCGTTTCCGGTTCCAAAAGCTAAAGTTTTCGGAAGATGTTTCTCTATTTTGCAAACATTTGTTCTCTATTCTAGCAAATATACTCTGGCTGCGCAAGTCCTAGCAAAAAACTTCACAAAGACAACCTTGTATAGGCCACCTCTATGAAGTTTCTTACTATAGGAAGGGTTCTAAAAAATCTGCTTTGTAAATTACCCATATAAATAACAAAAGACTCCCAAAGGAGCCTTCTGGACTATGGGCTTCTCATGTTTCCATAGTACGATTACCAAATATATCTTAGCCTTTTCAAACAAGTTTGTCAAGGCGAATATACTCATTTTAGTTTATGTGCGATCACATTAAACAATACAAAATTGTGTTAAATGTACATAATTTCATTTAGCCCAATTTTTCCACAGCATTTTAAAGGCCCCAGCTCAAGCCATCTGATCACCGGTCTCTACCTGAAAAGTGACATAGCAGGACGTTCATCTTCTGTATTTCCTCTCAAAAAAATCTCACCATAGCTACTCATATCCAATGAAATAACAACGACCTCACAAAAAGGAGCCTTTGCCCGGAAATATATCAGGTAAAGGCTCCTTTCTATAATGTCAAGTCCTAAAGTATTGATTTTATGTACATGCCATTATTATAGGAAGGTTTTGTAAAAATATAAAATTTAAACCGCCTGCTGACCGGTCAGTTCGTATCGGCTTTTACAAAGTTTCGATAAACCGTCCGAAAGCAATTCTTCCCTTTTTTGTATTCTTATATACACCGGCGCATTCCAAAACCTGGACAAACACTTTTCCAATTTCTTTCTGCAGAATGGCATGGATGTTATCCTCTGTTATTTCATAGGATCCAAGCCAGGAATCCACCCAGTCTGCATGCTTTTCGATCTGCGGATTGCTGCGGACATCCTGCTTTTCAAGGATATATTGTTCCAAAAGCGCCATTTCCTTTTTCAGCCGCGCCGGCAAAACAGCCAGTCCCATTACTTCGATCAGGCCGATGTTTTCCTTCTTTATATGGTGAAGGTCTGCAGACGGATGATATACACCCCACGGGCACTCATGCGTTGTAACATTGTTTCGAAGTACCAGATCCAGTTCATACAGATTTCCATGCATTCTTGCGATCGGAGTAATCGTATTGTGCGGTGTTCCGTCTGTTTCACTAAAAATGAAAGCTTCCTTATCGGTATATCTGCGCCATGCAGTAAGGATATGATCTGCTGCCAGAGTAATCCTTTCTGTATCGGTTCCTCTTAATCGGATAACAGACATGGGCCATCTCACGATACCGGCTGTCAGATCCTCATATCCCGGAATGACAAATTCACTCTCGTAAGGTGCCTTGGCCATTGCAAAGACATAGCCGCCACCCTGAAAATGATCATGGCTCAAAATGGAACCACCTACGATTGGAAGATCCGCGTTGGAGCCGGCCGTATAGTGCGGAAACATCTCTACAAATTCCAATAGTTTTCTAAATACAGCCTGGTCAATCTTCATTGGCCGGTGCGCTTCATTGAAAATGATGCAGTGTTCATTGTAGTAAACATACGGAGAATACTGTAGGAAATACTGTTCTCCGCCCAGTTTGATCGGGATCACCCGGTGGTTCTGCCTTGCCGGATGAGAAAGATTTCCTGCAAACCCTTCGTTCTCTTTGCATAAGAGGCAGCTTGGATATCCGGTACTTTTCACTGCGCCGGCCCGGGCAATGTCTCTCGGATCTTTTTCCGGCTTAGACAGGTTAATGGTAATATCTATCGGACCATACTCGGTATCCGTTACCCATTTTTCATCTTTTGCGATGCGGTCTGTACGGATATAATTTGTATCCTGGCTCAATTTATAGAAATAATCTGTGGCCTTTTTTCTGTCTTCCTGGTAAAGGCTTTGAAACCTGGATCTGACAACAGACGGCAGAGGAGTTAACAGCCCCATGATCCTGGTATCAAATAGATCTTTCCAAGCGATGGTATCTTCTTCCAGAATTCCCTGCTGATGAGCATAAGAGACCATATCTTCCAGAATTTCAGCTAATGGCCGGCTTTTCAGGATTTCTTCTTCATGAAACTCCGAAAGACGAAAGAGGTCTAATAACTGATTTGTCACAAAAATCTGATCATCCTTTGATACCAGACCACATTTTAAGCCATAAGCCACAAGTTCATTGATCTGTGTATTGATCATAGCAATCTTCCCCCTTTAATCAGCTTTGTACCCATGTGGATGGGCCTGATGCCATTTCCAGGCTGTTTCAATGATTACTCTCAGATCTGCATACTGCGGTTTCCATCCCAGGATACCTTTTGCTCTTCCACTGGAAGCAATCAGAGTTGATGGATCTCCTGCTCTTCGTGCTTCTTCCTTTGCAGGGATCGGATGTCCGGTTACTTCTCTGGCAGTTTCCACAACCTCTTTCACAGTAAAGCCGACTCCGTTTCCAAGGTTAAAGATATCGCTCTTTCCGCCGTTTCGCAGATAGTTCATAGCCAGAATATGTGCCTGAGCGAGATCATTGACATGGATATAATCCCTTACGCAGGTGCCATCTTTTGTATCATAATCCGTAACGAAAATGGAAATATACTCTCTCTGGTGGTTCGGTACCTGAAGAATCAGCGGGATCAGATGTGTTTCAGGATTATGAGCCTCACCAATTTTTCCATTCGGATGCGCGCCACAGGCATTAAAGTAGCGCAGGGAAACATATCTTAAATTGTGTGCGATGGAGGTCCAGTGGAACATTTTTTCCATGGACAGCTTCGTTTCGCCATAGCAGTTGGTCGGAACAGTCGGATCGGTTTCCAGGATTGGAATGCTCTCAGGCTCTCCATACGTTGCCGCTGTGGACGAAAAGACGATCTTGTCAATTCCATGAGCCACCATGCTCTCCAAAAGCACTTCGGTACCGCATAAATTATTACTGTAATACTTAAGCGGGTCCTTCATGCTTTCCCCGACCTGGGAACTTGCTGCAAAGTGAATGACACCGTCGATATCTTCTTTTTCAAATACAGAATCCATAAAAGCCCTGTCCCGGATATCACCCTGGTAAAATTTAGCTTCTGGATGAACAGCTTTCCTAAATCCAGTAAGAAGATTGTCAACAATTACAACATTTTCTCCTGTATCGATCAGCTCATATACCGTGTGAGATCCGATATAACCGGCTCCACCTAATACCAAAATACTCCCCATCTTCATGTCCTCCTTCTATAAAACTTTCACACCACCGTATTTACGGATCTTGAGCACCTGGCAGGTGCCTTCACCGAATATATCTTCCATTGCTTCCCGGTAATCTTCCACCATATTCTCTGGAACAAATACCTGGATCGTTCCTGCAAACCCGCCGCCATGCACCCGGCTGGCTCCCTGTTTGCCCAAAACCATGTCACTTACAGCCAGCGCTACCGAAAGGTTCTGATGGCGGATATACCGGCTGGTATAGACATTCTGCAAATATTTATAAGAAGAATTCCCGGATTCTTTTACCAGTTCCAGAAACTCTGAAAAATGATCCTGTTTTAATGCTTCCGCTTCCTGCCGCACTCTTTCATTCTCATTCATAAAATGAATGGCCCGAAGAAGCGCTCGGTCACCGGCTTTTTCCCGGATCTGTGGTATGTCTCTCAGAATCTCCTGTTTGGATACCTCACCCAACACTTCTTTACCAAAGAATTCGGCAACCTGCTTCATTTCCTGTGGGATTGCTGCATAATCCGGGGTTAAATCTGCGTGAGAACCCTTTGTATCGGTGATACATAAGCTGTATCCATGAGCATCCAGGTTAAGCTGTACCTGCTCGATCTTTGGCCGTTTCACATCAGCAAAATTAATATGGACCAGGCTTCCAACAGAACATGCCATCTGATCCATCAGTCCGCATGGCTTGCCGAAATAAACATTTTCCGCATACTGGCCAATTTTCGCGATTTCTACCGCGGATATTTCGTTATTGTTATAAAGGTAAGAAACGATCGTTCCAATCAGTGTCTCAAACGCTGCGGAAGAGGATAAACCGGCGCCAATTAACACATCGCTTGTAATATACGCCTGAAATCCACCTATGCTGTATCCGTTGATCTGTATCTTCGCGAGAACGCCACGGATCAGTGCGGCGGTTGTTCCCTCCTCGGATTTACGCTTATCCAGATCATCAATATCGACCGTAATTTCCGATGCATAGCCATCCGATAAAATCGTTACCCTCGGCCGGTTTAACTTTTTGACTATAGCAATGGCATCGCGGTTAATGGATGCTGCCAGCACTTCCCGTGCTGATGATCTGTATGGTTTCCTCCGATCTCGCTTCTGCCCGGTGCACTGAATATCTCTACTTCATCCGCACCGAACGTGGCATTATACTGGTAAAGTGCCTGCTCATAACGCTTTTTTTCATACGGGATAATATACGGATCCGCATAAATCTCAGTTAATCGTTCATCCAGCCGTCCTTCATGGATTGCCTCAATGATCTTGTTCGTTCTCATAATCCATCCACCTTTTGCTTTCCGAAAGCCATTTCTGGTTCTGTCTTAATCCATTTTCTTTTCTGATACATACGGGAAATCTACTTTCATATCCCGGAAATAATACTCTTTATCCCGATCACTGATTTCTCTTAAAACCCTGCAGGGATTTCCTACTGCTACTACATTGGCCGGAATATCCCTTGTTACCACACTGCCGGCCCCGATCACGGTATTATCGCCAATGGAAACACCCGGCAAAATGGCAGCATTACTGCCGATCCACACATTTTTACCAATATAGATCGGTAGGGAGTAATGCGCTGCCATTTCCCTGTAGTGGGGATCGACCGGATGCCCAGTTGTGCAGATGGTCACATTGGGGCCGATCATTGTCAGGTCTCCAATGTGTACCTCTCCATCATCAATGATTGTCAGATTAAAATTTGCATAGAAATAATCACCTAAATATACATGCTTCCCGTAGGACATATGGAGCCCATCTTCGATATACACATGATCCCCACAAGAACCAAGCAGTTCCTTTAAAATTTTTAGCCGCCGATCCTGATCTCCCGGTCTGCAGTGATTATAATCAAACATCCATTCTTTGCAGTCTTTCCGCTCATTTTCCAGGCGTTCTTCTATCTCCTGATTGACCGGATCTACATGCCCGGATTCATAAAACAGCATGCCTGCTTTTATACGTTCTTCCAGATTCATTTTTCATTCCCCATACAATACACAGATGTTTCCATTTCGTTTCACACGATGGTTATTTTTCCGATTGCGCGGAGGCTTAGCAGATGGCAAAGGAATAGGAAATAACTAAAACTTCCCACACCTAAACAGGGCTTCGCACCTTGAAAATTCAATATTTCAGCTAACAAAATAGTGCTTTATGCTATTGCAACCTCTGGATGAAGTGCATTACGCAGATATTCCGGCAATCTTGCCTCAAAATCAACAGTAAAAGCAGTCAGTTGTTTATCGCTGAGCTTTAAGATTTCCTGAAGGCTTGCCATTAAGGCATCCATCAAGATGCAAAGTGACCTGCGGAAAGTAATGTCTGCCATTTCATCAATGAGAAAGAAGAATAACTCACCAAGAGTTCTCTGATCTTCGTTTTGGCGCTGTTCCATTGCAAGCAACATATATCTAGTAAATACAATGGCCACATGGGCTGTCAACGCATCATAAGATAAGCTATGGCATTCTCCAATCAGGTTCAGCATGGATTTGCAGGTCTTGAAGAAAACCTCAATCTGCCAACGTTTTCCATAAACACGGATGATTTCTTCCTCAGAAAGAGTCGTATCCGTACAGATAAAAGCAAGCCAATCCTTGCGGTTCGATTTGTTCCTTACGCATACGATTTTCGCCGGAATTGGAGTTTCTTTTCCTACCATAACATCAACAGACAGCAGATATTTTGATCTGCCATGGCGCTTTTTGTTCTTGGAATAGATTTCTTTGATACTCAGCTGTTTACCACCGTATGAGTATTTAATCCGGCTGCTCTTCTTGATCATAGCAATCACATCCATGCCTTTTGAATGGATGGCTGTGATCTGCACCGGGTTTGAAAACCAGGAATCAAACAGAACATAGTCAGCATTCAGTCCCACGCTGAGGGCAGTGTCCAGCAAAGCCATCATTGCTTCTGGAGCTTTTGTCTGAGCAAGCTTGCGTCTTTTTCCTGCAAGGGTTCTGTTATCAAAGTCCTTTACAGGACCGATGATATTTGTAGTTTTTGCAGATGCCAGCAGACAGCTGTTTACAGGAATCAATGTATTTCCATCACTCCAGCTTAAAGTAAGCATTCGGAATCCTTTTTTGAAACGCATATCCGTGTGGTCAAAAACTTTTGATCCCAGTTCTGTTTTCTTGCAGCTGGTGCGGTTAAAAAGACTGTCATCAATGATGAAGACATTTTTTCTGCTGTCATTCGTCAGACCTTTGATGTCGTGATTTACGATATCTGCAGCAAGAAGAGAAGTGAAACGGAGCCAGTTTGTCTTTGCAGAATTAAGGAAACGGTAGAACGTGTTCTTGGAAAATGCTTCCTTAAAAGAGCCGGTCTGTTGCTGCATATACATACTTCTTCCGACAAAAATGTTACTGAGTTTGTAACGAAACAGAGAAACCGGAGAAACGCCTTTTTCTTTCATGCCATTACATCTGGCAAGAAGCTTGCCGACATGGTGTTTAGAAAAAAATCTCTGAACGCAGTCAATTAGGGCTTTTTCATCAGAATGGTTTTGTGGTATACTGGACATGGCATAAATCTCCTTTGTAAAGATGGTTTCTAGTCAATTCCATTATACCAAACGGAACAGGTTTATGCCTTTTATTGGCTGAAATATTGAATTTTCAAGGTTCAACACACCACATCGGTGTGGGAAGTTTTAGGAAATAACATTTTCTGCATTGATACGGTATGCTTCCTCCACGTCACTTCCCCAGCTGTCAATTCCACCAACACCTCTTACTGCGCCACAAACGCACAGAACAGTCCTTCTTGCCGGCGGCAGTTCTTCATGGTGTGTTGCGTTTTCAATCTCTTCTGCTGTATATGGCAGGCAGGAAAAAGCAAACGGCTCATCTGTTTTTTCAATTCTTAAGATCTGTAAAAAATAATCTCTTCTGCTGTTATCAAGGCTCGTATATCTCGTAACCTCCAGCCAGTCCGTATCCATATGCATTCCACAATCCTGCGGAACAAGGTATGGGGTAAGGCTTAAATCACTCACCTGATATACCCCTTTACAGCGCCTGCTTTCCGGTCCGGATAGGTTTCTCCGGATAAGCCCTCATACATGTAGCTGTCTGCAAGTGTCGGCATAATGAATCTCATGCCAAACACAGGAAGCTCCGGGAGACCCTTTACTCCGTGGTATTCTACATCCACTCTGATCTTTCCGTTTCCGGTCACAGTATAGCTTACCAGAACCGTCGCGGAAGGATTGCTGATGGTCTTATAGGTGAATTTTACAATGATCTCATCTGCAGATACATCGCCACCATAAACGTTATTGTCCGGAGCATACTGCTTCTGCATTTCACCGTCCATGATGACTTCGACATTCTGACAGTCGATAAACGTATCTGCTGCCATCCAGCTGCCGCTTTTAATATGGAATTTGCTTCCTCGGTCGTTATCTGTCAGTGCTCTCCAGAAGGTCGGCTTCGGGCAACGGTACAGCCATTCATAGCCGTTTTTTACAATAGACTCCAGACCGCCCTGAGCATAAGAGAACGTATAGTCGAACCCTTTTCCGTGTACACCGAGCACATAGTCACCATAAACCACTCTCAATTTCCCATTATCTGTATAAACCATAATAATACCTCACTTCCTGCATAGCCGGCTTCTCCACACGGTTTGCAAATACAATTCCATCTCCTGAAAATTCATAATCGGAAGGTCTGTCATCAAAGTCTCCACCATAGCGGAGCACTTCTTTCCCGTAACTTCATCCTTTACATAAAGTGCTTGATCAATAAAGTCCCAGATAAATCCACCATGGTACATGTCATATTTATCAATCAGGTGCATGTAGGTGCCAAGTCCACCCATGGAGTTTCCCATGTCATGCATGAACTCACATAAGAGGTAAGGCTTTTTTGGATCATTGTCCAAATATTCTTCGATCTCATACGGCTTTGCATACATACGGCTTTCCACATCGGAAATTGTGTCTTCATAAGCTCTGTTATAGAAGGAGCTTTCATAATGGATCAGGCGGCCGTCTTGTTTCTCTTTATAATAGGTGTTCATGGCCTCGATATCATCCCCAGCATAGGACTCATTTCCCAGGGACCAGAATAAAATGGCGGTATGGTTTTTAAACGTTTCAAAGTTGCTTCTGGCTCTGTCTACCACAGCCTCTTTCCACTGCGGGATTGATCCCGGCACGTTGCAGGAAGGTTCGATCGCACCAAGCTTCTGGAAGGTTCCGTGGCTTTCTAAGTTGTTTTCAGCCATCATATAGATTCCTGCTGCGTCGCACATATAATACCACGGGATCTGATCCGGATAATGGCAGGTGCGCACGGCATTGATATTATTTCTTAAGATGCATTCAATATCGGATTTCATTTCGTTCATACTGATGCAGCGGCCTGTTTTAGGGCTCCACTCGTGACGGTTCACACCGGTCAGGACCAGGCGTTTCCCATTTAAATGGATCACCTTGTCGATCACATCGATCCGTCTAAATCCGATGTCATACGGTACTACTTCAGCCAGATTTCCGCTTTCATCCGTCAGCTCCACATATGCATGGTAGAGATACGGGTGATGGTTGTCCCAGGCTTTTACCTGCGCATCATCTGTCTGAATTTCTTCAGTGTAGATTCCGTTTTTCTCCTGCAGGGCAGCAGATTTTTCCAGCACAACACAGCCTTCCTGATTCTTTAACACAAACCGGGCATTGATTTTCCGGTTCTCTGGTGCGGATACTCTCAGATTTACGGATAATTTGCCGCTCGCATTATCCTTATACAATTCCGGGCGGAACCACACATCCTCCAGATGGATCTTAGGAACCGCACGCAGTGTAACGTTTCTGAAAATTCCAAAAAAGCGGAAGAAATCCTGATCTTCCAGGAATGCTGCCGTACTCATCTTATGCACCTGTACCGCCAGTACATTGCCCTTTTCCCGGATGAATGGCGTCAGATCAAACTCGGAAGGAGTAAAGCTATCCTCTGCATATCCTACGAACTGACCGTTCAGCCACAGATACATTGCCTCTTCCACGCCTTCAAAGCAGATACGGACTCTCTTAGAACACAGCTCCGGATCCAGATCAAAGCGTTTGATATAGGAACCTACCGGATTATACTCAGCTTCGCTGAACATTCCGGCTCCGTCTCCGGTGCTCTCCATACTGTAGGCGCCTCTGCGGTATTCTTTTCCCTCCCATGGGTACATGGTATTGATGTAGCGGATCTTATCATATCCAGCCAGTTCAATATGGCCCGGCACCATGATCTTATCAAAGTTTTTCGCATCAAAATCCTCTTCATAGAAGTTTTCCGGTCTGCTCTTAACATTCTTACTAAAAGCAAATTCCCACTGTCCATTTAAAGACTGGATCAGTGCGTTTTCCTTCTTTTCCAGTGCTTCATAGCTTTCATAATAAGTATGATCACTGTGCGCTTCCAGCTGATTTACCCGGAATACTTCCGGATTATCCAACCATTTCATATCTGCGTTCATGTTCTATCTTCTCCTTTTCTAAAATAAGCCCCTAAAGAAAACTTTAGAGGCTATTGATTTATGATTCCTGCATATTTTCAATTAATTCGCGGTTTGCACCCTCCACATTCAAGAAAGAAAGGATAACCGTAATGATGATATCAAAGATAAATGGCAGCCAGAGGTACATAAAATACATCATTTTGATACAGCTGGCCGGCTGAACCGCGTTGTCCATATTGATATATCCACTGATGTCAAGCAACCATCCGGAAAGAGCAATACCAATACCGCCGCCAAGTTTTATACCCATGGAAGTGCATGAGAACATGGAACCATCAATACGTTTTCCGCTCTTTAAATAGGTATACTCGGAACACTGTGCAATAACAGCACTCATATCTCCCTGCCACGGACCTTCACCTAAGGAGGTCATTGCGATAAATAACAACATCAACGGGATACTTCCCATATAACCTGCAAACACTACCAACAGACGGGAGAAGCTTGCAAATACATAGCTGTATTTGTTCAGCTTGTACATTCCATTCGCCTTTGCTACCAGCATTGGTGTGATCGCCAGAGCAATGATCAGAGGGATATTGTTAGCCCAGGAGAACACACCAAATAAATTCTTATTTAAAAGAACATAGGTCATAAAGAAAATTCCCACATTAACCATTGCTGCACGAAGCTGCTGCAGAATGTAGATCACACAAATCATGGAAAAATACTTGTTCTCAAACAGCAGCTTTACAGTCTGCTTGAAAGAAAGCTTATCATCCTCAATCCCCGTAGGACCATTAGATTTCAATTCTTCTTCCGGAAGTTCTTTTACGGAAAATACAGCAAGCGTATTGGTGATGATACCGATCACACAGTAAATGAGCGCAATGATTCTCCATGCTGCTGCACCGTTACCAAGAAGCTCAACTGCTCCTACAGTAATAGACTGAATTGCAAGGTTTGTACCAAAGGAAAACATGAAACGGAAAGAACCCATCTGCACTCGTTCTTTACTGTTCTTTGTTACCAGAGAAGTCAATGCTGCATATGCGATGTTATTTGCCGTATAGAATACTGCGTTTAACAGGGTATAGCAAATAAAGAACCAGGCATACTGCGCAGTTTTACCCATATCAGTAGGGATCGCAAAAACTCCGTAGAGCGTGATAGCACAACCAAAGAAACCATAAAACATCGTAAATGGTAAATCATACATCTCTAGACCTACATATCCAGGTTTGAGATAATGTTGGAAAAGTTGTACAACACACTTTTCCCATTTTTCACACCAGGAGGTCAATTATGAACACCAAACTTGCCACAGCCCAGATCCGCGTAAAAAATTGGACTGCTATTATTCAGGACCGCAACCAATCTGGATTGTCTGTCAAAGATTACTGCGCACAGCACCAGCTTTCAAGAGACTCTTATTATTACTGGCTTCGTAAAGTGAAAGAGACTCTGCTTACGGAAAGCGGTTTTGTTGAAGTAACGCAACCAAAAAAGCTGCCTGTGCCGGAAACCACAACCGCTGATCCAAAGGAAATGATGACTCTTACGTTTCGTGGAATGCAGCTTGATATTCCCATCTCCGTTCAAAGGGATACCTTATCCATGATCGTTGAGGTGGCTGCCCATGCTCAATGACGCAGATATTTCACGTTTTCATCATGTTTATGTATTTGTTGGAAAGACCGATCTCCGCAAAGGGATCGATGGTCTGTCAACGTTGGTAAAACAAAAGTTCCATCTGGATCCTTTTCATGCAGGAGATCTGTTCCTGTTCTGTGGTTCCAGTAACCAGAAGATAAAAGGGTTAGTCTGGGAGGAGGATGGCTTTCTGCTTATCTATAAGCGGTTGGAGGCAGGAACTTTTCAATGGCCCAGATCAGAGGCTGAAGCCCGTAACATTACTCCGGAGCAGTATCATCTGCTCATGACCGGATATGCCATAGACCCTTCTGTTCACAAGATCGATCCGAAACACCCCGTGTGATCTTTTAGTAAAAACAGAGAAAATTTCTCTTTGATCTAGAGTCGGTATGGGGATAAACTGTTCTGTTTTTTATCTGAACAATACGAATTGTGGACAGCATTCCCCGTTGTCTGAAAAGCAAGCCAGATTTACCGATTTTCAGGCAGTTGGAAGTATTGCCTCCACAGGAGAACAGCTTTTCATCAGGAGTTTTCCACCGTCAAAATGCCGAAAGGCTGTCCATTCGATTTTTGCGTTTTGCCGCATGTTCTGTTATACTGGAGCCATAAAAACAAAGGAGAGTGACCATCGATATGGCACTTGCGTTATCAGAAGAACAGCTGGCAAAACTGAATAAAAAAGATATCCTGCAGCTTCTGCTCGAAAGCATGGCGCAGGAAAAAGAACTGCGCAGCCAGCTGGCTGTCCTCACAGATGAGCTGAAGCGGACAAACCAGCAGATGCAGGTGATCCTTGAAAATGGAACCTCGCGCAGGCAAACCGCTTTGGACGTTCTTCTGAAAAGATGGGGTATGATACTGGAACCTGTCAGCAGCTGGAACTTGCCGTTATGTACGCAGAATGCTTTAATGAAGCAGAAGCCACTGTAAATGGGACTCCGCCGGATGAACCGGACATGGAAGAAGTCACAGTTACTGCCCACAAAAGGAAAAACATGCCGGAAAACGTGAGAAGGATCTGAAAGACCTTCCTCATGCAGAATCGGTCATTTCCACCCTTACAGAAGAAGAACTTCTGGAACAGCTGGGGCCTGGATACCGCCAGCTAAAAGATGAGGTTTATCAGCGGTTAGAGTTCCATCCCTCATCTTTTGAGGTAAAAGAATACCACATCTGTGTCTATGTCAGTGCTGATGGAAAAAAGTTTGCAAAAGCGAAGCGCCCTCAGGCAGATCTGTTCCGGAACAGCATTGCAACGCCATCACTTCTGGCCGGGATCCTGAATTATAAGTATGTAAACGCACTTCCGGTCCATCGTCTGGCACAAGACTTTAAACGGAGCGAAGTGAACATCTCCCCGCAGGTCATGTGCAACTGGGTCATCAAAAGCAGCGAGATCTACTTTTCACTGGTTTATGACTGGATGAAAGATGTCCTCTTAAAGCAGACTGTTGTACAGGCAGATGAAACGACCTTAAAAGTGAACCGGGATGGCAGGAAGGCCGGATCATCCAGCTATATGTGGGTCTATATCACCGGAGAACATGATGACAGCGGAAAAAAGATCGTTCTGTATGATTACTGCCGAACAAGAAGTACGGAACATTTAAGGGAGTTTCTGTCCTCATACAAAGGCATTCTGGTATCAGATGGTTACCAGTCTTATCATACTTTTTCAGAAGAACAGTCCCTGACATCCGCTGGCTGTTGGACCCACTGCCGCCGTAGATTTGTAAACGCAATAAAAGCAGCACAAAAAGATCTGCCGGAAGAAGCGCTGAAAAACAGCATCGCCTATCAGGCACTGGCCCGTATCTCTGCCATCTATAAGCTTGACGGATCCTGGAAAGAAAGGACCAGTGAATACCGCATGGAACATCGTCAAAGGATCCTAAAGCCGCTTGTGGATGAATACTTTGATTGGGTAAAGGAGCAGATCAAAACCTGCAGTGTACTGCCGAAATCAGAGACTGGAGAAGGCCTATCTTACAGTATTAATCAAGAAAAGTATCTAAGGGCATTTCTTGATAATGGGGATATCCCAATCGATAATTCCGCCTGTGAACGTGCGATCCGGCCATTTTGCGTAGGAAGAAAAAACTGGAATGTGATCGATACAGTGGAAGGAGCCCAGGCAAGTGCAATTGTATACAGCATTGCAGAAACTGCCAAGGCGAATAACTTAAAACCGTATCAGTATTTCGAATATCTTCTGACAGAATTGCCAGAAAGGATTTCAAGGAAAAAAGACAGCACGTTTTCATTAGACGATCTTATGCCATGGTCCCCTAAGCTGCCAATATCCTGCCGTAAGATAAACTAGAACATTTGGAGCCGCCTCTTTGAGGCGGCTGATTTTGGTGGCAGGTGCATGGTTTACCATTTACAAACATCCAGGGTCTTGCCTTACCCATTTTGCTCTTTGTCCGGTCGATCATGGTTCCAAAAAAAATATCCGTTATACCATCAAATAATTTGGATACTGCAATTAATGTGCCAATGATTCCTGAATTTAAGCCAATTGTATTTGTCAGGTAAATCATGACAAAAGATGACAGGAACGCATAAACTACGTTTCCTGCGATATCACCACTTCCGTACCCCACTTTGTTATGCCATTTCAGGTATGTCTTCTCTTCCATTTTAATCCCCTTTTCATATAATAGTCTTTGTCATCCTGCCTTTTCAATACGTTGTAACTACTATACAAAAATGCGTGGGAAAACTCCATATCTTTTATGAGACAGAATGTGCACAAAATGATAGGGGTTACATACTCCCACCACTTAGCCAACACTTGAATTGTGAGCTTTTCGTTCGATTTCCCTATAGGGCAAAGCATAAGCGAGCTATCCCCGTGTGTCCCACGGTTTTATTAGACATTATGATATTATGGAATTTCTTCCGCAAGGATCAGAAATTAAATGGGCAATTCACTGTGAATATATCAAAATTTATGCAAACGATGCGATTACTTTCATTATCCCTGCCAACACCATGACCCAAATAGGATTCATCCTTGTTTTCCGCAATAAAGCTACACATATAATAAAAATTAAAACCATAGCCCATTTTGTTTTAACAAAGGTAACCGTACCATTTCCCCAAAAAGCCGTCATAAGAATCAAAATTCCCGCTGACGCTATCATTGCTACTACTGCAGGGCGAAGTGAATGCAATACCTCCTGCATCATATCCATGCTTCTATACTTTAGATACAATTTTGCTAACACGGTTACAATAATACAGGACGGCAAAATGCATCCAAACGTAGCGACCACTGCCCCGAGTACACCTGCAATCTTGAGTCCTACAAAAGTTGCCGAATTAACTGCAATAGGTCCGGGAGTCATCTGCGATATTGTAATAAGATCTGTAAATTCTGACATGGTAAGCCACCTATGGTTAGTAACTACCTGACTCTGAATCAACGGCATAGCTGCATATCCACCGCCAAAACTGAATATTCCGACCTGAATAAAGCTCAAGAATAATTGTAAATACATCATTTTCCGCTTCTCCTTTTTAATAGAAGTGTGCGTATTACACCAATTACCCCACACGCTATCACAATATACACTACATTTACGCTAAACACGCAGGCTGCAATAAACGCTACACACATAATGATCAAAGGCAGATGGTTCTTATCTTTAACAATTGGTGCTGCCATATCCACCGTGACAGATGCTATTACTGCACCCACCCCTGCCTGCATTCCTTCAAGCAACTGGCTGATCAACCAATTGCTTTTAAACGCATTATAAAATATAGATACTACTGTCAAAACAATAAAAGGTGGCAGAATGGTTCCCAGAATTGTTATGAATATTCCCACAACACCCGCCAGTTTATAACCTATAACGATTGCTCCGTTTACCGCAATGGCCCCAGGGGAAGATTGTGCTATTGCCACTAAATCAAGCATTTCATTTTCTTCTATCCAATGGTATTCATCTACAAATTTATTTTTCATCAGCGTAACAATGACATATCCACCACCGAAAGTAAACGCACTTAAATATAGCGTAGATATGAACAGTTTCCATAATATTGTTTTCCGACTTTTTTCGTCCATAAATCTCTCTCAACAGTTTTAAGACTTTAACTTTTATATATAACCAACAGAAAATGATGCGAATTTTATAAACCTCAAATCATCGCATCATTTTCCTTATTTTCATTTTTCTAAATCACTTTAATGCTGCATAATCTGCATCTGTGTAGTCTTTTGTCACATCCCAGTTAGGAAACTCCAAGGAACTATAATCCATTCCTACTGCCTCCGATGCGCGTTTCCATTCTGTAGTTGTATCATCTGCTAGTGTTTTTAATGCGCTACTATAATCGGTAAGACTCTGGGAAATAATGCCTTGCACAATTGCACCTAAACTAGGCTGCACGTCTTTTACTTCCACATAGAAATCATTTGCTTTTTCATCTCTTTTTACTAAAGTAGGTACTACCCTAGACGTTTCTTCAGCAATAGTATAATACTCCTTCATATGTTCATTCGTCATATATTTTTCATTGATTTCAGGAATACAAGAAACAAAACTTCCGCTTTCTACATTGCTCTGCTGGTATCCATACTGTTCATCATATAATGCCATCAAATACTCAGCCGCTTCCTTCGGATGTTTAGATTGTTTATAGATGCCCATCCAAGGAGACAATTCGCCCGCCTGAACATAAGTATTTGTTACCCCATCAGGAACAGGAACTGCCATAACTCCATATTTGAGGTCAGGATAATTTGCATCCCACTGGGATACACACCACATTCCTTGGCAGAGAAATGCTGCTTGTCCCTGTGCAAACAATTCTCTTGCTTCTGGAGCACTCACATTAATGGTATCCGGATGAATACTTCCATCATCTACCAATCCTTTAATAAGGCCAAGCGCTTCATTCATTTCCTTACTATCATAAGGTGCCACTCCATTATCTGTCAGTACCTTCTGCGTTGCAGCCACCTTACCGCCAGCTGCAGCAGCCAGAGATCTTGCCATAACATCCATGCGGTTCATCTGCTTGCCCCCATCGATCAGGCCATAAATGTTTCCATTCCCCATCTCGGTCACTTTTTTGCAAGCTTCTCTAAACTCCGAATAAGTTTTAGGGATCTCATTTACGCCTGCCTGCTCCAAGATGCTCTTATTGTAGAAAAATAGGCACTGAATTATCGGCATTTGTTCGGTAACAGTATACCATTCATCCCCAATATCCGTAACTCCTTCTGCAAAAGCTGCCGGATCAAATTTTTCTAAAATCATCTGTTACATAGTCATTAATCGGCTGAAACCAGCCCTCTTCTACTGCAGTATTTAGTGTAAGACCTACCGGAATAGGAAATAGGTCAGGACCTTCCCCGGATTTGATCATTGTAACAATAGTATTCTTGAACTGATCTACCGTAAGCATGGTATATTCAATTTTAATATTAGGATGTGTTTCCTCAAATTTCTTATGAAACTCTTCTCTCTGTGCTGCAGACCCATCACTCCAATCTACAACTTGAAGCGTTATCTGTCCATCCGTTTTCTCTTCCTCTTTTGATGCAACACCTGTATTTTCACTGGCACCGTTCCCATTCGCATTCCCTGTTGACGGCATTGCCCCACATCCTGCCAATGTTGTTACTGCCATTGCAGCGGCCAGCAACGATACTGTCATTTTTTTTAATCTCATTCCTAATTCTCCTCTCTTATGTGTGATTTGGTGGATTGTTCTTATCAACTCTTAACAGCTCCAGCAATTCCCTCTACAAAATGCTTTTGCATAAAAATGAATAATATAATGATTGGTATTACAGCAATCGAACCGCCAGCTGCAATTCCTGTCCAATCAACCGTGTTTTCCCCTTTAAATGCATATAAGCCAACTGCCAATGTTCTGGAAGATGGGTTATTCAGTGTCAACACTAAAGGAAGCATAAAAGCGTTCCATGCCCAAATAGTTTCCATAATAACAACTGTCGTTGCAACAGGCTTACACAGCCTCATCATAATGTAATAAAACGTCTGAAAATAATTACAACCATCTATTTTAGACGCCTCTTCCAACTCTTTCGGTACGGATTGAAAAAAACTGGTGAACAGTAACAGAAAGATAACATGTGCTCCACCGGCCTGAGATAGAATCAATCCCAGCTTAGTACCTACCAGATTCATCCCTTTGACAACTTCATAGGTTGGAATGATTGTACTTACCAGTGGAATGGCAATGCTTCCCAAAAACACCGCCATACAAATATTTCTTCCAACAAATTTGTAACGCCCCATGGCATATCCAGCTGTCATAGTCATAATTAAAACTATAATGACCGAAAATACAGTTACAATAATAGTGTTAATGAAGTAGGTTCCAAAATCTGCTTTTTGCCATATGCGTATAAAATTATCAATTGTTGGTACCAATGGAATCAATCCTAGGCGATTCTGGAAAAATTCATTCTGTCCTTTAAACGAAGCAGAAATCATCCACAAAAACGGATATATCCAGAAAAAACCCACGCAGAGCAGTAAAGCATGCTTAATAATTGATTTTACGATATGAATTCTTTTTTCTTTGCTCAATTACTTCACCCCCTATTGTGCCTTCTTTTGCAGACGACCTTTAATAACATTTAGAAGCAATCCGATTATTATAACGGCGCCTCCAAAAAACAGAGCCGCTGCGCTTGCATAACCAAGTCTAGGCATTCCAACTTCACTTGAAAACGCCGTTCTGTAGACGTATGTCGCAATCACATCAGTTGCATAATAAGGTCCTCCCTCTGTCATTGTCTTAACAATGTCAAACACTTTCAATGAATTAATGGCACACAGTATTGCAATGATTCCTCCTGTTGGCGCAATCAGAGGCAATACGATGTGTAAAAATGTCTGACTTCTGTTTGCACCGTCAATAGTCGCAGCTTCATATACATCTTGGGAAACTCCCTGCAATCCTGCCAGCCAATAGATCATATAGGTACCACAGTCCTTCCAAAGAGAAATAATCACTAATGTAGGCAACGCATACTTTGCATTTCCAAGAAAGTTTATTGGATTTTTCAGAATGTGCAAGGAAATCAAAAGATGATTTACTGGTCCTTGTACTCCCAAAATAAATATCATGATAATTCCTACTACAGAGGCTGTCGTGACTACAGGGACAAAATACATCGTACGATATAATCCGCGACCTTTCATTTTTTCATCATTTAAAAGATATGCAAGAAACAAAGATACCGCCAGTTCCAAAGGAACTATCATCACCATATATTTAAAACTGTTTATAAAGGCATTCCAGAATAAGTCATCGTGCATCAGTTCTTTATAATTTTGCAAACCGACAAAAGTCGCATTAGATGTCATGCCTGACCAATCTAACAAAGAGTATTGAATGCTACATATGATAGGATATCCTTGAAACAAAACATAAAAGACAACTGCTAATAACATGAACAACCAACACCAGGCATTTAATTTCAATTGTCGTTTAAATCGAATATTCCTCGTTTCCAATCTTATTTCAGACTTTACCTTTGTCATCATTCTCCCCCATTTCATATAGATACTTGCTTCTGACTGCTTTTTTCATAGGTAATCCTGTATCATAGTCAAGCTGACGTGGTTCGTATTCTTCATTTTCCCGCTGTCGTGTAAACCCTTCATTATCCCACCTTGGAATGTATCCTTTATTCCAATCTCTAAGTGACCACTGATAACCTCGATACAGATCTCTTGTATCATTCATATGTGTGACCAGTTTTTTATGATATTTGCAGATAATTTCCAGGTATTCCGGATTATCAATTTCATTTACCATTTCATCAGGATCTTTTTTTAAATCGTAAAATTCATCTTTATCAAGTAAATTAACTGCCAATTTATAGTTTTCCGAAATAACACCTCTCATGATTTGAAGCCCTCAAATCCATCGTGGTCTATCTCATACCTGGTAAATTCTGTATAGACTTCGCTGTTTATTTTTAATGTTGTATCGTATATTTGTGGAAGCATGCTCTTTCCTTCCAGCAGCTTCGGAGTTGGCAGTTCAAAATACTCCATGACTGTCGGCGCAATATCAATATGAGATGCCGGTGCTGTAACTACCTTTCCCTTTCTCCACCTTTAATGATCAGCGGAATATTAACAACTTCTTCATAAATGGCTGCGTTTTTAGAAAACAATCTGTGAGCTCCCAACATATCCCCATGGTCGGAGGTATAAATAATCATGGCATTAGGCAGCTTTTCCTTAATCACATCCAGAACTCTTCCTATTTCATAATCCACATAACTGTTGCATCCTAAAAACAATGCCAAGCCATCAGAACTCTGATTAATCTGACTTTCGTCCTCTGTCAGTCTGTCCCCTGCCCAAAGTCGCTGCATTAATGGCTTATTATCCAAGGTATCCGTAAATTTAGCAGAAGATTCAAATTTAAAGTCCTTGTACATGCTATTGTACGGTGCCGGACATAGAGATGGCCCATGTGGCTCATCATATGATACCGTAAGGAAAAAATCTTCCTCTTTATATTGCTCTAAAAATTTAATTGCTCGATCCGAGCATCTATGGGCATATGTAAAACCTTCAGAAAAATCTGGCTGATAAGATTCCTCTGGCTGTCTGGAACGTCTACGTTGCTCTTCACTCAGTTCATTTAGATAGCATCTCATATCATACCAATAATCTACATCCCACCCTCTGGGCAACAACCTAAACCAAAATAATCCCCACCATCTAGATGCCATTTTCCTATATATCCACATTTGATTCCGTTATCTGTTAACCGCTGACCAATCGTTTTTACATTTGCCCCCAGTGGAACCCCATTCGTAACCATGCCATTTGTATGAGGAAATGTACCTGTAAAAATTGCACTTCGCGCCGGACCACAAACAGGTTGACAAGTATACGCATTTTCATATCGGATTCCCTCTTGTGCCAACGCATCCAAATTGGGTGTGATCATTTTTTTATTACCATAACACCCCACCATATCTTTTCTGGTTGTATCCGTCATCAATAGAATAATCTGTTTTTTCAATGAGACTCTCTCCTTTTATGGATTCATTGCTTTATAAATCAATAGTAGCTATATTATTACTTTCACGCAATCAACATAATTGCTTTTGGCATGGATTTTTCTGCTTTTATGTGTTATTCTCATAGTAGTTAATTAAAAAGATGGGAATGAATACAATTTATGATAAATATTAGTGGTCATTATAGAGAAGAGAGAAACATAACAGGCTATTGTGATAACGATGTTCCTCTAATGGTAAATTGCTGTGGAAAACAGATCTTTCAAACGCAAGATTATTTCTGCAATCGTAAAGACGGTAGACTAGATTATCAAATCATCTATATCCATCGTGGAAGCGGACATTTTTATATAAACAATGAATGGACTACATTATCTGCCGGAAACATTGTTTTATATCGTCCTGGAATACCACAATTTTACTCTTATTATGCAAATGAAAAACCCGAAGTCTATTGGATACATTTCACCGGCAATCAATGCGAGGATATTCTAAACACATACGATGTCAAAACCTGTTATATTGGGGAAAGATTATATTTAAAATTGCTCTTTCAAGAAATTATCACTGAATTGCAACTTAAAAAGGTGTCATATCAAGACATTGTATTGCATAATTTTTATATTCTGTGTGTTCTATCCACAGGTCATTTAGTAGTCTTTCAAAACCTTTTGATAATGATTTTTCATTTGACAGACTATTACTCGAGTTAAACTCAAAATATGCAAACAAATGGTCTATTTCTTCTATGGCTAATTACTGCAAACTAAGTGAAAGCTATTTTTCTCATATGTTTAAAGAACGTATGGGATTATCTCCTATGCAATATTTAAATAACCAACGAATGGAAAAGGCCAAAGATTTTCTATTATCAAACTCCATGACTATTTCAAATATTGCACATTTGGTGGGATTCGATGATCCCTTATATTTCAGCCGCGTTTTTAAAAAATATACAGGAGTATCTCCACAAATGTATTACCTTAATACTTGCAACTTCAATACACCCGAATGGTTTCTCAGCAATACTTCAAACCGCTGATTCTTACCTATTAAGCATCTTTGAGTATCTTCCAATAGAGAGACTCCTCACATCTTTACCATCCCGCGCCTAATTGTAAGGGATATTCTGACGGTTAAATGATAAATGATTCGCCTTGTTGCCTGTTTATTCGCTTCCGTCAGTCTATCAAATTTCCTTCTTAAAATACCAGTTTTACCTGCCACATAAAAAAGGGCGAAAATTCAATCCAACATGAATTTTCACCCTTTTTATTTTGGATCATCCGCACCTGAAATTTAACAGATTCTTACTCCATCCTTAATCACAGCAGTCAGGTTAAGTTCTTTATCCAATAGAACCACATGTGCCTTCTTTCCTGCTTCAATAGATCCATACTGATCGTCGATATCCAGACTTCTGGCTGGATTGATAGTTGCACAGCCTACAGCTACTTCTAAAGGCAATCCCATCTGTTTCACCGCAGTTCTCATACAATCCATCAGGTTTGTTGCGGATCCAGCAATTGTGTCAGTATTTCCAAGCGTAGCCCTCTTTCCAACCACTTTTACATCCTGCCCGCCGAGAGTATACTGACCATCCGGCATTCCCGTTGCCCGAATACTGTCACTGATCAAGATCATACGGTCTGCTCCCATCATCCGGAATGTTGCCCGGATCGTTGCTGGGTGGATGTGTATCCCATCGCAGATAATTTCTGCCATTACATGCTTATTGTCAAACACTGCCCCTACTACGCCCGGCTGCCGGTGCGTAAATTCAGGCATTGCGTTGTACAGATGAACCGCATGATTGGCTCCGGCCGCAAATGCAGTCGCCGCAGTTTCATAATCAGCATTGGTATGCGCAAGGGAAACATTCACCCGGTCTTTTACTTCCTGAATGAATTCAATTGCATTACTGCTCTCTTCCGGAGCCAGCCCGATAAATTTCACAAGCCCATTGGATGCTTTCAGGAACCGGTCACAGATTTGCACACTGCAAGGAAGAATATTTTTTTCATCCTGAGCACCTTTTTTCACATGGCTGATAAACGGGCCTTCCATATTAATGCCAACCAGATCTGCCTTTCGGAAATCATTTGTTTCTTCCTTATATTCTGCGGCAACTTTGAGGACATGTTCCAGCTCTTCTACGGGTAAAGTCATGGTAGCCGGAGAGATTGCGGTAACGCCTACGGAGGCCTCATATTCAGCAATCCGTCCAAGAGCTTTGTCACCATCGCAAACATCATCTCCCTTACATCCATGAAAATGCAGATCGATCAGTCCCGGGATTGCATAATTTCCTTTACCGTCAATCACATTCCCTGTCAGCTTCGGAGCATCCTCTTCTTCATAAACCCGCATAATTTTATCTCCGACCAAAACAATACCGCCTTTTACAAAAATCTTATCGGCAGTATACACATACACATTATCAATGATCATCTTTTTTATCCTTTCCTAATATAATTCCTTACGTCTTTTTTCTCCCTCTTCCAGTGCACGAAGAGTACTATCATGCATGCCCTCTCGGATATATTTATTTTGTTCTACATAGTAGCCATAAATAATATCCAGCATGACCAATATAGGAAATTGTGGTGAAATCACATTGCCATGGTTCAAATGTTTTAATGACGGCAGCAACACTACTTCTGAACAATATTCATCAAATTCAGATTTATTGTTTTCTGTAAAAAGAATTGTTTTTGCTCCCTTACGATTAGACTCTCTCAGTAAATAAAGGACTTCCTCTCGCTCACCACTGAGGCTGAATCCTATCACAAGGCTATTTTTATTCTGAAACACAGATGACATACGCATCATATCTGGATCCAGCAGCGAATCTACATTAACACCAATTCTCATAAAACGTATTTCCATCTCTCTTGCCGAGAGCCCTGAGCTCCCCAAACCACAAACCAAAACGCGGTCTGCCTTATTGAGATATCCCATGATTCTTCCAATCTGTATTTCATCTACAAAACTATACGCTTTATTCAGTAGTTCCTGATATGCATTCAATACCATGCGTGTGTTATCAGTAATCTTTTCTGGCTTTTCAATTAAAGTTTCTTCATATTGATAAATAAATTCTTTATATCCATGATACCCACATTTTTGCGCAAAACGAACCAGTGTTGCCTTTGATGTAAACAGCAGTTCCGAAATGTGTTTTATTGAAAAATCCATTTTTTCTGAATTATGAATAAAAAAATTAGCAATTTGTTTTTCAACAGGTGTAAACTTGTCATAGTTCGATTCAATAATCGGGACAACTGATTTCACATAATATTCCATAAACTCATTCCTATTCTTTTAATGCATTCCACAGAAATGATAAAATGCGCCCAACATCCCAGCATCATTCTGATTTTCTGCAAATGTAATTTTTGTGTGCTTCTCAATGCTGGATACAAGATATTTTTTCACGGCACCTTCAATTCGATCTTTTAAAAAGGTTTCCTGCGCCATAATTCCTCCACCTAAAACAACAATTTCTGGATTTAGCACATAACAGATATTTGCAATGCCTTTTCCGAGCGTATCCGTCATCTCCTCAATTGCCTGTATGCAAATCTGATCTCCCTTTTTTGCCTCTTCAAAAATATGGTAGCCATCCCATTTATCTTCTATTTCATTTTTTCTTTCAGCAACTTTTTTTGTTAAAATACTTGCCGCTCCTAATGTCTGAAAATCGCTATCATCCATGTGCATATATCCAACCTCACATGCACTGTTGCTGAAACCATGAAATACTTTTCCATCTAGCAGAATACATCCACCAATTCCAGTCCCAATGGTTAAAACTAATGCAACTTTACTTCCTTTAGCAGCACCATTTCTATATTCTGCAAGGCCAGCACAATTTACATCATTTTCAACTTCACATGGGATCTGAAACTTTTCTTCCAATATTTTTTTGAATTGTGTACCAGCATAGTTTGGAATCAACGGTGCAGAATAGAATATAGAACCAGTCTCTGTATCTACCATTCCAGCAGTAGATATGCATATTCCTGCAATTTCTGAGTGCGACACAAGCATTTCGTTAACAATGCCGATGACCTTATCAAGAATAGCCGGTCCACCTTTCCCAGCCTCTGTCGGCATGGATTTTTTCAGCATAATCTTAGCATCTTCACCAATAATTCCATATTTGATAGCAGTTCCACCGATATCAATACTTATATACCTTTTCATCTTGTAATCCTACTTTCATCTATTATATATAATTTCAAATGCATTCTCAAGTTATGCTTAATATGATTTATGCGAAAAAGGCAAACCTCTGGTTTGCCCTCTTCTTCAGCAGAATAAATGGCCTGCTAAAATCTTAAATTCTCACTTTAAAAATTGCTTTTTTGATTGTCTCCGGTTTATCGCCTGCCTGAACCGCGGTACGGTGTCCATCATTTGGATAACAGATCAAAAAATCACCGTCTGTTAATACTACGGAAGAATTCTTATTTCCATCCATTGGAAGGAAATCATCTTTTTCTACAAATTCATTCAATTTCATATTCTGAATGAAATTCAGATCAATCTGCTCAGTTCCACGAAGCATCACATGGACATCCAGATATTTTTTATGTGCTTCCCAGAATCTTTCTTCCGGAGTTGTGGTTGTGTACTCCAAAATATTCACAAAAAGGCGATCTCCATCAATCTCGTGACTTCCTTTTTCAAAAGAAGCAAGATCATGAGTCTTTGCATATTCAAAGCACTCTTTTATTCCCTTTTCAAGATACGGAAATTCTTCTACGTGATCCATATTTCCAAAAATCATTTCCATACACTCCTCGTATAATATCTTTTAGATACATAAATACATATATTTTGGTTAATAAGTTACTAAATAAATATTTGTTCAATAGGCTTAGTAAAGCCCATGATATAATTGTCCCAGTGTCAATCAGGTAATAGTTCTTTTCACTCCTGTTGAACCAGTAATGGTTGCTTCATACTAAGTCTGTTCCCCTGACATGGAAGTTAGCTTCAAACCGGCTGGCTGTTTGCTTAAGTTCATGGATAACCATCTAGCAGTGTGGTTTCGCATCTGTCCATCTTAAGCTGGATTCTTATATGCGAGGGTGTCGATGCTCCATGATCATGGGTTTTACCAAGCCGATTGAACACTTTAATCTACAACGAAAGAAGGTGATTACAATGAACACACTTTACGTCGGTATCGATGTAAGCAGCAAATCCAATGTCGTTTACTTAATGCTTCCAAATGGAGATAAACACAGCAACTTTTCTGTTGCTAACTCTCATGAAGGTTCTACCCTGTTGGTAAAAAAAATCTATTCTGCTTTAACTTCACATTCCCTTGACACGGTTCTGATCGGTCTTGAAGCAACCTCAGTTTACGGAGACAATCTCGTGTACTTCTTAAGGGAAGATGCCACTCTGGCACCGTTTAACAGAAAGATTCATGTCCTCAATCCTAAGCAAGTCAAGAAGTTTCACGATACTTACAATGACTTGCCAAAGAATGATTATGTGGACTCTTTTGTTATTGCTGACTGCCTGCGTTTCGGTAGAATCAACAAAGAGGTATATATGGGAGACTACCGTTATAAAGCTCTCCAAAACCTCACACGGGCACGTTTCTTCGCTGTTCAGAATCTTGTCAAAGAAAAGCAGCGATTCATGAATGTGCTGTTCAAGAAGTATTCTACTATGACGCAGGAGAAGGTATTCAGCGATGCCTTCAGCACTACTGCCCTTGCTGTCTACGATGAATTTGAATCCGCAGAAGCACTGGCAAATATGGACTTACATGAGCTTACTGACTTCATCATTGAAAAAGGAAAGAATCGCTTTCCTGATCCTGATGCAGTAGCCAAAGCCATTCAGAAAGCTGCCCGCAGTTCTTACCGTTTACCCAAGACGGTAAATGACTCTGTTAATCAGGTGCTTTCAATATCCATAACCTCTATGAAGGCATTGGAATCTCAAATCAAAGAGTTCGATAAAGCTATCAAAGCCCTGATGGAACTCTTGCCAAATGTATTGATATCCATTCCAGGTATTGGGCCTGTATATTCAGCCGGTATCATGGCTGAAATCGGAGATATCAATCGTTTTGATAATCAGGCATCGCTTGCTAAATATGCGGGGCTTGCCTGGAAACAACACCAGTCCGGTGGATTTGAAGCCGAAGTTACAAGGCTCATTCCATCAGGCAACCGATTTTTAAAGTATTATCTGTGTGAAGCCGCATTTTCTCTTGTAAGATGCGACAAGAAATACAGCGACTTCTACCACCTCAAATACAAAGAGGTAAACAGATGCCAACACAAACGTGCACTCGCATTAACTGCCCGTAAATTTGTGCGTTTAGTCTTTCGACTGCTGAAAGACAACCGCCTATACTGTCCAGCAAAGTAGATTCCATCTGCTTGCTGATGAACTACGCCCTGCTCATTTAAAAAATCTGGTCGACAGGGCTTAGGTGGGTGTTTTTTGTCTTTGCGGTATATATCAAAAATGTATGATTTTTAAATCATTTATTTTCTTGACATCACACCGCTGGACTTATTAGTTTTTATAAATCGTTGTGTTCGGTGCCGGCTCTGATTTATCACCTTTTATATTTCTCCAGATGATGCTTGCCGGAATTCCAACTACCAGTGAAACTGCAATTGAGATAATGGAATAGCTCCAAATCGTTACCTGTCCAGCAGGAACAAAATATTTAATATAAACCATCACTGCTGATGCTGCAATAAATGCAGCAGTTGCACCAAATGTGTTAGCCACTTTGGTAAATGCTCCAAGAATAAAGGTTCCGATAAGAATTCCGAGTACCAGGCCCATAAAACCATTGAACCACTCGTATGCGGATTTCACACCTCCATTTGCAAGCACCATGGCAACAACGATGGAGAAAATACCAACAGCAAGAGAAACTCTCTGACCAATTTTTGTTTCCTTCTCAAATCCAAGTTCTTCTTTAGAAAGGTTAGATTGAATATCCAGCGCCCAGCTGGAAGCAACCGAATTAAGACCTGTAGAAAGAGTTGACTGCGCAGCTGCATAAATCGCTGCTAACAAAAGTCCAGTCACACCAACCGGCAGTTCAAATGCAATATAAGAAGCGAAAATCTGGTCCTGTGCAGCTGCCGACGGCAGTGCATTCTGCTTGTAAAATACAAATAAACCTGTTCCGATCAAATAAAATACAGTTGCAATAAAAATGGATAAAGCACCATTTGTCAGCATCATTTTATTTAATTTCTTCGTATCTGTAGTTGTTGTAAAACGCTGCACAATATCCTGGCTGGATACATAAGATCCCATTGTATTAAAACCAGCACCAACAATCAAAATAAATACGCTGTCTTTAAAAATATTTGGATTAAAAATCGGCTGATCAACAGCAAGGAATTTGTGTTCCAGTGAAAATGCCTGGAAAATAGCTCCCATTCCGCCATCAATATGTACAATCAAGAACACCAGAGCAAATGTTACACCAATCAAAAGAACCGAACCTTGAATAAAGTCTGTCCAAAGAACAGATTTCAATCCACCCGTATAAGAGTAGATAATTGCAATCACGCCCATGATAATAATGAGGAGATTTACGCTGATACCAGTCAGACTTCCAAGTACAATACATGGAAGATACATAATAATAGACATACGGCCAATCTGGTAAATGATAAACATCACTGCTCCCAGAACACGAAGCCCTTTGCTGCCAAACCGCAATTCCAGATAATGATATGCTGTATCAATATCCAGTTTGCTGTAAATTGGAAGGAAAAACTTAATTGTAAGTGGAATTGCAAGCAGCATACCAAGCTGTGCAAACCACATGATCCAGGTACCTGCATAAGAATTACCTGCTAATGATAAAAATGAAATCGGGCTCAGCAATGTTGCGAAGATAGATACCGATGTAACCCACCACGGAACGGTTCCATCTCCTTTAAAATATTCTTTCCCCTTCATTTCCTTTTTGGCAAAATGAAGACCTGCAAACAATACGGCTGCCAGATACACGACCAAAATGATGAGATCGATATAAGTAAATCCCTGCATACTTTTTCCTCCTAATTTCCCCAGTACTCTTCTCTTTTACACAATACCCGGCACACCATATGCCGGGTATTGTTTTACCCTCTTATAAATATTTCTTCTTTGCGTCGCATATCATCTGTGCTGCTTCTTTTACAATGTCCATATCTGCTTCGACTAATGCCGGAAGAGGTTCTCTTACTCCGCCAAGTTCAAGGCCCTCATTGATTTTGAGAATTGCCTTAATGACTGCATACATATTTCCATGAGCGGAGCACATTTTGTAAATGATTGCATCGCAGGCATACTGAATCTCTCTTGCTTTTTCCATTTCTCCGGCTTTTACATATTCATCCAGTTTCAGATAAAGTTCCGGCATAGCTCCATAGGTGCCTCCAATAGCACCTTCCGCTCCAATCACGCGGCCACTCATAAACTGTTCATCCGGGCCATTAAAGATAATGTAGTCTGGGCCAGCTGCCTGCTTGAACATCTGAATATCCTGAACCGGCATGGATGAGTTTTTTACACCGATCACATTCGGATTCTTTCTCATTTCTGCGAAAAGATTCTGAGTTAAAGCTACACCGGCAAGCTGTGGAATGTTATAGATAACGAAATCCGTATGTGGTGCTGCTGCACTGATATCATTCCAGTACTGTGCAATAGCATATTCCGGTAAATGGAAATAAATCGGAGGAATTGCAGCGATTGCGTCTACGCCTAAGCTTTCAGCATGCTTTGCTAATTCCTGGCTATCTTTTGTATTATTACATGCAACATGTGCAATAACGGTAAGCTTACCCTCTGCAGCCTTCATAACATTTTCCAGAATAATCTTACGATCTTCTACACTCTGATAAATGCACTCTCCTGAAGAACCATTTACGTAAACTCCTTTTACACCTTTCTTTACAAAGTATCTTGTCAGGGCCTGTACGCCTTCCGGACTAACATTTCCCTCCTTATCGTAGCATGCATAAAATGCTGGAATAACGCCTTTGTACTTTTCGAGATTTCTCATGGTTATACTTCCTTTCTTTATATAAACTCCAACAGTTTCTTTTAACGTTTCATACCTTCCACAAATGCTTTTGTAATCAGCTGCGGTCTTGTAATAATAGATCCAACTACTACGCTATATGCGCCAAGTTCAATCACACGTCTTGCTTTTTCAGGCGTATTGATATTTCCCTCAGCAATTACTCTGTGTTTTGCTTTAGCTACAATTTTCCTCAAAATTTCAAAATCATTTGCTTCGATCTTGTCACCTTTGCTCTGCTTGGTGTATCCAACCATCGTGGTTCCGATAAAGTCAAATCCAAGTTCGTCAGCATGAAGAGCTTCTTCCACAGTAGAGCAATCAGCCATCCAAAGCTGATCTGGATATTTTCCTTTACTTCATGGAAAAATTCGTCCAGGGTCTTGTTACCAGGCCTTTTTGAAATCGTTGCATCCATAGCAATAATTTCTGGTTTAACCTCCATCAACTCCTCTACTTCTTTCATTGTGGGGGTAATATAAATGTCACTGTCTTCATAGTCTCTTTTTACGATTCCGATAATCGGCAGATCCACCTGAGACTGAATTTCCCTAATATCTTCCTTTGTATTGGCCCGTATTCCGCTTGCGCCTCCAACTTTTGCCGCTAACGCCATTCTTCCCATAATAAAGGATGAATGTAGCGGTTCATCTGGTAACGCCTGACATGACACAATCAATTTTCCTTTCAGATTTTCTACTTTTTGATTCATCACTCTTACCTCCTCTGTTCATGGCAGTAGTATAATCTTATGCGAAACTAATTTCAAGATATAAACGTTTTATTGAAACTGGTTTCGTGTTTTTTGCCTAAACCATACTTTTATGCAGAACTATGTATTTATTTTTGAACAATTTGCACAATCGCACGGCCTGTTTTTCAATGTATGAAACTAGTTTCTTTTCTTTGTTTTTCTATTGAATTTTTTTTCTAACCGGATATACTGAAATACAAATGATAAAATAAAGAAAAGGGGATTAGAGAAATGGTTATTTACAGAGCAAAGAATTATCAGGATATGAGCCGAAAAGCCGCAAACATTATTTCCGCTCAGATTATTATGAAACCAAATTGTGTACTTGGACTCGCAACCGGTTCCTCTCCGGTTGGCACTTATAAACAGTTAATCGAATGGTATAACAAGGGAGATCTTGATTTTTCAAAGGTAACAAGCATCAACCTGGATGAATACAAAGGATTAGGCCCGGATAATGACCAGAGTTACCGCTATTTCATGAACTATAATTTATTCAATCACGTAAACATCGATAAGGCACGCACCTTTGTCCCAGACGGACTGGAGAAAGATTCCCAGAAGGCATGTAATGCCTACAACGAAATCATCCGACAGCAGGGTGGAATCGATCTTCAGCTTCTGGGCCTTGGCCATAATGGCCATATCGGTTTCAATGAGCCGGGCGCCGCATTTGAAAAGGAGACCCACTGTGTTGATCTGACCGAGAGCACCATCGAGGCAAATAAGCGTTTCTTTGCTTCTGAGGATGATGTCCCAAGACAGGCTTACACCATGGGTATTAAAAACATCATGCAGGCAAAAAGATCCTGGTTGTTGTAAGCGGAGAGGATAAGGCAGATATTTTAAAAGAAGTCCTTTACGGCGCCATCACACCTCAAGTTCCTGCATCCATCTTACAGCTTCATAACGATGTGACCATCGTTGCTGATGAGGCAGCTCTTAGTAAAATTAAGTAAACTCTTTGCATCTGATCCAATATAAAATACTAGGTAGCCATTTGGCATATTGCTAAGCGGCTACCCGGTATTCTTTTTAGTATTCAAAAGGGCAAAATTCACGCAAAAGGAGCCTTTGCCAGGCATATAGCAGGCAAAGGCTCCTTTTTTATTACTTATTTCATTTTTACTGAATCCAGGTTCCATCAGGTTCAATCTTGTAGCCGTCCGGAGTCATCTCATCTGCTGCCATGATACCATCCGGTTTCAGATAATACCAGTGTTCATTCCATAACAACCAGCCGGTGATCATGTCTCCGCCTACATTTTTCCACCTAGATGGTATATTTTTCTCTATATAACCGTCTATCTGGCTCACAATGTCTCTACTCCTGCTGAATCTTCTCTTTATCATTCAATCAGCAGAATACCATTTTCTTTTAGGTAGGGGATGAATTCCACTATTTTCATGCAAAAATACATAATCGAATTCATCAAGCCCATGACTTATCACTCAGATAGACTCCTCGTCGGGAATAAGTCCTTCTAAACTTTATGGTAAAACCAATTGATAAGTTTCATTCGCTATAACATTTATGGCATTTTACCGGTCATAATTTATTATGACCGTAAGTTTCTGGTTCTTCAGATATTGTTTTATTATTGATAATAAAAAAGGAAGCTGTTGCCCCATAGATAATCACTTATCCATTGTGCAACAGCCCCACGCATTTTTTTCCAGGCTAGTAAAATCATCCTGTTAATTTTTAATTCTTGCTTTTCCTTCTTTTCTGGCTGTTTCCGCAACAGCTTTCGCTACTACATCTGCAACCTCTCGATTTAACGGTGAAGGAATGATACACTCTGCACTCAATTCCTTTTCCGGAACCATTCCGGCAATTGCCCAGGCCGCCTGACGTTTCATTTCTTCCGTGATCTCCGTTGCTCTTACAGAAAGAGCTCCCTTAAACACACCAGGGAATACAAGAACATTATTGATCTGGTTAGGAAATCAGAACGTCCGGTTCCTACAACTGCCGCACCGGCTTCCAGTGCTTCATCCGGCATGATCTCCGGTGTTGGGTTTGCCATTGCAAATACAATACCCTGATTCATGGATGCCACCATTTCTTTTGATACCAGTCCAGGTCTGGATACTCCGATGAAAGCATCTGCTCCCTTCATAGCATCTGCAAGCAGGCCATGTTCCTTTAACTGGTTACTGATATGTGAGATCTCCTCCTGTCCAGGATTTAACCCGCTGTCTCCTTCACAGATAATACCATTGATATCACACATGATAATATTTCCAAATCCCATGCTGATAAGCAGTTTTCCAATGGCAATGCCTGCTGCTCCGGCTCCATTAATAACAACGCGCAGTTTTCCCATCTTCTTCCCTGTTACTTTACATGCGTTGATCAAAGCTGCTGCAACAACGATTGCCGTTCCGTGCTGATCATCATGGAAAACAGGGATATCACAGATCTCTTTCAGCCTGCGTTCGATCTCAAAGCATCTTGGTGCTGCAATATCTTCCAGGTTGATCCCGCCAAAGCTTTGTGAGATCATATAGATCGTGTTCACAATGGTATCCACATCTTTGGAATTTATACAGATTGGAAATGCGTCAACATCTGCAAATTCTTTAAACAGCGCACATTTTCCTTCCATAACCGGCATACCGGCAGCAGGACCTATATCTCCCAGTCCAAGTACGGCCGTACCATCTGTGATAACTGCCACAAGATTGTTTCTTCTGGTCAGTTCAAATGATTTTTCATAATCTTTTGCGATCTGTCTGCATGGTTCCGCAACACCTGGGGTGTATAACAATGACAGATCCTTTCTGGTTTCAATTTTCTTTCTTGAAATCACTTCGATTTTTCCATGCATCTGATAATGCAGTTCCAATGATTCCTGATTAATATCCATTTTCTGTCTCCTTTTCGTCAGACCATTTCTTCTGGATGGAATACTTCATCAAATCTGTTCGCATCCATAAAGCCAAGTTTTACACATGCTTCCTTCAAGGAAATATTTTCTTTGTATGCTTTTTTAGCTGTTTTCGCTGCATTTTCATAACCAATATATGGTGCAATCGCTGTAACAAGCATCAATGAACGGTTCAGGTTCTCTTTCATTTTTTCACGGTTGGCCTGGATGCCTTCTACGCAGTGGATCCGGAAGGAATGAAGAGAATCTGTTAAAAGCGTCACAGACTGAAGGAAATTATAAATGATCACCGGCATGAACACATTTAACTCAAAGTTACCCTGAGATGCCGCAAAACCAATCGTCGCATCATTTCCCATGACCTGGACTGCCACCATTGTTACAGATTCGCACTGGGTCGGATTTACTTTTCCAGGCATGATCGAACTTCCCGGCTCATTTTCCGGTATTCTGATCTCACCCAGACCACACCGCGGACCGCTGGACAACCACCGTACATCATTTGCGATCTTCATCATATCCGCAGCCAGTGCTTTTAAAGCTCCGTGGGCAAATACAATCGCATCCTTGCTGGTAAGTGCATGAAACTTATTTCCGGCCGTTTTAAACGGGATCCCCGTAAATTCAGACACTGCTTTCGCCGCTTCTTCTCCAAATCCCTTTGGCGCATTTAAACCCGTTCCTACCGCTGTTCCGCCTAAAGCGATCTCTTCCAGAGGGGGAAGAGAAGCATACAGCATTTCCCGTGTTTTTTCTAACATTCCCCTCCAGCCACTGATCTCCTGGGAAAAGCGGATGGGTGTTGCATCCTGTAAGTGGGTACGCCCGCTTTTGATCACATCCTGGTTTTCACTTTCAAGACGTTCAAACGTACGAATCATCTCATCCATAGCCGGGATCAGTTTATTATGGATCTGAAGAACTGCTGCAATGTGCATGGCAGTTGGAAAAGTATCGTTGGAACTCTGTGACATATTCACATGGTCATTGGGATGAAGCAGTTTCTTTCCGGCAAGTTCATTGCCACGATTGGCAATTACTTCGTTTACATTCATATTAGATTGTGTTCCGCTTCCAGTCTGCCAGACAGCCAGAGGGAAATTTCCCTCCAGCTTGCCGGTCAGGATCTCATCGCATACTTTCGTAATGCAGTTTTTCTGTCCTTCTGGCATTTTTCCTAACCGGAAATTGGCAACAGCCGCTGATTTTTTCAGAATAGCAAACGCTTTAATTACCTCTACCGGTATTTTTTCCATACCGATCTTGAAATTTTCATAACTTCTCTGGGTCTGGGCTCCCCAGTACTTATCTACGGGAACCTGGACTTCTCCCATGGAATCATGTTCGGTTCTGTATTCCATTTTACATGCCTCCCAGCTGTTCCATTTTCTTGATGCCGGAAATTCCAGGTTCTGTCATGGAAATAGGATCAAGGATAATATCTAACTGTTCTCCTGTTAAAAGCTTGTCCCTTAAGATCAGTTCACGCACGGATTTTCCTGTTTTAATGGCCTCTTTTGCAATGTTAGCTGCCTTCTCATATCCAACATATGGGCAGATTGCAGTAATGATACCAACACTTCCCTCAACCATATTGCGGCATCTTTCTTCATTTGCAGTAATACCTAAAATACAGTTGTCAACCAGTGTACGTACTGCACTGGAAATTGTTTCAATAGACTGGAATAATTTATAGAAAATGATCGGCTCAAATGCATTTAATTCAAGCTGTCCTGCTTCCGCTGCCATGGTTACACTCATGTCATTTCCAATTACATTAAATGCCACCTGATTTACTACTTCTGGAATAACCGGATTTACTTTTCCAGGCATAATAGAGGATCCATTCTGTTTTGCCGGAAGATTGATCTCACCAAGTCCGGTTCTTGGACCAGAAGACATAAGGCGCAGGTCGTTGCTCATCTTTGAAAGGTTAACTGCACAGGATTTGGTAATACCGGAGCATGCACAATATCCATCCAGGTTCTGGGTCGCATCGATCAGATCATATGCCTGTACCAGTTCCAGACCGGAAATCAGGGAAATATTCTTTACAACACGCTGAAAATACTGGACATCTGCATTTAAGCCGGTTCCAATGGCAGTGCCACCCAGATTCAGATTACGCATTTCGTCCTTTGCACGGTCGAAACGGTTAATATCCCTGCGGATTGCTGTTGCATAGGAATGAAATTCCTGTCCCAGACGGATCGGCACCGCATCCTGCAACTGGGTTCTTCCCATTTTGATCACTTTATTGAATTCTTCCGATTTTTTCATTAAAGCCTCGTAAAGGCGTTCCAATTCCGCCTGTGCCTTGTACAAAAGCTTTAAAGTTGTCAGCTTTCCACAGGATGGAAATACATCATTGGTAGACTGGCCGCAATTTACGTGATCATTTGGATTTACAATAGAATAATCACCTTTTTCACCACCCAGGATCTCAATGGCACGATTCGCGATCACCTCATTGGCATTCATATTCAGTGATGTTCCTGCACCTCCCTGGATCGGGTCTACAATAAACTGATCATGGAATTTTCCGCTAATGATCTCATCACAGGCCTGGACAATGGCATCTGTACGCTTTTTATCCAGTCTTCCTACTTCGTAATTAGTAATGGCTGCCGCTTTTTTGATCTGTGCAAAGCTGTTAATGAATTCCGGATGCATCTTTAAGCCTGTAATAGAAAAGTTTTCTGCTGCACGCAGGCTCTGTACCCCATAATATGCTTCCTTGGGAACCATTTTTTCCCCGATTGAATCATGTTCTTTACGATATTCCTGTGCTTTTGTCTCCATTTTTGTTTTTCCCCCTATAAAATTCCTCTAATTTCTGAAATATTGGAAATACCATTCTCTTCAAGATACTTCTCCATACCATCAATAATTGAAAGTGCAATGGTTGGATCCATAAAAGAAGCTGTACCTACCTGTACAGTCGTTGCTCCGGCCATAATGAACTCAATCGCATCCTGCCAGGTTGCAATACCTCCCATTCCCATTACCGGAATGTTTACCGCATGTGACACCTGATGTACCATACGCAATGCGATAGGTTTGATCGCCGGTCCTGAAAGACCTGCATATGTATTCTGGAATACTGGCTTTTTCTTCTTAATGTCGATCGCCATAGCCAGGAATGTATTTGTCAGTGACACACCATCTGCGCCTTCTTCTTCACAAGCTCTGGCCAGTGCTACAATATCTTCTGCATTCGGTGAAAGCTTGATCACAAGTTTGTGACGGCATGCTTTCCGGATCTGGCGTACCACCTCTCTTGCCATCTCTGTTTTTACACCAAAGTTCATACCTCCTTCCTTTACATTAGGGCAGGAAATGTTTAATTCCAGCAGATCCAGATCATAATCATTTAATACATTGACTGCTTCCAGATAATCATCCATAGAATGACCGCCAAGGTTTACAATATTAACAAGATCCAGCTTGTTCATACGATCCAGGTCACATTCAATAAAATGCTTTACACCAGGATTTTCCAGTCCAACACTGTTCATGATGCCGCTTGGGGTCTCCCAGATACGGATTCCGTCATTACCGCCACGGGGATTTAATGTCAGTCCCTTAGAACATAAGCCGCCCAGTTTCTGAATATCAAAGTATTCATTCATTTCTTTTCCAAATCCGCATGTACCAGATGCAAGGGCCACTGGATTTTTAAATTTTACTCCTGCAAATTCAGTTTCCAGTCTTTTACTCATAATCGAATACCTCATTTCCTAACATAACAGGGCCATCTTTGCAGGCTCTGCGATTACCTTTTGATGTTTTACAGGTACATACCAGACATGCACCGATCCCACATGCCATCCTGTTTTCCATAGAAACATAAACAGGGGCCTTTGCCTTCAGATCCCGGCATTTTCTATATAAAACCTTCATCATGATCTCAGGTCCACAGGTTAAAATAAAATCGTATTCACGTGGATCAATGTCATCTGTAACAAAACCGCCAACATTTACCTTAACCTGGTCAGCTACCGCTTCATAACGGTCTGTTAAAATCGGCTGACCACTAAATCCCAGATAAATATCTACTTTTGTATCCGGATCCAGTTTTTTCAGTGTTTTAGCTGTAAGATAGAGAGGAGCAATCCCTACACCGCCTCCCACCAGCGCAATTTTGCCTTTTACTTCCGGGAAACCATTTCCATGAGGTCCATCCAGTGTGATCTCATCCCCTGCTTTCAGTTTGGTAAAAATTTCTGTTCCTTTTCCAACTACTTTATACAAAAAGCTGACTGTCTCCGGATCTGCATCAAATACACTGATCGGTCTGGAAAGGACCGGGTATTCATTCCATGCACGTAACATATAAAACTGCCCCATTGCAGCCTGATTTTCTTTTTACTTTCATAAGGTAAAATCATCGCTTACCTGTTCATTCTGTAAAATTTCAGCCATTTTCTATACCTCTCCTGTTTTTTGTTTTGTAACGGACGAAATAATGATCGTCAGTAAAATATTGGTAAAGAATGCCCACATAAATCCAGGCCATCCCATTGGACTTGCTTTTAAGATCCTTGTTGCAAAAAGGATCACAATTCCTGCTGTCATTCCAAATGCTGCACCTGCTCTTGTACAGCCTTTCCAATATAAACCAAGTAAAAATGCCGGTGCCAGCTGCGCCAGTCCTGTATACGCAACATCCTGTACGATCTGTACCAGTGTTTCCGGCGGGTCAAGTGCCATAATTCCGCAAACCACTGCAATAGCAAGTACAATGCTTCTGGATAAAAGCATATTCTGCTTGTCCGATATTTTCCCTTTTTTGTTTAATAATACAAGGTCCTGGGATACGATCTGGGAAGAAACCAGAAGCATTGCATTGATCGTGGAAATACCAGCTGCAATCGCTGCCGCCATTACCAGTGCTGCTACAAACCAGTTAGAATGTAAAAGCATAAGAACCGGTAAAATGTTATCAGCTGCACCTACCTGCTCTGGTGTTGCCAGTAAATGTCCTGCCAAACCAATAAATAAAGTTGCAAATCCATAGATCAGGATCTGGGATACTGGAATACTGATAGCTGATTTTGCAATGGCATCCTCATCCTTTGCCATCAGAGACTTGCTCCAGATATGAGGACAGAACCAGATTCCAAATGGAAGTACCAAAAACTGCATAACCCAGTATTTATCTGTATAAAGCCCCTGTGCACCTGGTCTTGATAACAGTTCCGGTGCCTGAGCAATGATCCCTGTAAAAAGTTCTTTTATTCCGCCTACAGGTGCGATCGCGATCCATGCCGCAAGAACAATACCCACCATCAGGATCACTGCCTGAATAGCATCAAGGAGTACAACACCACCTGCGCCTCCGATCAATACATACATCAGAGAAAATAAAATGGATACAATAATAGCTGCCGTATAAGAAATTGCATTTCCGCTGACAATGCTCATTGCTCTGGCATTTCCCACATACTGCATGGAAAGAAATACCATTGTCATAAGTACTGAAATACAGGAAGCCAGCACTTTCAGATATTTGCTCTTATACCCCTGAAGATAATCTCCAAGTGACATATATCCCTTTCTTTCGCTAAAATGCGGATCTTATTTCCAAAATACACCACCATAAGAGCTACCCATACCTGGCTTAACACCATAACAATATAAGGGATACCATGGGTATAATACATTCCAGGTGCACCAAGAAAAGCAAATGTACTCTGCATTGCCGCGATCATGGTCAGAGGCAGAAGCACGGAGCTGACACCGCGGTTTGCAAGGAAAAAGCCCTCTGCACTTTTCTGTTTCTTTTTGTGTCCATTCCATACAGTAATGACTAACATGGCCACCAGGTAAAATATAATGATCCCCAGACTGATCTGTCCTGTACTCATTAGTTTTCTTCCCCCTTATCTTTTTTGCTTGTCTTTACAAACTCATGGCTTACCCATAATACAAACACCAGATTTGCTACCATTAAAACCCACCAGTATACCAGTGTGACTGGAAGCCATCCAAAAAGATAAACCTGCGGTCCTTTTGTAAATGGAAACGGTATCAATGCCAGTAACAGCAGTACCAGGAATATGATCCCTATCTTTTTATGATTCATGTTTTTCCTCCTCATCTGTATATACGATTTTTCCCCTGCAGATCGTATATTTTACTTTTCCGTATAGCTCTTCCCCAATAAATGGGGAATTTTCTGACTTAGACCAAAAATGCTCTACCCTCCATTTCTCACGCTCATCAAATATGACCAGATCCGCATTTGCGCCTTTTTTGATATTACCACACTCCATACCATACAATCCGGCTGGCATAACCGTCATCTTTTCAAGAAGCTGTGATAAGGTCAAATGACCTTTTCTTACCAGATTTGTAATTCCAAGGGCCAAAGCAGTTTCCAATCCGATCATGCCGCTTGGTGCCTGTTTCAGTTCCCTGTTTTTTTCTTCTGGGCTATGGGGAGCATGATCTGTGGCGATCACATCTAATACACCTTCTCTCAATCCCTGGATCAGGGCATATCTGTCTTTTTCTGTTCGCAAAGGCGGATTTACTTTTGCAAGAGTTCCTTTTCTAAGTACAGCTTCCTCTGTCAGTGAAAAATGCTGTGGTGTAACTTCTGCATAAACCTTCGCTCCCATTTTTTTCATAAGACGTATGATCTGTACGGAAACCTCACTGCTGACATGCTGAATATTGATCTTAGCCCCGGTACGCAGTGCCAGCAGGCAGTCTCTCGCAACCAGTACTTCTTCAGCAAGAGCTTATGCTCCCTCTAAACCAAGTTTTCTGGCAACCTCACCACTGTTGATTCCCGAATTTCCGATCAGATCTGGATCTTCTTCATGAAAGCTAATAGGTACATCCAGCTGTGCCGCTGTTTTCATGGCTTCCATTACCAGTTTTTCATCTTTGATCGGAATACCGTCATCTGTAAAACCAATAGCACCCGCTTTTAAAAGTTCCGGCATATCTGTAAGTTCTTTTCCTTTCAGGCCCATTGTTACAGCTGCCGTATTATAAACATGGATTGGAAGTGTTTCTTCCCGTTTCTCCAGCTCTTTCAGGACTTCCACATTGTCGATCACAGGTTTTGTATTCGCCATGCAGACTACTGTGGTATAACCGCCTGCAGCTGCTGACCTGGCTCCTGTTTCTACATCTTCTTTATATGTAAATCCTGGATCACGGAAATGTACATGAATATCAACCAACCCTGGTGCTACGATCTTTCCTTTGGCGGAAATAATTTTTTCATAGCTTTCACTTTCAGAAAATTTTCCAATCTCCTTTATCCGGCCATCTTCAATGATCAGGTCCAGTGTTTCATCCAGACCTGTTTCCGGATCAACGACTCTTCCATCTTTGATTAGGATCATGACGCCTCCTCCTTCAGATATTCATACATCACCCGCGCGCCTTCACATATATCCGTAATGGATGCAAACTCCATTCTGTTATGTGAAACACCTTTTACACAGGGGATAAATACCATACCTGTGTTACAGATACCGGCAAAAGACATTGCATCATGCCCTGCTCCGCTGACCATTCTCCGGCAGTTTACGCCAAGTCTTCTGGCTGCCATCTCCAGACCATTCTGAACATCCTCGCTCATATCAATAGGCGGTATCTCGCTTGTTTTCACTTCCAGATACTCAATCCCACGCTTTTTGCAGATCCGTCTGGCACTTTCCCGCATTTCCCGTTCGATCCGATCCAGGCTGGATACCTCAATTCCACGGATATCTACTCCTAATTCCACTTCACCAGGGATTACATTCAATGCATTGGGATGATTATTTACAACACCCACAGTAGCAACTGACTGATATACTGCCTCACGGTTTCCGATCCGCTCCAGTTCCAGTATGATCTCAGATGCAGCACACATTGCATCACAACGCATACCCATAGGCGTTGCACCTGAATGTTCTGCCATACCACGAAGATACAGTTTAAACCTTCTCGGTCCTGCAATCGTCTGTACGATTCCTACCGGTGTACCTGCTTCTTCCAGCACCTTTCCCTGTTCAATATGAAGTTCCAGATACTGTTTTACCCCATTGATCCTTGACGGATGCAGGTTTAATGAGCGTTCCCTGAATATCTGCTCCAGGCTTTTTCCCGCTTTAGACACAAGGCTTCCCACATCCTGTTTATAAATTTCTTTTGTAATCAGGCCACTTCCAATTGTACAACAGCCAAAATTACTGGATTCCTCACAACGGAAAGCCCCAACACGTAAAGGAATATTCACTCCATCTTCCCTGGCCCATCTCATTACCATTAATCCGGCTATAATGCCTGCAACACCGTCATATCTGCCTCCTTCAATTACCGAGTCCAGATGAGAGCCGATCAGGTAATATTCTTTTCCGTTAGCATTGGATGCATAAGTATTCCCCACCTCATCTTTCAGGATCTTACAGTTTAATTCTTTCGCCAGGCCTGCAAAACCTCATGCATTTGATCTTCCTGTGCTGAATAGCCCAGTCTTGTCACGCCCCCTGTTTCCGTGCATCCAACATCATAAAAGCTGTCAAACAGTTTTTCACAATACTGGACATCTTCAATACGATTCTCCATCGAAATTCCTCCTCGAATTTGATGATCTTATTGTATCTAAGGAGGAACATGTTTACTATATCTACAAAAACAATCTTTTTGCGATATTTTTTGTTTAAAATAACAACTTTCTATTTACCCTCTATAAATTTATGTGCCAAAAATGCCAGATAAAGTCTGAAATTATCATCCGGTCGTTTCATATCCATTCCCGTAAGTTCCTGGATACGGTTCAACCGGTATTTAATTGTATTTTTATGTGTATACATTTTTTGTGCTGCCAGTTCCATACTGTTCCCGCATTCATAATACACATACAAAGTTTCTGTCAGTTCTTTATTATGTACTGACTTTAAAATATCCGTGAATACATTTTCCTGCGCAGAACACAGAACCTGTTCCAATTCACAAAACATCTGAAGATCTTTATACTTATAGATCATCCTGTCCCTGTAAAGCACACTTCCTACGTTCATTGCTTTAAAAGCCATACTGTAAGAATCACGTATCCCTGAAGTCCTCTTTTTTGTCCCGGTTCCACACATCAGCACATTTTTTTCTTTTCTCCAGGACTCGGATAATTCTTCGTCACAGATATACTGATCCAGCTTACATTCCAGTTCCTCCTCCTGCTTTCCTTCCAGCAATAAAAGAAATCCTTTGTCCAGTGTAACCAGATAACATCCCGATATCTTCGGATCCTCCTGAAGTTTGTGATGCAGTGTCTGGCATAAAAAACGCTGTGTCTTCTTTTCCTGCTCTGTTGGTGTATACCGCTTTCGAAAGCAGATATTTACAGCTACAAAACAACTGGAGTCTATATCGAAACCAAAAAGGCGGCCTCTCTCCGCCATTAAGATCTCATCTGTATAGTTATCATATAAAATATCCTTTACATATTTTTCCAAAATAGAAGATGTGTTCTCTTCCCGGAATATCTGATCCATCACATTGATCAGAATATCTATATACGAAAGATGAAATGGTATTTCCAGAAGTGGCAGGCTGCATTCATCTGCCTTCTGCATAACCTCTTTTGATATTTTATCTACATAACTTCCTGTTTTTACCGCAACACAACAGCAGGTATCTGCTAATTCTTCGATCAGCCGGCACTGTTCTTCTACGCCCTTACGCACGGAATAAAAACTTGTGATCAGAAAATCATTTCCCTTCAGCCACCGTTTGATATCCGGCACTTCCATTACCGTTACATGCTCCACCGGCCTGTCCAGGCCGGATTTTCCTGCAAGAATCTTGATATCTTTAAGTACAGGAATGCAAAGCAGATCTTTTACCTTAGCCATTTATAATCCCCCTTATCTTAATGAGAAAAATATATTTTACGTCGGTTTTAAATGTATTTCAAGATATGTTTTTTGTTGTTTTTGACAAATTTATTTCATAATTTTTGTCCTTTAAAACAAACTTTTTTTGTTGCATTGACATTTTAGATCAGCAGAGTTATTATATAACTTTCCCAAAAGATTACAGTTTTTATTTATCATTCACCTTTAATTTTCTAACTATTTAAGGAGGGTTTTACCATGAGCAATTCTGATAACAAAATTACATTTTCATCTTTTATAACAACATCACGATCCATTTTTATGAAGATGATCAGTTTATGGAATCCATTGGCAGATCTTTTGGCCTGAATATTAATAAGGACTATTTTTTAGCTATCTCCTTTATGTATCCGTCTGATATGGTCGTTTCTTATAACATGAAAAACAATCTGATGCAGCAGCTGACAGATCTTACAGCTTATGGACCATTAAATGCAGCCATTCCTCAGCCACAGATGATCTTATGTGACAAAGGTACCAGTATGTTATTAGCTGCACATACAAAAGAAGAATTGTCCTCCTGTCAGAAACAGATCCAGCAGGCTGCAATCCCGATCCTTACAAAAAAGATTTCTGATGGTTTTGTACGTATTGGAATCGGAACCATCGAAAGTGGACTAAACGGTATCGAAAAAACATTTCAAAACAGCGTTATCGCTGTCAATGTAGGAGAAAATTTAAAAGAACGTCGAGTTCTTGATTATATAGGAATGCAGATATACAGTGCCATCAACGCCATGGTACTGGCTTATGGCAGTTCTCTGATCGATGCTATTCTCTTACAGCTGACAGAACAGGAGCAGACTATCCTTGGAAAATACTATAAATGCAAAGAACAGATCCCTCAGACTGCTGCTGCATTAAATATCAGTACGGACGAGGTCACAAATGCATTAAAACAGATAAAAACAAAAACCGGCCTTGATGTGAACGATACGGAAGATAACTTTAAACTGAATTTCATCATGATAGCTAAACGAGTTCTTGAAAAAGAAAAAAGAAGACGTTGATATAAAATGAGCTTACTTCCTAATACACAAAATATCCAGAAGAAGTATTTTTACTTCTTCTGGATATTTTTATAATTAGCATACTTATTTCGGCCACTTATTTTTAAAGATATCAGGGAAAAATTGTGTTCGTTTAAAGGTGTAGTATTACGGGAATTTGGATTATCACCACTTTCCGATGTTCGTTGGGAAAAAAAGCGCGATACTTTTATTTCTGCAGTATCTAAAATAGCTGAGGCTGATAATCAGCAGTAATGTTTTAAAAATTTTACAGTCCACCTATAAGGCTGATAATAAAACAGCTAAGAAGTAAAGATAAAGGGGCAACAGTCTGTTGATTGTTGTTCCCTCATACTTTCTCTAAAAATTTCAAATCCAAATATTCTTTTCATTTAGACTCATTGCAAATCTGGAATAGTGACTGCCATTGTGAATAGAAACGCTAAACCGAACGAAACTGCCAGCGACGCAAGGAATGGAACAAAAGCATGTCCCATAAATAAAGATAGTGTCGTTAGAGCAGGAAGGGCGAATGAAACTGCCCGGCAGCCAAAAAATCCGGCTACTGCACTTCCAATAGCCCCAGCTATACATGCACAGATCATTGGCCTTTTTAACCTTAGATTTACGCCAAACATAGCCGGTTCTGTAATACCTAGCAGCGCAGTGAATGATGCAGACAATGCCTGGGATTTGAACGTCGCATCCTTTGACTTAATCGCCACCGCCAGAGCTGCGCCTCCCTGTGCAAACACGGCCCCGCCGAATAATGCCATAATTGTGTCATATCCATATACGGCTACGTTAGTGAACCTCACATGACTAAAGTCACGTGCTTCCGGCCGCTTTAAGCGGCAGACCAAATATCGGCGGATACGCCTGTAACTTAGAATTTGTGCGGATACGCGCTTTCTTCCATGCCGGATACGGCAGGTTTCCACATAACAGGTAATCCACTGCATATCTGCCTGTGTTTATGCTGCTTTGGAATCGTTTATTTCCACAGAAAGCTTTCTTAAATCTGCATAAACACATGAGGTTCTACGCTTTACTGCAGGAACTTTTGCCTCCAGCAAAGACCTTTCCGTTTCCGGTAAGGGTTTTAAAATTTCACGGATAAAATATCTTGCTCCGATATTATACGATGCAGATAAATCGCAATGATAGCATTTTCCTGTTGTAAATCTGCAAAGGCTATGATTCTCTGTGCTTCTGTCCACTTTTCCGCTTCCATCATACGCTAACCGGCTTGTGTTGCGGGCAGATACTCGTGAGATACGTATTCCACATCTGTGCGCCTGATGTTCACACAGTTTCTGAATATCCTGCTTTCTCCATAAATGAAGCTTCTGCTTCTTTTTCCCGGATATCTTTCCCTGCATTTCCAGATGCTCAAAAACAATTACGTCCGCCCGATTTTCTCTGGCATATTTTGTGATTTCCGCAGCTATTTTACGAGCCAGTTCCATGTTCAGCCTTTTTGCATAAGCCCATCGGCTTTGAACCTGTCTGGAGCAATGTTCTCTTTGAAAACGACGGATTCTGCCAAGTACATGATACAAATGGTCTTTATCACTGGAGAAATTTATAAATTTCCGCCCCAGGATAGTGCCATCTGCACGCATAATACTGCAGACCGCATCCGTATTAATTCCCAAGTCAACGCTGCATACCACTTGTTCTTTTACAACTGTTTTTGATAAGATTGCTTCCTCTGTGTAAGAAAATCGAAGAAAATATTTATGATGTTTCTTTTCCAAAGTGGGGGCAGATGCTTTTTCTCCTCTCCATTTTTTCCGCAGATATTCCATATCTGTATGGAGTAATTTTACCGGGAACCATTTCCAGTCACGCCCATCAAATAACTTTAAATGAGCCACATCTTCTCCGTTTTCTGCTTCCTTATACATTACATCACGATAAAATACCGGCATCGCATGATTCTCGCAGGTCAGCTTCGGTTTTCCGCTCAAATCTCCCTTTCCCCACAAACCCAGCCGTGTCTGATATGAGGATACACTTCCAAGCGCGTGCTGAATGGCCGCTCTTCTCAAATAGGACGGCATTTTGGGAAAATGGCGGTCAAACGCAAATCTGGCACGATTCTTTTTCGTTTCATGTACCAGATGTTCGGCTTCATTAAAGCGCTTCTGTGCATTTCCGATTTCTGAAAGTTCTTCCCAACTCTCTGCATACACCTCAACCAGGTAGGAAACTGCCTTTCGGAAAATATCCAGCGTATGGCGGATTGGTATATTCTGTTTTTTGACCTCTACGCCATAGCTGGATACAATCTGCATAAAGTACCTTTACTTTCTTTTTTTCTTTTTTTTTTTGCCCCTCAATATACGCCATTACCTGATCTCTGCTTCGATCACTTACAGTAACTGCACAATACGATGGATTCCACAAATGTCCTCCCCACAGTTCCTGTTTTAATTCTGGATGCGAAAGAAACAACTGACGCGCCAGATTTCCTTTCATAATCTTAATCATGTCTGATATAAAAAACTGCGGCTTACAGTCCAAAAGTAAATGGATATGATCTGGCATAACCTCCATTGCAAGAATCTGAAATCGGTATTCCTCCGCAAGTTCATATAACATTTTTTTGCATTCTACATCTAATCCATTTTTCAGAACCTGTTTTCTATATTTCGTGCACCAGACAAGATGGTACTGTAAAGAATACACATATCCTCTACCATATGAAAGTGTATTTTCTTTAATAGTGAATATATCTTTTTCCATATTTATATTATACCATATGTTTCTTTATATGGCAAACATTTGTTCTGTATTTATTAAAAAATTTGGCACACCTAACTCATCACTAAAGTAACGAGAATGCGGTGTGCCGTTTTTCAAAATATACACCCTACCGGATGAGTCGTCCGTTCGGTAATAAATATAAAAGTTTTTTGCGGTAATCTTTCGCACACCTCTAGAATGCCAAGGTTCACGCTCTATTGGTGCAATATTTGAAGCCATATATGTTAACTTTTGTATTTCGCTGCGTATTGCTCGAATATAATTCAGTGCCACGTCCGGAACTAACAACGTATATGCAATGTAGTCTCTGATTTCAAAAAGGTCAGTTTCCGCATCCGGTGTGATGATGATTTTGTAAGAGTCCACTTATTTAAGACCCCTTTCCAAATCATCAAATACTTCATTCATTGACCGGCACTCTCCAACAAGTGACTGTGTATAGCTATGCTGAAGTTTTGCATCAAGCTCAGCATCGGACATTGCATCAATGGTTCGTGGCTCTGAAGGAATCGTCAATGGGAATGGAACACCATGATGATAAATAATCTGACGGTAAAGAGAATTAATAACTACAGAAACAGGAACTCCCAGTTTCTGAAGAATATCTTCCGCTTCAATCTTTACACTGTTTTCTACGCGAGCACTTACCGTTGAATCTTTCATTTCAAACACCTCCTGATTTTATTGTAATTCATTGTATTGCAGATTGCAAGACATTTCATTCAGGAAGTCTATATCCATCCACAGTTCATATGAAACTATGTTCTTTTAGCTCCGATCCACCATATCCTTCACTCTGGCACGGAATATACATTTCTCCGCATCAATGGCTGCCACAAAGCAGGAATACTGCCCGCCAATCTTGATGATGATCGGCCCGCCAGTTGTCGGAGATAAACGGTTCGGATAAAAACAGTATACGGAGATATTAGGAACTCCCGGAATTTTGCCAATCCAGTTCTTCCCCTGCATCTCGACACACTCAATGATAATGTTGCTATGCAGAGGGAAACGTTCTTCGATACCGATCCATTCGGATTTTACACAATCTCTTCTGGATACAAGGAACCGCGGCTCTGCCTCTGTAGATTTCGTCGTATACCCTTTAATTTTTACATCAATGATCTTTCCGGAGACCGCCTGCTCCTTGATATTTGCCGCATACCCATGGATCCATTCCGAATACGGCAGCACTCCAGGAATGGATAGCCCCAAAATATCAACCACAATGTAATTCTGCAGATCCCGACACAAAACCACGATGGCCTTTACCTCTAACTCTTCCCCGGCCTCTATAGATTTTTTAATCTTTTCCAGAGCTGCCGGCCTGTATTCCGCCTGTGCGGCCCGGTAGCTTAAATAGACCGTCTTCTCCTCCCGGTCAACTCTGGTGATTTTTACATTATAACACCGTTCCAGCAGATAGGTTGCGCCAAAAATCCCCTTATAAAGCGTGGACTCCTCGGTCGGCAGGATCAGCTGAACATCCCCGTCATATGCCTGCAGCCCTTTTTCTTTAATTTCCTGTGTAAACCGAATGTCTGTCAAAAGTTCTCCCTTTTCCATCAGGTACTCGTACTGATCCAGTTTTTTCTGGGCTTCTGCCTCCTTAGATTTCGCAGTTCCTCCTAAAAATCCCAATAATTCTAATCCAGTTCCATTCTCACTCATAAATTTGTCCTCTCTTCTAATTTAATATTATTCCGATTCCCCAGGTAAACAGGAGGAAAAATCCCGGAATTCCCACAATAAATGTCAAAAAAATTCTACGAAACAATAGCTTGTCCCTTCGCACGAGCAATAGAAGCAAGAAACCAATAACCAGGGAAAATCCGCTCACTGGCAATGCCAGCATCCGCACCTTCCGGTAAAACTGTTCAAACAGTGCAAAGATCGTTTCCGTGACCCCACCATAAGCGGAACCGCTATAATCCTCCAGTTCCGACATGACGCGGTCATACGCATCCTCCAGCTTCCGTTTCTTTTCCCAGAGTTTTTCATTCATATCCGGAGCATGCAAAGTAATTGCCGGCCATGCCCTGATAAATTTTCCTGTAAAGTATCTGCACCAGGACTTAATCACCATCTGTACTCTCCACTCCTTCCATTCCAATATCCTCAAGATCTGCAAGGTCAGGCAGGTCATTATCACCATCTTGCGGATCCTGGAACACCTGACCAGTAAATGCCTTCATAAGTGGCGTTCCCGCCTTGATCGGTATGCTGGCAGCCACACTTCCCAAATCCGAAGCATTGATGAAGAAGCTATCATCAAATTCTGTCTGCACGATCTCTTTTTGAACCATGTCCCCACTTATCAGCTGACCGGCCGGAATGTCGGTTTGCGCATAATATACCTCATGCTCCAGGGCCTTTAATTCCTTTTCTTTCTTTTGCAGTTCATCTTCCGCCTGCCTGTTTTCTTCCTCAAGTCCTGTAATGAATGTATCTGCCTTCGTAACCATCCGGTTGTACCTGTTGTTTGCACTGCAGGCCGATACCATAAATCCCATGCATGCCACTAACAGCGCTCCCATCACTATCTGGATACCAAATTTTTTAAAGTCCCGCGGCCGTTCTGAAAAACGCTGCTCAACGGAATCGCTCTTTTTATATTTTTCTTCCTTATATGTACCATCCAGAAGTTTTAAAAAGATCTGTCTGCATGCTTTTCCTGGATAAAATGGATTACTCTCATATGGAATTGCTGCAAGGATCGTATTTTCCGGCATAAGTTCCTTTACATCTCCCAAGTCCGAACCGCCACAGTGGGAACTGATCAGTACCCTGCACTCATCTTCCCCAGGCATTCCCTTTATATCTTTTAAAAGTTCTTTTAATTCATGCTGTTTCCATTCTGCCTTTGATGTTACAATGAAGCGGTTTTGCATCCTCGCATACACATGAAAGATCGTTTCCTGGTCCAGACACCCAAAATCATAGACAATAAAATCATATAAGGGCTTATAGTCCAGCTGGAATTTCTGGAGTGGAACATGGTAATAGTAATCCAGCGTTCCGATTGCAAACTTTGTGATCCCATCCACCTGCTCTTCCTCCCGCTCCTGGCGGCAGAGTTGCTCAAAGCATCCATCCGCATCATCCAGTTCAACGATCGCAGCGCGCTTCCCTCATGTGCCAATGTATTGGCAAGAAGAATGGAAATGGTTGTGCATCCAACCCCTATGTTGGTCGCCATAACCCCGATCTCACATGCCTGTCTCTTTGCCGGTTTACGTTCTGTCGGTTCCTCCTGTTTTCTTTTAAAAAATCGCCGTATTGCTTTATTCTTCGGCTGCTCTTCCCCTCCCGTATCCGCTTTTTCACCTGCCTCCTCTTTCTCTGGCTGACCGGAGGGCTTATAAAGGTATGCGTACTGTTCTTCCGCCATCTGACAGATCAGGGCAAAGCGCGGCTCCCGTTTTAACATTTCACATATAGGATCCGGGAGCTGGCAGACGATAGATGCCACCTGACTGGCCGGAATTCCATTTACCAGTACAGACATCCGCTGGATCAGGTCCGTGTACGATCCGTCATATTCCAAAAGATACTGGATACTGGCATTCACGTCGATATTGCGATACTGGACCACATGGTCCCCTCCGGCGACCCCGTAATAAGCCCGGGCCTCTTTTTTCGTCCGGCCGTTGCAGTACCATTCTGCGATTTTTTCAAAACTGGCATCTTCCTGGTAAACCGCCGTGTATATCCCCAGGCTTTCAATTTCCTTCATATAGTCGCTGCCACGCATTTCAGAAACTACCACGAACACCTGTAAATCACCTTCCGCCGTAGAGCAGATCTGATCAATGTCGCGCGGGGAAAGTTTTTCCTGATCCTGGTACTGGCTGAGTACCACCGCGTGTATTTGTGGATTGGCCCGGACAGACCGGATCACACTGTCTTTTCCAGAGCGAAATTCTATTCTGTGGACCGTGACTCCGCGTTTTGCAAATACACTCCGAAGTTCTTCTGCTACCGAATCGCCATCCCCGCTCATTTCCGTTGCGATCAGAAGGTCTAATTCCTTTTCCATACTCACCTCTTTCTGCCAAATAGTCTGCGCAAAAATCCTCCAGAACATTTTTCTGGTTTCTCCAGTTCTTCATCTACCGCGACTGCTGCCCTGGCAAGTGTTCTGATTTCTTTTGAAAACAGGGACCCTTTGTCACTTGATGCTGCTTCCCCGACATTCGCAAAACTTCTGGCATCCTGATTTGTATGTATGATACAGGTCGGTTCCATAGTTAGGATCCTGGCACATGGGATATTCCAAGCTCGCATTTTTATCATCAAGCGGCACCTGGTTTATAACCATCCGGATATTAGATTTATCTATCCGAAATTCACTAAGCACATCCAGGAAATTGCGGGCGTCCTGCACTGTGGACGTATCCAGGGAAAGGATCAGCAGGATCAGATCCGATTTTTCCAGGGGAATGACGGTCGTATCCTTTAATGTATTGCAATTGTCAACCAGAATCAGATCATAATCGCAGCGCCTCAGATTATCCATAATCGCCTCTGCAATCTCACAATCCAGACGCGCCGCTTCCATTGCATTATCACTTCCGGCCAGGATATGGATCTGCTCATCGTATTCGATTACATATCTGGATACGATGTCCGCCGGCGAATATGCAGGAATGTATCCCAGCCGCTCCCTATCGTTACAGATCCGTTTCACCCAGTCCATTACATTGGGCGATGGGCAGATACCAAACGCACTGTCCACATCCCCAAATTCCCAGTCCGCATCAAGCACCAAAATTTTAAGCCGTTTCCCATTTCTCTTCATGTTCGATAGGACATGGGCTAATTCCCTCACAATGGTAGATTTCCCTACGCCACCTTTGGGGGAATATACAGAGATCATCTGCTGCAATGACACGTTAGTAACCGGCTGGCTTAAACCAATCTGTTTATAGGTCCGCCGCACTGCCCTGTTTATCGTATGAGTTGGCGTTAGATCCTCTTCCGCCGGCATACGTCTGATAACGTTCTGCGGTTCCCGTGTTTCTGGAGCGGGTTCTACCGAAGCTTTTCTACAGGCAGCCACTGTGGGTTTGGGGTCCTGTGTCTGGGTATCCGGCAAAGGGTCCGGCATTTCTTCTGGTTTGGCCGTGGCCGGTTCCGGGCTTAACGCTTCCTCTGTTTTCTCCACTGTCGCTGCAGGAATCTCTTCTTCCATTTTTTCTGCAGTATTTTCGTTAATTGCTGGAGCAATTTCTTCTTCATCAGCTTTTTCTTCTGCTGCTTCCAAAACCGCCTGCGCAGCCCCATCGTCAGTCACAGTTGCAGGTGCCTCCGGCAAACTATCCGGCGGCATATCCTGTTTTATCTGCTCTTTCGTATGGACATCCGCACTATTAAACAGATCCTCAAATTCACCAAAAAAGTCCTCCGGAAGGATCGCATCCAGTTTTTCCTGTACAGAAGGCTCTTTTCCTCTGCTTTCTCTATTACGGATTCATTTTCCTGAACAGGCGGTTGAGTGGCTACCCTATTGACCGGCAATCTTTCCTGTTCTGCCGTCCTGTCCAGATTTTCATGATCCGCAGCCGCTTCCTTTAATAAGTTCGAAGTCCGAACTGGTCTTGCCATAATCTACCTCCAAAAAATTACATTCAGAAACGGAAGATACTCCCGCAGCTGTGTGATCAGCGCGATCCCGATCTCCACCATTTCTTTACGCGGCCCCGGGAAACATACGGACGCAAGCCCCAGCAGGCAGAACCCGACAAAAATAGTGGCTGCAAGAAACCGGACAATCTGACCGGCTGCCTGGATCATAACAGTAAGCGTATTGGAATGCTCCACAATGATGATATCCGTTGAATCCTGCAGGCCATGCTGCGCTTTCAACCGTTCCGTCTCCAGACTTTTTCGTTTCAACCGTTTCTGTTTTCTCTTTTGTGTCCTTTTTGTAAATACGTTCATACTCCTCCGCTAAAACAATAAATGTTTACTCCTTAAATATTTTTCCATCCGGCCACGCTCGTCTTCCCGCAGCCGGTCTTCCACTGCCTGCTGATATGCGATCTGATCCACACGCTCCGGAGCATCCAGACTATCCAGTATCGTGTTCGTATACTGCATAAAAGCTGTTTCAATGATCTGCTCATTCGCAACCGCACGCTCCTCTTTTGTGGCATTTACCATGCTGTTTTTAAGCCCAGAATAAACCTGCCTTGCGCTCACCGCGCTGTCCGTATACGCATGGTGCATGGTTCTGCGAAATTCCGGCTTCTGGATTTCTGCCTCATAGAATTGCTGCATGATTGCCGCGTCTTCATCCGAAACCGTGTCTGCATAGGTTACCTGTGGCCCAGACTGTACTCCCGCATCTTTTCCTACTGCTTCCACATCTGACTGGTAAGACGGTTGTTCCTTTGATCCCGGCCCGGAAACCGTCTCTACAGATGACGGATTATTATCCTGTGACTGGGATACGGTCGTAACAGTCGGCTTTGATGAGGAATGTACATTTACTTCCAACATTTTTTGCGGTTTTTCTTCGTAAACATTCAATCCTTCCGGATTGTTTCTGTAGGCTTCTGCCTTGTCTTTCAGGATCGTTGCTCCTTTCTGCAGCAGCGGGCCGCCCCTTCTTACAAGTTCGACACCGCCTTCATACACCGGTTCGGCCAGAACTTCGCCTAAAACACCTCCGGCATTTGCGCCCATTGCGCCGCCTATGGCTGTCATCTGCATCTTTGCTGCCGGAGAACTGAATGCGGTCATGGCCATCCCGGCCGTTGCTCCAAAGGTCATCCCGGCCATGGTGCCTGCCGCGGTTGTCGCACCTCTCACCCTGGTCTTTGCGGCTCTTTCCCGGTACAGCGCCGCTTTCCGTTCCAGGGATATATTCTTAAACTGCGGAGACTCAAAATTATCAATGGTCGCATATTGATCCAGTATCTCCTGCTCTTCTTCCGAGATACCATTTCCAATTCCGCTCACACCGCCTCCAAAACTGCTTCTGGATGGTGAAATCGCACTCCGGGCCCTGGCCGATAAAGCATCAATACGTCCAATTTCTTCCTTTGTCCGGGCATTCTCACCGCGGAGCCTGGACTGTTCCTCCATACGTACGGAGCGTGAATGCTCCGCTTCACCAATTCCTGATCCAGTTCCCGGATCCTCGCATATCCGTCCGCCGACGGGGTATCCCCCCGTTTTTTCTGTTCATTCTGCTCCGCCTGGATCGCCTGTTTTTCCGCCTTCATGGACGCGATCTGTTCATTATCCATGGCAATTTCTTCCCCAATGGACGCGATTTTGGAATCATTGGAACGGATATGTTCATTTAAAGAATCCTTCTTGCGCCCAAGAGCATCAATACCACTGGCAATATTCTGTGCGGTCGCTGCAGCCTGGGCATGCGGGCTTTTTTCATGCATCTCCTCTTTCGGTGTGGGCTGATAGCCAAAAGCAAAGGACGTTTCCGCATCATCCATATCCAGATCCGGATTTTCTCCTATGATATCTTCCATTTCACTCTGAAGTGCCTCACCTTTGTTGATATCTTCCAGATCTTGCTTTTTTTGACATCTGCCAGGTCATCCGTCATATCCGCGTTTATCTTATCGGATTTTGCATCCGCAGATGCATGGGCCAGCGCACCGGCCGCCGCTCCAATTCCGCTTCCGATAGACCGCATCAGGCTTGTTGCCCCCATAATGGTTCCAAACCCGGCAAGTTCCATTCCCATTCCATTTCCAATATGTAAAAATCCACGGATGACGCCTCGCGCCGGTATGATACAGCCGCAGATAATGAGGGCGATCAGGGCATAACCTTTACTTTCCTGGGCCGTCCCGATGATCATAAAAAACATGGGAATGAGCAGCAGGCAGGAATCAATCACAGGGTTTAGCAAAATTCCCAGCACCTGCCGCATCCAGTTGGATATCGTTCCCCGCTCGACCATTTCAAACAATGCAGCAAATGGGAACAGCAGCACCAAAACCACCATGCAGACGGCCGCGGAAATATAGCAGACTGCAAGGTACGCCTGATAAACGACCGCACCTACATATAACATCGAATTGATAAATACGACTTTCCCATTGGGCTTTGCCATTGCACGGAACTGGCTGATCAGATTGTAGTCTCCTCCGGAGCCAAAGAAAAAGGCATAGGAATTATCCCCCATGTTGACGCCGGATCCGACGCTGTCAGCCACCTTAAGGATCAGCGACTGGCTTCCTGTCATGATCGCATGGAGCATGGCATCTCTCAGGTATAAAGCAATTTCTAAAAGCTGCGGGAACAGAATAAAACCGATGCTGCTGGCAACAAATAGTTTGCTCATGCCCAGCAGCCGTTCCTTGACCCGCGGATTGCCATTTGAGTAGAGGAAACCAACCAGGTAGTATAAGAATACTGGCACCATAAGCGTAAAAACCAGGTTCCGTAGGTACCCATACATGGCCATGCCCACCAGGCCATATATGTTGCCGGTCCCCATGTCAAAAGAAAACAACGCCACATCCCCGGTGCGGGCAGAGGCACCTCCCACTCTTCCAAATATGATCGCGTTTAAGTCACACCCAAAAGAAGTCAGCAAAAAATTCAGCCCGTCACCAATTCCAATACAGAACTCCCCAAGCAGTTCCGCAAAATTCCTCCGTCCAGCATGTCCGGTGTACTGGAATCAGGTGCGTCCCCGGTGGAATCATAAATGCTCTGATCCGCCCGGTCCGTCCACGGCCCATCCGCATAAGAAGATACCGGTGCCATGCAGAATGTAAGTACAAATATAAGGAGCAGAAGTCGGATTGTTTTTCTGTTGATGATCTGCACATGTTTCATCTGCTTCATGCCCCCTGTTTCATCCTTGCGTGCTCTGCGATCTTTTCTACATCTGTTTCCACTACATCAAACTCACTGTCTTTTAAATAATCTGCCTGGATGAATACCGCGCGCTTTGTCGGAATATCAACCAGACACAATTCACCATATTTTTTCGCTTCAGAGGTGCCGCCCAGATTGAGTACCGTATCCACCTGGGACTGGTTAAGGTTCGTGGTATCTTTGATGTACTGCCCATCCAGGTAGTTATGACGGAACAGCATAAAGGTCTCCGTAGACTTTAAGATCTCCTCTGTATCCTGGTATTTTGCAAAATCCTTTACGGACTGAAGGATCAGCCATGGAGCCGTATGACGTTTACGCGCCACGCGGTATAAAGCATTTTCAAACATGCGTGCTCCCTCAAATTTCAGGATACGGTGTGCCTCATCCGTAGACACAATGAGTTTCTTTGCCTTATTCGGATTGGTAGAGTTTTTCTTGATAAAGTTTTCCTCGATATAAGACTGTACGACCATGATCATATTGATGCGCTCCGTCTCATCCGTGATCTGCGACAAATCGAAGTTATGGAATGGCAGCGACATATCAATAGAAAGCGTGGACTGGCAATCCAGGTATGCCTGGCTCCCATGGATTTCCCGCAGATAATAGATCTTGCCTTCTTCATGATTATTACAGATATGGACACCTCCCTCGGTTCTTTTTAATGTGGACAGCTCTTCTCTTGTAAATTCCTTCATGCAATGGGGACAGTAATACATTTCCCGCACACGATCCTCAAAAATATCCAACAGCAGTGAGAACGCATTCTCTTTGAAGCTGTCCGTATTCTCCCGCGCATCCAGTAATATGGCCCGGTAAAAATCATGCATCTGGGGCAGCCGCTTTTTTCTCCTCCCTGACCCAAAGGATCCGCCGGATGCCGGTACTGTTTCATAAAGAGACGCCGCATCCTTGTCCCGTAGGCCGCAGTCAGCATAGATTTTCCGCACATTTTTTGAAATAATGGATTTAATACGGGAATATTCCGTCGGCTCAAATTCACCGACCATGCCATTGGTCGTAAAACTGGTTGCCAGTACCATCAGGATATTCGTCATGTCCACAATCTTTTCTTCCAGATACAGCGTTGGTATCTCCTCTCCGGTTGCCCGGTTATATTCATACTCATCGCTGATCTCAAAAAAATTAAGTTGGGAGTCGGAATAATTGGAAATCAGATAATTGACTCCTCCAACGGCTTCCGCCACTATGGAATACTCACCTCTCTTTCCATCGCCAGGAAGCGGTTCATAGTCAATGTTTGCGATATGCACGCCGAAATCCACCTGCCTGGAAAACAGCTGCTTCACGGTTGCCGACTTTCCATATCCGGACTGGCCCGCGATCACAGCTCCGTAGGAGAAATGAGTCTTATCAAACGGATCAAACGTAACCGGCATTCCAGAGTAGATAGATCGGCCAAACACGCAGCCCTTTTCATGGAAATATTCACTTGTGGTATGGTTAAAAATCAGGGATAAATAGGCCTGGCTTAAAATATGTCCCTTGATCGGCTTTTTACTCACACTCAGATTTTTCCCGACAGATATTTTTGCTTCAAAGATCTCATTGAGCGGGAGGGATGTAAAAAAAGCTTCCTTGTGCATCGCATAGCAGGAACGGAAACCGATCCCCTTTCCCCTGGAAATAAACTCTGAAATCCGCTCTGTTAAGAGTTTTAAGCTTTCCGCGCGGATCAGGAATAGAAAATATGTTTCAAACAGGGTTGACTGGTCAGAGTCGATCTGTCTGGCCCACCGCTCTGCATCCGCAATCTTTCCATCCAAAATTCTGAGCCTGTTTCTGTCCGTTCCCCGGACCGTTCCATATCCAGTGACCGGATCCGACGATTGATCTTTTTCTGGGATTCCTCTAAGAGCGGGTCTATGATGACCGTGGACTCCACATAGTCCATATTGAAGATCCCGGCAAAGCTATGGGCAAACCGTCCCTCCACTGGAAGCTTGTCGATATAGAGACCGGCATAATAAAGTTCAATCCCGTTATCATCCAGTGTCATGTAAGATACCGGCATGGTATTTGCGCCATCCGGTGCAAGCACCTGTAAAATCCCGGCACGCTCTTTTATGGGCTTTGGCACGTTCCTCGTCCCGCTATGGAAAACAGTACCTCCTGTTTTGTCTTCCGCCTCTTCTTTCTTCTGCTTTTTCTTAGACCAGATATGCACGATCAATAATGTCACGCCCGACAAAACGCAGATGCACAAGCTGAACATCATAAGAAAATCAACCATTTTGCAGTCCTCCGTATAACATTTCATCAATCAGTTCGTCCGTAAAGGATTCCTCTAAATCCGTATCCTCCCGGTACGGCATGATCCGGCTGTCCCAGTTGGACTCCAGCAGATCATCAAAATGGAAACGATTTCCAGAAATTGGGTGATAATGCGTATGGAGCATATTAAAGAGCTCCGCTTTACTGCAGGGCACCGCTTTTACGTCACACTCCGCCAGGTTGTGAAGCAGCTTTTTGATATCTTCCTTCAAATGTTTCGCTGCTTCCTGATACAGCTCCTCCTTGGTTAGGATGGCTGCCAAATCCGGTGGCGCGCTCCAGGAAACCACATACGTTTGAATAAGGTTCTGCCTGGCAGCATCCGGTCCTGACACTTTCGCGATATAGGCCAACTGACTTTCCACATGACGGATGCGCCAACTGTATGCTTTTATTTTTTTCTGGAGCAGGAGCAGCTGTTTGGAACGCTCCCTGGTTTCTATGGAATCAAAATCACTCCTTACTGTTTCAAATTCTTTTCGGAGGGCTTTATAGTCTTCATTTGTCTCAAAGAGCATGTCCTGCAGTTCGGTTAAGATCCGCTCATATTCCCGGACAGTGCCATCCATATTGATGTCTTCCCCGTATATGCGGTATGTAACCCTGGATGTAAATTCCGATATAAAGGCAGCATAGTTATTTTTGACCCTTACTTTTTCCCCAATCGGCTTTGTGTAAAAGTCGCTGCCACCGCATTTTAGTACCACAATAAATTTCTTCCCACCATTTGTCACGATGAAGCCCGGCCCGATCTCATCAATCGGTACCAGTTCATCCGTCTGGGAAAACAGCCCTCTTTCTTCTGTTTCTGCCTTTTTTGTCTTTAAGCTCTTTTTCCTCATCCGGATAAGCCAGATGGCAGCTATTCCCAGAACCAGAATGGTCAGCCCTAAAAACGCAGCCGTAAGCCGGGTAAAATGATTGATACTTTCCACCTAGAATTCTTCCTCCCATTCCGTGTCTTTGTAATAAGTTCTGCGGTTTAGCCGATGCGCAATCAGGCTGATGATCAGCTCATCAGCCGTACGTCCGCCAAATGCCAGCAGGAGCTTCCAAAATCGGGAACCGGAAATGTGACCCCGATAAAAAGACCTACCTCAAGCATCACGCCAAGCCACACACCCAGAAAAGCCAGATGGATCATTGCCGTGATTTTAAATAGCAGATAGGCAATCACCCCGCCGCCCAAGCACACCAGTAATGATTTGTTTGAAAAGATCCACCATTTTGTCACATCCGTAAAATCCGGTGGTCTAAGTTCTGTCAGCTGATCCATGCCATTCCTCCGTTTCTAATTCTGCAGCATACCCAAAAACAAATTGATAAGTCCCACAAAGCAGCTGATACAGAAGAACACGATCACTTTCGTTCCCACCACGTCAATAAATTGATGTTTACCCTGATTGGTATCATTTGCTGCCAGTTTAATACCTGCTATGATCAATGACAGAACCATTCCCCCTATGGATAGATACAGGCATAAACTGTAAAAGGAAGCGATCGGGCTCTGTAACGCTTCACTGTCACTAAACCCAAAATCGGATACCTGATCGTATGGATCCAGCTCGATCTGCCCATCTCCCATTCCAAAATCCATATCCGACAGTCCCGCGCCGGTTGAAGACTCTGTGATTTCTGCCGTTTCGGTTGATTCTGCCGGTTCCGCATAAGCACTCATTTTCATCGCACCTACCAGCAGAAAAGAACTCGCTAAAACAATTCCGATCCATGCGCCTGGCCACTTTTTTCTACTGGAACGCATCGCCAGCCGCCTTATAAACCAGACTTACAAAGAAGATTGCCCCAAACGCGCAGATCATGCCCACGAAGATCCGGAATATCTTCTGCTTTGTTTGCTTTGCGTCAGAGGTATCACCAAATGACAGTTTTACGCCTGCATAGATAAACAACAGCACAAAAAGTCCCACTGCCACCACAATCGCAAAAGCATAGCCGCTTCGGAACACATCCTGCACCTTCGTGATCGCTTCCGTAAAAAGTCCTCCGCTTGTCGCATCTTCTTTCATCCAGTTTGCATCCTGGACCGTCTCCGCATAAGAGCAGATCGTCATCATTCTACTTAAGACTGCAGCCTGCATGGCCAGAAGTGCCTTCCTTCCATTTTCTTTCCATCTTCTGAACATTCCTAATGTCCTCCTTCATCTTTTCTATTGCTTATGAACAGTTCCTGCCCATATCCAGTGCCCCAACCTGGTTGGAATACTGGATATACGCAGAACAGTCAGAAATTCATGGGAAACTGCCGCAGTTGCAGCAGTCTTCCCATAAACAAATTACTCGTTGGAATCTTCTTCGAAACTTTCTTCCGTTTCTTCTTCCTGTGTTTCCTCTTCCTGAGTTTCTTCCTCTTTTGTCGACTGATTTCCCGGGCCCGTATGCAGCGTTACCAGATGAATGAAATTATTTTCATCATCCTTGGTCCAGATGCACCAGCCCTTATAAATTTTCACATCCTCCGTATAAGGTTTCAGAAAATTCATAAACAGGGACAGCTTCTCGTAAAAGCACTCTCCGCTTTCCGCAGTCGTCTTGACATCAATAGCTGATACAAAATTTTCATTTTTCATATCCGAAATGCTCATCGTCTGTCCTTCAAATGAAACTTTTACCGTATCAACCTTCTGGGCACCTGCATTCATAACGCTAAGCGCGCGTCTTAAGCTGTTGCTGTCTGCCTGAAATTCATACTGCACGGTTTCCGTATTTCTGAAAGCCGCTTCATACATCCGCTTATCAACAGCACTCTGTATATTCATGCGAAGCTGATAAATCGCATCCGGCCACTTAAGAGCGATACCAATGATGCTTTTATGCTCCTCATCAAACTGAAATGAAATACCGAACTGGTTATATTTGTTGCATGCCAGAATCTTGATCAGGGTTCCCGGGTGGATCGTCAGATAGGTTGAGATTGCATCAACATAAGGTTTATAAACTTCCTCTTTCACCTCAGACCGGTCTTTACTTTCAAAACGGACCATCGTTGGAGATAAATCCACCGTTAACATCGTGTTCTGGCGATCCGTGGATGCCATTTTCAAAATCGGGCCCTCTCCGGTTAATACCGGAAGGAAGCCGATCCCGCTTTTTGTAGTTGCCATATGGGGTAAATACTGTGAGATCTTCTCCAATGGAATGCTCATACTAAATGCATCCGTTTTCGGATTTTTCACTTTGGTCGGCTCTTCCACGAAGCTTACCGGGATCTGAATTGCCGGCTTTTGGGAAAGCAGGGTCACCTGCTTTTCCTCAAACTGCATATACACAATGTCTGTCTGCTCCGCAACAGCCCTGACCGAACCGGCAAACCGCGCCGGCAAGTAAACGGAAAGTTTCTCAACCGGCACCACTTCACCCTTTTCATCAAGTCCTTTGATCTTAGCCTCGAACTTCACGCTGGCGGTGGTCGTTTTTCCCTCTACGGAAAACATACACGGGTAACCTTTTGCCGTTGCCTTATTACTGGCCAGAAAGCTGATAACCCCCTCTTCAATCGTGATCTTATCCATCAGTTCCAACATCTTTTCGCTGGTAGCTGCAACGATCATCATCTTACTCATATGTTTCCCCTTTCTCTTCCACTGAATTTTCCAGTTCATCTGTTAAGATACGCTCATGCGTCTGCGTATCCATTTCATACATTTCCAAAATCATCCTTTTGGCTTCATTCATGGTGCCGTCCGTATCTACCTGGCCGCCATCCCACTCTGAAAAATCGGAATGGTATAACTGGTAATCATAGCCACCTTCCGAAACCTGAACATATAAATAGCCCTTATTACCCAACTTCCAGGCACACTCATCTTCCGTAATCTCCGGCTCCGGAGCACAGGTTGCCTGGCATCGTTCCAGACGTTCTGCCAATTCGCAGATATGGTAAACTTCACTGCCAAAACGCAGATGATACTCATCCATACATCCGCAGGCCACAATGACTGTGCTGTTCGGATACTTCACCTCTACATACGCACCATCCGGGATCTGAAACAGCTCCCGGTAATTCGGATCAATGAAGCGGATCATGCGTGTTTCATCCGCTTTATCATTTTTATATCGGTTCATAACGTCCTCCTTTTTAGAAATCAAACAAAGAAAAAATATTTGCCATACCTGCCATGGGCTGCTTTTGTGGCACTACCACTGCCGGTTCCTCGTTTTCCGGCTCCTGCAGATCCATAAAATCTTCATCCCACTGGCCGAACAGATTTTCAAACAGCTCATCTTCCTTTGCTTTTTTACGTCGTTCTACCTCTTCTTTTCCAAGCAACTCCTCGTATACCTGCATCGTCACATACGACTCAGCCTGTTTGTCAGAGCTGTGGAGCACATCAAACATCTTTTGCAGGGCACTTCCAGACTTTACATCCTGATCCGCCAGGCTTGATGCCAGTGCAACCCTCGCATCGACACCCTCTGCCATGGCAGAAATTCCTTCCACGGAGAACTTTCCCTGAATGGCTGCCGTTGCAACCTGCTTCTCCGCGATCAGTTCAATCACTTTCGCCTGCGCGGTTCCTTCGTAAGCCATATAGTACGTTCTGCATTCCATGGTCTGGTTCATCCGGTAGTGACGCCTGGAAGCCTGCCAGACAGTAAAAGACTGTATCCCAGCTGATAAAGATCAGGGTCGGATAGTTGTACTTCTTCTCGCCTTCCGTCCAGCACAGATCAACTCCTGTCTCGATGAGTTTTGGATTGGTGATAAATACTTCCACGCCGTCCTTTGCCCGCTCACGGATCCAGGTTTCCCTCTTTAATGCTCCCGGGCTCTCCGCTTCCACAACAACGGCAAAGATCCCCGCGGCTTCCAAAATATCCCGGAGCCGGTGTGTGACATTCCATTCATTTTTTCCGGAGCATTCAGCGAATACTACGGATTTTCTGCCTTCCGAAAGCTCTGATTTTATCAGTTCAATGAGCTTTTCTTCTTTCGGCAGCAGTTTTTCTCCCGAACGGTATTCATCGTGCTGAGCGGCTCTGATCAGAATGTCTCCATCAACCGGATTACGGATCTCTTCGTTGCCATACGGCATGTCCGGATAAAAAAGCCCATATTGTAATGCCTGGCTGAGTAACGCAAATCCACCGCTTTCTCTTCTTTTTGCATACGCAGTCAGTCTTGACACCAGAATGGAATGATCCCGGGCCACCTCTCTTGCCATCGGAACGGTCACAACCATCTCCTTTAGATCCGGCAAATAGGATGACATGTCCGAAAGGTCCAGAAAAACGGCACAATCCAGCAAAAAGTCTGTAAAGATCGTAGGGCTGATTCCCGGCTTTGTCTTTGGCGACGATAAACTCCGGCCGCGGGCAGATACTTTCTCCGCAAGATCCTCCTCCGAAGATGATCCCGCATATTCATAGCGCTGCTCCACTTTTCCGTATTGCTTGGAAAAATTCGCAACATCTGTCCAGCGGTACCCCTTCGATGTCATTTTCCACGGTGCCAGCCGGTAAATCAGGTAATAAAGATCCTCTGCTTTTCCGCCGGCGATGGTTCCAGTCAGTGCAAGCTGTTTCTTCGTTGCCTTGATCAGGCAGTGCATTGCATTTCCCTGGGCACTGTCTCCGTCCTTACACACATGGCACTCATCAAAAATAGCGATGTCAAAATACCCTTTCATGTATTTTTTAATATACGAAGCAGGCGAGTATTTTCTTACCCCATCTCTTTCTGAAACAGATATCGGTTCCGTCTCATTCTCTGCGTAATACTTTCTTGCATATTCTTTATGTACCCAGACCGTAGTCTTTCCTTTTTGGGCTTTGTTTCTGAAGTATGTTGCCCGGTACCAGGGGCTGATTTTCTTTGCACCGATGTTTTTTACATGCGGCATCCATAAAGATTCCCCACACCAGATGCAGTTGGAATTCCTTCCTGTTTTATACGCAAAGTCGTTAGCAGTAAGCCCGCAGATACCGCCTGACGCTGTATAGGCAGCAAGCACCTCTCCACAATACGGGCATTTCATTCCATAGATTGTCTCGATCTTAGTTGTCCCTTTTTCAAAGTCTTTACCGCCGCAGGAAACACATTTTCGGACGGGCATATTTTCTACTCCGCAGTCTGGATTCCTGCATTTTTTCATATACGCCATCTTAGCAATTTCCTTTTTCGGTACCGGCTTCAAACTGTAGGAAAGCTTTGCAAAATCTTTCGAGAGGATATAAAATTCTTTTCCAACCCTCAGACTTCCGCGCTTTCTAAGCTCCAGCAACTGGGAAAAATCGGTTATGATCGTTGCCTTTGCATATGGGATCTGGCGTTCAATCTCCCTTTCCATTTTTCAAGGAGATGACCAGGACACATAACGAGGTTCCTATACTTCACCAAAGACTCATCCATATAAATATCTTTGAGCGCTTTGTGGCTGCGACGCATCTCCTTCTGCACAAAATAGCTTTCACAGATTGCAGCAGCCTGCGCTGTCTTTCCTGTGCCCATGCCCTCACAGATGATGGAAAAGGTTGAACCATTTAAGAGGTGTGTGGTAACACCATTCACCATGGCCGCCTGCTGAGGGTAAAGCCGGATAGAGTTTAGTGTAAATGCATCCACCTCACCTTTCAGTTCGCTTTCCGGGCTCAGGAGGTTTTCAAGATTTTCCACGAGCGTTGATCCGTACTGTCGGAAATACTCATCCATGCTGCTAAAGTTGATCGAACGCTGCTCTTTCTTTGAAATCCAAATCTGTTTCTCCTGAAACAGGACCTGAATAGCTGACTTTAAAGCCTCATAATCAAAGGCTGCCAGATCATATATCTGCATTTCTCTCATATCATCCGTTCCCTGAAGCGAATATTCCGTTTCAATGCATTCTGTATAAAGACGATTGGAATAAGCATTGATCAGGCCCTCTTTTAAGGCATATGAAAGGATTGGTTTTCCCCACCACTTAAGCAGTGGCAGCGGATATTTTTTCATCAGAATTTCATAAAGTTCTTCTCCTGCAGTTTCCTCTTTGGAAACGAACAATTCGTTTCCAATCGCTGCATTTAAGATTACTCCATGATAAAACCGCTCTTTTCCGCGCATGATCGGCACATAGTAAGCTTTATAGGTACCAACCACGTTATATCGCTTCTCCGGCCCGTTATTGTTCAGCCAGATTGTGTTCTGCTCTGTGGTACACATCGTACTTGCTATTGCCTTTGCTTCCTGCAGCGTCCGGGTAAAATAACTGATGTAGGCCACCTTGAGTCCCCGGATCAGCATTCGCTCCAGATATGCCTCAAACATGCCGATTCTGATCATTCCATTTTTCATCACACTGCCCTCCCCTACGCTAATTCACGGATCGTACCGAAATTATCGATCACATGCAGCGTGATCTGGTTGCGAGTAGTAACTAAAACAGAATGAACCTCTCCTTCATCGTTAAACTCCGGAGTTTCAATCTGAACTGGCTTTGCCTGCCCTCTCTGTAGGTGTAAATCACCGCGGTCTTCATTTCCAGCCAGACCCTGTCCGCCTCCAGCAATTGCTGATAAATACAGCAGATCCTTTTTCAGTGGGACTATCGGCTTTCCGAGTCCGACCGACTGGTATGCATTGGTCTGCAGAGCTTTTTTAAGCACTGGCACCAAGGCACTCGTATTATGAAGTAAAATTGCCTCATCGAATTCCTTCGTGGTGAACAGTTCAATCTCACTCTCCAGCGACACTGGAACTTCCATGCGTGTGGCAGGGTCTTTTGGAATATACGGTATATCCACAAGCGGTGCCCCAGGATTTGCGATCATCCACTCCTCATACTCTTTCCGGTAAAGCCCAATTGATACACGCTTCTGGCCAATAAATACTACCTGTTTGTATTTCTCAAACTCCTTATCGTCAAAGCGATAGAAAGCCACAGGTTTAAACCTTGCCAGCAGGCACTTTGCAAATTCATCGAGATTCATTGTGGTAAGGGAAACAACCAGGACAAGATACCCCTTTGTTTTCATTAACTGGTAGATCCTTTCAACAAAGAGTTTTTCTAATCTGGTTGATCCATCATCTCCGCCTACGCCATATGGCGGATTGGCAAAACATAATGTAAATGCCCGGTTCGATGCCCGGATCCCGCCAATAAAGTCAGCGCACACTGGAAATTCGATTTCCTGCTTATACTGCTCAAAGGTTTCCCGGTTCAGTTCCACGCCAAATGTATGAACAGAACCGGCTTCATCTGCCCTCTCGCACTGACTTAAAAACACCTTCAATGCTTCTGCATTACCAAACGATGGCTCTAAAACGCAGCATTCTCCCTGCAATCGGAACAGTCTTCCAATTTTTGCGGCATGCACCGGATCCGTGTAGTAAGCTCCTAGCTTACTTTCATTAAATAATGTTCGCGAAAACATGTTCTGTTTGATGATTTGCTCCATCATCATTTCCTCCTTTTGGAATAGTCTTAAAATAAAAAAATCCCAGTTATCGCTAACCGGGATTTGAATATAAAAAATAGACTATTCCCTCCAAAGACCCCTATGGGCTCACTCACCGCCAGAAGCGGTATCTTTGAAAAAAATAATCTAATGAAATTATTATAACAAAGCAATTCTAAGATTGCAATATCGAAACTGGCAACACACTCGCTGCATATCCTGATAACTTATTAACCCCCGCTTCAATTTCTGAATAATTGAAGCGGGGGCTTTTGATGATCCTGACTCGTGGAATATGTTGCACTGGCATCTGAAATTTCATGCAGCCCTGCCCTCTCTTCCTGCCAGAATCGGTCGTAGCTATTGAAAATCTATATGTCCCCAATCAATGCATCCGTCTACCTGGTTTTCCAGAAGGTAACGTATCAGTTTCACGCAGGTTTCCCGCGGGTCAGCATCGATCTCATCATGAACATCCATCAGGTAATCTTCATACCAGTCATAAGGATAAATGTCCCCATAAGTTTCTCTGTAGTCTTCTTCTGGATCTTCGTCATACACCTCTTCCGGATCGTGATCAAACGTAACCGCAATATGCTCAAGCTCATTTATATCTGTCTCGTGGTCGTAGAGGTAGTAAAGGAATGAATCACTACCGCCCATTCCGCTATAGGCCCGCGAAAACCATTCGCCTGCAAGTTCCTCCTCATCTGATCCATTTCTGTGCCATCCACTTAAATCACCAACAAACGCTTCCAGAAGCTGCACCGGATGCTTAAAACCGGCTTTAAAGGTATAATGCAGCAGAGCATGATACTGCTCATCTGTAAGCTTTGGGCTTATATCTCTGTCTGCTTTTGTCGCAAGATCGGACGCTCTCTGTTCTCTGTCTAATATCATTTTATCTCTCCCTTTAGGCATAATATTTTATAATGCTGTATTGTTTATTCTCTAGGTGTCCCCTTCCAGTCGATTTTTTGGCCGCATCCATGACAATAATTCGCCAATCTCGCTGCATTTGGCCCCCAGCCCAAACGGGTACCACAATTGGAGCATGTATACAGCGTACCTTTTTTTACATCATGCAAGGCTCCAAGTGGATGAACCTCTATTCCCTTTTTGAGTGCTCTCTTTGCAACTTCCATGGCTTCGTGAAATTTCTTTACTTCGTCCTCTGTTCCATTTATTTTAACATTCATTTTCTGAATTACCTGTAATGCCTCATTTTCCATCATCTGACATACACCTCCGTATCTCATTTTACAAAATTGTCTGTAAACTACATATGATTCTCACTCAATTATCCATTTTAATAGCAAACATTTATCTTGTTAATCAAGTATATTTCTATATTATTCCTGGCCATATCCTCATTCTTTATGTCAACCATTTTTTGCTAAATATACCATAGATCGCTTCGCAATTGTCGAATGCTTTATATCTTTGTGATTGGTATATTGTCAAAAACAAAGTACTCCCTTTTTTAAGGGGGCATATGTTGCAATTTAATTATAACTAACTGGTGCGAAAAAAGGAAGTCGCAAAAGTAAAACGTTATACTTAATATTAATTCACCAAAATCACCGCAACACCCCGTTGCAATAAGTCTGACGGAATTTTGGTTCCACTGATTTTGTGGAAAATGTGGATGTGCATTTATTTGGTAAGGAACAAAATAAGAGCCCCCTCTCGGAAGCCCTTAGAGAAATATCTTTTAATGTATTGTTTCTGCATAAGGAGCGTTTTGGCAGCTCTACAACTTTAATGCATTATAAATATCATTAACGTTATAATCCGGAGCAAAGTCAGGAGCTACATTCATAATTTTTTGAATCAAAGGAACGTCTTGCTCAACAAGATCATTTGCAACTTCCTCTGCGGAAGAAAATTTCTGCATTTTTACACAGACTTGCTTAATTAACTGCATAATTCTGCCTTTTTCAATGCCTTCCTCATGTGCCTGATTTCTCATTATTTCCATCTCACGACACATAATCTCCACTCCTCTCTCATCTTCTTTAAAATACCGGACACGATCTGCAAGAACCTTGTTGTACATATCCTTTGCATCTGTACAACTAAAATCATGCATCAATCGTCCAAGTTTTGTTTCATCCTTAATCTGGGAATTTACATATATAATATGTTCCTCATCCTCAAATAATTTTCCAGTTTCCCTTACTACCCGGTCTATATGATAGATCGGGAGTCCCGCCTTCATGACATCATTTTCTGTAATAAAGATCACGAAAGTCTCATTCAGATCCTCATACTGATCACCTGGTTCGGTGACATTCGCATCGATCAGTGCACTGTTGTATCGGGCTCTCTTAGCGCCGGCACCTCTGTCACTCCGTTGAACCTCTACATTAAATACGCGATTGTGACTATCGACTGCAAGAATGTCCAGCTTTACGGATCGTCCCTGCAAATTCTTAATACCACGCTGGCTGTGTGCTTCCAGAACACGGATACCTTCATCGTTCAGGATTATCCGCAGTAACAGTTCCGCACACGAGATATCTTCAAATACTTTAGTCATGAAGTCATCGTCCAATAAGCGGAAACCTCTAAGTCTTTGCAGATCTTCCTGATGTTTCTTCTCAAAATCCATTCATCTTCCTCACTTTCTCTGTAATGTTTTATATAAACAGGGAAAGTCTCTCCATAGACAATGCCCTGATCATATCGACCTCAGGGCAATGCCCACTCATTTTAAATTATTCTATTCCTGCCATTAATGCCAGAGCCACGCTCCAGCCACTTCCTGATCCAAACGACCTGTTTTTGAAAGTTAATAATGTACAATGTTATCTTACCATAATATAAACAAAGTCTCAAGATTTCCTCCGGTATTTCGTCATTACTCCGCACCTTGTATCAACCTACTATAAGTATGGATATGGGTAGTGGCATGATACTGCGATTTCTCCATTGAAGAATTCATCCCACCAGTACTTAATTTGTTGATTTTTGTATTCTGCTTTAGTATAATAATAATAATTTCACATGTGTTTTTACTATTTTTAGTAATAATAAACTGTGTTATTATGAAAGAGGTGATATTTTGGAGTTCATGAAATATAACTTTATGGGTAATAAAGCAGATGAAAATGTTCCTGATCAGGACTTAAGCAACACCACAGGATCGAGTTTTGATGATGTTAAAACTGAAACTGCGGAGTCTGATACTCAGGATAATTCTTCTTCTGTTTACTCTGACGACACTTCAACTGATACTGAACAAAGTAGTCATAATGGCTCTGTTATAAATGAACAAGGCGAACATAATGGTCCTATTGTAAGTGATATAGATGGCTTATATACGTATGGCCAGCTAGCCAAATTGTTAAATAAACCAGAGAATAATCTGCGATACTTAATCAATACTTTCCGCGATTATATTCATCCTGTTGCCGTTACAACTTCCGCAAATGCTAAACGTGCAAATTTCAAATATTCAGAATCTGATTATGCTACCCTTAAGCAAATTCTTGCTTATAAAGAAAAGGGAATTCAGAATGCTGAAATCATGAAGCTTTTAGAAAACGGGCCGGCTGATGATAACAACGATAATGAGGATGATCAGATTGATATTATAGGAAAGCGAATCCTGGCTTTATATAAGAATAAACTTTCAGAACGTGATCAACAAATTATTAATGAATTTAATTTGGTTAATGCCAGAAATCAAAAAGCTATAGAAAATCTGCTCCAAAAAGTTAGCGATGTTTATTTAGAGCAAAGGGAGTTTTATGAATCTGCACTCTCCCAAGACAAAAAAACAGAATGAGATTTTAAAAGGACAAAATGACAAGCTGCAAAAACAGTTAACTGATGCACAAAATATTATATCGTCTTCAAAAGAAGCATATGAACTCAACAACCAAGTTATCAGCGATGCTCAAGAAATCATATTGAAACAATCCGAATATATCGAAAAATTAAAGGATGAGCTTTCACATGATGGTGAACAAACTTCAGAAAAGAAAGGGTTTTTTTCAAGATTATTTGGACTTTAATTTGATACCATCTTACAAATTTATATCACATACCTAGAAAAGCAATCATACTTAATGATTGCTTTTTCTTTTATTTACTTGATTACCCCACTCTCCTACTCTCATCTTAATTTTCTATTATTCTTTAATTCCAGTTCGAATCTCTTTAAATTACACAGATATATGTTTGCTATTTATTCAGCAATCAGGCCTTTTGCTATGATAATAATAATTTATTTTTACCTTTTTGTATGTATAGAATATTTATTATTACTAAATATGATAATAATGTTATTACTATATTTGATAATGATAAATATATTTATCATTCATTTTCATTTTAATATAGTAGTGATGATGTTATTATTACTATATTGTTTCTTGAATTGTATTCTTATTATCAAAATTGATAATTCATTTACTATATTTTTCTATGGCGGTTTTCTTCTCATATTTATTATTATCATTTTTATGAATTGATTTATTTTAAATATGATAAATTTCTATTTATCGATCATGAGATACTTCATTCAGGAAGTACATCTTCGAACTTGTTTAATTAGTAAAATTCTCTTTGTGAATTCATCAAATTTATTTTTATGTTTTATCAGCAGGGAGAGTAGTAACGCCATCAAAGCGCAATCATTATGCCATTATCACGCAATTATTATGCCATTTACCAAAATCAAGGTTATAGCGCGCCATTTATATGCCATCATCGCGACATTATATCGCCATTTCAGTGCAACTATAGTGCCACTAATACGCAATTCTTGCGCCATTTATTTAGATCAATCCTATTTCAAGAAGATAATAATATTGACATTTCCGTAAATACACAGTATTATAATGGTAACGTCATTATTATTTTTGATAATAATAAATTGGCTTAGTAGTTCTACAGCATCGAAAACATAAGATATAATAATAAAATTGATGTTAATTAAAAAGAAAGGGAAAGCTGCCATCTATGTAATAAAAAGAGAGGGTGAGCAGCAGGAAAAAGAATGGACCAGAAATTATATTTGAGTGTTGACTGCGGATTTGATAAATTTAAGTGCTGTATCGGCGACTATTTACTCGCCTTTTCATCTAAAATGATTGATGTCACCAATTCTATTAATGCTTTATCAGTAGCAGATGGCGACAACACCTACATAGAATACAAGGGATCTGTATACATGTTCGGTGACAGTATCGATCAAATCATCAGTATGAAATCCAATTTAAAATGTATGCTGAAGAACTTGATAGTAACCGAAACAAACAACGTTTTAAAGACAGAACTTTCCATATTAGTTTACTCGCAGCAATCGGATACTCAATAGTAGCATATGATACCGTCTATAATCCTGAAAAAGATGTTGACAAACATCTTTTTAGAAACCTCAGTAACTTGCAGTATTTTATCGGTATTGGTTTGCCTTATGGCAGCATGAATGAATGGCCACAGATCAAGGAATTTTTGAAGCAGCGCCATCATTTCAAAATCCGCCGTGGTAGCAAATCCTGTACTTTTGATTTTGACCTGGATCTTTCAAACGCGAATTTCTTATGTAACGCACAGGTAATCACAGCTTTCTTTCCAAGGTGCATCATCAGACGGTAATTTAACTATTGATAAGAAGGCCTTACCGTGTATCATGATGGATGCTGGATATAAAACAGTTGGATTATTTGAACTGGCAAAGAATCTGTCGATCAATCCAGAAACCGCGTTCAGTGATACAGATCATGCAATGTACAACATTGATAAGTATGTTGAAGAGAAGGTAAAAGATGCTGGAAGAGAGGACTTTAGTTATCTTCAGGTACAGTATCATGCCAGAGGCGAAGGTAATCCAGCAGTTCGTAAGAACACAACCGTGATCAATGTAAAGGATATCTACGAAAAAGTTTTGGCAGAAGAAGCTATCAAACTGTGTAGCCTATTAGAAGGAAAATATTCATTGGATGACGTTGAAAATATGTTCATAACCGGCGGCACCGGAATCGCATATTATCCTCACATAAAAAAATACATGGCTGAACATCATGGACTTACAAAAGTGGTTTTAACAAATCGTGCTGATGATGGATCCGAAATTTCTCCAATGTACGCTATTGTAATCGGACTGCATAAACAGCTCAAAAACAGGTACAAATAATGGCTAGCTACATTCAAATCAACATCAATACAGCTAATGCGCCACATTTCGCTACGTGGTATCATAACCGCAGCGGTCAAGCAATGTCATTCTTGACCGCTGCCGTACTAAATTACGCAATCAAGCGGCAATTTCTCTTAATCGGCTACGCACCGAAAGACATTTCCCTTGAAGAGCTTCCAAAAGTATTTCAGATCCGCATTAAAGGCAATGAATCACTTGTCAAATGGGAAAACGATTTAAAAATGGCAAGCCTCAATAAACGCCGAACGATTGAGTATATATTGGAACAATCCATCAGTACAGATACGCCCATCCGTTATACACAAGCAGAAATGGATATGAAAATAGCCGAGCTTACTTTCGGATCAACAGCCCGAGAAGAGAAGAGTAGTGTGGCACTTTCATATGTACCGGTGGTAAACGAAAATCCTACTGATAATAGTTCCAATGAAGCGATAACGAAATCAACATCTTCCATGAAACAGGATACCTCAAAAGTTGTTTCTGAAAATAAGGATACCGAAACCGCTTCAAGTAGAACTACCGAGGAAAAAAATTCCGATAATATATTCATGAACAGTGCATTTGCTGGCCTAGAATAAAAAGGATGATGACCATGCATATAACAAAGAAAAAACGAGATGCAATTGTCAAACTGCACCGTCAGGGCGAGTCGATCGAACTTCTGACCGCCATTAGCGGTCTCAACCGAACCACCATTACATCCATTGTCAAAAAAGATGATAGTGAAAAGCTTTTTCGCGAATTCAATATGGTAAGTGAAAAATTATCGTTTGAGCGTTGATAAGTATTTCTGATCAGGTAAGAATTTACAAAGCTCATCTGATGTGATAAAATACCTATTACAAAACCCGCTTTCCGGCATAACATAATCAATCTGCAGAATTGCTGCAGCCGATTATGTTATGCTTTTTTTGTGCCCAAAATTTGAATTTGTGAAAGGATTTTAAGATGATAAAAATGAAATCAGTTCCCATTATTTTCCTCATATTCATGTTCATCATATTGACGATCCCAGCATATGCCGCTGACACCAAAAAGATCACCAGCGTAAACATCCAGAGAATTTATAAAGCAAAGGAGGGCGAAATCAATCCAGATCAAGTATCTTTTAAGCCCGGCCGTTCCGAGTATACCATCACTTATCAGGGAATGTATGATGCCAGCGATTTACCAATCGGTTCTTATATGGACTATAAGATTACCCTTAATGCTAAAAAAGGGTATGATTTCGAATGGTTAAAAGAGCGAACTTGTCTTTCAGATTCCGGGACAATACAGGGACTCTCTATATCTGAAGATTACTCATCCTGCAGTTTTACCCTTCATGCCTATCCGCTTCCAATGGTTTTAAATCAGCCACAGCAACTCCGCTGGAAAGGGACGGACGCAGAATGGGATCCTGTTGAGCATGCCGACTCATATCATGTGACTATATACACCATCGAAAAGGACGGCCGTCTTACCCAACGTGGAAAAGAACTTACATGCAGCACAACCTCTATCAACACCAGAGAAATTCTATATTCAAAACCAGGAGATTATATTTTTAAAGTCGAAGCTGCCAGCGACCAAACGTACCTGTATACCAGTAAAAAAGCAAAGCTGGCTTATAATCATTCAAAATATCTATCTTCTGAAGATATCGGCTATTATACAGGATACTGGCAGAAGAAAAATGGTTCGCAACTCTATAAACTTGCTTCCACCGAACGCGCTGAATATGATAGCGAATACCTTATAAGTGGCCGATACCTCATAAACGGAGACTATTACACTTTTAACGAAAGCGGCGAGCTGCTGACTGGATGGCAATCATTCAATGAACAATGGACATATCACGATGAAAACAGCGGAAGAGCAGTTCGCGGGTGGTATTCAAAAGCAGGCAAAAAATACTTCTTTGATCCCACGTCATCCATTATGACCACCGGCTGGCGGACGATCGATCATCAAAGATATTATTTCGATCAGTCTGGGGCCATGGTCACGGGCTGGCAAAAAATTCACGGAAAGATATATCTGTTCCATAAAACGGATCTCTAAACCTTAACACGGTAGTGATCCAAGGGAAAACCTATAGTTTTCAATCCGATGGCAGTCTCATTCAGTAACCAGTAACATATTTTCAATGAAAAGGCAGGAATGCATTTATGCTCAGTTTGATTTTAAAAATACTACGCGATAAAGTAGGAGAGTTGTACAATTCCATCAATCGAAAGATGCAGCCCTTACCATTTGGGGATGATCAGGACTATATCCTTGATTCCGACACCGTAACTGTATCCGATTTCTGGAAGGATTTTAAAAAGTATAGCCAGAGCCCTGCTCTGATCGGTGTATTTTATGTATTTTTACTTCTCAACATAATAATAAATTTATTTATTATTATCATGTCCATTCTAATCTTTCCAATCACTGCTTAAGAAATCATTTATTATCGCTCGTAATGGCACTTTTCTGGCTATTTGTGCCTCCGATTATCTGGATGTATTCTACCAGATACGTTTTTTGGAACTACCATCTGTATAAATATGGTAGTCTCATCCTCCTAGCATTGAATGATCTAATAATCATCCAGAAGTTCATAATGAGCAGCTTTTATCCGTCCTTGATCCATTTTCTCTCAATTATTCCGGTGGGAGAGTACATTGGTAAGGACATGATCATGCAGCTGGGCGTTTTCTTATTTGCCGGACTTCCGCCTCTGATCCCCATCTATATCGGATGCAAGTTATATGGCACATTCTCTTCGGACCTAGTCCTGGATGAAATCGATCGCTTTAAACTCGATCAGTACATAGATTTCCGGAAATCCAAAGAATTTGCTTATGATTTTAAAGCAGTCCGCTATCTTTCAACGGGATCCCAGTTTGTTGTAAAAGAGTTGGACCGATTTTTGCATATGTACTGTGACGGTACAACCGGCACCGCAAAAACATCCAGTGTGCTCACGGTTGCCATTGCGGACGACCTTGATCAGAAAGTATATAACGAGGATTATCAGAAAAAAGCCTGCTACAAAGCCCTGAAAGAGGGGAAATTACGGATTTGCGCCCCATTCAATGGAACTGATTTTTCCATCAATTACTTTGAGCCGATACTTTTAGAAAATCCAAACGCAGACAAACAGATTGAAAAGAAAATGCCAGCAGAAGAGAGTTGTACCGGCATCTCAAGTTTGACTCTCAATCCGCTGGCATCACCGTGGTTGCGCCCAATGCGGCATGGGCGGATCAGTGCTACCATATGGCCAAAAACCGCAAACTGAAGATCCATAGGATTGACCCGATTTTAAAAGACAGAAAACACAAAGAAGGTTTCACCGGCTTCAATCCTTTTAAAATCGATCCCGCACTGACCGGAAAGGAGCTGGCAACCACCATCACGGCCCAGGCCTCCAATTTCGCTACCGTAGTCCAGTCCATTTATGACCAGTCAGGCGTATCCGATCCTTATTTTCGAGTCTCAACGAAACAGTAACTGTCAGCATAGCAGAACTATTAATGCTGACTTACCATCTGGTGCACCCCGGACAGGTTCCCAAAGCATCCGATGTGCAGAACCTGATCAACGACTGTAGTCGCTGCCGCCCATATCTGGATGCACTTATTAAGCACTATTCCGTTCACAGCGTCAGAGACAGCGGAAATGACCGCACAGAACAGGTTGCTGAAGTTGTGGATGTAGGGCAGTGGCAGCAGGTATACACCACTATCAACAATGACCTTCTGGGCGAAAATAAAGCAAATATGTACGATCGCTGCAATGGTCTGCGAAACCTGATCAACAATTTCCTAAATGATCCTCTGGTCCGCGATGTTTTTGAAGCAGAAGAGACCGTTGATATTGATAAAGCCCTGGAGTACGGTGAGATCATCATATTAAATTATGCCCTTGAGCGAGGCGATTCTGTGGCAACCGGTTTTGGCCTGTTTTTCCTGCTTTCCTATGAAACGGCCGTCCTCAGGCGTCCTGGATCAGAAAATGACCGTATCAAAAATTTTATTTACATCGATGAGCTTCCTGTGCTCCTGCATCCGAAACTGCAAAGTTTCTTCACACTGTTCCGCCAGTACCGGGTTGCTGTCATCTGTGCCATCCAGACACTGGATCAGGTAAAGAAGATACAGCTTGACAGCATCATGCTCGGTAACTGCGCACACCAGATCATATTTGGACGCGTAAGCACCACGGAAATGGATATCTTTTCCAAAATGGCTGGCGAGACCCTGGAACACGTCACACAGGAAACTGTTACGGAAACAGCAATCACCGCAGAGCTACCGGCTTACTCATATTCCAGGCGCTCTACACCTACCTTATCCGAACGTTTTTCTGGCACGGTATTCCGGTATTTGGGCTTTCAGGAAGTTATATTCTTTTCCGTAAACAATTCTTCACCCATTTATCCCTTTAGGGGAAAAGTGAATTTTCTGCCCAAACCGAGAGAGAAGAGCGCCCCAAGACTAAAGATCGAATGGGAGCCATTCATGCCAGGACCGTTGCATCCATCCGTTTTTGAAAAACGATTCAGCGTTGCCCACATATCATCAAACGGGTATTTTTCTTCAGGCAAACCAGGAAATTATTTCCTCGCAGGAAATAAAAAATCCATTCCAGAACCCCAGGTCCAGACGGATCTGACCACAGAAACAACTGAAGCTGTCTCAGATGCAGAAGATCAAACGCCAGTAGAGCCGACCCATATCATAACCCCACGGAACACACCGATGGCATCTTCTTCGGTGAATGAAAATGAAAGGAACGCGAATACCACCGCATATACCATGTCCTATTCCCCATTTCGATTTGATAGCACCACAACCATTAAATCCATTCAGGTCCCTAGATCATCAGGAGCATGGCAATCCATCACAAAAAATGAATTGTCTGATCTGGAACTGCTCATCCTATCCATAGTCTATGAGCTGCAGTATTGTACCGCATCTCAGGTAAGAGATTTTCTATTGTTTTGTGGGTGTGAAAACAGATTCAAGCGTTTTTCCGACGGAAACGGTAATCCCTATCGAAACCCCATCCATGCTCTGATACGCAAAGGATTGTTGATCCCACTTTCCATATTTCGCGGCGGAACAGCAAGCGGACCGTCTATCCTGCAGTTAAGCTCATTTACAAATAAATTAATGGAATTATTATTCCCGCATCCCAGAATTTTTGATCATTTTCCAAACCGTACTGCAAATGATCCATCCACAATTTTAACAGTTCTGGTCCGCAATAGCGCCTGCATCAATATTCTGAGAAGCAATCACCAGATATTCCTTGCGCAGGCCATTGAGAATGCCCCATCTATTCCCCATATCTGCCTTAAGACGCGTTTGCAGGGGCAGATCTTAGTATTTCCCTACCGTTCAAATAAAAAGGCATTAAAAGCGGAACTGGATCGTCAAAATGCCACTTCCTATCAGACATGCATAGTGATCGCCGAAACTTTAGATGATGCAAGGAAATTGAACCACTTTCTGGACACCAGCCATTTTAAAACACCTTTACTCTTTAGCACCGATGCTTCGCTGAAGAACCCAGAAATTCCACTTCTTAAACACTTATACCAATTCACGAATGGGCATATGGAGTGCCTGGCACTTTCTGATACCTAAGAAAGATCGAAGCTTAAATCAGTAACCGTTTCAATACCACAGGAGGACAAAAATTACGATGTATTTGATATGTTTCTTACTTTTCTTGTTTCTTGCAACGCTTCTTTTCTGCATTGTACAGAACAAATCCCCATATGACCAGGCTATTGATGATTTAGCACAGGAAACCGTTCTAACGCAGTATTGTACCCATCGCAATACTAAATATCGCTGATTCCTTCTGTTTTCGTCCATGCACGGCAATGTGGTGATAGACGATGAAGGCCTGGTGTTCTTCACAGTGTTTAATGCCTCTTTTTTGTATTGATGCAACTCGCAAATAATGATAGAATTGGTGAAGCAGGATCATGCCTGACAAATGGCCCACCACTGCGTGTATCATTCGGAGCATGATCTTTTCTGGAATACTGGCCTTAAGAAGGATATGAATATGAAAATGACCTTAAGAAGTCCCAGAGCCGGCGTTGTGGTAGAGCGGTTCGGGGACAAAAGAAAGTATCTATACAAAATTGTTGAGAACAACCCACTGTGCTTAATCAAACCCTGCACAACCTTACTTCCCCTGGCAGAAATAAGTGCTGATGCAAAGATCATCGGCCCGGACGGGCAGCCTGTCCCTGCAAGCGAATACTATATCACTGCAGAAACCATGGATCCGTACCATATCGTAACAGATTGGTTTTAGGAGCTGCAGGTAAAAGACATATAAGCCCAATGGACTTTGTATGTCTTTTTTGTTTCTGATTGCCATAAGATTGATGCCTTTCTCTATGCAAACGTCATTGTTGCAGCGCGGTCTCCGCATAACTTGATGTGCTTCTGGGAACCATTACTCCATAAAGGAGGACTGCGAAGATGTCAATGATCAACAAAGAAATAAATGATTTTTCTGTTCAGGCTTATCAGAATGGTGAATTTAAAACCATAACCAAAAACGATATCATGAAAGAATGGAGTCTCTTTTTCTTCTATCCGGCAGACTTTACCTTTGTATGCCCTACGGAGCTGGAAGATCTTCAGAACAAATATCCAGAGTTTCTAAAAGCAGGATGCGAAGTTTATTCGGTCTCTACAGATTCTCATTTCGTACACAAAGCATGGCACGATCACTCTGAGCGAATTGGTAAGATCGCATACCCAATGCTGGCCGATCCCGCTCATGTATTATGTAAGGACTTTGGGGTATTGATTGAGTCCGATGGAATGGCCGAGAGAGGAAGCTTCATCGTAAATCCAGAGGGAAAAATCGTTGTATACGAAATAAATGCGGGCAATGTTGGCCGTAATGCGGATGAACTGTTTCGCCGCCTTCAGGCATGCCAGTTCGTAGCAGAACATGGCGATCAAGTATGCCCGGCCAAATGGCAACCTGGTGCAGAAACCTTAAAACCAAGCCTTGATCTGGTAGGTATGCTCTGATGGAAAAGGAAAATTTCTATGATGTAGTAGTGATCGGCGGAGGGCCGGCCGGACTGACCGCCGCATTATATCTTGCACGTGCCCGCTATCGTGTCCTTATCCTTGAAAAAGAGAAATTCGGCGGCCAGGTCACCATTACTGATGAAGTGGTAAATTATCCAGGCATTGAGAAAACCAGCGGGAGAGCACTGACAGAAACCATGCGCAGACAGGCCGAGTTTTTTGGAGCTGAATTTCTATTAAGGGAAGTTACTGCGCTAAAAAAAGAAGAAACTGCATCCGGAGCAGAACTCTGGGAAAGCACTACAGACAAGGACAGCTTCCAAAGCTTTGGAATTCTGCTTGCAACAGGCGCCCATCCAAGAATGATCGGCTTTCCAGGTGAGGCAGAGTTCCGCGGTCATGGAGTAGCTTACTGTGCAACCTGTGACGGAGAATTCTTCTACGGGAAAGAAATCTTTGTAATCGGCGGAGGATTTGCAGCGGCAGAAGAGAGTGTATTCCTCACCAAATTCGCAAGCCATGTGACCATTTTGATCCGAGACGATGATTTTTCCTGCGCAAAAGCTGTTGCAGAAGCAGCCAAAAATCATCCTAAGATTACCGTCCTGACAAATACCGAAGTTATTTGTGTTGAGGGTGACCACATGCTGCGCAGGATCTGCTACAGAAATAGAAATACCGGAAAGGAAACTCTCTTTGATTCTGCAAATGACACGTTCGGAGTGTTTGTATTTGCAGGTTATGAGCCAAACACATCACTGGTAAAAGAACTGGTAAATCTGGATCCCCATGGATATGTGATAACCGATAAGAGCCGGCAGACCAGCTGCCAAGGAATTTATGCAGCCGGTGATGTGTGCCAGAAAAATCTGCGCCAGGTAGTAACGGCAGTGGGAGATGGTGCTACCGCCGCTACGGAGCTGGAAAAATATGCGGCTGCCATGCAGGGAAGAACCGGTATCCATGCAAAACAGGCGGTTAAAAAAGGTGCCGCGCCAGATGTAAAATCCTCAAATAGTTTTTTCTCACAGGATATCATAAACCAGTTAAATACGGTATTTGCCAAAATGGAACGGACATTGCAGCTTGAGCTGCATCTGGATTCCCGGGCCCGTGAGCCAGGAATTAGAAAATTATATGACAGAACTGGCAAAATATACAGATAAGTTGACTGTGCACGAACGCGTCCCTTCTGCAGAGACCGGTGCTTCGCTTCCTTTTGTGGATGTATTAACCGAAAGCGGAGAGCAGACAGGGCTGGCTTTTCACGGCGTCCCTGGAGGGCATGAATTTACGTCCTTTATTCTGGGATTATATAATGCTGCAGGGCCTGGGCAGCCACTTGATCCTGTAATAAGAGAAAAAATACTGGCAATCCAGCATAACGTTCATCTGCAGGTCCTGGTATCACTTTCCTGTACCATGTGCCCGGATCTTGTGACGGCCGCACAGAGGATTGCTTCCCTAAACCCTCTCGTAACGGCTGAAGTATATGATATTGCCCATTTTCCAGATTTAAAAGAAAAATATCATGTTATGAGCGTTCCCTGTCTGATTATCAATCAGGATAAAACCTCATTTGGCAAAAAGAACATCCAACAGATATTGGAATTAATCTGACTGGTCTGCATCTCTTAACCTTCCCATGAGTGTTTAACTTGCAGTCCTTTCAAAGGCTTTCCCTTCGCCGAACAGGGTTTCAGCGCTGTTGACAAGCATTTGTGAAGCAGATATAATAAAACGGTACTCATTTTTTTCAAATATAATTCGCTATGTGAAAGGCATACGATCTCATCCGGGATTGATATGCCCTTTTTTATGCGAAAATGATGCCGACAGGCAATCATATGCGTCAGCAGGACTGACATACTCCGCTACATGGCGGTAAAAAGCAAACAAATATCATATTTACAGGAGGAGAAGAACATGAGCGATGCATGGAAAGGGGTAAGCAGGGCCAGAAAATGCCCCATTTGTCAGCATGAAGACTGGTGTGGCTATTGGACACCGGAAGATTACGGTGGTGAGCTCATCTGCTGCCAGCGTGATAAAGAAAAGTGCAATATGATCGGTTCCGATGGCCAGGAATATGTGTTCATCGGAAGCGCAAAAGGTTCCGGCAGTTCCATCTATGAAGAACGCACTCAGTACGAACTGCTCCGGAAAAAGAAAACCGGAATGAATTATTCGCATATTTCAAAACCACAAAAAAGGGAACTGAAACCGATTGATCAGATTGTGCCCAAAAACAATGAAAACTGCAGCAGTATTTACACCTATATGCAAAATCTTCTGATCCTTGACCCGGCACACAAGGCTTATCTTCATAGCCAGGGTTGGACGGATGAACTGATTGAAAAGCATCATATTGTATCATTTCCAGAAGAGGACAGCCTGCGGGTAAAGTACCATAACCGATACCGCACCAGAAATATAACCAGAGCCAGGCTTTCAGATCTAATTCTACAGAAATTTGGATCAAATTCACTCGAAGGAATTCCCGGGGCGTATTTAAAAGGAGAGCAGTGGACCTTTGCCGGCCCAAGTGGACTGGTATTTCCGATGTATGACCTCGATGGGAACACCTTTCGTCTTCGGATCCGGAAAGATTTTTCTGACATTGATGCAACCGTGATCACTTCCGGCCAGGATCGTTTCTACTATGCCGAAGGTAAAAAATATTTCATCAGCATGAAGGGAGTTTACTTTGTAACCCCTGGAGGAGAGAAAGAATTTCTCCCGCAAAAAGGAAAATACAGAACCCTGGCTTCCTACTATCAGGATTCTCAGGCTGCAACACGTGGAATATTGGCCAACATCTATAAAAAGGGCTGCGCGGCTGCAAACCGATGCAGTTTTTACGGCCTTCCTTTTGCCAAAACATCCTCCCTTTGGTACATCACGGAGGGTGAGCCAAAAGGACTATTTGCATCCAACGCCTTATCGACTCCGGTGGTAACTCTTCCCGGGGTCAATTCCTATTCTCTTATTTTAGATGACGGTGTCCTTTCTCAAATGAAAGAACTGGGAATGAAAATGGTTGTTGTTGCATTTGATGCAGACAAGCTTCATAATGAGCGGGTTTTATCGTGCGAAAAATCACTGGCAGACGGACTAAAAACCGCTGGCATCCCAGTCGTAATTGCAAACTGGAAAGAAGAAAATGGAAAAGGTATTGATGATCTTCTGGCATCCGGGGGAGCACCTCAATACTGCATTTATTAAGAGAATTCAATGAAAGGTCCATCTCATTAGTGTTTTGCTAATAGGATGAACCTTTTCTCATCCATTCAATTCTTAATCTTCTTCAGGAATACCATATATGAGAGTAAGTTCCACCTCATCAGCTCCAGACCACTTGTTTACAGCAATGTGGTCTGCGAATGCTATTGCCATGTGCATTTGTTTCTGGTTTGCAGTGATATCAACGCCATACTTGCTCCTTAATGTTACTGTCATACCGCCACACGCATCCTGATCAATTTTAAGGCAGCATCCGGAAACAGCAGCAAATTCATTAAGAATCGGGAAAAGAGCCTCATTAAACCATTTTTTAAATTTCATGACCTTTTTCTCTTCTTTTTCCTCTTTTATTTTTTCAATAGCTTCCTTGGCAAATACCGCTTCCTCATAAGACAGCCCATCCACCGCATCATACAAATCATTCGATGTTTCATCACTATAGTCAAATTCCTGCATATTCTCTTACCTCCTTCTAACCAGTATACAACATTGTGCATATATGCACAATGTTGATTTATCCGTAAATCAGCTAAGATTGTTCTTAGGAGGACTTTTCAATGGTTGATTACAGCCCGTTATGGGACACGATGCAGAAACGCAAAATTACACAGTATACTCTGTTGAAGGATAAGGTCCTTGACAATCATACGCTTGACCGGCTCAAAAAAGGCCAAAATATAACCTTGGTAACATTAGAACGCATATGCAAATATCTGTCCTGCACGCCCAACGATGTCGTATCATTTACAGATGATGCATGAAAAATCTGCCACTTTCTTTGGAAGTTTACGTTTACGCTGTAAATGTAAACTTTTTTATTTCTAAACTTTGATGCAGACAACAAAGTAATTTTAGCGGGTATGTCTGTTATGGGCATATCCTCTTTTTGTTTTGCCAATCAGCCTCCTGGCCTAAGCCGGCCAGATGTAGGTGAATGCAAATCGAATTGACACTCCCGAAGCAACCCATTATACTAAAAATATCGTTGAGCATCCTCCCCATATAACATCGCAGTTTGTATTGTCCGGCCTGCTCATCAAACATTCATTTTAAATGGAGACTCAGAAAACATGGCACTATATGCTCTGGGAGATATGCATCTGGCCTTTTCCGTAGACAAACCTATGGATAGATTCGGGAAAGTCTGGAAAAAGCATGAAGAAAAACTCGAAAAGAATTGCAGAAAACTGATTGGAAATGAAGATACATTTGTCATCACTGGAGATCATTGCTGGGGCAAAAATCTGTCCGAAGCAAAAACAGATCTTGCTTTTATCGCAGATCTTCCCGGAAATAAGATTTTGCTGCGGGGAAATCACGATATGTTTTGGGATGCCAAGAAAACTGCAGTTCTAAATCAAGAATATGAACCACAGCTGCATTTCCTGCAGAATAATCACTATCATTACCAGGATTATGCCCTTGTAGGAACAAAAGGATATACCTTTGAGGGATCATTCTACATCAATTCAAAAGGGCAGATTGTCGGATGGGATGAAGCCAATGAGAAACAGGCCAAAAAGCTGGTAGCGCGGGAAGCGGAACGATTGCGGATTTCTTTTGAAAGCGCCAGAGAGGCCGGCTTCCGTAAATATATTATGTTTCTCCACTATCCGCCAACAAATATCGTGGAAGAGGAGAGTATCTTCACGCGGATGGCCGAAGAGTACGGAGTGGAGCATGTTGTATATTCCCACTGCCACGGAGAGTCCCGTTACGGCGACAGTATCCACGGAGTTCACCATGGGATCCGGTATCACCTGGTTTCTGGAGACTACCTCAATTTTAAGCCTGAAAAGATCCTGGATTAGATCTTCCACTGGAACGGTAGAATAGCATTATTTATGGAATTTTTCTTTCTATATGCTATAATCGTTGCTCATCTCCATAAAAGTTTACGTTTACGGCGTAAACGTAAACTTTTTGTTCTAAAATGCCTAAACAACTCCAAATCAAAAATATTTGCCGTACTTGTCTGCTGAATTATCACATGTGGGAATCAGTGACCACGTGCACTTTAAATTCAACATATATCGTGAAATTCATTGTGTATTCGCCTAATTGCAAAGTAAAATTGATGCTGCATGATATAGCCTTGGGCAAAAATGTCCAGGGCTATTTTTATTTACATTTCTCGCAATAAAAAGTTTACGTTTTTCACTAAAAATAAACTTTCTATTGTTATGTGGCCTGTATGATGCTATAATACAATTAAAGTAAACGTAAATAATGTAAACGTAAACATTTATATCAATCAGGAGCATCCCATGGAAGAAATCAAAGAAAAATCTGCCAAAAAGCCGGTCAGCATGCGCTTGACCGCAACAGCATCGGAACGGCTGATGCACATCATTGATCTGTATAAAATCTGGAAGACCCAAAAGGCGAGCAGCAGGAGAATGCTATTCTGCGCATTCTTGATATTGCAGAGTCCGACAATATCAGAGGGACACATCCTGAGTTAGAAGGCCCCTTACTGGCAGTTGAAGCCACGATCTCTACATTAATTAAACAACTTAATGGTATAGCAGTCGGCCAGGATGCCAAAATTTCTAGGCTTCAGGAAGCATTAAATGCTGCGATTACAGAAAAAGAACAGGCTATTGCAAAGGCCCAAATTGATATGGATAGGGCCCAGCAAAATACTGATTTGGCTAACAGACTCCAAAAAGAGGCCATGGATACGATGAATAAAGCAGAGGAGGATGCCGCTGCCCAGATTGAAGCCATAAAAAAAGAAACCACTGCTCAAATTGAAAAAGTAATGAGTGAAAAAGAGCATGCATGCCGTGAGCGTGATGATGCCCGCACGATTGCCAATGAAAAAACTGCCAGCAATGATCTTCTTCTCAAAAAAATGACTGGTATGGAAGCCGATCTGGAAAAATACAAGGATTTACAGGAGCAGTACAAAGAGCTCCAGGACAAATTTTCAGCCCTACAGTCTCAGTTAAATGAAAGCAAATTGCGTGCGGAAATTGATAAAGAGCGCGCCGTCATGGATAAAGAGCGTGAAATGCAGGAGCGTATCAGAGAAGCGGATAGAGAAAATGCAAAGCTGCAGGCAAAAATTGAACAACTGTCACCTGCAGAAGCCTCGCCAAAGTAAATATTTTTAAGGAGCCATTCATGAAAAATCATTAGATCGTTTCCTAATAGCACAGCAGAATTACTATCATGACGCTTATGAGGAATTAAAGGTAGGTAAAAAGAGAAGCCATTGGATGTGGTTCATATTCCCCCAGATTCGTGGTCTCGGATACAGTAATATGGCGATATACTATGCCATTGAAAGTCGTGAGGAAGCTGAAAACTATATTACGGATCCAACCCTCGGCCATAATCTGATTGAAATATCCACTGTCCTGCTGGAAATTAAAGACAACGATGCAAAGAAAGTAATGGGTGAACCAGATGATAGAAAGCTCCAGTCCTGTATGACCCTATTTGATACTGTAGCTCCGAAATTGATGTATTTGAAAAAGTACTCAAAAAATTTTTCGGTGGAGAAAGAGATAATAGGACCCTGGAAATTCTGCAGAGTTGTGATCATAGGAATGAATAACTGAGTCAATCAACATATAAAAGCACATTTTCATTCTTGCATAAGCAAAGGCTACCGCCTAACAAATACCAGGACGGCAGCCTTTGCGATTATTCCTAGAAGCCCACTTTTTATCATTTATTGAATTTTCTTTTCTCAATGTAATAACACAAACTTATTAGGTAACCAACCACTCCAAAGGAGAAACACTTCATTATTCCGTATGGGAGTCGTCTCAAAAGATACGTCGGAATTTCAGATAATCTGAAAAAGGTGAAATGCCCCGTCATAAATATCATAAATAGATATAGCAACATTCCACATAGAAATCCCTTAGCTGCACTCTTCAATTTCTTATTACAAGAAATCATCTTAACTGCCTCCCTTCAAATTTGAAGTTGCTGAGGTTTCAGTTAAGTTCATTTCCTTCAGCATCAATAAAAACGTACTCCGATGGGACAGATGAACAATAGAACACATACGGATAGGCATCTTTTTCTATCATTTCTTCATGTGTACCTGCTTCATCCGTAATTTTTACAGAAACACAATTTGGATTGTTCACAATAAAGGCATACCCACGATTCCAGTTCAAAACAGCAATATCCATGAAAGGAGACATCGGTTTGTATGTCCGAACATAAGCATATTCTGCTTCTCCTTTGATTTCTACTTCCATAGGAAGGTAGTAATGCGTCTGATATTGATTGCCAGAAATAAACCAAACGAGTGCCGTATCATCTACGGTACACATACCTCCATACTGCATATCAATCGTATCCGCATCGGAAACTGGAATTTCTTCTCTGGCTTTTTCTATCAGTTCATCCGTACCTTTATATGTCTTTGTACAGCCTGAAATAGAAAAACATAATATGCAAGTCAGTAAAATGCATGTGATTCTTTTCATAAAAAACACCTCTGCAACTCCCTATTTTACATTCCTAAGCCGACAGAATTCTCACGTTCTCCCTCCGGTAACACCTGCAGCGCATCCTGCACAGTACTGAACACACGCTCATTCAGCCAGCCTCCCTGTTTTCTGTTCTGGGCCGCAGATATCACTGGGTACTGCCAGATGGTCTTTTGATGGGTGTAATTGAGCCAGGAATCAATCCACCAGTCACTTTCCTTTGCCTTGATTTCGTAAGCCACGTATCCGCGGCAGTTTTCCCGCGATGTGGCATGGAAAATTCTGCAAAAATGCTGGCATACTGCTGGCTTCCGTAAAATGGAAAATTCTGGTTGGTATCGTATGCTTCATTTTGTAAAGACGCATACTCTGCGGTGTAAGAAGTCCCATCCTTATCGTAAAGGACCTGGCCGGTAAGTTCTCCCTGGGCAGTCCAACCGCCGTTCAATTCCTGGTATGCAGGATTGATCTGCACTGCCTCTGTCCCGCGAAAGCCCGAATTTCCGTTCCATAAGAAATGATGGATTACCTTCCACTGCCCTTCCTGTTCCAGTTCCACTGCCACGCCGTCAAGCTCCCCCCGCTCATCCCGTCCCGCAGCAAATCATCGCTTTGATTCAGCAAAATCTGTCTGGCATTTTTGCATGCCAGAATATCTTCTTCCTTTAAATCATGCAAAATCTCTTCCGGAAAACCCAGGGATAACAGATGTGCTTTGATTTCTTCACTCGCCGAATCCTGCGTTTCTTTTGCAGTTGTCCACGCCATGTGATAGGAACCAAAACATGTATAGCCGATGAGCAGGCCTGCCGCAGTCAGAATTGCTGCTCCCGCTGCGTATCTTCCATCTGAAATCCGCACCGGATGCTCTTCCAGTACATATTCGGCCTGTTCCAGTTTTTCTGCTATATTCTTTAACTCCACAAGGATTCCAATATATGCGGCAACGATCGCCAGGCCAAGAATCCAGCCCTCATATTCCCGAACCGCAAGCACGGTCACCACCACATACCAGATGATGATATGGAGCAGGACCTCATTTTTTATTTCCACCTTACGCTTTTCCAGTTCCTCACGCATACCAAGGAAGAGACAAACCATCAGAAAAACCGGCAAAATTCCGCCACAGAAAACAATCACTTTCCATACATATGAAACATAAATTTTCTCCCGTTCGAGCACACTTCCAATCACAATGTTCACGATGGTAATCACAACTTTGAGCGCGGCGCCTGCGTATCCGGCTTTCAGCCAGCGGTTTTCCAGTCTCAGTTTTCGGAATCCCGTAAACAGCAAAAGGGCACCAAGGAAGGGAAGAATCTGATTGAGAAAGAGAAAATTCAATGTAATCCCAAAGAGACCCATTCCAATCAGAATCTTCTCATACGTCTGTTTCCAGAAACTCTCTTCCATGTAATCGCCCCTTTTTCAAATTATTTGTTATAAATATGGTAGCACAAAAGTGAACCTTTATCTTTAATTCTCCATTACAAAACTATTAATTATAACAAACGATAACCAGATATTCATACAGCGATAAACGGGCATTCATAGGAATATTGACTTTTCGATGAAAATATAATAAAATGTAGGCAGCTAAGAAATGTGATGATTTCCCATGCGGCAAAACGAAAACCCCAGAGGGTGCCTCCTCTGGGGTTTTCTTGTTCATTACGGCGAACCGACCGTTTAGGCTGTTGCTGCCTATTTATCTCTGTCCAGCCATTTGCATATGTAGTAGCTAACTACACCTGCTAAAACAGAGACAAAAAACTGTGATGATAAAATCTCCCATCCGACTCACCTCCTTTCTGCTGGAGGTTCGGCAGCCTTTTTAGCATAGCACATTTCTTCCCATTAATCTACATAAGTTGTCATACCATCATCTGATAATCCTTGATTTGCCCCAAATCCAATGGTAAAATACTCATAGATTCTTTCATTTCAACAACATTTGTCTCTGACAAAGCGCACGCCATTTTATGACCGAATGAGTGGGGGAATTCTGGAAAAATAAACAGAATAATATGTACGTTGGAGGAACTTCCTTTGGGAGGTTCCTTTTTTCGTGCCCAAAAGGAGGACTTAGCCTATGAAACTTACAATCAGGGATCTTATCCGGCTTCGCCACTGCGAAAGCCACTACCGTCTCGGAAAGCTGGGATTATATGCTGCATCAAAACGTACCCAGTTTTTTTATCAAAAGAAGGACTCTTTAATTTTAGCATTATCCAAGGGCCTACTTCATTTTCAGAAGCACTCGAAAAAGCATTTCTGGAATACAGCAGAGACTGGTTCCTTAATAACCGCCAGTATGAAACCTGCCGGGATCAGGACCTTGCCAGGTGGCATCGCTTTGCTGACTGGTTCTTTGAGCAGGGTTATCAGATTTTGAAGACCAGGCTCTGCTCAGCGATTTCAGTCAATACAAGCTGCAACCACGTAGCGGTGTCTGAATTATCTGCACAAGCAGATCTGGTTCTTAAAAAGGGGGAGCATGTCTATGCTTTAAGTATTTTCCCGAATGAACCACAGTATTCTGTGAGAGCCAGGAAGCAAGAGACCCAGGCATATTACAGCCTGGAACTGTTATCACAATACCTGATCAGCGCTCCAGCCTATGGACAGGAAACGATTTCCATGATCTGCTACTTAAAATCCAAAGAGGATAAGGCTGATTTTCTGGCCTCACAGTATACGGAAGGGAAATGCTATCTTCAAATTGGATACGGCGGGATAGCGGAGGCCACCCAGGCTCTCCTGAGCACGATCCAGCTTTCCGTACCTCAAAAATGTGAATACTGCCGCTATACAGATGTATGCCATCAGCAGAATACTTCCGCATTGGCACCGGAAAAACAACCAGAAGAAACTTCCATCCCTGTTCCAGCGGAAACAGTCGATTTAGAGAAAGGACTGACACCGGAGCAGCGGAGAGTTGTTGAACACATGGATGGCCCTATGGCAGTCATCGCGGTACCTGGTGCCGGCAAGACTCACTGTCTGATTGCACGTATGGTACGAATGATCAAAACGGATTTTGCCGGAACAAATTCTTTTGTCACCTTTACCAAAAAGGCCGCTGGCGAAATTCTGGAACGTGCCAGACGGGTGCTCGGTGAAGAAAGTGCATTGCCGGCCATCTTTACCTTCCACAGCCTTGGCTACACGATTCTTCGCAAACATGAGGACTTCATAGGAAAATCCTTAAAAATTGCAGAGAAGGTAGACTACTATCGTCTGATTTTGCAGATCATTGATGAAATCTCTCCATTGTCCGGCATTGACTATGACGGACTCACCGGATTTCGGCCTGCTGAGCAGGATTTACAACGCTGTACTTTCCATTGAGAAAGACGGACTGGAAGAGTGGAAAAAACATGCGGATTTTCCTGATCCGGATGGTTTAGGGTGCCTTTATCAGAAACTGAAGGAACGAATGAAAGAAGAGGGGTATATCTGCTTTGATGAACAGATCCAGCTTACCAACCAACTGTTTAGCGAATATCCAGATGTATTAAAAAGCTATCAGCAGCGTTTTCGCTATGTAATGATTGATGAATTCCAGGATATCTCGTCAGATCAGGTCGATCTGGTATACGCCATCGCATCCCATGGAAATATTGTGGTTGTGGGAGACGATGATCAGAGTATTTATTCCTGGCGCGGAGGAAGCAACTATTACCTGCTTCATTTTCAGGAGATGTGGAGCAACAGTAAAATCGTGATTCTTCCAGATAATTTCCGGTCGGTAGACCACATTTTGGAAGCTGCAAATGCGCTGATTGCCAATAATACGAATCGGTATCGCAAATCTCTGCGTTCCCATCACCGCGCTACGGTTCGGCCGATTTATCGGAAAAATGTTCTGGTAGATACCATCCGGGATCTGGTTGCATCCGCAGAACGCTCTGGTTATAAACCTGGAGATATTGCCATCATTGCGCGCAAAAATAAAGCGCTGGAAAAGATCAAAAAAAGTTTAGATGGTTTTTACCTTGCAACTTCACCCAAAACATTACTCATAAAGGATGAGGTATTTATTGCCATTCGTGACACATTTTCTCTCTACGTGACCAATTTTCATGATCCACTGGCGCTTTACAGACAGCTGAAACGTAATGGATATGAACTGGACATTCCTGTCGAGCGAGACCACATGTTGGAAAGCTTCTTAAAATATTTCAATCTTCCAGAACCAGATTTATATGATCCGGATCTGCTTGAAATATATGAAGCATCCGGCAGTCCCGGTATCGCACTTGCCAGGACACTTTCTTCCTGTAAAAAACTTCTGTATGCCCAGGATCTGTCCGATGCCGTTCGGTCCATTTACCAGTTTCTCTGGCAGAAGAAGGAACATCCGGCAGTAGAAGAGTTGTGCTCCCGCATCGAAATGCGGGCTATCAATACGGCTTCCGAATTTCTTAACCATATGAATGCCATGATCGAATTTTCTGATACAGCAGAGGTTGAATATCCCGCAAGCCCCGATACGATTACCCTTCTTACTGCTCATAAATCAAAAGGGAAAGAATTTCCCACCGTAGTAATTTATGGAGTAGAAGAGTTTGAAGAATCAGAAGAGGGCCGGAACCTACTGTATGTTTCCATGACCCGGGCCAAACGAAACCTCTTTCTTTTGCAGGGTAGTTTTTCCGATGCCCCACTGTATCCGGAGTTTAAAAACTATGTCGATTGACCGCTGCCGCGGCATCTTGTTCACGCACAGATATTGTGTTAAGATGGGGTATGGAAATAGTGGGGGGGGAGAATTACATAGCTCCCGGTCACCATAGAACCCTTGATCGAAAAAAATACTATATGGCATATACGGAAAGTAAAAATAACCAGGAGGAAAAGGATTATGAAATTTGAGTGGATTGAAGAAGGGGACGGCCGTTACCGTGTCCAGTTTTTTGACATGGATGAAAAGAAGGTATTCGACATTAAGATTACCGACTATAGTGATCCGTACTGGCAGCAATCAGACCTGGAACGGAAGATTCGTCGCGAATGCTGCTATGACGTTATCTTCTATGCCGGACACCGCAAGAGCTACTCTGACAACCAGAATTACGAAACGGAATACGGTTTTCAGGGTAAATCAGAACATGACATAATATATATCCGGGAACTGTGCAAAAATTTTATAGCAGATTCCTATGTTTTTGATTACGAAAAAGCATTGCGCGGCCTTCAAAAGAGGAAGGCAATGTCAGATTAGTTTCTGGCCAGTGGTTATACCGGAGATTATGAAGGAAAGCAGGAATATAAAAGATCTATTGTAGTTGACGAGCTTGACTAAAAAGCTTACTAAATTAGTTGCCACATCGTCATCTTGTTCACGCGCAGATATTATGTTAATATGGAGTATAGAAATAGCTCGGAATAGGAGGATTTCGCGATGAGCGAAAAAGAAGAGATCATATTCATGCAGACCCGATTGGTACGTTTAGCATCAAAGGAATGGCATCTTCCTGTGGATGAGATTTTTAACATCTTCGGAAAAGCAGATGTACTTGGCTATATCGAAAAATGTTATGGGATTTTTCACTGCGAAGGAGATGATGCTGTATTAGAAGACATCACGGAATTTCTTCAAAGAAAGGGGATCCAAATTAGTGCTTGATTTTACAGATGGGCTTATCCTTTACCATGGCAGCTATTGTGAGGTAAAGAAGCCTTTATTGGAAAGATGCGCCAGACGAAAAGACTTTGGACCACCTCCAAGGACCAGGCTATTCGTTTTCTCAAGACTTCCATTGCTAAAGCATTCGCAAATGGAAGCATTAAAGAGAATCAGGATTATGGCTATCTTTCCATCTTTCAGTTAAGACCTTCACCAGAATTATCCACATATGCATTTGATGATGCAAATGTGGAATGGCTGCACTGTGTTGCGGCTCATCGAAAAAGACTTTTGTTTCTGGATGTTGAAGATACTATGGCAAAATATGATATTATTGCTGGGAAAATTGCGGATGACGCGACAAATGCAACGCTGGCTGCATACCTAGTCGGCGCCTTTGGAATAGCCGGAAGCAAAGAAGCTGATGATTTTTGTATTAAACAGCTACTTCCGAATAAGTTAAAGGATCAGTATTGTTTTAAAACAACTGCAGCGCTTGATTGCCTGCATTTTGTGGAAAGCGAGAAAATATGGCTGAAGAAATGATTTCAAAAGAGCGAATAGACTATACGATTGACCTTCTTATTACCATGGCCGTCGAAGAAATTGCAGAAGATACAGGAAAAGTCCAAAGGAAATATTGCCGGAATTTTATTCTTCCAAAACCGGCAAGGCACTTTACGATGAGCAGACCCGATTATGGTGCAATGGCCCATCCTATATTGCCGAATTATACATGGACGAACTCTCCAAAAGAAAGATTTGAGAAAAAGCTGTTTCTAACGTATTATGCGTTTGAAACAGCTTTTCTGATTAACAGACCTCCCGGCACTAAGGCTCCTTCTTTTCTGTCCATTCTTAGCTCCTTCTTTTCTGTCCATTCTTGGCGTTGCGCTCACCTTTGATCTATGTTAAACTATCCTTGATAAAATTTATTTCAAACACAATAGACTCTGTCTTCGTTTCAAGCACATTGCTTATTAAAAGGGGATGAGTCTGCACAGATGCGGACCAAATTAGAGGAATTCTAATTTGGTCTTTTTTTGTGCATTCACAACAAAGAGAGGAGGAACCTATGGCTATTTTACAACTGCCGTACAATTTGTCTGCGCTATTCAATTTCAATGAACCAGACACAAATGAGGGGGCGATGGAATCTTCGGATGAAGATTTTTTCGACCTTTTTGATTTTCTGCCAGAAAATACGGTGACTACCAATTATCTGGCCAAAGGAGAGGACCGGATCCAGTCACTGCTCCGGATCAAAACCCGCCGGACTTATTCCATGAATGACTTTTTCAAATTATTTTCCAGAGACCAATTCTGGAAAAAGAGCAACAGCCGAAAAGATTTCACGGAATATCTGATCAAGACCTACTGGAAAAAGGTGATCGATCCTTTTGTAAATACCCTTTACAAAGATTTTCTGGCCGGTCAGATCACGGAACAGGAGATTTCTGAAAAACTGCAGGAGATTCTGGGATTTAGCATTTCTCTATCGCAATGCCATGATGAGCAGGTAACGAGGCTGGTTGGAGCAACCGGTATGCCAACGGACTGTATTTTTCAAATGACTGTATTTGAAAATGAATACTTTCTGGTCTTCGGAAAACTAAAGCCCAGAAACCGGAACCGCAAAATCTATTTGAAAAACGATAAGAGAAAATGTATCTTATGGGATTCCTATTATCTTGCAACACTGGCAGTCATAGAACGTATCCGGATTGAATACAAGCGCTACATCCATTCCATTGAGTCTAAAGACCATGACCTGGTCTATATGTCCATTCTGGATGAAATTGCCCGTAGATACCAGGCTTTTGGGAAAATGTGTACCGTATATGCTTATGAAAAAGAGCAGGTTTTGTATCCAGAAGTCATGCAATTTTTTGACAAGCTGGAAATTCCTGTAAAGGAGCGAATAGCCGGCCAACAAGCGCACGGAATTATATTTCAATTTTCACTCCTGCAGCAGATCCTGCCGATCTTAAATCAGTATTCTATCAGCACAGTGGATTTTCTATGTAATGATAATATTCCAGAGGGATATCTCATCATTATAAAAGCCCTGATGGAACAGCACAAAATGCAGGAAGCGGATGAGCGCTATCATCGAAATAACACAGAGGTAGCCAATGCATTTATGACCAAAAAGAATATTCCGCCAAAGCATCAGGATTACATGAAAGAGAGCCGTTTCTTAACAGTTTACCGCTATATAGAGGTAGACGAAGACTGTGATCTTGACAAAATGCAGGAACTGGAAAAAGAATTTCTTGCTCTTGGGGATATTTTGGGAAAGCATCCCTATGATGCTTCCATTCGTTTCCGCAAGCTTGGCCGACACCATGCTTCCGGCCTTTATTCCCCGGCCTACCAGTGCGTATGCATTGATGTCCGCTCCCCTAGCAGCTACGTCCACGAATTTCTGCACATGTACGATCACTTTCATGGAATGCTGAGTGAAGGCTATGATTTCAAAGAAATCCGGCTTCAGTATGAGACCTGCCTGCAGGAATATCTTTCGGATTGTGAAGATCCGGATTTAAAAGCACGGCTGAATGGAAACAGCAAATACAACCTGGATTACTATTTGGTCCCAACGGAAGTGTTTGCCCGCTGCGGGGAACTGTATTTTACGCGTTTTCGTGGTGTAGATAATTCTCTTCTGAAATTTGAAAGAGGATTTGACTATCCGGAAAACGAAAAATTATTGGAGCTGATCAAAAAATATTATGATCAGCATTTTTTAACGGAGGAGATATCATTATGAAGAAATTTTTTATCAAGGACCTGGCCAACATGGTCGAAAAGGAAATTGCAACGGAGTTTTTACTTCGGAATGTCAAATTGTCGATCGCGGATGGCCGGCGCTGGCAGGACCTTACGCTCAGTGATAAGAGTGGTATTGTATACGGAAAATGCTGGTCCGAACACATCTCGGATGAAACGGATAACTATGTTGGAAAAATTGTCCGTGTTGTCGGAAAAGTTGAGCTTTTCCGGGAGCAGTGTACGCTGCGGATTGTCCGGATCAGTCCGGCTGAAACATACGATCCGGCAGATTTCCGGGTTACTTTGTCCAGCTACGATGTAGAACAAAGTATCACCCTCTTAAAAAAACTCCTCGATGAAATTGAGGATCCCAAATTGTATAGTTTATGCTGCGCTGTATTCGGTATGGGGACTGCCAGATACGAACGGTTTTTGGAATTCCCACTGACCGAGGAAGCCACACATCCATACTTTGGCGGTTTTTTAAAGCATACCATCAATGTTGCAAACCTGGCTGATATGGCGCTTACTATCTGCGAAGGCAGCCCAAATGAAGTGATCCGGCCGGATCCATCGCTGGTCATTGCCGGTGCGCTTCTTCACGCAAGCGGCGTGCTTTCCCAGCTCACACTCAGCGCTGCGGAAGGCATCTTCACGGACCGGGCCCGCCTTTTGAGTTCCTCCACAGATGCGGTTTTAATGGCAGTCTGCACAAACAGCCGATTAGAACAGGAGAAACGAGTTACGGATATGTCCGCACTTTTACATATTCTGGAAGCTGCCAATGGAACGACACCGCCTAAAACCAAGGAGGCAGTTATTGTCACCAACGCAGTACGAATGAGCAAAGAGCTGAATTCTATCGATCAGATCTTTTTCGAGTCTGACCGTATGCATCCGACCGATAAGACCCGGAAAGCTTTCTGCGACTATCTGGGTTATGAGGTCTTTCGAGGAGGAGAGGAATGTTTGAAAAACTGATTTTAAACCCATATGTGAAAAATGCTCTGAAGCACTACATGGACAAAGGACAAAAAAATGCTCAGCATTTAATTCTGTCAGGCCCTCAGGGTACTGGAAAGCGGACCTGTGCAGATATCCTGGCACACTTTCTCCTGGACATCAGACTTGATAAGCCACTCCATTCCTGCGCAGATTTTTTCTGTCTGGACTGTGACCAGGCAAGCATCAAATTGTCTGATACGGAGGACCTAAGAGAATTTATTTCCTATTCCAGTACTGTGCGCCGCGTTGTTTTGATTGATAATGCGAATCAGATGACCCCAAACGTGGCCAACAGCCTGCTAAAAGAGTTGGAAGACGGGCAATGTGTATTCATTTTTATAGCACACAAGCCTTTGATCCGCACGGTATGCAGCCGATGCTTTGAAATCCGTTTTCTTCCGGTAAATGAAGATGATATGGCACAGTTTTTTATGGAACAGGGAGATCTTGTATCATTAGAGGTGGTTACAGCTTCTAATGGCTGTCCCGGACTATTCCGACAGCTAAATGCTGATGACGCTTTCATATCTATGACCGCCAGAATGATAAAAGCACTGAACCAACAAAATCATGCGGATCTTCTGTCAACCTTCGGTCTCCTGAAAGAAAAAGACGAATTTGCTTTGGAAGCATTTTCACCGGCCGCCCGTCTGGCAATCGTGAGGCTTTTGGAAGCCATCTATGCAGATCAATACCTGCATAAACTTGTTGGAAGCAAATTATTCCCGTATATGACGGAACTGCCTATTTCTGCTAAACAGGCTTACCAGATTTCTGAACAGGCACACAATATCCGGGGCAAAAAGCTACTCTACACAAAACATGATTTTCTGGAACTCCTGTTCCAGATGATGAAAGAGGGGGAATTATGACTCTTTATACCAAGATACGCCCAAAAACCTTCGATGAGGTAAAGGGCAGGAATTTACTGTAAATAATCTGAGAATGCAGTCCATCCGCGACAAATTCTTTCAGGTAATTATTCTGGCCGGGCAGTACGGGGCCGGGAAAACAACACTTGCCAGGATCGTGGCCACGGCAGCAAACTGTAAAAACAAAGATAAGAATGGAAACCCTTGCGGTACCTGTGATGGATGCAGATCTGTATCTAGTGGATCTGTAGACTTTCTGGAAATCGACGGTGCCAGTAACACCGGAGTTGATCATGTAAGGGACCTGACAGACTGGCTACACGAGCGCCCACTCGGAAAGCGGAAAATCGTTATCATTGATGAGGTACACATGCTTTCCCGTCAGGCTTTCAACGCCCTTTTAAAACACTGGAGGAACCACCAGCTTATGCACTGATCATTCTTTGCACAACAGAAGCAGACCGGATCCCGGCAACCATCCGGTCGCGATCTGCCTGCTATACCATCACGCAGATCCCAGAGGCCATCATCTGTGAACATCTTCTTGAAGTTGCGACAGAATTTCAAATCCGTATTCAGCCGGAAGCTGCAGAACTGATTGCTTCCTATTCTGGTGGTGCGATGCGAAATGCCTTAAAACTGCTGGAACAGCTATCAAATGGCGAAGATGAAATCACGGCTGATGTCGTTCGATCTGTTCTCGGATGTCTGAAAAGATGAGCTGCTCCGAATCATCCAAGCGATGCTTTCTGGAAATTACACAAAGCTGCTGGAATCTTTAAATTCCATTGCCAAAAGCGGAAAATCTCTTCTAAGCCTTACGGAAGAGCTCCTAAATGAATCCACATCCTTGCTGCTGGCCAAAACAGGGCAGCCATCATCATCTTCAGCTATCGCAGAAAACTATACACTAGAACGGCTTTGCGAGCTGTCTGCTAAAATAAACTGGCTGAATGATGAACTAAAAAATGCTGCCGGCAGCGGAATAGCAGCCTATATCCATGCGACAAAAGATCTGAACACTGGTGAATCAGGTCTTGCTGGAAAATTAAAATCATTGGAAGATCAGATGTTCAGGCTGTCTGCCGAACTAAAGTCTATAAAATCCGTCGGATTTTCGAAACCGGTCGATACGGCTCTGGAAGCAGAAACCAATATCCCGATAACTTCCAATAGCTCTGCTCAGCCCGACTTACCCGAGGAGAGTGTACCTGTTTTAATCACTCCTTCCAAAACCTCTGAAGTTGCGCAAACAGAAACTACAGATTTTGACGCACTTTTTGGTGACTGGGGCTTTGACTCCTTTGATAATACGGACGAACCCGGATTTTTTGAAAGTGCAGAGGAAACTGGCACTTCTTTCCAAGAGACAGCAACAGTTTCTGAAACTTCTGCGGCTCTTTCTGCGGGAGAACTTGCACAAAAAAGTTTGTCCGAGAGAATCAGCAATGACCCTGTCATAAAGGAAAAACTTCTTTCTGCTGAGTGGATCACGCAGGAAGAGAACCTTTTACTTAAGGTGCTGCCAGAATACAAAGAAGATATCCTGTTATTTATTGCTGCAAGTGGCATAAAAAACATTACAATCTGCTAACTACACAGGGACCATGAACCGCAATTGTTTATGGTCCTCATGAATACTTATCACACATGATTACGGAACTATACTGTAAAAAATTTTATTTAGAATAGGGGGATATATATGGATTTCATTGATGATCTGGATGTTTCTATAATCGCAAATATACTTGTAAATATGGGTATTGACATTAGTAATTTAAACGATATTACTGATGCCGATGACTACGAAGATACAATTTCTACCATTACTGCATCACTTGAAAAATTGCGAAACGAGGAAGATCCACTATATGTGCTTCTTGAACTGATTGCTGGAGACAATGAAGAATTGGTGGATTTCTATTTTAAAATGGTTGGATTTCACTAAGGAACCTAGAATATGCACAATGATTGGGAAGCCCATTAACTTCCGGCCTTCAACACCTAAAGTGCATATCATTTCTACACAGCGTTTTCAATAGTTAGTATATAGACTGATAAACTGCAGCCAATTATAAAAGCTGCAGTTTATCAGTTTTTCTTTTTTATACCTCTCACAGTACTTATGATACCTTACAAAAGAGTCAATCTTAAACAATTCCCCTTCTACTTTCATTTGTCTTGCAGGAAATCCACTCTTTCTGTATAATATAAGCTAGGGTTTATTTTTTAGCTTTTAGGAGCGTGAATAATGGAAAAAGATTCAGATTTATTAAATAAAAAGAAAACTGTTCAGATTTCAGTAACAGATAAAGATGGAAAAGAGCACCCCATTGATGTTGAAACCGAGATGGTACCTGTTGGTCATGAGATCAATTATCAAACCGAAAATGAGTGGTGGTCAAAGGATCCTGAAACCGGAAAAGTATATGCGCCAATTCCCGAACATTATGCCCTGCACTTTCAGGAACTTCAAGCTCGTATGAAGTCTGGCCCACCTTTGACAGAAAATGAAAATCGTGTATATGAGGCTCTCAAAGTGGTTCTTCAGGAGCTGCCGGTTTTTGCCGCTGATAACGCATACAACGCACAACCTAATGCATCTTCTCTAGAATCCATAGAACACGAAACCAAAAAGGACCAACCGAACAAGAAAAAAGACTATGTCGATACTTCATTGACCAAGCACATCTCCCTGATCATTGATCAGGAGTATGAATCTGGTTTAAGTTTACGCAAAAGCGGAAGTGCATATCTAACACCTCTGGAATCAACAGATGGCCTCAATTATGATGCTAATACCGGAAAACTTTATTTTGAAGGAGTACCTGTATCAGAAGCAAAACTGGAAGAAATTAGTCGTGGTAAGGTTGTTGAAATCGGTGAATTTGATCTGCCCTTATTAAAACTATTTTACAGTATTATTCTTGCCGATATTAAAAATACTATCAACCAAAACCAGTATGCGATAAACGAAAGTTTTGCTATTTACTTACCCGATTTGGCCGAACTTATGGGGAAAGGACGTAATTTAAGTGATAATGATATAATCATGCTGCGAAATAAGACAGGAGCATTCCAAACCATCTACGGGATTATTCGCGATCCAAAATATCCAAAACGAATCGGATCCGCTTTACCGCTTTTGGTTTCACTGGGTTATGATGACACCACGAACACAATACGTTTTTCCTCTCCCTACATGCTTCGCTTAATTCAGACACTGTATAATGTAAAGGTACGACAGTCAAAACTCAACTTAAATAAGATTACTGAACCTGCAAAGTTCTTAATATCAGAACATACCGATATCATTTATACATCAATTGCTAAAGAAAGAAATAAACGCGCCGTAGAGATTGTTTTCGCCATTGTGACAATGATTGAGCAATCTACAGACGAAAATGTATGTATCACCGTTCGGGATATTTTTGATCGCTCTCCTCAATTAGTAGAAGCGCTTAACAATACAATCCGTACAGCGAATAAAAATACTCTATTAAAGCGTGCTTTTTCGAAAGCTTATGAGTTGTTGGAAAAAAAGACTACATTGAAAGAGCATTATCCTTATATGGTTTTCTCTGAAGAACTTTTGGGAATTCCAACTGTAAGTACTTTAAACGAAATGAAGCTGCACTTCATCAAAAAAAAGTAACTCGAACCGAGGACATACTGTTCTCGGTTTTCTATCATGTGGTGGCTACATAACTTCAAACCAAATATCTTTAGTAATTTTTAGAAAATGCATTAACCGATCAACTGCAGTTCAAATACAGATACATTTTTGCATAGTATAGTAATTAAACAGCTGCAGCTCAGATACAGCCACTTTTCGGAGAACTGCGCTATCTGAACAGCTTCGACTCAGATACACTACTTTTCGGTAAACTGCGCTAGCCGGTCAATTCCAGCCCAAATGCAGCTATTTTTCGGTAAACTGCGCTATCCAAGCGGCTCTACCTCAGATGCACTACTTTTCGGAGAACTGCGCTATCTGAACGACTCCGACTCAGATGCTCCACTTTTCGGTAAACTGCGCTAGCCGGCCAGTTCCAGCCCAAATGCAGCTATTTTTCGGTAAACTGCGCTATCCAAGCGGCTCCAGCTCAGATGTACTACTTTTCGGTAAACTGCGCTATCTGAACGGCTCTACCTCAGCTGCGTTACTTTTCGGTAAACTGCGCTAGCCCCAGTTCCAGCCCAAATGCAGCTATTTTTCGGTAAACTGCGCTATCCAAGCGGCTCCAGCTCAGATGTACTACTTTTCGGTAAACTGCGCTATCTGAACGGCTCTACCTCAGCTGCGTTACTTTTCGGTAAACTGCGCTATCTGAACGGCTCCGCCCCAGATAACCAACTTTTCGGAGAACTGCGCTATCTGGTCAGTTCCAGCCCAAATGCAGCTATTTTTCGGTAAACTGCACTAGCTAAACAGTTCCAGCTTAGATGCTCCACTTTTCGGAGAACTGCGCTAATCGGCCCGTTTCAGCGCAAATACAACTATTTTTCAATAAACTGCAGTAGCCTTTCGGCAAAATACTATAGCTTTTCGGTAAACTGCGCTAAGCTTTTTCGGAGAACTGCAGTAGCTTTTTCGGTAAACTGCGGTAGCTTTTTCGGAGAACTGCGGTAGTTTTTTCGGAGAACTGCGCTATATTTTTCGGAGAACTGCGGTAAATTTTTCGGTAAAGTGCAGTAGCTATTTTCGGTAAAGTGCGGTAACCATTTTCGGTAAAGTGCGGTAGTTTTTCCCGGAAAAACCCTTATTTTACAATACTTCCCCCATTTTCAGTCTTATTTTCCCCATTTATTTTCTCATTAACACATCTCACAAAACAGTCCTTTTTTACCCGTTTTCCCACACTTTGGCAATATTCCAAATTTTTTTATTTCCCTTTATAATTAACATTACATTGCGGAAAGGGGGTGGATCCAGAGTGAAACGTTTTGCGAATGTAAGCATTCCATCCATAAAGAAAATCATTCATACTTCATTCGAGAAGCAGCTATTAAAAAGCTGCTCTGTTCGGCTGTTCATTCTGATCCATTTCTATGCCAACGCAAATACCGGCATCACTTCACCACTCGATTTGGAAGATCTGGCACAAGCACTTGATTGTAACATCAAAACCGTTCGCAGCAATATTCTCCGGTTGGAGTCCTGCGGCTTTTTTGATGTATCTATGGATCTGGTCACAGAAGAGTATACCTTTACAATCCATGACTACACCAAAATGTATAATCCTATCGGTCTTGGCGGTGGTTATATCCAGTGTACATATGATTTGCTTGAGCAGCTCCTGCAGATCAAATCCATTAATGAGCTACGAGTGATCCTTATGCTTCTTTGTGAAGCGATCACCACTGAACTTCAGAGTTCTGCAAAGCTGGCCGTAAAACTCACATTTAAAGAATTACTTGCCGGTTTACCAAAATATGTAAAACCAGGTGTGGTAAAGCAGATTTTGGATCATGCCAACTCCTTCAAAACTATTTTTAAGGAAGAGTACACCAGGAAAAAACGCTATATTGCTGCAAAGCTCAATGATTGTTTTAATGGAGCGACTACCAAAAACCAGGTCCGTCAGGAAACCTACTCCGAAATTGTTTCTTTTACCACTGAAATGGATGATGTGATCCGCACCTTTAACACTTACCTGTTTGAGGACAAGTTAAGAGAGAGAATGCAGTATGAGGAGATTCTGAAAACAGAATATGGCATTGCCTTCGATCAGACACCTACCCTGGATGCTGAGCATTTACTTCCTATCTATGATTTTGAAGAAACTCAGTATCATGATCTTACCATCATGGCACAGGACTATGAAATTGGTACGGTTCTTGATGCACTGCACCTTTTCTATAACCGTTATATCCTCACAAAACTCTATGATGCAAAGAAAGGGCCTGGCTCGCTCGTTCGATCCATCATAAGGGAATTAATCAAAATCCACAAATTGCATAAGTTTCGCTTCACCGGCATCCGCTAGGATGCCTATTTCTCGTTCCATTCTGTATTTTCATACCCGTTTTCTGGGTAATTTTTTTCCTATTTATTGCTTTTCAATGTGTATTTTTTTCAGCAATATCTAAATTTCCAGGTCGGTTATCCACAATTTCTTTTATTTGATCCAGAAAAAAATCACCCTTTTTATAAAAAAACCATTCTTTTCATCAGAAAATCATCTTTCTCAAAATAAAAACTGCATTTGCTTCTAAAAATCGGCTGATCCAAAAAATAATGCCTGAAATAGCTCCTTTGACAGCAGAAAATTACTCATGTTTTTACATGTCTTTTATGTCTTTGAATTTTTTTATGTTTTTTAGCTCTTTTAAATAAAACGCGTTCCGCGACTAGCCCCTTACGGAGAGAGTGATTGTGAAGAGGAAATAAATCATCCAAAAGAACCTTATTTCAACTCTATCAGAAAATAATACCTATTGTTTGCAAATATTGCCTGAAATATCTATCGGGAATCCCTATATATACGCCAAAGAGATCCATGTCTTCTATGTCTTTTATATTTTTTATATTTATAGAATGTCAGCTGCACAAGCATATCTGTTTGATTATTTGCTTTTTAGTATAACAATCCTTGCTTTGGAAAGAATTCAATGGTAAAATCCCATCTTTGACAGTCAAATTTATCAAAACACCGCTGAAAGCCTTATTCTACCTGGGTTTTCAGCGGTGCCTTTTCGTTTTACTATATAGTCTTTTTCTGAATCAGATATGGATAATAGACTTTTATGATTTTTCTCGAGATTGTTTACTAAGTTTTTGGATTTCTTTCATTTTCCTTTTGGTAAGAAATTCATAATCCGTTTCGAATCCGGCTACTTCATGTAATGCATCCGTCAGTTTAGTAGATTCATAAATCGGTATGAATCCCTGCCCCTGCACATCTGCAAATTCATAGTCTCTTAATGTCGACATTAACTCTTCACAGGTATATTTCCGCTTGAGCTTTTTTTCGAGCAGACGATAAATGAACAGCGCTAGAAAACAGACCAGGAAATGTGCTCGGATCCGGTCGTTTCGCTGGACAAAACCGGACGGGCAGAAAAATCCGTTTTCATGATCCGAAAGCATGCTTCAATCTGCCAACGGCTTTCACTGACTTTTAAAATATCTTCCGGCTCATCGTCAAAAAGATCCGTACATACAGCATAGAGGCCATCGTACTGTGCTTCCTGTGCAATCTTTTTTTCATCCAGAAAATATAGGATATCGGCCATTTCTCCATCTTTTGTAACAGCTGTTTTATCAATAAATCTTGCTGGGTCATTCGGATTTTTCCGGTTTTCTTATGCCTGCCATTTGAAAGCATTGCTTTTGCTCGTTCAATCTGTTTCTCTCGAATCTCTTTTGATAAGCAGCGTATTTTGGTGAGTAAGTAATCAACAGACGCTGTTCCATCTTTTGGAACTGTAAGGTTCTTCTTTATAAAAGTTCCTCTTTATCATCGTCTGTCAGGCTGTTCAGATCGACCGCTTTATGGTCTGAGAGGCACCGGAATCCTTTTTTGTTTAGTGCAAGTGTCCGGTATTCTTCTGGAAGTTTTTTGATAGACTGGGTTACGATATAAGAGCGCTTCTTGCTGTGATTTAAGAGCCGGTTATTTTCAGAACCAAGGCCTGCATCAGAACAGAAGATAAACTCTTCACACCCAAACTCCTCAATCACTTTTTTCTCGAGTGGTTTCAAAGATGTCTGTTCATTTTGATTTCCTGGAAATATGCTGAAAGCCAGTGGGATTCCATCTCCGTCGGTAAAGAGTCCCATCTGCACGATAGGATTTGGACGGTGTTCTTTACTTTTTCCGTATTTTTTATCTCCATCTTCTTGTTCAATCTCAAAGTAGTAGTTGGTACAGTCGTAGTAAAGGACCCCATCGTTACGTTTTAAAACAGACTTTGAATTGCGATATAGCTCTGACTGAATCAGATCGCATTCTTCTGAAAGAACATTCAATGCCCGGTAAATATCATGAAGCTGATAAGTGGGTGCGTCTAGGAAGTTTTAGCCGTTTCAAAGAAGAACGTTTGCTGCCTGGTTCTAAAATGCGTGTATAGATGAGATCGGATAAGATCGCGTTCAAATCATAATCATAGTGATGTTTATCTCGAATCTTTCGACATACCTTGTTTAAACCAAGTTCATAATAAAGAGACTGCAGGAAAAGGTAACCTCCCTGAAATTTTCGCTTTTCTCCATGGGCGATCTTTCGGTTTGGATGGAAAGTAATAGGAATACAATGATTCGCTTTTTCCTGTTCAAACTTTTCGGTCTCAATGCGAGCCTGTTCTTTTGCCCAGGCCATAACATCGTCTCTGGTGGGACCATGTTCAACTAACAATTCTTTTAATGTTCCAAGTTTGCGGATTGTCCGAGAGGTAGATTTTCCGTTACTGTCGATGTAGGATTGCTTTATATAAAAAGACTCAGCGTTTTTTGATTTTGATGTATTGACCTTCAATTTTTTCACCTCAATACCATTATAGCATAAAAAGCCGAAAAAGCCTATATATAAAAACAACAAATTTGACAAAAAAATATAAGCATTCATGCGGCTTATACGCTGTTTTTCATTCGGAAAGGTGTCAAACTCCCGAGACGGATAAAGAGAAGAAAAAGTTGCAAGGAAATTATAACTTGATCTGAATTTTTTATGCAATTATTTATTTATAATAATGCCGCTTCCGGCAATATGAAATGTTCCTTGTTAATTAGAGCCATCAATGCTATAATCAAACCAAGATTATTTCTTTCGATGATAGTGGCCTCTGGCTATGGGTGAGATCTTGCGGATCATTGAAAAGGGGTAGTCTATTTTTTAGTCAATGCATAAGTGTGCATTGGCTTTTTTTATTTTATAGACGAACCAGGAAAGGAGAGAAAAAATATGTCCGAGGTTAAGCGGATGTATGAACTGCTCTATAAAGAGCGATGGGATGAAAAAAAGCAAAAGGAACGACGGAATGAAGAGGCGTTTTTTTCACCGGTGAGTCCGATCACTAGAGAAATTCCAATCGAAGAATTGTTTGATGTTCTTGATGCCGGAGTATGGGCTTATCAGACGCGGTACAATTCGGAGGCGCTGGTGCATAGCTTTTTTGAACAGATCAAGCGATGTTCTGTAGTGAAACGACGGAGAATGTTGTAAGAGGAGGGACAAGGTGAGCAATATTGTAAAATGGGCAGCAGTCAGTGATGAGGAAACTTTCGCAAAAGTTCGAGTGGAGTTTTCCTTCGGTGATGGAAGTGCTGTTCAAAAAACAGTTACGATGGCCGATTTCATCAGGGCCATGAGCACGATTGAAGCGGAGCAGGAGAGATGCCTTGAAATCGGACAGATACCAAACGGATTTTATGACGGGGTACTGATCCAGAATAAGGAACAGAGCTTTGATGTGATCATCACGGTTTCAGCACATCTGGGGGTTATTTATCTGTTTGGAGTACCAAAACAGGTTGTGTTTCCGGATCTGGCATTTCTATTTAAGGTAAGAGAGGGGATGTTATCCGCCTCTTTTTGTTTTGCCTTAAAGCGGGATGCATCCGGGATGATCGGGCCGGCCAGCAGGTTATGTTATTACCCATTTGGAAATGTATATGATAATGGAAAAATATGTTGGGGAAATACGGTATTTCCGAAAATGACTTCGATCAAAGATGCGGAGAAGCTGATCCAGTCATTTTGATGCAGAAACCAATAATGATCTGTACCAGAACCGGATCGTGGAGCATCCGGAATTTAAAGAACAGTCCGGTCTTCTGGAAACACTTAAGGAAATGGAAGTGTTCCCACAGAAATGGCTGCAAGAAAACGGAAATCAATTAAGCAACTTATGTGTTGCGATAAGAGGAGGAAAATAGGTTATGCAGATGAGTTTTTTTGATTTTGAGGAATTTAATGAGCTGAAGGCTGAGGCAAAGAAGAAAGAGGCACCGAGAAAGAAGAAGGAAGAAAGAAGAAGAAAAAGCTGCGCCGAAAACGGTTTACAAGTTGCCTTACGTTAAAGAGTGTTGCTGGTGATCTGATGATGACGGAGGGAACAGGAACAGAGGAAGAAGTGAAGCAGTTTCTGGCAGAGCAGGGCCCATTCTTTGCAATCTGTGATGTTTCAAAGAAAGAGGATGCATATTTGTGCCGCCCGAAGAATCATGAAGGAGTGGAAAAAGGAACCATCTCGGTTGACGGAATGCAGGTGTTCTTTGGAGCAGAAGCAGTGGATGTTACGGCATTAACAGGTGAAGTGGACCTTACAAATCTGTTTGAGTATGTGTTAAAGAGCAAGGGGCTTAGCGGATTAAAGCTTACTTTGTTTAAAAACGAAAACAATGTTGTGCTCCTTCCGGCAGAATCTTCTGCAATCACCGTACCATTTGAAGATACAGAAGAGATCAGGGTGCTGAAGGCAGGAGAAGAGCTTACCATTGGAATCAGCGAAGAAGCAGAGACACTTGAAGAACAGCTCAAGGAACTTGAGGGTTATGGATCCTTATATGATCTGTACCCGTGTGGCGAAAAATACTATCTTGGCCCGAAGTATGCTGGTGTATCCAGTGCCAGTACGGTTAAAGTGACCAAGTATGCCATTGACGGAGTTAAGTTATCCCTGATGTTTACCTCATATGACTTATCTTCAGAGGATTTTGGCGGTAAAAAGTCCGTCACGGAAGAGGATCTGCTGAATTTCCTGGATGCAAAAGGACATCTGGAATACCGGCTGGCCGGTGCGGTGTTTACCTGGCTCGGAAAAGACAAGAACATTCTGTATGTGGGAACAAAGGGCAGCAAAAAAGGTGCGGATGATAAGGAAACACTGGATAAAATGCAGCTTTCCATCGGAAGACAGCGGGTGATGTATCAGGGAGAAATCTATGAAATTCTGAACCATCCATGCTTTTACTGCGGAAGTTCATTGGAAAGTGACCAGAAACTCTTTATCTGGAAACTTGAAAAAGTGGATATTTCTTATTGGTTAGCTATATCACAGTTTTTTTGCGAAAACTGTGACAGCGAAGTAGCTGTGCATCTTTTTTATGATCCAACAAGAAACAACTTTAAGTGGTTTGTGCCCTTCCAACAGGTATATCATGCATCCGTTGAAGCAGAACGGGAGCCTTATTTAGAGTGTTATGAAGTTTCAGGATTGGTAAAAGTTGGAGAATTTCATTCCCATGGCAGGATCCCGGCCTTTTTCTCTGCCACAGATGATGAGGATGAAACATTTCCTGGACTTTACGGCGTGGTATCCTGCGGCGATGACAGGAAAGTTTATCGAGCTGTACTAGGGGCAGATAAACAGATTTTTCTCACAGAAGAACAGATGAAAGCGGTTGTTTATGATTCCGGCGAGGATCGGCAGTCCTGGGTTTTGGGCTGGTTTCATCAGGTCTACAACAAGAGCAACGGAAATGGAAGCCACTATATTGTGCTGGTGGGGCAGGAAAAGACAAAAGCCATTTATGTTCCATCGTATGAAATGGCACGATTTTTTGAAGGTATTTTCCATGTGTATTCCATTGACCGCGGCCTGCGGAAAGATTACTGTCCGCAGGATCATCATTTTCTGATTTCAGCAGAGGAGCTTACCTGGAGAAAAGGAGATCCTTTGCTGTGTGGATGTGGTTATGCTGATCAGCTGGTCGCATTATTATAATCGGAGGGGGTAGGTTTATGATTGAAAAATTGGAGGAGTATGGCCGGTTTCTGTTCGGTTGGGCATTCCGGGCGATGCAGAGTGAGATAACAATGCAGGAATCCCTGAATGCAAAGTCAGAGAGAGCCTATCTTACAGGAACGGAAATTGCATTGTTAGAGGATAGCAGTCTTTTTATCATTGGAATTGGTATTCTGGTGCTTATGGAAGCCTTTTTCGTTGTGGTTATTATATCCTTATTGCTGCATGGTGTGATGAAGCTGATCAGACTATGTTTGGCGAAGGGGTATAGCTGTCTCACAAGGAAAAAGAGATCCCGGCAGCGTGCAGCGGCCAGGAGGATCCAAAAGCGCCAGGAAGCGCTTCTTTTACAATACGTTCTGGAATCTGAAGAAAGGACAAAAGAGATGCCGGATGTGTTAAAACTGCCAGAATTTATGGTAAACAGGGAAAGGAGAAACAAACATGCGTATTAATCTGCATGTAATTGTGATAGGGCTGGCTTGACTCTCCTTCTTTTAAAGGAAATGATTGCGTATCTTCATATGAAACAGGAAAATTTGATCCGGACGGATATTACGGTTTTCGATCCTGGTTCAATCAGTAAAGAGGACCTTGGCGCGGTATATATCCGGGAAGATCTTGGTCAGAACAGGGCACTTTTATTATCAGAACTTTTGAAAGAACAGTATGACTATGAGGTGACAGCTGTTCCGGGAGATTTTTCTATAGACAGTCAGGTACTACAGATTTCCAAACGGGATTATGTTTTTATGATTGATTGCAGCGATGGGAGTATTCCTGGAGACTACCGAACGGAATGGAAAAAACTGTCCGCGAAAAGAAAACTGTATCTGAAATTTGGAGATGCAAAGCTGTATGTGGATGACGGAAGTGGAGAGGAACCATTTTTTTTAAACACGGAAGAGAAAAGCAAAGATTTTGTCTGGAAGCATTTGGAAAGAATGTTTTTGGTGAACCTTGCCATGTCAAAGATTGTGGCTGTCTATGAAGAAGGACAGGTTGAATGCGGGACATTTTGTGTGAATGAAAAAATGGCCCAAATAGGACCACAGCTTCATAACGACCAGAAGCTGGATCTTTCTCTGGGCCGGAAATCAACCGAAGTTTATCATTATCAACTGGTTGTGGTAGTCACTGGTGGGACCGGTTCTTATTATCTGAAGGAATTAGGGGCGATCCTTTCATCCTTAACGAAGGAGGAACGCAACTCCTATGCATTGTCCATAATCGATGGAGACCGGGTGGAGCAGAAGAACCTTGACCGGCAGAATTTCCTGAAAGATGATGTTGGCCAGCATAAGGCAATGGTACTGGCACAAGCTCTTAGAGACCATTATGGGATCGAAGTAAGAGCATATCCAATGTACATTGACTCCGCAGAGCAGTTAAAAGTGGTCTTTAAACAGATGTCAGGAGCGTATTATAGACGCACGGTCCCGATACTGATTGGGTCAGTTGATAATCACCGGGCCAGACAGGAAATGGAAAAATGGTTCCGTCAGACGCCTACTGGTATCTGGATCGATACGGCAAATGAATTTCACACTGGCGAGGTTGTAGCTGCAGTCAAAAAGAATGGAAAGATGTTGTCACCTTCCAGGCCGTACTATTTTCCGGAAATCATGCGAAGCCGGGAAAAGCGGGCAAGTGAATTAAGCTGTGGGGTGATCAACCAGTCTTCACCGCAGCATCGGTTTACCAATATGGCTGCGGCAATGCTGGCTTTATCAGCTACTCTCGGAATTTTAAGAAACGGGTTCCTTCCATATAAAATAGTTTATTTTGATGTGTTTAAGGGAAATGCTATTCCGGTAAATGCGGGAGCGGAAAGGGGAATATTTTTTGAAGATAGTGAATGAGGAGCGTTATCAGCAGCTCTTCGATCATCCGGAAGAACTGCGTAAGATCATTACCTATGCAAAGCGTCTGATGCAGTATGAAAAATGTTTTGATTATTCTTTTCGGGATAACTGCATGAAGATGGAACTTTTACAGGTAGCGGTACAACGCATCCTGCAGGAATATGGGATTGAAGTGGGGGAAGTTTATGATTTATCGATTGAATGGATTGATTCAGACGATGAAGATGACTTCATCAGTGAAAATGAAGAAGTACTCTTTTGTGTAGAAACTCCATATCCTGGGATTAGTGGGTTTACCGATGTGGTTTCTGCCTATGAGGATGATACAGAAACTCTGGAACTTTTTCCAGAAGAAGTAAAGGCAGAACTGAAAGAATACCTGGGGGAATGTGGAACTACGGTACTTACTTTGGACGTTGTGGAGCAGGTAATACGCTGGTATGAAGAATGCAGGGACTGGAGACTTTGTGAAATCGCATTTGAAGCATATGAGTTGTTTTGCCAGTCTTTAAGTGTTTCTTATTCGTCCGGGACAGATTTTATTCAAATTGGTGAGCATTATTACTGGCTGTACAATCCAGAAGAGAACTCAGACTGGGGAGATATGTTTCCGGTATCTCCGGTATGTGACTTATGTGGGATTGTTCTTTATGTGTTAGGAAAGGCAGGAGGAGTATGCTAAATCTGAGCGATTATAAGGAACACTTTTGTGAATACATATTGTTCCGGTACGCATGGGCGAATGAATTTGTGAAAGAACCGTTTCCAGAAAATTTATACGAATATTATGATAGTTTCGCAAAAGCTTACCGGTATCTGATCGAAAAAATAGGATATCCGGTGCTTTACTGCGGAGTGACAACATCTGCAGAGCAGATCCTGGAACCTATTCTTGCAAAATGCAGAATGAAATATGAACAGTACCATAATTTACTGAAGCTTTATGATCAGGATGAGCCGTATCTTATGCTGGTGCTGCAAGATAACCAGCAGACCGATCAAAGAGGCTTAAACGTATTTGGCAATGCGTTTAATGGAGGCGGTCTTTACATTTCCTATGGTACATATAAAGATAATGTGCCGGCCTGGAAAACATGTCTGCTTGCTGCGAAATTGGAAATGTGTTATCGGCTAAAGGAGGAGCGCGCGTGGAAGTATTAAAACAGGTGATCCGGCTCATGAAAAGGATAGAAGGTGCTTTCTGTCCGTGGAGTTATCTGGATCAGATGGACTATTTTCAACAGGGTGGTTGCAACGAAGAAGAGGCATATGCGTATGCAAATTCCAACATGGGCAGATCTGCCAGGTATTATCCACATTATCAGATGTGGGTCAGCCATTTAGTAAACCGGCTGATCAAAGCAGGTATTATAACCTGTGAGTATGAGACGGCAGAACTAAGAATGGAGGATGTACCGGTTGAAAATCTTTTATGTATTGTCAGTGATGAATGCTCTGAGGGATTGGAAGTGGCAGATGGCCAGAGGAAAAGAACGCTAGATGCCATTATGAAGGCATTAGGGTTTGAATTATTGGAATTTGCTGAATTGGAGGATTTGGATCATATATTGTCCAGGGATCAGAAGGCGGCATTTTACAGAGCATTTGATGAATTCCGATGCGATTTTTATGGAGAAGAGCGAGAGTTTGTCATTGTACTCATAAAGGGAGAAAATGCACCGCTTCTTTCTGAAACGGATATTTTCGTGGAACTGGATTATTTTGTGATTTCATTTGAAGATTTTTTCATTATGATATATCCTTCAGAAACTGGATTTTGCGATGGATATGTGGAAATCACGTATGGGATTGGCTTCTTGTCATGGAATCTTATCCCATTATTACAGATGCTGTATGGAAAGTTAAATGGAAATGTCGAAGAATTTTTCAATCGTTCTGTCATGGAACAGGAAGCGCAGCCATTATAGTGTAACCAATGAGGACATGGCTTCGCTTCATTGAGTACGAATTACTGAGAAAGTGAGTGGAGAAAATGGTGAAAATTGTATATGGAACGGAACCGTACCGCATTGACCATGAAGTACGGAAATTAGCGGAAAATACGACATATTATGTGCAGGTATTTGATGACATGGATGGAGTGAAAGAATTTCTGCAGAGCATTTCATTCTTTGGTGTACCATGTGCCATTTATAAGGTGGAGGATGTGAAAAAAGAGAGGAAGGAACTCTTGTATCTTATGGAAGAGTGTCCGGAAAGTTCCTGTTTGATCATTCGGACGGAAAAGCCTGACAACAGCAAGGACTGGAATGCATGGAAAAGTAAGCATGGCATATGTTGTGATAAGCTGAATGGAAAGTCTTATCAATGTTGGATCCAAAAAGCTTTTCAGTCCTTAGATTGTCCAATACCGGAGCCGATGATACGATATTTTATTGACAGGAGCGCTTATGCATACCAGGAACGCAGAGACGGGAAAGATGAGACGACAGATCTTTACCAGATAGCTATTTTCATTAAACAGATTGCATTTGCGTCCATGGATACTGGAGTGAGCAAAGAGACGATTGACCAGGTTGTTCCTGCAGCAGTGGGGAAAAGCTGGGAATTGGCATCAAAGCTTTTACTGGATCCTATGGAAGGTATGAAGCTTGCGGTGGAGTTGTTCGATCATGGGAATAATAGCCTTAAGCTTTATGGGCTGCTTCTTCGGAATTACCGGGTTGCGAAAAAAGCGTTATTGTTGTCAGATATGAAGGAAAATGAAATTTTAAAGCTTTTAGGCCTTACGGAAAAGCAGATGCGGGGAATACGGGCCTATCGGAAATTACCGGAAGAGCGATTGGATACGGTAATGTCGATATTGATAGAGGCAATGAACAGAACGAAAATTTCTTTTGAAACGAGAGAAATCTATTTATCCAGACTATGGCAAAATTGATTATATTATAATAGGAAGAAACCCAGACAGAGATCAGTGATGATCGTGCCTGGGTTTTTTATGTGCGCCCGGCGGCGCACGTTTCGTTTGCGCGCCATGGGCGCGCTCGCAGGTGAAAGTCCTGAACATGCCCAGGTAGTGGGAAATGTATAGCTGAACAGCAGCACTACCTCAGCAAGTGACGCATTTACTTCAGAATCAAAATTAATAGTCGATTTGCCGACCATAGCTATCGATATCATATTCAGAGCCGTCTTCGGTTTTTACATGTGCTTTATTAGAGTCAAAGATAGTTACCTCTGTATAGATTGCTTCTGTAAGTATGTGCCCCTCGCTTGATAGATGGCCATATTTTCCGGTACTATCTTGGTATCTGGCAACTCCACCATAATGGTGATTCAGATCATCTCCCAAAATATAGTAAACAAGGGACGTGGCCCACCACAAAAAATAGAGAAAATAGGTTTATTATAAAATGTTTCAGAATTTTGATAATGCAATAAGACACTTGACAGAATATAAAAAATGTAATATCATTAATACAAATAAACTGAGATTAATGGGAGGAAATTGAATGAAAACTTTCAAGCGTTTTGTTGCATTTGGCTTAACATTGAGTATCATAATGTGCTCAACTGCTGCATCGACTTTTGCAAGTGAATCAACTCAAGGACGAGCTTCCAATAGTACGGAAGTGCATGACTTCCTTGTAAGTGGCTTAGCAGCTGCGGAAGCTGTGTCAGAATTCGAAGATACAACCAAAACTAAATTTAGTGTTGAAGATTTTTCAAATCTTAATATCACTGATGATTGGGAGACGGATGCGGAAGCTTTCCTCAATGATTACCTCGCTTCAAGAAGTATATATAGAATAGAAACGTTAGCTCAGGACGAGGAGTTACAAGAGGCAAAAGCGACATCTATTGCGTATTCGATAGATTGTGCTGAATGGAGCATCGAGCAGAACCGTGCAAAAGATATAGCCAAAGAAGCAAAGTATATGTTTATATCTCATTATGTAGATCGAAAAGATTATTTTTGGAATCAGGGAAAGGCTGCTTTACTTTTAGATGGAGAACAACGTTCAGGTCCTGATGGAGCTTTGGCAAGGTGGCTGACGGCTTCTGATCGACAGGCATATGATACTTATATGAGTTCAACAAAGGTTTCAAGTTCGATACAAAAAGTTGGGTCACTGGCTTCTGGGATTTCTTCATTAAAAGGTAATTATGAGACGTTAACAGAAGGATATGAACATTTTGTTCTTACAAGAAATGTTTTTTCTACAGCATTGGCTGAATTGCTCAATGGATTTGACGCGAGCTTAAATAAAGAAGATCTTTGTGAGGATTCAAAGTGGATGGTAAATCAGATGATATCCAAGTGTTCGGAAGATCCAAATGTTCGCTTGAATGCTTTAGTTCAACAGTATATGGAAGATGATACTATTCTCTTAAATTATGGAGAAGTTGATAAGGAAAAATTGATTCAAAATTCGGCTGTGGTTGTTTGCAGCTATATCCTTGGTGGATGTGCGGGAGTAGCGGGATCTGTTTTGGGAACTTTAACATCTACAATGATTAGTTTTACTATCGAAACATATACAGATTTTTTTAATTATGTGGCGTGGTTATCGTTACAGTACGGCTATAGTGGCAGGTACGCACTGCGCTTTTCTGACTATGCGGGGATATAACGAATATGAAATATATACAGTTTTACCCGGAATGTGTTATAATTACTGCAGTCGTATTGTATATTAAACATTTACTCTATCCTTATGATTTTCGTGAAAAATTTCCTTATGACGATCCGCCGCCGAAGTTTTTTGGCTCTTTCTCATTGGGGGAATTAGTACAATATATAATCCAAGTATTAACGTTACCTATTATAGGATTTGCTATGATTCCTTTGCAATTTTTAGGGAAGGTAGCGGATGTAATACTTATAATTTTATTAGTTATGTGGTGGTTTATACCAACAGGACTTGCTAGAAAAATAGATGGCTGGTAATAGAAAAGCGTCCCTGTATAAAAGCAGAGGACGCTTTTCTATTGCAGTAAGATATGTTTTAGAAAGAGCGAAAGGCATTTGTGAAGATAGAATAAATTCTTTTCATCAGATGAGAAGGGTGCAATCGAGTAGGAGGCGGTGACTAACCGCCGTCCTCTCACACCACCGTGCGTCAGACTGTCTGACGATTGGTATTCATGATATAATTAGGTTACAAGATATAGAGATTGTGTGGGGGGTGAATTATGGCATATATTGTTGGAACAGACAGAAATCAATCCAGAATGATTACTGCATCGTTAGATGATCTAATTGATAAGATAATTCGGTTCGCGCAATTGATGCCTATGTTAATCCATTAAATTTATTCGAACTGGGTTTTACAGAATACAATGGGACTAATAGAGGACAATCTTCATATCGTCGTTCCGATTTGTTGAAACTGCACATTTACGGATATTTAAATAAAATCAGATCGAGCAGAGCTCTGGAAATAGAGTGTAAACGAAACCTTGAACTCACCCGTTCACTTCTCGCTAACAATACGATATCGTCTGCATAGCGGATGCACGGTACTCCTCTTTTGTTGAATTCCTGGTCAAACTCGTTAAGGTAGACATTCGCTAACAATGGGGATAGATTTCCTTGTGGTGAACCTTCTTCTGTCTTAACGACTACACCGTTTTCCATCACTCCACTTCTCAGATACCTCTTTATCATCTGAATCACCCGCTCATCCTTTACGTTTCTGCGCAGGATCTTTACGAGTAACTCATGGTTCAGTGTATCGAAATACTTCGACAGGTCAAGAACTACCGCTCTTGTATATCCCTGCTCTGCGTACTCATTTATCTTCTGAACTGCGTCTTTCGCACACCGTTCCGGGCGGTATCCGAAACTCCCGTCCGAAAACTTTGTCTCATAGATCGGTATTAGCTGTTGTGACATTGCCTGTTGGATGATGCGGTCTATGACGGTGGGAATGCCAAGCTTACGCATTCCGCCGTCTGGCTTCGGAATTCCACTCTTCTGACAGGGGACGGGGTATAGTGTCCCTTCCGTATCCTTTCTGTCAGTTCATGATTGTGTTCCTTCAACCACTCAAACGCCTCTTCAATGGTCATTCCATCTACTCCCGGCGCTCCCTTGTTCGCCTTCACTCTCTTGTAAGCTCTGTCAAGGTTGTCCTTATCCAGTATCTTACCTAAAATATCCGGCTCTGCACTGTCTCTTCCTTTCCATATCCGGCTGAATGAGCGGTGCGCTCTTACATACCCTTTACGTTCCGCGCTATCTCTCTGCAAGCAGCTTTCTCTGTTTTCTGCATCCATCTGCCCATTCCTCCTTTCCAGGTCATACTCGAAACTCCTATTGATTCAGTCCTTCACCTCTCGGCTACTATGACCTCTGCTGACTTCTGTCTGTTCAGCACTGCTTTTGACAGTGGTTAAATTTAATGAATTAACATAGGCATCAATTGCGCGAACCGAATTATCTTTATCAATTAGATCATCTAACGATGCAGTAATCATTCTGGATTGATTTCTGTCTGCTCCAACAATATATGCCATAATTAAGCCCCCAATCTCTATATCTTGTAACCTAATTATATCATGAATACCAATCGTTAGACAATCTGACGTACGGTGCTGTGAGAGCTGTGAGAGGACGGCGGTTAGTCACCGCCTCCTACTCGATTAGTGTTTCTAAGAGTCTGATTGCCCGTACATCCCCAATAGATATAGCTCCATTTGAAAAATGCTGTGCATTGCTATTGATAATATGAATTAAAATAATATATTGATAATAAAATCATTAGAATTGCAACATATTAAATGTAAATTGATAATTTTATAACCAACGCCATCTTCAAATTCATACTAAAATAATTGAAACGGGAGGTGGGAAAATGGCCAATGCGCAGCAAGAGGATTTTGTTCGTAGACGGATTACGGAATTGAGACTAAGCAAAAACATTTCTGAGCACAAAATGAGTCTGGATTTGGATAAAAGTGGATCATATATACGTGGCATAACTAGCGGAGCGGCCTTACCGTCTCTGAAAGAACTGTTTAAAATAATTGCCTATTTAGATATGACGCCGGCAGAGTTTTTCGCACCACTGGATGATGAAGATACCACATACAGAAAAGTGTGTGAAAAATTACGGACTATGAATGAATCGGATATTGAAAAGATTAATACTTTTATAGGGTGGATTGAAAAGTAGAAATTGGTTGAAACTTGAGAGGGATGCTTTAGGGGCATCCTCTTTTTTCTTTTGCTAATTGGAAATTGGTAGTATAATGGGGGAAACCGTATTCGGGGTGTTGCAGATTTTCATCAGAAGTCGAAATGTTCTGATTATAGCAGGGTAATGCATAATTTAGGAAAACGGGAGGAAAGAGGAATAGGTAAGGTTTTGATCGTGATCGACATGCAGAACGATTTTGCGACAGGAACTCTTGGCAATCAGGAAGCGCAGGCAATTGTTCCAAATGTGCAGGCAAAAGTAAAAGAGTATGCGGACCGCGGGGATTGGATAATTCTTACCAGGGATACCCATGAGGAGAATTATCTGGACACGCCGGAGGGGAAAAAGTTACCAGTGAAGCACTGCATCAATGGAACGGAAGGCTGGCAGATCGTGCCGGAGCTGGAAGTGGAAAACTGCGAATATATAGACAAACCGACCTTTGGCTGGCTTAACTGGGAGGGCTTTGGATCAAACGATGAGATTGAACTGGTTGGAGTTTGCACGGATATATGCGTGGTCTCCAATGCGTTGATCCTGAAAGCCAAGTATCCGGAGGCGATAATTTCAGTGGATGCAAGCTGCTGTGCCGGAGTTACACCAGAAAAGCATAATGCCGCACTCGAAACAATGAAGAGCTGCCAGATTGATGTGTATGGACAGGAAGAGTAAAAAGGAGTATATGGAAAATTTTTAGTGGTTCTTTGCCAGAAAATATTCTATAATAATCTTGTATACGCAGTTTTCTCCCCGCCGAAAGGCAAAAAAATTATGTGTATGCAATCAACTTATAAGGCTCTTTCTCAGTTATATTAAAGGGAAAGAGCCTTTAGTATATCGTGGAGAGATAATATAATAAATGGGCTATCGACTATAAGAATTGATAATGTAAAATGTAGGTTTTGCGCTGGTCATATCGGGTAAAGTATTGTATAATAATTAACAAGCACACAATTCTGACATCATATCTTCCTTCACAGGAGGAGCTTTTTTAGGTTAAAAATTATAGAAGCAGTGCTGAGAAAGCGTTTTGCAATGATATTCCTATCTTTTTTCAAATATATCGTCATAGATTTGAATGATGTTCCGCTCAATATTAACGCCATGCAAAAAGCTGAAAGGAATATGGTGGGATTGGATTGTTTGCATGAATTTGTAATAATTGCTGTGGCCAAGTGTATCCGTAAAGAGGATAACCCGTTCTGCCTTTAAAATGGACATATTATCCACGGTGCTTGATACGGATGCGCTGACAAATTTCCAGTTTGGGAATTCCTGCCGAAGCTTTTTAACCCAGTTCTCGTTGCCGCCAACAATCGTGATCCGTTTCATTGCAATTGCTTTTTTCATTTCTGAAATCGGAATATTTACAGTAGGAGGAGTGTCCTCGGTGCTGTTGTAAACAAATTCCCGCAGAGCCGTGAGCTCCTGTTTCATTGCATCATATTCTTTAAGCCTTTTTTCTAATTCTTCCCGTGAATGTTTTTCTTCCTTATATTGTTCCTGAAAATGTGAACCTATGGAAAGTGCATCACGTAAACGTATCTTTAATTCAGATAGCTCGGCTTCTGATTTGAAAGAAGATTCCATAGGTGCTGGTGTTTGCTGCTGCCGGGATGTCTTTTCTGTTTTATTTGATGAATTAGTATCCAATGATTTCTTTTTCATAGACTGCAGAACTTTTAAATTCTTCTCTTTCGGAATAGTCTGGAAAAGATATTCTTGTGTTTGGGCATGGATGAATCCTAATGTTACCCCCAGATATCTTGCCAGATCACAGATCATCATGTAAGCTTGCAGCTGCTCGGAATCATAGTTTGTCAATTTAATTGTTTTGTAATCAGGGCCATGTTATAGGCATTAAAAGCTCCGTCACCGCATAGGCCTAAAGTTTTGGAGAAAGGCCGCTCATTTTGATTATTTCCCGTGCAAGTTTTAAACTGTTGGAGAGTTCATTCTTTTCCTGTTTATCCGTCAGCATTTTAAGCACGGAACCATAGTGCTTTACTGTGTTGGTGATATCTTCTGGATCAATACTGATATGGGTAGTATCCGCAGTATCCTCCAGATATTGTTCCATTTCGTTGTTAAGGTCTGAATAGAAGATGTCACAATCTGAGCTGCAGGAAATATGAAAGAATGGAGCCATGGTCAGTATTCGTGCTAATTTTTCAGTATCCAGGGGCATATCCTCATAGGAAGAGTATTCCAAGGTGCATAAATCCGCTAAATTACGGCTTGTAAGCTTTGGATATCGTTTAAACTGAGAATATTCTTTTTTATGATAAATTTTGTACATACTCTTCAGCAGCTCTGCACAATAGGAATCTCCACTCTGGGCACCGCATAAGATTGATGCAAGGACCCTTTGCTGGTGATTGTCGATGATACTGGAGCAGTTAAGTAAATTAACCAGAGGAATGGCATCTCGGCCGAACTGGGGGAGTTTGGCGCGGCTATGAAAGATGAAATCGGTTTCTATTTCAGGAAAATCTTTTTCCAGTTCCTCAGTCAAGAAGGATGTCAGAAAGAGAACCTCTGCGCCGGTTTTATCAATAGCCTGAGGCTCATTTGCGTTACTGTCTGAAACATTAGCTAAAAAGTCTATAAAATTATCTAATTCTTCCGGCAGTATATCTTCGGCGGAACAACTTAGTATGATTTCTTTTAATAATTCTGCCGTTTCTGAAGCGATTTTCCCATAATCTATCCTCCGTGCATGTCTGTAGGATAATCATATCATATTTGCTTCGTGAAACAACATACAATTCCCAAATATCTGATATAGCAGTAATCTTTATTTGTTATTGAATGCCAGATTATACCTATTTTTCGTGTATATGATATACTTGTGGTATAATCCATATACTAAATAAGATAAAGGGTGGTACTATGCAGATTTTGTAGATGCAGATGCTTGTCCGGTGGTTTTCATTGTGGAAGCAGTTGCGAGAAAATATGGGGTGGCGGTAACGCTGTTATGCGATACAAATCACATATTGTATTCTGATTATAGTGAGGTAGTGGTTGTTGGAGCCGGCGCGGATGCTGTAGATTATAAGCTGATCAGTATTTGCCATAAAGGAGACATCGTGGTATCGCAGGATTATGGAGTAGCAGCTATGGCTCTCGGCAAAGGGGCTTATGCGATTCATCAGTCAGGCAAATGGTATACAAATGAAAATATTGACCAGATGCTGATGGAACGGCACTTAAACAAAAAAGCGCGGCGGAGCAGCCAGAAGAATCATATAAAGGGGCCGAGAAAGCGCACCGATGCAGATGATGAAAGATTTTTTCAGTCTATGGAAAAATTGGTATTGATGGCTATGAAAAACTGTTCGGAAGATACAGAGAGAGGGCAGAACGCGTGCATGAGAAATATCAGCTTTATTATTATTGGAATCATGGCATGTGCGATCAGTGTGGAGCACCAATACTGATTTTAAATGAGGCATTAAGCTACGAGGGCAATGATCAGCAGGAATTACAGGCTTTTTTGGATGAGCACGCAGAGTGCCGGTATTTTTCTAATAAAGATGAACAGAAAAATTTTGAAGAAATTGGCGGCTGTAAAAAGTTGGAAGAAACATATAATTACAAATCGCCATATTGGGCCATGCGCTCTGTAGGAAGCAAATCCCTGCTGGGGCAGTTTTGCTGCAGCGCGTGCAGAGAAAAATGAATCCGGGAAAGAGAGGCCGATCATTTAAAAATTTATACATACTTCTGGGAATTGCGAGAGTATGCACTGAAAGTAGCCCCAGAACCATGTGATAATCCATCTGGAATTGTTGTGTTTGATCTGGAGACTACGGGGTTGAACAGTAACGATAATGAAATTTTACAGATCAGTGCGGTTGATGGAAACGGGGATTTACTTCTTAATGAGTATGTCCGACCAGAGCTGATCAGGTCATGGCCAGACGCGGAACTGGTGAATGGTATTACACCAGAGCGGGTAAGAAAATGTAAGACCATCAGAGAACTGATAGGGAAGATAAAGGGCGTTTTTTATCAGGAATACATGGATCGCGTATAATTGTGATTTCGATCTCGGATTTTTATTTTTTGTAGGTATTGAACCAGGTACGAATACCGAATTAGAAGATGTGATGTATGATTTTGCCGAAATTTGTGGGAATTATGATAAGCGCTACGGAACCCGACGATGGCAGACGTTAGAAGCGGCCGCCGCACATTTTGGGTATAACTATAAAGCGCATGATTCCTTGGAAGACGCAAGAGCCACACTGTATATTAGGAATAGAATTAAGCGGGAAAAAGAAATATTAGATGAATTGACTGCTCCATATCAGACGGTGAAAGGAGAACAGATTTAGGCAAAATGATACCTTACTTACAGTGTGAAAATGATACCTCATTTATATCGGAAACAACCCCAAATTTTTCTGCTATCCAAGATGGGTGAAACATTTGGGGTTTGGTCATTCAAAATGTGCAATAAAATCAAGCGGATTACTGGACTTTTAACTAAACACTGCAAGAATTCCCCCATCCTCTTTAGGGGGTGGGAGGAATTGCCTGCTTTTGATTTCTGATATTGCAATAACTGGCATGATTCTATATTGCACATAGCTGCACGGATAAAGAGAACTTACGTTCGATAAAACATGGACATATAGAAAAATATATGGTACAATATAATCAGTCGAGATAATAGGGAAGGCTGATTATTATGAGAAAATTGGATAGCAATGCACACTCGGTATTTTTATTATATTACCATTTGATTCTGGTTATAAAATACCGAAAAAAGGTTTTGAATGATCCGATTTCAAATCGGGCGAGAGAAATATTTGAGCATATTGCTCCGAACTATCACATTACTCTGGAAGAATGGAATCATGATCAGGACCATGTGCATATCATGTTCCGTGCTCATCCCAAATCAGAACTGAGCAAGTTCATCAATGCATATAAAAGCGCAAGCAGCCGCCTGATTAAAAAGGAGTATCCGGAAGTCCGGCAAAAGCTCTGGAAAGAAACATTCTGGAGCCAGAGTTTTTGTCTGCTGAGTGCTGGCGGTGCCCCAATTGAGGTCATCCGTCAGTACATTGAAACACAGGGAGAGGGTAAAAGTGAACACCGTGTACCGTTTTCGGATTTATCCGAATAAAACACAAAGGGAATTATTTGCAAAAACGTTTGGCTGCGTTCGTCTTGTTTATAACCGGATGCTTGCTGAGAAAAAAGCGCATTATGAGAAAACCGGGAAGAACTTAAGCTTGACACCAGCCAGGTATAAATCGGAGTTTCCATGGTTAAAGGAAGTAGACAGTCTGGCACTGTGTAATGCGCAGCTGCATTTGCAGACTGCATACAAAAATTTCTTTCGTGATGCCTCAGTTGGGTTTCCGAAATTCAAATCAAAAAAGAAATCTGTGAAAAGTTATACAACCAATTATGTGAATGGAAACATCGTCTTACAAAATGGAAAACTGAAACTTCCAAAAGCTGGCTGGGTCCGAATCAGACAACATCGGAAGATTGATGAATGTTACCAGCTGAAAGGTGCAACAATTAGTCAGGAAGCAGATGAACGATATTACGTTGCTCTGTTATATTCCTGCGAGGAACCGGTGCATGAAACCAGGAAAGCAGAAACCGCAATTGGTCTTGATTTTTCCATGAAGGAGTTGTATGTAGATTCCAATGGAAATCATGCAACATATCCTCATTTTTTTCAAAAAGCCCGGCAGAAGCTGGCAAGGGAGCAGCGTAGACTGAGCCGCTGTGAACAGGGGAGCAACCGTTATAAAAAAGCAAAAGAAGAAAGTGGCACGAATTCATACCCGTATCGCACACCAGCGAAAGGATTTTTTGCATAAAGAATCAAAGAAGATAGCCAATTCCTACGATATCGTGTGCATCGAAAATCTGAATATGAAAGAGATGAGCCAGGATATGCATTTGGGAAAGAGTGTTCATGACAATAGCTGGGGAATGTTTACTGATTTTCTGACATATAAAATGGAACGTGCAGGTAAGAAACTGATCCGCATTGATCGCTGGTATCCCAGTTCCAAAACATGCAGCTGCTGTGGAAAGGTAAAAGAAGATTTGCAGCTGAGCGATCGCATTTATGAGTGTGTATGCGGAAATCGAATGGATCGGGACGAAAACGCAGCAATCAATATATGCAGAGAAGGGATTCGAATATCCGGAATGATGCTTGATATAGAAAAGAAAATTTCCTGATCTTTGCAGCAAAAATTCCAACAATATCATTCTGATAAAACCGTGGGACACACGGGGATAGCTCGCTTATGCTTTGCCCTATCGGGCAATCGAACGAGAAGCGCCCACTTCAAGCGTTAGCTAAGTGGTGGGAGCATGTCACTGAGGAAAATGATACCTGATCTATGTAGTAGGGTATCATTTTTCCCAAAATTGAATAGTGAATTATATGGTGCAGAAAAATATGAAATATTGGGGATAGATTATGCGGAGAGCAGCTATATCTCGGAGCTGCCCTTAATGCAAATGGCGGATTTGGAAATTATAAGATACCTATTTCTTCCATTTCGTTGCATAATTCTTCGAACGTACCGGTAACATAGTTTTTTGTGGTGCTGATATCGGAATGTCCTAAAATATTTGAGAGCATGACCAAATCATGCGTCTTGTCATAAAAAAAAAAAAAAAAAAAGTGGCGAAGTGCATGGGGATGTGCCTTCCTTTTATCAATGCCAGCATTGGCAGCAATGGTCTGGAGCATATTATAAATATTTTGCCGTTCCAATGGTTTTTTATTTTTATCAGTGAAAATAGGGCCAGATGGGATGTTTTTTTCAATGACATAATCATTAAGCATTTCCTGAAGTTCCCGGATTAAAGGAACTTTTCTGTTTTTATTCTTATTTCTAATTGTGATTTCCTGTTGCTGTATGGATTCAACGGTAATAAACTGCAATTCTGAAACACGGATACCAGTTTGTCCGAAGGCGCGGATCATAAGGTTAACCTTTCTTTTTTGAGGGCGACTGCTTTCTTCCAGGAGTTTATGGTAATCTTCCGGGGTAAGAATAGCATAGGTAGCTTTTAATTCTTTCTTTTGAACTTTTTCTAATTGAACAAAACAATCAGCGCGATCCAAAAAGGTCAAAAAAGAATGAATGGAACACAATTTTGAATTTACCGTGGAAACGGCATAGTTTTGTTTTAATAGATATTTTTTATAATCTAGGCATTGTTCTTTCGAAATTTCTGCACCGGATAAAAAAGTTATGAAGCCAGTTACATCAGAAATGTATTTGCTAATTGTATTCTTGGACCGCTCATTTGCTATTAAAAAATCCTGATAAGGTTTCAAATTATCTGGAGAGAAAGAGGGCGTGTCAGTAATGGTATCAGAATTTGTTCTGTCACAGCAATCCAGAGGATCAGCTGCAAAATTCGGGCTTTCTAAGTGGGGCAGAATATCTGGTGTATTCGTTAATTCTGTATAAATGCTGCCAAGTAAGGACTTCAGCATATCGAGATCTTTTTCTTTAAATTCTGCTTTTATATAGTGCAATAAGGTTTTTTTTATATCAACAGTAGTGGAACCGACTGTATTCATCATATTACTCCATTCATACGCTTTCCGTTTTATTGGATAGTTCGATTATATAGCGAACGTGCGTTTGATGTCAAAAAACAAAAGCAAAACTTCTTGTTCAGAAAATAAATGAATGGAAGTTTTGCTTTTGTTTTGCTTTTATAATGGTCGTTTTTTGGGGAAAATGCCCAAACCTAATATGGTATTTTATAATGGAATATCAAAATAATGACATAATTCGATTTATGACATTATTTTACAATTATTTTTTCTTAAAAACAACGTGGATTCAAGTTTTTGACTGTGATACTATTAATAATTTTATTAAATTTTAAATATTGTTGATTAAATTACTAAAATTGTTGCTATTTTTGGACCTACATGGTTTCATAAATCGAATTATGTAGAAAGTAGGGGGAAATGTGGCATTGGAACATGATACACAGGTGTTGGCAAAGCAGATTTTGGAAGATTTGAAGCCGGAATTGGTTCTTTCATCTCCTTATTCTGTATGGGATCCCGGCAAAATGAAATTTGAGGTCGCGGGCGTTACAAATCCGCAGTCATTGGCGGAAATGCAGGCGTTATTGGTAAAGAAAGCATTCACCGTTTCTGATATGTATATTTTACGTGTGATCCGAATGCTTGGGCATGCGGATCTGCTATCAATTTGTACAGTGCTGATGGCAGAACGTGAAAAGGAAGAACGAAAAGCTAAGGAAGAAAATCGGCCGATACGTTGTATTCCAAAGTTGGATCGACGATCCCTGAAAGAACGCCTTGATACGTTAGCAATGAGTGGTTTGGTTATTGTTGAAAAGTTTCAGATCAACGAAACTGTATACGCATATTTGAAGAGTGCAAAATCGGAAGCACATCAGACCAGGCAGATGTATTCTCTTACTGCCCATGCAACATACGCTTTTCGGACCATGCTGGAGGCAGATCAGCAATTAAGGTTTGATTCAAAAACAATATGGCTTAATGAAATGACAAAAATGGAGCGGGCTAATGCGGGTTACTTGCGGCGGTTTTTTTGAAGCAGAAGTATATGTCAAAATATATATTTTCTTATCGCCTGAAAAATGTGAAGGGTATAGATGAGTTGCCAGCAATTATTGATTTTAAGAAAGAAGGTGTTATGCCCACTCGTCTGGTAATCTTTGCAGTCAATTTTTATACGAATGAGAGGATCGTAACCGAAAAAGATCATTCATATTATATAAATTCAAAGGTTAGAGGCTTTTGTACGGCGCTGCGTGCGGTAATCCATGAGACTACAGGAAATGGATCTACGTTTGCGGCCATCATATGCGAGGATGCTAAAGGCATACAAAAGTAATTTCAATGATACAGAGTATTGATGAGCCGCTGATGAAGCATTGCATTTTTACGACAGGAACGGTATTGATATCACGGAGTGCACTTTCAAAAGCAGATGTCTTACCAGGATGTTTTGTAGAGCCGGTATTCAATTCAGAGAAGGCCCGGTGGCAGATCGTTGGGGCGACAGGTTTTTATTTCCTGGAAGCATAAGAAGGGAGGGAGTGGACTGCCTGGCAGCAGACTTAGGCAGGAAAATTTATGGCAAAAATAATGAAGGACACGGCGCAGGAACAGGCTCTTTTGGAAGTGGCTGACCTGCTTCAGCAGCTTAAAATATTGGATAACAGTACAAAAAATCCAGAATCTTCGCTGAGCTGTACCTATCGTGTTGGCGGTGGAAGAATGCAGCGCCTTCCAATTTCAGAAAACTATCTGGTTAGTATGATTGCAACGGTTCAAACTGATCTGCAGAAGAAAATAAATAACCTCTGTAAAAAATATCGCATTGAACTGGAAGCGGATGAATCGGCATTGATGGGGACGGGAATTGGAGATGATATTGAGTAAATTATCTTGTTATAGTTTACGGTTTCGACTGCTGCAGCTGACATGAAGAAAGATCACAAGGGATGATCTTTGACAGTTAGAAAAGCAGAAAAGACCGTATGGTAGAGAATTCATTATGTCATTTTTTAATTGCTGCCGGGAAAACAGAATTTATTGATGAAATGATGGAGAATTGCAATGAATAAAAGAAAATTAATTAGCCGTTATGCGGTTTTCTTTGGGAATCGTGATTATGTCGGAACCGGTCCTGTCTTATGGTTATACGATAAAACAGCCGATAGAATTTGAGCTTTCTGCATATGGAAATATTTTAGAGGTTGCAGGACAGAATGCAACAGCGGAAGCTGATCCGAGGGAACTGGTTTCCTGGAAGGTTTATTTTGTAGATGAAGAGAGCAGACAAATCCAGTTATCTGTAATGCGTAGTGGAACGATTTTAGAGGGTGAGGAGCTGGTTATACCATATGCGAACAGTCTGATTGTAAATGGGCATCGCTGGTTGGCAAATGAGGACTCACCATATCGGGTAAATGTATATGGACCGGGTGAAAAAATCATCTATATCACTTATTCGGATGAAGGATCTGTCGGGGACGTAGACGATCCGGAGGCATCGGAACGGGAACGCTTTGAAATGTATCTTGAAAGGGCTAAAAAAGCGGATGCGGCAATCGTTGGCAAAGCAGAGGAGATTCTGGATGATCAGATTATTTGTGAAAGCAACGCCAAATGTTCTTATCGTCTGCGAAGCCTGTCTGCACAGATAAAAAATACGGTTGCCACTCCTGTTTATGTGATTGCAAAAGACTGTGCGGCAACAGGGATAATTTTGAAGGAATTATACAGTACTTCTGTGGAGTACAGCGCAAATCTTCTGGATACGATTCAGCTGGATGGAGCGGAATATAGAATTTACGTATTTCTCGTAAAAAAAATTTGGAGAAACTTGTAGCCATAACTGGAAGCTGGAGAAGCGAACAGAAGCAACATGCCTGTCATCAGGATCAGAGAAATATGTTTGCAGTATCTGCAGTAAGACAGAAGTAAAACGTTACCGGCTCTGGGGCATGTGGATGAAAATGGTGACTCCTCATGTGACCGATGTGGTAAGCGTACAGAGGAACAAAATGGCGGGGACCGGATCACGGCAACGTATAGGCCATCCCGGTGAATATCAGATGCAGTTTGTCTGTGTGAGTGAAAACTTCCAGAATGGCTATCTTTACATTTCAGATACAGGAATACCGGCAAGTGAATTTGGAGGTTATGGCCCCCTTGATTATATGCTTTCTAACCCCTACCAGGATTTTGTTGGTACATTTGCGGACTGTTTCAGTATTAAAGGACAGGCGCTGCTGCGATTGATGCGGATGGTGCACTTGCGTATGCAGCTATTCTGTCAAAGGAAGAAGTGCTTGCATACCGAGGACAGATAGAGGGTGATTACATTACAAGAACCGTAGAAAATGGACAACTTGTGGTTGTGCATGAGAATGGATCAACAAGTCTCGTGACACCTACGGATGATATGTTGCTTCGCCCGGCTGTAGTACTCAGTGCTCGGATGCCGGTACCGCGGATCCAATCTATTGGTCAGTGGGAGATGTACAGAAAGTAGTGATCGATCAGAAAACTTATGAATTTCGGTGTGTAGATACCAATTATTATGATAAATCCGAAAATCATCAGAAACTGGCATTGTTCCTTTGTGATGAGGTGATTCCGGCAAATTATGGGAGTGAGTATTCCTATTTACCGGATAAAGAAGGCATTATGGGCCAGGTATTTCTTCCGGGGCCGGTAGTAAATTTTGGTGATGAAAGTGATTATAAGTATTCCAAGATACATAATTGGCTGAGCAAGCATCAGAATAGAATTTTTCAGAGCTTTAACTGCCATATTGGCGTAGACAGTGCATTTACCGGAAGCACAGGTAAGGGCGGTTCAGTGAATTAAGCGACCAGGATTTGACTGTGCATAGTATTGGATATCAGAGACTGACAGCCAGACTTTTTAGTTTATCGGTGGAAGAGGCCTTAAAGTATAAAGATTATCTTTGGAAATTTGGTGATACGGATGCGGATAATCCGGAAGTGGTAACCGATAATTTCTGCAATGGATATTGGCTGCC